>Ga0207696_1000023_pt1 | contig 422195 bp, 338 predicted proteins | sample KBSS54metaG_FD_184403 | JGI IMG/M metagenome (GOLD analysis project Ga0207696, IMG submission 184403) | Switchgrass rhizosphere microbial communities from Kellogg Biological Station, Michigan, USA - KBS S5-4 metaG (SPAdes) (version 2) | ecosystem: Host-associated > Plants > Roots > Rhizosphere...
GCAAGGAAAGCCTCAAGCACTACAGCGCCGACCTGACCTACACCCTGGTACGGGCGCAAGGCAGCTTCAAGATCCACCGCAAGGTGATCAGCCTGATCAACAGTGACGATACCCTCGCCGGTATCGGTTACATCCTCTAGGGCCACGACCATGAGCGAACAACTGCTCGATGTGATCGTGCAAGCCCGCGAAGTGCAAGGCGGCGACGTGGTCGTACTGGAGCTGGCCGCGGTCGACGGCCAGGCCCTACCGCGCTTTGCGGCAGGCGCCCACGTCGACCTGCACCTGGCGCCCGGCCTGGTGCGGCAGTATTCGCTGTGCGGCGACCCCGCGCATGCCAATGTCTACCGCCTGGGCGTGCTCAAGGACAGCCAGTCCCGTGGCGGCTCGGTGGCGGTGCACGAGCAGCTGCAGCCCGGCACGCCAATGCGCATCAGCGCGCCGCGCAACCTGTTCCCACTGGCCAGCGACGCCACGCGCTCGATCTTGCTGGGCGGTGGCATCGGCATCACCCCGATGATCGCCATGGCCCATGCCCTGCATGCCCAAGGGAAACCATTCGAGCTGCATTACCGCGGCCGCTCACGCAGCCGCTGCGCGTTCGTCGACGAACTGCTCGGCGCACCGTTCGCCGCCAGCGTGTTCACCCACTTCAGCGATGAAGGCCCTGAGCAGCACCTGGACCTGGCCCAGGTGCTGGGCCCCGCCATGCCTGGCGTGCACCTGTACACCTGCGGCCCAGCGGGCTTCATGGATTGGGTGATCGCGGGGGCGCGCCAGCAAGGCTACGACGACCCACACATCCACCACGAGTACTTCCAGGCCGAGGTCGACACCTCGGGCGGCAGTTTCGAGGTGGTCGCCGCACGCAGCGGCAAGACCGTTCAGGTGCAGGAAGGCCAGCCCCTGACCGCCGCCCTGCGCAGTATCGGGATCAAGGTCGAGGTGTCCTGCGAGCAAGGTGTGTGCGGCACCTGCCTGTGCGACGTGCTCGAAGGCGAACCCGACCACCGTGACCACTACCTGACCGAAGAGGAGAAACACACCAACGAGCAGATCGTACTGTGCTGTTCCCGGGCGCGCGGCAAGCGCCTGGTGCTGGATATCTGAAAAACAAAAACAAAAACAATACGTGACAGACAAGCGGGCGCAAGACCTGCAGCCCTTCTGCCCAGTTGCTCGACTGCCCAGGACTTGTACTGATCACACTTCCAGGATTACCCCATGGAACTCAAATGGCCGTTGCGTGCGAAACCGTTTTGCTTGTGTGTGGGCGCCGTATTACCCCTGACGTGCTTGGCCGACGTGGTGGATGACAGCCACCTCTCGCTCAATTTCAGAAACCTCTACCTGAACCGTAACTTCACCAACCCCAGCGCGCCGGTGTCCAAGGTCGGCAACTGGTCGCAGGGCTTCGACCTGCAGTTCGAATCCGGTTACACCGATACCCCCGTGGCGGTCGGTCTCGACCTCAACGGCCAATACGCCGTGCGCCTGGACTCCACCGGCAACGATGGCTCGCTGCCCTTCAGCAAGCACCGCCAGCAGGCCGCCGACGACTACAGCCGCGGCGGTGCGACCCTGAAGCTCAAGTACGCCAACACCAAGGTACTGATCGGCGATCAGAAACCGTTTTACCCCGTCGCCTCCAACGACCCCAGCCGGCAGCTCGACACGATTTACCAGGGCGCGGTGATCGAATCACGCGACATCGACAACCTGACCCTCGTTGGCGGGCGCTTCTGGTCCATCGTCACCCGCGAGTCGTCCAACCACGAGCGCCTCTACCGCTACGGCACCCGCGACGACCTGGACAGTGATGGCCTGGACTTCGCCGGCGCCACCTACGCCCTGACCCCAGAGCTGCAAGCCAGTTACTTCCATGGTGTGCTCAACGACATCTACAAGCAGGACTACGGCGGCATCAAACACGCCCTGAAGTTCGCCGACGGCTACCAGTTGAAAACCGACGTGGGGTACTTCAACAACCGTGAAGACGGTGCCGCACGCAGCGGCGCCGTGGACAACCGCGCCTACTTCGGCCTGGTCACCCTGGAAAAAAGCGGGCACATGCTGGGCCTGAGCTACCAGCGCATGACCGGCGATACCGTGTTCCCGACATTGAACGGCTACGTGCCGCAGCTGTGGCTGCCGAACTGGGCGGGCCTGCCGTTCATTCGCCCGGATGAACGCAGCTGGTCGGTGCGTTATGGCTACAACTTCGCCGCCATGGGCCTGCCCGGGCTGAAGCTGTTCACCCGCTACATCAAAGGCACCGACATCGACCGCGGCCCGGGCCTTGCAAGGGACCAGGAAAGCGAGCGCGACATCATGCTCAGCTACGTGATCCAGAGCGGCCCGCTCAAGGACCTGGCCTTCGACCTGAAGAACATGCGTACCCAACAGCAGTACGGCAACGACTACAACGAGTATCGCCTGATCACTTCCTACACCTGGAAGTTCTGGTGACCGGCCCGCATGGAGATGGCTCATGAGTAACCTGAACACCAGCATCACCCGCGATACCGACCCGCGCACCATGCGCCGCATTGTCATCGCCTCGGTCCTGGGCAATGCCCTGGAATGGTATGACTTCTTCCTCTATGGCACGGCCGCAGCACTGATTTTCGCCCCGCTGTTCTTCCCCGCCGGCACCGACCCGGTGCTTGGCACCATGGCCTCGTTTGCCGGCTTCGCCGTGGGCTTTCTGGCACGCCCGCTGGGTGGCCTGATCTTTGGCCATATCGGCGACAAGGCCGGGCGCAAGAAGGCCTTGGTGATGACCCTGGCGATCATGGGTGCGGCAACCTTCGCCATGGGCCTGCTGCCAACCTTCGAACAGGTCGGCTACCTGGCCCCCGCCTGCCTGGTGATCCTGCGCGTGCTGCAAGGCGTTGCCTCGGGCGGCGAATGGGGCGGCGGCGTGCTGCTGCTGAGCGAGAACGCGCCCAAGGACCGTGTCGGCTTCTATGCGGCCTGGAGCCAGCTGGGTGTTTCCGGCGGGTTCGTACTGTCTGCCGCTGCGTTCTACCTGGTGCAGATGCTGCCCGTCGAAGACATGATGAGCTGGGGCTGGCGGGTGCCATTTTTGGCCAGCATCCTGATTTTTGGAGTGGGGGTGTACATCCGCCGTCGCCTGCCAGAGAGCAAAGCCTTCGTCGAGGAACAGGCCCAGCAGGACAAGCCCGAGCACATGCCGGCCATGGAAGTGCTGCGCAACCACCCCAAGGCCGTGCTGCAGGCCATGGGGATCCGCATCGCCGAAAACGGCAGCGCCTACCTGTTCCTCGCCTTCACCATCGCCTACGCCAAGTTCACCGGCCTGGATACGCAACTGGTGCTGGCCAGCGTGATGGTGGCGATGATCGTCGAAGCCGGCACCATCGTGTTCTGGGGTTGGCTGTCGGACATCATTGGCCGGCGGGTGGTGTATGCCATCGGCTCGGTCGGTTTGATGGTGCTGGCGTTCCCGTTCTTCTGGATGCTCGATACCCACTCACCGGTGTGGGTGTACCTGGCGGCGTTGCTGGGCATGGCCTTCTGTCACGGCGCGATGATCGGCACCCAGCCGGCGCTGATGGGTGAGCTGTTCCCGGCCAAGGTGCGCTATTCGGGGCTGGCCATGGGGCACGAGATTGCCTCGATCTTCTCCGGCGGCCTGGCGCCACTGGCGGCGACGGCACTGTTCAGCATTTACAAGGATGCCTGGCCAGTGTCGGTGATGCTCGTGGTGATGGGCGCGATCACCACCCTGGCGGTGATTTCCATCAAGCCACAAGCCTCTGCAGACAATAACTGACCGCGTGTTCAGCCCCTTCGCAGGAGCGGCCTTGGGCTGCGCAGGGGCCATCAGGCTGTCCCAATCAGGGCTGTCCCCTCAGGAACTTGCAAGCATGAATACCCTGACCGAAGCGCAACACCTCAAGCACACCCAAAAACGTTACCTGTACGAATGGTATGTGGTCATCCTGTGCATGGTGGCCTACATCTTCTCGTTCGTTGACCGGCAGATTCTGGCCCTGATGATCGAGCCGATAAAAGCCGACTTGCAGCTGAGCGACACACAGTTCAGCCTGCTGCATGGCCTGGCGTTTTCGCTGTTCTACGCCTTCATGGGCATGCCCATCGCCTACCTGGCCGACCGCTTTTCGCGGCCACGCATCATCGCGGTCGGGGTGATTTTCTGGAGCTTCGCCACCGCCGCTTGCGGCCTGAGCAAGAACTTCACGCAGATGTTCCTTGCCCGTATCGGCGTGGGGGTCGGCGAAGCGGCCCTGTCGCCTTCGGCCTACTCGATGTTCAGCGACCTGTTCCCCAAGGAAAAGCTCGGCCGCGCAGTGGGCATCTACTCCATCGGCTCGTTCGTCGGTGGCGGCATTGCCTTTCTGGTCGGCGGCTACGTGATCACCTTGCTCAAGGACGCGCAGACCATCGAGGTAGCCTTCCTTGGCGCCATGAAGGCCTGGCAACTGGCGTTCTTCATCGTCGGCCTGCCTGGGGTGATCGTGGGCCTGCTGATCTGGCTGACCGTGCGCAACCCCGAGCGCAAAGGCGCGCAGCTGGACGCCGACGGTAATGTGCGCAAGGTGAAGCTCACCGACGGCCTGCGCTTCATCGGCCGTCACCGGGCCACGTTCAGCTGCCACTACCTGGGCTTCTCGTTCTACGCCATGGCGCTGTTCTGCATGATGAGCTGGACACCGGCGCTGTACATCCGCAAGTTCGGCATGAGCCCCGAGCAAGCTGGCTTCATGCTCGGCACCATCCTGCTGCTGGCCAACACCACGGGTGTGGTGTTCGGCGGTTGGTTGACCGACCACCTGGCCAAGCGCGGCCGCAGCGATGCGGCCATGCGTACCGGGGTCATCGGCGCGCTGGGCATGATCGTGCCGGCCGTGCTGTATTCGCAGGTGGACCAACTGTGGCTGTCGGTGACCCTGCTGGTACCGGCCATGTTCTTCGCCTCGTTCCCCATGCCGGCGTCCACTGCGGCCATGCAGATCCTCTCGCCGAACCAGGTGCGTGCGCAGGTATCGGCGGTGTTCCTGCTGATCAGTAACCTGCTGGGCCTGGGCTTGGGCACCACGCTGGTGGCGCTGATCACCGACCGCTACTTCGGCGTACCGGCTGCGGTCGGTTCTTCGATGTCGATCGTCAGCTTCGTTGCGTCATTGCTGGCCATCGTGTTGCTGGCCAAAGGCTGCAAGTGCTTCCGACACAGCATGCAGCGTGAGCACCCCGTCGCGGCCTGAAGTGTTGGCCAGCATGACCCGATTGTAGTCGGAGGCACTGGGTGCCAGGCTTGGCATTTTCAGCGCCTATCAGATCGAGCGCCGCCCGCGCGGCGCTCGATATCCGCCCCACCTCCAAGCCCAAGGCAAGCACCTGGCCGCCTTCACCCTGTCTGCCGACAAACCAGGTGCCTGGCTCGGCATTTTCAGCGCCTATCAGATCGAGCGCCGCCCGCGCGGCGCTCGATATCCGCCCTACCTCCATGCCCAAGGCAAGCACTTGGCCGCCTTCACCCTGTCTGCCGACAAGCACATAGCAGCCCGCTTCCCCAATATTCCTTGTAAACACAAAAAAGCCCGGACCCTCCCCGCACGGAAAGGCCCAGGCATAAACGGTGAATACTGTGGAGGCTGGCGTGTGTAGGAGCAGCCTTGCGCTGCGAAGAGGCCGGTGAAAACACAGGAGACCTGCGCTGCTGTCACCGACCTCTTCGCAGCACAAGGCTGCTCCTACAAGGGTCGAGCTTTAGCCGTCTTGCAACGCACGCGGGCGATGGCTGCGGGTTTCAGCCTCAGGCGCCTGCGCAGCCTGCAAGGTGAAGTCGAAGGCCAACTCGGCGAAACGCTCCCCTTGCACGCCCCGATCATGCGCCGCCGCCGCATCCTCGACAAAGCGCAGGTCACCGATCAGCCCATCACGGGTGGCATAGGCAAAGTCATCCCACAGGTATTGGTCACCGGCGAAGTTGATCTGCGTGGTCAGGTGACGATGCCCCGGCGCGGAGATGAAGAAGTGCACGTGCGCCGGGCGCTGGCCGTGACGGCCAAGCAAGTCCAGGCACTCCTGGGTCGGCCCCTGCGGGTCGCAACCATAACCGGACGGCACGATGGAGCGGGCGCGGTAGCGGCCCTCTGCGTCAGTGATGATGCGTCGGCGCAGGTTGTACTCGGACTGGGTCGAATCGAAGTACGAATAGGTGCCCTGGGTGTTGGCGTGCCAGAGGTCGACGGTAGCGCCTGCCAGCGGCTTGCCGTCGGCGCCGAATACCTGGCCTTGGAGGAACATCACTACGCCGGGGTCGGTGCCATCGTCCATGCGTGCTTCGCCTTGGCTAAGCGGCGCGCCTGCAACGTACAGCGGGCCTTCGATGGTGCGCGGGGTACCGCCAGTCAGGCCCGCTTCGGCATCCTTGGCGTCTTGCAGCAGGTCGATAAAGTGCTCGATCCCCAGGCCCGCTGCCAGCAGGCCCGCCTCGTTACGGCCGCCCAGGCGGTTGAGGTAGTCGACGGCATGCCAGAACTCGTCCTCGCTCACTTCCAGGTCTTCGATCAGGCGGGCAGTGTCCTGCAGCACGCGCAGGATGATCTGCTTGAAACGCGGATTACCCTCGGCGTGCCCAAGGCCTGCGACTTCTTCGAAAAACGACTGGATCTCGGCAGTGTGGGAAATTTTCACGGTCATTTTGCTTACCTCATCTTGTTCTTGTCAGGTAGTCAGGGACGAATCAGCGGTCGTCACTGTGGATCGACGACGGGTGGCGGCACAAGCCGTCCACCTCGATCTCCATGTACGGGAACAGCGGCAGTTGCATCAGGGTGTCGTGCAGGGCCTCGACGCTTGCCACATCGAACACGCTGTAGTTGGCGTAGTGCCCGGCAATGCGCCACAGGTGGCGCCAGGTACCTTCGTGTTGCAGGCGCTGGGCCAGTTCCTTTTCATCGGCCTTGAGCTTGGCGGCCTTGGCCGGGTCCATGTCGACCGGCAGTTTCACGGTCATCTTCACGTGGAACAGCATGCGGGTTCTCCTTAAGGCGTTGAATGTACAGTTCAGCGGCGGGCGAAGCGCGCCAGGCGCTGCTCGTCCAGGGTCAGGCCAAGGCCTGGCGTGCGTGGAATGTGCAGCTGGAAGTCGTGGTACTGCGGCGGCTCGTTGACGATCTCTTCGGTCAGCAGCAGCGGCCCGAACAGCTCGGTGCCCCAGGTCAGCTGGCGCAAGGTGAGGAACGCGTGGGCCGAAGCCAGGGTGCCGATCGAGCCTTCAAGCATGGTCCCGCCGTACAGGGCGATACCGGCCGCTTCGGCGATTTGCGCTGTGCGCAGCACTGCACGTGGGCCGCCGTTCTTGGCAATTTTCAGGGCAAAGATGCTGGCGGCACCGTCGGCGGCCAGGCTGAAGGCGTCTTCGACGCTTTCGATCGATTCGTCGGCCATGATCGGCGCTGGGCTGCGCTGATTGAGACGCACCTGGCCACCGCGGTTGATCCGCGAAATCGGTTGCTCAATCAGGTCGATACCGTTGTCGCCGAGCACCTGGCAGGCGCGCAGGGCCTGGGACTCGTCCCAGTACTGGTTGACGTCGACCCGCACGCTGGCGCTGTCACCCAGCTCGCGCTTGATCGCCACCACGTGCTTGAGGTCCTGTTCCACCGGGTTGGCGCCGATCTTCAGCTTGAACACACGGTGACGACGGATCTCCAGCATGTGCTGGGCTTCGGCGATATCACGGGCGGTATCGCCGCTGGCCAGGGTCCAGGCCACTTCCAGGCTGTCGCGTACTCGGCCGCCCAGCAGTTCGCTGACCGGCAGGCCCAGGCGCTTGCCCTGGGCATCGAGCAAAGCGCTTTCGAGGCCCGACTTGGCAAAGGTGTTGCCCTTGGCCAGCTTGTCCAGCTTGAGCATGGCGGCGTTGATGTTGTCAGCCGGCAGGCCGATCAGCGCCGGTGCCAGGTGTGCGTCGATATTGGCCTTGATGCCCTCGGGGCTCTCATAGCCGTAGGCCAGGCCACCAATGGTGGTAGCCTCGCCGATACCTTCGACGCCGTCGCTGCAACGTACGCGCAATACCACCAGGGTTTGCTGCTGCATGGTGTGCATGGCCAGCTTGTGCGGGCGAATGGTCGGCAGGTCGACGATAATTGCATCTATACGTTCAATCAGGGTGTTTGTCATTGTTGCCAGGTCCCGTCAGATCGGACCGCAGATGGCAGACCCGATAGTTGCACTTACTTGATTGATCAAGCATTGCGCGAGACCCTGATACCCGTCCAATATCAAATGAATCTCCCACCATACCCTGGAGGTCTGATGGAACTGCGCCACCTTCGCTACTTCAAGGTGCTGGCCGAAACGCTGAATTTCACCCGTGCCGCCGAGCTGCTGCATATCGCCCAACCGCCGCTGAGCCGGCAGATCAGCCAGCTCGAGGAGCAGCTCGGCACGCTGCTGGTGCTGCGTGAGCGCCCGCTGCGCCTGACCGAAGCCGGGCGGTTCTTCTATGAACAGACCTGCACCCTGCTCCAGCAACTGGAAAACATCAGCGACAACACCCGCCGCATCGGCCACGGGCAACGCCAGTGGCTGGGCATCGGTTTTGCTCCCTCGACCTTGTACACCGTGCTGCCAGCGCTGATCCGCGAGCTGCGCCAGGACAGCGAACTGGAGCTGGGGTTGAGCGAGATGACCACGCTGCAGCAGGTCGAGGCACTCAAGAGCGGCCGCATCGACATCGCCTTCGGCCGTATTCGTATCGATGACCCGGCCATCCTCCAGCAGGTGCTGTGCGAAGACCCCTTGGTCGCAGTATTGCCCAAGGGCCACCCATTGGCAGGCACCTCACTGACCCTCGCACAACTGGCCAAGGAGCCGTTCATTCTGTACCCGGCCAACCCCAGGCCCAGCTATGCCGACCATGTGCTGGCCCTGTTCGCCCACCACGGCATGACCCTGAAAATCAGCCAGTGGGCCAACGAACTGCAAACGGCCATCGGCCTGGTGGCCGTCGGGCTCGGCGTAACCCTGGTGCCGGCGTCGGTGCAACAGCAGCACCGCACGGATATCGAGTATGTCAGCTTGCTGGACACCAGCGCCGTCAGCCCGATCATCCTCAGCCGCCGCAAGGGCGATGTGAGCCCGATCGTGCAGCGGTGCCTGGCGTTGATAGCTCAACAGGCGACGTGATGGGCAGCGCTGTCACTTCGAGAACGACCTGTGGGAGCACCCACACCACCGTGATGTACATGAACCGGCCAAGCTTGAGGAACAGCCTGCTTTGCAGCCCTTTCCAACCGGTCCGGCGCCCCGGCAAGGCCACTTCTACAAGAGCCAGCAGCCCCCTGGCAATCCCCACCAGCACAGGAACAACGCAATGATTCACGGCAAATCGCTAGACGCTTGGTACGCCTCCCACCCGCGGGTCGAGGACCTGGTCGCGCTGCGCGAAACCTGCTGGTTCAACCCAGGCATCGTGCCCACCGCGCAAGCTCTGGGCGACGTCGGCCTCAATGCCGCCGACGTCAGCGCAGCCAGTGCCCGGCTGCAGCGGTTTGCCCCGTACCTGGCCGAGGTGTTCCCCGACACCGCCGCGTCTGGCGGCATCATCGAATCGCCGATTCGCCCGCTGCCTGCCCTGCAGCACACCTTGCTGCAAGAGGCTGGCCTTGCCCAAGGCGGTGCGCTGTGGCTCAAGGCCGACAGCGAGCTGCCGATTTCCGGCTCGATCAAGGCCCGCGGCGGCATTCACGAAGTGCTCAAGCATGCCGAAGACCTGGCGCTGGCGGCCGGGCTGATCACCCTGGGCAGCGATTACCGGGTATTGGCCAGCGATGACGCCCGGCAATTTTTCAGCCAGTACAAGGTTGCGGTCGGCTCGACCGGCAACCTCGGGCTGTCGATCGGCATCATGAGCGCGCGGCTGGGTTTCCAGGCCACGGTGCACATGTCGTCGGATGCGCGGCAGTGGAAAAAGGACAAACTGCGCGCCAACGGCGTGAGCGTGATCGAGTACCCCTCCGACTACAGCGTTGCGGTGGCACAAGGCCGCCAGCAAGCAGCAGCGGACCCTACTTGCTACTTCGTCGATGATGAAAACTCGCCTCACCTGTTCCTCGGTTATGCCGTGGCTGCCGAACGCTTGCAGGGCCAGTTCAAGGCCGCCGGCATCAAGGTCGATGCCGAACACCCGCTGTTCGTCTACCTGCCCTGCGGCGTGGGTGGCGGGCCTGGCGGGGTGGCGTTCGGCTTGAGGCTGCTGTTTGGTGATCACGTGCACTGCGTCTTCGCCGAACCCACCCATTCGCCCTGCATGTTGCTTGGCGTGTACACCGGGCTGCATGACGAAACCAGCGTGCAGGACTTCGGCATCGACAACGTCACCGCAGCCGATGGCCTGGCGGTAGGCCGCCCTTCCGGCTTTGTCGGCAAGGCCATGCAGCGCCTGCTCGACGGCTACTACACGGTCACGGACGAGCGGCTGTACCAATTGCTGGTGCTGGCCCATGACTTGGAGCAGGTACGCCTCGAGCCCTCGGCGCTGGCCGGCATGCCTGGCATGGTGCAGGTACTGCAAGCAACGCAGTACTTGGCGCGCATGGGGCTGACGGCGCAGCGCATGGCCAACGCGACCCACTTGGTGTGGGGCACCGGTGGCAGCATGGTGCCGGATGATGAATATGCCGCCTACCTGGCCAAGGGGCGTTAGGCCTTGCGCCGACGATAAGCCACAAGCAGAAAGACAAACCACAACGGCATCACGCACAGGGCCATCCGCGTATCCGGCTCAAGGGCCAGAAGCACCAGCACGAAGCCGAGGAAGCTCAGCGAGGTGACGGCCATCGGCACGCCACCCGGCAGCTTGAACTTCGACGCCTGGTGCGCGGCCGGGTTGTGTTTGCGGTAGGCAAGGTACGCGGCGAGGATCATCGACCAGGTGAAGATCACCAGGATCGCCGAGATGGTCGAAATCAGCGTGAACACCGTCATCACCTCGGGGATGATGAACAACAGGGCCAGCCCGGCCAGCATGCACATCGCCGAAAACAGCAAGCTGTGCACCGGCACGCTCAGAGCCGAAAGCCTGGCAAAGATGGCGGGTGCATTGCGCCGCTCAGCCAGGCCAAACAGCATTCGGCAGCCTGAATAGACGCCGCTGTTGGCAGAGGATGCCGCCGACGTCAGCACCACGAAGTTGAGCATACCGGCAGCGGCGGGAAAGCCGGCCAACAGGAACAGCTCGACGAAGGGGCTGCGGTTGGCCGGCACTTCTGCCCACGAGACCACGCTAATGATGCACACCAGCGCCAGGATGTAGAACAGCAGGATGCGCAAAGGAATAGTGTTGATGGCCTTGGGTAGCGAACGGTGCGGGTTCTTTGCCTCGGCGGCGGTGGTACCGATCAGCTCGGTGCCAGCGAAGGAAAACACGGCAATCTGGAAGCCTGCGAAAAACCCACTGATGCCATGGGGCAGCACCGCGCCGGGCGCCACCACGTTGGACAGCGAGGCCACCACGCCATTGGGTGACACATAGGCGGTGGCGATCATCACCGCTGCGGTGATGATCAGCGTGACGATGGCCACGATCTTGATGATCCCGAACCAGAACTCCACTTCGCCGAAGATCCGCACCGCCAACATGTTCAGCCCAAGCAGCACGAACAGGGTGAAGAACGCCGGTATCCAGGCGGGCACATCCGCATACCAGTACTGGAAGAACCCCGCCACGACCACCACGTCGCCGACCACCGCCACGCTCCAGCTCAGCCAGTAGGACCAGCTCAGCACGAAGCCGGCGCGAGGGCCCAGGTAGTGGGCGACGATGTCGGCGAACGATTTGAAACGCAGGTCAGAAAGCAGCAGCTCGCCCATGGCACGCATGACGAAGAACACGAAAAAACCGAGGATCGCGTAGACCAGCAGAATAGAGGTACCGGACAGCGCGATGACCTTGCCCGAGCCCATGAACAAGCCGGTGCCGATGGCGCCACCAATGGAAATCAGCTGGATATGGCGATTTTCCAGCGTGCGTTTGAGGTGCCCGTCTTGGGCTGAGTCTGTAGGTTTGCTTTGATCAAGGCTTGCGGACATGTCTTGCATGAGCGACCTCTTTTTATTGTGGGTATCAGGGCTTTCGAACAAGGCCCGCGCAGGGCCTTGCCGCGGTGTGCTATCGAACCGCGCCTTCGAACCCTTGCAGCGTGTTCACGGCATTGATGCCGATTTCATCGACCATGTAGCCGCCCTCCATCACGAACAGCGTCGGGATGCCTACGCGTGCGATCTCCGCGCCCAGGCGCAGGAAGTCTTCGCTGGTGAGCTTGAAGTGGCTGATCGGGTCGTCCTCGAAGGTATCGACGCCAAGCGACACGACAAGAAAGTCCGGCTGGTGCGCGACAACGCGCTTGAGCGCGTCCTGCAACGCCAGCCGGTACTGCGCCCAGAGGGTGCCTTTGCCCAGCGGGTAGTTGGCATTGAAGCCCTCCCCGGCCCCCGCGCCCTGTTCGTGGGCATAGCCGGAGAAGTACGGGTAGGACACATGCGGGTCACCGTGGATCGAGGCGAAAAACACATCGGGGCGGCCGTAGAAGATGTTCTGCGTGCCGTTGCCGTGGTGGAAATCCACGTCCAGCACGGCCACGCGCCGTGCACCCTGGCTCAGGCAGCGTTCGGCGGCAATGGCGGCATTGTTGAGGTAGCAATAGCCGCCCATGTATTCGCGGGCCGCATGGTGCCCAGGGGGGCGGCACAGGGCGAAGGCACTGGGCGCGCCATCGATTACACGCTGCATGCCGGTCAGTGCCACGTTGGCACTGCTGCGCACGGCTTTCCAGGTGCCGCCGGTAATCGGCGCGCCGGCGTCCATGGCGTAGAAGCCCAGTTTGCCATCGATGAAGCCCGGCTCCCGGTCGATGGCCAGGTCGCGTACCGGCCATACCAGCGGCAGCGCATCATGGGTCTTGCCGGTGGCGGTCCATTCTGCCCAGGCATTTTCCAGAAAGCTCACATAGCGCTCGCTGTGCGCCGCGACATAGCAGGCACGGTCAAACGATTGCTCGGCGATGACATCGCCCAGGCCTGTGGACTGCACACGCGCCAGCACGGTATCGGCACGCTGAGGGTTCTCGAATGACGGCGTGATGGCCCCGTCCTTGAGCTCGGAGCCATGGTGCAAGCGGTGTTTGTTGCTAAAGACTGTCAGCACGCGAATGTCCTTTTTCAAGGTGGTATCGGATAACCAATTTTCGCGACAGACCGCTGAAAATGCTTTGCTTTATGCTCAGCCAAACCGGATGCTTGAGCGAAACATTCACCCGGTAGCCCCATAATGAGCAAAGCCTTTGCTTACGAAGAACTGGACGAAGTAGACCGCGAACTGCTGCGCCTACTGCAGGAGGACGGCACCTTGTCCAGCGCCGCCTTGGGCGAGCGCCTGTCGATGACCGTGACGCCCTGCTGGCGCAGGCGCAAACGCCTGGAGGAGCTGGGCCTGATCAAGGACTACCAGGCCAACCTGGACCGCAAGAAACTGGGTTATGACGTCATGGCCTTCGCCCAGGTGCGCTTCGGCAACCATTCGGCCGAAGCACCTGACGACTTCGAGCAGGTGATTCTGAAATTGCCGCAGGTATTGTCCTGCCACAAGGTCACGGGTGAGGCTGATTACGTGCTGACGGTGCTGGCGACCGACCTGGAAAGCTATGGCCGTTTCGTCGAAGACGTGTTGCGGCGGCAACCCGGTATTGCTTCGATCCAGTCGAGCCTGGCTTTGCGCGAAATCAAGGCGGTTAGCCGGATACCGGTGAGGTAGCCGCATAGAAACAAACATCCCACCCTGTGGGAGCGGGCTTGCCCGCGAACACCGGCGAAGCCGGTGCCATACACCGAGTCGCCATCTTCGCGGGCAAGCCCGCTCCCACAGAGATGTCGCTACCTTTAAAGCCAAACTCAATCCGGCAAGCTGTACCGCTCGGCAAAGTACTGCCGAAAGAAATCCACCGCCACCCGCACCTTGGCCGAACGGGCCAGCGGCGAGGTGTACACGGCCCAGATATCGGCAGGCTGGTGATAGTCACTCAGGACTTGCACCAAGCGCCCATCCTGCAGGCTGTCGTGCACATCCCACCAGGAACGCAGCAATATCCCACGCCCACCCAGGCACCACTGGTGGGCCACCTCGCCATGGTTGCTGGACAATCCCCCCGTCACCCGCACGCTTTCTTGACCCTGAGGGCCTTCGAGCTGCCAGATACCAAACGGGTGGTCGCGCTCCTTGATTACCAGGCAGTCATGGCTGCCCAGGTCGGCCAGCACTTTAGGTGTGCCTTGCCGCGCCAGGTACGCAGGTGAAGCACAGAGCACCCGACGGTTCTTGGCCAGCAACTTGGCGATCAGGTTGGGCGCAATGGTATTGCCCACGCGGATGTCCAGGTCGACCCCCTCCTCGATCAGGTCCACCAGGCGATCATGCACATCCAGCCGAATATCCAGACGCGGGTAGCGCTCGGCCAGTTCCGACAAGGCTGGGGCCACGAACCTGCGCCCCAGGCCCAAGCTGCTGGCGATGCGCAGTTGCCCTGCCGGTTCGCGGTGCTGGGCACTGATGTCATCGCCCATGCGCTGCACCGCATCGAAAATCTGCAGCGCCCACTGGTACACCCGCTCACCCTCTTCGCTGATCGTCACCCGCCGCGTGGTGCGGTGCAGCAAACGCACCTCCAGGTTTTGCTCGAGCACGCGAATGCGTTTGCTGATGTACGCCGCCGACATGCCCAACTCGTCGGCCACGGCGGCAAAGCTGGCGCGCTTGGCCACCTGCAGAAAGATATTAAGGTCGTCGAGGTTAGGCAGATTATTCACGTTTCGTGTTCCAAGAATCCATGAAAGGCTGGATTATCTCCGATTGAAGGCCTTATAGCATGGCTCGCACCTGTTCCCTAGCCAACGAGTGCGCCCCATGACCAAGACATTCAGAATCGCAGCCATCCCCGGTGACGGCATCGGCACCGAAGTGCTCCCCGAAGGCATTCGCGTGGTCGAGGCTGCCGCTCGCAAGCACGGCCTGGCCATCAGCTTCGAGTTCTTCGAGTGGGCCAGCTGCGATTACTACCTGGCCCACGGCAAGATGATGCCGGACGACTGGTTCGAGCAACTCAAAGGCTTCGACGCCCTGTACTTCGGCGCAGTCGGCTGGCCCGACAAGGTCCCGGACCACATCTCGCTGTGGGGCTCGCTGCTCAAGTTCCGCCGCGACTTCGACCAGTACGTGAACATTCGCCCGGTGCGCCTGTTCCCGGGCGTGCCCTGCCCGCTGGCCGGCCGCGCACCCGGCGACATCGACTTCGTGGTGGTCCGCGAGAACACCGAAGGCGAGTACTCGTCCCTGGGCGGGCGCATGTTCGAAGGCACCGAAAACGAGATTGTGCTGCAAGAATCGGTGTTCACCCGCCGTGGGGTCGACCGCATCCTCAAATACGCCTTCGACGTAGCACAAACCCGCGCGCGCAAGCACGTCACCTCGGCCACCAAGTCCAACGGCATGGCCGTGAGCATGCCGTACTGGGACGAACGCACCGCAGCCATGGCTGCCAATTATCCGGAAATCAGCTGGGACAAGCAGCACATTGATATCCTCTGCGCCCGCTTCGTGCTGCAACCGGACCGCTTCGACGTGGTCGTAGCCTCTAACCTGTTCGGCGACATCCTTTCCGACCTCGGCCCTGCCTGCGCAGGCACGATCGGCATCGCCCCTTCGGCCAACCTCAACCCCGAACGCAAATTCCCATCCCTGTTCGAACCGGTACACGGCTCGGCGCCGGACATCTTCGGCAAGAACATCGCCAACCCGATCGCGATGATCTGGTCCGGTGCGCTGATGCTCGAATTCCTCGGCAACGACGGTGCCAACCCGCGCTACCGCGCCGCTCACGACGACATCCTCAAGGCCATCGAGCAGGTCATCGCCGCAGGCGATACCACCCGCGACATGGGCGGGCAAAAGTCCACCCAGGAAGTCGGCCGGGCCATCACTGCCCTGATCGAGGCCTGACGTCGCAGGGCCGCGCCTACAACGCCAGGGTGTGCTCGTCGGCACCCTGGCGCAACCAGTCGATAAACCGCGCAAACAGCTCCGACTGTGAATTGATCTCAAGCTTCAGGTACAAATTCTTGCGATGCATGCGCACGGTCTCCGGCGAGATCCCCAACTCCACCGCCGTGGACTTCACCGAGTGCCCGCGCAAGATCATGTGCGCCACTTCACGCTCACGATCCGTAAGCACCTGGCAGCCAAAACTCTCGAACGCTGCCTGTACGCTGCCCCGTTCAGCCGAGGCCGTGGCAGGTTCAAGGTTGTAGCGGGCATAACGCACCAGCAGCTCGCGCACCATTGGCTCGACCGCCCGCAACAGGTCGATCTGCCCGCTGCTCAAACGCGTGCCACTGCCCCCCTGAAACAAGCTGAACGAGAGCTTGCGGCCCTCCCTGAGGTCGACGATGTAGTAACTGTCTTCACTGCAGCCGGTGCCCAGGTAATAGGCCTTGTAGTAGTCGCTGTCGAAGAAGTTGTCCGGGGCGATTTCCTGCAAGTGATAGAACCCTTCGGCCAGGCCACTCTGCACGGCCAGGCAAAAGGGGTCGAGCAGGTAGCCCGCGCTGAAGTAACGCTCAAGCACCGCATCACGATGCACCTCGGGGATGCCCTGCTTGTACAGCAGGCGCGGTGCGCGCCCCTGGCATTCGAGGCTGATCATCATCGACTCGACCTGCACCAGTTGGCCAATCGCAGCCGCCACGTAGCTCAGGGCATCGGCTGATTCACTGTGGGCGAGCGCACGCTGCAGCGCTGCATGCCAGTGCTGCAGCGCCCCCAGCGAGAGGGTGAGCGGAGTGTCGGAAGTGGCCTGGGTCATGCCCGGCAGTCTAGCCTGCCAGGCACGCCCACGCACAGCCCTTTGCGCCAGGCTCATCGCCCTTGGTACAGCCCTTGCGCGGTCAGTTCGCGCGCCGTTTCGATGATGCACTGGCGCAGGGTTTCGACGATCTCGTCGACTTGCGCATGCGTGATGATCAACGGCGGCGACATCACGTTCAGGTGCATGATCGGCCGTACCAGCAGCCCCTTGGCCTGGGCTTTGCTGTGGATGCGCTCACCGATGTTGACCGCGTCAGGGAACAGCGCCTTGCTGGCTTTATCGGCAACGAACTCGACACAGGCCATCAGTTTCAGGCAACGCACATCCCCCACCAAAGGCAGGTCGCGCAAGGTTTGCAGCCGTTGTTCCAGGTAGCTGCCGACGTCCTTGACGTGCGTCAGCAGCTGCTCGCGTTCGATGATTTCGATGTTCTTCAATGCCGCCGTGCAGCACACCGGGTGCCCGCTGTAGGTGAATCCATGGGTGAAGCAGCGGCCCTTGCCCGGCTCGGCGATCACCTGCCAGATCCGCTCGGAGAAGATGCATGCACCCAGCGGCAGGTAGGCCGAGGTCAGGCCCTTGGCGGTGGTGATGATGTCTGGCGTAACGCCGAACAGCTCCTCACTGGCGAAGAAGGTGCCCAGGCGCCCGAACGAGGTCACCACCTCGTCGGCGACGAACAGGATGTCGTAGGTCTGGCACACCTGCCACATGCGCTCGAAGTAGCCCTTGGGCGGGATGATCACCCCGCCCGAGCCCATGATCGGTTCGGCGAAGAACGCCGCCACGTTGTCGGCGCCCAGGGAGAGGATCTTGTCCTCGAACTCGGCCACCAGGAAGTCGAGGAACTCGGCCTCGTCCATGTCGTCTGGGGCACGGTACGGGTTGGGGTTGGAGACATGGTGGATCAAGTCATGGGCGTAGTCGAACTCTGGCACGCGGTCGGCAGCCTTGTTGCCGATCGCCATGGTCAGGGTGGTGGAGCCGTGATAGGCGTTGTAGCGCGCGATCACGTGCTTCTTGTCCGGCTTGCCCCGGCAGTTCTGGTAGTACTGGATCAGCCGGTAGGCGGTATCGACGGCGGTAGAGCCACCGGTGGTGAGAAACACGTGGTTGAGGTCACCTGGCGCCAATTGCGCGAGCTTCTGGCACAGCGCGATGGCGACGTCATTGGCCATGTCGGAGAACGGGTTGGAGTAGGCCAGCTTGCGCACCTGGTCGGCGATGGCCAGGGCCATCTCTTCACGGCCCAGGCCGATGTTGGTGCACCACATGCCGCCGACCGCATCGAGAAAACGGTTGCCGTGGGTATCGCGAATGTAGGCGCCCTCACCTGCGACGATGTTCAGGGCACCTTGCTCGCGGTGCTCGTCGAACACATGGTAGCCGTGCATGTAGTGGGCCTTGTCGGCGTCCACCAGTGGGTCATGGGTGATGGCGAATGCTTTGCTGGGTGTGGCCATGGGCAGCTCCTTGGCGGGAATCGGTTGGCAGTGTTCAGAAACCGGTCTTGACCGTGCTCCAGACCCGGGTGATAGCGCGCATGTCCTTGGGGCTCTGGGTCTTCTGGGCGAACAGGCGTTCGCGGGTCTGGGCATCGGGGTAGATCGCCGGGTCCTGGCGGATGTCGGCGTGCACCAGCGCCGTGGCAGCCGCATTGCTGTTGGCGTAGTGGATGAAGTTGGTGACCTTGGCCATGGTCTGCGGCTGCAGCAAAAACTCGATGAAGCGGTGAGCATTGGCCGCGTGCGGCGCGTCCTTGGGGATGTAGAGGTTGTCGAACCAGATCAGCGAGCCTTCCTTGGGGATGAAGAACGCCAGCTTGATGGCCTTTTTCGCTTCTATGGCACGGGCCTGGGCGGTGGCGTAGTCACCTGACCAGGTCAGGGCCAGGCAAACATCGCCGTTGGGCAGGCTGGTGAGGTAGTTGACCGAGTCGAACTTGCGAATGTACGGGCGAATGCCCATCAGCAACTGCTCGGCAGCCTTGAGGTCGGCGGGCGCTGCGCTGCGGGGGTCCTTGCCCAGGTACTGCAGGGCCAGCGGAATCACCTCGGTCGGCGCGTCCATCAGGGTGACACCGCAGTCCGCGAAGCGCGAAACGATCTTGGGGTCGAACAGCATGGCCAACGAGCCGATCGGAGCATCGGGCATGCGCGCGGTGATCTTGTCGACGTTGTAAGTGATCCCGGAGCTGCCCCAGGTATAGGGTGCCGAGTACTTGAGGCCGGGGTCATAACCTTGCAGGTTGCTCACCACCTGCTCATCCAGGTTGTGCCAACTGGGCAGTTGCTGCTTGTCCAGCGGCTGGAACACGCCGGCCTGAATCAACGGGGGTACCAGGGAGGCGTTGAGCATTACCAGGTCGTAGCCGGAGCGGCCGGTGAGCAGCTTGGTCTGGACGGTTTCGTAGCCATCGAAGGTGTCGTAGATGACCTTGATGCCGGTGGCCTTCTCGAAGTCGGCCAAGGTGGTTTCGCCGATGTAGTCGGTCCAGTTGTACAGCCTTAACGTGTTACCGCTGTCCCCCTCTACCGCCAGTGCCTGCGTCGCGGTCGACGCCAGCAACAGGCTGCCAATCACCTTCAGTGCCTTGCGCATAGCAACTCCATCGTGTGACTGCTCCGGATCGAGCCGATGGGTTCACTATCGGGGCATTTGCTTGAGGGCAACATACCCCGAATGTGTGGGTGGTCGTTTTTTCTGGCCGAACTCGGTTTTGTAGGAGCGGCCTTGCGTCGCGAAAGGGCCGCAAAGCGGCCCCCGTTTTTCAACAGCCCCCATCAACTTAACGGGTACAACGCCTCATCGAACTGCGCCAACCGCGGGAACACCAGCGGCTGATCATCCGCCAACTGCTCCAGGCGCCGCTGGTACTGCTGCAGAAAACCCTGGCGCGCTTCGTCGCTGATATACGGCACATGCCAGGCCACGAATGGCGGCAGCACGTCGAAGCCGACGTACGCCAACGTCCCCCGCAGAATCGGCCGCAACATGTCCTCAAGCGGCCCATGGATAGCCCCTTCGCCAAACATGTGCTCACGCCCGCCAAGGGTCACCGTCACCAGTGCCCTCTTGCCGGCCAGCCCACCCTGGTCGTAGAAACGCTTGCCGCCATAACAGACGCCCGACACCAGCACCCGGTCGATCCAGCCCTTGAGCATGGCCGGCGCCGAGAACCAGAAGACTGGGAAGTTCAACACCAGCAAGTCGGCCCATAACAGCTTGTCCAGCTCTTGCTGGATATCCGCGGCAATGGAACCACTCTTCACCCCCAGGCGCTGCTCCAGCGCATATACCAAGTACTCGGGGTTTTCCCGCGTGGCGAAATCGTCCGCACCGGCCACCGGGTTCCAACCCATGGCATACAGGTCGCTGACCTTGACCGCGTGGCCCTGGGCGCGAAAGGTAGCCACCGCCTGGTCACGCAGGGCAGCGGTGAAGGATTGCGGCTCGGGGTGAGCATGGACGATCAGGACATTCACGACAGTTCTCCTTGCATCAGTTCACCCGCACACCGGGCAATGCGCTGGCAGGCCTCGGCCAAAGCCTCTGGGCCTACTACCAACCCCAGGCGAATATGCCCGGCGGCGCTCGGGCCAAAGGCTTCTCCCGCCAGTACCGACACACCTTCGCGGTCCAGCAGGCGGTCGGCGAAGGCCTGGGCACTGAGGCCGGTTTCGCGGATATCGACCATCACGAACATGCCACCGTCGGGTTTGAGCGCCTTGACGCCCGGGCAACCGGCCAACTGTTCGCACACCAGGTCCCGGCGCTGGCGATAGGCGTCGCGCATCGCCTCAAGGGCGGGCAAGGGCTGATTCAAGGCCACAACGGCGGCGTCCTGGATAAAGTCCGGCGAGCCATAGAGCATGCACAGCGCCAGGTTCTCCAGGTGAGTGGCCAGCTCAGGCGAGCCCACCACCCAGCCCACCCGCCAGCCGGTCATGGCATGGGATTTAGACAGGCTGTTGAGGGTCGCGGTGCGCTCGGCCATGCCGGGCAGGCTGCCCGGGCTGACATGCTCGCCCTCGTACAACAGTTCGCTGTACACCTCGTCGGAGATCAGCCACAGGTCGTGGGCGACGCACAGCTCGGCCAACGCCTCCCAGGTCGAGCGTGGCAAGCTCGCGCCCGAAGGGTTGTGCGGGCTGTTCAGGGCCAGGGCGCGGGTGCGTGGGGTGATGCGCGCGGCCACGTCCTGCGGGCACACCCGAAAGCCATTCTCCGGCTTGACCGGCACCGGCACCACCGTGGCACCACAAGCACCGAACACCGCCTCGTAAGTGACGTACATCGGCTCGGCGACGATCACTTCATCACCCGGGTCGAGCACGCACTGGGCGACGCAAAACAAGGCGCACTGGGCACCCGCCAGTACCGTGACCTGGTCAGCACTGACGGGCTGGCCGCTGCGCTGCCGGTGGCGATCGGCAATGGCCTGGCGCAGCGCCAGCTTGCCGCGTACATCAGCGTAATGGGTGTGGCCGGCACGCAGGCTGTCGATGGCCGCTTCGACGATGGGGGCCGGGGTGTCGAAGTCCGGGTCGCCCACCGACAGCAGCAAAACGTCCTTGCCCTCGGCCTGCATCGCCAGGGCGCGGTAGTGGATGTCCCAGGCGGCAGCACCGTCACCGGCGATGCGTTGGGTCAGCTTGGCATAGCGCATGGCAGTCTCCCTTCCAATGCGGTCAATCGACGAGAATCTTGGGGTTCGAGCTGCCCCACACGGTGTAGAGGTCGGCCAGCAATGCGCCGTTGATTTCCTCCATCTCGCCTTGGGTAATCTCGCCACCGGCCTGTTTGCCGAACAGCACCACCTCGTTGCCGTTCTTGACGTCGGGGAAGTCGGTGACATCGACCATCAAGGTGTTCATCGACACCTTGCCCACCACCGGCACGCGGTGGCCGTTGATCAGCACATGGCCCTTATTGGTGAACACCCGGCGGTAGCCGTCGGAATAGCCGACGGTGATATTGGCCAGGCGCGAGTCGCGCGCCAGGGTGAAGGTGCGGTCATAGCCGACGGTGTTGCCAGCCGGGTAGCTGTGCACCGCCGCCACCCACGACTTGAACTGCATGGCACGCTTGTACTCGGTACGCTCGGGCACGGTGTCGCCGAACAGCGCACCGCCGGTGCGGACCATGTCCAGGCGTGCTTCCGGTACCTCCAGGGTGGCGAACGAGTTGGCGGCGTGCAGGGTCAGTTGGCGGCGGTCGAGCTTGGCATGCTTGATCAACCAGTCGGCCTGCTCGTTGAACGCTGCCAAGCCCTTGCGCACGTCATCCTTGTCTTCCACGGCGAAGTGGGTCATCAACGCCACCAGTTTGAGGTGCTTCTGGTCGGTGATCTGCAGTGCCTCACCTCGCCCGCTCCAGCTGGCCATTTCCACGCCGTTACGGCTCATGCCGCTGGAGTTGAGTGCCAGGTGAATGCGCAAAGTCTTGCCATGGCGCTCGGCGATGGCATCGGCCTGGCGGGCGAACTCGGCGCTGCCGACCAGCTCTTCCATGTCGTATTGCAGGGCATCTTCCAGCTCGCTCAGGCTGGCCAGGCGTACCCGCACCAGTTGCCCGGTGAAGCCGCTGGCCCGCACCACGCGGGCTTCCTCGTTGCTGGCAACCGCCACGCAAGGCACGCCAAGGGCGATCACCGACGGCATCACCAGGCCAATACCGTGGCCGTAGGCGTCTGCCTTGAGCACGGCGCACAGCTTGGACTTGCCACCCAGCTCCGCTTGCAGGGTGCGAATGTTGTGTTGCAAAGCACTGGCACTGATCTCGACCCAGGCGTTGCTGTTTTGCACGGTCAGCGCGTTGCTGCCGTTGTCCATCGACAGCGGAGGGGCAGCATACAGCGGGGCTTGGCCGGTGATCAGCAGGGCCAGGGAGGCAGCGAGGAGCGTACGGCGAAATTGCATGGTGGTTTCTCTTGTTATGGACGATGCGCTGCGGTCAGCAGACGCAGGTATGTTTGAGTTCGATAAAGGTCACGCCTGGCGTGGCGAAGCCGTCGGCCAGGTCAGCCTGCAAGGCATCCAGGTCACGTGGCTGACGCACCGCGCAGCCAAACGCACGGGCCAGGCCGATGAAATCAGGGTTGCGCGGCAGTACGCCGATCGGCTCGATATCCAGGCCGAGCATATCGTCGCGGATCTGGCCAAGGGCGTCATTGTTCCACAGCAATACCACCAACGGCCGGTCCAGTTCCTCGACGGCGGTGGCCAGCTCCTGGGCGGTGTAGAGAAAGCCACCGTCGCCCACCAGCACCAGGCCGGGGCGATGGTCAGTGGCGAGCATGCCGCCGATACCCGCCGGCAAGCCATAGCCGAGGGTGCCGTAACCAGTGGGGTGCAACCAGCTGCGCGGCGCCCGGCTGGCAAAGGCGTAGTTGCCGGTGTAGGCCAGTTGGGTCATGTCGCTGCTGATGAAGGCGTTGTCTGGCAGCACCGCGTCGATGCGGTCGAGAATGGCCTGGTGGATGGCCTGCAACGGTGCGTGCCCAGTGCGAATGGCCTGGCGTAGGCCGGCCACCGCGTCTATAGCCTGGCGAGGGTCGCGCTCGACCTCGGGCAGGTGCGCCAGCAAAGCGTCGAGGGTCTGTCGAGCATCGCCGTGCAAGGCCACCGCGCACGGGTAAAAATCATTGAACTTGCGTGGGTCGATGTCGACCCGCAGCAACTCACCCGTGAGCGGCAAGCGCTCGCGCCAGAAGTCGGTATCGGCCATTTCGGTACCCACCGCCAACACCACATCGGCTTCGCTGATCATCTGCCAGCCCGGCGCGACGCACAGGCTAGAACCCGCATTCAATGGCGCCTCAGGCGGCAGCAAGCCCTTGCCAGCGACGCTGGTGAACAGCGGCGCTGCCAAGCGGGTGCTCAACTGTTCGAGTTGCACCGCGGCCTGCAGTGCGCCACCGCCGGCGATGATCATTGGCCGTTTCGCTGCGGCCAGTTTCTGCGCGGCCTGCGCCAGCGTGCCCCGGTCGGGCTGACCGCGCCCGGGGCGGCGTACCACCGCGTTGCTCCAGTCGCGGGCAACCGGCGCGGCCAGCACGTCCAGCGGGACCGAGATGTGCACCGGGCGCGGGCGTTCGCTGTCGAACACTGCCCAGGCACGGGCAATCAGCTCGGGCAGGTCTTCAGCGCCCAGTGCCACGGCGGAGAACGCCGTGATCGGTGCGGTCATGGCGCGCTGGTCCTGGGTTTCGTGCAGGCAGCCCCAACCTTTGCCCAGGCTGGCGGTGTGGTTGACGCTGGAGATCACCAGCAACGGGATCGAGTCGGCATAGGCCTGGCCGATGGCAGTGGCGGCATTGGTCACGCCTGGGCCGGTGATGACAAAACACACGCCCGGCCTGCCGCTGACCCGGGCGTAACCATCGGCCATGAAGCCCGCGCCCTGCTCATGCCGCGTCAGCACATGGCGGATGCCACTGCCGGGCAAGCCGCGGTACAGCTCCAGGGTATGCACCCCCGGGATGCCGAACACGGTATCCACCCCATAGTTGGCCAGCAGCCGTACCAGCGCCTGGCCGGCGGTCATCGAGTGCTCATTCATGCTGATCTCCTTGCAGCTGGCCGAGGCGGATCAGCGCATCGACCGCGGTGGTGCCGTGGGCACCGACCATCAATGGGTTCACATCCAGTTCCAGCAGCTGCCCGACGTTTTCGCAGGCGTAGTCGGCCACCGCGCGGATCGCCGCCACCAGGGCATCCAGGTCGGCAGCCGGGCGCGCCCGAAAACCCTGCAGCAGGCTGGCGCTGCGCAGGCCAAGCAGCGCTGCGCGAATGGCGCTGTCGGTGGTGGGCAGCAACAGGCTGACGCTGTCTTTGAGCAGCTCCACCAGCACACCGCCCGCCCCGATCACCAAGGCCAGGGCGAAGTCGTTTTCACGCTTGATGCCGACGATCAACTCGGCCAAGGGTGGCGGCGCCATGGGTTCGAGCAAGACCTGGTCGAACGCCACCCCCGGCGCATAGGCGTCGATGCGCTGGCGCATCTGCGCCAGGGCGGCCTGCAGCGCTGCGGCATCACGCAGGTTCAGCGCCACCGCACCGGCTTCGGTCTTGTGCGGCAACTGCGCACTGACCGCCTTGAGCACCAGCGGGTAGCCAACGCGGTTGGCATCGTTTAGCGCCTGCTCCGGGGTACTCAGCACCCCGCCCGGCACCGGCAGGCCGAAGGCACTCAGGGCCTGCTTGGACTGCCATTCGTCCAGCAGGCGGCTTTCACCTGCGAGTGGCCGTGGGCACAGCGGCACCTGCGCCGCCTCGCCTTGTTCCAGCAGTCGCTGGCGGTTGCGCTGATAGGCCGCGATCCGCCCCCACGCGGCCAGGCCATCTTCCACGCCTTGCAGCGCCGCGATGCCATGGGCATGCAGGCGCTCACGGGCCGAGGCTGGCAACAGCTCGGGGAACGCCGAGGTGACGAAGCCGATCTTGCCGTGGCGCGCCAGGGCGTCGCAGTAAAGCGCCAGCAACAGGTCGCATTCCTTGCGCTCACCGGTGAACGCTGCGGGGTAGTCGAGCACCAGCATGGCAGCGTCGGCGTCAGCCCCCAGTGTGCTGTCGAGCATCTGTTGCAGGGCCACTTCATCGCCCCAGATCGCTGTTGTGAAGTCCAGCGGGTTGACCAGGTTGGCGTAGGCCGGGAGTACCTGGGCCAGTGCCCTCACCTGCCCTGGCGCCAGCGCGGGCAGGCGCAACTGGTTGCGCTCGGCGTAGTCGGCGATCAAGCCCGCATCGCCGCCCGAACAGGCCAGGGCGATCAGCCGGTCGCCGGCCGGCAAACGGCCACAGGCGGCGGCCTTGAGGGTCTCGACGAAGCTTACCGGGCCACTCACGCGGATCACGCCCAGGCGCTGGAACAGGCTGTCGTACAGGGCATCGGAGCCTGACAGCGAACTGGTGTGGCTGAGCGCCAGTTCAGCGCCGATCTGCGACACGCCGGTTTTCAGGGCAATGATCGGGGTGCCCTGTTGCAGTGCCTTGTAGGCGGCGCGGGCAAAGCCCGGCACGTTTTTCAGGCCCTCGAGGTGCAAGCCGATGGCGGTCACCCGTGGGTCGTCGAGCAGCACGTCCATCAACTCGGCCACGCCCAACTGCGCCTGGTTGCCGACCGATGCCATGTAGGCCACCGGCAGCGAGCGGTCACTCATGGACAGGTTGTAGGCAAAATTGCCGCTCTGGGTCAGAATCGCCACGCCCTGCTCCACCTGCTTGCCGCCATGGGCCACAGGCCACAGGGCCGCGCCGTGCAAGTAGTCGAGCAGGCCATAGCAGTTGGGGCCAAGCAAAGCCATGCTGCCGGCGGCCTCAAGCAGGCGCTGCTGCAACAGGCGGCCTTGTTCACCGCTTTCGGCGAAGCCGGAGGCGTAGCAAATGGCGCCACCGGCACCGATGGCGGCCAGTTCCGCGACACACTGCAGGGTCAGCTCACGGTGGGTGGCGATGAACACCGCGTCTGGGGCGCATGGCAGGTCTGCCACCCGCGCCACGCAGGGGATGCCCTCCAGGCTCGCGTGTTGCGGGTTGACCAGCCACAGCGGGCCGGCAAAGCCACCTTCGGCACAGCGCTTGAGGGCACGGGCCATGCTGCGCCCGCCCACGAAGGCCAGGTGCCGTGGCGCCAGCAGGCGCTTGAGGTTGTCACGATTGGAATGCGACATGCTGAGTCTCCAGGTCGATCAGCGCAGCAACGGGCGCAGCAGCTCACGGGAAATGATGTGCCGCTGGATTTCCGACGTGCCCTCCCAGATCCGCTCGATGCGGGCGTTGCGCCAGATGCGCTCGACCGGCCCCTCATCCATCAGGCCCATGCCGCCAAAAATCTGCACGGCTTCGTCAGCGACCTTGCCCAGCACTTCGCTGGCAAACAGCTTGGCCATGCCCGCCTCGCCATCGGTCATGCTGCCCTGGTCCATCTTCCAGGCGGTGTGCAGGGTGAGCAGTTCGGCAGCGCGGATCTGCGTGGCCATGTCTGCCAGCTTGAACGACACCCCTTGATAGCTACCGATGGGCTGGCCAAATTGCTTGCGGTCGGCGGCCCACTGCAGCGATGCGTCCAATGCTCGCTGGGCCTGGCCGACGCAGTTGGCGGCGACCATCACCCGGCCAGCGGTAAGCCAGGCGTTGGCCACCTCCCAGCCTTTACCGACTTCGCCCAGCACGTTGCTGGCCGGCACCCGGCAGTCGTCGAAGAACAGCTCGTAGGTGTGGTAGCCGCGGTTACTCACGCATTTGGGCCCGCGGCGTATGGTCATGCCGGGAGTGTCCCGGTCGACCAGCAAGGCGGTGACGGCATTGCGTTTGCGCCCGTTGTGCTCGTAGGTGTCGGTCACCGCGAAGACGATGGCGAAGTCGGCATGCCCAGCGTGGCTGATGAAGTGTTTGCTGCCGTTGATCACGAAGTCATCGCCCTGGCGCACGGCGCGGGTCTTGATGGCGTTGGCGTCAGAGCCCGCACCAGGCTCGGTAAGGGCGAAGCAATCGGTCTTTTCGCCCTGCACGCACGGCAGCAGGTAGTCGATGATCTGCTGGTCCTTGCAGGCCATGAGGATCTTCGACGGGCGCGCGACAAACACGTGCAGTGCCCAGGAAACTTTGGACAATTCGCGCTCGATCAGCGCTTGGGACAGGTAATCGAGGCCACCACCGCCGACTTCTTCAGGCATGTTGAAGGCATAGAACCCGGCGGCGATGGCCTTGCCGCGGATCTGCGCAGCCAGTTCCGGCGACACCGCGTCGGCACGGTCTACCGCTTCTTCATGGGGCAGCAGTTCCTTGGCCACGAAGCTGCGTACTGCATCCACCAACATTTCTTGTTCTTGGGTCAGTTGGAAATTCATCTGCGAAGGTCCTGAAGAGGTAACGGGTTATTGGCCGACGAAGTGCGCTGGGCGCCGTTCTACCGAGGCCTTGAGCGCCTCGGCGCCGTCCTGGCTGCGCCCGCACAGCACGCCGGCCTGGCGCTCGGCCTCGAGTTGCTCGGCCAGTGTGCGCTGGGCGCCTTCGCGGATCAGCCGTTTGGTCTGCGCGTAGGCGAAGGTCGGGCCGTTGGCCAGGCGGCCCGCCAGTTCAGCGGCCACAGCAGGCAATTGCTCGTCGGCGCAGACCTCGCTCACTAGCCCTGCCGCCAAGGCCCGTTCGGCGCCCCACAGTTCGTCGAGGAACAACAGCCGTTTGGCTTGCTCGCTGCCAATCAGCCGTGGCAGGTGCCAGCTGGCGCCTGCATCCGGGCTGTAGGCCATGCTGGTGTATCCGGCCTTGAAGCGTGCCGAGGCAGCAGCGATGCGCAGGTCACAGCACAGGCTCAGGTCCATGCCGCCGCCGACTGCGGTGCCGTTGATGGCGGCCAGGGTCGGTTTGTCGAGGCTGTGCAGGCGCAGCATCAGGGCGTGGGCGGTCTCGGTCCAGCCATAGCTTTCCAGTGCCCCACGGGCCTCGGCCTCGGCCCATTCCGCCAGGTCGGCGCCGGCACAGAAGCTGCGCCCGCTGCCGGTCAGCACCACCACACGGACGGCGGGGTCGCTGTTGCAGGTGTCGAGCAGGGCATGCAGTTGCTTGAGGGTGGGTATGTCCAGTGCGTTGCGCTGCTCGGGGCGGTTGAGGGTGAGCCAGGCAACGCCGGCTTCGACCTTGCTCAACACTGATGATGACGGGGTGGTCATGAGAGGCCTCGCTGTTGTTATTGGGGTGGAGGACGTGATGAAGGTGATACTAAACGAGTGTTCAACAAGGCGGGATGGGTTGTTACAACTTTGCACAACTCGGATCAAAACCCTTGCGCTTCCCTTGCAGGAGCAGCCTTGTGCTGCCCTCAACAAGCGGCTTCAAACCCCAGGCGCACTCGGCGCAAAGGCCCCTTGCCGCCGGCGGTTCACCCCGTAATACGCCGCATAGCACAGGGCAATGAAACCAAAGCCCCAGTACAACGATGGCCGCTGGGTCTCATCGATGGCCAGAAACACGAACAGCGAACAGCACAGGGTGATGCACAGCAGCGGCACCAAGGGGTACAGCGGCGCCTTGTACTTGAGGTCCTGCAGTTGCCCGCCATCACGCAGGTATGCCTTACGGAACCGGTACTGCGCCAGGGCGATGACGATCCAGGTCACAGTGCCCGACATGCCGCTCACGGCCATCAACACCATGAACAAGGTGTCGGCAGCTACGAAGCTGGTCATCAGCGACACCAGCGCAAAGCACAGGGTGATGCTCAGGGCACGCAGTGGCACGCCGCGCTTGCTCAGCGGCGACAGGCTCTTGGGTGCCATGCCGCTCTTGGACATGGCCCAAAGGATGCGCGTGGAGGCGTACAGCCCAGAGTTACCTACCGACAGGATGGCGGTGAGGATGACGAAGTTCATCAGGTCGGCCGCATAGGGAATGCCGACCATGTCGAACACCTGCACGAACGGGCTTTCCATCAACCCGGCCTGCTCGAACGGCACAATGGCCGACAGCACGGCAATCGCCAGCACGTAGAAGATCAGCACGCGGAACACCACGTTGCGCACGGCCCGGGGGATGCTCTTTTCTGGGTGCTCGGTCTCACCGGCCGCCACGCCCATGATTTCGCAGCCCTGGAAGGCATACACCACGGTCATCATCACCGCGAACACCGCCGACAGGCCATGGGGGAACAGCGACTCGCCCACCAGGTTGTTCAGCATCGGTGCCGGCGCCCCGTTGTTCAGCGGGATGGCGCCGAAGATCACCAGCAGGCCGACCACGATAAAGCCGAGGATGGTCGCCACCTTGATCCCCGAGAACCAGTATTCCGCCTCGCCAAAGGCCCGTGTGGCCAGGGCATTGAGGCCGAACAGCACGACCACGAACAACGCCGACCAATACCAGATTGGCACCTCGGGGAACCAGCGGGTCATCAGCATGCCCGCAGCGGTGAATTCCAGGCCCACCGTGGTGGCCCAACTCATCCAGTACACCCAGCCAATCATGAAGCCCGTGGCTGGGCCGATGAACTTGGTGGCATGGGCCTGGAACGAACCGGAAACCGGCATCTGCACCGACAGCTCGCCCAGGCAGACCATCACCAGGTACATCAACAGCCCCGCCACCAGGTAGGCCAGGATCGCCCCCACCGGCCCGCCCTGGTTGATGGTGACGCCCGAGCCCATGAACAGGCCGGTGCCGATCACGCCGCCCAGCGACAGCATGAAGATGTGCCGGCTTTTCAGCGCGCGGGTCAGCTGGATTTTGCCTTCGTGGGTATCAGTCATGGTTCACCCCGCTGTAGCAGGGGGTGCAAAACGATCGTTCAAGGAGGGGCTGAGCGCTACGGCATGTCATTATTGTTATCTCCAATAAGCCTCATGGACCGCGTGCAACACGGTTGCCATCGATTATTGGAAACGGATGTAAGGTGCCGTTGTACGAACCGATCAAAGATGTAAAAAGTCGTAAGTTTTTTGTACGTCAGCTCTGGATCAACTGTTTCAGGGTGGTGCGGGCCTGTTTCAGCTGTGCCGTTAGTAGCTCGCCCAGCGCCAGCAGCGCCTGTTCATCTTGGCCTTGGGCGGCGTCTTCGAGGCGGCGCAACACGCCAGCCAGGCCAGCAAAGCCGAGGGAATCGCAACTGCCCGCCAGGCGGTGCGCCAGGTGCGACACTGCTGCGCGATCGCGTGCCTGCAATGCTTCGGCCAGCGCCGTGGCGTGCTGCTCGATCGATTGGCGCAGCACTGCCAGCAGCGTCTGCAGCTTCTGCTCGCCCAGCAAGCTTCGGTGGGTTTGCAGCAGTGACCAGTCCATGCCCGAGCCAGGTGCAGCCACCGGGGCAGGCGCAACCTCAGCCAGGGCCTGGCGCAGGTGCTCCAGGCGCAGCGGTTTGGCCAGCACCCCCTGCATGCCAGCGGCCAGGTAATCGGGGACTTGCGCCGGTTGCACCCCGGCAGTCAGCGCCAGGATCCGGCTGCCACGGTTTGGCCCTGGGGTGGCGCGGATGCGCCGGCACAACTCGACCCCGCTCAAGCCGGGCAAGTGCACATCCAGCAAGATCAGGTCGAAGCGCTGCTGGGCACAGGCTTGCAGGGCTTGCTCGGCATCCTCGGCAAAGCACACCTGGTGGCCATCGCGTACCAGCAACCCACCCGCCACCTCACGGTTCAACGCTACGTCTTCGACCACCAGGATATCCAGGCTGGCCGACGCCGAGCGGGCCGGCTCATGGGCAACGGCGGGCTGCCCACGCGCCATGTCGAGCTCGAACCAGAAGCAGCTGCCCTGCCCCGGTACGCTTTCCAGGCCGATGCGGCCACCCAGTTTTTCCACCAGGTGCTTACAGATCGCCAGGCCCAGGCCAGTGCCGCCATAGCGCCGGGCCACCGCTTCGCTAGCCTGCACGAAGCGGTCAAAAATCTTCGCCTGCATGGCCGGTTCGATGCCAATACCATTGTCACTGACCGACACGCGCAGGCGCTGCCCGTTCTGATCGCTGGCCAGCACCTGCACCCTGAGTTCGACTTGGCCGTGCGCGGTGAACTTGATGGCGTTGGCCAGCAGGTTGCTCAGTACCTGGCGCAGGTACTGCTCGGCGCCATGCTGATGCGCCGCCAGTTGCTCATCGACCTCCACGTGCAGGGTATCGCCGCGTTCCAAGGCCATTGGTTCGAGCAATGCCAGCACCTCCGTGCACAACTGGCGCAGTGAGAAACCGAGCATTTCGGCCTGGCTCTCGCCCTCTTCGAGACGGGCAAAGCAAAGCACCTCGTTAAGAATGGCCAACAGCCCTTCACCCGCCTTGTACAAAGCCTCCAGGCGTTGCCGGTCGAGCGCATCGAGCCTGGCGCCACGTAGCAGTTCGGCCATGCCGAGGATGCCATTGAGCGGCGTGCGCAGCTCATGGCTCATGGTCGCCAAAAAGCGTGACTTGGCCAGGTTGGCAGCTTCGGCCTCATCCTTGGCCCGGGCCAGGCTCGCGGTACGCCGCTCGACCATGGCCTGCAGCTCGTCACGCTTGTCCTGCAGGGCCACGCGGTCAAGCTCGCGGCGCTCGATGTCGCTGAGGATGGCCCGGCGCATGTCGTCCAGTGCATGCGCCACGGTGTCGATCTCATCGGCATGCGCCGAACGGCGGCGATCCAGGCGCAGCGGCTCCTGCCAGTGCCCGGCCCCGATACGCCGGGCAAACTCGGCCATGACTTGCAAATGGCGCGTCACCAAGCGGTAGAACAAGCCAGACAACGCGACCGCCAGGCCACACAGAAACACCCCCATCCACAACAGGCTGGCCAGGCCCGTGGCATACAGCCGCCGGCGCACCGCGCCCAGGTCGATGCTCACCTCCAGCTCGCCAAGGTGCCGTGCCGGCCCCGACGGTGGCTGGTAATCCAGCGGGAAACGCTCGATGCGCAGTGGCCCCTTAGGCTCGGTTTCACCGCGCAACAGGGTGAAGTCATCGCTGAGCAGGCGTACCCGCGCCACGTCGGAAAAGTCCACTAGGCCACGCAATTGAACATCCAGTTGCGCTTCGTCGAGGTCCCACAGGCTGCGTTCCAGGCTGGCCAGGTAACCCGCGCGGATCAACGCCATGCGCGCCTCGATGTCGCGCATCTCGCGGCGGTACTCGAAATACAGCTGCACGGAACTGGCCAGCACCGTGAAGCACAGGCTGAACAGCAGGATAAACAGCAGCAGGCGGCGCAACAGGCCGTCGGTGCGCAGGCGGATCATCGGGCATCCGCCGGCAGGTTGATCATGTCGCGGTAGGTCACTTCGCTCTGCTCCAGCCAGCGGTCGATCTCGCTAGCTTCGTGCATGCGCCGCAACTGGTGGTCGATCTCGTCCATGTGCTGGCTCAGGGGGGACTGGCGCGACACCGCCACGCGCAGGTAGTCCACGCTCAGCGCGGCCGGCAAGGCGCGGATGTCTTCGGCGCCGGGCAGGTGCTCGATGAACAGCTCGCCGGTACGCCGCTCCTGGATCACGAAGTCGATGCGCCCACGGATCAGCTTGCCGAAGTTCTGCTGGCTGGACGACACCCGCTCGATGTTCTGGTGGCGCGCGACAAAACGGTCGAAGTCGGCGCCGTAGCTTTCACCGTAGAGCAAGCCGCCACGGTACCCGGCCAAGTCTTCCAGGTGCTGAAACTGCACGGGCCGGCGGCGATTGAAAAACACCACCACCTCTTCACGTATCACCGGTACCGACGAAAAACGCATGCCCTGGTCACGTTGGTCGCTGTCGTAGGCCAGCACCACGTCCACCCGCCCGGCGGCAGCGTCCATCAGGCAGCGCTTCCAGTTGCCCAGCACCACGGTTTGCACCTCTCGGCCCATGCGCGCAAACAGCTCCCGCACCACCGTCGGCGCCAGGCCGCGCACCTGGTGGCCATCGCTCCAGGAAATCGGTGGGTACACCGGGTAGTCGCAGTAGCGCACCGGCTCAGCCGCCGCTGCTGGCAAGCCTGGTACCAGCACCGCCAGCACCAGCAGGCGGCGCAGGGTGCTCACGCGGCCACGCTGGCAGTGAACAGGTAGCCGGTGCCATGAATGGTGATGATCAGTTGCGGCTCGGCCGGGTCGTCATGCAGCTTGCGGCGCAGGCGGCCGACCAGCACGTCGATGGAGCGGTCGTTGGGTACCCACTCACGGTTGCGGATCTGGTCCATCAACTGGTCGCGGCTCAGGGTGTGGCCGCTGTTGCGCAGGAAGACGCTGAGCAGTTGGAACTCGCCATGGGTCAGCAGCGTTTGCCCGCCACGCGGGTCGATCAGGCGTCGACGGTCAGTGTCCAGTGCCCAGTCGGCAAATTGCTTGAGCGACTGCGCACAGGCGGGCGCCGGGTGCACCTCGCGGGCATGGCGCACGCGGCGAATCAGGTTCTTGGCGCGGGACACCAGCTCGCGGGGGTTGAGCGGTTTCATGATGTAGTCGTCGGCGCCGCACTCCAGGCCGACGATGCGGTCGATGTCGTCATTGCGCCCGGTGATGAGGATGATGCCGACTTCCGAGCGCACCCGCAGCTCGCGGGTCAGGGTCAGGCCGTCCTTGCCAGGCAGGCGAATGTCCAGCAGCACCAAGTCGACGTCCTGGCTGCCGAGCAATGCCTCGGCCTTTTCTGCGGTGTCGGCGCAGTGCACGTCATAGCCTTCCTGGGACAGATAGGCCTGCAGCAAGTCACGAATAAGCGGATCGTCATCGACGATCAATACCCGAGGCGTCATTGCGTGAAGTCTCTTTTTTTATTGGTTTGTTCTACACACTCGCGACAGCAGCCTACTCGTTACTGAACAGACGATCAACAGCCCTTGGGCAGGCTGAAGCGTTGCCGACCACCGGCCTGCAAGCCATCCACCCAGGCCTCGCAGATCTGCACGCCCTGGGCCGGCGTAAAGGTGCCCGGGTTGAGGCCCGACTCCAGCCACAGGCCATCGAGCAAGGCGCTCAGGCTGATCGCCGCCAGGTCGGCGTCAAAGCCCTGCCAGCCCTCTTCCACCGCCAGCGTGGCGAGCAGCCGGCTCAACTCGTTGCGGTACTCACCGTAGGAATGGTCGTGCACCTGGTTGATCGCATCGGCGGTCTTGACCGCGCCCCAGAACGCCAGCCAGGCATCGAGCAGTTGCGGGTCGAGCAGTTCGGCGCAAAACGAGGCACGGAAGAACGCCGACAGCCGTTCGCGGGCCGTTGGCGCGGCCTGGGCCATGGCTTCGCGCAGCAGGCCCATGACCCGCCCGGTGACCGCCATGTAGGCTTCTGCCACCAGCTCGTCCTTGCCCGCGTAATGGTGGCTGATCAACCCCACCGAAACCCCCGCCTCAGCGGAAATCTTGCGGATCGAAGCCCCCTGAAAACCATGGCGTTTCAGGCATACCAAGGTCGCCTCGACCAGGTTGGCTTTGCGCAATTGCGGCAGCATGCGGTGGTAGCGGGCTTCCTGGCTCATCGGCGATTCTCGGGCAGTAGACTGGGCTGAACGACTGTACAGCAAGCCGAGCGCCATGATAAACCCTAGTGGCCAATGCCCGATGTGCACCCTGTTGCCGGGCCTGACCACAACAACAAAAGCGGCTGCCATGAACGACCTGATCACACGCGACCTGGACCAGGGCCTGCTGACCCTGACCTTCAACCGCCCCGACAAGCTCAATGCCCTGAACATCGCCATGTACCGACAGTTTGGCGACCTGCTGCTGGCGGCGGGCGAAGACCCGCACGTTGATGCGGTGCTGATCACGGGCGGCGCCCACTGTTTCAGCGCCGGCAACGACCTGCGCGATTTCCTCGACAACCCGCCCAGCGACAGGGACAGCCCGGTGTTCCGCCTGATGCGCATTGTGATGGGCCTGGATAAACCCCTGATCGCTGCGGTCAGTGGCGCGGCGATCGGCATCGGCGCCACCCTGCTGCTGCATTGCGATCAGGTGCTGGTCAGCCGCACGGCCAAGCTGCGCATGCCGTTTGCGCCACTGGGGGTATGCCCGGAGTTCGGCTCCAGCCTGCTGCTGCCGCGCCTGCTCGGGCACGCCCGCGCCGCCCGCTTGCTGATGGGCAACGCGTTGCTTGAGGGTGAGCAGGCGGTAGCCTGGGGCTTGGCCAGTGAGCTGCATGAAGATGGCGAACAGTGCTTGGCGGCCGCCCGGCAACTGGCGCGGCGGCTGCAGAGTTACCCGCAAGAAGCGCTGCGCATTAGCAAGCGCCTGCTCAAGGATGGAGGGCGCGCGGAGCTGGAGGCCACTGTGGAGCGGGAGAGCCAGTTGTTTATCGAATGCCTGCGTACGCCTGAGGCCAAGGCGGCGTTACGGGGGTTGATCAAGGATTGAGGTGATCGGGTTGAGGTTTGCGGCGCTGTCGAGATCGAGCGCCGCCCGCGCGGCGCTCGATCTCGCAGGCGCCACACCCCCATCGCCATACACCTGGCAGCCCCACACCCCTGCATACGCCCTAATACCCCGTCATCTCCAGATACCCCCGCCCGCCCGCACTCCCCTGCAACCTCACCGGCCCCTCCCAGTATGGAAACCGGGTGTTCATCCAGGCACGCGGCTCGACGGCATCAACCTGCACATCCACGCCGTACGCCAGCACCCGCACTCGCCAACGTGTCGGCACCTCCTTGCCGTTTTCCTGCCGCGTCCAGGCCAACGCCTGAAGCTGAATCTGATCGCCTCGCAGCGCTACCACCTCGCCCTGGGCACTGGCCCAGGTCCCCGCCCGATACGGCAATCCCTTGGCCTCGCGCACCTGGAACAGCATCAGCTTCGCGCCGCTGTCCAGGTGCAGTGAAAACCAGTCCCAGCCCGTTTGCCCGGCCGCCAGCGGCTGGCTGCTCCACTCCCGGTCCAGCCAGGCCTGCCCGGTGACCGCAATGCATAGGCCATCGCGTTCCACCTCGCCGCTGACGCGGTAGAACGGCTGGCTGTAGTAATACGACGCTTGCCCCTTGCCCGACTTTTCGCTGTAGCCCTGGCTGCCGTGCAGCACCAGCGGCCTGTCACTGCGCAGGCTCAGGTTGTAACCAAAGCCTTGGCCGGAAGCCTCCATGTGCAACCCCGCAATGCCCTCATCACCTTGCAGTGACCAGTCATTGATCCAGGCCCGGAACGGCTGGACTTCGACGCCTGCCTGCCCGACACCGCCACGCGCCAGGGTCTCGCCAGCGCGATGCCCACCCGGCCCGGTCAGCGCCGCGTGCCCCATCCAAAGGTTCGGGCTGTTCCAGTCGGCCGTTTCCGCCCCTGGGCGCAAGGCCGAACGGAACAGCGTCCACTGCGCACCCCAGTCCCGCCCTTGGGCGTCTTCAAGGTTGGCGGTGACGTACCACCATTCGATGCGATACCCCTCATGAGCCCCGTGATCACGCGGGAACACCAAGGGGTGATCGCGGGTCACCTGGCTGAACCCACTGGCCTGCTCGCCCAACCCGGCAAAACTCTGCGGCGCTGGCGCAGGTTGGTCGCAGCCGCTCAGCAGCGCGCACAGCACGACACAGGCTTTAACGTTCATCGGCAAACTGCCTCAACAGGTCGCTGGGCTGGCGCCGCGCCAGTTGCCACAGCGGCCAGGCACTGGCCAGCAGGCTGGTGAGGATGCCCAGCACTGCCAGTTGCACCAATTGCCCAGGAAACACATACAGTGGCAATCGCCAACCAAACGCCTGCACGTTCACCACCGCCACCAGGCACCAAGCCAACACGACACCAACAGGGATCGCCAGCAGCACGGTGAGGCTGCTAAGCATGAGCGTCTGGCCCAGGGTCAGCCAAACCAGTTGCGTGCGCTGTACACCCAAAGCCCAAAGCGGCGCCAGCTGGCCCAGGCGGCTCTGGCTCAGGGTCAGCAGGTTGATGAACATGGCCACGCCGGCGACACCCAGTGTCAGGCTGTTGAGGGCGGCGGTGGCGGCAAAGGTGCGGTTGAACACCTCGGTCGACCAGCGCTTCAGGCGCGATTGCTCGACCACCCGGCTGTCGTCCAGGGCAAAGCGCTGCTGCAACGCAGCCTTGAGGGGCGCCAGGTGCGTGGGCGCGACATCCACGCTCAGGCCGGTCAACGTCGCCTGCGGCCAATGCCTGCGCAGCCAGCCGGCATTGACCAGCACATGGCCCTTGGGGTTGCCGTAGTCGGCGTACACCCCCACAACCGTCATGGGCGGCGCAGCGTCGGCCGCCAGCATCAAAGTGTCGCCCACAGCCAGCCCAAGGCGGCGGGCCAGTTGTTCACTGAGCATCACCGCCTTGCCCGCCGCCAACTGCTGCCAGGCCTGCGCGTGCTGGTCCAGTAACGGCCAGCGGTCGCGGTAGGCCGGGTGGTCGATAACCCCCTGCACCTGCACTGGCCAACCCTTAAGGTGCGTTTCCACACGCCAGCCTGGCAGCACCGCCGTGGCCGTAGGTTGCTGCTTGAGCCACTCACTGATCTGCAGGCCCTGCGCAGTGTCCCGAGGCGTCACGTAAAGGTCGGCGGACAAACGCGCATCAAGCCAGCCGATGAAGGTCTTGCGAAAGCCCTCGGTCATGCTGCCCACGCCAACACTGGCGGCCAATGCCAGGAGCAAGGCCATCAGCGCCAGGCTCAACCCGGGCAGTTGCTGGCGGCTGTCGGCGACGAACCACTGCGACAAGGGCCGTCGGCGCCCACGCGCAGCCCAGGCCAGTACGCCGTCGAGCAAGGGCGGCAACAGCAACGCCGAGGCCAGCAACAACGCCGCCAGCAAGACGAAGGCGCTGGCCAGCCCCTGGCCCAGTTGCCAACAGCCAAGCGCCACCAGCAGCAACAGCAGTGCCACCCACGTCTGGCGCCGCAACCAACGGCCTTGCGCCAAGCGCCAGGCCTGGGGTTGAGCCAGCGCCAACAGGGGCAGGCGCGCCGCCTGCAAGACACTGCTCAGCCCCGCCAACAAGGCCCCGATCACACTCACCAACACCCCAGCCAACCACCACCCTGCTGGCAGGTGCAACACGCTGGCGACCTGGGCGCCATACAGGCCACGCAAACTCGCGGCAACGTCTGGCAACAGCAACGCGGCCAGCCCATAGCCGCCCGCCACCCCGGCCAGCCCGCCCAGCACCGCGAACAGGCCCAGCTCCAGCACCAGGCCGAGCAACAGGCAATGCAAACTGACGCCACAGGCCCGCAGGCTTCTGATCAAGCCACGGCGTTGCTCCAGTGCCAGGCCGATGGCGGCGTGGGCGATGAACAGCCCGACCACGAAGGCCAGCAAGCCGAGGGCGGTGAGGTTCAGGTGAAAGCTCTCGGTCAGGCGTTGCAGGCCACCGTCATCACTCGGTGCTTGCAGTTCGAGCCGCGCAGCGATGGCTGCGGGCAAGGGCGCCGAAGGCCCTGTCAGTAGAAGCCGCGACAGCTGTCCGGGTGCCTGCAGCAAGGCCTGCGCATGGCCGATGTCGACCACGATCACCCCGGGCGCCAGCTCAGGCTTGAGCACAAAGGGTGGCAGCCGCTGCCCTTCGCTGCTGACGGCCACGTCGGTAACGGTTTTGCCCAGTTGGCGCAAGGTGTCCGGCCCTACCCAGGCCTGCCCCGGCGTGCCGATAAAGGCTTGCAGGTCGAAGTCGGCTACCCGCACACCCGCCACGGCGGTGGAAACTGGCAAGCTCAACGGCTCGACGCCAATCAGCCGAACAGTCACCGGCTGCTCGCCAGAAAACCGCAGCCGCCCCTCCAGTACCGGGGCAACCGGCCAGCCCAACTGGCGCAATTGCACATACAGCGCCTGCTCGAAGCGTTCGCCGTCACGCGGCACCAGTTGCGCCTGCATCGGTGCCGCCAGTACCGCACTGGCACGGGCGTAGTCGCTGCGTGCCTGGCTGTTGAGTGCCTGGACGCCGGTCCATAACGCAGTGGCCAGCCACAACCCGGTAAAGATGCTAAGGCACTGCACGCGATGACGTCGCCAATGGCTCAACAGCGCCTGCAGGGTCAGCAGCAATGGGCTCATAGGCCGTGCTCGGCGCGCACGCGGCCCGCCTGCAGGTAGCAACTGTGCGCTAGCCGCGCCGCCAGGCGCTGGCTGTGGGTCACCATCAGGACACTGCTGCCGGCCTCGGCGACCAGTTGCAAAAACAGGCCTAACACCTCATCGCTGCTGGCTTCGTCAAGGCTGCCGGTCGGCTCGTCTGCCAACACCCAGGCAGGGCGACCGGCCAGGGCGCGGCCAATGGCGACCCGCTGTTGCTGGCCGCCAGACAGCTGTTCCGGGTAGCGCGTCAATAACGCAGCCAGCCCCAGGCGCTCTGCCAGGTACGCCAGCCAGTGCGGATCATGCCGGTTGGCAAGCCGGGCCTGAAACGCAAGGTTGGCCGCCACGTCCAGGCTGCTGATCAGGTTGTACTGCTGGAACACCAGGCCAATGCCGTCCCGGCGCCACCGCGCCAGTGCCGACTCCGAACGGCCATCGAGGGGTTCGTCATCAATCAGGATGCGCCCGCTGTCGGCCCGGTCCAGGCCGGCAATCAAATGCAGCAGGGTGCTCTTGCCACTCCCCGACTCCCCCATCAGCGCCAGGCTGCTGCCGCGCGCCAGGCGCAGGTCGATGCCCTGCAGCACCGGCAGCGGGCCTTGGGGTGTGATGAATGACTTGTGCAGTTGCTCGACGACCAGCATTGCGGGGGTTCCTCGTGGCACCACCTCGCACGAGGTGACTGAGCGCCTCATAAGGAATAGCACAAGCAGGCCGTTAGACCGTCAGCCACCCACTCAATGGATCCAAAAAACAACAAACCAGCGAGGGAAAGTTCGATAATCGCCCAAAATACAAAGATAATTGCGCGCTTGCGTTTGACCCAGCCGCCATCCTTCTTATTTAATGGATCCATTAAATAAAAACAATCGCTACCCCGGAGAGCCTCCATGTATCCCAAAAACACGTGGTATGTCGCCTGCACCCCCGATGAAATCGCCGAAAAACCGCTAGGCCGACAGGTCTGCGGGGAGCGGATCGTGTTCTATAGAGGCCACGAAAACCGGGTGGCTGCAGTGGAAGATTTTTGCCCGCACCGTGGCGCCCCACTGTCGTTGGGCTATGTCGAAAACGGCAACCTGGTGTGTGGCTACCATGGCCTGGTGATGGGCTGCGACGGCAAGACCGTCGAGATGCCAGGGCAGCGGGTCAGGGGCTTCCCTTGCAACAAGACCTTCGCGGTGGTCGAGCGCTACGGCTTCATCTGGGTCTGGCCCGGCGACCAGGCGCAAGCGGACCCAAGCCTGATCCCACACCTGGAGTGGGCGGTGAATGACGCGTGGGCCTACGGCGGCGGGCTGTTCCACATTGGCTGCGACTACCGGCTGATGATCGACAACCTCATGGACCTGACCCACGAAACCTACGTGCATGCCTCCAGCATTGGTCAGAAGGAAATCGACGAAGCCCCGCCCGTGACCACCGTCACCGGTGACGAAGTGGTGACTGCCCGGCACATGGAAAACATCATGGCACCGCCGTTCTGGCGCATGGCCCTGCGCGGCAACGGCCTGGCTGACGATGTGCCGGTGGACCGCTGGCAGATCTGCCGCTTCACCCCACCCAGCCATGTGCTGATCGAAGTTGGCGTGGCCCACGCAGGCAAAGGGGGTTATCACGCCGATGCGCAGCACAAAGCCTCGAGCATCGTGGTCGACTTCATCACCCCAGAGACCGACACCTCGATCTGGTACTTCTGGGGCATGGCGCGCAACTTTGCAGCGCACGACGAAACGCTGACCGCCAACATCCGCGAGGGCCAGGGCAAGATTTTCAGCGAAGACCTGGAAATGCTCGAACGCCAGCAACAGAACCTGCTCGCCTACCCCGAGCGCAGCCTGCTCAAGCTCAACATCGATGCCGGCGGCGTCCAGTCGCGCAAGATATTGGAGCGCCTGATCGCCAACGAACGCACGGCCCAAGCCCAACTGATCGCGACCAGCGCAAGCCCAGCCTGACGAGGAACGGACATGATCGATGCCGTAGTGGTTTCCCGTAACGACGAAGCGCAGGACATCTGCAGCTTCGAGCTGGCCGCAATCGATGGCAGCCTGCTACCGCCCTTTAGCGCAGGCGCGCACATTGACGTGCACCTGCCGGATGGGCAAGTCCGCCAGTATTCACTGTGCAATCACCCCGAAGAACGCCACCGTTACCTGATCGGCGTACTCAAGGACCCAGCCTCACGTGGCGGCTCGCGCAGCCTGCACGAGCAGGTGCACAACGGTGCCCGCCTGCGTATCAGCGCACCGCGCAACTTGTTCCCCCTGGCCCAGGGCGCCCGTCGCAGCCTGTTGTTCGCGGGTGGTATCGGCATTACGCCAATCCTCTGCATGGCCGAGCAGCTTGCTCACAGTGGCGAGGACTTCGAACTGCATTACTGCGCCCGTTCCAGCGAACGCGCAGCCTTCGTCGAACGTATGCGCGGTGCTGCCTTCGCTGACCGACTGTTCGTGCATTTCGATGAGCAACCTGAAACTGCACTGGACATCTCGCAGGTATTGGCCAACCCGCAAGACGATATGCACCTGTATGTGTGCGGCCCGGGCGGGTTCATGCAGCATGTGCTGGAAAGCGCCAAGGCACACGGCTGGCAGGAGGCGTGTCTGCACCGCGAATACTTTGCCGCCGCGCCAGTTGATACGCAGAACGACGGCAGCTTCTTGGTACAGGTGAACAGCACCGGCCAGGTTTTCGAGGTACCCGCTGACCAGAGTGTGGTGCAGGTGCTTGAACAGCACGGCATCGCGATCGCCATGTCGTGCGAGCAAGGCATTTGCGGCACCTGCCTGACGCGCGTGCTGGCAGGCACACCGGAGCATCGCGACCTGTTCCTCACGGAGCAGGAGCAGGCACAGAACGATCAGTTCACGCCCTGTTGCTCACGCTCGAAAACGCCGCTGCTGGTGCTGGATATCTGAAGCGCTTCAGGACGAGGGCAGGATGACCTTCATGCGCGCATCGGCCGTGGCCGCGCCGAACGTCTCGGCGTAGCGCAAGGTGGCATTGGCGTGCTCGCGCATGATGGCCTCGGCGCGGGCGCCCTGCCCGCTGACCAAGGCATCGAACACCGAATGGTGCTGCATGTGTGCATAGTTGAAGCGCCGGTACTCTCGCGCCAGGTCGTGGCGGTCTACGGCCAGCGCAGTGACCGAGGCGAACGGCAGGTGGTCATTGCGCGCCAGGGCATCGGCAATCGCCGGGTTGTGGCTGGCTGCGATGATCACCTGATGGAAGCGCATGTTGAGGTCATGGTAGGCCTGCAGGTCTTTCTCGGTAACAAAACCCTTGTCGAACAGCTGGTCGCCTTCGACCAGGCAGCGCTGCAGCGCCGCGCGCGCTTCAGCGGACAGCCCACGCTCTGCTGCTTGGCGCGCAGCCAAGCCTTCCAGCACGCCACGCACCTCGACCGCACCGGCGATGTCGTCTGCGCTGACGGAACGCACCTGAAACCCACGCCCGCCAAAACGCACCAGCAGGCCCTCCTGCTCCAGGGTGCGAAATGCCATGCGCACCGGCATCCGCGAGACACCGAACAGTTCGGCGGTGGGGATTTCCATCAGACGCTCGCCGGCCGCCAATTCGCCGGAGGCGATCATCTTGCGAAGCGTAACCAGCACCAATTGACCGGGCTTGCTCATCCAGGCAGTTTCCAGAGACATGAGCGGTAATCTTATCGCAGTGCTCGCCACGACGCATTGGGTGGCCTTGAGATCGAGCGCCGCCCGCGCGGCGCTCGATCTCATGGCCGGCAAAATTGCTACGGCGTACGCCTGCCAGCCACACCCATTCTTGGCAAAATTTTGCTGGGCTCTACGGCCAGGCCGACCCTAGGCATCGGCCATCACTGCCTGCCCCGGCCGCGACGCTGGCTTGAGCAACAGCAGACAACCGGCAGCAAGCACGAAGACACTGGCAAACACCCCATACAGGTGCAGCGGTTGCCAGCCGCCGTCGAGCAGCACGCCGGCCACGGTCGGCGACAGGATTGCGCCGATCCGGCCAATGCCGATACCCCAGCCCACCCCGGTGGCGCGCACCGACGCGTCATAGACCACCGGTGACAGCGCATACAGCCCAGCCACGCAACCGTTGGCGAACAGCCCGATCAGCAAGCCTAGCGCCAGCGCGGCGGTGACCGATGACCCACTGGCCACGAACAGCACCAGCAGCCCGGCCGTGACCAGCATGAACATCGCCAACACGCGGCTCAGTGGCCAGCGTGACGACAGGCCGCCAATCAGCGCCGCGCCAAGGATGCCGCCAACGCTCAGCAGCACCCCGCCGGTAATGCCCTGCTGCGCCGACAAGCCAGCCGCGACCAGCAGCTTCGGGGTCCAGCTCATGACGAAGTAGAAGCCGAACATCACCAGGAAGAACAGCAACCAGATCACCAGCGTGGTGCGGCGCATGGCGGGGGTCAGCAACTGCCTGAACCCTCTGGCAGCACCAGGCACGCTTTGCGCGGGCGGCGGCAGCTGGGACAGTGCCGGTTGCCCGAGCTTGTCGGCCAACCGATTGACCCGCGCCAAGGCATTCGCCGGGCGGCGTGCCAACAAAAAGTCCAGCGACTCCGGCAGCCACAGCAGCACCAGCGGGATCACCAACACCGTGACGATGCCGCCGAACAGAAACACCGAACGCCAGCCCCAGTGGCCCAGCAGCCATACCGCCAACAAGCCGCCCAAGGTCGCGCCCAGGGCATACCCCGTGGACTGCAGGCTCACCGCCAGGCCACGCCAGCGTTTGCTGGCATATTCACTGGCGATCACATTGCTGCTGGCCAGGATGCCGCCGATGCCAAGGCCGGTCAGCCCGCGCAGCAGCGCCAGTTGCAACGGGCTCTGGCTCAAGGCCGAGAGCAACATGCCGACACCGGAAAGCGCCAGACAGAACAGAATCAATGGGCGTCGGCCAAAGCGGTCGGCCCACGGCGCAATAAACAGTGACCCTGCCGCCATGCCGAACAGGCCGGCGCTGAGCAGCAGCCCCACCTGCGCCCCACTCAGGCCCCACTCGGCAGACACCGAGGCGGCCGTGAAGGCCATCACCAGCACGTCAAAGCCATCGATCATGTTCAGCACGATGCAAATGCCGATGGCCAGGCACTGGAAGCGGCCCATTGGGTCATTGTCCAGACGTTGCTTGATATCAGTGTTCATGAGGCCACCTGCAGGCCGATGCGGGCCACAGGCGGGAAGACAGACGTGCACACGCAAGCAGAGCAGAAGGAACGTTGACGGTTCCGTGCCCGAGATAAGCCATTCATGACTGGACCCTTCTTGTAATTGTCGTCGCGCACGGCCGGAGGGCTGGCCGTCGCCAGGCGCTAATCAACCAGATAATGGATCCACAGACAACAGCGCGAAATTTGGCAAACGCCAAGCCGACGACATAAAGCGGCGAACGCCCAACGAATCAATAAAATAATTCGATTATTTTCAATGCATTATGCATTTATTGCCTGATGATTATTTCGTTCGCTTATCGCACAGCAGTTGTTTGTGGATCCAAAAACAACCTTCCACGCCCCCTCTGCGCAGCCATCCGAGCGCAGGCATGAACAAATATTCATGTTCGCCGTGAACACCCTGATACCGGGGCCAACAGCTGATCGCCAGCCCCTGCCCAAGGCCGCCTGCCTTGAGCGAAAGGGAGGGGTTGCGTAGCATCGCCGGCCCCGGGGCCGCCGCCCGGCCACACCGCCACCCCACAGAGCCACCCATGCCGCAGCCCATACCCCTCAAGGACCACGAAAAGGAAAAGCACCTGGTCAACCGCCGGCTGATCGCCTGCGCCACCCTGGTCTTCACCCTGGTCGCCGTCCTCGTGGGCCGCCTTTATGTGCTGCAGGTGCTGCAACATGACCAGCAGAGCGCCGTGTCGGAAAACAACCGCGTGCACGTGCTGCCCATCGCCCCTGAGCGCGGGCTGATCTACGACCGCAACGGTGTGGTGCTGGCCGACAACAAGCCCAGTTTCGACCTGACCATGACCCGTGAGCGGGCCGGCGACTCGGCCAAGGTGCTGGATACCCTGGCGCAGGTATTGAGCCTTTCGGAGGATGACCGCCGGCAGTTCGACAAGGACCTGCGCCGCGGCCGCAAACCCTTCGAGCCGGTCACCCTGATGGTCGGCCTGAACGAAGAACAGATCGCCCTGGTTGCGGTCAACCAGTTCCGCCTGCCCGGCCTTGAGGTAGAGCCGCAGTTCATCCGCGAATACCCGCTGGCCGAGCATTTCGCCCATTCGGTGGGTTATGTCGGGCGCATCAACGAGAAAGAAGCCAAGACCCTCGACAGCACCGAGTATCGCGGCACGCAGTCGATCGGCAAGACCGGTATCGAGCACTTCTACGAAAGCCAACTGCACGGCCAGGTGGGCTACGAAGAAGTTGAGACCAACGCCCAGGGCCGGGTCATGCGCGTGCTCAACCACAAGGCCCCGATCCCCGGCAAGGACATCATCCTGAGCCTGGACAGCCACTTGCAACTGGCGGCCGAAAAGGCCCTGGGCGACCGCCGCGGTTCGGTGGTGGTGCTGGACCCTGCCAATGGCGACGTACTGGCGATGGTCAGCAACCCAAGCTTCGACCCCAATCTGTTCGTCAAAGGCATCAGCTTCAAGCAGTACGCCGCCCTGCGCGATTCCATCGACCGGCCGCTGTTCAACCGCGTACTGCGCGGTTTGTATGCGCCGGGCTCGACGGTCAAGCCGGAAGTGGCCATCGCCGGCCTGGACAGTGGCGTTATCACCCCTGGCAGCCGGGTGTTCGACCCGGGCTACTACGAGCTGCCCAACTATGAACACAAATACCGCAACTGGAACCGCAGCGGTGACGGCTGGGTAGACATGTACACCGCCATCATGCGGTCCAACGACACCTACTTCTACGACCTCGCGCACAAGCTGGGGATCGAGCGCCTGCACGACTACATGGCCGAGTTCGGCCTGGGGCAGAAAGTGTCGCTGGACATGTTCGAGGAAGCGTCCGGGCTGATGCCTTCCGCCGAATGGAAGCGCGCCACGCGCCGCCAGGCCTGGTTCCCGGGCGAGACGTTGATCCTGGGGATCGGCCAGGGCTACATGCAGGTCACCCCGCTGCAATTGGCCCAGGCCACCAGCCTGCTGGCGAGCAAAGGTGTATGGCACCGCCCGCACCTGGCCATGACGGTGGGTGGCGAGACCCCGGTCGACCCCAACCCGATGCCCGACATCGTGCTGCATGACAAACGCGCCTGGGACCAGGTCAGCCAAGGCATGCAAATGGTCATGCACGACCCCCGCGGCATCGCCCGTGCCTCGGCGGCCGGCGCCCAGTACCGCATCGCCGGCAAGAGCGGTACGGCGCAGGTGGTGGCGATCAAGCAAGGCGAGCGTTACAACCGCAACAAGACCCTGGAACGGCATCGCGACAACGCCCTGTTCGTCGGCTTCGCACCGGCCGATCACCCAAGCGTGGTGGTGGCGGTGATGATCGAGAACGGCGAAGCGGGCGGGCGTGTGGCGGGGCCGGTGGTGCGCGAGGTGATGGATGCGTACCTGCTGGATGAGCAGGGGCACTTGAAGCCTGAATATGCGGGCAATGCGGCGACTAAGGCAGTGCCGCACGGTTAGGGGTGGATGTGGCTATGGGTTGCTAGAGGTTCGCCATGGATTTGCAGCGCTTATGAGATCGAGCGCCGCGCGGTCGGCGCTCCGACTGGTCAGCGGAATAAGAATATAAGTTCTTATTCTTTTTAGGCCACCTCCCAAATCCTCTATAACGCTCCCAACTGTACAGCCGCCAACACCCGGCCAACTGTCTGCAGCGCAACACCCGATCAACAGCCAGCGCCCGCACGGCAACATCGCCCCGGGCGATAAAACACGTAAGCAGTTGATCTTAAATAAGTTTTATAAACGGCACGACGATTGCTCCAGCAAAGTCCCCCGCTCAACCCGAACCGGAGACTTGCCCATGAGCACCCCACTGAATGTCGTCGCCCTGTCTGGCGGTACTTCCCGCCCTTCGCGCACCTTGGCTCTGACCGAGGCGATCCTCGCGGAACTGGCCGAACACCTGAACATCAAGCCCCACCTCATCGACCTGGGTGACATTGCCCGCCCGTTGGGCAGTGCCCTGTGGCGCAGCGAGCTGCCCGAGGCCGTGGAGCAGCAACTGCGGCTGGTGGAAAAGGCCGACCTGCTGGTGGTGACCACGCCGGTGTACCGCGGCAGCTTCACTGGCCACTTCAAGCACCTGTTCGACCTGATCGGCCAGGACGCCCTGGTCGACACCCCGGTGCTGCTCGCCGCCACTGGGGGCAGTGAGCGCCACGCGCTGGTGCTCGATCACCAGTTGCGCCCGCTGTTCAGCTTTCTCCAGGCCCTGACGCTGCCGATTGGTGTGTTTGCCAGCCAAGCGGAACTGGCCGACTACCGCGTTTCCAGTGAGGCCCTCGCCGCGCGTATCCGCCTGGCCGCCGAACGTGCCGTGCCGCTGTTCGGTGCCCACCACGCGCTGCGCAAAAGCGCCTGAGGAGCGGCCATGAATGCACTGGTTAACACGGCACCACGCCCTGCCCTGGCTATCGCCCGCGAGTTGGCTGGGCAGTTCGCCCAGACCGCCGTCGAGCGTGACGAACGCGGTGGCACGCCCAAGGCTGAGCGCGACGCGCTGCGTGACAGCGGCCTGTTGTCGCTAACTATCCCGCAGGCGTTCGGTGGCCAAGGCGCCAATTGGTTCGACACCTTCGAAGTGGTGCGCGAGTTCGCTCGGGTAGACAGCTCCATTGCCCACGTCTTCGGCTTCCATCACCTGATGCTGGCCACCGTGCGCCTGTTTTCGCGCCCAGACCAATGGCAGCCGTGGTTCGAGCAGACCGCGCGCAAGCAGTGGTTTTGGGGTAACGCCCTCAACCCGCTGGACACACGCACCGTGGTCAAGCACTGCGAAGGTTGGTGCGAGTTCTCTGGCAAGAAGAGCTTCTGCTCCGGTGCCAGCGACTCGGAAATGCTGATCGCCTCCGCCGTGGACGAACGCGCGGGGGGCAAGCTGCTGATCGCCGCGATCCCCAGTGGCCGTACCGGTATCAGCCTGCACAGCGACTGGCACAACATCGGCCAGCGCCAGACCGACAGCGGCAGCGCCACGTTTGAACGGGTGCGGGTCGAGCACACTGAACTGCTGCTTGACCCTGGGCCGCTAAGCACGCCCTTCGCCGCCTTGCGCCCGCTGATCGCGCAACTGCACTTCGCCAACCTGTTCCTGGGTATCGCCGAAGGCGCGTACGAGGAAGCCCGCCAGTACACCCTCAAGGAAAGCCGGCCGTGGTTCCGCTCAAACGCCACCACCCCTGCCGAAGACCCTTATGTGCTGCGCCATTACGGCGAGTTCTGGGTCGGCCTGGAAAGCGTCCGTTTGCTGATCGAACGCGCTGCCCGCCAGCTCGATAGCGCCTGGGCCAAGGAGCATGCCTTGAGCGCAGAGGAACGCGGCGACCTGGCCCTGGCCATCGGTACCGCCAAGGTTGCCGCCAGCCGCCATGGCCTGGATATCTGCAACCGGCTGTTCGAGGTCACCGGTGCCCGCGCTACCCACGCCTCGCTGCGCTTCGACCGCCACTGGCGCAACCTGAGGACACAGACCCTGCACGACCCGGTGGACTACCGCATCCATGAACTGGGTGAGTGGGCCCTCAACGGCAAGCGCCCTGCCCCCTCCTTCTATTCCTGAGGATTGCCCATGCAACTGCTGACCCTCCCCCCGTCCCCGACACTGGCCACCTCGATCAGGGCGACCGCACAGGTTTTCGAAGACCCCAGGTCACAGGCGCTGCTCGCCCACCTGCAACAGGTCGCGCCGAGTGAGGCGAGCGTGCTGATCATCGGCGAAACCGGCACGGGTAAGGAGCTGGTCGCACGCCATATTCATAACCTCAGTGGCCGGCGTAACGGCCCATTCGTCGCGGTCAACTGCGGGGCGTTTTCCGAGTCGCTGGTGGAGGCCGAGCTATTCGGCCATGAAAAAGGCGCCTTCACCGGCGCCCTGGCGGCCAAGGCCGGCTGGTTCGAGGAGGCTGACGGTGGCACGCTGTTCCTCGATGAGATCGGCGACCTGCCCTTACCGATCCAGGTCAAGCTGCTGCGGGTGTTGCAGGAGCGCGAAGTGGTGCGGCTGGGTTCACGCAAAAGCATCCCGATCAATGTGCGGGTGCTGGCGGCGACTAACGTGCAGTTGGAGAAGGCCATCAATGCTGGGCATTTTCGCGAAGACCTGTATTACCGGCTGAACGTGGTGACCTTGCAGTTGCACCCGCTGCGTGACCGGCCAGGTGACATCCTGCCATTGGCGCGGCATTTTATTCGCAGCTACAGCGACCGGCTGGGCTACGGGCCGGTGGAACTGAGCCCGACGGCCCAGGCCAAGCTGGTTGATTATGCGTGGCCGGGCAATATCCGTGAGTTGGAGAACGTCATTCACCACAGTTTGTTGACCTGTGCTGAGGGGGTGATCCAGGCGCAGGATTTGCGGCTGTCCAACCTGCGTATCGAACGGCAGGAGGAGCCTGCCAGCAATGCTGCGGAGGAACTGCTGCAGCGGGCATTTAGCCAATTGTACGAGGAGCAGCCTGGGGGGCTGTACGAGAAGGTCGAAAATGCCCTGCTGCGCTCGGCCTACCGTTTTTGCCATTACAACCAGGTGCATACCGCGCAGTTGCTGGGGCTGTCGCGCAACATCACACGGACCCGGCTGATTGCGATTGGCGAGTTGGTGGTGAACAAAAGGCGGGGGCAGGAGCAGCAGGTTATGGATAACCGGGTGGTGCGGTTGTCGATTTGAAATGTGCAGTGCCCCTACCGGCCTCTTCGCGGGTAAACCCGCTCCCACAGGTATTCCACTGTTTTCAAGGCCAGTGAAGATCCTGTGGGAGCGGGTTTACCCGCGAAGAGGCCGGTACGGGCCACTCAAATGCTAGGTGCGGTCACCGCCATGATCATCGCCGACATCATGATCGGCACCATCATCGGCGCCATGTCCTACACCGTGGGCCTCGCCAACACTGTGATTCGCTTCATGATTCGCTTCGTGGTTGGCCTCATGGTTGGCCTCATGGTTGGCACCATCATCGGCGCCATTGCGTCCACTTTCACCACGGCCTGAGCTAGCATGCCCGCCACCATCGCCGCTGTGTCCGCTACCGCTGCCGCCGTGGCCTCCACCCCCGCCACTGCCGCCGCCTCCACTGCCACCACCATGACCACCTCCACCACCGCTGCCGCCGCCGTGACCACCGCCACCGCCTCCACCACCACTACCACCCCCGCCGCCGCCATGACCGCCACCGCCACCGCCGCCACCATGGCCGCCGCCACCTCCACCACCGCCATCCTTCGCATACGCGCTGGACGCACCGCCAATGGAGTCAGGCACCAACACGGCCGACGCTGACAAAACCGCGCCGATTGCCAAAGCCAACAAGCATTTTTTGAGCATGTAGAGCCTCCGCTTGGAGTAGCACGGGGGTTGCACATGACACCCCGTGAGTTCCGGCCCCCCCATGGGGCGACCTGCAAACCAGTGCGGCCTTCCATCTGCAGCGGGTGAGCGAGATCCATCAGGGCCAACTGGCCAGTTGTTGCAGAATGTGTCTTACGTCCTGAGCGTAGTCATGCGCTAGCGCTTGTCACGACCAGTCATCCGATTGGCGCTTGAACAGGCGCTGTCCGGGGCATCAGGTCATAGGGGTGTTTCCAGCCTGGCGTGCCCTTGATCCGCGCTTTCCAGGCCTCGATATGAACGAATTCGTCCAGCGCGATACCCGTGTCTTCAGGCATGAACACATACCCCGCCAACGACAGGTCGGCGATGGTCAAGCGCCCGCCGACCATGAACGGCGTCTTCGCCAAATGTGCATCAACGATGCGATAGGCCGCCGTGGCGCGATCACGCAAGAACTTGGTCACATCGGTTTCGCCCATCTGTTTCAGGCAATAGATAAACCGCAGCGCCGCGTAGTAGCTGGTGAACTTGTGGTTGTCGAACAGCATCCAGCGCCAGATCTCGCGCTTTTCGCCCTCATCGCGTGGGCCAAACTGGCCGGTTTGCTCAGCGAGGTATTCCAGGATCAAGGCCGATTGGGTGAACGACTTGCCCGCGTGTTCGAGCACCGGCACCTCGCCCTGCTCGTTCACTTCATCGCGCCAGGCCTGCTCGCGGGTTTGGCCGTTGAAAAAGTCGACGAACACCGGCTGCCAAGGCTGGCCGGTGAGTTCGAGCATGAGGGCGGCTTTGTAGGCATTGCCGGATTCGGCGAAGCAGTGGAGCGTGTATTCGGACATGGCAGACCTTCAGTTTCCTTTGAATGATCGTTAGGTGCCGGGGCCTTTGCACGGGCCAGTCACCGGCAAACCGAGCAAATCATGCAGGGCTTGCCGCGGTCAATCCAAAACCTCCCACGACCCGTCATTCCCGTTATATGCCCCCCGCCCGGGCCATGCGACAGTGAAGAAAACAACACGGATAAAACCCATGTACAGAAACACCTCTACCCCCGCGGACGACAACGGTTGCGGCTGGTTCCACCTCAGCCCCCTGCGCCAGCCACGTGCCGCGCACCGGGGGCGGAGTGAAGCGCGCTGGGTGGTACTCGGCGCTGGCTTTACCGGCCTTGCCGCCGCGCGGCAGCTGGCGCTGCATCATCCGGATGACGAGGTGATCCTGCTCGAAGCCCAGGAAGTCGGCTTTGGCGCCTCGGGGCGCAATTCAGGCTTTGCCATCGACCTGCCCCATGACATCGGCGCACCGGACTACATCGGTGAGCTGGCCACGGCGCGGATGAACCTCAAGCTCAACCTGCGCGCGCAGTCGATACTGCACACGCTGATCCAGCAGCATGGCATCGACTGCCAGATCCGCCCGGACGGCAAGTACCAGGCGGCGGTCGAAGACAAGGGGTTGGCGGTGCTCGAAGCGTACCGCAGCGGCCTGGAGAAACTCGGCCAGCCTTACCAGATGATCGATGCCCGTGACCTGCCCGAGCACTTCGGCACCGCGTTCTACCGCAAAGCGTTGTACACCCCAGGTACCCAGTTACTGCAGCCGGCCGCCTTGGCCAAAGGCCTGTCAGACACCCTGCCCAGCAACGTGACGCTGTACGAACACACCACCATCACCCGCATCGAACAGGGCACGCGCATCACCCTTACGCATGCCCATGGCGAGATCGTTGCCGAGCAGTTGCTGCTGACCAACAACGCCTTCGCCTCGTACTTCGGCTTCCTGCCGGGGCGGCTGCTGCCGATTTTCACCTACGCCAGCATGACCCGGCCCCTGAGCGAAGACGAACAAGCACGCCTGGGTGGCAAGGCGACCTGGGGCATCATCCCCGCCGACCCGTTTGGCAGCACCCTGCGACGCACCCCGGACCAGCGCCTGCTGGTGCGCAACAGCTTCAGTTTCAACGCCGATGGGCGCGCCAACCAGCGCCACCTGCAACGGGCCGGGCGACAGCACCGGGCGTCGTTCGAGCGGCGCTTCCCGATGCTTGCGGGTACACCGTTCGAATTCACCTGGGGCGGTTCGATGTGCCTGTCGCGCAACCACCAATCGCACTTCGGCACGCTGGCACCCAATGTCCATGCGGCGCTGTGCTGCAACGGCCTGGGAATTACACGGGGCACCGCCACCGGGACCCTGTTGGCCGACTGGCTGAGTGGCGAGCGTGACGAGCTGATCGACTTCCTGCTGGGCGCGGCCGGGCCCAACCGCAACCCGCCGGAGCCGCTGCTGAGCCTGGGCGTCAACCTGAACCTGCACTGGGGCCAGCGCCGCGCCGGCCTGGAAAGCTGACAAGGAGGCATCATGCATAGCCTGGGCATCCTCGGGGTCGGCGAGCTGACCGAAAAAGTCGTTATCGGCCTGCGCCGCAGTGGTTTCGACGGCGCGATCCTGCTGTCGCCACGCAACGCCCAGCGCGCCGAAACACTGACCCACGCACACGGTTGCCAGGTACTGCCGAGCAATCAGGCGGTAGTCGACCAGGCCGAGGTGCTGATGCTGGGCGTGCGCCCGGAATCACTGGCACACCTGGCCGGCGAGGTACACCTGCACCCCGGACAACGCCTGCTGTCGTTGGCAGCAGGTGTGAACCTGCAACAGCTGCAAGCCGCCTTCCCCGCCGCTCACTGCGTGCGCGTGATGCTGTCTTATGCCGCGCAACACAACCAGTCCACAGTAGTGGTCTACCCCCCGGATCCCCCCGCTGAGCGATGCCTGGCCGGGCTGGGCAACCTGGTGGTATTGCAGGATGAAGCGGCGTTCGAGCTGGCCACGGTGGCCGCGTGCATGAATGGCTGGTTCTACTTCCTTTTGCACGACCTGCAGCAGTGGCTGACTGACAAAGGCTTGCCCGCAACCGACGCACGCGCTTTGGTACTGGGCAACCTGCACGACTGTGTGAGCAGTGCCCAGCGCCAACCCGAACACACGCTCAAGGCCCTGGGGCAAGCGATTGCCACGCCGGGCACCTTTACCGCCGATGGGCTGGCCGTGTTGATGCATCAACCGGTAAGTGCCAGCTGGGGCGCGGCCTGCGAAGTGGTGCTGGATGCGCTATTGACTCGGTCGCGGTAGGCGCAGCCTTGATCTGCGAAGAGGCCGGTGACGACGCCGTAAATCTTGGCTGATGTCGCCGGCCTCTTCGCAGCACAAGGCTGCTCCTACAGTGCCATTCACACTTCGCAATGCCATCCCACGACCCGTCCGAATCGTTATAGGGAACCCCTGCAACCCGGTGCCATAGTGCCGCCACGCAAGTGCGTCAAATAACAACAAGAGGTAAGTCCAATGTCTGTCCCGAAACGCTCCGTCGAAGATGCGCCACTCAATGCGTTCCACCGCAAACTGACGGTCTATTCCGCCGGTGGCCCGTTCCTCGACGGCTATGTGCTGAGCATCATCGGCGTGGCCATGCTGCAGATCACCCAGGCCCTGCAACTGTCGGCCTTCTGGGAGGGGCTGATTGCGGCTTCGGCGCTGATCGGGGTGTTCCTCGGCGGCTTCCTGGGTGGCTGGTTCACCGACAAATACGGGCGCAAGGTGCTGTACCTGGTCGACCTGATCGCCATTGTCGGTTTTTCGGTGGCGCAGTTCTGGGTCGAGTCGGCCTGGGCATTGTTCGCCTGGCGGTTGTTGATTGGTATCGCGGTCGGCGCCGACTACCCGATCGCTACCTCGCTGCTCGCCGAGTTCCTGCCACGCAAGCAACGCGGGCCGCTGCTGGCGGCAATGGTACTGATGTGGTTCGCCGGGGCCGCCGTGGCCTACGTAGTCGGTGAACTGTTGCTGCGCGTCGGCGGCGATGACGGCTGGCGCTGGGTATTGGCCAGTGCGTTGGTCCCGGGTGCGTTGTTCCTGATTGCCCGTAGCGGCACGCCAGAATCGCCACGTTGGCTGCTGAGCAAGGGCCGCACTGCCGAGGCGGATGCCGTGATCAAACGCGTCTATGGCCCGGATTACTCCATCGCCGATCTGCCCGAACACGTCAGCGGCAAACCGGTGTCGGTGTGGTCGCTGTTCCATTCCGGCTACGGCAAGCGCATGGCCTTTGTCACCCTGTTCTGGACCTGCGCCATCGTCCCGCTGTTCGCCATCTATGCGTTCGCCCCAAAGGTGCTGCAGGCGCTGAAGCTCACCGGCGACTGGGCCGCCTACGGCTCGATCGCCATCACCCTGCTGTTCACCCTTGGCTGCCTGCTGGCAACCAAGCTGATCAACCGCCTGGGGCGGCGCAAGATGCTGATCCACAGCTTCCTCTGGTCGGGCATGTCGCTGGTGCTGCTGGGCGTGTTCCCCGACGCATCGCCCACCACCGTGCTGGTGCTGTTTGGCGCCTACGCGGTGTTGATCGGCGGCGCCCAGGTGCTGGAATACGTCTACCCCAACGAATTGTTCCCCACCGAGATCCGCGCGTCTGCCGTTGGCCTGGCCACTTCGCTGTCGCGTATCGGCGCGGCCGTGGGCACCTACCTGGTGCCTATTTCCCTGGCCACCTATGGCATTGCCAACACCATGTTCGCCGCCGCGTTGATCTCACTGTTCGGTGCACTGATCTCGTGGTGGCTGGCCCCAGAGACCAGCAAGCTCGACCTGCAGCAAGCCGCCGCATTGGGCGGGGCCGCCCCTGCACCGTCACCGTCCTACAAAAACGTTGCCCGAAAAGCCTGAAGGAGCCACACCATGAACCAAGTGCTTACCGTTGTCCGCAATGCCGCTACCTCGCCCCTGGGCACGCCAGCCCCTGCCCGGATGCCGATCGGCGAACCGATCGCCCACGCCGCCAGCGCCCAGGACCAGACCGATGAAGCGGTGGGTGCCAGCATCGGCATCTGGGAAAGCAGCCCCGGGGTATTCCGCCGCTTCCTGAAAAACCGCGAATTCAGCCATATCGTCAGCGGCAGCTGCACCTTTACCCCCGACGGTGGCGAGCCGGTCGAGCTGCGAGCGGGCGATGCGGTGCTGTTCCCGGAGAACTGCGAAGGCGTGTGGGAGATCCACGAGACCCTGCGCAAGACCTACGTACTGTTCTGAGGAGCGCGCGGATGATCGAACGTATCAACCCCGGCAAACGGGCCAGCCAGATGGTTCTGGTGGATGGCCGCCTGGAAACCTCCGGGATCGTCGCCCTTGCACCGGGCGATATCGCTGCGCAGACGCGGTGCGTGCTGGCGCAGTTGGAGCAGTGGCTGGCACAGGTTGGCGCAGGTAAGGGCAACCTGACCCGCGTGCAGATCTGGCTGGCTGACATGGGGGAGTTTGCGGCGATGAATGAGGTGTATGACGCTTGGGTCGGGCAGCAGCCACCGGTACGGGCGTGTGTGGGGGCTGCGCTGGCGGCGCCTGAGTATCGGATCGAAATTCAGGCTTTTGGTCAGCTTTGATAGCGCCGGGGCCGCTTTGCGGCCCATTCGCAGGCAAGCCAGCGCCTACACGGGTAGCGCTGGAGATGTGTACACAGCTACAGCTCCGGGTCCAAGCCTACTTTGTCCCCATGCCAGTCAAACCGCTCCACTTCATGCCGCCGTTTGCGGAAGCTGTAAGGCGTCTCGCCGTACTGCTTGCGGAACCACAAGATGAAGTGCGACGCATCGGAAAACCCACACGCCAAGGCAATGGTGGTGATGTTCTGGCTGGTATTCACCAGCAAGCGCCGGGCGTGGTCCAGGCGCAACTTGCGCCAGTAGTTGGCCGGTGGCTCTTGTGTGTTGGCTACGAACTCGCGGTGCAACTGCCGCGGGTGCGTGCCCACTGCTTCGGCCACGGCCTTGAGGGTCATCGAGGCATCCAGGTTGGCGCGCATGAAGGCAATGGCCCGTTGCACACGGTCGTTCTGGTAAACGCTTTCGCTGGCGGCCTTGTCCTCTTGCGCGTCGGCACGCTCGTCCACCAGCAGGTACTCCAAGCCCTTCTGCGCCCGCACCGCGCCGCAGTGCCGGCGAATCAGGTTGGCCGCCAGGTCGATGGCCGTGCCGCCCGGGCAGGTGATAATACCGCGGTCATCCACATAGCTCTTGTCGATCACGGCGGTGGACAGCGGGAAGCGCTCCTTGAACTCATCGCGCAAGGTGAAATGCAACGCGCAGCGCCGGCCATCGAGCAGGCCGGCCTTACCCAACACGAACGAACCTGAACACAGGGCGATGATCGGGATATTGGCGGCGTACACCTCACGCAGCGCATCGAGCAGCCACTCTGGGGGGTTACGCGTTTCGCCCAGCAGCCCGCCCGCCAGCACGATGTAGTCGTACTGGGCAAACAGGTTGAGCGGTTTGGTCGGCGAAATGGGCATGCCGCAACTGGCGGTGATCGGCTGGTCGTCCAGGGTCATCCAGTCCCATTGGCAATACACTTGCTGACTGCGGAACGACTTGTCGGCGGCGAAGCGCAACGAGTCGACCAGGCCGGCGACCGGGACCAGGGTGAACTGGTTGAGGAGCACGAAGCCGACCCGCAGTTCAGGTTTGATCTGCGAGGCGGCTTCGGGCGGCTGTGGTTGTTGTTGATCTTGTAGCGCGACCATGGACGCTGCTCACATGACATCCGAAGTGGGTGTCATTCTAGGCGTCTTCCGGCGTCCGTCCTATCATATTTAGCGCCGAAAATAGAATGGTTCAGACGTACCTCCGCTTAACCTCAGCACTCTTGTCCTTCTCCCAATCGGCCATAGTATTGGCCTTTTCCTTGTTCCAAGCATCAATCTCGTACTTCAAGGGCGCCCTTCGTGTCCCATCAAGATTCTGAAGGGGATTAGCACCCAGTACACTCATCCTATCAATATTAAGTTGTACAGAGACGTAGGGGTTTCGGCTGCCGTCCCCTCCGACGTGGTAGATCAGTCGCGCTCGCTTGTTATCATTGTAGTTTTGTATGCCTACGTCCTTGCCATTAACCCAGGCATTCATCACTTCACGTTGAATTTCGCGATCGCCCCTTACACCATCCTTCGCGAAGTGTCCGGCGTGCCTTGCCCTAACATGATCCAAGCCCCCCACCATCGTTTTACCGGACTCCTGGTAGATCTTTTCCTCCAAAACGGAAACCTCTCGTCTACCGTGAATAAAACTTGGCCTTTCGGCGATCGCCAAAACGTTTTCCGGTCTTTTTTTACTGATTGCAGGAATTAAGGGAAACAATTCTGAATAAATCGAACTCCCCCTCAATCCATACCTTCTTTCAACTTCCTTCTTTGCTTTGGGAGCAACTACTTCCCAGCCATCGTCGTCCTGACTATCGGCAGCCGGTCCCTCTGAATGAGAAGATGATGCCCACGCACCGTCACGGCTCGGCCCTACTGAAGCAGAGGTTGACGCGACCGGCTCACTTCCAGCTCCATCACTGGCGTTCGCAACCGGCGTGCCTTGTGCTCCGGAACTGTTCCCCCCGCCCTTGTTCTTGTTCCCTTTGCCCCTCAACCCCAATTCATCAACCAATGTCATCGGGTTGTTACGCACCATCGCGTATAGGTTCAAGCCATCCACCGTCCCTGCCGGGTCCGCACTCAACCACCGCCCCAACCAGGGCTGGTAATAGCGATACCCGTAGTAGTACAGCCCCGTCGCATCGCGCTCCTTGCCCGAATAACGAACGAACTTGTAGCGCCCCTGAACTTCGCTGCGAGCGGCCCAAACCGCCGTGCCGCCATACGGGTAGTACTCCTCTTGGCTGATCACCGCACCACTACCATCGACCTCCAGGCAACCGCTGCCCAGTTGGTCGGCATAGCTGTAACGCAGTTGCGCGTTGGCAAGTTCTGGCGGCTTACCTGCAGCCCAGTGCAAGGCACGCACCTGGGCGTGCCCAGCTTCGCCCACCAGCACCACCTGCAGTTGCTCGGTCAGCGAGCCGCCCTGGGTTGTACTGCGCAGCTCCAGGCCTGGCAGGTACTGCACACGTTGCGTGCGCATGTGGGTCGCGGTCTTTTGGGTACTGACCTTGAGCACCCGTTGGTTGCCGATGTCATAGCGGTAACTTTCGCCATCGTCCGCCGCCCCTTCGCGCATGACCTGGGTAACGGCGTGCAACTCACCGCGCGGTGTCCAGTTCAACTGTTGGCCAGGCAACAAAGCCTTTTGCTGGCCACTGGCATTGAACAACGCCTCGACGGCGGCCGGGTCCTGGGTGAGCGTGCTGTCCACCGCCCGGTTGCTGCGGTCACTGACGGTGATATCGGTGGTGTAGCTATGGTTTGTGGCAGGCGCGCTGTGGCGGATGCGGGTCAGGTTGCCCGCCATGTCGTAGGTATAGGTGCGGTTGTAGCAGCTGTAGGTGACGTTATCGAGGATCGCCATATCCGGCAGATTGACGCCCTGCTGGCCGGCATTGGCCATCTCGCGCCCGGTGGCGCTGGCCAGCTGGTACAGGCTGTCATAAACATAAGTGCTTAGCGGTTCGACTTTCTGATTACGCCAGAAGCGGGTTTCTTCGGCGTCGTTGCGCACACTGAGCACATTGCCCACCGGGTCGTAGGCGTAGCGCAGGTCTTGCAGCACCTTGGCCCCTTGCGTGTGCCCTGTCGGGCGCTCGGTGCGTACTTCTGCCAGCCGCTGGGTGCGCGGTTCATAACGGTACCGGGTGATCAAGCCATTACCGTGCTCCTCGCGCAGCTTTTGCCCGGCAGCCGAATAGCTCAGGGCTTTGAGAATGACCTGCTCAGGGCCGCCCTTGAGCGTCAGCCAACGCTGCGTGAGCAGGCCCGCCACGTCGTAGGCCTGGCGGCGCAGATGGCCTGCGGCATCACGCGTGGTCAAGGGTGCACCGGTCGCATCCACCGTGGTCAGCGTGGTGCTGGCTTCGCTTTCCGGCTGCAGTTGGGCCTCCCAATCGGCAGGCTGCTCACTTTGCCAATCCGCCCCTACCTGCGGGTTATCGGCATCCGCCAGCAAGCGTTGCGTGGTCTCTAGCGGAACGCCGGTCAAGCCAACGCCATGGGTCTGCAGCAAACCGGCGGTGTGGTAGTGACGGCTCGCCTGGCCCGCCAGATTATGGACTTTTTCTGTGGCGCTGTTACCGGCATAGACCAGCCGCTCCAGCCGACAGGCCGCGTGACCGTTGACCTGTTCGCTGATGCCCAAAGGGCGCCCAGGCAGGTTGGCGTTCTCGTAATGCCAGGTGCGAGTGACCGCCTCACTGCGCACGTACTCGCCGTGCTCATCGAGCGCGATTCGCGACACGGCCAGCAACGGGCGCCCCGCCGCATCGTCCAGGTTGATCGACACGCCGGCGTCGGCGCTGTGGGTGCACACCGGTGTGCCGGCCAGGTCGGTCAGCCAGGCAAAATTGCCCCGGCCGCTGGCGTGCAGGCGCGGGTCGCTGCTGTGGGTCATGAAGCCCTTGGCGTCATGCTGCTGACGCGTAATCCGCGCTTGCGTCAGGGTCGGCGTGTCCGGGTGGCGGTGGTAATGGATGGTCCGGACCACCAGACCGCGGTTGTCCACAACCGTGACGGTAGGGGTATTGCGATGGACAGCGTTGTCCGAAAGAGCAGGCATCGCGTGCCTCCTGTTCTTGAATTCTGCATTGGGTTGAGTGGCATGGCGTGCGCCAGGTAGCGCGCGCCATCAAGGTCGCGCTCAGGCCGTGTCGTTCTCGTCCTGCGCTACTGTGAACCAGGGGTAGTACTCGGTACGCCGTTCCCAGCCTGCAGCGGTGACGATGCGGTAGACCCGCCCCATGGCGTCATACAGCCGTGTGTCGGCATGCAGCCCGGTGCGGCCGCGCTCATCGTGTACAGGGCGCCAGTCATCGAGGTAGTACGGCAACCAGGTGCACACGGGCTGGCCTTTGTTGTCGTATTCAGTCTTGCCGGTCACCGCCCAGCGCCGCTCCACTGGACGCACGCGCGCAGCGCCATTGGCATCACGCTCGAGGCTGCCTGCGGCGGTCCGCACCCACGCATCGCCGGGCGCACTCAGCACCGCGGTCTGCAACAGGCGGCCAGCGCCATCGCTGTGCACCACATTTACGCGCAGCTGCTGTGCAGGGTCGCCGTCGTAGCGGTCGGTCTGCAGGCTGATGATGTGCGGCGGCTGGCGGCTTTCGCCGTCGTCCACAGCGGGCAGCCCATTGGCCTTGAGCAAGCGACGCAGCGCCAGTTCGCCCATACGGGTAGCCAGCGGGCGCCCTTGGCGGTCACGTGCCAAGGGCATCCAGCTATTGGTCACAACCTGGTGCGCCGTGGCCACGGGTACCTCGCCTCCTTCGAGTGCCAGGATGCCCTCCACCGTTGCCGGCAGCGTGAATGCCTTGCTGCTATAGCCGGCCAACTGGCCCTGTTCCGTGCCGTGGAAGCGGGTTTGTGTCACTCGCCCCAAGGCATCGAGGCTGACCTGGTGCTGGTTGTCGTTGGCATCGGTCATGGCTACGGGCGTGAGGAAACGCCAGTCATACTCGAAGCCGGTTTCCAGGCCAGCGGCGTCGGTTATCTTCAGCACTTGCAGGCCGTGTGGGCTCCAATCAACACGCTGCTCGCCAAGCAGCTCGCTGGCGCGCAGCGCAGCCAGTCGATAAAACAGTGGCGCACCCTGGTGCTTGATCAGGTCGTGGCGGCTGACGTACACCCGCTTGCCGTCCTCGGCCAAGGCGATCAGGTGATAGCCGCCGTTGGCCTGCCACTGTGCCAGCTCGTGCGGCAAAAGCGTTACCTCAAGTTCAGCCAGGGTGGCGTGCTCGAGCATGGCGGTTTCGCGGTAGGCCACCAGCGCCTGGCGGATTGGCGCCGTGGTCAGTCGCCCCTGGGCATCGCACCATTGCTTGCGCTGGTAGCCCGACAGCGTTGCAGCGCCCAGGCCCTGCAACGGGCTGCCGGGTGCCAGCAGGTGCTCCACGCTGAAACCGCCCTGCGGCAGCGCGTGCGCTGGCAGCGCCAGCACATCGGTACGGGTCGCTTCGATCAGCCCGGACACGTAATCATGGCCGGCCTCCAGGTTACGTACCCGATGGCGCGCGTGCTCAAGCCAGGCCATGTCCTGCTGAGGGTCGCGCGCATCGTTCAGCAAACCGGCTGGCAGCGAGGCTGGGTAAGGCGATGGGGAGAGTGCAACCCGGCGCGGGTAATGCACCTGTACCTGCTGCAGGACATGGCCGTACTTGTCCTGGCCAAGCACCAGGGTCTGCGTGATAACCGGATCCTGGACAATGCGCTCGGCGGTGAACGCCAGGGTCTCCACTGCCGTTACCAAAGCCGCAGGCCGGTCGGCGTGCGCGGTCTCGTAAACCCGCACTTGCCAGCGCTGACGGGTGATGCTGTACGGCAACCCGGCGCGTTCAGTGCCGTCAAGGCCATAGGTTTCACTGCGCACTTGGGCCCCCTTCAAGGCACGAAGCAGCCAACGCCGGGCTGCACCTTTTGGCACGTAAGGCACATCCCGATCACCTTCAAATCGGGTGAAGCGCACCGGTTGCAAGGCAAAGTCCGCCTCTGCGCTGCGCTGGCCGACAAAGCCCTGAGGCGCGATGCTGTCTAGGTCTTCGATGCCGCAGAAGAACCACTGGCGTACTTGCGCCGGCGGCGAACGCTCGGCGGCCGTGCCCTGGGCGTCGCTCAGGGTGTCGGTCTGGATCAACTGCCTGAAACCGCGAAACTCGCGCTCGACCGGGTCCCAGACCGGGCTCTGATAGCGCATGCCACTGACAGTACGCAGGCCACTGATGTCGTCCACAAGGGTCACCTGGGCCAAGGTGTGAACCGGGAACGGCAAACGGCTGATCGCTGCCTTGCCCTCCCCTTGCAGGGCACGCTTTTCATCCAGCCAGCTCTGCGCCGAACTGCGGTAGTCGAACAGCGTACGACCACCGGTGTTGCTGCACACTTCGGCCAGCAACCAGGGGCGTCGGTCGTTGAAGCGGTACACCCAGCTACGGGGAGAGAGGTGCGGCACAGTCAGCACCAGCTCTGCACAACCCTGCCCGCGCAAATCGACCAGTTGCAGCTTGCAGCTGGCATCGAGCACAACCCCCTCTGGCGCCGGCACGCAATGGCTTTCGACGAAGCGATTGCCGTTATGGCTGACGAATACCCGGATGCGGTCGGCGTCTACATAAAGGATATCGGTAGTACCGCTGCCGTCGGTATCGCCAAGCAATACCCGCGCGGCGTTGAAGTGTTCGATGGCAAAGCCCGTCATCTGCACGGGGTTGGCAAAACGACCGTGGCCAAGCATCGGCCAGTAGGTGACGCCCTCGGCCGTAACCTCGATCAATTGCTGCAAACCTGTGCCCGCAAGGTCGGCAAATGCCACCAGCCGGTGCTCACCGCCAGGCAATGGCAGCGTGGGGCCTGCCACGATGTCGCTGGCGGGCTGCCAGCCGGCACCACGCACCCTGGCAGACAAGCGCACGCTACGTGGCCCGATCATCACCAGGTCCTGCTGCCCGCCACCACTGAAGTCGACCAGTTGCGCCCCCCCATGGGCCAGCTCGCTGGGCATCGCGTCGGCGGCAATGAAGTCACGCCATTGCCCATCCGGCGTCAGGGTGAAGCTGCCGCGAACACCCGGCAGGTTGACCAGCCATTGTGGCTGGCCGTCTCCTTCGAGGTCGGCCAGCATCCCGGTGCCTGGGCGTGGCGCTCCCGGTAGTGCCTGTGACTCACCCCACGTGACGGCATCGCCACCCAGGTCACTGTCGCGTTCTGGCGCGCGATACCACCAGGCACCTGCATCCTGGAACAGCAAACCCGGCAGCCCCTCGCCGTGTAGATCTACCATCTGCCAGTGCGGTGCACTGAAGCCATCGAGGTCGGGTAATGCCTCCCAGTCCGAGTGCTCACGCCCTGGGCGACTCGGCTCGAATTCCACTGGCGGCAGCAACAACGGCGTGCCATCCGTTTCGTAAGCGATCTGTTGCGCGGCGACCAGCACCGAGGCAACGCCCGATGTGTCATACCCCAGGTGCAAGCGCGAAACCAGTTGCGGGCGTGGGTCAGCGTTCCCGGCCATCATTCGCGTACGGTGCCACAGCAGCACCTCGTGGCAAAGCCGTCGCACACGTTTATCGAAACCCCAGCGCCAGTACGAAAAGCAGTCCTGGCGCACCGGCCAGGGTGCCTTCACCTCGAACGCCGGTGGGGTGTTCACATCCACACCGCGCTCGCCGTAGTCCAGCTGCATCACGGTCATGAAATCATCGGGGCGAAAGGCCTGCTGCGGTATCAGCAGCGCTGCGCTAGGGGTTGCATTCATGGCGTGGACGGCAACCAGGTAGGTGTTGGCAACCTGCGGGTGCATGGCCCGTTCGTACGCATCGCACCCCGCCTGGTCTTCGCTGCGGTAGGTGTAGACCACATGCTCACCCGTGGCACTGACGGTCTCTTCGGCATACCAGCACGCGACCTCTGCCGGTTCGCCGGGCTTGGCCAGGCGTGCCGAGGCCGACCAGCCAAACAGGGTGATGCTGCCGTCGGCATGGTATTGCAGCCAGAAGCCCGGCGAGTCGGGACTTGCTTGTGCTTGCCAATGCTCCAGGCGCTGGTCGCGGCCGCCACTGCGCTGCACCCAGGCGGTTACCGTGTGAGCAGCGGGGGTATCGAAAAACGGCAAACTGGCGACAGTGCGCGGCGCCCCGCGGTCGAGCAGGATTTCCTCGCCGTCGGGGCCCTGCCAACGGTCACTGCGGGTGTATCGGGGGACACCCAGGCGGTCCAGCCGGCAGACAGTGGGCGGGCCACACTGCCAGCCAGCACCGAAGGCGCCATTACCTGCGGAAGAACGGTAGGCGAGGCTCAACGACGGCGACAACGCGCGGCCGGCCGGCAATGGTAATGGCAGCGACCAACCTGCGGCGCCGTCGGCGCTGCCGACTGACAGCATGCCTCCGCCCGCCGAAACGGTACCGCCGCCCTTGGGCAGCGAGGGGGGGCTGAACACAGGTTCACCGCCGGCACCCGAAGGGGTGACAGACATATCATTCATGATGTTGCTCCTTGACGACCCCCACGCCTTGGCGCAAGGGTCAGGAAATAGGAAGTCAGCCTCAGCGGGAGGGCACCTGGGTGCCCTCCTCTGCTCCTTAGCGGACGGTGAACTGCACGTGCAGAATGATGTCGCTCAGGCGTTCCAGCAGGGCCCGCTGATCGCCCTGGGCTTGGGCGAAGTTCAACATCATCTGGGTCTGGTCTTCGCGATCATCCGCCTTGGCGATGTGCAGCCCTTCGAACGGCAGCAACTGGTTGCCCGGGCGCAGCGGCGGGTACCCGTTGAGTTGGCTGAACTGGCCGTTGTCCTGCAGCGCATGGGAGATGCTGGTCTGCTCACAGCCCGCAGGCAGGCCTGGGGCGTTTGTCAGTAACCGCGCATGCACATCTTGGTAAGGGCCAAGCAAAGCTGGCAGCGACACCGCAATGCTGCGGATACGTCGCGAAGCCGCAGTTTCGAAGCCTGCTGCCAGGTTCAACGCTTTCAGGCCGAACTGGATCGACAGCATGCCACCCGCGGCCAGTGCAAGGCTGCTGTGTTCAAGCTTGTCATCAACCTCAACCGTTTTACCGTCAAGCAGCGCTTTGACCGCCTCGCTCAGGGTGACCGCTTGACCTTGCGAACTGAGCTTGCCGTCGAAGAGCCTGGCCAGTGACACCGTGCGTGTGACCTCAAGCTCGCGCTTCTGCCATTTCACCCAGGCTGTTTCCATCTGCCCGAGTGCCAGCATCAGCCCCTCACCACACAGCAAACCCGCCCAGGCACTGTTCCAGGTGCCGGTGCGCAGGTACACCTGCGTGTCGCCTTTCTCCCACTGCAGGGCCTTTTGTGCCATCAGGCAGCGCGTCACAGTGAGGTCGTAGTAGGTGTAGAAAATGCTCGCCAGGCGTGCGCGCAGCCAGCTGTACATGGCCTTGCCAGTGAACTTGCCTTGGTACAAGGCAAGCTGGGCCTGAGAATGGGCAGCTTGGGTGTGCAAGTGCGCAATATGCATCTGCGCAGAGGTTTCACGTACTGCCAGGGCATCGAGTTGAGCCTGTACGGTCGCCATCTGTTTCTCTGCCGACTCATACTGGAACTTCCAGTCAGCCCGACGGCGCGCGAAGACCTCCTCTTGGCTAAGGCGCGACGCCACAAGGCCGTACACTTTCGAGCGCGCGCCATAGCCGTAGGCAACTGCCTTCAATGCGTCTTCCGGTTTACCGCCACCGTTGGAGAAACCAAAGATCTTGGGGAATGCTGCAATGATCGAAGCGCCTGCCATGAGGGCTGATTCACCTGCACCAGCCAGTTCAGACTGGGTTCGCAACTTCAGTGCAAGGCGCTCGCGGTCGGAGACGTTCTTTTGGTAAAGATTCCGGTAGTGATTTCGACTGGCCGTGGCCGCCACCAGCGAACTTTCCAAGGTCACGCGGTCGGCTGCCAGCTCCTTGAGGGTGTGCTTGAACAGCGCCACATTGCTTTCGGCAAGCTCCGCGCCTTGGCTGGCCAGCAAGCCTGCCAGCGCCTCGGCATCCTGGCGTTCGAGAATCCCTTGCATCGCGTTGCCAAACTGAATCAGCTGGGCGGCCATGCTGCGGGCACCGTCGAGCAGCACGGTGAAGCGTAGCGCCGGCACATCGTTGATTTCCGGCAGGCCACGTGCGCCACTTGCCTCTGCCGCCACTGCAGCGGCCAGCAGCGCCTTGGGGTCGGCCGGTGTGGCGTATAGCGGCAAGCTCAACGGCTGGCCATCGAGGGTCAGGTTGTGACGCAGGTTGTACTGTCGAATGCGCAGCGCCTCCCAATAACCGAGCAGGGTCCGGTTGACCTCTGGCAGAAACTGGCTTTTGCCCGGCGCTGCGGCCTGCCCCAGCACGGGTTCGTTCCAGCCTGTTGCTGCTGGTGTCCAGGGCGCGTCGCCCAGCAGGTTAAGCGCGCGCTGGTACCAGACGCTGGCTTCGCTGAGGGTGTCGCGCTGGAGCTTGCGGTAGGCGGCATCGCCGCGGCCGATGCAAATGTCCAGCAGGCGCATGAAGACGTTGTACTTGTAGTGCATCGGGTCATTCTGCGCCACGGCATCCGGGTCGAGCGACTTCAATGGGTCGTCGTTCCAGCTGCTGTCTTCTTCCAGCGGCCGTACATTCCACATCCGCTGCGCGCCTGCGCCGGATCTTGAGTAGCCAGCTGGGTTGAACACGTACTTCAGCCACTGTTCGGCAAGGTCAAAGCGTTCTTCCTGAAGGAAGCGCTGCATGACCAACATTGGGGTGTAATAGAACAACTCCCAGAAATACAGGGCATTGGCGCCGGTGAAGTCCATGCGGTCACTGGCGTTCTTGCCGAAGGCCTGCACACTGTCGACATTGTCCTTGGACAATTTGCTGCCGTTGGCGGGTGCAGTATCAGAATCCCGCTGGATGGCCAGCGTAGTGCTGTTAATCATGATGCTATGGCCTGACCCGGCCGTGTTATGTCTGGCGCTGTACTGCGTTTCCAGGTGATAGAACTGCTGAGTGCCATAACTCAGGCCCGGCTCGAACATCATGTCAGCCAGCACCTTGGCGTTGTCACTAAGCTCGCCCTCCCAGAGCAAGGTGCGCGTTTGCGGCCCGGTAGCCAGCCAGACTTTGGCCTTGCGGTCCGCTGCACCGTGGTAAGAAGCCTTGTACACAGGAAGGGTCAGACGCACCACGACGCCAAGTTCTGGCTCAGGTATGTGTTGGGTGTCGTAGTTCAGGATTGAGTCGATCCCCGACACCGCCTTGACCGTCAGCTCCCGGGCGAACAGGGTGTTGAGGCGGGTCACCTGCCCTCTGTGCGCTAGATACTGAGCGCCTTGATCAGTGGCACCGATGATGGCGGTCTTGAGTACATCGGCATCCTTGTAAACCTTGACGGTGTAGTTGCGGGTGTTGCCGTTGCCGAACTGGAACTCAACACGGTGCAGGGCTTCGCTGCCACCATCCCACTCGCTGATATCGCCCATTGGTGCGGTGGTGTTCAACTGTACCTGCGCCGGCCCTTGTGACAGATCGTATTCCTGGTTGGCCTTTACGGTCTTCCAGCGCGTGCCATCGACACTGTAGATGCGGCATAACACTTCCTCGGCACGAACTCTGCCAAGCATGTTCAAGTAATCCCGAGGGACGATGGACTCTTGCGGGCGACCTCCAGGATAGGCAAGCGCCTCAGTTACGCTAATTTTGACGCGATGTCCCGAACGCGTATCGAAGGCGAGGTACAAGTGTAAAAGTGGATAATTTGCTGCACGGATCTTGTAACGACCGATATAGGCTGAACCTGCGACTGTTGCAACCTCCCGAAAATCAACCATTTCAGGGGCACTCCCAAAGTCACCTACCTTGACGACCTCCGTTAGCCCATGCGTGCGCATACGCTCAGAGCTGATACACAAGTACCCCCAATCCTGGCTACCCTCTTTACGCACCAGAAACGCACCGTGACCACTGCGCAGCAGCCCGGGTATTGCCTTCGCCTCTGTGCCAAGTGCCGGGTACTTCTCGATCAGTGCTGCAACCCATTTATTCTCAATGGCTGGCCGCTTTGACGTGACTGACAACTGGCTTCGAAAATACAGGCTGTAGGTATTCCCAACCTCCCCTGCGACGCCGGTAACCTTGGCTTCATCGAGCCTTGCCTCAAATTGCGTAAAACGACTGGGCGTACCATTCCCGGCAGCGACCGGCATGCGATTTTCCGCACTTGGCAGCCCCAGCCCTTCAAAAACTGCGCACATGCCGGTATCTATGGTGGTATCCAGCCAGTGCTGCACCCGCCCCAGGAACAGTGCGACACTGCCCAGCGTGCGGCTGCTGAAGTTCTCGGAAATCTCCAAGCCGGCAACAGAAGAAGCTTCGGTAACTTTCGCTGCAGCCCGATCATAGATGGCGGCCAGCAACCCATCACGTTGCGGCCAGGCTGCAAGCAACAAAGAGAGGTCTTCCAAAACCGTTTTATCGCCAATATTGACCACCAGCGGGTACTCGATGGGCACACTCCACTTGCCGTCATAACGCAGCCAGGCCAGCTTGAACGTCCAGTTCCACTCACGCAGTTTTGGCTGCCCTTTGTCATCACGGGTGATGATGTGCTCCTGGCGCTCTACCCAGCCCAGGTGCAGACGCCCGCGGAATACCACAGGCCGAATCAGGCGCCCTTGCACTTGTGGGGCCAGCTCGATTTTCGTCCAGGCGGTCCAGGCATTGGCCGGCAGCACGCCGTCTGGGGCACGCTTGGCTTCGTCTACAGTGCGCCACCAGTACTGGTGAGGCTGGCTGCGACTACGCCCGATAAACCAGGATTTGCCCACGTCGGCTTCGCGGCTGTCGTGATAGCCACTGATAGTCTCCAGGTTGGCCACTTCCTCGAACGCACTCAGGTAGCCCTGGAAGGCATCGCCCACCGTATCGTCATTGATCTGCGCCTGCCCCAGCGTTTGCAGCATGTCGTCCATTGCCCGGGTTTGCCCCAGGCGTACCGTCGGGTCGATGTAGTTTTCTGGGTAGTACATCAGCATTTGCCCGGCGGCCCAATTGGCATAGCTGGCGTTCCAACGCGTCCAGTCCTTGAAGAATTGACGACCCAGGACAGCATGGCGCACGTTGGCCGGGTCTTCTGGGGTCGACAGGGTGCAGTGGATGAACTGCTGCAGGGCAGACATCGCTTCGGCGATACGGCTGCTTATCACCTGTTCGGCGTTCAGCACGTCGATCAACAGGTGCTTGTTCAGCGCTTCGACAGTGAAGTTCTGTTTCGCGCCCAGCACGCCCGTCAGCGCCAGGCTAAGCGGCCGCTGCGTGGCGGCATGGGCCGCCGTAACCTGCGACGGCTTCAGGCCTGCTTGAAAAGCGTCTGCCATCTGCCGCCATCCGGCCCAGTCGTCGTCCTGGGTCAGCAATTTTGCCAGCGTGTCCGGCATTACGGCATAGGCCTCGGCCAGTTTCGCCCATTGCATCAGCAGTTCGATTTCCTGCCAGCTGTGGACCTTTGCCGGCGCTTTCAGCGCTTCCTGGCCATGTGCATGCGCAGCCGCCTGCGCCAATGTCGCTTGAGCAACACCGGTAGTCATAGAAAGCTGGGACAACGATACGCCTGCACCTTCACTAAGTGTCGCCAGCAGTGCGCCGCCTGCGCCTGACGGGTCCGCTAACTTGCTTAGCCAGTCACTGAAGTTGCCGAGCGCCATGAGGGTCTTGACGTCCCGCGGCAAGCCAGCGCTGCCACTGTGCCCAGCGTTGGCTGCCAGCAACTGCGGCTTTTCCACCAACAGGAGCAGCGCATCGCCTGTGATGCCGCATCCATGTGCGATGAGTGCCATTTGCGCGAGGGTGTAGGCAACGTCGACCAAGGCACGTTCATGCGGGGCCGATGGGGCGGCCTTGCGCAGGCGGTCGCAGGCCTGCTGCAGCGTGAGCCCACTCGGCTTGGCACGGTTTACCCAGTTCAACAATGCTTGCGCCAACGCATCACCACTGAGGTTGAACGTGGAGGCGATCAAGGGCGAAAGCACGTCTAGCAGATCCTGCACTGTCGGTGCTTCGGGTAGTTGCGCGGCGCTCAAGGCGGCCTGCATGTCGTTGAGCAGATTGCCGACTTCCGTACTGGCTGGTATGGACTGGACAGCACGGGTCATCAGCTGCAGATCGTGAACGGTCCAGCCACGGACGGCCATCCAGTCGGTGGTACTGCGCACCTCTTGCAACAACAGTTGCCATCCGCTGTTGTCCAGCGAATGCATCGGATGCGGCGCGCCCATCATCTGCAGCAGTTGGCGCAGCTCAGCAAGCGTCAGACCGTGATGCCGAGCCCACAGGCTCAAGGTGTACAGCGCGGACAAATGGGACAGGATGACATTCATGCCGACGTCGGCCTGCGGAAGGCCACTGATGAGCCGGCCCAGCTCGAACAGCCCTTCGTCATCGGTTTGGCATGCACGCTTGAGGGTTGCCTTGATATCGGCATGCTCGCTGGCATGGTCTGGGTGCAGACGCAGCCGCGTATTGGTTCTGGTCAAACCGCCTGCAACCAGTGGTGGGTCGTTGAACAGTCGGTCGAACTGACTTTTTTCAGTGCCGTCGGACGTTTCTGAGATAAACCCCCTGGCCATGAGCAGCGCGTCCTGATGATCGATGCCGTAACGCTTTACTGAATGGGCGGTGCGGAATACAACGGCCAGCGTCTGGTCGGTAATCTGGCTTGGGTCAACGCTGTTTATGATGTCTTGCAGTGCCCGTGGGGACAGCTGGGTCACTTTGTACAGGCGAACGATCTTGTTCAACTGAAGCAGGTACGCTGCGATCGACAACCGCGTGCAGGTAACATTTAACGTGCTTTCACGGCTCTCATGGTTAGCGCTACGAGACCGCGTCCATTTAGCCGTGAGCGCGGCCTCGGCCGGCACGTCGGCCCATTCGAAACTGTGGCGATACTCGACATCTTGCACATAGTGGTCGAGCCCATAATCTGACGCTTTCAATTCAAACTCAAAAGGACCGCTGAGTTCAAATTTAACAACGCGATTGATCTGAAACTTGAACGCCAACTGCCAGGTGTCGTTATGCAATGGATACAGTCGAACATAACGCATATTGGAAGGCGTATCACTCAACGTCAACTCGATGATTTCGTCATCGGCACGGGTCGTCAGCGTGCGCCCACTGTATTCAGCTTTATCCATTTCCCCCATGAAGCCTTGCAGCTCAGCGTCTGTCAGGCCAAACCAACTGCGCAAGCGCGCGGGCTGCATCATGGAAGCGGGCGTCATGCCAGGGAAGTACTTGATAAACTGCGCTTCAGCATTCTGCTCGTTGATGCCGTCTGTCAATAAACGGCGCAACGCGGGCGAGATATCATAGTGAAGGCAAGCCAGTGCCGCGTCATCCAGATGTTTAGCGAAGTGGGGTGCCGCCAGCAGGTGCGACAGATCCGGATCGTTCTGGACAAACACTTGGCGCAGGCGGTTGTAATGATGATGGTACGGAGTAGTACTGGTGCCGACATCGCTCGACAGCGTTTGAAGGAGCTGGTCATTATTCAACGCCGGGCTGCCTGGCTGGGTAAGCGCCGCAATCGCCCGGCTCAGCAGTATCTCATTGGACAGGCTGAGGGCACTGATCGGCGTGTCCAGATTGTGCTGGCTGAGTATCAATTGCCGCAGGTCGGGGCGGCGTTCGTCAATATGACAGGGGGTGTTCGCGGGATACAACTCCTTCGCCTGCTTGTACAACTCTGCCAGGTATGCCGCCGGCGAAAACATTGAGGCCACGTCCCCAGGGGCACAGTATCGTGGTGCGCGCTCCTGCTGCCAGCTTTCATCGAGGACAGCAATTCTAGCCGTTGTCTCGATCGGCTGATCGTCGACGTGCTGGAGGCTCTCCGGCACAAGCGGAGAATTACGGATGATGGTACTTTTCTCATCGAGCAGGGTTCGGTTGCATGCCCGGCGTACTTGGTCGTGCAACTGGCGAGCTTCGTCAATATCAACCCTATCGCCCAATTGCTCACGCAGTTCTTCTACAGACAGATCGCCCACACACGCCAGCGAATCGACCTTAAGCTTGCTCATGAGAGACTTACGCTGTTCAGAATAATCTTGAATCATTAGGTAACCTTACTGCAATAACCACTAGACAAGCCCACCCCAGGGTGAGCAACTATTGAACTTGGCGAACCCATTCAAACGCGGCGACACTAATGGATTACCGCGAGGAAAAGACCTCGCAGAACTGCTAGTCAGGAACTATCACCCTCGGAAACAAGCAGTCAGTTTTATTCCCTTATGATGTAAGCGTTCTCAGAACGCCCCCTCCAGGCACGCGCCCACGTCCTATCAATTGTCATGACTGTAATATCGCCCCCCCGCCCGCACTGAGCATCATGTGTACACAAGACAAACATGCTCAGAGGCACCCCTCATGTACCGTGGATTCTGGTATGCCCAGGCGCTGGACCTGGACAGCGACCTCGCCCCTGCCCTGCAGGACTCGATTCAAGCCGACGTGTGCATTGTCGGCGGTGGCTTCCTTGGCCTGTGGTCGGCCATCCGCCTGAAGCAGGCCCACCCGGAAAAAACCATCGTCATCGTCGAGCGCGACCGTTGTGGTTCAGGCGCAAGCGGACGTAACGGCGGCGTTGCCACCAACTGGTGGGGCAAGTACCTGTCGGTGCGGACCATTTGCGGCGACGTCGAGGCGCGGCGCATCTGCGAGGCGGCAGAGTCGGCCATCGACGAGATCGGCAGCTTCTGCCAGGAACATGGCATCGACGCGCAGTACCGCAAGGATGGCTGGTTGTGGACGGCCACGAACCAACGCCAGATGAACTCCTGGCGGGTGCTGACCGATGGCCTGCAAAAGCTAGACGTCAACCCGTTCCAAGAGCTTGACCGCCAGACCATTCGCGGGCGGGTCGGCTCACCGCTGGTACTGGGTGGTATCTATGACCCCAACGCCGCCACCGTACAGCCCGCCATGCTCGCGCGGGGCCTGCGCCGGGTGGCGCTGAAGCTTGGCGTGCAGGTCTTCGAGAAATCGCCGTTCACCCACCTGCAGCGTGGCGCCAACCCGGTGGTGCACACCGCCAAGGGCCATGTGAAGGCCAAGCACGTGGTGCTGGCACTCAACGCCTGGGGCGCCCAGTTCCCAGAGTTGCGCCGAATGATTGCGATCATGTCCAGCGACATGGTGGCGACAGCCCCTGTCAAGGCCAAGCTCGATGCCATCGGTTTCAGCCGCGGCGAATGCATGACCGACTCGCGCACCGTGCTCAACTACTGGCGCAACACCCCTGATGGCCGCGTAGTCTTCGGCAAGCCGCTGGGCCAGTTCGCTTATGCCGGACGCATCGGCAACCTCTACGAGAAGCCTTCCCCTGCTGCCGATAAGGTGGCTGCCGAGCTGCGCCGGCTGTATCCGCAACTTGCCGATGTACCGGTGGTCAGCAGCTGGACCGGCCCCATCGACCGGGCCATGAAGGGCTTGCCGAACTTCGGCTACCTCGATCATCACCAGAACATCAGTTATGGCATCGGCTTCTCTGGCAATGGCGTGGCCACCACCGTGTTTGCCAGCCGCATCATCAAGTCGCTGGTCGAGCATGCCAATGACGAATGGGCCAACTGCGGCCTGGTCAACCAGAAGATGAAGATGCTGCCGCCAGAGCCGTTCCGCTTCTTTGGCGCGCACATGGTGCGTGATGCCCTGGTCCGCAAGGAATCCCTCGAAGACCATGACCAGGACGCCGGTTTCCTCACCCGCCGCCTGGTGGCCATGGCCCCAGCCGGCTACGTGCCGGCCCAGAAAAAATAAGGAAACGGACCGTGAGCGAACATATCGTACTGCTCGACGACGAGGGCCTGGCGCCCTCCACCCGCCTCAAGCGCCCGGCCTGCGAGCACACCTGGCAGCAGTTTGCCTACACCCACCCCGAGCAGGTGCTCGAACACCTCAAGGACGCAACCATCGCCTTTACCTGCAGCGTGCCGCTGCGTGAGGAACACCTGCGCCAGTTGCCAAAACTGAAGATGATTTCGCTGGCCCTCACCGGCCGCGATATCGTCGATGTCGATTACTGCGATGCCCATGGCATCGAAGTGGCCAGTGTGCCGGGCTATGCCGCCAACACCGTGGCCGAGCACAGCCTGGCGATGATCCTCGAACTGTTCCGCCGCCCGGCCGCGTTCACGCGTTTGATGCGCCAGGTGCATGCCGGCGAGAAGCCGCAGCAGAACATCTACTTCAATCACCGCATCCGCGACGTGCGCGACAAGCAGCTGGCAATCATCGGCAGCGGCCCGATCGCATTGCGCTTGGCGCACTTGGCGCGGGCCTTCGGCATGCAGGTGCTGTTTGAAGACCGTGGCGGCAAGCGCCAGGGGCCGGACTGCCGACCGCTGGCCGAACTGCTGCGCAGTTGCGACGTACTGTCGATCAACTGCCCGCTGACGCCCGACACCTACAACCTCATCGATGCCGAACAACTGGCCCTGATGAAGCCGGACGCCCTGGTGGTCAATACCGGCCGTGGCGGCGTGGTCAACGAAGCCGCGCTGATCCAGGCGCTACGGGACAGCCGCCTGGGCGGCGTGGCGCTGGATGTGGTCGAGCACGAGCCACTGCACCCTAGCAACCCACTGTTCCAGCTGATCGAGCGCGATGATTTCTTGCTCAACCCGCACATTGCCTGGAGCAGTGAAGATGCCATGCAGCAATTGATGGACAGCGCCGTGGACAACATCAGCGACTTCGTCGCCCGCCAAGCCAACGTAAAAAGGAGCCGAACCGCATGATCCTGGTCACCAAGAGCAGCTACGTCGATGGCGCCTTCGTCGCCCCAGGCAACAGCGATGAGCTGGAAAACCGCAACCCGTCCAACCCGAGCGAGGTGGTAGAGCGCTTCGCCCGCGCCGATCAGGCACTGACCGAACAGGCCCTGCTTGCTGCCCGCCGCGCCGCCCCCGCTTGGTCGCGCAGCAACCCGCAGCAACGCGCCGATGCGCTGGACTTCATTGGCAGCGAAATCCTCGCCCGCCGAGAAGAACTGGCCACACTGCTGGCCCGCGAGGAAGGCAAGGTGGTGCGTGAGGCACTGGGCGAAGTCGACCGTGCCGGCCGCTCGTTCAAGTTCTACGCCCAGGAAGCCCTGCGCGCCGAAGGCGAGAAATACCAGTCGGTACGCCAGGACGTAGGCATCGATGTGTTCACCCAGCCGCTGGGCGTGGTCGCCATCATCGCGCCGTGGAACTTCCCGATCGCCATCCCGGCCTGGAAGATCGCCCCAGCCCTGTGTTTCGGCAACTGTGTGGTGTTCAAGCCAGCCGAATTGGTGCCCTCCTCGGCCTGGGCGCTGGCTGAAATCATCTCGCGGGCCGGCTTACCCGCCGGTGTGTTCAACCTGCTGATCGGGCCGGGGCGCAGCGTCGGCGACACCCTGATCCGCTCGCCGCTGGTGGATGGCATCAGCTTCACCGGCTCCGAGCACACCGGCCGGCAAATCGCCAGGCTGGCGGCCGATGGCATGAAGAAAGTGCAACTGGAGATGGGGGGCAAAAACCCATTGATCGTGCTGGACGATGCGAACCTGGAGCAGGCCGTGGAGGTGGCATTGAACGGCTCGTTCTACAGCACCGGCCAACGCTGCACGGCAAGCTCCCGGGTGATCGTCACCGCCGCTATTCATGACGCCTTCGTGGCGCGCCTGGCCGAGCGCACCCGGGCGCTGAAGGTGGGCGATGCGTTGCAGCCCGCCACCGACATCGGCCCCGTGGTCGATAGCCGGCAGTTGGAGCAGAACCTGTCGTATGTGGCCTCAGGCCTTGAGCAAGGCGCGACGCTGGTGTGCGGCGGCGAGCGCATCGACAACAAGGACGGGGCATACCTGTTCACACCCGCGCTGTTCACCGACGTGACGCCGCAGATGCGCATCTACCGCGAAGAAATCTTCGGCCCGGTGTTGAGTGTGCTCAAGGTACGTGACTACGACGAGGCGTTTGCGGCTGCCGAGGACACCGCGTTTGGTTTGTCGGCCGGGATCGTCACCACGTCGCTGCGCCATGCCGAGCATTTCAAGCGCAACAGTTCGGCGGGCATGGTCATGGTCAACCTGCCCACAGCGGGGGTGGATTACCACGTACCGTTTGGTGGCAATGGTGCATCGAGCCTGGGCTCACGAGAGCAAGGCACTCACGCACGGCAGTTCTTCACCCGGGTAAAAACCACGTACCAGTTGGCCTAATCTTACGTACTGTGAGCAGCCTTGTGCTGCTCCTACCCAAGACGCAAGACGCAAGACATGACCAGCGCGTGCGGCAGTCCCCAGGCAAGGATTGAACTACTCGCACTCCCAAGCGCTCTTACTCAGTGAGTGGTTTATTTCCTTGGGCTTGACGCTACTGGAGAACACACTATGCGCCACCTATTCCTCGCCCCCGCGCTGCTGCTCCTGCTGCCTGCCGGTGCTGCCCTGGCCCGCGTCGATGCGGGCGACGTGGCCACCTCGGCCGGTGTTTCCGCTTCGCTGTATTCGACCTTCAAGGACGATAAACGGATCATCCCGGCCCGTGACGAGCTGTCTGCCTTCGTCGCCAGCGGCGGTGCTATCCGTGGTGCCTACGTGGAATCGGCGCTGGAACAGGCACGCAAGGACCATCCCGGCTTGCAGGCCAATGACGAAGAACTGGCCCGGGCCATTCTCTCCCAGGACGATCCTGTCGCAAACCATTGAAACCTTGCACCTGGCATACCCACGCCTGCTTCTCTTCGCAGATTTAGCAGGTGTGGGTTTGTTGCAGGCCCACACAGGCTGAAGGGGTGATACGCTTCCAACGACAATAATAATTGCCGCCGAGTGAGCCCCATGAACATCCTCTACGACGAGCGGGTCGATGGAGCGCTGCCTGACGTGGACCTGCCCGCCCTGCTCAAGGCCCTGCGCGATGCGCTGCCGGACCTGACGATTCTTCATCGCGCAGAAGACCTCAAACCTTACGAGTGTGACGGGCTTTCCGCCTACCGGACTGTGCCCCTGCTGGTGGTCCTGCCTGAACGCCTGGAACAGGTTCAGACCTTATTGCAACTCTGCCACCAACGTGGCGTACCCGTGGTGGCGCGCGGTGCCGGCACCGGGCTTTCCGGGGGTGCCCTGCCACTGGCCAAAGGCATCCTGCTGGTAATGGCGCGCTTCAACCGCATTCTCGAGATAAACCCCGACGGGCGCTTCGCCCGTGTTCAGCCCGGGGTGCGCAACCTGGCCATCTCCCAGGCTGCCGCGCCCCATGGTCTTTACTACGCCCCCGACCCATCTTCGCAAATCGCCTGCTCCATCGGCGGCAACGTGGCCGAAAATGCCGGGGGCGTGCATTGCCTGAAGTACGGTTTAACCGTGCACAACCTGCTCAAGGTGGAGATGCTCACAGTCGAGGGGGAACGCCTGACACTGGGCAGCGACGCCCTCGACAGCCCCGGTTTCGACGTGTTGGCACTGTTCACCGGCTCCGAAGGCATGCTCGGCATCATCACCGAAGTGACCGTCAAGTTGCTGCCCAAGCCCCAGGTGGCGCGGGTGCTGCTCGCCAGTTTCGACTGCATCGAGGACGCTGGCAGGGCAGTGGCCGACATCATCGGCGCCGGGATCATCCCCGGCGGGCTGGAGATGATGGACAACCTGGCGATTCGCGCTGCCGAGGACTTCATCCACGCGGGCTACCCCGTGGATGCGGCGGCGATTCTGCTGTGCGAACTCGATGGTGTCGAAGCCGATGTGCATGACGACTGCGAGCGGGTCGCGGCCGTGCTGACCCAAGCCGGCGCACGCGAGGTGCGGCTGGCCTGTGACGAGGCAGAACGCGCGCGCTTCTGGGCCGGGCGCAAGAACGCCTTCCCGGCGGTAGGGCGTATTTCACCCGACTACTATTGCATGGATGGCACCATCCCACGCCGCGAGCTGCCCCGCGTACTCAAGGGCATCAGCGCACTCTCCGAACAGTACGGTTTGCGCGTGGCCAATGTGTTCCATGCCGGCGATGGCAACATGCACCCGCTGATCCTGTTCGATGCCAACCTGCCCGGCGAACTGGAACGCGCCGAAGCCATTGGCGGAAAGATCCTCGAACTGTGCGTCGCGGTAGGCGGCAGCATTACCGGCGAGCACGGCGTGGGGCGGGAGAAGATCAACCAGATGTGCGCGCAGTTCAACAGTGACGAAATCACCCTGTTCCACGCCCTCAAGGCCGCCTTCGACCCACAAGGGTTGCTCAACCCTGGCAAGAACATTCCCACCCTGCACCGCTGCGCCGAGTTCGGCGCGATGCACGTGCACCACGGGCAATTGCCCTTCCCCGACCTGGAGCGTTTCTGATGGGCAAGGACCGCGACATCAGCCAGGCCCTGCTGGAGCAGGTCAACCAGGCTCTGAACCTGGGCACACCACTGCGAATCCAGGGCGGCAACAGCAAGGCCATGCTCGGCTGCCCGGTCGCCGGGGAAGTCATCGATACCCGGGCCCATCGCGGTATCGTCAGCTACGACCCCACCGAACTGGTACTGACCGCACGCGCCGGCACGCCGCTGCAGGAAGTCGAAGCAGCGCTGCACGAGGCTGGCCAGATGCTGCCTTGCGAGCCCCCGCACCTCGGCCCCGAAGCGACCCTCGGCGGTGTCGTTGCGGCGGGGTTGTCTGGGCCACGCCGGCCCTGGGCCGGAGCGGTGCGCGATCATGTGCTCGGCACCCGGATGATCACTGGCCACGGCAAACTGCTGCGTTTTGGGGGTGAAGTCATGAAGAACGTCGCCGGGTATGACGTCTCGCGGCTAATGGTCGGCAGTTTCGGTTGCCTTGGCCTGCTGACCGAGGTGTCGCTGAAAGTACTGCCGCGCCCGCGCCAATGCCTGAGCCTATGCCTGCCGATGGACCGTCACCAGGCGCTGGCGGCGTTTACCACCTGGGGCCAGCAGCCGCTGCCGATCAGCGCTGCCTGCCATGACGGCGAGGCGTTGTACCTGCGCCTGGAAGGCGGTGAAGGCTCGGTGCAGTCGGCACGCCAACGCCTGGGAGGTGACGTGCTCGACAGCTGTTTCTGGAACGACCTGCGCGAACAGCGCCTGGCTTTTTTTGACGACCCGGCACCGCTGTGGCGGCTGTCCGTGCCCAACGCCACCGGGGAGCTGAACCTGCCCGGGCGGCAACTGATCGACTGGGGCGGCGCGCAGCGCTGGCTGAAGTCGAGCGCACCAGCGCAATTGATCCGCGCAACGGTCGCCCAGGTCGGCGGCCATGCCACTTGCTACGCACCTGGCGAACAGAGCAGCGCACCGTTGCCCACCGCCCTGCTGCGCTACCACAAAGCCCTCAAACAGCAGCTCGACCCCCAGGGCATCTTCAACCCTGGCCGCCTGTACCCTGACCTGTGAGGGCACACCATGCAAACCAACCTGAGCGAAGCCGCCAAACGCGTGCCCCGCGCCGAAGAGGCCGAACGCATTCTGCGTAGCTGCGTGCACTGTGGATTCTGCACGGCCACCTGCCCCACCTATCAGTTACTCGGCGACGAACTGGATGGCCCTCGCGGGCGCATCTACCTGATCAAACAGGTGCTCGAAGGCGCACCGATCACCGCCAGCACGCAACTGCACCTGGACCGCTGCCTGACCTGCCGCAACTGCGAAACCACCTGCCCTTCAGGCGTGAAGTACCACGACTTGCTGGACATCGGCCGCGCCGTGGTCGAACAGCAAGTGCCACGCCCGCTTGGCCAGCGCCTGCTGCACGGGGGGCTGCGGGCGGTGGTGCCGCGCCCTGCGCTGTTCAAGGCCCTGTGCCGCACTGGGCAAGCCTTGCGCCCGATGCTGCCGGCAGCCCTGAAATGCAAACTGCCGGCCCAGGTGACCGCACCCGGCGTACGACCGGCGCCGCGGCATGGGCGCCGGGTGCTGTTGCTTGAAGGCTGCGTGCAGCCAGCGCTGTCGCCCAATACCAACGCCGCCGCCGCGCGCGTGCTGGACCGGTTGGGGATCAGCGTCGAACCGATTCGCGAAGCCGGTTGCTGTGGTGCGGTGGAGTACCACCTCAATGCCCAAACTCAAGGCCTGGACCGCGCCCGGCGCAACATCGACGCCTGGTGGCCGGCCATCGAGGCAGGGGCCGAAGCGATCGTGCAAACTGCCAGCGGCTGCGGGGCGTTCGTGCGCGATTACGGCCACTTGCTGGAGGCGGATCCGCGGTATGCCGCCAAGGCGGCGAGGGTCAGTGCCTTGTCTCGCGACTTGGTGGAAGTGCTGTGCGAAGCGCCGGTCGAGCAGCTTGGGCTGTGCGCCGAGCAGCGCGTGGCCTTTCATTGTCCCTGCACTTTGCAGCACGCGCTCAAGCTTGGCGGCGCGGTGGAAGGCCTGCTGACTCGGCTCGGTTTTACCCTGACCGCGGTACAGGATGGCCATTTGTGCTGTGGGTCGGCGGGGACCTATTCGCTGACCCAGCCAGAGCTGTCGCGGCAGTTGCGGGACAACCGGCTGAATGCCTTGGAGAGCGGCAGGCCGCAGGTCATTGTTACTGCCAACATCGGTTGCCAGACCCACCTTGGTGGGGCCGGGCGCACGCCGGTGCGGCATTGGGTTGAAATTGTCGATGCGGCTATGAGTTCGGGGGCGGGATAGGTATGACGTTAGATGTGCAGCGCCTGGGAGATCGAGCGCCGCCCGCGCGGCGCTTCGCAGCACAAGGCTGCTCCCACATCTGTTTCGGGCCAGTGAGGCCTGTGATATTTGCGCGCGACCGCCTTGTTGGTCCAACTCGATATTGAGGTGGGCGGTAAGGGGCCGCGCGCCCATGGAATAGGAATAACTGGCCCGAAACAGATGTAGGAGCAGCCTTGTGCTGCGAAGCGCCGCGCGGGCGGCGCTCGATCTCATAAGCGCAGAAAATCCCAAGGCTGAAACACTTTCAGAAATCCCCCACAACTACGTCAGAAATGCCCTACTTGTCGCGCCTGACAGCTGAAAACATGATCCCCTCTGGACGACCCAGAGGAGCCCCCCGCATGCACCAGTCCGCTCGCCCCACCGCCGAACTGCGCCACACCCTGCGTGAACTGCTGGCCCACGAGGTCAGCAACCCTGATGACGACCCGCACCTGTCGGGTGTGCTGTTCTTCTGTGCCACCGACGAGCGCACCCGCCAGTTGATCGAGCGCATCGAGCTGCTGGCCAGTGAAGCCTTCTTCGACGCCAGTGGCCGCGCCATCACCCACCGGATGCGGGCGGCTGCGGTTGACGGGGTGCGTATCAAGCAAAAGCACAAGGCACCGGCCGATGAAACGGTGATCCGCATCGCCCTGCCCGACAAAGGCTACATCACGGTCAGCACGGCACGCTTGTAGGCGCAACACGGTGCATTGGCACTGTACGTCGAAGTGCGATCCGCTATCCTCAGCATTCCCCCGCACCGGATCGTTTCATGGAACTGCACATCCGCCTGGAAGGCCGCAAAGGCCTGGCCGACCAGCTCTACCAGCAACTGCGCGCGGGCATCGACAGTGGCCACCTGGCGGCCGGCAGCCAATTGCCGCCCACCCGGCTGCTGGCCGAACAACTGGGCGTGTCGCGCAAGACTGTGGCCGAAGCGTACTCCAGGCTTACCTATGACAACCTGCTCAGTGGCGTGGTCGGTCGCGGTACGTTCATTACCCCGCGCCACCCCTTGCGTTCGAACGAGGCAACGGCCATCCCCTTGGCGGGTGCAGCCTCCCTCGAACGCTGGCAGCAACGCGCGACCGTGCTGGGCAGGCCACAACTGCAAGCACCGTCGCGCTATGACTTCGTTGGCGGTGCTTCGAGCAAGACGCAGTTCCCATTCGACCAATGGCGCAGCTGCCTGAACTACGCCCTGCGCCGCAGCCAGCGGCACCCCGAGCGGCAGTTCTCTGCCCAGGGGCTGCCTGAGCTGCGCGAAGCCATCGCCCACCACATCGCCTACGCCCGCGGCGTGCATTGCAACGCAGCGGACGTGTTGGTGTGCAATGGTGCGCAACAGGCGCTGGACCTGATCGCCCGGGTGCTGATCGAACCGGGCTGCCCGGTGGCCATGGAAGACCCGGGTTACCCGCCAGCCCGTCAACTGTTCCTGGCCTTGGGCGCACGCCTGCAGTCAATACCGGTCGATGATCAAGGGATGTGCGTCGAGCAGATCGCCGACGGCACGCGGCTGATCTACGTGACCCCGTCACACCAGTTCCCCCTCGGCATGCCGATGAGCGAACCGCGCAGGCGGGCGTTACTGGCACGCGCCGCTGAGCTTGGCGCGTTGATCATCGAGGACGATTACGACTGCGAGTTCCGCTACCAGGGGCCGCCCGCCGACGCCTTGCAGCGCCTCGACCGGCATGGCCTGGTGGCCTACGTCGGGACCTTCTCCAAGACCCTGCTGCAGGAGCTGCGCCTGGGCTACGCCGTGTTGCCGCCCGCCGTGCTGAAAGCCGCCTGCGTGGCCAAGCACCTGAGCGACTGGCACAGCCCGACCCTGCTGCAATGGGCACTGGCGCGCTTCATCAGCGAGGGCCACCTGAACAAGCACATCCGCCGCTGCCACGATGTCTACAGTGCCCGCCGCGAGCGCATTCTCGCCCGTCTGGGCGGCGACCTGGCGCCTTGGTTCAGCGCCGTGCCGGCCAGCGCCGGTTTCCACCTGAGCGCGTTGGCCAAGCCGGGGGTGGATGTTGAACTGCTGGCCAACCTCGCACGCAAGGTGGAGGTCGGCCTTTACTCGCTGGCCCCCTTCTTCAGTGACGTGCCTGTGCGCCCTGGGCTGGTAATGGGCTTCGGCGCCATCGAGCTGCTCGACATCGACCCAGCCCTCGACCGCGTTCGCGATACCCTGCAGCGCCTTAGCTGACCGACGCGGCCTGGCCGTTCGGCGCCGAACGGGCAATGGCCGCCGCATAGCCGCGTGGCGCAAAACAGGCAGTCACCAGCAACATCGCCACCACCGTCACGGTCAACAGCACCCACGACGCCTGGAAGTCGCCACTGACGTCGCGCAGCCAGCCGGTGATGTACGGCACGATCCCGGTAATGATGAAGCCGATCCCTTGAACAAAGGCCGCCAGGCTCCCCGCTTCGGCGGGTGTTTTCAAGTGCTCCAGGGTCAGCGTCAGGCTTTGGCTGAAGCACGCCCCCAGGCCAAAGCCGATCATCGCCACCCACAGGCCCATGCTCAACGTGGGCGCCAGTAGCAGCCCAAGAAAGCCGGCCAGTTGGATCGTAAGCGCCAGCCATAAACCTGGCCGACGGTCCACCCAGCGGCGCAGCAACAACGGCAGCCCCAGCGCGCCGGCAACCTGGAAGATCGTCATCAGCCCCACCAGGTCACCACCGCCCTGGGCGGTCCCGCCGTGCTCCAGGTGATAGGCCGGCAGCCAGGCGACCATGCTGGTATAGCCACCATTGATCAGGCCGAAATACACCGCCAGCAACCAGGCACGGCGGGTGCCGAACCAATGCCCGCCCGCGGCACCCGCCAGTGTCGGCGTAGCCTGCCGTGGCCGCAGCAGCGTCCAGGCCAGCAGCGCCACAAGCGCCGGGATCGCCCACAGGCCCAGCCCGGCCTGCCAATGGCCAAAGTACCCACTGATATGCGGGCCAAGCACCGCCGCCAGCCCGCCACCACTCATCAAGGCCGCAGAATACATGCCCATGGCCCCAGCCAGGCGGGTCGGGAACCAGCGATTGACCAAACCCGGCATCATGCCCTGGACCACCGCCACGCCGAGGCCCGCGACCACGGCGCTGGCAATCAATGCCCAGGCACTGTCCAGTTGCAAGCGCCACAGGCACGCCAGCGAAATGGCCGACAAGCCGGCGAGCATGCCGCCATGTTCGCTAATCCAGCGCCGCAACCAAGGTTGCAACAACGGCACCAGGCCCATGCACAATACGGGCAGCGCGGTCAGCAGTGCGGCCTGCTGGTAGCCCAGGCCGGTACTGGCGCGCATGGGTTCGAGCAGCGGCCCGATGCTGGTGAGGATCGGGCGCAAGTTCAGCGCCAGCAGCACCACCAGCAACAGATTCAAGGCAGTTCTCATTGCGCGTTGGCCTGCTTCCACTCAAGGTACAGGCCGGCTTCGCCACTGGGTTTCAGCGGCCGCAACGGCAGGCTCTGCTGTTGCGGTGGGCGTGCCATCTGCGCATACACCGCAGCGGTGGACAAGCCGTAAGGCTCGCCTTCATCGTTGTCATAAGCGAACCAGGCACGCTCGATGCCGCACAGGTGCATGGCCGCCAGGCACATCGGGCACGGGTGACCGCTGGCGTAGACCTCGGCACCGTCCAGACGAGCCTGGCCCAAGGCATGCGCGGCCTTGCGGATGGCCTGCATCTCGGCATGGGCGGTCGGGTCCTGGGTGCTGTGGATCTCGTTGACCGCGCGCGCCACCACCTGCCCCTGGTAGACCAGCACCGCACCAAAGGGCCGGCCACCGGCCTGAATGTTGGTGCGGGCCAGTTCGAGGGCTTCGCGCATAAAGCGTTCGTCGGACATGATTCGGTACTCCTTCTGCAAGACCAGGCCATTATCCCGGCTCGCCGGCCTTGGCAGAAATGAAGAGATTGGATGCCCCTCAGTGGGCACCTGAATGGCCCGATTGGCCTCCCGGCAAAGTGTGCGATTGGCTATCGGGCTGATTGCTGCACAGCGCTAAGGTAGCGCCATGTCCACCCAACACCTTCTGGAGAACACCATGAACACCCGTATCGAATGGGCCAAGCACGCACCGGACGCCTACAAAGCCATGGTCGGCCTGGAACAGGCCCTGGCCAAGTGCGGCCTGGAGAATTCACTGCTCGAACTGGTGCGCCTGCGCGCTTCGCAGCTCAACGGCTGCGCCTATTGCGTCAACATGCACGCCAATGACGCGCGCCAGGCCGGCGAAACCGAGGCACGCCTGCAGACACTGAGCGTGTGGCAGGAAACCGCCTACTTCACCCCACGTGAACGCGCCGCACTGGCGTGGGTAGAGTGCCTGACCCGGCTGCCAGAGCGCGGTGCGCCACAACCGGAATACGAAGCGCTGCAAGCGCATTTCGAGCCGCAGGAAGTGGTCAACCTGACGCTGGCCATCGCCACCATCAATGCCTGGAACCGCTTCGGCGTAGGCTTTGCGATGGTGCCGGCCTGATAGGTGTCGGCTTAGCCACTGCGCCCAGTCAACTTGGCCCGGTAGCTGCCGGGACTCTGCCCGGTCCACTTCTTGAACGCCCGGTGGAATGCACTGGGCTCCTGGAACCCAGCCTGCTCGGCAACCTCGGCGATGCTCAGCACACCTTCGCGCAGGCGCTCGAAGGCCATCGCCCGGCGCACCTCGTCCTTTATCTGCTGGTACGAACGGCCCTCCCGTTCCAGCTGACGGCGGAATGTACTGGCGCTAATCCCTTGCACCTGCGCCAACGCGGCCAGCGTCGGCCATTGCCCGTAGCGGCGTGCGCGTAGGTGGCGATAGACCTCGGCCACCAGGCCGTTCTGGTTGCGAAAGCGAATAACCAGACCTTGGGGGGCGCTGCGCAAAAAGGTCTTCAAGGCCGGTAGGTCCTGCACCACCGGCAGGCGCAGATAGGCACTGTCGAACTCCACCTCGGTACGCCCACTGCCCAGGCGCAGGTCAGGCCCCCACAACAGCAGGTCATCGTCCTGCGCAGGGCGCGATACCGCAAGCTCGGTGCGGTCGATGGCGATGCGCCGCCCTGCCAGCCAGCACAGCAAGCCGATCATCAGCACCAGGAAGGTTTCTTCGGCATACACACGCGTAACCGGGTCGGCAATGCTCGACTGCACGCTGATCACCGCCCTGCCGCCGCGCAGCGTGAGGCTACCGCGCAGGTCACGCAGGAACAGGCCAAAACCGCCCATGCACTGACGCAAGGCCTTTTCCAGGTTCGGCTCCTGAATCAGGCTACGGCAGATCAGGGCAAAGCTGCCCAGCGGCATGCCGTGGCTGTCGAGGCAGAAAAACTCGTCGTCCAACAGTTCGATCAGGGCCAGCCACAGCTGGGCGAATGCCTTGGCCGGCACGCGGGCCTGGGGCTGTTCGAGCAGTTGCGGGTCGATACCGACCGCACGCAGGTGTGCATCGCGCACGTCCGGGCGCGCGCGCAGGGCATGAAGCATGGCTTCAAGGAAGTACACGGCGACCGTATCGCTATCGCGCATGGCGGATTTCGCTGTCTATGCTGAGTGGCAAAAAGTGCCAGGTTGATTGAACAGATCCGGCATAGGCTCTGGCAGAGCCTTTGCCTAGACTCGGATGAACGAAGGGATCGCCCGCCATTCTCGCAGAGCCAGGCCCGGTCCCGCCATGCCTTCGCAATCGGAGCCCCTATGAGCAGCGCAGAAATTTACGTCGTCAGTGCCGTCCGTTCAGCCATTGGTGGCTTTGGCGGTTCCCTCAAGGACCTGCCGCTGGCCGACCTCGCCACCGCCGTAACCCGTGCCGCCATCGAACGCGCGGGCGTGGACGCTGGGCAAATCGGCCATGTGGTGATGGGCAGCGTGATCCCCACCGAGCCCCGTGATGCCTACCTGGCGCGGGTTGCAGCGATGAACGCTGGCATCCCCAAGGAAACCCCGGCGTTCAACGTCAACCGCCTGTGCGGCTCGGGCCTGCAGGCCATTGTCTCGGCGGCACAGTGCCTGCTGCTGGGCGACACCGATGTGGCCCTGGCGGCGGGCGCCGAGTCCATGAGCCGCGGCCCGTACCTGCTGCCACAAGCCCGCTGGGGTGCACGCATGGGCGACCTGCAAGGTATCGACTACACGGTCGGCGTGCTGCAAGACCCCTTCGAACACTTCCACATGGGGATCACGGCCGAAAACGTCTCGGCCAAGCACGGTATCACCCGTGAAATGCAGGACGAGCTGGCCCTGACCAGCCAGCGCCGCGCCGCCCGCGCCATTGCCGAAGGCCGCTTCACCAGCCAGATCGTCCCGCTGGAACTGAAAACCCGCAAAGGCAGCGTACAGTTCAGCGTCGACGAGCACGTGCGTGGTGATGTCACCGCCGAGCAGCTGGCCGGCATGAAGACCGTGTTCAAGAAAGACGGCACCGTCACCGCCGGCAATGCCAGTGGTATCAACGACGGCGCGGCCGGCCTGGTGCTGGCCAATGGTGACGCCGTGCGCCGCCTGGGCCTGAAACCGCTGGCGCGCCTGGTGGGCTACGCCCATGCCGGCGTCGAGCCAGAGTTGATGGGCCTGGGGCCGATCCCGGCAACCCGCAAGGTGCTGGAAAAAACCGGCCTGAGCATCCAGGACCTGGACGTAATCGAGTCCAACGAAGCCTTCGCCGCCCAGGCCTGCGCCGTGGCCCGCGAGCTCGGCTTCGACCCGGAAAAGGTCAACCCGAACGGTTCGGGTATTTCCCTCGGTCACCCGGTCGGCGCTACCGGCGCGATCATCGCCACCAAGGCCATCCATGAGCTGCACCGCATTCAGGGCCGTTACGCCCTGGCCACCATGTGCATTGGCGGCGGCCAAGGCATCGCCGTAGTCTTCGAGCGCGTCTGAGGAAACTGACACATGAACATCGAACAGATTGCCGTGATCGGCGCGGGCACCATGGGCAACGGCATTGCCCAGGTGTGCGCCGTGGCGGGCTATCACGTGCTGCTGGTGGACGTTGCCGATGCCGCGCTGGAGCGTGGCGTAGCCACCTTGCGCAAGAACCTCGAGCGCCAGGTCAGCAAAGGCACGCTCGACGCCGAAAAGGCCGAGGCGGCGAAAGCCCGCATCCGCACCAGCACCGACTACGCGCAACTCAGTGGCGCGCAGTTGGTGATTGAGGCAGCGACCGAAAACCTGCAGCTCAAGCAGCGCATCCTTCAGCAAGTGGCAGCCAGCGTGGCCGCCGACTGCCTGATTGCCACCAACACCTCGTCGCTGTCGGTCACGCAATTGGCCGCGAGCATCGAGCACCCCGAGCGGTTCATCGGTGTGCACTTCTTCAACCCGGTGCCGATGATGGCCCTGGTCGAGATCATTCGTGGCCTGCAGACCAGCGACAGCACCTATGCCCAGGCCTTGCTGGTGACCGAGAAGGTGGGCAAGACCCCGATCAGCGCCGGCAATCGCCCAGGTTTTGTGGTCAACCGCATTCTGGTGCCGATGATCAACGAAGCGATCTTCGTGCGCCAAGAAGGCCTGGCCAGTGCCGAGGACATCGACACTGGCATGCGCCTGGGCTGTAACCAGCCGATCGGCCCACTGGCACTGGCCGACCTGATCGGCCTGGATACCCTGCTGGCAATCATGGAGGCCTTCCATGAGGGCTTTAGTGACAGCAAGTACCGCCCAGCGCCGTTGCTCAAGGAAATGGTCGCGGCCGGTTGGCTGGGGCGCAAGAGCGGCCGCGGTTTCTTCACTTATTGAGGAGCAAGTGCCATGCCCCCGGTCAACGCTGCAATGCGCTGTGCCAATTTTGAAGAGCGACGTGACCGGGCCATGGCGCTGTTTGCCGAAAAGGGCTTCGGCCAGGTCAGCATGCGTGAGCTGGCGGCCCACGTCGGGCTGACTGCGGGTTCGCTGTATCACCACTTCCCCAGCAAGCAGGACCTGCTGTACGACTTGATCGAAGAATTGTACGAGGAGCTGCAGGCGACCCTGGACCTTGGGCGCAGGGCCATGGCACGGGGTGGTTCGGCGTTGTCGTGCCTGATTGCGGCGCATTGGCAGTTGCATGCCGAGCGGCCGTTGCAGTTTCGCCTGGCCGAGCGGGATTTTTGCTGTTTGAGCGAGGCGCAACAGGCACGCCTGATGCTACTGCGCAGGCGTTACGAAACCCGGGTGCTGCACCTGATTGCACCGCGGGCAAGCCTTAAAGGCGAAGCACTGGCGGCGACCGCGCATGTGCTGGCGACGCTGCTCAACCAGTTGCCAGGGCTGCTGCAGGCACGGCGCCTACCGGAAGGCGAAGGGCTAGGGTTGATGGAAAGCCTGTTACTGGGAGGCATTGAGCGAACCCTGCGCTAACGTTCACGCTGTTGTAGGAGCAGCCTTGTGCTGCGAAGAGGCCATTGCAGCCATAGAGAAGTAGGTGCCCATGCCGGCCTCTTCGCAGCACAAGGCTGCTCCTACATCCGGGTAGCCTCAGCGCAACAGGGCCTGGATCTGCTCGTGCAGGGTATCCAGGTCGAATGGCTTAGCCAGGATCGGCGCCTTGCGCGTGATCGGGCTGCCCGATTCAAGAATCTCCGCCGGGTAGCCACTGATGAAAATCACCTTCAGCTCCGGCCGCAGTTTGACTGCGGGTTCGGCGATATCCACCCCAGAGATACCCCCTGGCAATCGAAAATCGGTGACCATCAGGTCCAGGTGCGGCTTGCTCGCCAGGATCTTGAACGCCTGCTCGCCGTCTTCGGCCACCAGCACGTGATACCCCTCGCCGGCCAGGTAGTCGCGCAAAATCATCCGAATCGCCGGCTCGTCCTCGACCACCAGCACCACATCTTGTGCATCTTCACTCATGATAACGCCTTGAAATTCTTACAGTTGGCCATCTGACCCCAGGCTTACGCAGAGGTTGCCCGCGCCTGGTCGTTTTGTTCTTTGAACGTTGCCAGCGGCAATTGCAACGTGAATGTGGCGCCCTCGCCTTCCTCGCTGTCCACCAGAATCCGCCCGCCGTGGGCCTGGACGATCTGCTCGGAGATGTACAGCCCCAAGCCCAGCCCACCGCTGGCCTGGTGCGCAGCCACCCGCTCGAACTGCTGGAAAATGCGCTGCTGGTTGACGGCGCTGATGCCAATGCCGTGGTCCTGCACCTGCACCCAGGCCATGCCGTCCTCAGCGAACACCCGCACCTGCACCGGTTTTCGTTCACCGTAACGCAAAGCATTGGACAACAGGTTGGCCACCACTTGTTCAATCCGAAATTCGTCCCACTCACCCTGCAACGTTTCACAACGTTGCAGCGCGATATGGGTTTCCAGCGCGGTGGCCTGGGCGCTGAAGTTTTCCACCAGGCCGCGCACCAGTTGGCCGATATCGAACACCCTGGGCCGCAGCGACAACTTGCCGGTGCGGATGCGCGAGACGTCCAGCATGTCTTCGATCAGCCGGATCAGGCTGTTGATCTGCCGTTCGTCACGCTCGACCATGGCCTGCAGTTTGTCTGCGCTAAAAGCCTCCAAATTGCCCCGTGCCAGGTGCATCTTGCGCAGCTGGGTTTCCAGAATCAGGCCATTGAGTGGCGTACGCACTTCGTGGGAGACGATCGACATGAAGTCGTCGCGCATGCGCACCGCATGCTCCAGCTCGCACCGCGCCAGCTCCAGCTGGCCCAGCAGCACCTCCTGCTCCTGACGGCTACGCTCCAGGGCTTCCAGTTGCCGACCAAGCACCTTGCGCTGGCGGAACAGGTCGACGAACACCGAGACCTTGCTCTTTACTGCCAAGGTGTCGAGCGGCTTGTGCAAAAAGTCCACGGCCCCGCTTTCATAGCCCTTGAAGGCGTAATTCATCTCGCGCCCCGCCGCACTGACGAACACGATGGGGATGTTCTTGGTCTTTTCCGTGCCGCGCATCAACTCGGCCAGCTCGAAGCCATTCATGCCTGGCATCTGCACATCGAGGATGGCCAGCGCAAATTCGTGCTCCAGCAGCAGCGACAACGCCGCTTCCGCAGACTGGGCCTGGTGCACCTCGCGGTCTTCGCCCTGGATCAGGGCCTCGAGCGCCAGCAGGTTTTCCGGCAGGTCGTCGACGATCAGCAGTTTGGCGATGGTGTGGCTTAGCATGCGCTTGTTTCCAGGGTCGCGAGCAACTGCCCGATACCACTCAGAGTAAGGATATGGTCGGGCTGGTGCAGGGCCAAGGCGGCTTCCGGCATCAGTGCGACCTGTGCGTCGCGGGGGTCCTGAACAATCGTGCGGCCCCCATTATTGTTGATATAGGCCAGGCCCGCGGCGCCATCCTCATTGGCACCGGTCAGCAGCACGCCAAGCAGGCTGGCGCCGTAGGCATCGGACGCCGACATGAACAGGAAGTCGATGGCCGGGCGTGAGAAGTGCACCGGCGCTTCCTGGCTCAACGACAGCGTCAGGTCACGCTCCACCGAGAGGTGGTACCCCGGCCCAGCAACGTAGATCATCCCAGCGCTGATCCGTTCCTTGTCACTGGCCTCGCGCACTGGGCGCTGCAGCCGCCGCTGCAGCACTTCGGCCAGCTGGCTGTGCCGCCCGTCCGGCAAGTGCAGCACGCACAATACCGGGATGGCGAAGGCCGACGGCAGCGCACCGAGCACCTGCAACAAGGCCGCCACCCCGCCAGCCGAGGCCCCCATCACCACTGCCCGTGCGCCGTTCATGTCTTACGGTAGATCCGTTCCGGCTTCACCAGCGGCTCGAAGCGCTGGCTGTAGGCCGAAAAGTCTACCGACTCCTTGCTGCCCAACACCAGGAAGCCCCGGTGGCAGAGGGATTCATGAAACAGGCCCAAGGCCCGGTCTTGCAGGTCTTTGTTGAAGTAGATCAGCACATTGCGGCACGACACCAGCTGGGTCTCGGAGAACACGCTGTCGGTGGCCAGGCTATGGTCGGCGAAGGTCACGTTGTCGCGCAGGCTGCTGTCCATGATGGCGTTGCCATAGGCAGCGGTGTAGTACTCGGCAAAGTCACGGCGGCCACCGGCCAGGCGGTAGTTTTCTTCATACTCGCGCATGCTTTGCATCGAGTAGATACCCTGCTTGGCCCGGTCCAGCGAATGCGGATTGATGTCGGTGGCATAAATGATGGTGCGCTCAAGCAGGCCTTCCTCACGCAGCAGGATGGCCATCGAGTACACCTCTTCACCGGTGCTGCAGCCCGCGACCCAGATCTTGATCGACGGCCAGGTCCGCAACAGCGGCACCACTTCATTGCGCAGGGCCAGGAAGTGGCTCGGGTCGCGGAACATCTCGCTGACCGGGATCGTCAGGAACTGCAGCAACTGCATGAACATGCCCGGGTCGTGCAGCACCCGCTCTTGCAACGCCGACACCGTCAGGCAGTCGAACTGGCGCAGGGCATGCAGGATCCGGCGCTTGATCGAAGCGCCGGAGTAGTTGCGGAAATCGTAGCTGTACTTGAGGTAGATCGCCTCGATCAGCAGCCGGATCTCGATGTCGGTGTTGCGCTCGCTAGTCAAATTCGCTCCAGTTGCGGCAGCCATACACGGATCAACGAGAACAGGCGGTCCAGGTCGATCGGTTTGGCCAGGTAATCATTGGCGCCAGCCTGCAGACAACGCTGCTGGTCATCCTTCATCGCCTTGGCGGTCACGGCGATGATCGGCAGCTTGCGCCAGCGCGGTTGCTGGCGGATCAGCCGGGTAGCCTCGAAGCCGTCCATCTCCGGCATCATCACATCCATCAGCACCAGGTCGATGTCGTCATGCTGCTCCAGGCGCTCGATGGCTTCACGCCCGTTACGGCCAATCTCGACGATGGCGCCCTTGTGCTCCAGGGCACTGGTGAGGGCGAAGATATTACGCACATCGTCATCCACTAGCAGCACTTTGCGCCCTTCGAAGACCTTGTCGCGGCTGCGCGCGGTCTTGAGCATGCGCTGGCGCTCATGGGACAACTGCGATTCGACTTTGTGCAGGAACAGTGTCACTTCGTCGAGCAGGCGCTCCGGCGAACGGGCGCCCTTGATGATGATCGAGCGCGAATACTTGAGCAGGTCGGTTTCTTCTTCGCGGGTGAGGTTGCGCCCGGTGTAGACGATCACCGGCGGGAATGAGCGGATGTCCTCGGCAGTCATGCGCTTGAGCAGCTCGTTGCCGAGCATGTCGGGCAGCTTGAGGTCGATGATCATGCAGTCGTAGATGTTCTCGCGCAGCAGCGCCAAGGCGTCCTGGGCCATGGCCACGGCGGTGATCTCGACATCGTCATCGCCGATCAGGCGGGCGATGCTTTCGCGCTGCAGGTCGTCGTCCTCCACCAGCAGGATGTGCTTGAGCTTCTGGGTCAGCTTGGCTTCCAGGCGGGCGAACACTTCCTTGAGTTCTTCGCGGCTGGCGGGCTTGACCGCGTAGCCCACGGCGCCCATGTGCATGGCCGCTTCGACGCGATCCTCTACCGAAATGATGTGCACCGGGATGTGCCGCGTGCCGGCCAGCTCCTTGAGGCGCTGCAGCACGGTGAGGCCAGAATGGTCAGGCAGGCGCATGTCCAGCAGGATGGCATCTGGGATGTACTGGGACGCCAGCGCAAAGCCCTCGTCGGCGCCATGCGCCACCAGGCAGCTGTAGCCCAGCTCGTGGGCCAGGTCGAAGAGGATGCGGGCGAAGTTCGGCTCGTCCTCGATCACCAGGATGCAGCGGTTATTGAAGGGGGCCCGCTCGCGGTCATCGGCGAAGGTCGGTGCCGGCAGTTTCGGCGCCACGGCATTGGAAGCCTTGGGCGCTGGCGGCAGAGTGTCTACCGCAGGGCGCAGGCTCAGGGCCTCGACTTCCTCGCCCTCATTTTCGTAGCGTTCGGGCATGACCAGGCTGAACACGCTGCCCTGCCCCGGGTTGCTCTCGACGTTGATCTGCCCACCCAGCAAGTGCGCCAGGTCACGCGAAATCGACAGGCCCAGGCCGGTGCCGCCATAGCGCCGGTTGCTGCTGCCGTCGACCTGATGGAAGGCGCCGAAGATCGCCTGCTGCTGGTCGGCGGCAATGCCGATACCAGAGTCACGGACGGCGAAGATGATGCCGGTACCCGCCTCGTGGCTGATGGTCATGCTGACCTGGCCGTGGTCGGTGAACTTGATGGCGTTGGACAGCAGGTTCTTGAGGATCTGCTCCAGCCGTTGACGGTCGGTGAACAGCGTCACTGGCACCTGCGGCTCGACCTTGACCTCAAAGGCCAGGCCTTTGTGCTCGGCCAGCGGCAGGAACATGCCGCGCAGGCCTTCGACCAGGCGCTCCAGCTGGGTGGTCTCAGGGCGCACTTCGAGCTTGCCGGCCTCGACCTTGGCGATGTCGAGAATGTCGTTGATCAGGTTCAGCAGGTCATTACCCGCCGAGTAGATCGATTCGGCGAACTTGACCTGCTCGGCGCTGAGGTTGCCTTCGCCGTTCTCGGCCAGCAACTTGGCCAGGATCAACGAGCTGTTCAGCGGCGTGCGCAGCTCGTGGGACATGTTGGCGAGGAACTCGGACTTGTACTTGCTCGAACGCTGCAGGTCGTCGGCGCGGGCCTGCAACTCTTGCTGGGCCTGGCTGAGCTCATCGTTCTTGCGGTCCAGGGCGTCGGTGCGCTCGGACAGTTGTTCGTTGGTCTGTTCAAGCTCGGCCTGCTGGGTTTCCAGGTGGGCCTGGGATTCCTTGAGCACCCGTGATTGCTCTTCGAGTTCTTCGTTGGCGGTTTTCAGCTCTTCCTGCTGCACTTGCAGCTCTTCGTTCAACTGCTGGGTCTCGGCCAGCACTTCCTGCAGGCGCTGGCGATAACGCGCACTCTCGATGGACATGCCAAGGTTGCCGCCGACCCGCTCCATCAGCTCTTCATCGCGCGGCTGCAAGGGGCGCAGGAAGCCCAGCTCGATCACACCATTGATCTGCCCATCATCGGTGGCGGGCATCAGCAATGCACTGCGCGGCAAGCCATTGCCGAGGCCTGAGCTCAAGCGGTAGTAGTCTTCGGGCAGGTCGTCGAGGCACAACAGCCGGCCTTCGCGCACGGCCTGAGCCAACAGGCCATCGTGGTCGCCTTTGATCTGCTCACGGGCCTGCTCCTCGGCGCTCAGGCCATAGGTGGCCACGCGCACCAGGCGGCCATGTTCGTCGCGCGCATACACCGCGCCCACCACGCTGCCCAAGTACGTAGCAAAGAAGCGCAGGATATTGTCGCCCAGCATGGGCAGGGTCAGCTGCCCGAGCACCTGCTGGGCCAACTGGGTCTGGCCATTACGCAACCAGGCCTGGTGCTCCAGGCGCTCGGCCGCACGCTGCTGGGCCTGCAGGTTTTCGTCATAACTGCTCGACAGCGCCAGCAGGTCGCGGCGCCCGAGGTAGGCCAGCAAGGCGCTGAGGCCGACGATGAACAGCACGAAGGCCGAGATCGCGGTCACGGTGACCGAACTGACTTTCTCGTTTCGGGCCATGCGCAGTTGCTGTTCAGTGTCGATCAGGCCTTCGAATTCCTTGCGGATTTCATCGGTGATGCGCTTACCGCGCCCATTGCCGATCGATGCCTGGTAATTGCCCTCGGTGCGGCGCAGGGTAATCATCTCGCTGCCGAAATCATTCCAGGCCTTTTGCAGGGCCAACAGCCGATCAATACGGTCAACCTGCTGCGGGTTGTCCTCGACCATGCCGCGCAGGCTCTGCAGGCTGCCGAGAATTTTCGGTTTGGCCACCTCGTAGGGGTCGAGAAAGCGTTCGTCGCCGGTGATCAGGAAGCCGCGCATGCCGGTTTCCATGTCGATCGACAGCTTGACCGTTTCGTTGGCATTGCCGATCACCCGGTCCGTATGCTCGACCCACTGCATGGCCGAGAGCAGGTAGTTGATCACCGCGACGAACGCCACTGCGCCCAGCAGGCCGACCCCAAGGGGCAGGCCGATGTTGCGACTCAGCAGCTTGCGAAAGCTTTGCTGGTCAATCGAGGCTACTTGAATCATCTGAAAACGCCCGAGCGAAAAGAATCCATGAAAAAGTGTGGCACCAAGACCGTTATAATTGTCTGCCGCCGCGCTCACCGGTAATAGCGAGTCTAACCAGCTTTGCTGGCGCTGGCAGGGCATTTAGCCAGCATTTGAAGGTGACAGGCGCGAATCGTTCCATCTGATTGCAGGGATCGGTATCCTCGGGAACTTCTGCCGTCGACCGGCGTACAGAATAAAGACATTCATTTTCACAGGATCCAAACCATGCATCTTCTGGTAGTCGAAGACGACGACATCGTACGCATGCTGATGGTCGAAGTGCTCGACGAGTTGGGCTACACGGTCATCGAAGCGGAAAACGCCACCGCAGCACTGCGGGTGCTCGAAGACCCTGCGCAGGCCTTGGCGCTGATGATGACAGACGTGGGCCTGCCGGACATGCGCGGCGAAGTGCTGGCGCAACGGGCACGCGAACTTCGTCCACTGCTGCCGGTGTTGTTTGCCAGCGGTTATGCCGAAAACATAAAAGTGCCGGAGGGCATGCACCTGATTGGCAAGCCGTTCAGCATCGAACAATTGCGCAACAAGGTGGTGGACATACTGGGTACAGCCTGATGCCCCCGTGGCGGCTTTCGCGGGCAAGCCCGCTCCCACCCGAACTGTGTAGCCTCAAAGGCTAGCGCCGCACCTGTGGGAGCTGGCTTGCCAGCGATGAGGCCGGCACAAGCACCACAAGACAGTTGCTCCCACAGGTCTTTAACGACTGTGGGGGTTGCAGCCAACTACAGCTCGCGGCGTAACAGATACGTGTCCATGATCCACCCCTTGCGCAACCTGGCCTCCTCCCGCACTTGCAGAATCTGCGCCTTCACCGCCTGCAAAGGCCCGGCAATCAGCACCTCATCTGCGGTGCCCAGGTAAGCCCCCCAGTAAATCATCAAACCCGGGTCATCCAGCGAGGCAAACGCGCACTGCCCGTCGAGCATCACCACCACATTGTCGATACGCTCTTGTTCGGCAAGGCGACGCCCAGGCAGTACAGTCAGCGGCTCACCGATACGGTTGAGCGGTACTTGGTGGCGGGCCGCCAGGGCCTGGACGCTGCTGATGCCGGGAATCACTTGCAGTCGCAGCGCCAGCCCGCCTTCGCGGACCCAATCGAGCATGCGCAGGGTACTGTCGTACAGGCCAGGCTCACCCCATAACAGAAAGGCGCCGACATCGTCGGCACCGATCTCGTGCGCGATCAACCGGCTGTACAGCGCGGCCCGCTGCCGGTGCCAATCTTGAACAGCACCCACGTAATTTAGCGCCTGGCCATCGCGGGAAGGGTCGGCGACCTGCACCAGCCGGTAGCCGCCTTCAGGCCGATAGCGCTGCAGAATAGCCTTGCGAAAGCGCACCAGCTCGTCCTTCTCCGTGCCCTTGTCGAGCACGAAGAACACGCTGGCACGACGTAAAGCGTCGACCGCTTCATAGGTCACCTGACGTGGGTCACCCGGGCCGATGCCAATCAACAACAGGTCTTTCATTGCCCTGCCCTTTCGCCAATGCCAGTCGGCCATTGTCGATCAGCCACTCACGCTTGGCAAAGCGCCCCGTCAGAAGATGGAAAAGTTGTAACTTATAATGACGCGAGTCTCATCCATATCTCGCGCCCACTTCTCATAGTTGCTGCGGTAGGTTGAATTACGCAGACGCACACTGACGTCTTTGAACGTGCCACTTTGCACCTGATACTTGAACTCGGTGTCGCGCTCCCATTCCTTGCCTTCGGCCGTAGTGCCCGGGACTTTGATGTGGTCACCATTGATGTAACGGGTGAAGAAGGTCAGGCCGGGCACACCCAGTGCCTTGAAGTCATAGTCGTAGCGCACCTGCCAGGAACGCTCCTGGGCGGCGGCAAAGTCGTTGACCTGGGCGTAGTTGACCAGGTACGGGTTGCTGCCATCCAGGTAAGGCATGGCGCTTTCGCCGTACATGCGCTGCCAGCCGGCGCTGACCTTATGGCCGCCCAGGCTGTAGCCGAGCATGCCACTGAAGGCGCGATGGTCGATGTCGCCAGCGCGAGCATTGCCGATGTCGTCGCTCTTGATCACGCGCAGGTCGGCCGACAGGCTGCCTACCGCCAGCGGCTGGCTAGCCACCAGACCAAGGAAGTGCTGGCGATAGATGTTTTCAAGCTTGGCCACTTGGTACTGGGCACTGATACGGTCGTTGAAACGGTAATCGAGGCCTGCCAGGTCGAAGTGGTCGGCTTCGATGTCGCAGGCATAGCGCTTGTTCTTGCAGTGCACGCGAATGTCCTGGCGATCGGTAGAATCACGCGCGGTGTATTTGTCCAGACGGGCCAGGGTGAACTTCAGGTCGCGCACTTCTTCAGAGGTGAGCATCGCGCCATGGAACATCGTCGGCAACAAGCGCCCATCGTTGTACTTGAGCAACGGTACATCCGGCATCATCGAGCCGTACTTGAGCACGGTGCTGGACACCTTGACCTTGGCCGCCAAGCCCATCTTCGCGTACTGGTCGGCCGAGTGCCGTGGATCATGGCCAGACGACGGCAGCAGGCCGCTGTTACTGTCCGCCGGGCTGGAGTCGAGCTTGAAGCCGAACATGCCCAGCGCATCCACGCCAAACCCTACCGGCCCTTGGGTAAAACCCGACTGAACATTGAGAATAAAGCCTTGCGCCCACTCTTCGCGCTTGGACGCGCCCTGGCTGGAACTGCTGTGGCCGTCACGGAAATCCCGGTTGAAGTAGACATTGCGCGCTTCGACCTTGGCGCTGCTGTCTTCAAGAAAACCGGCGGCCTGGGCATTGACGCCGGCACACAAAAGGAACAGGCCGGCAACACGGCGCCCAGGGGCGTGAGGGAGGGGGGCAAACATGCGAGGAAATATCCAGAAAGAAAGGCGAAATACAACCTGCAGCAAACACCTGCTGCGGTACTGCGACATGCTCGAACAGGGGTCGAGCATCATCTGAAATGATCGCTCAAAGGCTCTATCCCGAGCTATTGGACCTTGGTCTAGAGCAATGCGCCAACCCCCACTAAGTCGTCGCAAACTGGCGCATGAAAAACCTGTAAAGTTCCGTGCTTACTTATAAAAAGTTTGCAGTTTACCCCGTAGCAATGAATGACTACACTCGATATCAGCGAACAGCGGAACCCACCCCCGTGGCCGGCGTTTTGTTCTTCTTCAATGTTCGTCACGCCCTGCCACGAAAGACGTACAGGAGTGATTACAGTGTCCAGACTTGCAGAGTTTCGTGCTGCCGAAAAAGCGCTTCAGGAACAAATGGCTCAACTGGAAGCGCTGAAAAAGGATGCCGGCCTCAAACGCGAAATCGAATTCGAGCAGAAACTAGTCGGCCTGATGAAAAGCTATGACAAGGGTCTGCGCGATATCATCGCCATCCTCGACCCCAAGGCTGCCACCCGCCCTACTGCCGCAGCCCCCAAACAACAGCGCCGCCCACGCGTGGTCAAGGTCTATGAAAACCCGCACACGGGCGAGCTGATCGAGACCAAAGGCGGCAACCATCGCGGGCTGAAAGCCTGGAAAGAAGAGTACGGCGCTGCCACCGTTGAAAGCTGGGTACGCTGATGAAACGTCCACATGGACTTCACACTTTTTTCACAAGCGCTGGCTCAGTATCGAGACAGCTAAAGGACTAGCGACCCCACGCGCCCGCACATGCGGGCCTCTAATTCAAGCGCCCTGCCTCGTGCAGGGCGCTTTCATTTGCGCAATCGCTTCACTGCCGTATCATGGCCAGCCTGTCTGTTTTGCCGGTGCCGCGCACCGGCCCCGTCTCAGGAGTTCCCATGAGCCTGCACGATCTGCAAACCCTGCCTGGCGTCACCGCACAGCCGGACGCCGCCACCTCCAAGTTCGTCTTCAACCACACCATGCTGCGGGTCAAGGACATCGAGAAGTCGCTGGACTTCTACACCCGTGTTCTGGGCTTCCGCCTGGTGGACAAGCGCGACTTCCCGGAAGCCGCTTTCAGCCTGTACTTCCTGGCCCTGGTCGACCCGGCGCAGATCCCTGCCGATGACGCCGCGCGCCATCAGTGGATGAAGTCGATCCCAGGCGTTCTGGAGCTGACCCACAACCACGGCACCGAAAACGACGCCGATTTTGCCTACCACAACGGCAACACCGACCCACGCGGTTTCGGCCATATCTGCGTTTCGGTGCCGGACGTGCGTGAGGCCTGCGCGCGCTTCGAAGCACTCGACGTGCCCTTCCAGAAACGCCTGGCAGATGGCCGCATGAACCACCTGGCCTTCGTCAAGGACCCGGACGGTTACTGGATCGAAGTGATCCAGCCGACCGAACTCAAGGGCTGAGGCACACCGCTATTCGCTCGTCGGGCCGGGAACTCCCGGCCCCTTGCTGTGGTATATGAAGGTAACCGCTTCATAAGCACAGCGAGGTAAGGACGATGCAATCTCTTCACTGTGAGCACCGCAAGTACACCATCACCGCCAGTGTGATGCCCCACCCCGACTCCCCCCTGCCCTATGCCGCCGGCTGCCTGATCACCGACCCTGAAGGGCACACCAGCAAGCGCATCTCGATGCCGATGAAGTTCTTCTCAGACCTTGAGAATGCCCAGCATGTGTCGCTGGCCCATGGCCGTGCGCTGGTGGATGAACAGCTGGACAAGGGGCACAAAGCGTTCTGATTGACGCAACATAGCGCGGCCCTCCTGTAGGAGCAGCCTTGTGCTGCGAAGAGGCCGGTGCAGCGATCAGAGAATGATGATGCTTGTACCGGCCTCTTCGCAGCACAAGGCTGCTCCTACAAAGGATCGCGCGCGTATGCGACGGCCGCCTGCACCTGCTCACGCGTAGGGCGCACGCCGGTATACAGCACGAACTGCTCCAGCGCCTGCAGCGTAATCACCTCCAGGCCCGTGATCACCGGCTTACCCAATGCCTGGGCCCGGCGAATCAACGGCGTCTGCGCCGGCATCGCCACCACGTCGAACACCCGCTCTGCCGCCGCAATGGCCTGTTCGCTAAAGGCCAGTGCGCTGGCCTCCTGCCCGCCGGCCATGCCGATCGGCGTCACGTTTATCAGTATCGGCGGGCACAGGTCGCCGAGCTCGGCCAGCCAGCGATAACCACAAACATCCGCCAGTTGCCGCCCCGCCTGTTCATTACGGGCAACGATCGTGCCCTGGGTAAAGCCCGCGTCACGCAAGGCACTCGCCACCGCCTTGGCCATGCCACCACTGCCGCGCAGAGCAAACGCAGTCATCGGGTCGACCTCGTGTTGCGCCAGCAACTGCCGCACCGCCAGGTAATCAGTGTTGTAGGCCTTCAGGTGGCCACCGGTATTGACCAGGGTATTGACCGACTCGATTGCCGCAGCGGACGAGTCCACCTCGTCGACCAAGGCCATGCAGGCTTCCTTGTAAGGCATCGATACCCCGCACCCGCGAATACCCAACGCACGAATGCCCGCGACCGCCGCCGGCAGGTCGTCAGTGCTCATGGCCTTGTAGTAGAAGTCCAGCCCCAACTGTTGGTAGAGGTGGTTGTGGAAACGCACGCCGAAGGTGCCAGGCCGTCCGGCCAGGGAGATGCACAGCACTGTGTCTCTGCTGGGAGTTGTCGACATAACCTGCTCCATTTTCAGAACTGAATCGTTTGTTCAGCGTATCAGACGCAGCCGCTTGTCGTCCCTTACACAACCTTTACCGTTTCCCTGTGCTCAGCTGACAGAGGCAGGAGTCATAGTAATAGGACCCCATCTGTGGGGTTGCCCTGCGAGGACGCTTTATGAACCGTCACATTCCCGTAATCGCCCTGCTGGTCGGTGCCCTGGCCGTCAGCGGACAAGCTGCTGCCCATGGTGGTCATGGTGGTGGCGGTGGTTGGTATGGACCCGGCCCGCTGTTAGGCGCGGCGGTGGTCGGTGCCGTGGTGGGGGCAACGGTTTATGGCGGGCGTGATCGCACCGTGTATGTGGAGCGCCAGCCAGTCTATTACGCACCGCAGCCGGTCTACGTACAGCCGCCGCCGCAGCCGGTGTACTACCAGCCCTACTATGCACCGGCCCCGCCGCCACCGGGCTATCGCCCTTATTACGGCCCGCCCCCGGTGTATTACGGGCCACCCCGTTGGTAATCGTTGATAAAACCAATGATCACTATCAACTCAGTTAATTTCAAACCGCTGCGGCCGCTGCGTAAGGTAGGGCCATGTTTTACAGGAGGTCCACATGGCCACTATCCAGATCATGTCCGTCGTCGGCAGCGCCGTCCCCCCTTCACTGCGTCAGCAAGGCCTGCTGGCCTGCTGGTACCTGGTGCGTAACGGTGAACCCGTGAGCGGCCCCTTGGCGACCCGCGCCTCGGCTCAAGCCCTGGCCGACCAGTTGCAGCCAGATACCCTGGTCGCTTGACAGTATTTGTTGTGCGTTGCTCCCTACGCCCTTATGGCCCGCCGCTTGGCGGGTCTTTTTTTGCCCGTGTGATCCGACGAGCGGAGGCGGCAGAACCGATCCAGCATGAAGCTTTTTTCATTTCGCCGGGTCGCTTCAACGAGCAATCGACAGCACTTCGACCATACTCCACAATGCAGCGGTTTTTTGGGGGAAAACCCTTGCACAGCCAACGACATACCAACTTTTAGTGAGCCTCAACGTGAAAACATCCCTGTCCATCCTCAGCCTGCTGCTGTTGCTCACAGGTACCGCGACCCTCCCGTCGACTGCTGCTGCACAACCCCCGGCCCAGGTGCAACGTGACCCGGCCAAATTGCACCTGGCTTCGGGCAGCGCCTTGCTGATCGACCTGAACACCAATCAGGAGCTGTATGCCAGCCACGCCGACCGCGTGGTGCCCATTGCCTCGGTAACCAAACTGATGACGGCGATGGTGGTGCTGGATGCCAAGCTGCCCATGGATGAAATGCTCACCATGACCATCGCCAACAACCCGGAGATGAAGGGTGTGTATTCGCGGGTGCGCCTGGGCAGCCAGCTGAACCGCCGCGAGACCTTGCTGATTACCCTGATGTCGTCGGAAAACCGTGCGGCCAACAGCCTGGCCAACCACTACCCCGGCGGCTACCCGGCGTTCATCAAGGCCATGAACGCCAAGGCCCGCAGCCTGGGCATGGCGCACACCCGCTATGTCGAGCCGACCGGCCTGTCGACGCAGAACGTGTCCAGCGCCCGCGACCTGTCCAAGCTGTTGATGGCGTCGCGCAAGTACCCGATGCTGAGCGAACTGTCGACCACCCGCGAGAAAACCGTGGCCTTCCGCGCGCCCAACTACACCTTGGGCTTCCGTAACACCGATCACCTGGTGAACAAGAGCAACTGGGACATCAAGCTGACCAAGACCGGCTTCACCAACGAGGCTGGCCACTGCCTGGTGCTGCTGACCCGCATGGACAACCGCCCGGTGGCGATGGTGATCCTCGATGCCTTCGGCAAGTACACCCACTTCGCCGATGCCAGCCGTATGCGTCAGTGGCTGGAAACCGGAGCAGCCAAACCTGCGCCAGCAGTGGCTATGCAGTACAAGGCTGACCGGGTGAAGGGGCGCTTGGCGGCCGAGTAAGCCAGGCGCATGCTGTTGGCGTACGACCTGGGGGCTAGCTCGCTTGCACGATGATCTGGCTCTGCAGGTCCTTGACCATCGCCTCGAGCGTCGGCTTCATGGCGGCAAAATCCTCGGGTGAACACACCACGTTCGGGCGGCTGAACTTGAAGTGCCGCTCGATCACCACCGCATTCCCCTCCTGAGCGTAACGCGCGCTGTATTGCACATTGGCGTCTTCCAGACGCACCTGCTTGGGGATCGCCAGTACGCTGACCTCCGGTGGGAATTCGAAACGCGATGTTTCCACGGTGTCGTTGGAAATGCACACGAAGTGCTGGCTGCGTTCCTTTTCCATGGCAAAGCTGTAGACGTTCTGCGAAATACCCCCTGCCAGGCTGCTCAAGGCCACCACCCCCACCGGCCCGGGCAGGTTGATGAGGTTTTCCGTGCGCCCATCGACGGTGCTGACAAACTCGCCACTGGCGCTCGGCGGGTGTACCTCGAACGTGCCACTGCCCCGCTGCCCATAGGCGCCGAGCACTTTTTCGACGAGCAGTTCACGGTCGGCCGGCTTCATCGATTTAACCCCATAGCGGCTGACCTCGCTGGCCCAGCCTTGCACGGTGGCAACGTTGGTGAAGTCCGCCGCTCCCTTGCCGTTGACCTTGAACTTCAGGTCGCTGGACACTTTGTTGAGCTGGATGGCCGGAGTGCGCCCGAACTCGCCTGTGGCAGTCAGCAGCACGCGCTTGTTCAAGGTGCCCAGCGGCAGGTAGCCTGCGGCAATCGAAGGGTCGGTCGAGTCCAGGTACAGGTCCAGGCTCGGCACGTAGGTGATCACGTGGTTCAACACGCCCAGCGCAGGGACCTTGGGGAACACATAAGCATTGCCCAGGTTGATCAAGGCCGGCGTGCTTTTGATACCCGCCGCCGTCAGCAGCGCTTCAAGCAGTGCCACATGGTCCTTGCAATCACCGTAGCGGTTGTCCAGCACGGTCTGCGCGGCATGTGGCACCACCCCACCGGCACCGACATACACGGCGACATAGCGAATGTTCTCACGTACCCAGTCGCTGAGCGTCAGCGCCTTTTCCCGTGCGGTAGGCAAATGGGCCGTCAGGCGGTGCGCCAACTCGGTGATCGGTGCCGTGACCTCAACCTTGGCCCGTGCCTGGTAGGCCTCGGCGAACTGTTTGAAATCGGTGAAGGTCGAGACGGCCAGATAGTGCCCGTAGTCCAGGTAGGACACCGCACTGGCCTCGATCCGCGCCCGGTCCGCCGGCACGTAGTCCCAGCGGTAGACCTTGCGCCCGGGCGCAGCCGCTGGCATCGACGCCTTGAAGCTGCGCGCGTCCGCTTGCAGGGGCATGTCCTCGGGCATGTCGTAGGTCAGTGTGAACTGCCCGACCGGGTTGAATTCCGGCACGGTGATGTCTTCGAACTGCCCCGGGAACAGCGGCGTGATGCGGTTGCGCTGGTAATGCAGGAACAGGCGATCCCCCACCGCGACCTCAGGGAAGATGATCACCTTGTTGACACTGTCTTGAAACATCGGCGCCTGCGCAGACGCCTGCTCTTGCTGCTCCTTGATGTGCGCGGCATCCACCCGCACTTTGCGCCCATCGGGCTTTTGCGTGTAGGCCTCGATCACTTCCAGGGTTTCCAGCGAGCGGTTGAAGCTCACCGGCTGCTGGGCGCGGGCCTTGATGGCGCGTTCGTCATTGATCAGCAAGACACTGTCGACGTCCAGGCGGTGGCTGCCATCCTTCTGCACGACAAAGGTCTGCTCGACCTTTTCCAAGGTCACGGAGCGGTCAGTGCCATCGGTGAAGGCCTGCGCCGAGCCACACCAGCTCATTGCAAGCGGCAGCAGCACAGCGACAAGGTAAGACTGTTTCAGCATGGAGATCCTTCTCAATCCAGGTGTATCGAGGCCGTTATCAATCAGCAATGATACTCATTGGCGTAGCAAGATGGCAAAATGATTGCACCTCCTGTGCTTAGATTGCCAGCGAGGCTAGTACCTCGGCAGACGTCGTCACCTGGCGGAAGTGGTGCTTCCACAAGTCAATGCCCATTTTCCCGGACCTGTCCAGGGACGACCCTACCGTCATGTCGGTCACCAAGGTTGGCGTGAGCCCCGCATCGAACAGCGCAAAGCCTGCAGCCAGCACGCAGGTTTCGGTTTGCATGCCGCACACCAGCACCCGCTCCACGCCCAGTTGCTTGATGTATTCGAGGGTTTCGACGGTCTGCCCGTAGCCATGCTTGACGAACACTTGGTCCGCTTCGACCAGGCTCTCGTCCTCGGCTGCCGGGTGCCAGCCCAATTGACGCTGGAACGGCGTGGCCTGCTCATCGTGCAGTTCGACCGAGGCGATGGTCGGGATATTCGCCGACAACCGCCGCAAACCGTCGACCAGCCATTCGGGCGGGCTGAAGGTGGATTGAACATCGACGATGAGCAAAACCTGGCGCATAAGGGTCTCCGGCCATGGGCAAAAAGCGCCGAGTATAACGTGGTGCCAGCACTGCGGTTTGCTGAAAACAGTGCCTGCATGGCCCGCATCGAACTCGCCATTTACTTGATGGGCGATGCTGATAAGCCCAACTGGTGCGGACCAACGATACCGAGCAAGGCGAAGTCGGATGACTGCTCGCAGCTTACTCGTCTTCGCCGCTAAACTCGCCACTCTCCTTCCATGGCAGCCCGCACAATGGATTTGCACTCAACCCCACGCCGGTATCGACCGGTTGCTGGGCGCACCGCCGCGGCAAGATCCGCATCAACGCCGACCTGTCCTACGACATCCTCTCGCACGAAGGGGTAGTACTGTGAAAAAGATCCTGACCACCCCGATCAAAGACGAAGACCTGGCCAACCTCAATGTCGGCGACGTGGTTTATCTCACCGACCAGTTGGTGACGTGCCGCGACGTCGCGCACCGTCGGTTGATCGAGCTCAAGCGAGAGTTGCCGGTCGACTTGCGCGGCGGTGCAATCTTCCACGCCGGGCCTATCGTGCGCAAAAAAGACGATGGCAGTTTCGAGATGGTGTCCATTGGCCCAACCACCAGCATGCGCATGGAGAAGTTCGAAAAGCAGTTCATCGAGCAAACCGGCGTCAAGCTGATCATTGGTAAAGGCGGCATGGGGCCGGAAACCACCACCGGCTGCCTGGAAAACAAAGCCGTGCATGCGGTGTTCCCAGGGGGCTGTGCGGTGCTGGCTGCAACGCAGGTGGAACAGATCGAACGTGCCGAGTGGCAAGACCTGGGGATGCCTGAAACCCTGTGGGTCAACCGGGTACGGGCGTTCGGCCCGCTGATCATTTCCATCGACACCAAGGGCAATAACCTGTTCGAACAGAACAAGGCCCGCTTCAACGCGCGCAAAGGGGCGGTGATCGAGAAGATCAACAGCCAGGTTCGCTTTATCAAATAACCGGGCCAAATCGGGGCCGCTATGCGGCCCATCGCCGGCAAGCCGGGCTCCCACCTCGACTGCACAGACCTCAAGCCATGTGCAGTACCTGTGGGAGCCAGGCTTGCCGGCGATGGGCTGCGCAGCAGCCCCGATACAGGCACCTCATGCCTTCGATAATTCGCCAATCTTCTCCAGCCGCGCCCGCACGATGTTGCGGCTGATGTTCAACAACCGCCCGGTCTGCAGCTGGTTCCCGTGGCAATACCGATACGCCGCCCGGAATACCGTCTCCTCGATGTGCTCATACAGGTTCGGCACGTTCTGCTCGAACAACGCCAACAGCGCGCTTTCAAGGTTAGGCGGCGCCGCGAGCGCGGCCGGGGCGTTGGCCTGCGTGGCATACACCTGGGCCGCACCTTGCGGTCTCATGTCCACCAGGTGCAGGTCTGCGGGCGCTACCACCTGGTAGCGGCATACCAGCAAGGCATGGTGGATCGCGTTTTCCAATTCGCGGATGTTACCCGGCCAGCTGTGGGCCAGCAATTTGCGCTCGGCATCCGGGCTGAGCGACGCACGTTCATAACCCAGGCGCCGGCAATGCTCTTCGATGAAAAATTCGGCCAAGGGCAGGATGTCGCCAGGCCGCTCACGCAGCGGCGGCAGGCGGATGGTGGCGACGTGCAGGCGGTAGAACAGGTCTTCGCGAAAATGCCCTGCCACCACGGCGTCGGCCAGGTTGACGTTGGTCGCGGCCACCAGGCGCACGTTGATCGGGATCGGCGTACGCGAGCCCAGCCGCACGACTTCGCGCTCCTGCAGCACCCGCAGCAACTTCACCTGCATGTTCAGCGGCAAGTCACCAATCTCGTCGAGGAACAGCGTGCCGCCATTGGCCGCTTCGAACCAGCCGACTTTGTTCGAGGTGGCTCCGGTGAACGCCCCTTTCTCATGGCCGAACAGTTCGCTTTCCACCAGGGTTTCGGCAAAGGCACCGCAGTTCACTGCCACGAACGGTTCGCGGCCACGGCGGCTCAGTTGATGGATGTGACGAGCGACAAGTTCTTTGCCGGTTCCGGTTTCGCCGATGATCAGGGTATTGGCCTCGCTGGGTGCCAGGCGCTCGATACGGCTGAGCAGCTCCTGGGAGCGAGGGTCCTTGAACACAAGCACGGTGGCACGTACCGACTTGGTCAGCTCTCGGGCATTAGGGTGGGTGATCAGCGACATGGGGGCATTCCTGGCAATTGACGCGCAGCCCCATAGTGCCCGAAACAAATTAGATCAAAAAATTATTAATTAATATTTATATATTCCATTTTTGAATATTTGATTCTCCAGCAGCCGACTGCTGCTGGAGCAGCAACTCGCCAGCACTGCCCTGCGTGCCGATCAGCAGGCTGGGCTGCACGCCGCGCCCCTCCCATGTGCTGAAGGCCACGCCGTTAAAGGCCTGCAGCCGCTTTTTCAAAGACTGGCATGCATTTCGCTCTTGGCCTGACAACGCCTGGTTCGCTGCAGCACGCGGCCCAGACCTGTTGAACCCTTGCCTGGAGCCGCACATGAACACACTCTGGCGTCACGGCCTGGCCCTGTTGGGCGGCCTGTTACTCAGCCTGACCACATTGGCCGCCGAGCCACCGGCAGCGGTGCGCATCGCCATCGTTGCCTTCACCCAAGGCGGCGCGCCGGTCTTCGGGGGCATCCCGGGGCGGGTGATCGAAGACGGCTGGCTTGAACAGCAGTTGGCCGCCCGCGGCGTGAAGCTGCAATGGACCGCCCTGCCCCACGCCGGCGCCGGGCCACAAATCAACGAAGGCTTCAGCAACGACAGCCTGGACTTTGCCGTACGTGGCGACCTGCCCTCGGTCATCGCCGGCGCCGGCCAAGTGCCCGGCAAGCTGATCGTGCCGGGTGGCAGCGGCAACAACATTTACCTGGTGGTGCCCAGCGGCTCAGCGGTGCGCAGCATCCAGGACCTCAAAGGCAAGCGCCTGGCCCTGCACCGCGGGCGGCCTTGGGAATTTGCCTTCAGCAACTTCCTGGAAAGCCAGGGCCTCAAGCTGACCGACTTCAAGATCGCCAACCTCAACCCGCAGGTCGGTGCCGCCGCCGTGTCGGCCGGCAAGGTCGATGCCGCCGTGCTGCTCAACGAAGCCTACGCCCTGGAAGACAAAGGCGTGGCGCGGATCCTCTGGTCGACCAAGCAAGGCGCCAACGACTGGCGGCTGGTGTCCGACCTGTGGGGCACCGACCGCTTCGTGCAGCAGCACGCCGACCTCACGCAGCTGGTGGCCACGGCCTGGGTGCGCGCGGCCTGGTGGATCTCCCAAGCGCAGAACCGCGACGCCTATTACGCGCTGTCGTCCCGCGCCGGGGTGGCCGAAAGCGTGCTGCGCCGCGATGACCAGGACGACCCGGTGGCCTGGAAAGCGCGCTGGGCGCCGAAAAGCGATGCCCAACTCAAAGCCCACTACGACGCCCTGGGCCAATACGCCTTGGCCAACCGCCTGATCCGCACGCCCTATGACATCAGCAGCGACCTGGCCACGGGCTTCACCCGCCAGGCGCTGATCGACCTGCAGCTCACCCACTATTGGCCGTCCCTGGACGCTCAAATCAGCCAACAACCTTGAGAACACCTTCCATGAAATTGCCTGTTTCCATCGTTTTCGGCCTCAGCGCCCTGGCCTTTTCCATTGGCGCCCTGGCCGCCGACACCTACGCCCCCAAACCCGACCCGCAACAAGGCGACGGCCGCGTTTCGAGCTTCTACACCTGGTCCAAGGCGATCCCTGCTACCCCCGGCAAACTGCTGCGCAGCGAACCGCTGGACTCAGCGCTGAGCTTGCCCAACGCCGCCAGTGCCCAGCGCATCCTCTACACCTCGCTGGACGGCATCGACGGCAAGACGCCAATCGTGGTCTCTGGCGCGCTGTTCATTCCCAAAGGCCCGGCGCCCGCCGGTGGCTGGCCGGTCGCCAGTTGGGGCCACGGCACCGTCGGGGTGGCGGATATCTGCGCACCGTCCTGGGCCGGGCGTTCCTACCGCGATGTGCAGTACCTGAACCGCTGGCTCGAAGAGGGCTATGCCATCGTCGCCACCGACTACCAAGGCCTGGGTGTGCCGGGGGGCCACCCACTGCTGAACAACCGCATGGCCGCCTACGGCATTCTCGATGCCGCCAAGGCCGTGGTCGCCGGCGTACCGGGGCTGGCTGACAAGGTCCTGATCATCGGCCAGTCCCAGGGTGGCGCCGGTGCCTTTGCAGCCGGTGCCTATGCCGCAACCTATGCACCCAAACTGGGGGTCAAGGGCAGCATCGGTACCGGCGTGATCTACACCGTGGGGTCGAAAAACGTCGGCGAACAGGATCAGAACAAGGTCGACCCGGCCCTGGCCTACGGCTTCTACACCTTGCTCGCCGCACAGCAGTACGACCCGAGCATCGACCCGCGCGACTTCTACACCGACAAGGCCCTGCCGCTGTTCGAGCAGGCGCGCACCAGTTGCCTGTCGGCACTGGTCAGTGATGTGGTCGGCACCGGCCTGACCCCCGCCAACGCCAAAAAGGACTACCAGGGCGACCAGCTCAAACCGTGGCTGGCCCAAGTGTCGTACCCCACCCTCAAACTGGCCCAGCCGATCTTCATCGGCACCGGTGCCGAGGACAAGACCCCTGCCGCCGCGACCCAGGTTGCACTGATGCAGGATGCCTGCAAGGCCGGCTCGGTAGTCCAGGGCCATCTGTACAAAGGCCTGGGCCATAGCGAAACGGTCAACGCCTCGCTCAAGGACTCGATCCCCTTCGCCCGCCAGGTCATCAGCGGCCAACCGGTCACGCCCAACTGCAGCCCCAGCGTCCAGTAAGGAGGCCACCCCATGAGCATCGAATTCTTTACCCGCCTGCCACTGCATGGCGAAACCCAGTACCTGCCTGGCGACCCGCGCAACCGCGGCGACTGGCACGCAGGTGGCGACAGCAGCGGTGCGGTGTCCGGGTTCGCGGTAGGTGATCACTTCACCTACATCGATTACCTCGGGCAAATCGCCCGCGCTGCGGAAATCAACGGCTTCGGCGGCGCACTGATGGTCAATGCGCCCACCGGCGAAGAGCCGTGGACCGTGTGCTCGCTGCTGGCACGGGAAACCCGCACGCTCAAGTTCGTCACCGCGTTCCAGCCTTATCACTACACGCCCTGGGTGGCCGTGCAACAGGCCGCGACCTACCAGCGCGCCACCGGCAACCGGCTGGTATGGAACATCATCAACGGCGGCTCTGATGCCATCCAGCGCCAGGTGGGCGACTTCGAGGGCCACGACGAACGTTACGCCCGCGCCACCGAGTTCATGGACGTGGTACGCGGCTACTGGCACAACGAGCAATTCCACTACGAGGGCACCTATTACCGTGCCGAGGGCGGCGGGCTGCGCGGGCCGCTGAAAAAAGCCGAGCTGCCGCTGATCTGCACCGCCGGTTCTTCGCTGGCCGCGCGCGAGTTTGCCGCCAAGCATGCCGACTTCTACCTGATGCGTGCCGAACACCCGGACGAGATCGCCGCGCTGATCGCCGACATCCGCGCCCGCGCCTTGAAGTGGGGGCGTACTGACATTCGCTTTGGCCTGTCCATCGACGTGATTGCTCGCGAGACCGAAGAGGCCGCGCGGGCCGAGGCCAAACGTTTCTTCGACGAAGGCGTGGCCAAGGGCACGGTCAAGGCCCGCGCCGCCCACGCGGGCCTACGCACGGCACGCAAGCTGAGCTACGAGCACGGCTACAGCGACAAGGACGAGCAGCAGGCCTTCGACGATTTCTTCATCCACCCCAACGTGTGGACCGGTTTCGGCTATATCGGCATCCCGCCAGGCTGCGCGCTGGTGGGTAGCTATGCCGACGTGGTGGCGCGCATCCGCGAGTACCACGGCATCGGCATCGACCTGTTCTTCCTTGCCGGCTACCCGCACTTGGAAGAAGCCTACCGCCTCGGCGAGCACATCCTGCCGCACTTCCGTGGCCAGCGCGCCACCCTCGCCCGCCCGGCGCCCACCCCCGTGCAACTGCACGCCAGCAACGGGGGCTGACGCCATGGCCTGGGACGGTTACCCATTGAGCCGGCGCGCCTTCATTGGCCATGCCAGCGTACTGGCCGGCGGGCTGCTGGCCGGCTGCGGCCCAAGCGACAGCCCCGGCGACGCGGTTGCTGACCAGCCACGCCATGGCGGGCGCCTGCGTCTTGGCATCATCGATGGCAACCAAAGCGGCAACCTCGACGCCCATAAACCGGTCGGCAGCGGCATCGTCCGCGGCTTTGCCTTGTACAGCAAGCTGTGGGAGTGGGACGAGCAGATGCAGCCGCGCCTGGCCCTGGCCGAGTTCGCCGAGCCCAATGCCGACGCCAGCGGCTGGACGTTGCGGCTCAAGCCTGGGCTGGAGTTTCACCACGGCAAGACCATCGACGCCGACGACCTGATCTTCTCCATCAGGCGCCTGACCGACCCGCAGCTGGCCTCGCCCTATGCGGCGCTGCTGCACTGGGTCGACCGCGACAACCTGGTCAAGCTCGACGATCGCACCGTGCGCCTGGCTTTTCGCGAAGGCCGCAGCTACCTGCCGTTGCCCGAGACGTGGGTCAACTTCGGCGGCATCGTACCGGTGGACTACCACCCGGTCACCAACCCGGTCGGTGCCGGCCCTTACAAACTCAAAAGTTTCACCCCGGGCCAGCGCTCGCTGTTCACCCGTTTCGACAATTACTACAAGCCCGGCAAGCCGTATGCCGATGAACTGGAAATCATCGACTTCAAGGACCAGACCGGCCGCTTGGCGGCCTTGCGCGCCGGACAGATCGACATGGCCAACGTCATGTCCACCGAGCACCTGCAAGTGTTGCAGGCCGACCCACGCCTGCGCCTGCTGAAGTCGGTGAGCGGCAACTGGTTGTCGTTCGACATGAACACCACCAAAGCGCCCTTCGACGACCCGCGGGTGCGTGAGGCGTTTCGCCTGCTGGCAGACCGAGAGGACTTGGTGCGCCGGGCACTCAATGGCCAGGGCCGGGTAGCCAACGACCTGTACGCACCGTTCGACCCCACCTTCGACCACAGCCTCGGGCCACGGCCGCATGACCCACAACGGGCGGCGCAATTGCTCAAGGACGCGGGCCACGAAGGCCTGCAGGTGGAACTGGTCACGACCCCAGGGCCTGGGCTTGCCTCGGCCCTGGTGCTGGCCGAACAGGCACGGCGCATCGGCGTGACGATCACGGTACGCCAGGTCGACCTGGCGACGTTCCAGGGGCCGCAGCGCGACGACTGGACGTTGAGCACTGGGGGCAGCATCGGTGCGCCGTTTCTGGCCAGCGCCATCCATACCGACGCGCCGTTCGCCGTGGCCAACAAGACTCACTTCCACGACCCGGCGTTCAGCGAGGCCTTTCTCGCTGCCATGGCCCAGCCCGACCTTGAGAAACGCAAAGCCCTGGTGCACCGCGCCCAACGCATCCAGTACGAACGCGGCGGCATGCTGATCTGGGGCTTTGCCGACTTGCTCGACAGCGTCAGCACACGGGTCGGTGGGGCGCAGGCGGAGCAGTCGCTGTTCAGTACCTGGCGGTTCGAGAGCCTGTGGCTCAGGAGCTAAACACTAGGCCAGCACACTCTTCTGTGGGAGCGGGCTTGCCCCGCGAAGCAGGTACTCCGAGTGGATGGCACGGGCTTCGCCCGTGTTCGCAGGGCAAGCCCCACACAAGGGGCGCATAGCGCCCCCGGCAGTCGCCATAGGCACCCAATAACCGCAGGCGCGGCTGCGCCCTCGCTTTTCCCATTCCCGAACAGAACGAGGCTCAGCCCCATGCTCCGCGTTGCCTTGCTGCACCCGACATTCCAGCCCAGCGCCCTGGCACTGGCCATCCTGGCCGCCAGCGTACCGCTGGCCTACGCCGAGGACACCCAACTGCAAACCGTCACCGTCCAAGCCGAACAGGCCGACGACGACGCCCTGCCCACGCGCCCACCGGCCTCGATCTACGGCGGCCTGGAAAGCAAAGTCCTCGACACGCCACGCTCGGTCACTCAGATCAACGCCGAGCAACTGGCCCGCGACCCGATCCAGAGCTCGGACGACCTGGTCAAATACGCCCCCGGCATCACCCGTGGCGGCGGCCAGAACGCCGGCATCGCCCCGCAAATGCGCGGGCAAAGCTCCGAGGTGTTCCAGGATGGCCAACGCGCCTACGGCGTACGCCACCCCGCCAACTTCAACGCCTACGAAGGCGCCGACATCGTCGCCGGGCCTTCGTCGGTCACCTACGGCTCGGTCAGCGGCAGCGGCGGCTACATCAACTACCTAAGCAAGAAGCCCGACTTCAACCGCTTCCGCACCCGCCTGAGTGGCGAAATCGGCAGCTGGATCCCCGATGGCGAATCACGCGATGCCACCCAATTCAGCATCGACAACACCGGCCCCCTCAGTGACAGCCTGGCCTACCGGGTCAGCATCACCCGCCAGCGTCAGGAAACCTTCTACGACAACGTCGACAACAACTTCGACGCGTTCTACGGCGCCCTCGCCTGGCGCAACGATAACCTGCGGGTGGACTGGAACGCCGCCTACGACGACTACTACGACTACAACATCACCCACGGCTGGAACCGCGCCACCCAGGACTTGGTCGACCACGGCAGGTACAACGCCGGGCACGCCACGCCGATCATCCAGAACGGCAACAGCCTGTGGTCGCCGGTGCTGTCGTCGGGCGCCAGCGATGCCCAGGTACTCGGCTGGGTACAGCGCCAGCGCAATGCGCAAGGCCAGTACCAGGTGGTCGATGGCAGCTTCCAGGGCGCCTCACCCAATACCCAGGCCAGCCCAGGCAGCTTGCGCGGCTGGGTGTACGACCCGTCGCTGGCAGGCAATGGCCAGACCTCACTGTCGTCACAGACCGGCCAGCGCGCGCAGGACCAGAACCGCTCGCGGCGCTTCACCACACAACTGCGCCTCGAGGGCGACCTGACCCCGTCGATCACCCTGGCCAACAGCACCTTCTACCAGCATTCCACCGACACCACCGACGCGGTGGGCGCGTTCCAGGTGCAGGGCAAGGACGACATCTTCGACAACCGCTTCGAGTTCCGCGCCCGTGGCCAATGGCAGCTGGGCGGCCTGACGCTGGTCGACGACAGCAACACCGGGCTGATCTACCGCCGCGAGACCAACGAGTCGATCGCCGCCAACAACAATTTTGGCTCTACCATCAACGCCTACGACCTCACCCTCGACCCGACGCTGAAAAACCCTGGCGACCTGCTCGGCCTGAGTGGGCGCAACCCCGCCGGTGGTAACGGAGCCTGGATCGGCCAACCCGGCGTGCCACAGTTGTCCAATTATTATGGCTGGCTCAACCTGCCAGCCATGTACCCGGCAGGGCACGGTTTGTACGCTGAATCGGTGGCGCCCTACACCGCCGACAGCACCTGGACCACCCAGACCCTGTTCAGCCAGCACAACCTGCGCCTGGGCGAGCGCGTGGGGCTGAACGTGGGGGCCAGCCGTAGCTGGATCGATGCCCGTATCGAAAACCCCTTCGTGCTCGCGGGCGGCAACCCGCGCAAGGACTCGGACAATTACCGGTTGTTTTCGGTACAGGTCAGCCCCTATTTCAAACCCACCGATAACAGCACCCTGTACTACACCTTCGACCGCTCCCTCGCCGTCAACACCGGGTTCTTTACCAATGGTTTGGGCTGGGGCAGTGGCGCCGGGGCCAACCAGCTCAACCCACTGGCGTTCGAGAGCCTCAGCGTGCTGCACGAAGTGGGGCTGAAGGTCGAGGCCATGCCCGACCAGTTGTTCTACACCTTGGCCGCCTACAAGCAGGCGCGCGACCAGTCGCCAGACAGCAACAACAACATCGCCCGGCTGATCGTCAAAGGCTGGGAAGCGACCCTGCGCTACCAGGACCCGCACCTGCGCGGCGGCCTCAACCTCAGCCGCATCAGTGCCTACAACGAGTTCACCAGCCAGGCCGGGTTCGCCTCGGCCGGGTTCATCCCCGACAACGGCACCGTGTTCGGCGACAACAACAGCCTCAACCAGCGCCCGTCTGGCAAGTTCGATGCGGTGCAGATTCCTGAGTACAACGCCGGCGGCTATGTCGATTACCGCTTCGATTCCGGGTTCGGCGTGGAGCTCTCTGGCTGGTGGACCAGCAGCTGGTACCTGAACCTGAGCAAGACGGTGAAGGTGCCCGACGAATACAACCTCGACCTTGCCGCGTATTACCGCCAGCCACAGTGGGGCGTGACGCTGCGCATGCTCAACGTCACCGACGAACTGAATTTCGTCAGCGGCCTGGCCGGCTCGACCAACACCTTCCTGCAACCGATGCCTGGGCGCACCTTACTGGCCCAGGTCGATTACCAGTTCTGACCCTTCCTCAACGTAAAAGGCCATCGCCATGTCCATTGAATTCGTCGGCATGATTTTCCCCCGTCAGTGGTCCGAGACCCGCGGCGTGCGCTCGCCCGACTTCGACCTGCCGTTCATCCGCCACCATGCCCGCGCCCATGAGAATGCCGGTTTCGACCGGGTACTGATCGCCAGCGGCCCAGGCAGTGCCGACAGCCTGCAGATTGCCGCCTATGCGGCCGCGCACACCGAGCGCCTCGGCTTCATGATCGCCCACCGCCCTGCCCTGACTGCGCCGACGGTGGCCGCGCGGGCATTCGCCACCCTCGACCACACCACCGGCGGCGGGCGCATTCGCCTGCATGCGATCACCGGCATCACGGCCGAGCCACAAGAAGGCGACACCCTGCTGGACAAGACCGCGCGTTACCAGCGCGCCGACGAGTACCTGGAGATTGTCCGGCGCACCTGGACTGCCGAAGAGCCCTTCGACTTCGAAGGCCGCTACTTCACCATCAAGGCCGCTTTTTCGCCGGTCAAGCCGCTGCAGCAGCCGCATATCCCGATTTCCTTTGGAGGCTCGTCCGACATCGCCTACCAGATCGCCGTCAAACATGCCGACCTGTATGCCCTGTGGGGTGAACCGCTGAGCGGCGTCGCCGAGCAGATCGCCAAGCTCAAGGCTGCGGCGAGTGCCGCTGGCGTGGCGGCGCCACGCGTGAGCTTGTCGGTGCGGCTGATCCTGGGTGCCACCGAGGAGCTGGCCTGGCAGCGCGCGGAGCAGATCCTCGCGCAGATCAAGGCCAACCCGCAGTTTGCGGCGGACAGCCCCTGGCAGAAGCGCATCAAGGGCACCGGTTCCGAACGCCTGCTCGCCGCCGCCGCCCGGGCGGACCGGCATGACCGGGCATTGTGGATGCCGACGGCGACGGCGGTGGGGGCTTATGGCGATACCACCGCGCTGGTGGGCACGCCGGAGACCGTGGCCCAGGCGTTGCTGGATTATGTCGATTTGGGGGTGAGCACCTTCCTCAACCGCGGGTATGACCCGTTGTACGACACGGTGGATTACGGGCGCTGGGTGATTCCGGCGGTGCGCGAGGAAGTGCGGCGGCGGCAGGCGCGATTTGTCGGGTGATACCCCAACCTGTGCGCACCGTTACTGTAGGAGCGGCCTTGTGTCGCGAAAGGGCCGCGAAGCGGCCCCAGCAATCTAAGCGTCGATGCTTAGATCGTGGGGCTGCTGCGCAGCCCTTTCGCGACACAAGGCCGCTCCTACAGAGATCGCGTCAGCAGAATTCAACCTACTGACAGGCTAGGCGAATGCGCCACCAAGGTCCGGGTATAGCCATCAACCGGCCGCCCAAGCACCTGCTCAGCCGACCCCTCTTCCACCACCCTGCCCTGGCGCAACACCAACACCCGGTCGGCTATCGCCCGCACCACGCCCAAGTCATGGGTGACGAACAACACGGTCAGCCCTTCACGCTGCAAACGCCTCAGCAATGCCAGGATCGACGCCTGCACCGACACATCCAGCGCCGAGGTAATCTCGTCGCAAACCAACAGCCGTGGCTCACAGATCAACGCCCGGGCAATCGCCACGCGCTGCCGTTCTCCCCCTGACAGGCTGTGCGGATACAGATCGGCCACACGCGCCGGCAGCGACACCCGCGCCAACACGGCCTCGACCCGGCTGCGCGCCGCGTCACCGCGCACACTGAAGAAATGCGCCAGGGGCGCGCTCAAGGTCTGCGCGATCGTCTGCCGAGGGTTCAACGCCCGGTAGGGGTTCTGGAACACGTACTGGATCTGGTGACGCAGCCGCGCATCCCGGTGACGCGCGGTGAACGCCAGCGGCTCGCCGCCGTAACGCAGTTGCCCCTGAACGTTCTCGCCCAACCCCGCAATGGCCCTGGCCAGGCTGGTCTTGCCCGAGCCAGACTCGCCCACCAGCGCCAGGCATTCGCCTTGCGCTACCTGCAGTGAAACATCGAACAGCACTTGGCGGTCGTAAGCCACATCCAGCCCCTGCACCTCCAGCAACACCTCTGCGCTGGGCGCCGCTGCTACCTCGACACCCTGCTCGCCGAGGGGCAGCGGCTCACGGTAGGGCGCCAGGCAAGCGACTTGCTGACCGCCCTCGAACGCCAGCAGCGAAGGCTCGATCACCGCACATTCGGCACGTCGCCTGGCACAACGCGGGGCAAACGCGCAGCCCGCAGGCCGCTGCCCCGGCGCCGGCGCATGGCCGCCAATGGCTTGCAGCGGCTGACGTCGGGCAATATCAGGAATGGCCGCGAGCAAGGCACGGGTGTATGGGTGTGCCGGTGCTTTGAACAAGGTTTCGCACCCCGCCACTTCCACCAGCCGCCCGGCATACATCACCATCACTCGGTCAACCAGGTCGCGCACCACGGCCAGGTCGTGCGTCACATACAACGCCGCCACACCGTGCCCCCGGCACAGGCCCTTGAGGGTTTCCAGCACATGCGCCTGGGTGGTGACATCGAGCGCAGTGGTCGGCTCGTCGAGCACGATCAGCTTCGGCCGCAGGACAAACGCCAGCGCCAGCATCACCCGCTGTTGCTGCCCCCCGGACAACTGATGAGGGAAACGCCGCAAAAAGGCGGGATCATCCGGCAAACCAACATCCACCAAGGTCTCATTGATGCGCTGCTGCAATGCATCTGTAGTCAGCCTTGGCTGGTGCGCCAATACGGTTTCACGCAGCAAGGCGCCTATGCGCAGAGCCGGGTTCAGGGCTGTGGCCGGGTCCTGGGCGACGTAGCCAACCAACCCGCCCCGCGCCAGGCGCAAGGCTTCGCCCTCAAGCTCCAGCACCGCCTGCCCCGCCACCGCAATGCGCCCGCCGGTAATCCGCGCACCTTGCCGCGCATGGCACAGCAAGGCCGTGGCCAGGGTGGTCTTGCCCGAACCGGACTCGCCCACCAACCCCACAATCTCTCCCGCCGCCAGGCTGAACGAGACATCGGCCAGCACATCGACCTGCCCGGCCAGTTCCACCCGCAGGTCGCTGACCCGCAACACGTCGCTGTCGACTTTCAACGCCGCCGTCATGGTTGCTTCTCCCCAATACGTGCACTGACCCGGCCGATACCTTCCGCCAGAATGTTGGTGCCATAGGCGAACACGGCAATCAGCAGCGCCGGTGCCAATACTGCCCAGGGCTGCACCAGCAGGCCGGCCTGGTTTTCGTTGATCATCAGCCCCCAGTCCGCCGCCGGCGGCGCTACGCCATAACCCAGGAAGCTCAAGCCCGAGAGCATGCCCACCGCCCAGGTCAGCATATTGCCGAAATGCACCAGCAACGGCGTCAGGATGTTCGGCAGGATTTCGCTGAACAGGATGCGCCAACGTGAGTAGCCCATCATCTGCGCCGCCTCGACGAACTCCTGGCCCGCCACCGCCACCGCGCTGCCACGCGCCAGGCGCACGACCCCTGGGGTAAACGCGATGGCCACGGTCAACACGATCAGCCACGGCGCACGGCCGAGCATCGAGACGATCAGCAGCACCAGAATCAGGTCCGGAAAGGCCAGCGAGACATCCGCCGCCCAACTGATCGCCTGGTCCAGGCGGCGCCGCGAAAAACCGGCCAACAACCCAAGGCTGCCGCCGACCACCAGCGCGAGGGTGGCCGCCGCCACCGACATCCACAGCACCGACACACCCCCGCTGAGCAAGCGAGACCACAAGTCGTGGCCAAGAAAATCATGCCCCAGCGGCGCACCGGCAGTCGGCGGCCCATACACCGGCCCGACCATGGCCGTCGGCGCATGCGGCGCGAGCCAGGGGCCCAGCAGCGCCAGCAACATCACCAGCGCGGTAATCACGGCGCCGCGCCGCACCTGCGGGTCGGCCAGCCAGCGGGTTTCAGTCATGGGTTGCCTCCTGGGCAGGTGTACGGCGTGCGCGTCGCCACCACGGGCGGATGCCGCGCCGGTTGCGGCGGATCATCTTGACCCGGCGCGCGGTGCGCAGCTTGGGGGTGAGCAGGACAGTCAGCAGGTCGGCCAGCAGGTTGATCAGCACCACAGCCAGGGTGATGACCAGCACCACGCCCTGGATCATCGGCAGGTCGCGCATCTGGATCGCCGCATTGAGGGCCGTGCCGATGCCGGGGTAGCTGAAGATCACTTCGGCCAACAGTGCGCCGCCGACCAGCGTGCGCAGGGTCAGCGCCACGCCCTGGATGGCCGGGGTCAGGGCGTTGGGCAAGGTATGGCGCCAGACGATGCGCCGCTCCGGGATGCCGCGCAGGCGTGCGGCCACCACGTAGTCGGACTCCAGCGCCTCAATCATCGAGGCGCGGACCATCCGTGTCAGGTACGGCAGTGCCGACAGGCTCAGGGCAACGACCGGCAGCACCAACGATGGCAACTGCCGCCACAAAGGCAATTGCGGGTCGAGGATCGACACCGCCGGCAGCCAGCCCATGCCGGGCATGGAAAACAACAGCACCAGGCCGATGGCCAGCAGAAAGCTCGGCGTGGCCTTCAACAGGATCAAGGCCGACAACCCCCAGCGGTCCAGCGGCCGGTCACGGCGCAGCGCCAGGCTCACGCCCAGGGTCAGCGCCAGTGGCACCACCAGCGCCAGCACGCCGGCCAGCAAGGCCAGGGTGTGGCCGAGCCGCCCGAACAACAGCTGTGCCACCGGCACCTGCGAGTCCAGCGAGATGCCCAAGTCACCGCACAATGCCGCCCCCAGCCAACGCAGGTACTGCACCAGGAGCGGCTGGTCGAGGCCCAGCTGGCGCTGCAAGGTCACGATGCTTTCCAACGGCGCATCCGGGCCTAGGATGACCCGCGCCGGGTCCGAGGGCAGCGCCTGGGTGGCGATGAACACCACCAGGCTGATGACCCAGGCGGTCAGCAGGCCGTAGCCGAGACGGCCAATGAACCAGGCCAGCCAGGCCGGCGTACGTGGGGAACGGTGAGCGTGATCAGGCATGGTTCAACCAGAGTTCGTCGAAGCGCCAGGAGGCGAAGGTGGTCTGTTCGGGGGAGAGCCCGCCGACCTTGGCGGACGCTGCATCAAGCACGTCCGAGAAACCCCAGATCAACAGCCCGCCACGTTCGTGCTGGATTACCTGGGCCTCATGCACCAAGGCCTTGCGCCGCTCCAGGTCGGGCTGCGCCAGCGCCTGGCCGTACAGTTCGGTGAAACGTGGGTCGTGAAAATTGCTGCGGTTGTAGATGGCTTGCGGCGCATCGTTGTGCAGCGCCGAGGCGAGGAAACCGCGGGCCGGCGTCGAACCTGGCGACAGCTGCCACTGCTCGCGCTGTGGGCCGTTGAACACCGAGCCATCAACCTGGTTGACCTTGACCTGCACCCCCGCCTTCTGCGCCTGCTGGGCAAACACCAGCGCCGCGTTGACGCCCGGGCCAGGCGTGGTGGTCAACTCGACACGCAAGTCGTCCTGCCCGGCCTGGCGCAGCAGTGAACGGGCCTGATCAAGGTCGTACGGGCGCTGGGTGATCGCGTGGTTGTAGGTCGGGTCGTGTGGCGAATACAGGTCGTTGGCGATACGCCCGAAACCATTGAGCCCACGCGCCACCAGCTCTTGCCGGTCGGCGAGCAGCCGGAACGCCTGGCGCACTCGTACGTCCTGGAATGGCGCCTTGGCCAGGTTCAGGTTGAAACCGGTAAACGAGGTGCTGGGCGAGGCGTACAGGCGCAGGCGCGGGTCAGCCTTGAGCAAGGCACTGTGCTCGGCCTGCACCCCGCTGGCCACGTCGATCTGCCCTGCGCGCAAGGCCGCCGCACGCGAGACCTGGTCCTTGAATTCGATGATTTCCAGCTCATCCGCATAAGGACGGTTGGGTTTGTAGTAGTTTTCGAAGCGGGTATAGAGCGAGCGTTGGCCAGGAATGAAGCTTTTGAGCTTGTAGGGCCCGGCGCCGACCGGGTTGGTCAACGGATGATAATCGGTCGGCACGATGCCGCCGAAACTGATCAGCGTTTCATCCAAGGGATAGAAGCTTCGCCCCTGCTTGAAGCGGATCTCGACCGTACGCGCATCCAGCTTGCGCAGCGCCTGACGGTCGATGGCGCCGACCAGCCCGGCAAACGGCGAGGCCAACTGCGGGTCGGTCAGGCGCAGGATCGAGAACAGCATGTCGTCGGCAGTGATGCTCTTGCCATGGTGAAATTCCAACCCCGGCTTGAGGCGGATGGTCCAGGCGCTGGCATCGGCATTCGGCTCGGCGAACTCGGCCAGGGCCAGCCGTGTGCTGACATCCGGGTTCCATTCCCAGAACTTGGCGTACAGCGCCCAGCCACGGATGATGCCGCCGCCCACCGGCTTGTGCGCATCGAGGTTGCCCGCCTGGTCACCGTCGATGATGCCCACGCGCAACCGCCCACCATGTACCGGCGTGGCGGCTAATGCGATACCGCCAGCCGTGGCAGCGGGCGCGCCGCCATCGCAGCCGCTGAGCAGCCCGCCACCGAGCAGCAGGCCGCCCCCGACGGCCAGGCTGTTGCCGAGAAACACCCGGCGCGAAAACTCACTCATCACCCTCTCCTTACGCCGGTTGGGCCACGGTCGGCTTAGTGCGGGCGCTCAGGCGCGGCACCTCGAACCCGTGGTCCAGGTCGAGCAGCGGGAACAGCAGGTCGGCCACCCGGTGGGCTTCGTCAATCAGCGGGAAGCCCGACAGGATGAACGCCGAGGTGCCTTGGGCTTCGTACTCGCGGATGCGCTCGGCCACCTGTTCGGCGCTGCCGACCAGGTAGGTGCCCGCGGCCGGGCCAAGGATATTGAAGCCGAACAGGCTGGGGCCCAGCCAGACGTTGGGGTAGATCTCCAGCTCGCGGGCAGTGGGCAGGCGCCCGGCGCGGATGCTGTCGAGGTTGCGCTGAATGCGCGGGTCGTCGCTGACGTAGGTGTCCAGGCTCTGCCCTGCCGGCAATTGACGCTCGATGGCCGCGCGGGCGGTGGCCAGCGAAGTGCGCTGCAGCAGGCGTTCGGCATGCGCCCAGGCTTCTTCTTCGGTCTCGCGCACGATGACTTGCAGGCGTGTGCCGTAGGTCAGCTCGCGGCCGATTTTTGCTGCCTCGGCGGCCACCCTGCGGAACTTGTCGCCGAGCTTTTGCGGGGTATCGGCAAAGCTCAAGTAGACGTCGAGTAACTGCACCGAATGGGCCACGCCTGGTGCCGACGTGCCGGCGCCCCACAGCGGGATGCCAGGCTTTTGCTTGGGTGGGTGCCAACCGCCCAAGGGGTGGCTGGCCGCCGCAGGTGAGCGTGGCGAGAGCTTGACGTAACGGCCGTCGTAGCCTGCCGTTTCACCCGCGTAGAAGCCCTGGAACGCACGCCAGTACTCCAGGCTGAAGTCGTAGCGTTCATCGTGCGGGTAATGCACGCCCAGCGTGGCCAGGCCGGCGTCGTTGCCGTTGACCACGTTGAACAGCAGGCGGCCGTTTGAAAACTGGTCGAAGGTCAGTGCCCACTTGGCCAACACCGCAGGCGACAGCTCGCCTGGGTGTTGCGCGACCAAAAAGCGCAGGCGTGACGTGGCGTCGATCAGGGCGGCTGATACCGCAAGGCTTTCGTTGGGGCTGGAGCCGAGCAGCGAGCCGTAGAAGCCCAGGCGATCGGCGGCGATGGCCAGTTGCTTGAGGTGCTCGAAGTCGGTTTTCCAGCGGCCTTCGGGCTCCCAGGGATAGGGGCCGTCGGGGGTGGTGAGGTACCAGAGGATTTTTACTGCCATGGGGGTGGTCCTTGCTTGGAGTGAAATACCAAACTGTCACTCGTCCCCCTGTAGGAGCAGCCTTGTGCTGCGAAGAGGCCAGTCCAGGCGCAGCAACTGCATCTGGCGGGCCGGCCTCTTCGCAGCACAAGGCTGCTCCTACAAAGGAGGGCGTGGTGAGCTTGAAACTGCGAATCAGCTGCGCCGATCGATACCCGGCACCAGCCCCAGCTCGGTAGCGCGCTCGTACAACCCACTCATCTTCCACTGCTGCGTCAGCACCCCTGGCCCGTAAGGCCGCGAACCGCCCAGCGCATCGGCCAGCAGCTGAATCTGCGCGCCTTCTTCCAACAGCAGGATGAACTCGGCCGTCGCACGCAGCCCCTGCTTGCCCCACACCGTGGAGCCGCCATTGGCTTCGAGAATGGCTAGGTTGAACGGGTTTTCGGCGATCTTGTCGAGGATGAAGTCCACCTCGGCCTGGCGCCGGTCGATGTACACCGGTAGCTCCCGCGCCAGCTGATAGCGTTGCACCGGCACGTAGTGGAACGGCAAGGTACGGTGGGTCTGGGCCCAGGCGCCGAGGTATGGGCTGTGTACATGCGAGATCGTGGTGATGTCGGCGTGGGTCTGGAACAGTTTGGTGTAGCGCCCCAGCCCGCCTTTGCCCTTGCCCTTGCCGACGATCACGTTGCCGGAGAAGTCGGTCACGGTCGCCTGCAGCGGTTTGCGGTGGTTCCACGGGCCGCCGTAGTTGACGGACACCAGCAGGTCTTCACCGGGCACACGCTCGATGAAGCCGACGGTGCCATTGGCGGTGATGGTGTTGGTCTCGCGGAATACGGTAAACGCCGCTTCGGCTTCGGCGACCACTTGGTCGATGAAAGCTTGCAGTTCGGCAGTGACGGGGCGTTCGTTGATCAGTACGGTCATGTTCAATCTCCGGGGGCGGATGCAAGGTCAGGCGCGGCGCTGGGCCAGCAGTTCATGGGCAGCCTGCAGGGGCCGTGGGTCAACCCAGTCGGCGATGCTGAAGTCGGCTTCGAGGAAGCCATGCAGGTAGAGAAAGTCCTTTTGCGTGCCCAGAAAGGCCAGGCGTTGCTCGGACAAGTCCGGCGCCAAGGTGGTGTGGAACGCGCCGCGATAAGCTTCGGCAACACCCTGGCTGCCGGCGCGGGTCTCGTCCTCAAGGAAGCTGTTGAGCGCATCGCGGTTGCCGGCCGCCCATTCGGCAGCGCGCAGGGTCTGGGCCAGGAAGCGCGCGACCAGCTCGAAGTGGTTGTCGAGCAGGCTCTGGTGCACGGTGATTGGCCTTGGCGTGCCGTTGTTGATGCGGTGGCGCGGGTCGGCTAGCAGGTCGAGATCGACGCCCACCACCAGGCCCAGGCGCCGCGCCGCATCGGCAGCGGCCGCGCCCTTGACGTAGACGGCATCGACCTCGCCGCGCGCCAGGTAATCCAGGCCCGACCACAGGCGCTGCAGGCCCAGCTGCGGGGTGGCGGCGCTGGCCTGGTCGAGCAGCGCCACTTCCACCAGTTGCACGTCGTCCAGGTGCAGGCCGGCCGAGGCCAGGGCGCCTTTGTAGCCATGCAGGCTCATGGCCCGGGCGATGCTGCCGGGGCGGCTGTCACCCCAGGCCGGCAGGGCCAGGCGCTTGCCGCGCAGGTCGGCGGCGTTGCGGATGCCTGAGTCCGGGCGGACCAGGATGGTCTGCCATTCCTCGATCCAGGTCAGGCCGATCAGCCGGCTCGGTGAGCCTGCTGCACGGGCGGCCAAGGCCGGCACGTTGCCGCCTTCGCGAAACAGCCCCGGGAGCTGGTGATCGTAGTGGTGATGGCCGAGCTGACGGGTTTCCTGCAGGGTCGAGACCGGCAGGCCGTCGCGGGCGAATTCTTCGTCCAGCCAGCCCAGCTTATAGGCGATGCCCGAAGCGGTGGGCACCGGGCAGCGGGTAAACCAGATGCGGTCCAGGGCAGTGGGGTCGTCGGTTAGCGTTGCGGCAGTAGCGCGTGTCATGGGGTGGCTCCTTGGGCGTCGTGTAAGCGCTATTGCAGCGTGCGTGCCAACCGCTGGAGGCCTTGATTTACGGGGAGTTGAGTGTCGTTCACAGGCGTTGGCTGCTGGGCACGGAGCAGGATTGCGGGCGGGGTGCTGCCAGATCAGCAGGCGGGCTGTTGCTGGGGCAGCAGGCGCGGCCCGAAGCCAAGTAACACGGGGCCTGGTGAGTCATGGCAAAGAACTTGCTCAAGGCTATGGGACCGCGGTGCGTCCATTCGCGGGCAAGCCCGCTCCCACAGGACCTTCATTGCCCTTGAAACCGGCACCTTACCTGTAGGAGCGGGCTTGCCCGCGAAGCAGGCGCACTGGCCCTTGAAGACCCTTGCGAGACGACCCATGAGCGCCATCGAACCCAGCCCTATCCACCGCCTGACCAGCGAAGCCGAAGCCATCGCCGCCGCCCGCGAGGTCGCCGCGCAAATCGCCGTGCTCGCCGCCGACCCCAGCAACAACGGCCAGCTGCCGCGCCGCCAGGCCGACCTGCTGTCCAGCAGCGGTCTCACCGCCATCGCCGTACCGGCCGAATTCGGCGGCCTTGGCGCTTCGGTGCAAACCATCGTCGAAACCGTGCGCCTGATCTCCACCGCCGACGGCGGTGTGGGCCAACTGCTGCAGATCCACAACGTGATGCTGCGCGGCATCTTCACCAGCTACGCCGACGACGTGCGCGACCGCCTGATCGCCGACGTACTGGCCGGCAAGCGTTTCGGCAATGCCTTGGCCGAGGTGGGCGGCAAGAACAAGTTCGCCCTGAAAACTCGGGTCGAGCGCCGCGCCGATGGCAAGCTGGTGCTCAATGGCAGCAAGTTCTACTCCACCGGCTCTTACCTGGCCGACTGGATCTCGCTGACGGCCGCCAGCGAAGACGGCGGCGTCGGTGTGCTGCTGCACCGCGACACCCCTGGGCTGACCCTGGTCGATGACTGGCAGGCCTTCGGCCAGCAGAACTCGGTGAGCGGCACGGTCAACTTCGACGAGATCGTGCTCGACGAGCGTTACCTGTCGCGGCGCACCGGCCCGATGAAGCGCACAGGGCTGACTTTCCCGCAGATTCTTCATGCCGCCATCGACACCGGTATCGCCGCCGGCGCGCTGCAGGCAGGCGTTGACTACCTGCGCGAGCATGCCCGGGCCTGGGTGGAAAGTGGCGTGGACCGCGCCAGTGACGAGCCGCACGTGATTCGCCAGATTGGCGAGTACGCCGTGGCGCTGCGCGGTGCCGAGTCGGTACTGCGCGATGCCGCACGGGTGTTCGACGCGCATGAGCGCGACCCGGAGGACAAAGCCCTGCAGGATGAACTGATTCTCTCGGTGGCCACTGCCCGCGCCCACTCCGATGCGGCGTCACTGAAGATCTCCAGCGACCTGTTTTCCCTGCTCGGGGCCAGTGCCTCGTTGAGCAAGTGGAACCTCGACCGCTTCTGGCGCAACGCGCGGGTGCACACCACCCATGACCCCATTCGCTGGCGGCTGCACAACGTCGGCAACTACTACCTCAATGGCGCCGACCCAGGGGAGTACACCGCTGTGCTCAATGCCAAGGAAACCCAGGGCGCAACGCGCCGTTGAACCTAAGCCTGGGGGCCGCTGCGCGGCCCATCGCAGGCAAGCCAGCGCCCACACACCAAGCCACGCCACCGTCACTGTGGGAGCTGGCTTGCCTGCGATGGGCTGCGTAGCAGCCCCAGTACCGAGCCTCTACATGAACCACCCTCTTCTTCGCGCCCTGGCCATCTACCGTGAAATGCCCTGGCGCTTCGCCCTCGTGACCGCCTTGTACATCGCCGGCAACCTTGGCCTGGTCTGGCAGCAATGGCTGATCGGCCACGCGGTCGACGATGTCAGCGCTGGCCGCGCTGTGGTACGCCTGCCCGAGGGCAGCCTGGATGCCGCCGTGGCCTGGCACTGGCTATGGCTGCTGCTGGCCATAGCCCTGGGCCGTGGTGTGCTGCAATACGCCGCCGCGGTGCTGTCGCTGGTGCTCAGCCAGGCGCTGCTGACGCGCCTGCGTGAACGCATCCTCACGCAGGTCCAGCGCCTGCACCTGGGCTACCACTGGCGCCACGGCATGGGTGAACTGGTGACCCGCACCACCCGCGACGCCGACAAGGTGCGCGATGCACTGATCACCTTCTGGCGACAGATCATCGAAACCCCCTTGGTGGTGATGGCCGCCGTGGGGCTGCTGAGCTGGTATGACCCACTGCTCGGCCTGGTGCCGCTGCTGCTGACCGGGGCGGGGCTGTGGCTGTTCGTCGTGCAGACCGATCGCCTGGTCACGCTCGATCGCGCCGTGGGCGCTGCCTACGACCAAGTCAGCCAGGACCTGGCAGAAGGCATCGGTGGCGTGCGCGTGATCAAGGCGTTCGGCCTGGAGGGCCAGCGCATCGAGCGGTTCGCCCGTCAGGTTGGCGTGTTTACCGGCCACGCGCGCGCGGCCCTGGCCTACGCCAGCTCACGCATCCCGCTGCCACAGGCGGTGGTGGCGCTGGGGCATGTGTGGATCCTGGTGTACGGCGCCCATCGCGTGGCGGCGGGCGCGCTGGGCATCGGCGAGCTGGTCACTTCGCTGTTGGTGGCCACCACGCTGGTGTTCCGTATCGAAGGCATCGGTCGGGTCATGCAGACCTTCGCCGATGCCCGCGCCAGTGCCGAGCGCATCTGGCAACTGCTGGACGAGCAACCGGCGATCCTTGGCGGCCAGGCTACCCTGCCCCCTGGGCCATTGGGCCTGAAACTGGCCCAGGTGCGCGTCAGCGCCCCCACGGGTGAGCGCGCCATTTTGCAGGACTGCTCGCTGACCCTGCAGCCCGGCGAGGTGGTGGCACTGGTCGGCGCCACGGGCACCGGCAAAAGCCTGCTGGCCAGCCTGCTGCCGCGCCTGGCCGACGTGCAAGGCGGCGCCGTGCTGGTCGGCAGTGACGCAATGGGCTGGCAGGATGTGCGTGCGCTCGACTTGGCCGACCTGCGCCGACGCGTCCAGGTGTTGCCGCAAGAAAGCTTCCTGTTCTCTGACAGCCTGGCGGCCAACCTGCGCCTGGCGGCAGCCAGTGCCAGCGCCGCTGAGTTGCGCGAAGGGCTGCGCCTGGCGGCGGCAGAGGATGTACTCGAACGCTTGCCGCATGGCCTCGACACGCCGCTGGGCGACCGTGGCGTGACCCTCTCCGGCGGCCAGCGCCAGCGCCTGTGCCTGGCCCGCGCACTGCTCGGCGCGCCAGACATCCTGTGCCTGGACGACGCCACCAGCGCCCTGGATGCCCTGGGTGAGCGCCAGGTGCTGCACAACATCCGCCGCCTGCGCGGCGACACGGGCCAGGGGCCGACTTTGCTGCTGATCACCAGCCGCCTCTCGACCCTGCTGTTGGCCGACCGGGTACTGATGCTGGAAAACGGCCGTATCAGCGCCAGTGGCAGCCATGCCGAGCTGAGCGCGAACAATGCCCACTACCGCGACCTGCTGGGGATTGACCATGAGTAATGCACCCAACAAGACCCTCAGCGACATCGAGATCGAGCAGCACCTGGCGCGCCAGGCCCTGGACCGTGGCATGTTCCACCGCCTGCTGCCGCTGCTGCGGCCCATTCGCCGGCAGATCCTGGCGGTGATCGGCATCGAACTGCTGCTGGTGTTCACCGTGTTCCTGCGGCCCTGGTTCGTCCGCGAGCTGCTCGACAAGGGGTTGGTGGCCAGCGCCGATCACTGGTTGCTGGACGAACGCCTGGTGCTGTGGCTCGGCCTGGGCCTGGCGGCCAGCTGGCTGGGGCGCTTCCTGCTGGCAGGCGTGTCGCAGTTCATTGCCGGGCGGGCGGCGATCCGCGTGCTCAACGACCTGCGGGTGAAGGTGTTTGCCCATGTGCAGGCGCTGTCGGTGAGCTACTTCGACCAGACCCGCGCCGGGCGCATCATTTCTCGCGTTGACCGTGATGTCGATGCGCTCGAACCGTTGTTGGTGCAAGGCCCGCCAGAGCTGCTCGGCGCCCTGCTGCGCTGCGGCCTGGCGGCGGTGATGCTGTGGCGCATCGAGCCGAGCTTCTTCTACAGCCTGGCCGCCACGGTGCCACTGCTGGCGTTGGCCACCTGGCGCTTCAAACGGGTGTCGCAACGCAACTGGGCCAAGGTCGCTGAACAGCGCAGCCGCTTCACCGCGCACCTGGTCGAGAGCGTCAGCGGCGTGCGCTTGATTCAGCAATGTGGCCAGGAACAAAAAAACCAGGCGCGCTACCGGCGCCTGCTCGAGGACTTCAACCAGGCCCTCATCCGCGGCAGCCTGCGCGCCGGCTGGTTCGCGCCGTTCACGGCACTGTTGAGCACGGCGGGCATGGCCGTATTGCTGCTGGTAGGCGCCCACGGCCTGGCCGAAGGCAAGGTCACTGTCGGCCAGGTGGCCGAGAGCCTGTTCTACGTGTTCCTGTTCCTGGGGCCACTGCAGGAGCTGTCGGACCTGTTCGAGCGCTATGCCACCGGCAGTGCGTCGGCGCAGCGGATCTTCCTGCTGCTCGACACCCGCCCACAGGTACTCGACCCGCCATCACCCCGCCCGCTGGCCAGGGCATGTGGCCAGGTGGACTTCGAGCAGGTGGGCTTCGCCTACACCCCAAACGGCCCGCGCCCGGTGATCGATGGCCTCGACCTGCACATCCGCGCCGGTGAAGTGTTGGCCATCGTCGGCCCGTCCGGGCATGGCAAAAGTACCTTGGTGCAGTTGCTGACGCGTTTCTACGAAGTGCAACGCGGCGCCGTGAAACTGGACGGCATCGACCTGCGCGAACTGGCCCAGCATGACCTGCGGCGCAACGTCGGCGTGGTGCTGCAGGACAACGTGCTGTTCAGCGGCAGCATCCTCGACAACCTGCGCCTGGCAGCACCTGGTGCCGACGATGCACGCCTGGTGGCAGCCGCCCGCGAACTGGGGGCAGACGAAGTGCTCGAACGCCTGCCGCAGCGCTACCACACCGAAGTCGGGCCCCTGGGCGCGCACCTGAGCCATGGCCAACGGCAACTGGTGTGCCTGGTGCGCGCCTACCTGGCCGACCCGGCGGTACTGGTGCTCGACGAGGCCACCTCGGCGGTGGATGTGCACACCGAGCGGCGTATCCAGCAGGCCTTGCGGCGGCTGTGCCAAGGGCGCACGGCGATCATCATCGCCCACCGCCTGGCGACCATCCGCGATGCCGACCGCATCGCCGTGGTCCGCCATGGGCAAGTGGTGGAGCAAGGGGCGCATGCCGAGCTGATTGACCGGGGTGGGGCTTATGCGGCGTTGTATGAGGCCTACCTGCGCAGTGCCGGGGAGGTTGTGGCCGAGAGGGGCGATTCGTGCCAGGTGTAAGGCTTGGAAGGTGCGACGCCTGGGAGATCGAGCGCCGCCAGGTGTAAGGTTTGGGAGGTGCAGCGCCTGGGAGATCGAGCGCCGCCCGCGCGGCGCATCGCGAGCAACGCTCGCTCCTACGTTTGTTTTCGGCCAATAACGCCTGTGACAGGCGCGCGCGAACGCCTTGTTTGTTCGACGCGATACCGAGCCATGCGCCAAGGCGGTCGCGCGCGTTTGCCCCAGGAATGATTTGCCCGAAACAAACGTAGGAGCGAGCGTTGCTCGCGATGCGCCGCGCGGGCGGCGCTCGATCTCCCAGGCACCGCAAAACTCAAGCCCTGCCCCCTGCAGCCCCCATGCTGCTCTCCCAGCATCCACTGCTTCCCGGTTGCTGCCACAGCAGCACCCCACCCCTCTGCTGACCCACAAACCCCCGCCACACAAGCCCGCCGCCACGCATGGCACAGCCGTTGCACCACCCTCCCCATCCGCACAACCTCCCCTTCAGGAGCCCCCATGACCACCGAATTTTTCTGGCGCCTGCCCTTGGGCACCGATGGCCCGCAGTTGTCCACCGACCGCCACAACCGTGGCAACCCGCAGCACCGCCCCGGCAACATCGCCCCCGGTCGCCTGCCCAACGGCGAAAGCGACGGCTTCACCTACATCGACTACATCGCCCAGGTGGCCAAGGCCGCCGAGCTGGCAGGTTTCGAGGGTGCCTTGCTGCCCACCGGCCCCGAGCCGTGGATCGCTGCCGCAGCGCTGGCCCGCGAAACCCGCCGCATACGCTTTCTGATCGCGTTCCAGGCCACCTGGACCTTGCCCGCCTATGCCGCCCAGCAGGCCGCGATCCTGCAAAACCTCAGCGGCGGCAGGCTGGACTGGAACATCATCACCGGCGGCAACCCGGCCAGCCAGCGGGCCAACGGCGACTTCCTCGAACATGACCTGCGCTACAAGCGCACCGGTGAGTTCCTCGACGTGATCCAGGGCCTGTGGGCACAGGACAAATTTTCCTACGACGGCGACATCTATCGCCTGGAAAACGGCAGCCTGCCACCCGGCCTGCAACACGAGCGCAAACCGGGCGTGTACTTCTCCGGGTTTTCCGATGCAGCGCTGGACGTGGCGGCGCGCCACGCCGATGTGTACCTCAACTGGGCCGAGCCGATCGACACACTCAAACCGCACATCGAGCGGGTCAGGGAACTGGCCGACAAACAAGGGCGCACGGTGCGCTTCGGCCTGCGCGTCGACCTATTCGCCCGTGAGACCGAGGAACAGGCGTGGCGGGAATTGCGCCAGCAGTTCGAGCGCCTGGAAGGCAAGGCCAGCGCCTCGGCCAAGGGCTTCGTGACCGGCTCCGACTCGGTCGGCGGCGCTCGCCAGGCGGCCTATCACCAGGGCTTGCAAGGTTTCGACGAACTGATCCTGGCGCGCAACCTGTGGGCCGGCTTCGCCAAGGCCAAGCCCGGCCCGACCGTGGGCTTGGTGGGCAGCCACCAGAACATCGCCGAGCGCCTGGCCGAATACCGTGATGCGGGTTTCAGCACGTTCATTCTGGCCAGCAACCCGCACCTGGAAGAAGCCTTGCGCATCGGCCAGGAAGTGCTGCCCCTGGTGCAACAGGCTGCCGCCACCACCCCCTTGAAGGCCAGCGCCTGAACCCGACGGAGCCGGAACATGAGCACACCCCTCGATACCCTTTGGTACACCCGCTGTCCAGTCCCCACTGGCCTGGGCATCGCCGTGCAGAAAGGCTGGCTGCAGGATGACCTGGCCAATCTGGGCACCCAGGTACAATCCCTGCGCGAAGCCGACCAGCAGGCCGTGCGCGAATCGCACTTCGACCACAGCCTGCTCAACTCGGTCCGCCACGGCGGCAGCATCCCGGCCATCTGGGCCCGCGCGCAAGGCCGCGAAACCCGTGTAATCGGCCTGTCCTGGGCCGATGAAGCGCAGTTGATCCTGACCCGCCCGGACAGCGGCATCCACACGATCAAGGACCTCAAGGGCCGGCGCTTCGGTCTGCCCGACTGGGCCTCGGCGCAGATCGACTTCACCCGCGCACAAGCCCTGCGCGGGCTGGAAAACGCCCTTAAACTCGAAGGCCTGCAAGTAGGCGACGTCGCGCTGGTCAACTACCGCTACGACGGCACCTTCAGCGACCGCCCTGTGCGCAATGTGGCGGGCACACCGGTGTCCAGCACCCAAAGCGAAGGCCGCAACCTGGAATTGGCCGGGCTGTTGCGCGGCGAGGTCGATGCAATCTTTCTCAAAGGCGCGAGCGCCGTGCAACTGGCCCATGCCTTTGCCCTGCACACGGTCATAGACACCGGCAGCCACCCCGACCCGCTGATCCGCAGCAACAACGGCACGCCGCGCACCCTCGCCGTGGACAGCCACCTGTTGGCGCAACACCCGCAGGTGGTGCGCACCCTGCTGTCGTCCGTACTGCGCGCCGAACGCTGGGCCCACCAGCACCCGGACGAAACCCGCCGCTACCTGGCCCGAGAAACCAACAGCAGCGAATACTGGGTCACGGTCGCGTACGGCGCCGATGCCCACCTGCGCCTAAGCACCCGCCTGGATGACCAGGCTATCGACGCCCTGCAGGATTTTGTCGAATTTCTCAAACGCTGGCGCTTCATCCCCAACCGGTTCGAGGTACGTGACTGGATCGCCCGCCAACCCCTGGACCACTTGCTGGCCCCCACTCCCCTGGACAGGAAGCCCGTTACCCCATGACCAAGCCATTGGAAACGCTCTGGTACACCCACAGCCCTGTGCCCACCGGCCTCGGCATCGCCGTGCAATCCGGGCGCCTGGCCGAGGCCTTTGCGCCGTTCGGCACCAACATCCAGTCATTGCGCGAATCCAGCGAACGGGAAGTGCGCGAAGCCCACTACGACCACCACCTGCAGAACTCAGTACGCCACGGCGGCAACGTCCCAGCAATCTGGGCCTACGCCAGTGGTGTCGAGACCCGCGTGCTGGGGTTGTCGTGGAGCGATGAAGTGCAACTGATCCTGACCACCGAAGAAAGCGGTGTGCGCAGTATCCGCGACCTGAAAAACCGCCGCTTTGGCTTGCCCAAATGGGCCAATGTGCAGATCGACTTCACCCGCGCCCAGGCCCTGCGCGGCCTGGAAAACGCGCTGAAGCTCGAAGGCTTGAGCGTGGCGGATGTCGAACTGGTCGACTACCCCTACGGCGGTACCTACAGCGACGACGCCAAGCAGCACCTGTATGGCGCCGAAGTGAGCCTGGACACCAGCCGTTTCAGCCGCCGCAACAACGAACTGATCGGCCTGCTGCGCGGCGACATCGACGCGATCTTCCTCAAGGGCGCCCATGCGGTGCACCTGGCCCACGAGTTTGGCTTGCGTGTAGTGGTCGATACCGGCAGCCATCCCGACCCGCTGATCCGCAGCAACAACGGCACGCCGCGCACCTTGACCGTGGACCGGCATTTGCTGGAAGAGCACTTCGATGCCAGCCGTACACTGGTCGACACGGTGTTGCGCACCGAGCAGTGGGCGTGGGCCAACCCGGAAGAGACCCGGCGCTTCCTTGCCCGTGAGCTGAACACCAGCGAGTACTGGGTGGCGGCGGCTTATGGCGACGATGCCCACCGGCGCTTGCGCACGACCCTGGACAGCCGCTCGATCGATGCGTTGCAGGACTTTACCGAGTTCCTGTTCAGGTGGGGGTTCATTCCGCGCCGCTTCGATGTGCGGGAGTGGATCGACTTCAGCGTGCTGGAGCGTGTGATCGGCTCGACTTCGCGGTTGGCTGTGTGACCCTGGGGGCGCTATGCGCCCCATTCGCGGGACCAGCCCGCTCCCACAGGTGCGGCGCTAGCCTTGGAGGCTACACAGTTCGGGTGGGAGCCGGCTTGCCGGCGATAGGGCCGCAACTCGGCCCCAACACGCTCAACCAAAGCTGCTGCCCCAGCAGCACCCGCCAAGCACCCCACTGCTGCCCTACCGGCAACAGCCCCCTAAAAAACCAATTAAATTCATATAATTCAACAGCTTACAAACATGGCACAGTCCCTGCTCTAGCTCTCCCCAACAACGCTTTACATACGGGGAGATTCACCATGCACCAGCTCCACCCACTGGCCCGCCAGATCAGCCTCGCGCTGCTGCTGGCCGGCACCGGCGGCCAGGCCGTCGCCGCCAACGAAGACGCCAAGACCGAGCCCGCGCTGGAAACCGTCACCGTCACGGCCCAGCACCGCGAACAGACACTGCAGGAAGTCCCGGTCGCCGTGTCGGCGATCAAGGGCACCAGCATCACTGCCGACGGCGTGCGCTCGATGGGCGACATCACCACCTTCGTGCCCAACGCCTCGGCCAAGAACCCCGACGGCGATGGCCGGCCGCGCTGGTACATCCGTGGCTTGGGCACCGGTGACACCGGCGCCGCGACGGTCTACCCAGTGGGCATCTACGCCGACGACGTATACCTCAATGCACCGATCGCCGGCGGCGGCCCGCTGTTCGACCTCGAACGCATCGAGATCCTGCGCGGGCCGCAGGGCACCCTGTATGGCAAGAACACCACGGCGGGCGCGGTCAACGTGATCTCGAAGAAGCCGACCTTCGACACCGACGGCTACGGCACGGTCGGCGTCGGCAGCAAGAACGAACGGATCCTCACCGGTGCCATCGGCGGCGCACTGGTGGACGAAAAACTGGCCGGCCGGGTGTCGCTATACTCCGAAGAACGCGATGGCTTCCAGCACAACGACTTCGACGGCAACACCTATGGCGACGTCAACAAGAAAGCCATCCGCCTGCAGTTCCTCGCCCAGCTCAACCCCGACCTGGACGCCTTGCTGAAGCTGCACAGCCGCCAGTTCAAGGGCGATGGCAGCAACGGCGCACTGCCGGTGGGCCGCTACTACAACGTCGGTTACGAGCGCCCCAATGGCCGCGACATTTCGCTCAACGTCAACGAGGACTACCGCCTCGACCACGACGGCGCGTCGCTGACCTTCAACTGGTACCTGGGCGACTACACCCTGACCTCGATCAGCGCCTACGACTACATCCGCAACCGCTCGACCAGCGACGCCGACTACACCCCGTACGAGGTCAACGGCGCGTCGATCACCGACAACAGCTACCGCCAGTGGTCGCAGGAGCTGCGCCTGGCATCACCGGAAGACCGCCCGCTACACTGGCTGGCCGGCGCGCACTACTTCCATGAAGACCTCGACAGCGCGGCCCAGCGCATCGTCACCCCGGGCCCGACACCCAACGGCACCGGCTCTAACCAGGTCGGCACCACCGCGTTCCGTGACCTGGGCTACGACCACCGCACCGACAGCTACGCGCTGTTTGGCAACCTGACCTACGACTTCACCGATGACTTCAGCGTGACGGGTGGCTTGCGCTGGACCCAGGAGAAAAAAGACATCGACCTGGACCTGACCCAATTGACCCGGGCCACCGCCAACGGCCCGCTGATCCCGCTGGCAGGCGTGGGCACCAACGGTAATCGCCAGGAAGACAAGACTTGGGAAGCCTGGACTTACGACCTGACCCCCGAGTACCGCATTAACGACAACCTGCGGGTGTTCTTCCGCTATGCCCATGGCTTCCGCTCTGGCGGCTTCAACACCGGCTTGTCGACCAGCCTTGCACAGCTGACCACGGTGGACCCGGAAGAGCTGGATGCCTACGAGTTGGGCCTGAAGTCCGAGTGGTTTGACCGCCGACTGACGGTTAACGCCAACGTCTTCTACTACGACTACAAGGACATTCAGGTGAACCTGCTGACGGTCAACAACGGCGTGCTCACCACCGCCTTGACCAACGGCGCCAAGGGCACGGTCAAAGGTGCGGAGCTGGAGATCGAAGGCCAGCCGACCGACCGTCTGCACGTGCGTGCGGCGGTGTCGTTCCTCGACACCGAATACACCGACTTCAAGAACACCAACCCCACCACTGGCGCGGTGACCGGCGACTACAGCGGCAACAGCTTCGTGCGCTCGCCGCGCAACGTGGTGTCGCTGGGTGCCGACTACACCTTTCCGTTGCAGGTCGGTGGCAAGCTGGTGGCCGGCGGCGACGTGAGTTTCCGCGACAAGGAATACTTCCTTGCTGACCGCCAGAGCAGCGCTGACGAAACCCTCAGCCAGCCCCACTACACCCTGGCCAACGCCCGCCTGACCTGGTTCAGCCCCGACGACAAGCTGAGCGTGACCGGCTTCGTCAACAACCTGACCGACCGCCGCTACCAGGTGCATGGCCGGCCTAACGGGACTGCCGGGCAGTACGTGATCACCTATGGCGACCCACGCACGGTCGGGCTGAGTGTCACCAGCCGCTTCTGATTTTTTCTGCCTTTGGGGCCGCTGCGCGACCCATCGCGACGCAAGGCCGCTCCTACAGGAGCGCGCGGCCGCTGTGTGTAGGAGCGGCCTTGCGTCGCGATGGGCTGCGCAGCAGCCCCAAGGCACTCACGCCTTCTAAAAGGACATCCCCCATGCCCCACCACACCCCCTTGGCCAGCGCCATCGTCCTGGCCATCGGCAGCCTTGCCGTGCCCGCATTCGCCGCCGAACCCGCCACCAACCTCGACACCGTGGTCGTGGTCGGCACCCACCGCAGCGACGTCACCGCCCTGCAAAGCGCTGCGCCCGTCGACGTCCTGAGTGGCGAAAAACTGCAGGAAACCGGCGCCAGCGACCTGTCCGCCGCGCTCACGGCCTTGTCACCGTCGTTCAGCTTCCCGCAATCGCCACAAGGCGCCTTTGCCGGCTCCATCGCCCAGGGCGCCTCGCTGCGCGGCCTGGCTTCCGACCAGGTGCTGGTGCTGGTCAACGGCAAACGCCGCCACACCAGCGCCAACGTTACCCGCCAAGGCCTGGTCAACGCCCGCGGCGCGGCGGCAGTGGACCTCAGCCTGATCCCACTGTCGGCCATCGAGCGGGTAGAGATCCTGCGCGATGGCGCCGCCGCCCAATACGGTTCGGACGCCATCGCCGGGGTGATCAACATCGTCCTCAAGGAACGCGATGACGGCGGCAACGCCGGCTACCGCTTCGGCGGCTACAAGAAAGGCGATGGCCTGCAACGCAAGCTCAGCGGCTGGAAAGGCTTTGCCCTGCCCAACGACGGCTTCGTTACCCTGGCCTTCGACGCTGGCAGCCAGGACCCGGCCAGCGACACGCGTGACGACAACCGCCTGTTCTACCCCGGCTCGACCAGCATCGACACCCCGCGTGAACAAAACAACCGCTACCGCAACTGGCGCTGGGGCTCGGGCAACGTCTCGGACCAGTACAACTTCACCGCCAACGCCGAGATGGGCCTGAGCGAGGGCCTGAGCGCTTATGGCTTCGCCACCTACGCGCACAAGAACACCGACGCCGAGAACTTTTTCGACCCGCCCACCACCCTGCGTAACAACTACGGCAGCGTGGCGCTGACGCGCTACCCCGACGGCCGCTTGCCAATAACCCGCTATGGCCTGGAAGACTTCGCCGTCACCAGTGGCCTGCGCCTGGAGAATGAAGCACTGGGCAACTTTGACCTGGCGCTGAACTACGGCAACAACCGTGTCGACTCCACCGACCGCGACGCCATCAACCCCAGCTGGGGCACCGCCAGCCCCTCGACCATTTACACCGGCCGGCGCGAAGCCGACCAGACCAACCTGACCCTGGACTGGAGACGCGACTTCGGCAACGACTGGCTGTTCAAGCCACTGACCGTTTCGGCAGGGCTGGCCTGGCGCCAGGAGAACTTCGACCTGACCGAGGGTGACGCCGCCGGCTGGTCCAACGGGCCGCTGTTCAACACCGTCGACCCGGTTTCTGGCCGGCGTATTCCCGGTTATTACTCGGGCATCACCCAGGTCGATGCGGTGTCGCTCGACCGCCGGGTGATCGGCGCCTACTTGGATGTCGAAGCCCAGCTCACCGAGAAATTCCAGGCCGGCGTGGCGGTGCGCAGTGAGCACTACTCAGACTTTGGCGACACCACCAACGGCAAGTTGTCGCTGCGTTATGACTTCACACCCGAAATCGCCGCCCGGGCCAGCGCCAGCACCGGCTACCGCGCACCTTCGCTGGTGCAGAGCGGGTTGTCCTCGTTCAGCGTGCAGGTGGTGGAGCAACCGCCGGGCAGTGGCAACTGGGTCGAGGTGCAACAGCGCACCCTGCGAGCCGACAGCCCGGAAGCGGCGCTGTTGGGTGGCAAGTCGCTCAAGCCCGAAGAGTCGACCAACTTCTCCGTGGGCCTGGTCTGGCGCCCGCTGCCCAACGCTTCGGTAACGCTGGATGCCTACCGCATCGACATCGACAACCGCATCACCTTGTCCGACCAGTTGCCGTCGTCAGTGGTCACGCCGATTTTTGCCGGCACGCCCTACGCCAATATCCAGAGTGCGGCGTTCTACACCAACATCGCCGACACCCGCACCGATGGCTTCGAGCTGGCCGGCCACTACCAGCTAGAGCTGGGCGGTTGGGGCCGGCTGGACTTCAACGGCGGCTATGCGCGCAACAACACCCGTATCACCGGGCTGGACGACGTGGGCAGCATCCCCGGCAACCAGATCATCGGCCGCAACACCCAAGGCCTGATCGAGGACGGTACGCCCAAGGACAAACTGACCTTGAGCGCCAACTGGCTGTATGACGGCTGGAGCGTCACCGTGGCCCAACGCCGTTATGGCGAATGGCAGAGCCGCAACGCCGCCAACCCGGCGCTGGACCAGACGTTTGCGGCGCAGTGGGTGACCGACCTGGATGTGTCGCACCGCTTCGACCTGGGCCTGACCTTGTCGGCGGGCGCGATCAACCTGTTCGACAGCCGCCCGGACAAGCTCGAAGGCGCGCAGCTGTATGGGGTGCCGAAGTATTCCATCACCAGCCCCGAGGGGGCGCAGGGGGCGTTCTACTACACCAGCGTCAGTTACGATTTCTGATCAGCGACCGGGCTTGCCCGCGAAGAAGCCAGCACACGTAGTGCTGACGACCTGCTGCTGGAGCAGCAGCCCTGTGCTGCTCCAGCACCACCACATTCTCATCCCCCGTATTTCCGGGCCTTCAGCGCCTGGCACAGCTCTTGCGATAGCCCTTTCTATCGTCTGCTCCCCCAAGGCCCGCCATGCGCTTGCTCTCGCCCCTCTCCTGGTTGATCTCACCTGCAGCCCTGTTCGCACTCTGGGCCGTGCTGGCCAACGCTGGGCTGTTCCCTGCCAACCTGCTGGTACCACCGCTGGAGGTCTGGCACAGCTTCACCGACCTGCTGGCCACCGGCGAGCTGCAGGAACACCTTTCCGGCAGCCTTTCGCGCCTGGCCCTGGGCTTTGTCGGCGGCGCGCTCGGCGGCCTGGCATTCGGCACGGCGCTGGCCTTGTCAAACACCGTGGAGGCCTACTGCGCACCGCTGTTTCACACGCTCCGCCAGGTGCCCAGCATCGCCTTGATCCCGATGTTCGTGCTGCTGTTTGGCGTCGATGAAACCTTCAAGATCGTCATCGTCGCCAAGACCGCGTTCTTCCCCGTGGCCTTGGCCACCTGTGAAGGGGTGCGCGCCATTCCGCGCAGTCACTTCGAGGTCGCAGCGGTGTACCGCCTGCGCTGGACCACGTTGGTCGGCCGTATTGCCCTGCCCGCTGCCGTGCCCGCGATCGTCACCGGCGTGCGCGTGGCGTTGACCCGCGCCTGGGTGGTGCTGGTGGCCTGCGAGCTGCTGGCCGCCGACAGCGGGCTGGGGCAGATGATCGAAATGGGCCGGCAGATGCTGCGCATCGATGTCGTCATGGTTGGGGTGGTGATCACCGGTGTGATCGGCTTCACCCTGGATTTTGCCCTGCGCCGCGTGGAGCGGCGCTTGTCTGGCTGGCAAAGCCACTGAGGAGGCCGTGATGAAACGACACAATATACGTGGCCTGGTGCTGCCGTTGCTGCTGCTCGGCGCCTGGGAATACGCCTCGCGCCAGGACGCTGCCGGCGCCTACGCCTTCGTACCACTGGCCCAAGTGGGGTCGGCATGGGTGGAACTGCTGGGCAGCGGCGAGCTGCTGATCAACCTGTGGGCAAGCCTGGTGCGCACCTGCACCGGCCTGGCGGTGGGCATTGTCGGTGGCATCGGGCTGGGCGCGCTGATGGCCCTGTCCGCCCCTGCCAACCGCCTGATCGCACCGCTGTTCCATGCCCTGCGGCAGGTGCCGATGCTGGGCTGGATCCCGTTGATCGCCCTGTGGCTGGGCAACGGTGAAAGCGCCAAGCTGCTGATCGTCAGCCTCGCGGCTTTGTACCCCATGGTGCTCAACACCTTCGAAAGCCTGCGCCAGGTCGAAGGCCAGCACCGCGAAGCTGCCCGCGTGCTGATGCTCAGCCGCGCCCAGCAGCTGCGCCTGATCCTGCTGCCTGCCGCCTTGCCGGGCATCGCCGCTGGCGTGCTGCAGGCACTGGCATTCGCCTGGGTGACCTCGGTCGGCAGCGAGCTGTTCCTGTCTTCCGGTGCCGGCCTCGGCAGCCTGATGATGACCGCCGAAGCCGGCGCGCGCATGGAGATCATCGTGGTCTGCGTGCTGTGCATCGGCCTGTGCGGCTACCTGATGTCCTGGCTCTGCACCCTCCTCTCCCGCCGCCTGCTGCGCTGGCGCCCGACCCGTTAAAAGGCCCGACCATGAACGCCATCGCCCATGCTCTACCCACCACCGCCACCCACGGCGCACTGACCCTTCGTGGCCTGAGCAAAACCTACGCCCTCAAGGGCAAGCCGATGCAAGTGCTCAAGGACATCGAGCTGAACATCCAACCTGGCGAATTCGTCAGCATTGTCGGCGCCAGCGGCTGTGGCAAGTCCACGCTGCTGCGGCTGATCGTCGGCCTCGACCAGGACTATCACGGGCAGATCCTGCTCGACCAGCACCCCGTTTGCGGGCCGGGCCTGGAACGCGGCATCGTGTTCCAGGACCACCGCCTGTTCCCGTGGATGACCTTGCAGCAGAACATTGCCCTGGCCCTGAAAAACCACGCCATGCCAGCCACGCAGAAGGACCGCCTGGTGGCTGAGCACATCGAGCTGGTGGGCCTGAGCGGTTACGAACACGCCTACCCGCACCAGCTCTCCGGCGGCATGGCCCAGCGCGCGGCCATTGCCCGGGCGCTGGTGAACAAACCCAAGGTGCTGCTGCTCGACGAGCCGCTCGGCGCCCTCGATGCCCTGACCCGGGTGAGGCTGCAGCAAGAGCTGCAGCGCATCTGGGTGCAGGAGCGGTGCACCGTGATCATGGTCACCCATGACATCGAGGAGGCGCTGTACCTGGGTGACCGGGTGATCGTGATGGATGCCCACCCTGGCAGAATCCGAGAGGACCTGCACATCGACCTGCCGCACCCGCGTGAGCGCGACAGTGCGGTGCTGCACGCGTACAAACAGCGGTTGCTGGGCGAGCTGGTGGGGCATTGAGCTGCGATCGGAACACCAGCCTCAGAAATCGTAGGCGACGCAAGGTGGCCGCTGTAAGCGCGCGTGCCTCATGACGGGCGCGCGACTCCCCCTTGTCGCTGCGCCCCTCCCGCCTCCATAATGATAAGAATTCTTATTTGAATTCGAATGTATGAAGAAGCCTCACAGGGAAGTGCATGCTCAAGTCGATGATCTCTACCGCGACCACCATCGCTGGTTGCGCAGTTGGCTGCAGCCAAGGTTGGCGTGTCGGCACCTGGCAACCGACATGGTCCAGGACGTGTTCGTGCGCATCCTCACCGCTGACAATGCCGCCGAGCGCCTGCGCGCCGTGCGCGAGCCGAAGGGCTACCTCGCCACGATTGCCCGCCGCCTGATGATCGACCACGTGCGCCGCGCGCGCCTGGAGCGGGCGTGGCTGCAAACCCTGGCCGAGCAACCGCAGGCGCTGAATATCTCCGAGGAAGAACGCGCGGTGCTGCTGGAAACCCTCTGTGAGCTGGACGCCATGCTGGCCGGCCTGGGGCCGGACGTGCGCCGTGCGTTTCTGCTGTCGCAACTGGAGGGCATGCCGTACAAGGACATCGCCGAACAGTTGGGGATTTCACTGTCATCGGTCAACCGCTACATGGCCAAGGCGCTGCACCACTGCCTGCTGTTCAACCTTGAGGCGGGGCTGGCATGACGCTGGTCGACCCCAGGCAACGCGAGGCACTGGAGCAGGCCGTGCAGTGGTACACCCTGCTGCAGAGCGGCTCGGCCGGGCCGCAGGACCACCTTGGCTGGCAGCACTGGCTGCAGCAGACGGCGGCCAACCAATGGGCCTGGCAACAGATCGAGCACCTGCAGCAACGCCTACAAGGCATTCCCGCCAGCGTCGGCTGCCGCACGCTGGACCTTGCCAGCCAGGCGCAGCTCAATACCCGCCGCACGGTGATCAAGGGCGTGGCCTTGTTGTTGGGCGGCAGTGCCCTGGGCTGGGCCAGCTACGATCAAGTGCACAACGGCATGTGGCTCGCCGATTACCGCACGAAGGTGGGCCAGCGCCTCCCCGTCACACTGGCAGACGGTGGGCAACTGTTACTCAATACCGACAGTGCCGCCGATGTGCGCTATGACGCGCAGCAGCGTCTGGTGCGCCTGCGCCAAGGTGAGGTGATGGTCACCACGGCCAGCGACCCCGCTGGCCGCCCCTTCTTCGTGCAGACACTGCATGGCCGGGTGCAAGCCTTGGGGACTCGGTTTGCAGTGCGGGTCATACAGGGGCAAACCCAGGTCGAAGTCTTCGAACACCAGGTGCGCGTCCTGCCCAGCCATGGCCAGCCACTGCTGCTGCAGCCAGGGCAGTTCAGCCGATTCTCTGCGGCGCAGGTTGCTGCAGCGAAGCCCTTGGCCGCCGAACAGGATGCCTGGACCCAAGGCCTGCTGGTGGCCAATGAACAGCGCCTCGGCGACTTCATCCCGGAGCTTGCCCGCTACCGTAGCGGCTGGCTGCGCTGCGACCCCGCCGTCGCGACGCTGCGTGTGAGTGGTACGTTCCCGGTGGATGACACCGACAAGGCCTTGCGGGCGATCACCAGTGTGCTGCCGGTCAGCATCGAACGCCGCACCCGCTACTGGGTGACGGTCAGCGAACTGAACACAGCGTGAAGTTTTTTTCGCGTCGATGAGATTTCTTCTCTTTCTCATTCGACTCAGGGGTAACGGGTGCATGACCCGCTTGCCAACATAAGAGAAGCCCTCCATGAAAACGCATCTTCCGCTCCGCCCGCTGGCGGCTGGTATCCGCAAGGCGCTGTTCGTTTCGTGCCTGTTGCTGCCCGGCTTCGCCGCCACTGCTGCCCTGGCGGACACCGCCCCCCGCGAATACCACATCGGCCAGGGTGACCTGGGGCAGGCCCTGACCCGGTTCGCCACCCAGGCGGGTATCGTGCTGTCGTTCGACCCGACGTCCACCCAGGGCCAGAAGACTGCCGGCCTGAACGGTGTCTACGGGGTCGACGACGGCTTGCAGGCGTTGCTGTCGGGCAGCCGCCTGCGGGTGCTGCGCGAACGTGATGATCGCTATTTCATTGTCCCGGCAGGCGAAGAAAGCACAGCGCTGGAGCTGTCGCCGACGCAGGTGAACAGTGTAGGGCTGGGGGCGACGACGGAGGGCACTGGTTCGTACACGACTGGAGTGACCAGCACGGCCACCAAGATGAACCTGTCGATTCGTGAGACGCCGCAATCGATCAGTGTCATCACCCGCCAGCGGATGGACGACCAGCACCTTGCCAGTATCACCGATGTGCTGAAGGAGACCCCTGGCATCACCCTTTCACAAGATGGCGGGGAACGTTTCAACATCTATTCGCGTGGCAGTGCCATCAACAGCTATCAGTTCGATGGCGTCAACACCAGCCAGCAGAACGAGACCCGCAACATGCCCAGCACACTGCTGGACATGGCCTTGTACGACCGGATCGAGATCGTTAGAGGGGCAACTGGCCTGATGAGCGGCTCCGGTGAGCCGGGGGGCTTGATCAACCTGATCCGCAAGAAGCCGACGCATGAATTCAAGTCCTACGTCAAAGCCACCGTGGGTGCTTGGGACAACTACCGCAGCGAAGCGGATGTGTCGGGCCCGCTGACTGAAACCGGGAATGTGCGCGGTCGCCTGGTGGCGGCCAAGCAGGATAACCACACTTTCATGGACTGGTACGACCAGAAGCGAGAAATTTTCTACGGTGTCGTTGAAGCCGACCTGAGCGACACCACGCTGGTGCGCTTTGGTGTGGATTACCAGAAGTACCGATCGACCGGCTCCCCCGGTGTTCCCCTGCTCTTTGACAACGGCCAGCAAACCGATTTCTCGCGCGCCACCAGCTCTGGCGCCCGTTGGATGTACGATGATTTCGAGACCCTGAACTACACCGCGACCGTGGAGCAGCAGTTGGCCAATGACTGGAAGCTCAGGGTAGTAACGAACTACATGGACGTTGATCGCGATGCGGACCTGGGCTGGTTCAGGAGTACGACAGGGACGAGCTACCTGAATCAGCAGACCGGTGTTGCCAGCGCCGAGCGGGCGATGATTTCTGCCGATCAAGTGCAGAAAGGTGTCGACGTAAACCTGCAGGGCACCTATGCGTTGTTCGGTCGCGCCCATGATCTGGTGGTCGGCTACAACTATTCGGATTATCAGAACAACCACGACTCCCTGAGCGGTGGCAACACTGACTTCAACTTCTATACCTGGGACAACTACCTGGTACGCGATGGCTATCGTCCCTCGGTCCTGTTAGACATCAAAACCCGACAAAGTGGGTACTTCGTGGCCAACCGGTTCAACCTCACCGATGAGCTTCACCTGCTGTTAGGCGCTCGGGTGTCGAACTACAGTTACGACTACAGCTTCACGATGCGCACGACCGGGCTGCACATACCCCGCCAGATGCGTGAGACAGGCGAAGTCACACCCTACGCCGGCGTGGTTTATGACCTGACTCCGGAGCAATCCGTCTACGCCAGCTACACCGATATTTTCCAACCCCAATCTTCACAGGACAAAGATGGCCAAACGCTCGCTCCGGTCATTGGCAAGAACTACGAAATGGGTTGGAAAGGTGAATTCTACCAAGGTCGCCTGAATGCCAATGCGGCAGTGTTCAGGGTGGAGCGGGACAACTTCGCGGAACTCGATCCTGGGCAGACCACGCCCTCGGGCTCGTCGGCCTACCGCGCAGTCAACGGTGCCAGGACCCAAGGTTTCGACCTTGAACTTAGCGGCGAGATCGCGCCAGGCTGGAATATGCAGACGGGCTACAGCCATGCGCGGACCGAAGATGCCGATGGCAATCGCCTGAACACCCAGTTGCCCATGGACACCTTCCGCCTGTGGACGACCTACCGCCTCCCGGGTGAGTGGGAACAACTGACCGTCGGCGGTGGCGTCAATTGGGATTCCAGCAAGTCATTGACGTTCAAAGAGCTGAACAATGCCAAGGCCAAGGACGACGACTATGCGGTGGCCAGCCTGATGGCGCGTTACCAGGTCAATGACCACCTCTCGGCCACCTTGAATGTGAACAACCTGTTTGATGAGAAGTACTACTCCGGCATGGCCGGTAGCTACGGCCACTATGGTGCACCGCGCAATGCGGTGCTGGATCTGCGCTACGACTTCTGAAGCCTGCCACGGCGCCTGTGCTAATGTCGGTCGACTTGCTTGCCCATCAACATAGAGAGCCCTACATGGACGTACGTTGCACATCGATCGAGGACGTTCGCTCGCGCATCGATCACATCGACCAGAATCTGGTCGAGCTGCTCGCCCAACGCGGCCAACTGGTCGCCCAGGCAGCCACTTTCAAGAAGACCACCGACGATGTGCGCGCACCGGCGCGGGTCGAGCAGGTGATTGCCAAGGTGCGTGCAATTGCCAGCGATACCGGGGCGTCGCCCGACGTGGTGGAACGGGTGTACCGGGCGATGATTGCGGCCTTTATCGATGAAGAGCTGAAACTGCATGCCGCCTTGAGCCGTGAGTGAACCGCGATCGCTTCAACACTGCCCTACGCGAACCCGGTAGGAGCAGCCTTGTGCTGCGAAGAGGCCGGTGACAGCAGCAAAAATACGCTGTGCTGTCACCGGCCTCTTCGCAGCACAAGGCTGCTCCTACACGAGAATGCGTCGACTCTGGGACGACGAACGCTCAGCCACTCACCCCGCCAGTATGAAGTCTGCCGCCGTCACCGTCGTGGCGTCGGCCACCCCCACCAGGCGGATCGAGTCGGCAGCGCCGATGCTGACCAGCGTATCAGCGCCGACATCGGCGATGGTGACGCTGGCAGCGAAGCTGGCAGCCGTGATATTGAGCGCGGTGATGTCCAGCCGGTCCTGGCCGCCCGACGCGATGGCATCGAAGTTGATGATCAGGTCGTTGCCAAAGCCTGCAGCGAACTGGAAGACATCATTGCCGTCAGTGGCAATCATCGTGTCGTTGCCCGCCCCACCTGTGACCGTATCGTTGCCAGCGGCACCGTTGATGAAGTCGTTGCCGGCACCGCCCAGCAAGGTGTCGTTGCCGACGTCACCAAACAGCGTGTCGTTGCCATCGCCACCCTGCAGCAAATCGACGCCGACGCCACCGTCCAGGGTGTCGTTGCCCAGGCCGCCCAGCAGCGTGTCGTTGCCAGCGCCCCCCAGCAGTGAGTCATTGCCATCACCGCCATCGAGGCTGTCATCGCCACCGCCGCCGTTCAAGGTATCGATGCCCAGCCCACCAAACAGCTGGTCGTTGCCGGCATCACCGTTGAGCGTGTCGTTGCCCGCGTTGCCATTGAGGATGTCGTTGCCGCCGTCACCATTGAGCGTGTCATTACCTGCCCCGCCGTTGATGAGGTTGGCCAGCCCATTACCCGTTGCGGTGAAGTTGCCCACCCCGGTAAAGGTCAGGTTCTCGACATTGCCGGCCAGGGTGTAGGTACCCAGCGTGGTCTGCACGGTATCGGTACCGGCACCCGACGCTTCGACCACCACATCGCTGGCATTGTCGACCACGTAGGTGTCATTGCCGACGCCACCGACCAGTCGGTCGGCCCCCGCACCGCCATTGAGCACATCGTTGGCTGCCCCCCCAGTGAGGGTGTTGGCCAAAGCGTTGCCGGTGCCGGTGAAGCTGCTGCTGCCGGTGTAGGTCAGGTTCTCGACATTCGCCGTCAGCGTGTAGCTTGCCAGGCTGGTCTGCACCAGGTCGGTCCCGCCGTTCAGCGCCTCGGTCACCGTGTCACCGGCGTTGTCGACCACGAACGTGTCGTTGCCGGCACCACCGTTCATGGCGTCCGCGCCAAGCCCGCCGTTGAGGGTGTCGTTGCCATCGTCGCCGTTGAGGATGTCGGGGTCGTCACCGCCGTTGAGCACGTCATTACCCAGGCCGCCGAACAGCTGGTCCGCACCGCCCAATCCGTTGAGGGTATCGTTACCACCCAGGCCCGAGATCACGTCGTTACCCGCCGCACCGGTCAGGGTGTTGGCCGCGTTGGTACCGACCAGGGTCACACCGGGCGGCACTACCACGGGCGCGGTTGCTGCCGACGTCAGCGTCTCCAGCGTGCCGAAGCCGTCGGTGTAGCGCACGATCACCCGCAGTTGCTGGTTACCCTGGGCAAAGCCCGGGGTGAAAGTGGCCGCCGTTGCGCCGACGATGTTGCTGAAGCTGCTGCCGCTGCCTTGCTGCCACTGGAAGCTGAACGCACCCAGCCCGTCGAGGTCGGCAATGCCAGCGGTGAGCGCGGTCAGCACCTGGCCGCGGTCCGGTGTGGTGTCGCTGATCAGCACCGCGCCTGTCGGTGCATCGTTGACGTTGGCCACCGGGTCGAGGATGTCGGAGGCAACACTTTCGTGCACGCCGAAGTCATCCACGTAGCTGACCACCACCCGCATGTTCTGCCCCACCTGCGCCTGGGTCAGGACGAAGGTGCTGTTGATGGCACCGGCAATGTTGACCCAGCCAACGCCCCGGTTCGATTGCCACTGGAAGGTGAACTGCGGGTTGCTCAGGCCGTCGGCATCGACAATGGTGGCCGGGTTGGCCGTCAGCGTCTGGTTCTGTATCAGCAAGCCGGTCACGGCCGGCCCGGCGCTCGGCGCGCTGTTGGGCGCCGAGTCGACGATTTCCAGGGTGCCCTTGGCATCCTGATACACCGCCCGCACCCGAATGCTCAGCCCCGCCACATCGTCGGTCACCCGGTAGGTGCTGCCGATGGCCCGCGACACTTCGCCGGCCGCGACGAAGGTGATGTCCTCATACACCCCAGAACCCGGCAATTGCTCGACCTGCCAGTAGTAAGCCACTGGGCCGTTGACCGCGCCGGTCGGGTTGCTTGCACTGGCGTTGTCCGCATCGTGCACGGCCAGGTCAGTGACCCGCAGCAGCTGGCCAGCCACCGGTGTGTCATCGCGTACGCCGGTGGCATCGTCGAGGATCACCAAGTGGCCCGACGGGCCTGCGTTGGCGGCCGTGCCGACACCGGAGGCGATGGCCCGGTCGGAGAACTGCAGCCGCTCGATGCCGGTCAGCCGATCGACGCCGTCACGCCCTGCTACCAGGTCAGTGACAATCACGGTATTGCCGTCGACCACGACGTTGTAGTCCGTCGCCACGCCTGAGAACAGCGCAGTGTCGAAGTTGTCAGTGCCTTTCAGGATCTCCCGCGTGATCACCAGTTGCCCAGGGTTGTAGGTGCCGTTGAGCATGAACGGCACCATCGGTTCCATGCTGTCGAACGAGGCGATTTCCGGGCCGGTACCATCGCTGTTGGCGCGTACGCTGATGCGCACGTTGAGCCACTTGTCACCGTCGAGGATATCGTCACCGCCGCGGCCTTCAATCAGGTCGCTGCCGCTGCCGCCGAGGATGATGTTGCCGCCGTCGTAGAACGTCGCGCCAGCGGCCAGCAGATCGGCCAGGCCGTTGATCAGGCTGATGTTGGTCAGCACGCTGCCATTGGCACCGGCGGTGGGCAGCGAGGCGGCATCTTCGTTGTCGCCGCGCAGGAAGTCACCGTGCGCCGAGCCTGACAGGCCCTCCATGATGTCGAAACGCACCAGCGCCGATGCCCCCGAACCCGGTACTGGCGGCACATCGAAGAAGCGGTCGCTGTAGTCGATGGTCACGCCTTGGGCGAGCCCCTTGAAGGTCGCCCAATCGTAGCCGGAGCCGCCGATATAGCGGTCACCGAAGCCGAGGCTGCCGACCATGATGTCGTCGCCCCCTTCGCCGTTGAACTTGTCGTTCTCGTTACCACCGACAAACACATCGTTGCCGATGATCGGGTCGTTGCCGAGCGGGTCGAAGTTGTCGCCAGGGGCACCGTCCGAGGTGCCCTTCTCGATCCAGTCGTCCCCTTCGTTGCCCATGTCCTGTTCGTTGGCCTTGCTGCCCAGGATAAAGTCATTGCCCTGGCCGCCGATGGCCTCGGAGGCGTCTTCACCGGTGACGATGAAGTCGTTGCCGAAACCACCAATGATCAGGTTGATGCCATTACCGCCGTGCAGCACGTCGTTGCCGTCGCCGCCCTGGATGTTGTCGTCACCGCCCATGTCGCTGATGATGTCGTCGCCAGCACCGCCGCGCAGTTGGTCGTTGCCGTTGCCGCCTTCGATGCGGTCATTGCCGGCATCGCCCCAGACCGTGTCGTCCCCCCCGCCGGAGACGAGCACATCGGCGCCGTTGGTGCCACCCAGCACAATGTGCTCGTCACCGGCATAGCGGATGTAGTTGCTGTCCGGCCCTGCGGTCAGCGGGCTGTCGCGGAACACCACCTGCTGGCCGTTCTCGCCCAGCGGGTCGGCATTGCCCAGGCCATCGTTGTACTGCTTGCTGCGGTCCACTTCGAGGTAGAACGCCGGGTCCGAGAACACCAGCCCCGGCAAGTGGGTGGCCGAGGTGTTGGCCATGATCAGCTTGGCGAACGAGTTGCTTTCCAGTTCCGCGTTCATCGACAGGCCAGCGGTGCGCTCCAGGTAGTAGAAGCGGTCGCCGTCCTGGAGTTTTTCCAGCTGGTTCTCGAACACGAAGTTGAACGTTGAACCGAGCATGCCGCCGAACGGGGTTTTCGCCTCGGCCAGGCCGCCGATCCACAGGTCGATGGCATCGACACCGGTCACCGTGACGCCCTTCAGGTCATCGGCCGTGCCCAGCACGCCGTCCTTGCCCGGCCGTGTCACGTTGGCCCAGGCCCCGGTGCCATTGAGGAAGTCGAGCCGATCAAGCGGCGAACCATCGCCGCCGAACACCAGCGCCATCGCCGCCGCACGCTTGTCCACCAGGGTGGTTGCGCCGGTGATGGTGCTGTGCGTGCCATAGGCGGCGATGAAGTTGATCAACGACTCCGGATGCTTGAGGTGTTGCACCAGGTCGACCCAACTGGTGTACGGCTTGAGTTGGGTATCGCCGGTTTGCCCATAGATGTCGCGGCGTACGGCGTTGAGCGAAGGGATACCGACATCGCGGCCACGGGCGATGTTGATCGCCGGCAGGTCGAGCGGCAGCCCGAGCAGGTTGTTGCGCAGCGCCTCGGTGACGAACTCGTCGATTTCGTTACCGGCCTGGCGGGTAACCCCGCGCACGATGGCACTGGTCGCATCCTCGGGGGTGACGCCACTGGCGGCGTACGCCAGCGGGTTGAGGAACGCGGCGATCAGGCCCAACTGTTGGTCGGGGTCGGCGCTGGAGGGGTCTTTGACCACGTTGAAGTCGATGTCGAAACGGTCGACGGTCTCGGTCAGCATCGAGTGGCCGAAGCGGTACACGGTGTGCGCGAACTCCGCGACGATCGAGGCGTCGAGGTCGACGTCGTACACCTGGGTCGGGGCGAAGAACAGGTCGACACGCGGTTGGATGGTGCGGGCGAACTCCTCGAACACCAAGTGCTGGTACTGCATCTCGGTACCGAACTTGGCTGCCTGGAACAACCGCTCGCCGTTCCACACCAGTGCATCGATCTCGGCCTGGCTGGCCGGCAGCGCGTTGACCGGGTTGAGCAGCCACTCGTTGAGGAAGGCCACGTCGCCCGAATCGAGCACGGTGTCCTTGGTCTGCGCCACCAGCCGGTTGTGCTCGGCGTGGAAGATCGCGTGCACGGCGGTCAGGCCGATGTTTTCGTTAACCCGGCCGTCGCCCGCGATGTAGTGCGCATCCAGCAACTCGTTGTCGTAGGCCAAGTTGGCGCCGGTCTGCGGATTGACCGGGACGGCGTTGCCGACCTGGGTACCGGCATCGGGTACCAACACACCGCCGTTGAACACTGGCACGGCATTGTGGGCGATGTCGGCGAGGAACTCGTGCCCCGTGCGCACGGCGTTGGTCAGGTCGATCGGCGCCAACGGGTTGCCTTCGACCAGCACGTCATCCGCCGTGCCGCCCAGGCCATCGGCGCCCTTCATGACCACCATCGGGTAGCCATTGGGCCCTTTGATGAAGTTGCCATAGGCATCGGTCGCCAGCAGCGGAACGTTGTTGACGTCGGCGTCGGTGAGGTGAATGCCAAGCAGGTCATTGGCCTGCGCCTTGACCACTTTCCAGGTCGCCATGCCGCCAATTTCGCTGTCGTCGGCACTGCCGAACTTGCCATCGGCGCCCAGGTCGCGGTTGGTGATCAACCGGCCCGTGGCGACGGGGCCATGGTCCGTCATCTGATAGCCGCGCAGGAACACCTGGTGCGACGGGTGCGAGCTGTAGGTCTGGTTCTGGTCCACGAATGGCGTGGTGGTGTTGCTGTGCTCATGGATGTCGTCGGCGTTGCCGAGAATGCCATCCGGCCCTGGCTGGTTGGTGGCCCGGGTCAGCACCATGAAGTTGGTATTGCCACCCGGCACATACAGCGGGTCATCCGGTTGCAGCGGAATGTACACGGTACCCGAACCGCCCTTGGTGACCAGGTCCAGGCCATGGTCGAAGAACTGGCCAAAGAAGGTCATCCAGGCGTTGAACGGCGCAGACAGCCCGGCATCCGCCGTGGTGTTCTCGAACAGGTACACGTCGTGGTCGTCATTGGTGCCGAACTGGCCGTCCAGGCCAGGGCTGGCGACGACCCGCACGCCATCCTTGAGCACATCATCGTTACCCGGCGTGCCGAAGTTGAGCACGCCGTCGGCGCCAGGGTCATAGGCTGTGGCGTAGGCGGCCGGGTTGTTCGAGGTCTGGTCGACGATCAGGTTGCTGATGGTGCGCGGCTGCGAGTCGAACACTGCGCCGCTGGTTTGCTGGTAGGACGACCCTGGAATGGCCGGCGAGCCTGGGCCGAAGAAGCCGGCAGGCGCGCCTTCAGCGGGGTTGAACACCGGGTCGGTGAGGCGTGGGAAGACATTATCGGCCGCCCCGAACTGGGTGTTGTTGATGCCGTTGAGGTTCATCAGGTTGTTGTTCGAACCGTCGACTGCTCGCAGCCCCAGGGGTGCACGGATGTTCGGTATCAGCGAGAGGATGTCCTGCCCGGCGGCATCAGCCTCGGCGATCTTGATTTGCGCGAGGATGAAGTTGAGGTCGGAACGGACCATGTGCAGGCCCGCGCCACCTTCGCTGGCGTCAACCACCGGCGTCGGCGCGGTCGGCACCACGGGGGCGCCCGCCTCGACCACGGCCGTGGGTTGCGAGAACAGCACTTCAGTAGTGCCGTGCGCATCCTGGTAGATCGCCTTCACCCGCAGTGACAGCCCGGCAAGGTCTGGCGAGACCATGAACGCCGTGCCATCGGCGCTCTGGAACGCCAGGTCGCCGGCCGGCAGCAGGATGATGTCCTCGAACACACCGCTGCCCGGGTTCGCCTCGAACTGCCAGTAGTAGGACACCGAGGTGTTGTTGAGCACGCCTTGCGGATTGGTCGGCGACACATTGTCGCCATCGCGCACCCCGGCCATGCTCACGGTCAGCATGTCGCCCACGGTGATCGCGCCAGCGTTGTTGTCGGTGACCGTCGGGCTGCCGGTTGGCTGCGCATTCACGCCGGTCACCAGTACGCGCTGGCCATCGGCAAATTGCAGGCGCTCGATATGCAGCAGGGTGTCGACGCCGTCACGGCCGGCAACGGTGTCGGTGACCGTCCATACATCGTCCGACACATCGGCCGTGCCACGGTTGTTCTGGGTAACCACATAGTCGGCCTGAACACCGGAGAATACAGCGGTATCGAACGCCGAGCCGCCCGTCGAAGTGCCCGGCAGGATTTCCCGCACGGCCTTGAGCTGGCCTGGGTTATAGGTGCGGTCGAGCATGAACGGGATCATGTCGACCATGCTGTCGAAGCTGGCGATTTCCGGCCCGGTATGGTTGACGTCGCCGGCGGCATACACCGCGATGCGCACGTTGATCCACTTGTCGCCATCGATCAGGTCATCGCCGCCGCGGCCCTCGATCAGGTCGCTGCCATTGCCACCGAGGATGATGTTGCCGGTGGCAAAGCCGGTGGTGGGCAAACCGGCGTCGGCCAGGAACTGCTGCAGCCCATGGATCAGCGCGACGTTGGTCAGCGCACTGCCAGTGGCACCGCCGTGGTTGAGGATGGTGACTGCATCGACGTCGTCACCCTTGAGCACATCGCCAAACTTGGAACCCGACAACCCTTCGACTTCGGCAAAGCGGTCGAGGATCGAGGCCGGCGAGGCGCCGACCGGGTTGAACACGCCGGCGTTCTGGTTCGGCGCGTTGCCATGGGGCTGCGCCAGCGCTGCCAGGCTCAGGTCGACAGTGACGCCGACCTGGTCATTCTTGTAAGTGACCCAGTCGAAACCGGACATGCCGTCCATCTTGTCCTGGGCATCGCTGCCGACAAAGATGTCATCGCCGCCTTCGCCGATCATCTCGTCGAAGCCACCGCCACCGACGAAGATGTCGTTGCCGATCACTTCGTCACCCAGCAGCGGCGCGAAGTTGTCGCCGGGCGCACCGTCCTGGGTGCCCTTCTCGATCCAGTCATCGCCCTCGTTGCCGGTGGGCGGCAGGTTGGTCTTGGCGCCGAGGATGAAGTCGTCGCCCTGGCCGCCGAACGTGGTGCTGATGTCTTCGGTGGTGATGATGAAGTCTTGGCCATCACCGCCCAGGATCAGGTTGCCGGCAACGCCCATGCTGCCGGCGACGATTACATCGTTGCCGGCGTTGCCTTCCAGGCGGTTGTCGCCGAACGAATCGGTGATGATGTCATCGCCCGCGCCACCCAGCACCGCATCATTGCCAGCGCCCCCTTCGAGGCGGTCATCGCCGCCGTCGCCGTAGAGCGTATCGTCACCCTCGCTGGAGATGATGATGTCATTGCCCGCAGTGCCTCCCAGAACCACATGGTCCAGACCGGTGTAATGCAGGTAGTTGCTGTCTGGGCCCACGGTATCCGGGTTGTCGCGGATCACCAGCGGGACGATTTCCTGGCCGTAGATCATGATGCCGCCGGTCGGGTCGGCCTTGCCGTCGGCACCCAGCCCGGTGAACTGGTTGGCCTGGTTCACTTCGAGGGTGAACGTCGGCGTCAGGAACACCGTGTTGGACAGGTGCGTGACGTCGGAGTTGAGCATGATCAGCTTGGCAAAGGAGTTGTTTTCAAGCTCTGTGCCGAAGTTCAGGCCCGCTGTACGCGACAAGTAGTAGAAGCGGTCGCCGTTCTGCAGCGCCTCCAGCTGGGTTTCGAAGACGAAGTTGAAGCTCGAACCCAGCATGCCGCCGAACGGCATCTTCTGCTCGGCCAGGCCACCGACCCAGAAGTCGATGGTGTCGACGCCGGTGATGGTCACCCCGCTCACGTCGTCCGCAGTGCCCAGCACGCCGTCTTTGCCGGCCCGGGTCACGTTGGCCCAGGCGCCGGTGCCGTTGAGGAAGTCCAGGCGGTCGAGCGGCGCGCCATCGCCCCCGAACACCAAGGCCATGGCGGCGGCACGTTTGTCAGCCAGCGTGGTCGCCCCGGTGATCGTCGCATGGGTGCCGTAGGCGGCGATGAAGTTGACCAGCGATGCCGGGTGCTTGAGGTGGTCGGCAAAGTCGACCCAACTGATGTAGGCCTTGAGCTGGCTGTCGCCGGTCGCGGCATAGAACTCACGGCGCGCCTCGTTCAGCGAGGGGATGCCGGTGTCGCGCCCACGGGCCAGGTTCAGCGCCGGCAGGTCGAGCGGCAGGCCCAGCAGGTTGTTGCGCAGGGCTTCGGTGACGAACTCATCGATCTCGTTGCCGACCTGGCGCGTCACGCCGCGAATGATTGCCCCTGCCGCTTCATCGGCCGTCGCCCCGCTGCCAGCGAATGCCAGCGGGTTGAGGAAGGCGGCGATCAGGCCAAGCTGCTGGTCGGGGTTGTTGGGGTCGGTAAGGACGGGGTTGAACTCGGGGTCGAAGCGATCGACGGTCTCGGTCAGCATCGAGTGGCCGAAGCGGTACACCACGTGGGCGAACTCGGCGAGGATGGCCGGGTTGATCGAGGTGTCATAACCGTTAGGCGCCAGAAACTCGTCGATCTGCGGCTGGATGGTGCGGGCGAACTCCTCGAACACCAGGTGCTGGTACTGCATCTCGGTGCCGAACTTGGCGGCCTGGAACAGGCGTTCGCCATCCCACACCAGCGCGGCGATGGCGGCAGGTGTGGTCGGCAGCACGGCAACGTCATCCACCAGCCATTCGTTGAGGAAGGCCAGGTCGCCTGCGGCGAGGATGGTGTCCTTGGATTGCTGGACCAAGCGGTTGTGCTCGGAGTGGAACACGTGGTGCACGGCGGTCAGGCCGATGTTCTCGTTCACCCGGCCGTCGCCGGCGATGTAGTGGGCGTCGAGCAGTTCGTTGTCGTAGGTCAGGTTGTTGCCACCTGGGCCCACCAGCTGCGCGTTGCCCACCGCGGTGTCGCCGTCGGCCTGCAGCACGCCGCCGACCACGACGGGCGCGGCGTTGTGGGCGATATCGTCGAGGAAGCCGTGCCCGGTGCTGACAGCATTGGCCAGGCTGATCGGCGCGGCGCGATTGCCTTCGACCAGTTGGGTCACATCATCGGCCGTGCCGGCAACCCCATCGGCGCCATTGCTGACGCGCATCACCACCTGCGGCATGCCATTGGGCCCGCGCAGGAAATTGCCATAGGCATCGGTCGCCAGCAGCGGCACGCTGTGCACGTCGGCATCGGTCAGGTTGATACCGAGCAGGTCGCGGGCCTGGGCCTTGACCACGGCCCAGGTGGCCATGCCGCCATTTTCGCCATTGCCATCGTCGGCCGTGCCGAACTTGCCGTCGGCGCCGAGATCGCGGTTGGTGATCAGCCGCCCGGTGGCAATCGGGTCGCCCGCGGCATTGAGCATGTATTCGCGCAGGAACACTTGGTGCGAGGGGTGCGAGCTGTAGGTCTGGCTCTGGTCCACGAACGGCGAGGTGGTGTTGGGCTGGCCATCGTCAGCCGTGCCCAGCACACCGTCCGCGCCGGCCGTGCGCACGGCACGTGGCAGCACCATGAAGTTGGTCGGGCTGTTGGGCACGTACAACGGGTCGTCCGGCTGCAACGGGATGAACACGATGTCGGTGGTGCTCTTGGTCACCAGGTCCAGGCCGTGATCGAAGAACTGGCCAAAGAAGGTCATCCAGGCGTTGAAACCGGCCGTCAGGCCCGCGTCTGCAGATTGGTTGGGGATGAAGAACACCGGCTTGTCGTCAGCGGTGCCGAACACCCCATCGAGGCCAGGGCTCATCACCGGCGCCGCGCCGCCATTGGCTTCGACGGCGGCGGGGTTATTCGGCGTCTGGTCGACGATCAGGTTGCTGATGGTGCGCGGCTGCCCGTCGACCACCGTACCGGTGCCGGCATAGGCCGCGCGGTACGACGCATCAAGCAAACGCAGGAAGGAATTGTCGGCGGCACCGAACTCACTTTGCCCGGCCACCAAGTTGTTGTAGCTGCCGTCCACGGTGCGCAAGCCAAACGGCACCTGGCTGTTGGGCAGCAGATCGATGAGATTGGCGCCCTTGGCGTGGGCTTCGGCGATGAAGATCTGCTTGAGGATGAACTCCAGGTCCGACTTGCTGAAATTGGCCATTTAGATTGCCCTCGATCTATCGGGAGAAAGACACAGGGCAACAGGGTCCATCCCGCGCCCAGTCAGTGCTGACGTGCGCAGTTCGTGGTTCGGTTTTCCGGGATCGGTGGTGCGATGACTTCTGGTCAAGCGCGGCCCGTTGGAGCGGCCCGAATAATCAAGACTAAAGTCGTAGGTTCAAACCTTGTCAATAAGCCGTCGAAAAAATGACTCTCGATGATAATGCGTTGCAACTCGCTGTTTTTACGTGACTTATAAAAAGTTCAAAGAATTTATAGAGCGAAATGATATTACAAGATATTTCGTTGCAACCTACGCTCGTGCTTGTGGGGCACCGCAGCGTTTTCGGATGATTCGCCTACAGAGCGACCCGCCTGCGTGCCGTCCAGAAGCCACATCTAGAGCAGTCCAGAGCGCCGCAACGGCCTCCGGTTTGGTACAAGGGAGGCCCCAGATGCACAAGCAGCCGCGCACCCGTTCCGAGCTGGCCGAGGCGCTCTTTCGCCTGCGCCGCAGCTTCTACTCACTGGCAGGCTTCAGTGGCGTGATAAACGTCATGATGTTGACGCCAGCTGTCTACATGCTCCAGGTCTACGACCGCGCCCTGGTCAGCCGTAACGTCACCACATTGACGATGCTCACCGTGCTGGTGGTCGGGCTGTTCCTGCTGATGTCCGCCTTGGAAATGATCCGCACCCGCGTGTTGATCCGGGTCGGTAACTGCCTGGACATGGACCTCAACCGGCGCATCTTCAGCGCCGCCTTCGAGCGCAACCTGAACCGCGCCGGTGGCAACCCGGCCCAGGCCCTGCAAGACCTGGCACAGGTCCGCCAGTTCCTGACCGGCAATGGCCTGTTCGCCTTCTTCGATGCACCGTGGACGCCCATCTACCTGCTGGTGTGCTACCTGATCCACCCGCTGCTGGGGCTGGTCACGATGATCGGCTCGATGATCCTCGCCGGCCTGGCGTACCTCACCGAAAAGGCCACCCACAAGCCGTTGGCCGAGGCAAACCACGCGGCGCTGTCGTCTGCCAACTACGCCAACAACAACCTGCGCAATGCCGAAGTCATCGAAGCCTTGGGCATGCTGCCGTCGATCAGCAAGCGTTGGTACCAGAGCCATCTGCGCATCCTGCAGATGCAGACCCTGGCGTCCGACCGTGCGGCCTTGATCAGTAGCACCGGGCGCTTCGTGCGCATCACCCTGCAATCGCTGATCCTCGGCACCGGTGCGCTGCTGGCGATCGAAGGCAAGATCACCCCCGGCATGATGATCGCCTGCTCGATCCTCACCGGACGCGCACTGGGGCCGGTGGAACAGGTCATCGCCTCGTGGAAGCAACTGCTTGGCTGCCGGTCAGCCTGGGGGCGGCTGACCGAGCTGTTGCAGGACTACCCGCGCCGCCCACCGAGCATGTCGCTGCAACGGCCCCTGGGCATGCTCGCCGTGGAGAACGTGTTTGCTGGCGCCCCCGGCACCAACACCACCATTCTGCGCGGGGTGAGCTTCAGCCTGGCGCCGGGCGAAAGCCTCGGCATCATCGGCCCCTCCGCCTCGGGCAAGTCCACCCTCGCCCGCCTGCTGGTTGGCGTCTGGCCGACCCAGGCCGGCAAGGTGCGCCTGGACGGCGCCGACATCTTCACCTGGAACAAAGGCGAACTGGGCCCGTGGCTCGGCTACCTGCCGCAGGACGTCGAACTGTTCGAAGGGACCATCGCCGACAACATCGCGCGGTTTGCCGAGGTGGACAGCGATGCGGTCATCCGCGCAGCCAAGAGCACCGGCGTGCACGAGATGATCCTGCGCTTCCCGCAGGGCTACGACACCCGCCTGGGCACCGATGGCAGCCCGCTTTCCGGTGGCCAGAAACAGCGCATTGCCCTGGCCCGTGCGTTGTATGGCGAACCTAACCTGGTGGTGCTGGATGAGCCCAACGCCAACCTCGACGATGTCGGGGAAAAGGCCCTGGTCGATGCCCTGGGCGAACTCAAAGGCCGTGGCGCCACGGTGGTGCTGATTTCTCACCGGCCCAACGTGCTGTGCGCCGTCGACAAGGTGCTGATGCTGCGTGACGGCGGCGTGCAGATGCTGGGCACGCGCGACGAAGTCTTTGCCGCCCTGCGCAAGGCAAGCGTGATACCAGCGGCCGCAGCAGCGCCGCTGGCTTCGGTAAAAGTACGGGAGTAACCGATCATGCACATGAGCCAACCGACCGAGTTGATCCCTGCCGAGGCCAAGCGCCTGATCGACCTGGATGCCGGCAAGCCGGTGCGCTGGGGCCTGTGGCTGGTGCTGGCCGGCTTCGGCGGCTTTTTGCTGTGGGCCTGGCTGGCGCCGCTGGATGCCGGCGTGGTGGCCACCGGCACGGTCAAGGTCACCAGCAATCGCAAGGCCGTGCAGCACTTGAGCGGCGGCACCGTGGAGGCGATCCTGGTGCGCGAAGGCGACGTGGTGAAAAAGGACCAGGAACTGGTTCGCCTCGATGCCCTGCGGGCCGTGGCCGAACAGGGCGCAGTCAGCGCCCAGTACATTGTCAGCAAGACCGTGGAAAACCGCCTCGAAGCCGAGCGCGACAACCGCGACACGGTAACCTTCGACCCCGCGCTGCTCAAGCGCTTCGGCGCAGACCCACGCCTGCTGGCCGCCATGGACTTGCAGCAGCGCTTGCTGGACACCCGCCGCGCCGGCCTGGCGGGCGAACTCAGCATCCTCGAAGAGAACCTGGCGGCATCGGCCGTGCAGCTCAAAGGCCTGCAGCAGGTGTACGGTGCCCGCGCCTCGCAGATCAACTTCCTCGGCCAGGAGCTGCAAGGGACCCGCGTGCTGGCCGCCGAAGGCTATGTACCGCGCAACCGCCTGCTGGAACTGGAGCGCAGCAACGCCGACCTCTCCGCCGGCCAGGCCGAGAACCTCAACAACATCGCCCGGGTGCGCAGCCAGGCCACCGAGATCAAGCTGCGCATGCTTCAGCGCCAGCACGACTACTTGAAAGAAGTCGAATCGCAACTGACTGACACCGCCAAGGAAAACACCACCCTGGCCGACCGCTTGCGTGCATTGGACTATGAAGTGACCCACACGGTGATCCGTTCACCCATCGATGGCATGGTCCAGGCGCTGGGCATCGCCACGGTCGGCGGGGTTATCCAGCCTGGCGCCAAGCTGATGGAAATCGTCCCGCTCGACGAGCCGCTGCAGGTCGACGCGATGATCCCGGTGCAGGCCATCGACAAAATGGTCCCAGGGCTTGCCGTGGACATCGCCTTCCCGGCCTTCAACCACGCCCAGACCCCAAACATCCCCGGCCGGGTCAAAACCATCTCTGCCGACCGCCTGCTCGATGAAGAAAGCAAGCAGCCATTCTACCTGGCGCAGGTGGACGTCTCACCCGCCGGCATGAGCCTGCTGGGCAGCAACCACATACGCCCCGGCATGCCGGCCACCGTCACCATCAAGACCGGCGAGCGCAACCTGCTCAGCTACCTGCTCAAACCCATGCTCGAACGCGTCGACAGCGCCTTCAAGGAGCAATGAGATGAACCGCCACTGCCTGATGTTGTGCCTGTTGGGGTTGTCCTTGCCAGCCAGTGCCATGGACCTGAAGCAAGCCTGGGACCTGCTGCAGTACCAAGGGCCCATCTACCATGCCGCCGAGCATGAGAAACAGGCCGGCCTGGAGAACCGGGCCATCGGCCAGGCCGGCCTGCTGCCGCAGATCAATGCCACGGCCTATTACAACAAGGTCAATGGCTCGCAGCGCCAGAGGGGCCAGGACAACGACCTGGACTATGACTCCAAAGGCGCCAGCGTGCGCCTGCGCCAACCGCTGTTCAACAAACAGAAAATGGCCGAATACCGCCAGGGCCAGCAGCGTGCCGACTACAGCGTCGCGGTGTTCGATGCCAAGAGCCAGGATGCCGCGGTGCGCCTGGCCGACAGTTATTTCGATGTGCTGTTGGCCAGCGAAACCATCACGCTGGCCAGGGCCAAGCTGAACGCTTTCGAGGAGCAGCTTGCGTCAGCGAAACGGCGCATGGAGCTGGGCGCCGGCACGGTGACCGATATCGACGAGTCGGTCGCTCGCCGCGACCTGGCTGAGGCCGACCTGATCGAGGCGCAGGACAACCTGGTCAACGCCCGCCGCAAGCTCGAGGAGTACATCGGTGAAACCCCGGCATCGCTGACCACCTTGCAGCCAGGCTTCACCACCCCGCCGCTGCTGCCGGGCAACCTGCAGGACTGGCTGGTCAAAGCACAAACCGACAGCCCGCTGATTCACGCCCGCCGGCACAGCTACGAACTGGCAGAAGAAGAGGTGAACCGGGCCAAGGCCGGGCATTGGCCGACCCTGGACTTCGTTGCGGGCTACACCGCGGGCAGCAGCCAATCGATTTCAGAGCTGAACCAGCGCAACCAGTACAGCTCGATCGGCCTGGAACTGAACATCCCGCTGTACAGCGGTGGCAGCACCAGCGCGCTGACCCGCCAGGCCAGCGCCAACAGTTCGAAAGCGCTGGACGAGCTCGACGCCACCCGCCAGGAAGTCATCTCCGGCACCACCCGTGAGTACCGAGGTGTGCAGAGTGGCGCCATGCGTATCCATGCGCTGGAAAAGGCCGTCGCGTCCAACGAACGTTCGCTGACCTCGACACGCAAGGGTTTTAAGGAGGGCGGTACCAGTACCAACTCGGATGTGCTTAATGCGGAGGAGTTGCTTTTTGACGCACGGCATGACCTGTTCGAGGCCAAGTTGAACTACCTGATGTCACGCCTGCGCCTGGCGTCATCGGTGGGCAGCCTGGGGGATGACGATATCGAGCTGGTCAACAATTACCTTGGGCCGGAGTTGATGGTGAGTAACTGACCTGCTCTGGCTTTGTTTAAGCTTGAGATTGTTGGTGGCGCTTAAGGCCTTGTAACGCAGGCGGTAATAGCCTTGGTAGCAAGAGATCGCCAGCATCTTCAGGAACAGCACGACCACACAGACCGCATAGACAGACAGGGCATCGTGCATCACGCCCCCTCGTGAGCATGATGTGCCGAGCGCCTGCCAAAGCCTTCAAACACGATGTACAGAAGCGGCCCCACCGACACAAACACAGCCGTGAGCAGCAAAAAAGGGGCAACCCGTAACAACGATCGTCCTTTCGAACGGGCATCCCTGATCATCCAGGCGCATGCAAGCCCAGCCATCACGTACAAGTCGATTACAACCTGCGCGGTGTCAGGCCGGGCCATCAGTTCAAGGCCAAATGCGAGCAATGACTGCTCTGCAATGAACATCGTCCAGCCGGTGTATAGCGAAAACGACATCAGGGTAGCCAGCGCGATCCAAGTGCTTTTCATCTGCAACGCTCCTTAACCAATACCGCGCCAAGGTAGTGCTATGGTTGCAGCCTGCTCAATGACCTCACAGGTCATCGACGCCCCCGCTCACGCCCCGTCAGAGTTGCCCCATGAGTAACCACCCTTTCCACCCGACCGCCTCAGCCGGTAACCCGGCAGGCAACCACTTGCGCCGGCACCGTCAACAGGCAGGTTTGAGCCAGCTTGAGCTGGCGCTGCGCGCCAACGTATCCCAGCGCCACCTGAGCTGTGTGGAGACCGGTCGCGCCAAACCAAGCCCAGGCACGTTGCATGCTCTGCTTTCTGCGCTGGACGTACCGTTGGAGGAGTGCAACGCGGTTTTCCTCGCGGCGGGTTATGCGCCCCGCTACACCGCGTCGCCGCTGAATGCGCCCGCCATGGCAATGGTACACGAGGCAATTGCGCATATTTTGCAGGCCAACAACCCAGCACCGGCGATTGTCCTGGACAATACTTGGCGCATCACCGCAGCCAACACCGCTGCAACCCGGCTGCTGCACATAGCCGGGGTCGATATGCGCAGTGGCACAGAGCTCAATCTGCTGCAGTTGCTGTTTTGCCCAGGGGGATTGGGTGCTGCCTTGGTCAACACGGAGGAAGTCCGCACAATCGCTTGGCAACGCGCCTCGCGCGAAGCAGCCGGCAACGCGGCGCTGGCGAGCCTATTGGCGCAACTGCCGACGCCCGAAGTGCGTACCGCAGTCGTATCGTCGTCGCCCGTGGTGCTGACTCGGCTGCGCTCGAGCCAAGGCGAGTTGAAATTTCTCTCGACGTTCACGACGTTTGGCATGCCTCAGGATATAACAGTGGCATCGCTGCGCATCGAGCACTTGATACCCGCCGATGCGCAAACCTGGCAAGCCATGACATTGGCCTGCAGTGATACGACGAATACTCAGTGAGTGGGGGAAACACGATGGCTGAGCGCAGTCCTGAGTCTGTCGACACCGCTTCTGCTCCACCCGTCAGTATGTTTGAAGCCTTACTGTTCTGGCTGAAGCTGGGCTTCATCAGCTTCGGCGGCCCAGCAGGGCAAATTTCGATCATGCATCAGGAATTGGTCGAGCGACGCCGCTGGATCAGCGAACGGCGCTTTTTGCATGCGCTCAACTATTGCATGCTGCTGCCCGGCCCCGAGGCCCAGCAATTGGCGACGTACATCGGCTGGCTGATGCATCGGACCTGGGGCGGGGTGATTGCCGGCACATTGTTCGTGCTGCCGTCGCTATTCATCCTGATAGGCCTTTCGTGGGTTTACATCGCCTACGGTGAAGTGCCGGTGGTGGCGGGCATTTTCTATGGCATCAAACCGGCAGTGACCGCCATCGTTGTCCACGCGGCCCACCGTATCGGAGCGCGAGCGCTGAAAAACGGTTGGTTGTGGGCAATCGCAGCGGCCGCCTTCGTGGCTATTTTCGCGCTGAACGTGCCGTTCCCGCTCATCGTTTTGTTGGCTGCATTGCTGGGTTACTTCGGCGGGCGCCTTATGCCGAATGCATTCGTGCTCGGCGGGGGCCACAGCGCTGCCACTGCGCACCACGGCGCGGCCTTGATCGACGATGGCACGCCCCCTCCCGAACATGCACGTTTCAACTGGAAACGCCTGCTGCGCCTACTGCTGATAGGTGGCGCGCTGTGGCTACTGCCCATGGGCATGTTAGCTGCGGTGTTTGGCTGGCATGGAACGCTGACGCAGATGGCCTGGTTTTTCACCAAAGCGGCGCTACTGACATTCGGCGGCGCCTACGCCGTATTACCCTACGTCTACCAAGGTGCAATCGGCAGCTACGGCTGGCTCTCACCCACACAGATGATCGATGGCCTGGCATTAGGTGAAACCACGCCTGGGCCGCTGATCATGGTAGTCGCCTTCGTAGGCTTCGTCGGCGGCTACCAGCACCCCATGTGGGGGGCCGAGCATGCATTCATGGCGGGTGCGGCAGCGGCGTGCCTGGTCACCTGGTTCACTTTTTTACCCTCGTTTCTGTTCATTCTCGCAGGCGGCCCACTGGTGGAGTCGACTCATAACGAGATGAAGTTTACAGCGCCACTGACCGCCATCACTGCCGCCGTCGTGGGTGTCATCCTGAACCTAGCCTTGTTCTTCGGCTACCACGTACTCTGGCCTGCAGGATTCAGCGGGCCTTTCGACTGGCCTTCAGCGGTAATTGCAGTGTCCGCGGCAGTCGCGTTGTTCCGCTTCAGGCGCGGAGTGATCAGCGTACTGATTGCCTGCGCAATGGCGGGCCTTGCAACACACCTCTTGGCGGGGGCACAGTGATGTTAGACAGCGAATCCAGCCATGAGGGACTACCCATGCTCGACGCCGAAACGCACCTGCTCAACAGCTGGCAGCACAACGCCCAAGCCTGGATCGACGCGGTGCGCAGCGGCGCCATCGAGAGCCGTCGGCAGGTGACCGACCAGGCTATCCTGCTGGCCATTCTCAGCCGGCAACCCGAGCGCGTGCTCGACCTTGGGTGTGGTGAAGGCTGGTTGCTGCGGGCGCTGGCTGATCGCGGCATCGAGGCGGTCGGCGTGGATGGCGACAACACCCTGGTGGAGGCGGCCCGCGCGGCAGGCTCCGCCGAGGTGCACCTTGCCAGTTACGCACAGCTGGCCGAGGGCGAGGTCAGCGTTGGCCGTGACTACGATTTGGTTTGTGCCAATTTTGCGTTGTTGCAGCAGGACGTCATCCCCTTGTTGGCGGCGATGAATGGGCTGCTGGCTCCGGGTGGTGCAGTGGTGATCCAGACGTTGCACCCCTGGAGTGTGGCTGCGGGGGATTATCAGGATGGCTGGCGGGAAGAGTCATTCGCAGGGTTTGCCGGGGACTGGCGGCCGATGCCTTGGTACTTCCGCACTTTGGCCAGTTGGCTGAATGCATTGGACATGGCCGGGCTGCGCCTGGTCAGCCTGCAGGAGCCGCAGCACCCGCAAAGTGCGGTGCCGCAGGCGTTGTTGATGGTGGCCGAAGGGCGGTGAACCCTGTGTGGCATTGCAAGCGAGTTGCCGCCCCTTGTGGGAGCGGGCTTGCCCCGCGAACACCGGCAAAGCCGGTGCCATGCACCGCGTCGCCCCATTCGCGGGACAAGCCCGCTCCCATAGGGTTGTGACAATCACACAACGCGACTGACACTTGAGACGCTTACAGCACCGGCTTGCGCGCTGCCCCGCTGCGGGCCTTGGCCATGGCTGCCAGGCGCACTGCGACGTTCGCTGCGCCATACCCGGCATAGCCGCCCTTGCGCTGGATGATCTCGAAGAAGAAGCGCTCCTCAAACGGCTCGGTGTACACGTGGAACAGTTCGCCGCCTTGGGCATCGCGGTCATACAACACGTTGTAATACGCCAGTTCACTGAGGAATTCGTCGTCGAAGTCGAAGCGCGCCGCCAGGTCGTCGTAATAGTTGAGCGGGATTTCCAGCAGCGGCACGCCAGCCAACTTGGCACGCGCCACTTCACGGAAGATGTCATCACAATCGAAGGCGATGTGATGCACACCCGAGCCGCGGTAACTGGACAATGCGTGGGCAATGGCGGTGTTGCGGTTCTCGGAAATGTTCAGCGGCAGGCGCAAGGTGCCGCACTGGCTGCGCAGCGCACGGCTCTTGACCAGGCCGTACGGGTCGGGCAGCACCACTTCGTCGTCGGCGGCGAAGTCGAACAAGCTCTTGTAGAACAGCACCCAGCTGTCCAGCGACTCGGCCGGCAGTGCCAGGGCCATGTGGTCGATACGGCGCAGGCCACCGCTGGGAGTGGCGGTTTTGTCCAGGCTGAAGTCGGTGTCGTACAGGGTCTGGCCAGCAGTGCCCTGTTCTACCAGGTACAACAGACTGCCATCGGGCGCGCGCACGGCGGGTACTTCGCACTCGTTGGGGCCGACCAGGCCACGGAACGGCTGGCCACGGAAGGCCGTAGCGCGCTTCAAGGCAGCTTGCTGGTCCTTGACCCGCAACGCCGTGGCGCACAACGACGGGCCATGCGCCTCGAAGAAGTTGTGGCCAAACGAATAGGGTTCGGCATTGAGGACGATGTTGATGTCGCCCTGACGCAACAGTTGCACGTCCTTGCTGCGGTGCTTGCCGGCGTCGGCGAAGCCCAGGCGTTTCAGCCAGTTGCTCAAGCGCGCACCCACCGCCTCGTCGACGGCGAATTCGAGGAACTCCACGCCATCATAGGCACTCGCCGCCGGCGGGTTGAACAGCACGCCCGGCTCCACCGCCACGGCCTCCTGCTCCAGGCGCAGGCGGGTCTGCTCTTCGAGGTACAGCAGCGAGCGCAAGCCGTCGGCGGCATTCTGCCGGGGCGGTGCGGCGCGGAAGCCGTCGTTGAAGATTTCCAGGGACAGCGGGCCGCGGTAGCCGGTGGCGAGGATCGGTGCGAGGAAGCCGGCCAGGTCCATTTCGCCCTGCCCCGGGAAGCAGCGGAAATGCCGGCTCCACTCCAGCACGTCCATGGCCAGGATCGGTGCGTCGGCCATCTGCACGAAGAAAATCTTGTCGCCCGGGATGTCACGGATCGCGCTCGGGTCACCCTTGAGCGACAAGGTATGGAAACTGTCGAGGATCACCCCAAGCGACGGATGGTCGGCCTGACGCACCAGGTTCCAGACCTGCTGGTAGGTATTGACGTGACGCCCCCAGGCCAACGCTTCATAACCGATGCGCAGGCCACGCTTGCCGGCATGCTCGGCCAGCAGGCGCAGGTCGTCCACCAGCAGTTGCTCGTCGCCCAGGGCATCGGCCTGGACGTTGCTGCACACCAGCACCAGGTCGGTGCCCAGCTCTTGCATCAGGTCGAACTTGCGCTCGGCGCGGTCGACGTTGCGCTGCAGCCGGTCGCGGCGGCAGCCTTCAAAGTCGCGGAACGGCTGAAACAGGGTGATGGCGATGCCCAGGTCCGCGCACATCTGGCGAACCTGACGCGGGCTGCCGGCGTAATAGAGCAAGTCGTTTTCAAAAATTTCGACGCCGTCGAAACCGGCGGCGGCGATGGCTTCGAGCTTTTCCGGCAGAGTGCCGCTCAAGGACACGGTGGCAATCGAACGCTGCATGGCGGGAGTTCCTTGTTGTTAGGGGACGACGGCGCAGGAAAACCACGGTAACGGTGCCTGGCATGATGGATTATTCGCAGGTAAAGTCGCCTCATCAATCTCTTTGTACGGAATGGTTAGTTTTGTGTTCGATTACCGAACAAAACCGGATTTCGCGAATTGCTAGACCGCCACCCCGTGGTCAACATGAAACCAGACGCAGGCACACCGACCACCGCCTTCTTGCCAGACGGTCATTCGGCAGAACCTGCGCTAACAAGCCCAACGCCACAACATAATAAGTTCAATAAAACCGGGTACCGACCTATGAACACTGCTCTCGCCTTGCGATCCGCACCTGTCTCCTGGCTGCCTGTCACGGCCTTGGCGCGGAATACGCCCGCACTTCACGTTTGACCCCACTCCCGAGATAACCCCACGCTCGCCTTGCGCCGTGCGGGAACCAACAAGAACAACGGAGACACCGATGGCTCACTCCAGCTCTCAAGCCAAGAAAGCGACCGCCAGTGGATGGATAGGCTCGGCACTCGAGTACTACGACTTTTTCATCTATGCACAGGCTGCGGCCCTGATTTTCCCGCAAATCTTCTTCCCTAACACCGACCCGAAAATGGCGATCATCGCCTCGCTGGCCACTTACGGTGTCGGCTACCTGGCCCGCCCGGTCGGCGCCATCGTGCTCGGCCACTGGGGTGATACCCGCGGACGCAAGAACGTACTGCTGCTGTGCATGTTCCTGATGGGTGTGTCGACCATGGCTGTCGGCTTGCTGCCGACGTACCACGACATCGGCATCCTCGCCCCCGCCTTGCTGGTGCTGCTGCGCCTGGTCCAGGGCTTCGCGGTAGCCGGCGAGATCTCCGGTGCCAGTTCGATGATCATGGAGCACGCGCCGTTCGGCCGACGAGGCTACTACGCGAGCTTCACCCTGCAGGGCGTGCAAGCCGGCCAGGTCTTGGCGGCGGCGGTGTTCCTGCCACTGGCCTACTTCATGCCGAGTGAAGCCTTCAACGATTGGGGCTGGAGGATTCCGTTCCTGATGAGCGCCGTGGTGTTGATCGCCGGTTTCATCATCCGTAAAGAAGTGCACGAAACGCCTGCCTTCGTGAAGGAAGAGAAGCAGGATAAAGTTGCCAAATCGCCAGTCAGCGAGGCCTTCCGCCACAGCTGGAAACACATGGTGCTGGTGATGTTCATGGCCCTGATGAACGTGATCCCGGTCGTCGCGACCATTTTCGGTGCAGCCTACGCGGTGCAGCCGGCCTATGGCATCGGCTTCGACAAGAGCGTGTACCTGTGGATTCCGGTGGTCGGCAACATCGTCGCGGTGCTGGTGATTCCATTCGTCGGCAACCTTTCCGACAAGATCGGCCGTCGCCCGACCATGATCGCCGGGTGCCTGGGTTCGGGCCTGCTGGCCTTCGTCTACCTGTATGCGATCAGCATCCAGAACGTACCGCTGGCCTTCGCCGCCTCGATCGTGATGTGGGGCATGGTCTACCAGGGCTACAACGCGGTGTTCCCAAGCTTCTACCCTGAGCTGTTCCAGACCCGCTACCGTGTTTCGGCCATGGCCATTGCGCAGAATATCGGCACCATGCTGACGGCCATGCTGCCGGCGCTGTTCGCCCTGGTGGCACCACCGGGCTCGGACAACATTCCACTGGTCGTGGGTGGTATGGCGTTCTTCATCACCTGCATCTGCGCCCTGGCGGCGTACATCGCACCGGAAACCCATCGCCTGTCGATGGAAGACCTCGGCAACCCACAGGCCAAGCCGATGGAGAAGGCCGCGTACGAAGCCAGCCGTAAAGGCAGCTTGCAGACTGCAAGCCACTGATAGATCGCTGGGGGCTGCTGCGCAGCCCATTCGCGGCGCAAGGCCGCTCCCACAGGTGTGCGCAAATCCCTGTAGGAGCGGCCTCGCACCGCAAATGGGCCGCAAAGCGGCCCCAGCGTTTTCAACCCTTGATCACTTCCTGCAGCCGCTGCCACAGTCTTTCAACATGCTCCCGCTCGGTCGGCAATGCGCCAATCGACACCCGCACCATCCACCGCCCATCAAGGGTCGCCGGCGTTACATACGCCTCCCCAGAACCATTGAGCCGCTCGGCCCAGGCCTTGGTATGCGCATCCAGCGCCTCTCCTTCCAGCCCCGCCGGCCGATGCTGGATGCACAACGTCTGCAACTGCACGGGTGCCAATAGCGTCCAACCCGGCGTCGCCTCGACCTGCCCAGCAAGCCACTGAGCGTTATCCAAATCACGGCGCAAGCGCGCCTGCAGCGCTTCGACGCCTTCGCTGCGCAACATGAACCACAGTTTCAAAGCGCGGAACCGCCGGCCCAGTGGAATACCCCAATCACGCAGGTTCTTGACCTCCCCATCCACCGCCGACTGCAGGTAGCTGGGGTTGGTGCTCATCACCCGGATCAGGTGCTGCGGGTCGCGCACGTAATAGATCGAACAATCAAAGGCCACACCCAGCCATTTGTGCGCGTTGACCACCACCGAGTCGGCCAGCTCGATGCCGTCCCACATCCAGCGGCACTCGGGCAGAATCATCGCCGACCCCGCCATGGCCGAGTCAACGTGCAGCCACAGGCCATGGGCCTGGGCGATTTCACCAATTGGGCGCAGCGGGTCGAGTGCCGTGGTGGCGGTGGTGCCGGTGGTCGCGACGACCGCACAAGGCTGATTACCTGCCGCCAGGTCCTGCTCTATCGCCGCCCGCAGCGCGTCTGGCTGCAGGGCGAACTGCGCGTCGGTGGGGATCAGGCGAATGTTGTCACGGCCAAAACCGGCCAGCAGTGCGGCCTTGTCCACCGAGCTGTGGGCGTGGGCGCTGACGTAGACGATCAGCGGCTTGGCCTGGGCCTGCAGGCCACCGCGGACCAACGCGTAATCGCTGGCCCGCTCGCGGGCGCAGATCAGCGCCACCAGGGTGCTGGTCGAGGCGGTGTCCTGGATCACCCCGCTCCATTGCCCTGAAAGGCCGAGCAACTGACGCAGCCAGTCGAGGGTGGTTTCTTCAAGCTCGCTCAAGGCTGGGCTGGACTGCCAGGACAGGCCCAGTACACCCAGGCCGGTACTGAGAAAGTCGCCCAGCACCGATGACAAGGTGCCGTTGGACGGGAAGTAACCGTAGAAATCCGGGTGCTGCCAGTGCGACAGGCCTGGCATGACCAGGTTGTTGACGTCGTCGAGAATCGCCTCGAAGGGTTCGCCCTGCTGCGGGGCGCCTGCCGGCAGGGCCGCTTTCAGGTAGCCCGGTTCGACTTGGGCCATGACCGGGCGTTCGCCTACGGTTTGGCGGTAGTCGGCGATCAGGTCGATCAGTTGGTGGCCATACTGGCGGAATTGTTCTGGGGTCACGGGCGGTCTCCATTGGGCACTGGCAATACAGGCCCATCAGTCTAGGTGCCACCCGACCTGCAAAGAACCCCGCTTCGTGCATACCTCCTATGGCGTTGGCGCATGCCCCCCTTGCACGCCGAACTGGGACTGGCGCCACAGCTCGAATACCCGGTTGCGCAACCAGCGGTGCTCGGCCGAGGCCTGCAGGCGCTGGTGCCAGACCACCCAGTAACGCTGACTGTGATCGATGAAGCCCAACGGTCGCCAGGCCAGGTCATGCAAACGGCACAGTTGCCGGGCAATGTGTTCCGGGACCGTGGCCACCGCCTGGCTGTTGCCGATCACTTGCACGGTGGCTGAAAAAAACGGCACTTCCAGGCTGACCCGCCGCTGCAGGCCCTGGGCGCGCAGGTGGCGGTCGATGAAGCTGTCCTTGTCGCCACCCCCGGAAATGCGCACATGCTTGTGCGCCAGATAGGCTGCCTGGCTGAGCGTGTCATGGGCGGTCAACGGGTGGTCGCGACGCATCAGGCACACCGCGCGGTCCTCGCCGAGCAGACGACCGTGCAGGTTGGGCGGCGACTCGTCGAACAACGTGGTGGCCAGGTCGATCTCGCCACTGGCCAGCAACGCGTACTGGCCAGCCTGCCAGGTGCGGTATTCGAGGGACACGCCGGGCGCTTCGTGCTCCAGCGCCGCTACCAGCAGCGGCAGCATATGCTCGGCGACGTAGTCCGAAGCCGCCAGGCAGAAGCGCCGCTCGCAGCGGGCGGGGTCGAACACGGCCGGTTGGCGCAGGGCGTGCAGCTCTTCAAGGACTTGGCGCAGTGGCTCGACCAAGGCTTCGGCATGCTCGCTGAGCACGTAGCCACGGCCTTGGCGCACCAGCAGCGGGTCGTCGAAGGCTTCGCGCAGGTGGGCCAGTTGACGGCTCAGGGCAGATTGGCTGACACCCAGGCGCTCAGCGGCGTGGCTGAGGTTCTTGAGCTGCAGGAGGCAGTCGAGGGTGCGTAGATGGGCGAGGCTCAGGGAGGCGAAAGTTGGGTTCATGCAGGCTCCCCTTTATCAAATTCACCGGCCCATTCGCGGGACAAGCCCGCTCCCACAGAGCCCCGCCGTGTTTGAGGTTAGCGGAGGCCTGTGGGAGCGGGCTTGCCCCGCGAATGGGCCGCAAAGCGGCCCCGGCTTTTAGTCGGTCAGGCCGACATAGACGTTCTGCACGTCATCGTTCTCATCGATCGCCTCGAGGAACGCCTCGACCTCGGCCAATGCCTCAGCGCTCAGGCTGGCAGCACTTACCGGGTTCTTCGGGGTGTAGCCGATCTTTGCCGAGGTCACAGTAAAGCCATGCTCCGGCAGGGCCTTTTGCACCGCGTCCAGGTCGGTGGTGTCGGTGATGAACAGGGTCGAACCCTCTTCTTCCCCTTCCTCGAAGTCCTGGGCACCGGCTTCGATGGCGGCCATTTCCGGGTCGGCACCTTCGCTCGGGGTGGCTTCGATCAGGCCGACATGGTTGAAGTCCCAGGCTACCGAACCGCTCGCACCCAACTGGCCCTTGCGGAACAGCACGCGGATCTGCGCGACGGTACGGTTGATGTTGTCCGTCAGGCACTCGACGATCAGCGGCACCTGGTGCGGCGCGAAACCTTCGTAGCTGACCGCGTGGTACTGCACGGCATCACCGTCCAGGCCAGCACCTTTACGGATTGCCCGGTCCAGGGTCTCGCGGGTCATCGAGGCCTTTTTGGCCTGCACGATCGCCAGGCGCAGGCGCGGGTTCATGTCGGGATCCGCGCCCGATTTGGCAGCGATCTGGATCTCTTTGGACAGCTTGCCCATGATCTTGCCTTTGGCATTGGCCGCTGTTTCTCTATGTTTGGCTTTCCACTGTGCGCCCATGTCGACTCTCTTGTTTCAACGGCCAGTTCAGGAAGCGACCGGCCAAAAGTGGGTGCAGTTTATACGCCCTCGGGCATGTGATCGACAAGAAATCTCATGCTTTGTCGGCCTTCCCCGCCGCCGCCGCAAAACGTGCCAGGCGTACATCGAGGTGCCGTGGCCGCAGCCCGCGGTCCTCGGCGCGCTCCTTGCGGCGAATGGCATTGCGCACCATCAGCGACCCCAGGTAGCGAATCGGCTCTGGCGGAAACAGCCCCAGCGGCCCCTTGACCAATGGCGAGCGGGTCCAGGGGTTGTCTAGCCCCAGCGCCAGCGACGACAGGATTTGCCCACCCATGTGGCACGGCCCGACGCCGCTGCCGGAATAGCCAAAGCCATAGAACACATTGCCCTGCCCGTCTAACCGGCCAAAGAACGGCAAGCCCGTGACGGAGCGGTCCGACGGGCCGTTCCAGCTGGCCGCCAAGGGCACATCCGCCAACGCCGGGAAAAACTCGCCCAGGCTTTCTCGCAGCAGCGGCCGGTACGGCGATGGCTGGTCGAATACCGGCAGCATGCGCCCGCCATAGGCGAAGGTATTGCCGCCCTTGCCGAGCATCAGCCGACCATCGGAGGTGTTGTGGTAGTAATGCACGAAAATGCGCGAATCGAGCACGCTGACGCCACTGTCCAGGCCGATTTCGCGCAACCGTTCGGGGCATGGTTCGGTAATCACCATGTCACTGGAGACGATCGCCACGCTGCGCTCGAACTGCGGGAACGCCCTCGCCATCCAGGCATTGAGGCCCAACACCACACGGTCGGCGTGCACCGTGCCGTGGGCCGTGCGCACCTGTACCGGCGTACCGTGCGCCAGGCCCGTCATGGCCGTGCCTTCGTGAATGCGCACGCCCCGCTGCAACGCCACCCGCCGCAGGCCGCGCACCAACTGCCCGGGCTGCACGGTGGCGGCGGCCGGCGAAAACCAGCCTTCCAGGTGCCGCGCCGACCCCGCCAGGCGTTGCACCTGGTCCAGCGGCAGCCGCTGGAACGAATTCACCCCCTGCTGCTCCAGCGCTGCGATCACCGCATCGGTGGCACCGACCTGGGCCGAGTTGGTGGCGGTGTACAGCGTGCCGTCCAGCCGGTAGTCACAGGCAATGCCATTGGCCGCGCAAAACGCGCCGATGGCACCGATGCTGCGTTCCGACTCGCGCACCAGGCGCACCGCTTCGGCCGCCCCGAACAGGCGCTCGAGGGTGAAGTACTTGGCCGACCACGACAGCGCACAACCGCCATTGCGACCACTGGCCCCAGCGCCGCAGATATCGGCTTCGATCAGCACTACATCCAGTGCCGGCACCGCCTCCTTGAGCATCAACGCGGTCCACAGGCCGGTGTAGCCGCCGCCGACAATGCACACATCGCAACGGCTGTCGCCTTGCAGCGGCGGGCACGCCGCTTCCTGCGCCGAATCCAGGGCCTGTTGCAGCCAGAAGGGTCTCATTCGCTCGCTTTCCTTTAGGTACGCAGTGGCTTGATTGCCATGCTGGTGTTCGGTGCCACGTCGTGGCGCTGCACCGCGGTGGCCGGGCGGCTGTTCCAGTGCGGCAGCAGCACCAGCGCCGAGAACAGTGCGCAACCGGCGAACACGATGAACACCGTGACGCCGTCGAAATAACCCGGCAGCAGCCCGCCAAGCACGGCCCCCACCGAGCCGCAGCCGTTGACGAAGCCTGCTGCGGTGGCACCTGCCTTGGCGGTGCCGAAGTCGATGGCCGCCGCGCCGCTGATCATCGAGTCAGGGCCATACAGGGTCAGGCCCATGACGAACAGCAGGCCCACCACCAGCATCACGCTGCCGGTGTGCATGGCCGCCATGAACGCGGCTAGCGTCACCGTCAACAGCACCAAGCTGATCACGCACGCCGGCATGCGCCGCGCGCCGAACAGTTTGTCGGAGGCCAGGCCGATCATGATCGGCCCCAGCAGCCCGGCCAGTTCGAAGGCCGTGGGGATGATCGCCGCGCCGACCTTGCCCACCGACGGCATTTGCTCGAAGACGATCACTGGCCCCCACAGCAGAATGGCGTAGCGCGCCGGCTTGAGCAGGAAGTAGGCCAGGCCCAGGGTCAACACCGTGCGGTTACGCAGGATCTCGCGCAACGGCGCCCAGACGCTGCACAGGTTCGCGCCCGGTGCCATGCTCTGCGGCTCGGGCTCTACGGCAGGCAAGCCGACGTCTTCTGGCTTGTTGCGCTGCAGGAAGAAAAACAGCACAGCCACCAGGGCGACCACCACGGCACTGGAGAAAAACGCGGCGTGCCAGGTGCCGACCAGCGTGTAAGCCCACCAGCCGGCAAACGGCGAAGCCACCAGGCCGCCAAAGGCATAGCACGAGCTCCATAACCCCAGTACCCGCCCGCGCTGCGCGGCTGGGAAGAAACTGCCGATGTTCTTGCACAAACCGGCCCAGCCGGTGGACTGCGCCAGGCCTTGGATCAACATGCAGGTGGCGAAGATTGGGAAGGTGGCGTAGCTGCCCATCACCACCGCCGCCGCCGCCGAGATCAGCAAACCGCCAAGCACCACCACACGTGGGCCGAAGCGGTCGGCAAGCATGCCCCAGGTGAACTGGCCCACGGCATAGGCGGCCAGGTAGATCGCGTCGAGGTTGGCCATGGCGGCCTTGTCGAGCATGAAACCTGGGTCTTCGGCGATGCCCAGCTTGGCGACCGAGAACGCCTTGCGGGTGAAGTAGAAGGCGGCGTAGGCCAGCCAGGTGATTGCGAAAATCTGCATACGCCAGCGTTTGAACGTGGCTAGGGAATGGTTCATGTGAGTCTGACCTCTTGCTCAAGTGTGCCGGCAGAATGTGAAGAAACGCCTGTCTTGTTCTTGTGTTACGCACAGCGATGACGGGGCCCGTCATCGGGTCAGATGGCGCTGTATCAGCGCCATGGCCCCGACCGGCGCTTGTGGCTGCGGCGGGGCTAGGAGGTATGGAAACAGCTGGTGACTGATAAATAAAATCGATTTATCGTATTTCACTCATAAGCCCAGCTTGTTACTGGAGTCGTCATGTCGGTGTCCCACGCTCAACTCAAGGCCTTTCACGCGGTGGCGGTGCACGGCAGCTTCACCCGTGCGGCGCAAAAACTGTTTCTGACCCAGCCTGCGGTCTCCGACCAGGTGCGCAAGCTGGAAGAGCGCTTCGGCGTGTTGCTGTTCCACCGCAACAAGCGTTCGGTGCAACTGACCGACCTGGGCGAGCGCCTGCTGGGCATCAGCCAACGCCTGTTCGCCTGCGAAGCCGAAGCCCACGAGCTGCTGCAGGATTCACGCGCCCTGCACACCGGCAGCCTGGTGTTGGCGGTGGACGCGCCGGTGCACGTGCTGCCGCAGATTGCGCGGTTCTGCCAGCGTTACCCGGGCATCCAGGTGAAGATCGAAACCGGCAACACCGATGAATCGTTGGCCCGGCTGTTCAGCTACCAAGCGGACCTGGCACTGCTGGGACGGGACGTCGACGATGAGCGCCTGCACTGCCTGCCGCTGCGCCGCGACCCGATGGTTGCCTTCGTCAGCCACCATCACCCTTGGGCCAACCGGGGCTCCATCAGCCTGGCAGACCTGGATGACACCCCGCTGGTGCTGAGGGAGCCTGGGTCGGTGACGCGGCAGACGCTGGAAGAAGAAATGCAGCGCGCCGGGCTGCGGATTCGGCCGGCGATCCAGGTGGAAGGCCGCGAGGCGGCGCGCGAAGCGGTGGTGGTGGGGATTGGCGTGGGGGTTGTGTCGGCGGCAGAGTTTGGCGCGGATGCGCGGGTGTGTGCGTTGCCGATTGTCGATTGCCAGCGGCATTTGACCGAGACGCTGGTGTGCCTCAGCGAGCAACGTACGCGACGGGTAGTAGCGACGTTCTTGCAGATGGTTGAGGAAGGGCTGTAAAGCAGTACCCCCAATGTTTGCTGGGTAGGAGCAGCCTTGTGCTGCTCCTACAAGGACCGCGAGGATCACGCCCCATGCTCTTTCGATTTGCCGCCGACGCTCTGGTGCTGTTGCACCTGGCCTTCATCATGTGGGTGCTGTTCGGTGGCCTGCTGGTACTCACGTGGCGCCCCGCCCTGCTCGTCCATCTGCCCGCCTTGGCCTGGGGCTTGGCGGTAGAAGGGCTGCACCTGGAATGCCCGCTGACCGACTGGGAAAACCGCATGCGCTTCGCCGCCGGCGACGCGGGCTACCACGGCGGTTTCGTCGAACATTACATCTGGCCGCTGATCTATCCGGCCGGGCTGACGCCGCAGATCCAATGGCTGCTGGGCGCCATCGTCCTGCTGGTCAACCTCGGCATCTACGGCTACGTGCTCGGGCGCTGGCGACGCCCTACCGCGTAGCGATCACAAACAAGCGCGGGAACGGCAACAGCACCTTGCCGTCGGTGGCCGGTGGGTAGTCGTGCTGCATCGCCTGCAGGTACATCTGCAGGAAGGCTGCTTGCTCTTGTTCGTCCAGCTTGGCCAGGTAAGGCCGCAAAGCCGAGCCCTTGAACCATTCGACCACCGCTTCGGCGCCACATTCCAACGGGTGATGGTACGTAGTACGCCACACATCCACCCGCGCGCTCAGCGGGCTGAGCAGGTCGTAATAGAACGCGGCGTTGTGCCTGGGTGGTAACTGGAAATCGGCGAATTTGGCGGCCCAGGGGCCTTTGCTGGCGATTTCGCGCAGTTGCCGGTGCGCTGGCTCGTCAAGGTTGTCAGGGGTTTGCACCGCCAGACTGCCGCCCTCGCTCAGCTGGCGGACCAGGCGCGGATACAGCGAAGCGTGGTCCGGTACCCATTGCAGCGAGGCATTGGCCAGGATCAGGTCTTGTGGCTCTGGCGCGGCCCACTGGGCGATGTCGGCAATGGCGCAGCGCACGCGTGGTACACACAGCCTTTTGCGCTCCCGGGCCTTTTCGATCATGTCCGGGTCGCTGTCCAGCGCCGTCACCTGGGCATCGGGGTAGCGCTGCAGCAGCACCTCGGTCGAGTTGCCCGGGCCGCAGCCCAGGTCAGTGGCATGGCGGACCGGGCGCGGCGGCACGGCGGTCAGCAGGTCGCGTACGGCGCGGGTGCGCTCGTTTTCGAAGCGTGAATACTGGGTGGCGGACCAGGCCATGTGCGGCTCCTTTGGGCGGGCAATGTGCCCAGCATAAGCCAAGTAGTGGCACTTAGGGTCTATTCGCGGGCCGGAACCGAGCGTCTATCCTTGAAGTCAGTCCTTATATGCGCCTGCCCATGAAAACATTCCTGGCCCTCGCCATACTGGCCCTGATCGCCGCCGCCGCCCTGCTCGGCTCGCCGTGGATGAGCCAGCGTTTCCACATGCCGCCGGACAAACACCCGGCCCAACAACGCGAAACGGCCGGGTCCCAAGGGAGCCGGCCGTCTCTAACCACAACTGAAGCTTAGTGGCGTTTGGCGCTGCGGATCTGATGCACCACACCCATGGCTACCACGACTGCGGCAGCAATACCGGTGGAGATCACCAGGATCTGGTAGTCAGGCATGAACGCCATGGTCACCAGGGCAGCCACGATGAACGCGATTACCAGGTAGGTCAGCCACGGGAACAGCCACATCTTCAGGCGCACTTCCTTGCCTTCGGCAATCAGCTTGCGGCGCATGCGCAGTTGCGAGAAGGCGATCACCAGGTACACCAGCAGCGCGATCATGCCGGTGGTGTTCATCAGGGTGTCCAGCACGTCTTTCGGGCGCAGGGTTTCGCTGAAGTTGATCAGCGCACATACCACCGCCACCGCGCACGAGCCCATGATCGCGTACACCGGTACGCCGGTGCCGGCACGGGTGATCTTGAAGAACGACGGCGCGTCGCCACGCTGGGACAACGAGAACAGCATGCGCGAAGCGGTGTAGTGACCGGAGATCAGGCAGCTGCTCACCGAGGTCAGGACCACGAAGTTCATCAGCAACTCGGCATACGGCACGCCCAGCAGCTCCAGGGTACGGCGGTAGGCGCCATAGCCCGAGACGCCCAGGTGCGGGTCGTTCCACGGTACCAGGCAGACGATCAGGAAGATCGAGCCGACGTAGAACAGGCACACACGCCACACCACCGAGTTGGTGGCCTTGACGATCTGCGCGGCTGGGTCTTTGGCTTCGGATGCGGCGATGGTCACGATCTCGGCGCCGAGGAAGGCGAACATCACCCCGAGCAACGCACCAATCACCGTGGTGATGCCGTTGGGCATGAAGCCTTCTGCGGTCAGGTGGCTGATGCCACGCACTTCACCGAACTGCCAGACGTTCATCACCGCTGCGGTGCACACCACCAGGAAGCAGACGATGGCGATCACCTTGATCAAGGCAAACCAGAACTCGAACTCGCCGTAATGCTTGACGTTGAAGAAGTTGACGGTGATCAGCAGCAGGGTCGTGGCCAGCACGAACACGTTGACACTGACGTCAGGGAAGAAGCCATGCAGGATCTTGCCCGCCACATAGGCTTCCCACGCCATGAGGATGACCCAGTACCACCAGTACAGCCAGCCGATGGTGAAACCTGCCCAACGGCCAATGGCGCGGTCGGCGTAGGTGGAGAACGAGCCGGTGTCAGGCGAGGACGTCGCCATTTCGCCGAGCATGCGCATGATCAGCACCACCAGGATGCCGCCTGCCAGGTAGGCCAGGACAGCGGCCGGGCCGGCGCTGTGAATCACGCTGCCGGAACCGACGAACAAGGCGCCGCCGATAACCCCGGCGATCGACATCATCGTCAGGTGGCGCGACTTGAGGGAGGCACTGAGCTTGCTCTCGTGCCCACCTTTCGCAGTGGTGGTTGTGGATGTTGCGTCCATCAGTTGTGTACCCCGTGCTTCTTTTTATCCAAGGAAAACTGTGAGACCCCGATGGCTAGCGGCCTCACCTGTACATCAGTGCTAATGCGGGCAGGATGGTGTGAGCAAACACACGCAGGCCATCCATGGCGGCCTGCTGACGCGCCCGAAGGTTTGCCCTTCGAGCGAACTGAACATGCTTTATGTGGCGATATCCGACACCTAATGTAAAAATGTCCGACGCAGAGAGCCATGCACAGTGGCATGAATCTCGCACTGCACTGTACAGGTCGCCAATGCAGTACACCCTGTAGGCACCTGACGCTACGCACCCTGAAAGGCCCTCGAATGTTCGAATTACACCCAGACGCCCCCACCCCGTTGGTCAACCAGATCATCGACGGCTTGCGCGAGCTGATCGACAACCAGACGCTCAAGCCTGGGGCCAAGGTCCCGTCTATCCGCGCCTTTGCCGCGACCTACTCGGTGAGTACCTTCACCGTGGTCGAGGCCTACGACCGCCTGGTCGCCCAGGGCCTGCTGGTCAGCCGCGGCAATGCCGGTTTTTTCATCAACCGCGCGGCTGGCGAGTTGCTGGACAAACACAATGTTGAGGCCGACACCAGCCGACCAACGTTCAACTCCGAGTGGTACCTGCAACAGATCTTCGAGATCCGCCAGCTGCCCTTCAAGCCCGGCTGCGGCTGGTTGCCCAATGACTGGATGTATGAGGAAGGCCTGCGCCGCGGCCTGCGCCAGGTCGCTGGCAGCCCGCTGGAGCTGTCCGGCTACGGCGACCCCATGGGCCTGGCCGAACTGCGCACGCTGACTGCACAGAACCTGCAGCAGGAGCTGTCGATCGTCGCCAACCCGGCACAGCTGATGCTCACCCACGGCGCCAGCCAGGCCCTGGACCTGGCCGCGCGCACCCTGGTGCGCCCAGGTGACGTGGTGCTGGTCGACGACCCCGGCTACCCCAACCTGATGAGCATCCTGCGCACCCAGGGCGCGACGTTGGTCGGCGTACCCCGCACACCTGCCGGTTACGACCTGAACCAGCTGGAGCAGTTGCTGGCGCACCACCGCCCGACCGCGTTCTTCACCCAGCCGCACTTGCACAGCCCGACCTGCTCGCGCACCCCGCTGCCGCAGTTGCATCGGCTGTTGCAACTGGCCAGCCAACATGGCTTCCGCCTGGTCGAGAACAACCTGTACGCCGACATGGTCGCCGAACCGCAACCATGCCTGGCCAGCCTCGACCACCTGCAGCAGGTGGTGTACGTCGGCAGCTATTCGAAGAGCATCTCGCCCAATGTGCGGGTTGGCTACATGATGGCCAACCCGGAGCTGATGCAGAAACTGGTGCACCTGAAAATGCGCTCAGGCCTCACCACCTCGCAGGTGATGGAGCGGGTGGTGTACGCCGCGATCATCGACGGCCGCTGGCGCAAACACCTCAAACGCCTGCGCCAGCGCCTGGCCGAGGCGCACCAGGAAGTGGGCCGACACCTGCACCGGCTGGGCTTCGAGTTGTTCACCGAATCGGATGAAGGCATGTACATCTGGACCCGCCACCCCGCCATCCCCGACAGCGCGGAGCTGCTGGATGATGCGTTGGAGAAAGGCATCATGCTTGGGCCTGGGCAGCTGTTCATGGTCGATGCCAAGCCGACCGGGTGGATGCGCTTCAATGTGGCGTTCAGTACGGACCCGGCAATGTGGGAGTTGTTGGAGAAGGTGCTTGTGAAGCATGTGCGGCGGGCGGGGTTGTAAGGACCGTGGCGTGTGAAGTCGTGCCCTTGGTGCAAGGCTAGACCAGCATCTTGGTTATCCACCGGACGTGCAAGGCCCGGTGGATGAAAACCAGCGCAAACGACCATGCTATCGAGAGCATCAACGCCTGCCTAGCGGCAGACCATTATCGGGCCGTACACGTAAAACCTGACAGTCTCCGATATGCACAACTTCCTCACGAGCTCACGCCTATCAGCCTTTAATCCAACTCTACTGCAACGGGAATTTTCGCCAGTGCGGCCTTAAACTCATCGAACGAAATATAACCATCACGATTGCTATCATTAAACGCCGAGCATTTTTTCTGGAGATACGAGAACTTCTGGGCAACCTGCTTGAGCTTATCTTCAAGCTGCCTGTGCTGCTCATCGAGGTAAGCGCGTTCAAAACGCAGGCGCTCAAGCTGCCCATTGAAATACCGTGACACCTCTGCGTAGGACACTTTGCCATCCAGATTTGAGTCAACTTCCGCATAATCCAACAAGATCGGCAGGTCGAGCAAATTGGTGTTGGCGACTTTTACACTTCCCATGATAAATCTCCGAAAGAACAGTGAATTCCCTGTACTGCGAAAACAGACTCACACGTTCTCGAATACCGGACAACTGACAAAAATATCAGTTGTCCCGTGTATTTATTCTGAGCTAAAGCCATCGCCCTCGCCTCTCACCCTGTACTTATCGCCAGTCTGCCTTGTCAGCAAAAAGAGCTTGTGCATTCGCCTCCAAACTCTCCAGGTGATACCCCCCCTCCTGCACAATCACGCACGGCAAGCGTAACGCCCGAACTCGCTCACCCAGCGCGGCAAATCCCTCGGTGGTCACCGCCACCTTGCTCTGCGGGTCCAGCTCAAAAATATCGAACCCCAACGACAGCACCAGCACCTCGGCGCCAAAGTCCTTCACGGCATTCAGCGCAATCTCCAGCTGGGTCAGGAAATCCGCCTCGGTGGCGCCATGGGCCATCGGCAAGTTGAGGTTGTACCCCTCCCCCGCGCCACTGCCGCGCTCATCCTCGAACCCAGCCACGCCTGGGTAGAAGTTGGTCGGGTCCCCGTGCACCGACACATACAGCACATCGTCGCGGTCGTAGAAAATCTCTTGAATACCCTGCCCGTGGTGCATGTCGGTGTCGAGTATCGCCACGCGGCGGTAGCGGCTGCGCAGGGCCTGGGCAGCGACGGCGGCGTTGTTGAGGTAACAGAAACCACCCGCCGCATCGAACCGCGCATGGTGCCCCGGAGGGCGGCACAGGGCATAGGCGGCGGGCTCGCCGTCGAGGATGGCCTTGGCCGCAGCCACCGCGCTTTGCGCTGACCAGTAGGCGGAACGCCAGGTGTGTTCACCGATCGGGCAGCTGCCGTCAGCCAAGTAGCGACCGGCCTGGGCGAGGATGCCGCGCAGGGCGTTGGGCTCGCGGACGAAGATGTTCGACATGACTTCGTCGCCCCAGTCTTCGGGCACTTCCTTCCAGCGCGCATGGGCCGCGTCCAGGAAGGCCAGGTAGGCTTCACCGTGCACGGCCTTGAGCGGGTCGAGGCCGGCGTCGTCGGGCTGGCGAATTTCAAAGCCGAGGTCCTTGGCAGCCTGCAGCAGGCGCTGGGCGCGTTCGGGGACTTCCTGCGGGGTGCGCATGGCGCCGCGCGAGTAATAACTACGTGGGTGGTGCAGCAGCTGTTCGGGGTGGAAGTAGCAACGCATCAGGCGTCTCCTTGTTCGACACGGCCGGCGCGTGCCAGCACGGCGTGGAGCAATACATCGGCGCCCTGGCGGGCGTCCTCGGGTAGCACGTCTTCGGCCTCGTTATGGCTCAGGCCGCCGACACAGGGGATGAACACCATGGCTGTCGGGCAGTAGCGGGCGAGCAGGATGGCGTCGTGGCCGGCGCCGCTGACGATGGATTGCTGGGCATAGCCCAGGCCGTCCACTGCCTGCTGCACCGCCGCCACACAAGCGGCATCGAACGGCGTCGCCGGGCTCACCCAGTGGCGCTCGATGCGAACCTGCAAACCGCGTTGCGCGGCGATGGCCTGCAGTTTCAGGCCCAGTTCACGCTCCATTGCCTCGATGGCTTCGTCACGGTGATGACGCAGGTCGACGGTGAAGCGCAGCACACCCGGGATGGTGTTGCGCGAGGATTTGGCAATCGACAGCTCGCCCACCGTGGTCAGGCCTTCGGGGGCGAAGTCGGCGGCCAGTTGTTCCACCGCCTGTATCATCCTGGCGGCGCCGTAGAGGGCGTCCTTGCGCAGCGGCATCGGCGTGGTGCCGGCGTGGGCAGCCATGCCTTCGACCGTGACGTCGAGCCAACGGATCGCCTGGCCGCCGCTGACCACGCCAATGCATTTGGCATTATCTTCAAGGATCGGGCCTTGCTCGATATGCGCCTCGAAGTAGGCATCGACCTTGCCGCCCAATGGGCGCTGGCCGGCATAGCCTGTACGCTGCAGCTCATCGGCCACGCTGATGCCCGCCGCATCGCGAATCGCCAGCGCCTGTTGCAGATCGAGTGTACCGGTGAACACGGCCGAGCCGAACATGGCCGGCGTGAAGCGCGCGCCCTCCTCGTTGGTCCATACCGCGATTTCCAATGGCTTTTGGGTCTGGATGTTGAGGTCGTTGAGGCAACGCACCACCTCTAGGCCCGCCAGCACCCCGTAGACGCCATCGAAACGCCCCCCTTCGGGCTGGGTGTCGAGGTGGCTGCCCATCATCACCGGCGGCGCCTCGGCATCGCTGCCTGCACGGCGAGCGAACAGGTTGCCGATGGCATCCACCGAGAGGGTCAGCCCGGCCTCGCGGCACCAGTGGCTGAACAGTTCGCGGCCGGCTTTGTCTTCATCGCTCAAGGCCAGGCGGCAGCTGCCGCCGCGGGCGGTCGCGCCGACTTCGGCCATGGCCATCAGGCTCGCCCACAGGCGTTCGCCGTTGCTTTTCAACATGTGCAGGTACTCCAGAATCGAATCAGGTAATCACGCCATTTCCAGCTGTTGGCTACGCGTGTACTGGCGCGCCAGGGCCAGCACGCAGACCAGCGAAACCGTGGCGATCAAGGTGTAGAACAGCGCCATCGGCCACCACTGGCCGCTGAAGGTGTGGGCCAGCCAGGTGCCGATCAGCGGGGTCAGGCCGCCGGCAATCGCGCCGCAGACCTGGTAGGCCAGGGAGATCGCGGTGTAACGCACGCGGGTTTCGAACATGCCACTGACGTAACCGGCAATCACCGCATAGAACGACGCCATGCAGGCCGCCGCCAGGGCGATGCCGACTACGATCAGCGGGCCTTCGCCTGAGCTGACCAGCACGAACATCGGGTACGGCGAGGCCATCGCCAGCAGTGCGACCAGCGCCAGGAAGCGGGTCGCTCCCAGTTTCTCGGACACCCAGGCCGCCAGCGGTTGCACGCAAAACTGGATGATCGCCACGAAGAACAGGCATTCGAGGATCAGCGAACGCTCAAGGTGCAGTTGTTGCGTGGTGTAGCTGATCATGAAGGTGTTGGTGAAGTAGACCCCGGCGATGCCCAAGGTATTGGCACCAATGCACAACAGTAGCGGGCGCCAGGCCGTGCGCAGCACTTCGAAGACAGGTGCCTGCTCCTTGCGGCGAGTCTTTTCAGCCTGCTCGCGGCTGGCGATGAACTCGGGCGATTCATTGACCCCCAGGCGAATAGCCAGGCCCACCAGCAACAGCAACGCACTGGCCAAAAACGGCACGCGCCAGCCCCAGCTCATCAATTGGTCTTCGGGCAGGCGGGTCACCGCGCCAAACGCCAGCAGCGAGAGGATCAGGCCCGCGGGGCTGCCCAACTGAGCAAACGAAGCAAAGAAATTGCGCCGCCCCTTGGGCGCATGCTCGCCCGCCATCAGCACAGCCCCGCCCCACTCCCCGCCCACAGCAATGCCCTGGACGATGCGCAGCACAATCAACAGCACCGGCGCGGTGGCACCGATCTGGGCGTAGGTCGGCAGCAGGCCGATGCACACGGTGACGATGCCCATCATCAGCAGGGTGATGACCAGGGATTTCTTACGGCCGATGCGATCGCCCACATGGCCAAAGATGATGCCTCCCAACGGGCGGGCAAAGAAGCCGACGGCGAAGGTGCCAAAGGCAGCCATGGTGCTGAACAGGCTGTCATCGGAGGGGAAGAACAAGGCACCGAACACCAGTGCGGCGGCGGTGGCGTAGATGTAGAAGTCGTACCACTCGATCATGGTGCCGATGAACGCGGCGGCAGCAGCACGGCGCGGCTGGGGCGAGGCGGTGGGCTTCATGGTGGGCTCCTTTGCTTGTTGTTCTGGCAGGAGTTGTGGGTCATCACAGTTGCGCTCTGGTGGCGCTTGGTCGGTGCATGGCTGCGATTTATCGTCCCAGGGCTATGATTAGTCAATTTTCTATTTATTATTCGCATTATTAGCCATGCTTATCATCGAGCCCGACCATGTCTGACCGCCTGCTCAACGACCGCCTCGACTGGAACCTGCTGCGCACCTTCCGGGTCATCGGCCAGGAGCTGTCCATCAGCCGCGCGGCCGCCCGCCTGCACCTTACCCAGCCGGCGGTGAGCCAGGCGCTCAAACGCCTCGAAGATCAGCTCGGCCGGCAACTCATCGCCCGCCGCGGGCCACGCTTTGTGCTGACAGAAATGGGCGAGCAGCTGTTTGTGCTGGCCGGCGAGGTATATGGGCAAATGTCGCAGATCGGCGGCCTGCTGGAACAACCGGCGGACGAACTGGTGGGCAAGGTGCGTTTGCTGATGATCAGCCGCATCGAAAGCGATCAGTTCGACGATTTTCTTGCCGACTTCCACCGCCAGCACCCACGGGTAGAGCTGGAAATCGAGGTGATGCGCAGCTCCGACATCGTCGCCGCCTTGCAGGAGAAAACCGCCACGGCGGGCTTGAGCCTCAATCGACGGCCGCAACCGCGGCTGGAGCAGCGGCTGTTCCTGCGCCAGCGCTATGCGTTTTTCTGCGGCAAGCACCATGCCTTGTTCGGCCAGCTGGAGGGCGACCTGCAGCGTGAGAACTTCGTCAGTTTCACCAGTGACCAGATTGGCGGGATGCTCTCGCCGCTGACCATCTTCCGGGACCAGCAAGGGTTCTCCGGGCGGATCGTGGCGTCCTCACCCAGCCTTGAAGAGGTACGCCGGCTAGTGATCGCGGGCTTTGGCATCGGCTGCCTGCCGGAGCACGTGGTGGCGGCGGATATGGCGGCGGGGTTGTTATGGAAGCTGCCACCGCAGGAGGGGATTGCGGATGTGGATATCCACCTGCTGTGGAACAGGGAGCAACGGCTGAGCCGGGCCGAGCGAGTATTTATCGAGGCCCTGCAACAGTGTGGGGATAACAAAGAATCGTAGGACACAGTGAGGGGGAGTTCATCGCAACATCGCAAAAACGCTGCTTGTGAACGCCCCTCTAGCGCTTTTTGGCTGACTGATAAGCCGCGCTGCGTTCACGCTTGCCCACTGAAACTACCACAACAACGACCCGCTCATCTTCGACCCGGTAGACGAGGCGGTAGCCTGAAGCCTTGAACTTTATTTTGTAGTGATTAGGCAGCTCCCGCAGAGCATCGGCCTGCACCCTCGGTGCCTGCATACGTTCGCCAAGCTTCTTCTTGATCTGCTCACGCAACGTATGGCCCAGTTTGCCCCACTCCTTGAACGCTGAAGGGACGAACTCAAGCTTATAAGTCATCCAAAGACACCGGTATACCTTGCTCACCAAGACGGGACTTGGCCAGCTCGCTTAGCTCGATGTCTTCCAATTTTTCCATCATGGCTTCATACAGTTCGGCCGGCACCATGTAACCCATCACACGATTGTGATTCAGTACGGCAATGGGCATGCCTGCGGCGCCAGACATTACTGCAGTTGGGTTCTTTTTTAGCTCTGAAACGCTTACCGCTACGTCAGCGAAAATGTTCTGCATGCTATCAGCCCTCAATTAAGACCGATATTTTGGTCAAATTTAAGAAGCATGGCAAGGGACGGCCCCGTAAAAGTTTGGATCCCATCCCCGGGCAGGGTATGCTTGCAGGATAGCCAAATGCCACCATCCGGGCGCACCCAGTGCCTGGCATTCACGGACGAGCCTCCTTTGCCCAGCCACCCTACCCGCCACACCATCGCCCGCCAATGGCAGCTGCTCAAGCTGCTGCCGGGGCGCCACCCAGGCATGAGCTCTACGCAGTTGCAGGCAGCGCTGGCGAAGGTGGGCCACACCACCAGCAAGCGCACCGTGGAGCGCGACCTGGTGGAACTGTCGGCGTTGTTTCCGCTGCACTGCAACAGCAAAGGCATGCCTTATGGCTGGTACTGGCAACCGGGGTTGAGCCTGGACGAGGCGCAGCAACTGCAACCGGATACCCTCGCACCGGTTCGCCCGATCGGGCTACGCGCCTGGGTCGACGACGCGCTCGCGCTGCGCCTTGAACAGCAGCCATTGTCCACAGACATGCAGCTGGCACCTCAGCAAGGCGGCGGCGCCTCGCTGGCCGCTACCGTCGACGACAGCCGTGCACTGATGGGCTGGTTACTGTCCCAGGCAGGGTCGATTCGTGTCCTAGCGCCCGCATCACTGCGCACCGCCCTGCTGGAGCAGCAGCGCCAGAGCCTGGCGCTGCACGAAGAATGCGGCTAAGCACGATGGTGTAGGAGCAGCCTTGCGCTGCGAAGAGGCCCGCGACAACACCGGGAAATCTTCGCTGGTGCTACGGGCCTCTTCGCAGCACGAGGCTGCTCCTACAGTGAGTTAATTGGGTTGGTCACGTCCGCAGTGAGCCACACTGCGTCCCAATGGGGATAGTCACCTATGTGTTCAACCAAACCCGCACGCAATGGGTTTGCAACGATGTACCTGGCTATCTTGCGCACGTCATCGTCCTTGCGTACGGCACGGTCTTGATAACCACGTTGCCAGACTTGGCCGCGACTTACCCCTGCTTGGCATAGTGCAGTGCCAGAACGCGACTTGAACTGCCGCATCAGGCTGCACAGTGTGTCGGTGTGAAGCTCAATCAGCCAATGTAAGTGGTCAGGCATCACCACCCAGGCAAGTGAATGGCAGGCATCTTCTCGTTCCGATTGGCGCATTTGCCCGATGACCAGGCGCGCAGCACGCAGGTTTGCAAACAGCGGCCTGCGCTGGTGAGTGACGGTGGTGAGCAGGTATAGCCTGCCGGGTTCCGAAAACCGTCCCCGCCTTAGTAGTTTTGCTTTGGCCCAATCCATGGTGTGCCCCTCGTTTAACGATCCTTGTCGTTACGAACAATAGGAGACACAGCAATTCAGCACTCGGTAGATCGTTACTGAATATCACAACCAAATACCGAATAGCGGTTGTGTAGGAGCAGCCTTGTGCTGCGAAGAGGCCCGCGACAACACCGGGAATCTTCGCTGGTGCTACGGGCCTCTTCGCAGCGCAAGGCTGCTCCTACAGTGACCCATCGATAGGTTCAGGACGGCAACACTGGCACGCGTCGGCGTGACAGGCAGGCGTACGCCAACCCCAGCACGCTGAACCCTAACACCACCAGCAGCACCATCAATTCTCGGCTGTAGCGCGCCACTTGCGCGGGGAAGCCGGTGAACTCGCGGTACACCTGCACATCGGCCACGCCGTCGGCATGACGGATGCTGACGCCGCCCTGACGGATCTGCGAGTAGTCGGCATCGAAGTACACCCACACCTTGCACACCCCACCCGGTTCGATGGAGGGTATTTCGACCAGGGGCGTGGCGGCTTCGATAATGGTGTCGTTGCCAGCCGCATCGCGCACCTGCACTAGGCCCTTGGCCGGCAGGCGAATCTTCACTTGGCGAACCGGCGCATTACCGGTGTTGCGCAGGTCGATGAGCAGACCGGTGCGGTGGTCCACCAGCCCGGCCTCGAACGGTTTGGCGAACAACTGGGCGTAAGGCGCCTGGGCCAGCTCGATCAACCTGTCGACCTGGTCCTGGTGCAACTGCCCTTCGCTGATGGTGTTGATACGCCCCTGCAACTGCTCGTACTTAAGTTGCTCGCTGGCCTTGGTGATGCGTTCGCTGAATTGGCTCGGGTAAGTGAGGTAGGCGTAGGTCAGGGAGGCCTCCAGGCGAGGGCTGCCTTTGATCACCACATAGGCCACTACCATGACCATCAGGCCAATCAGCAGGGCTACGAGGACTTTGCCGACTTTGTCCCAGCTCAACGCAAACTTCCTTCTGTCGTGATACTGACGGTTCAAGGCGCCCAAGGGTGCCAATTTCGTGGCGCCCAGGCAAGCATTCAACGCCCTGGGAGCCGAAAGCGACCACACCGGTACCCTGATAGCAGAGCATAGCCACCCTCAGCATCGACAGGTTGAAGTTCTGACCCTGGGCTCAGAAGCCCAGCGTCGCCGACAGCAGGTAGGTCCTTGGGGTAGACAGCGTCAGCCCTGGCTCACTGTCGTCCGAAGCCCCTGCCGACGCCCAGTAGCGGTCGTCCAACACGTTCTCGACACTGGCCCGCAGCGTGACCTGGGTCTCGTCTACCTTGAAGGCATAGCGGGCACCCAAGTCGAAACGCTCCCAGCCGTCGATCTGCTTGCTGTTGTTCTGGTCCAGGTACTGCGAACTCGAGTGAATACCCCGCGCGGTCAAGGTCAGCCCGTTTACCCTCGGCACATCCCATTCAGCCCCCACATTGACGTTGTACTCGGGCGTTGCCGGTGCGCGGTTGCCGTCGAATGCACCGCCGACGGTATCGGTCAGTTCACTGTCGATGTACATCACCCCACCCAGCAGGCGGACGCCCTCCAGTGGCTCGCCAAACACACTCAGCTCCACACCTCGGTTGTCGCGCTTGCCATTGGGCCCGAACACCCGCGTGGTGGCATTGGTTTCGTAGGCGGGCTGGCGTATGCGAAACACGCTGGCGGTGAAGGCAACCTTACCCAGGTCATACTTCGCCCCCACTTCCACCTGCCGGCTAGTGAAGGGCGGGAAGATCTGGTCTTCGTTGATCGACGTCGACGGCGCGATCTTGCCTTGGCTCAAGCCTTCCATGTAGTTGGCGTACAGCGACAGCTGCTCGCTGACCTTTAACAGCACGCCCGCCGATGGCGACACCTTTTCTTCGTCGTAGGCCGTGTCGCCTTTGACGCCGTCACTCCAGTCATCGACCTGCACCCGCTGCCAGCGGGCACCCAAGGTCAGCAGCAGGCGGTCATCGAAAAAGCCAAGGGTATCGGCCAGGGCGACGCCGCTGAATCGGTTCTCGGTGTAAACCTTGGGGTCTAGCCGGGTCGGGGTGCCCGGTGTCGGCGTGGCCACCGGGTTGTAGAGGTTGCTGGGCGCCGAGGCATAGCGCGCGCCGCCGTTGGTGAAGTCCATGTAGAAGTACGTGGCGGCCAGGTTCACTTCATGGCTGACCGGCCCGGTATGGAACCAGTTGCGCACACCGGCCGTGGCGGTACGCACGCTTTCATCGCGGGTGAAAGCGCGCGGCTGAACGGTAAAGTCGCCGGCATCGTTGATGATCGAAACGTTGTGGCGCAAGAAGTCATGGTTGCTCTTGCGCGCGCCAACTGCACCATAAGCCATCAGCGAGTCGCTGATGTCGTACTCGGCATTGACGGCACCGAAGGTGTCATTAGTGCGCGCCTTGCTCCAGGCCTGTGCGTAGTTGTGGTGTACATCATTGGCGCTCGGCACCTTGGCGTTGGCACCAATCAGCACACGTTCCTGGGGGGCATCGGTATCACGTTCGGTGTGGCCGATGTCGGTCGATAGGCGCAGCCGCTCGCCGCGAAAGTCCAGGCCCAGCACCGCCATGTCCCGCTCGACACGCTGGTGTTCCCACTCGGTGTCGCCGGCCTGCTTGACGCCGTTGAAGCGGATACCGAACTGCCCACCCTCGCCAAAACGGCGGCCGACATCCACCGCACCGCCGGCCTGGCTGCCCGAGGCATAACTGCCGGTGAACTCGGTAATGGGCGTATCACCTGCCCGCTTTGGCACCACATTGATACCGCCGCCCACGCTGCCGCGCGGCGAAATACCATTGAGCAACTGGCTCGGCCCCTTGATGATGTCGACCCGGTCGGCCATCTCCATATCGATCGAGTAGGTCGGCAGGATGCCGAACAGGCCATTGTAGGAAACATCGCTGTTGAACAAGCTGAACCCGCGGATGGTGAACTGCTCGAAGCGTCCACCGGCCGGGTTGGTCGCACGCACCGAGGGGTCGCTGGCGATCAGGTCACCCAGGGTACGTGCCTGCTGGTTCTTCACCAGGTCACTGGTGTAGGTGGTCATGCTGAACGGGGTGTCCATGAAGTCGCGCGAGCCAAGCAGGCCTTGCGACCCTTGGCGGGCGACCTGGCCACCGGCATAAGGTGGCGCGTCGCTGCTACCCACATGGCCACCGACGATGCTGGTCGGGGCGATCTCCAGCGCATCCGACGCTTGCGCCTCAGGCACCAGGGTAAACGCCCCATTCCCCACCGGTTGCAGCTGCAGGCCGCTGCCTTGAAGCAGCTGCATGAAGCCCTCGTCAACGCTGTAACTGCCTGACAACCCCCTGCTTTGCCGGCCCGTGACCAGCGCCGGGTCGAGTGAAAGGCTGACCCCGGCGAGGTGGGCGAAACGGGTCAGCGCGGCGCCCAGGGTGCCGGCGGGCACGGTGTAGGCACGCCGCGCGAGGTCGTCGGCCCAGGCTGACGAAGACAACAGGTTGGCACTCAGGCTGATGGCAAACCCCAGGTACATCAACGGACGCGAACGAACTGACGCCGCACGCGGGCGGCAAGGCAATACGACAGGCATTGAAACAGGCTCCCTTTATTCTCTACTACCGCTAATGACAGGCGGCCTGAAAAAAAGGGACAGCCTTGCCGCATTATTTTTAACGAACGAAAAACCCTGCCTACCGCCCACGGTTAATCCTTGACCGAGGTCATGCCGTGAAGGACGATCAGCCTTCCACAAGCAAGGACGAATACCATGTTACGGATATTGGGCAGAGCGTCTTCGATCAACGTGCGTAAAGTCCTCTGGGCCTGTGCCGAGTTTGATATCCCCTTCGAACGGGAAGACTGGGGCGCGGGGTTCACCGCCACCGACACCCCCGAATTCCTGGCACTGAACCCCAACGCCATGATCCCGGTCATCCAGGATGGCGACTTCACCCTGTGGGAATCCAACACCATCATCCGTTACCTGGCGACGCGCTATGGCCACGCCTCGGTGTACCCGACCGAGGCAAAAGCACGGGCAGGTATCGATCAATGGATCGACTGGCAGGCTTCGGACCTCAACAGGTCCTGGAGCTACACCTTCATGTCGCTGGTCAGGCATTCACCCGCCCACCAGGACCCGCAGGCGCTGGCCGCCGGCCGTGCCGAGTGGTCTCGCTACATGCAGATCCTCGATCGCCAGCTCGCCGCAACCGGTGCGTATGTGGCCGGCGACATGTTCACCCTGGCTGACATCCCCATCGGCCTTTCGGTCAACCGGTGGTTCGAGACGCCTTTTGAGCACCCTCATTTGCCAGCCGTCAGGGCGTATTACGAACGCTTGAGCAAGCGCCGGGCGTTTTGCCTGCATGGCAGAAACGGCACCCCCTGAGCGCCCTACCGCCACACTCGACCGCTGCGCCGCCCTGGCAGAACTGTTAGAAAGGGCTGCGTAGCGGTCCACCGCCCCCGGAATACCTCATGTCGCACACTTATCACGGCAGCTGCCTTTGCGCCGCCGTCAGCTACCAGTTACTCACAGCCCCCAAAGCGCTCACCCATTGCCATTGCAGCCAGTGCCGCAAAGGCCACGGGGCGGCGTTTGCAAGCTATGCCAGCGTACCCCGCAACACACTCAAGGTACTGACCGGCGCAGACTCAATCAGCACCTATCACTCCTCGCCTTCGGTAAAACGCGAATTCTGCGCACGCTGTGGCTCAAACCTGTTCTGGTCACGCGTCGAGGGTGAGTTCAGCGACTGGGTTTCGGTGGCCCTCGCCACACTGGACACGCCCTTCACGCCTCACAGCCAAAAGCACATTCACCTCAATGCCAAGGCGCCTTGGTATTCCCCCGTCGAACCCAGTGCGCCTGGCGCCTAGGCGCCTTGCAGCACGCTCTAGCGTGGCTGCAACAGCTTTGCCAGGATGAACGTCACTACCACCGCCAGCAGCACCGCAAGCGAAATCGACAGGACTGCGCCCCATTGCAACAACGTACTTTGCAGGGCCAGGTAGAAGCCCACCACGCCCACCGCGCCAATGGCATTGCCACGCACGATCGCACCCAGCTCGTGGCGCCCGCCCTGGACGTGGGCAAATACTGCAAGCGGCCAGGCGATTACCGGGACCGGCGCCAGCATCCCACTGACCACCGGCCCGAGCATCGTTGCACTGGCCGTGATCACCAACAGCAACAAGGTGGCGGTCATCATGCGCATCGGGATAACCCAGCGCGGCATCGGCACGTAACGCGCTGAACGGGCTTGGGCCGGTTGCGAGGTGGCGACGACGATGGCGACGACCAGTAACAGCGTGGCAACGACAGACAGCGCCACCCAGCCCAGGTGGCTGGTCGCCAAGGCGGCCACAGCGAAGAACAGCAGCGCTACGATGCAGCCGACAAACGCACTGACGCGCTGGGTCACCCAGTAGTAGAACAAACAGGTCGCTTGCACGGCGGCCACCCCCGCCAATGCCCCAGGTACGGCCTGCGACGCGAACACCTCGCCCTGCTCAAGGCTGAGAAACAGCATCACCAGCGCCGAGGTGACAGGCAGCCCCGACAGCAGCCCGCCAATTTGCGTACCCCAACGTTTGCCCGCCAGCGAGATGGCCAGCATGAGGGTGGGTGTCATGAGTAGTTTGAGGTAGAAGGCAGTCATGCAGAGGTTCGGATCAGAAGGGAGGGATCAAGCCTTGCGCAGTCGCGCGCGGGTTGCTTGGCAGAGCCTCATGCTAGCCGAATTGCACTTCTGCCCACCAGCGGCGAACGCGCCGGCCCCGTCACAACTGCGCCAGCCGCTCCCGCAAGAACCCGACAAAGGTTTGCACCGCCCGCGCCACCTGGCGATGCTGCGGATACACCGCCGACAACTGCAGCGCCGGCGGCGTCCAATCTTCCAGCAACGTCACCAAGCGGCCATCCGACAGTGCCTGGCCAACGATGAACGTGGGCAGGTACGTCACGCCCATCCCCGCTATCGCCGCATCCCTGAGCATTTCGCCATTGTTGGCGCGCATCCGCCCCGCCACCGCAATCGCCTGCGTCTTACCGCCCTGTTTGAACTGCCACTGCACCTGCCGTGAATGCCCATAAGGCAGGCAGTCATGCCCGGCCAACTGCTCGGGGAATGCGGGCACCCCCTGCACCTCAAGATAGGCCGGGCTTGCGCAGTACACCCGTTCAACACCGGCAATACGCCGCGCGATCAGGCTGGAGTCCTCCAGCGCGCCAATGCGCAAGGCCAGGTCATAGCCTTCGCCGATCAGGTCCACAGCCCGGTCGCTGAGGTCCACTTCTACGTCCACCAGCGGATGCAACTGCAGAAATTCGGTCAGCAGGCACCCTAGGTGGGCCATGGCGAACGACAGCGGCGCACTCAGGCGCAAGGTGCCGCGCAGGGCCTGGGCCTGGCCGCTGATGTCGTGCTCCACCTGCTGCACTTCGCCCAGCAAGCGCAACGCCGACTGGTAGTAGTGCTGCCCCAGCGGGGTGGCATCCAGGCGCCGTGTCGAGCGGTTGAGCAGGCGCACGCCCAGGCGTTCTTCAAGTTGCATCAGGCGCCGGCTGACCGATTGCTTGGACATGCCCAGTCGGTCCGCCGCAGCGGTGAAACTACCGGCTTCCATGACCTGGGCGAAGATCCGCATGTCTTCGTAAGGGTTCATTGTCTCGTTCCTGGTGACAGTCAAACGCTTTATAGCCGCTTTTTCCCAAGAAGGCATCTCCTTAATCTACTCGCAAGTCACAGCGATGGCCCTCAAGGCCAGGCAACGCGCCCCTCTCAAACACTTGCATAGAAAAGGATTCGCACATGAACATTGTCCACAAGGCACTCACTACCAGCCTCCTTGCTCTCTCCGTGTCCACTGCGTTTGCAGCAGGCAGCCCAGGCGTCGAGCAGCACACCCAGGCCTTCCTCGAAGCCCTGGAAAAGGGTGGCGGCAAGCCCCTGGAACAGCTCGCGCCGAAGGACGCCCGTGCAGTGCTGACCGGTGCTCAATCGTCGGTCAAGGTTGACCTGTCCGGCATCGAAGTCAAAGCACACACGATCCAGGCCAACGGCGAGGCGATCACGCTGCAGGTTGTCCGCCCGGCCAATGTAAAGGGTGAGTTGCCGGTGTTCATGTTCTTCCACGGCGGCGGCTGGGTACTGGGCGATTTCCCGACTCACCAGCGGCTGATTCGCGACCTGGTGGTCGGTTCCGGCGCGGTAGCGGTGTACGTGGACTACACGCCTTCGCCTGAAGCGCACTACCCCACCGCCATCAACCAGGCTTATGCCGCCACCCGCTGGGTGGCCGAGCATGGCAAAGCGATCGGCGTGGATGGCAAGCGCCTGGCCGTGGCCGGCAACAGCGTCGGCGGCAACATGGCCGCAGTGGTCGCGCTCAAGGCCAAGGAGGCCGGTACGCCTAAGCTGCGCTTCCAGCTGCTGCTGTGGCCGGTGACCGATGCCAGCTTCGAAACCGGCTCGTACAAGCAGTTCGCTGAAGGGCACTTCCTCACGACCGGCATGATGAAGTGGTTCTGGAATAGCTACACCACTGACGCCAAGGCACGTGAGCAAATCTACGCCTCGCCGCTGCGCGCCAGCAGCGAGCAGCTCAAAGGCCTGCCGCCAGCGCTGGTGCAGACCGCAGAGTTCGATGTGTTGCGTGATGAGGGCGAGGCCTATGCACGCAAGCTGGATGCGGCTGGGGTGACGGTGACTGCGGTGCGGTACAACGGGATGATTCATGACTATGGGTTGCTGAACCCGCTGAGCCAGGTACCTGAAGTGAAAGCGGCGATGCGCCAGGCGGCTGGGGAGCTGAAGGTGCACCTTCAATAAATTCAGACACAAAGGCCCGAGCGATCGGATCTTTGTGGTTGCGCGTGCCATTGCTACCTGTTCTTCCGAAACCCACTTACAACGAGAGGGCGATGGCGTTCGGGTGCGCCAGGAGCAGTTGCTGCAACTTGGCAATGGCCAGAATGCAGAGGTCCTGGTGTTCGACTTGCGCCCCCATGAGTTGCCAGGCATGCCGTAAACCGGTGCCGGCCCTGACCACCTCAGGGCTCGAACCCTTCGACGATGATCACTTCAGCCTTCGCCACACCTTGGCGGTGGCTGCAGGCCTCCTGATAAAGCGCCGACCGATAACAGGCCACCGCCTGCTCGTACGAGTCGAACTCGATCACCACGCTGCGCTGCGGCGTCGGCCGCCCTTCCATCGCCTCGCTACGCCCGCCCCGCGCCAGAAACCGCCCACCGAATGCGGCAAAGGCAGCGGGCGCGCGCTGGGTGTATTGCTGGTATTGCTCGGGGTCGGTCACATCCACGTGGGCGATCCAATACGCTTTCATCCGCTGCTCTCCTGTTGCAAAAGTATTTGTGTATGATGGTATACCATAAAAATCACACCACCACAGCGAGCGTGCAGCATGGCTTTCAACAGCATCGAAGAACTTCTCGAGGACTACCGGCAAGGCAAGATGGTCCTGCTGGTGGACGATGAGGACCGGGAAAACGAAGGCGACCTGCTGATCGCCGCCGAGCGCTGTGACGCCCAAGCCATCAACTTCATGGCCCGCGAAGCGCGTGGCCTGATCTGCCTGACGCTGACCGACGATCATTGCCAGCGCCTGGGCCTGGAGCAGATGGTACCGGCCAACGGCAGCGTGTTCAGCACCGCCTTCACCGTGTCGATCGAGGCCGCCACTGGCGTCACTACCGGTATTTCCGCCGCCGATCGTGCGCGCACCGTGGCCGCGGCCATGGCGCCGAACGCGCGCCCGGAAGACCTGGTGCAGCCTGGGCATATCTTCCCCCTGCGCGCCCGCGAAGGCGGCGTGCTGACCCGCGCCGGCCACACCGAAGCGGGCTGCGACCTGGCGCGCCTGGCCGGTTTCACAGCCGCCTCGGTGATCGTCGAAGTGCTCAATGACGACGGCACCATGGCGCGCCGCCCCGACCTGGAAGTGTTCGCCGCCAGGCACGGCATCAAGATCGGCACCATTGCCGATTTGATCCACTACCGCCTGAGCACCGAGCAGACCATCAAGCGCATCGGCGAGCGCGAATTGCCCACCGTGCACGGCACCTTCCGCCTGGTCACCTATGAAGACCGCATCGAAGGTGGCGTGCACATGGCCATGGTCATGGGCGACATCCGCCGTGAGCAACCGACCCTGGTGCGCGTGCATGTGATCGACCCGCTGCGCGACCTGGTCGGCGCCGAATACGCCGGCCCGGCCAACTGGACGCTGTGGGCGGCGCTGCAGAAGGTCGCCGAAGAAGGCACCGGCGTGGTGGTGATCCTGGCCAACCATGAGTCTTCGCAGGCGTTGCTCGAACGCGTTCCACAGCTGACCCAGCCGGTGCGGCCTTACCAGCGCGGGCAGTCGAAGGTGTATTCGGAGGTCGGCACCGGTGCACAGATTTTGCAGGACCTTGGCGTAGGCAAGCTGCGCCACCTAGGGCCGCCGCTCAAGTATGCGGGGTTGGCAGGGTATGAGCTGGAGGTGGTGCAGAGCATACCGTTCGAGCCAGTGTTGGCTAGCTGACAACGCTGCCATAGCGCTCACGCCGTGTAGGCGATGGTTGGAAGGGTTGGAGTGATGGCCGGTCGCCTCCGCCTCTTGCCAAAAGTTTGGAATACCATAATATGATATCCCGTAGACCTTGAATGTGCAGGCCGGCACCTACACTCACAATCGGCCACCGACACTTTGTTTTAGCTGCTCCCCGAATACTGTTGGCGGGCGCACCAAAAAGCCCCGCCTCGAATAACAAAAGCAACGAGGGCGTAACCATGCTGTTGAGCAAACGTGTAACCGCAGTGCTGTCCGCCAGCCTGCTGACCCTGGCGTGTCAGGCCACGCAGGCCGCTGACAGCCTGAACTTTGTCAGTTGGGGCGGTACCACCCAGGACGCCCAGAAAGAAGCATGGGCCGTACCCTTCTCCAAAGCGACCAACATCAAAGTCGTCCAAGACGGCCCTACCGACTACGGCAAGCTCAAGGCCATGGTCGAAAGCGGCAACGTGCAGTGGGACGTGGTCGACGTCGAAGCCGACTTCGCCTTGCGCGCCGCCAGTGAAGGCCTGCTCGAGCCGCTGGATTTCAACACCGTCAAAAAAGACCGCATCGACCCGCGCTTCGTGTCCGACCATGGCGTCGGCTCGTTCTTCTTCTCGTTCGTGCTCGGCTACAACGAAGGCAAGCTGGGTGCCAACAAGCCGGTAGACTGGACCTCGTTGTTCGACACCAAGACCTACCCCGGCAAGCGCGCCCTGTACAAATGGCCGAGCCCTGGCGTGCTGGAACTGGCCTTGCTGGCCGACGGCGTGCCCGCCGACAAGCTCTACCCGCTGGACCTGGACCGCGCTTTCAAAAAGCTCGACACCATCAAGAAAGACATCGTCTGGTGGGGTGGCGGCGCGCAGTCGCAGCAACTGCTGGCCTCTGGTGAAGCCTCGCTCGGCCAGTTCTGGAACGGCCGCGTGTACGCCTTGCAGCAAGACGGTGCACCGGTGGGCGTGAGCTGGAAGCAGAACCTGGTCATGGCCGACTTCCTGGTCATCCCCAAGGGCGCCAAGAACAAGGACGCGGCCATGAAGTTCCTGGCCAACGCCAGCAGCCCCGAAGGCCAGGCGGAGTTCGCCAACCTGACCGCTTACGCGCCGGTCAACCTGGACAGCGTGCCCAAGCTCAAAGCCGACCTGGCGCCTAATCTGCCAACCGCCTATGCCCAGGACCAAGTGACACTGGACTTTGCTTACTGGGCGAAAAACGGCCAGGCCATCGCCGCACGCTGGAATGAGTGGTTGGTCAAATGAAAGTCGCCATCAACGCCCTGCACAACGCGCAAGGTGCCCCCACGGGCGCCGGCGCCCCGGGAACGGCCCCCCGCCGCGTGAGCCTGGGCCAGCGCTGGAAAGGTAGCCGCAACCTGCTGCCTGCCCTGCTGTTCCTTGGCCTGTTCTTCTTCGCCCCGCTGATCGGCCTGTTGCTGCGCGGCGTGCTGGAGCCAGTGCCAGGCCTGGGTAACTACGAGCAGTTGTTCGCCAACTCGGCTTATGCGCGGGTGCTGTTCAACACCTTCTCGGTGGCCGGCGTGGTGACCCTGATCAGCGTACTGCTGGGCTTCCCTCTGGCCTGGGCGATCACCCTGGTGCCTAACGGCTGGGGGCGCTGGTTGCTGAACATCGTGCTGCTGTCGATGTGGACCAGCCTGCTGGCGCGCACCTACTCGTGGCTGGTGCTGCTGCAAAGCTCGGGTGTGATCAACAAGGCGTTGATGGCCATGGGCATCATCGATACCCCGCTGGAGATGGTGCACAACCTCACCGGCGTGGTGATCGGCATGAGCTACATCATGATCCCGTTCATCGTGCTGCCGCTGCAGGCGACCATGCACGCCATCGACCCGATGGTGCTGCAAGCCGGGTCGATTTGCGGGGCCAGCCCGTGGACCAATTTCTGGAAGGTGTTCCTGCCGCTGTGCCGCTCGGGGCTGTTCTCGGGGGCGTTGATGGTGTTCGTCATGTCGCTAGGTTACTACGTCACGCCGGCCCTGCTCGGTGGTGCGCAGAACATGATGCTGCCCGAATTCATCATTCAACAGGTGCAGTCGTTCCTCAACTGGGGCCTGGCCAGCGCCGCCGCCGCACTGCTGGTGGTGATCACCCTGGTGCTCTTCTACCTGTACCTGAAGCTGCAGCCGGAATCCCCGGTCGGCAACGCGAGGTAATCCGCCATGCTCCTGTCACCCAATGCCATGGGCCGCCCGCTGCGTACGGGCCTGTACCTGACCACCGGGGTCATCGCCGCCTTCCTGCTGCTGCCGGTGGTGTTCATCGTGCTGCTGTCGTTCGGCTCTTCGCAGTGGCTGGTGTTCCCACCGCCGGGCTGGACTTTCAAGTGGTACGGCCAGTTCTTCTCCAACCCGGAGTGGATGGATGCCGCCCTGGCCAGCCTCAAGGTCGCCGTGCTGACCACTGTTGCCGCAGTGCTGCTAGGCCTGCCGACAGCGTTTGCCCTGGTGCGCGGCCGCTTCCCCGGCCGTGAAATGCTCTACGGCCTGTTCACCATGCCAATGATCGTGCCGCTGGTGATCATCGCCGTCGCGGTGTACGCGTTGTTTCTCAAACTGGGCTACACCGGCACGCTGTTCGCGTTCGTGGTCAGCCACGTGATCGTCGCCCTGCCCTTCACCATTATCTCGATCATCAACTCGCTGAAGCTGTTCGACCAGTCGATCGAAGATGCCGCAGTCATCTGCGGCGCCTCGCGCCTGCAGGCGATCTTCAAGGTGACCTTCCCGGCCATTCGCCCAGGCATGATCGCCGGCGGCCTGTTCGCCTTCCTCGTCTCGTGGGATGAAGTGGTGCTCAGCGTGATGATGGCCAGCCCCGACCTGCAGACCCTGCCCGTGAAGATGTGGACCACCCTGCGCCAGGACCTGAGCCCGGTGATCGCCGTCGCCTCGACGCTGCTGATCGGCCTGTCCCTGCTTGTGATGGTCATTGCCGCCGCTTTGCGCCGGCGCACCGAAGTCAACGCCTGAGCGCCCGGAGAAAACAACAATGAGTGCAGTGATCAAAGACAACGCGCACAACAAGACCCTGGTCAGCCTGCGCGGCCTGAACAAGCACTACGGCGACTTCACCGCCGTGGACAACCTGAACCTCGAAATCCAGGACGGCGAGTTCCTCACCTTCCTCGGCTCCAGCGGTTCGGGCAAGTCCACCACCCTGTCGATGCTGGCCGGTTTCGAAACCCCCAGCAGCGGCGAGATTCTGGTCGAAGGCCAGTCGCTGGTGAATGTACCGCCGCACAAGCGTGATATCGGCATGGTGTTCCAGCGTTATTCGCTGTTCCCGCACCTGAACGTGCGTGACAACATCGCCTTCCCCCTGGCCATCCGCAAGCTCGGCGCTGCCGAGATCAACAAGCGGGTCGATGCCATGCTCAAGCTGGTGCAGCTGGAAAAGTTCGCTCACCGCAAGCCCTCGCAAATGTCGGGCGGCCAACAGCAACGGGTGGCGATCGCCCGTGCGCTGGTCTACGAGCCCCGCATCCTGCTGATGGACGAGCCGCTCGGCGCACTGGACAAAAAGCTGCGTGAAGACCTGCAGGACGAACTGCGCCAGTTGCACCGTCGGTTAGGCATCACCATCGTCTACGTCACCCACGACCAGGAAGAGGCCATGCGCCTGTCCCAGCGCATCGCCATCTTCAGCCATGGCAAGATCGTTGGGTTGGGCAGTGGCTATGACCTTTACCAGAACCCACCGAACGCGTTCGTCGCCTCGTTCCTGGGCAACTCCAACTTCCTGCGGATCACGGCCAGCAGCAATGGCGCGGGCAGTTTCGAGGGCCAGCCGGTGGCCATTCGCCTGACCGCCGGGTTGGCTGCCGAGCAGCAGGCACTGATCATGGTACGCCCGGAAAAAGCCCTGGCACTGACCGCTTCCCAGGCCGCCGCGCAGCCCCTGCCAGCGGGCTGGAACGAGGTGCGGGCCAAGGTCGCCGAAGTGTTGTTCCTGGGTGAAAGCCAGACCTGCCATGTGGTCACTGCCGGCGGTACCGAGATGACCGTGAAGGCGCTGTCTGCGGCAGGCATGCCGATGCAGCCAGGGGACACCGTGAACGTGCGCTGGGCCGTGGCCGATGCCTGCATCTATACCGAGTGGGCGGAGAGTGACCTGAGCAAGTCGGCAGGCGCGCACTGATTTAGCCGGGGCTGCGTAATGGAGGGCAAAGCCCTCCGACTGCCTGTCATATTTCTATCACGCCACCGTCGTAATCTGCCGGGCAACTCTGTGCCATAGGTTGCCCGGCATGCCCCGCCTGCTGCTCATTCTTCTTGCACTGCTTCCGCTGTCGGCTCTGGCCGATTTTGCGCATTTGCGCGTGCAGGGCTCCAACACCATCGGCGCGGCCCTGCTGCCGGCTTTGGTGCAAGGGCAATTGCAGGCGCAAGGTGCAACGGCCATTGAACAGGCCCCCGGCACACACACCAACGAAACCGTCATCACCGCCCGCGACGTTCGCGGGCAACCGCTGCGTATCGACATCGCCGCGCATGGCTCCAGCACCGGCTTTGCAGCGTTGGGCCGGGGCGAGGCCGACCTGGCTGCCGCCTCGCGGCCGATCAACGATACAGAAGTTCAGCAACTGCATGCCCTGGGTGACCTGCGCGCGGCCAGCGCCGAACAGGTCATCGGCCTCGATGGCGTGGCGGTGATCGTCCACCCCGACAACCCACTGCCGCAACTGACCACGCAGCAACTGGCGCAGATCTTCTCCGGGCAGATCCAGCACTGGGACCAGTTGGGCATTGCAGGTGGGAAGATTCACCTTTATGCCCGCGACGACCGTTCCGGCACCTTCGAAACCTTCAAGGCACTGGTGCTCGACCCTAATCAAGGCGAGCTATCTGCCAAGGCTCAGCGCTTTGAATCCAGCGACACGCTGGCCGAGCGCGTCACCGCCGACCGCCAGGCTATCGGCTTCAGCAGCCTGGCGGCAGTACACGGGGCCAAGGTGCTGGCCGTCGCCGAGGGCGATGCACCGGCCATGCTGCCGCAGCGCTCGCTCGTGGCCAGCGAGGACTACCCGCTGTCGCGGCGCCTGTATTTCTACCTGCCAGCCAACCCCAAGCCTCAGGCCAAGGCCCTGGCCGACTTCGCCCAGAGCCCAGCCGGCCAGGCCATCGTCGCCCAACTGGGTTTCGTTTCGCAGCAGGTCAAGGCGCAACCGGTACCCCCACAGGCCGACATGCCGCCACGCTACCGCACACTGGCCCAGCAAGCGCAGCGGTTGAGCGTGAATTTTCGCTTTCAGGAGGGCAGCGCCAGCCTCGACAACAAAGCGTTGCGCGATGTGCAGCGGGTAGCCGAGTACCTGCGCCAGGCCGGCAAGTTGCAGAGCAAGGCGGTGCTGGTGGGCTTTGGTGACCCCAAGGAGACACCCGGGCGCGCGGCGCTGCTTTCGCGCTTGCGGGCGCTGGCGGTTCGTCGCGAGCTGGCACGCGATGGCGTGGACGTGCTGGAAGTGACCGGCATGGGCGACGAACTGCCCGTAGCAGGGAACGACCAGGAGCAAGGCCGCTTGCGCAATCGGCGGGTAGAAGTGTGGGTGTATTAAGGCGTCACCCGCCGGGTGCCAGGCAAAGAAATGTAACAGGTCTGCATTCGGCATCACCCGCAAACGGGACTAGGCTCAAGCCCATGTGATACCGGGCCCCTCTGACGGCTGCCAAGCCGCCATGTCGGATCACTGTTGCCTTGCAACGTCGACAATCAAGGAGGGGCTCATGACGGCTCTGCAGACATTCCTCACCACTCCGTTTCTCGGTACCAGCACCTGGTTGTGGCTGGTGTTCATGGCCATCGTCATCGGTTTGCTGGTACTCGACCTGGGCGTGCTGCACCGCCAGGACCGCGAGATCGAAATGCGCGAAAGCCTGCTGCTGTACTCGGGCTATTTCAGTGTTGGCGTGCTGTTCGGCGCCTGGGTCTGGTATGAACTGGGCGCGCAGTCGGCGCTGGAGTTCTACACCGGGTTCCTGGTCGAGCAGTCGCTGTCGATGGACAACGTGTTCGTCATGGCGATGATCTTCGGTTTCTTCGCCATCCCCCGCCGCTATCAGCACCGCGTGCTGTTCTGGGGCATCCTGGGCGTGGTGTTCCTGCGGGCGATCATGATCGGCGTGGGTGCGACACTGGTGCAGAACTTCGAATGGGTACTGTACATCTTCGGCGCTTTCCTGCTGTTTACCGGGGTGAAGATGGCGCTGTCGAAGGAGGACAGCCATCCGGACCTGGCCAACAACCCAATCTTGAAATTCGTGCGCCGGCACATGCGGGTTACCGACCAGATCCACGGCTCGCACTTCTTCGTGCGCCAGACCCCGCCTGGGCAAAGCAAGGCACTGCGGTATGCCACTCCGCTGTTTCTGGCCCTGGTGCTGATCGAACTGGCCGACCTGGTGTTTGCGGTCGACAGTGTGCCGGCGATCTTCGCCATTACCCAGGACCCGTTCATTGTCTACACCTCGAACATCTTCGCCATCCTTGGCTTGCGCTCGCTGTACTTCGCCTTGTCGGCGTTGATGCACCGGTTTATCTACCTGAAGTACGCGCTGGCGTTGGTGTTGATCTTCATTGGTTGCAAGATCTTCTACCACGGGATGGTCGGCAAGGTGCCGGCGCTGCTGTCGTTGGGGGTCACGTTTGGGTTGTTGCTGGGTGGGGTGGTGGTGTCGTTGGTCAAGACGCGGGGGGGTAAGGTGGCGGTGGATGAGGCCAGCATGGAGCCGCTTCCAGCGGGGAAAGCTGAGAGTGATAAAAAAGAGAAAGACCCGCAATTGCGGGTCTGACTAACGCGCTTAATACGTGCAAACTCAGCGATACTTGATGCAACTAATCATCAAAAATACAAGAACTTGAATTACTAAACCTTGGAAATCTTGATAAGCAAACCCGCAAACATCATCCAAGCAAAACCGATGATAGCAAGCCAAGTAGACACTGCCAACCATCGTTTCAGCTTTGGCGGAAATCTTTTTAGTTCTTCAGCATCCACTTGTCCGCGGCGCAACACAAACCAGGGGAACGTGATTAGCCCACCAATAGCACAAACCAACATTAGTCGCCATTTAAAATAAGATCCACCCCAGGTTACTTTCAAGCACTCTATATACGAATTACTTGTAACCGAAGAGCAAACAACCTGATAATGACGAGTCAACGTTATGTACGCACTTATTGCAAAGCCCGACATGGAAATAACAAATGGGGAAATTACAAATAAAAGCCTTACAGCTATAGGCCATGTATTAATATCCATAATTTGATACCTCATAGATAAATTCCCCCGTCCCCTCCCCCATGACCTCACCTAACTTACCGCCCGCGAAGCTACCGCCGCCAACTAATAAAATTCCGCATAATGGAATTGCTAAACCCGCAGTACCCACAGCAAAAGCAGCACACACTGTACCCGCCGCTGCACCGGCTACCAACGAACCTGCCATTCCACCACCCACGCTCCCGCTGAATTTTCCGGTTTCTACGAAACGGGCTTTCCTGCAAGCCTCTGTACTCCCTGCCTGACAAACCTCTCTCACATTGAGGTACGACGAAACGCCGCTCAGTCCAATTGCAGCGTTCCCGCCGTGTTTGAGGTAATTGGAAAGTTTCGCCACTTTATCGAGATGCGTCGCATACCCCGGTATCTGCCCCGCCCCACCCGCTTTCGACCAGTGGTGCACAAGGCTCTTGGTCGAAATATTCAGACTCTTCTTCAGCCGCTCATAACTGCCCAAGTTCAGCTGTTTGTTAAGTAATGCCGCCTTCAACTGTCCATCCAGTTGCTGCAACAGTTGACGCCGCGAGACGAAAAATTCGCGACTGTTCAAATGCCCATGCCGCAAAAACTCCCGCTGATGCAATTGCTCGATCTGGGTCAAGGTGTTGCGGACCTGTTTCAACCCTTGATCCAGCATGTCCTTGCCCACGCCCATCGATTGGCTGGCATTGCTGAGCAAGCCGGCAATATCAGCCTGGTGCTTCATCATGAAATCCGATTCGGCAAAATCCAGCGCCGCCAACGCGTGCCGGGCGTCCTGAGCGGCAGCCATCAGCTTGGCTTCCTCACGGGTACAGGCATCGCCATTATCGGGGTCACCAATGACGAAAATTTCCCCAGCCTTGAATCCTTGATCGTAGGTAGGATTAAGTCGCTGCAAACGGGAAATGGGTAACGTGGCGTCCTGCTCGGCCAACTGCAGCAGAACCTGAGGGAACGACATGCTTCTGGGAACTACATAAAAGCCCGGTTCCATTGTCCCCGGTAATGCTGTAACTGACCCTCGCGAGCAGTTGCTTGCTTGAGCACCGGCGGTTGGCACAATAGACATTACGCGGTTAGACGCCAAAGTCCGCAGAGGTGGCGGTGCCACATCCAGCGGTGCTACGACTCGGTTACTACCGGGCGGGCAACCACAGTTCACCAGCGCCCCATCCATGGCCACGGCATGGCCATCAGAGAAGAGATGCAGAACGCCTTCAGCGACGGTCCCTTCATCGCCGCAGAGGGGACAGGGTGTTGTCCTGTCGCCCTCCCTGAGCACCCTACGCCCATCGCTCAAGTAGCAGAGATCAGTCGCGATGCAAACAGCGCCCGTCGTGGTGACATCACCGTCTACCGCCTGACCTTTTCCTCCCAGGTTGACACGCATCGACACGCTCTCTGTGCATAGGTGAGGTGTCGAAACCTAACAGCTGCAACAGCGCTTTTAGTGCCTGAACGTGAAAACCAGACACTTCCTACAGCAATTACGAAATCTGCTTACAAATCACTTGGAACTACGCAACATCTCCACCGGCACATACTTGCCGATCTCATACTTGCCAATCGCCGCGCGATGCACTTCATCCGGCCCGTCGGCCAGGCGCAAGGTGCGCTGCATTGCGTACATATACGCCAGCGGGAAATCACCGCTCACCCCGGCGCCACCATGCATCTGGATCGCCCGGTCAATCACCTTCAAGGCCACATTCGGCGCCACTACTTTGATCTGCGCGATTTCGCTGCGGGCCACTTTGTTGCCGACCGTGTCCATCATGTAGGCCGCTTTCAGGGTCAACAGGCGGGCCATGTCGATTTCCATGCGCGAGTCGGCGATCTTGTCGACGTTGCCGCCCAGGCGGGCCAGCGGGCGGCCGAAGGCAGTGCGCTCCACGGAGCGTTTGCACATCAATTCCAGCGCCCGTTCGGCCATGCCGACCGAGCGCATGCAGTGGTGGATGCGGCCTGGGCCGAGGCGGCCCTGGGCGATTTCGAAGCCGCGGCCCTCACCCAGAATCACGTTCTCGTAAGGCACCCGCACGTTCTCGAACAACACCTCGGCATGGCCATGCGGCGCGTCGTCGTAACCGAACACCGGCAGCGGCCGGACGATCTTCACGCCAGGCGCGTCGGTTGGCACCAGCACCATCGAGTGCTGCTGATGGCGCGGCCCTTCAGGGTCAGACAGGCCCATAAAGATCATGACCTTGCAGCGCGGGTCACAGGCACCGGAGGTCCACCATTTGCGACCATTGATCACCCACTCATCGCCATCACGCACAGCGGTGGCGGCCATGTTGGTAGCGTCCGACGAGGCCACGTCCGGCTCGGTCATGGCGAAGGCCGAGCGGATCTCCCCGTGTAGCAGGGGCTCCAGCCATTGGCGTTTCTGCGCCTCGCTGCCATAACGCACCAGCACTTCCATGTTGCCGGTGTCCGGTGCCGAGCAGTTGAACGGCTCTGGCCCGAGCAGCGAGCGGCCCATGATTTCGGCCAGCGGGGCGTATTCCAGGTTGCTCAGCCCGGCGCCGTATTCCGATTCGGGCAAGAACAGGTTCCACAGCCCCTCGGCGCGGGCCTTGGCCTTGAGTTCTTCCATGATCGCGGTGGGCTGCCAGCGATCGCCCTCGGCGACCTGGCGCTCGAACACTGCCTCGGCGGGATAGACATAGGCATCCATGAACGCGGTGACGCGCTCACGCAATGCTTGGACCTTGGGCGAATAGGCGAAATCCATCGGGGCTACCTTCACGGTTCGTAGGACATGGGCCAGAGCCTAGAGCAGCACGCGCCCATCCACCTAGTCTATTTTCCGCGTGTATAAACATTCATAACCGATATATGATCGGGCAATAATTCCAACAACGAGCGGCGCACATGAACCTCAGCAAGGTCGACCTCAACCTGTTCATCGTCTTCGACGCGATCTACACCGAAGCCAACCTGACCCGCGCCGGGCAAATTGTCGGCATCACCCAACCGGCAGTGTCCAATGCCCTGTCGCGGCTGCGCGAAACCTTCAACGACCCGCTGTTCGTGCGCACCGCACAAGGCATGGTGCCCACGCCGATGGCGCAGAACATCATCGGCCCAGTGCGCAACGCCCTTGCCCTGTTGCGCACCTCGGTGCAAGAAAGCCGCATCTTCAACCCGCAGCAGGCCAACAAGACCTTCCGCATCAGCATGACCGACCTGACCGAGGCGGTGATCCTGCCGCCGCTGTTCCAGCGCCTGCGCCGCCTGGCGCCTTCGGTGCTGATCGAGAGTTTCCTGTGCAAGCGTCGCGAAACCACCAAGGAACTGGCGGCCGGGCGGCTGGACTTTGCCGTCGATGCCCCGCTGAACACCGACCCGCAGGTACGCCACGTCAAACTGATGCAAGACCGCTATGTCTGCGCCCTGCGCCAGGGCCACCCGCTCGCCGACAGCAAACTGACTCTCGACAGCTACCTGGGCATGACCCATATCCATATCTCCAGCCGCCGCAATGGCCTCGGCTATGTGGACCTGGCCCTGGGCAAGATGGGCGTGCAACGCAAGGTGGCCTTGCGCTCACAGCACTACCTGATGGCTTCGCAGGTGCTGCAGCAGACCGACATGGTGATGACCGTCCCCGAGCGTTTCGCCCGCCGCCATCAACTGCGCTACCAGGCATTGCCTGTGGATGTACCGGCACTGGAAACCCACCTGTACTGGCATGAAAGCACGGATCAGGACCCCGCCAACCGCTGGATGCGCGAACAGATCATCGAGTTGTGCGAACGGGTGGTGGCGGAGGAAGAACGCACGCTGGAACCGGCCTGACGCTCCTGCCACGGTTCGGATGCCATGCTGGTGGAGAATTATTTTCTCTACCAGTCTTCATACCTAGAATTATTTACCAAAAAGGTGCGAATCAGCCAAACAGAAGGCAAAAATGTTTGGCCAAGGGCCGGGTACGCTTACTGCAACGATCACTGAATTCAACGTGACAGACACGGACCTGCCCCATGCCCAGCGCCCCGCTCTACTTCGACTACGCCGCTACCACGCCCGTTGACGACCGCGTCATCGAAACGATGCTCGCCTGCCTTGGCCGCCAAGCCAACTTCGGTAACCCCGCATCCAGTGGCCACGCCTATGGCCAGGCGGCCCGCAATGCCGTGGAGCAGGCGCGCCAGCAGGTCGCCGAACGCGTCGGCGCCGGCGCCGATGAGCTGGTGTGGACATCAGGCGCTACCGAGTCCAACAACCTTGCCCTCAAGGGTATCGCCCAAGGCATTGGCGAGCCCGGCCACCTGATCACCAGTCAGCTGGAACACAAGGCCGTGCTCGACACGGTCGCTGAACTGGAGCGCCAAGGATGGGCCGTTACCCGCCTGGCTGTGGATGCTTCGGGCCTGATCCAGCCTGAAGCCGTGCAGGCGGCACTGCAGGCCGACACCCGCCTGGTCTCGCTGATGGCGGTCAATAACGAACTGGGGACCGTGACCGATTTTGCGGCGATTGGCGAGCGTGTGCGAGCCCACGGTGCACTGTTGCATGTGGACGCCGCGCAGGCGGTGGGCAAACTGGCCATCGACCTGGCAGCAATGGCGGTAGACCTGATGTCGTTCTCGGCCCACAAAGTCTACGGCCCCAAAGGCATCGGCGCGCTCTACGTCGGGCCGCGCGCGCGCGAACTGATGCGTGCGCAGATGCACGGTGGCGGGCATGAACACGGGCTGCGTTCCGGCACCTTGGCGACCCACCAGATTGTCGGCATGGGCAGCGCTTTTGCCCTCGCCGGCCAGCCGGGGGACAGCGAGCACCAGCGCATCGAGCACCTGTCCCGGCGACTGCGCGATGGGTTGCTGGCCTTGCCAGCGGTCAGCCTCAACGGCTGCGACACACAGCGCATTGCGCATACCTTGAACCTGTGCATCGAGAGCCGAGGCTTCAACAGTGCAGCGTTGGCCAGTGAGTTGGCACTGTCGACCACGTCAGCGTGTAATTCGGCGAGCAATGCGCCATCGCATGTGCTGCTGGCGCTGGGGCTAGATGAAAGCCAAGCACGTAACAGCGTGCGGTTGAGCATTGGGCGGTTCAGCACCGAGGCTGAAGTGGACAAGGCGATCGAGGTGTTTGCCAGGGTGACAGCGCAGGCTTCAATGGCATTGTGGTGAGCCCGAGCTTGTTAGGGGCCGCTTCGCGCCCCATCGCCGGCAAGCCGGCTCCCACCGGAATTGCGCCATCTTCAGGACAGTGATGGCCCTGTAGGAGCTGGCTTGCCGGCGATGGGGCGCGAAGCGGCCCCAGCGATATCACAGGAAAGTGAAGACCTTCGAAGCCGGCAACCGCGATTTGCTCAGCCCCGCATTGAAGTCAGCCTCGCTCCGATAGCCCAGGCTCATGATCACCACGCTGGTGTAGCCCTGCTCGCGCAACCCCAGCTCGGCATCCAGCACCTTGCTGTCGAAGCCCTCGATCGGTGTTGCATCCAGGCCATGTGCCGCAGCGCCAAGCAGTGCGGTGCCCAAGGCCAGGTAGGTCTGCTTTTCCATCCAGTGCTGCACGTCTTTCTGGTCGAAGCGGTGCAGGTCGACGTAGTGACGACGGCTCTGGTTCTGCCCGGCGCGGGCCTGTTCATCGCGAAAACGGCCATCAGCGGCTTCCTGCGCGAGCACCGCATCCAAATGGGCCTCGGTCATCTCAGTACGGGTGCAGAACACGATGACATGGGACGCATCGAGAATCTTCGGCGTGTTGTAGGCGAAGCGCTCTTGGGTACTCTTGGCCAACCGGGCCTTGCCTTCGGCGCTGTCAGCGACGATGAAGTGCCAAGGCTGGGAGTTGACCGACGATGGGCTGTGGCGCAGTTGCTCGAGCAACGCATCGAGGGTGGCCTGGGGAATGCGACGCGAGGCGTCGTAAGCCTTGGTGGTGTAGCGGCGCTTGGCCAGGGAAACGGTATCCATGCAACAACTCCTGCAGTGAAACGGGATTTGTCGCGCATCTTATCTTTCCTGCAAATAAGAAAAACCGGCAAACTACAGCAACACTTTCATCCTGTGAGTGAAAATGCTGCGCATCACCGACCTTGAACTGTTCGTACGCAGCAGCGTGCTGGGCAGTTTCACCGCCGCCGCCCATGAGGCCGAACTGCTGCCGGGCCAGGTGGCCGCTGCCATCAAACGCCTGGAACGCGAGCTGGACGTGCGCCTGTTTGCGCGGACCACCCGCAGCCTGCGCCTGACCGCTGAGGGTGAGTTGTACTTGCCGACCGCGCAGAACGTGCTGGAAAGCCTGCGCCAGGGCCGCGAGGACTTGCACGGTAATGCCAGTACCTTGCGCGGCACCCTGCAGGTTTCAGCCCCTTCGGACATGGGCCGCAACATGCTGCTGCCCTGGTTGAGTGCCTTTCGCCGCGAGCACCCGGCGCTGCACCTGCGCTTCTTTCTGTCCGACCAGATGGCCGACCTCAATCGTGACCCGGTGGACATCGCCATCCGCTACGGCCTCAACCAGGATGCCAACTACATCGCCCTGCCGCTGGCCAGCTGGAACCGCCGGGTACTGGTCGCCTCCCCCGACTACCTGGCACGCCACGGCCGGCCACTGACGCCGGAGGCCCTGCAGCAACATGCCTGCCTGTTGTACATGCAACAGAACCGGGTGTATGACAAATGGCGGGTGGGTAACCGCACCGTGCAGGTGCGTGGGCCGCTGGTCAGCGACGACGCCGACGTGATCCGCCGCCTGGCACTGCTGGGTGAAGGTATCGTCTACAAGTCGTGGCTGGATGTCAGCGCCGACATCGAGGCGGGCGCACTGGAGATTCTGCTGCCCGAACACCTGGGCGAGCCGACGCCGGTCACCTTGGTCTGCCCGCACCGCAAGCAGCTGACGCCGGCAGTGACACAACTGCACCTGTGGCTGCGCGAACGCTTCGAGGCCCTGCGGCCGCGGCTGCTGAACAAGGGCTGCACAATCGTTCCAGACTGAACCACACGCGTGCGCTAAGGTAGCGTTTTACCCCCACGGCCTGCCCCCATGAGCAACTGGATCGACCTCAAGCAAGACGCCGACACCGGCATCGAGTCGGTCCGCGCGCATTTTGTCGGGCATGCCTACGACCCGCACTGGCACGACAGTTTCCTGGTCGGCGTCACCGAGCAAGGTGTGCAGCAGTTCAACTGCCGCCGGGTACGCCATCGCAGCACGCCGGGCCAGGTGTTTCTGCTCGAGCCCGGCGACATCCACGACGGCCTTGCACCGACCGAGGAAGGCTTCACCTACTCGACACTGTACTTAGAGCCGGCCTGGCTGGACGATCAATTGCGGGCCTTGTTCGAACACGCACCCAGCGCCGGCCTGCCCAGCTTTGCCGATACCTTGTGCCACGATGAGCGCCTGGCCCGCGCCACTGCGCTGGCCTTTAACAGCGTGCACTACCAGGACCTGCGCATTGTCCGCCAGACCGCCATGGACGACCTGCTGGCCTGCCTGACCCGCCACCTGCACTGGCGCAAACGCGTCAACCCCGACCCGCGCCTGCCGCTGACCGCGCAGCGGGCGCGTGACTACCTGCATGCTCACCTGGACCGCGACATCGGCCTGGAAGACGTGGCCCAGGCCTGCGGTGTCGACCGTTTTCGCCTGACCCGGGCGTTCAAAGCCGCCTTCGGCCTGGCCCCGCACGCCTACCTGATCCAGTTGCGCCTGGCCCGCGCGCGGCGCCTGCTCAGCCAAGGCCAGACACCTGCTGAAGTGGCCATGGCGCTGGGCTTTGCCGACCAGAGCCACTTGGGGCGCTGGTTCCGCCGGGCGTATCGGTTGACCCCAGCCGACTACCGCCGGCGCTGCTCAAACCTTCCAGACTGACTGCAGCCAGGCAGCGAACATGGCGCTTCGAACCCTCGGAGCCTTGTGCCATGTCGCAGACGTTGTTGCCCTTCATCCTCTTCGCCCTGGTGGCCAGCATCAGCCCCGGGCCGACCAACCTGTTGATCCTGGCACATGGCGCACGGCAAGGTTTGCGGGCGAGTGTGGCGCCCATCCTCGCCGGCTGTGGCGCAGCCGCGGCCGTGGTGCTGCTGGTCGGGCTGGGGCTGGGCGAGCTGTTAGTGCGCCATCCACTGGCCCAGCAGCTGATGAGCTGGGCTGGCGCGCTGTGGTTGAGTTGGCTGGCGTGGCGCATTCTGCGCAGCGCTGGGCAGCCCTTGGACATCAACGCAGACAAGCCTTTGGATGCGCTCAGCGCGGCGTCGCTGCAAGTGGTGAACCCGAAAGTGTGGATGATGGCCGTGGCCGTGATAGGGGTATTTGCCGCGCCCGCACTGCCGGTGTGGCAGTTGGCGCTGGTGTTTCTGCTGATTGCCCTGCCGTGCATGACGGCCTGGGCACTGCTGGGGGTAGGAAGTGCACGCTGGTTGCAGGTGCCTGCGCGGTTGCTGTGGTTCAACCGGGGGTTGGCGGTGGTGTTGCTGGTGTCGGCTTGGGCGACGCTGCTGGGTTGATTGTGATGTTGGCTTTGCCGGCCTCTTCGCGGGCAAGCCCGCGAAGAGGCCAGTACAGGCAAATTAGCCACCTAAGGCATCACGGAACCGCCGGGTACTGGCCGCCGCCAGCAGCAACCCGACAACCGCGACACAGCCTCCGACCAGGCCGATGTCGGCCACGTCCATCTGGCTGCTGACGATACTGCCCAGCAATGCCCCTCCACCAATACCAATGTTGTAAATGCCCGAGAACAAGGCCATGGCCACGTCCGTGGCATCGGACGCCAACTTCAGTGTCTTGGACTGCAGCGACAGGCTGAAGCTCAAAATCGCCACGCCCCAGAACATGCTCAACACAGCAAACGCATAGAAGTTGCCCGACAAGGGCAACATCAACAGCAGGCAGGCCGCCAGCAGGCCAATCGAGCCCACCAGAAAACCCTGCGGGAAGCGGTCGCTGTAACGGCTGAACAGCACCGAGCCGAACACGCCGGCGCCACCAAACAACAGCAGCAGCAACGTGGTGCGCTCACCGCTGATTTGCGCCACATGCAGGGCAAACGGTTCGATGTAGCTGTAGGCGGTGAACTGCGCAGTGATCACCAGCGTCACCAGCAGGTAGGTGATCACCAGGGCCGGGCGCTTGAACAGGATCGGCAAACTGCGCAGCGAACCGGAGTTCTGGCTGGGCAGCAGCGGCAACGACTTCATCAAGCACAGCATGGTGGCCAATGCCACGCCCGCAATGCTGAGGAACGTCACGCGCCAGCCCAGGGCCTCACCCACCACACGGCCCAGCGGGATACCCAACACCATCGCCAGGGTCGTGCCGGTGGCCAGCAGGCCGAGGGCCTTGGCCTGCTGGCCAGGCGGGGCCACACGCACGGCCAGCGACGCGGTAATCGCCCAGAACACGGCATGGGCCAAGGCGATGCCGATGCGGGTCAACAGCAACATGGCAAAGCTCTGCGACAGCCACGACAACAGGTGGCTGACGATGAACACCAGAAACACGAACAGCAGCAGGCGCCGGCGCTCGATGTTGCGGGTCAACAGCATCATCGGCAGCGACGCCAGGGCCACGACCCAGGCATAGATGGTCAGCATCAGGCCGACTTGGGCAGTGCTCATGTCGAAGCTGCGGCCAATGTCGCTGAGCAACGCTACCGGGACAAACTCGGTGGTGTTGAAGATGAAGGCCGCGAGGGCCAGGGCGATCACGCTCAGCCAACTGCCGTTACCGGTGGTCGGCGGCACATCAGTGGGTAGGGGTCCGTTCATGGGTGGGATTCTATTCTCCGCAGGCATGGCGAAAAGACGCGCGTCAGGGGCCAAGTATCGGCCGCGCTGAGGCACGGGTTTGTTATTGGAAGGAATGCCGGCATGGTACGCGTCAATACCGGGCCTCACAACCAGCGGCACATTGCGAGTAACATGCCCGCTTAATGTGAATTGCAAGCGGAACAAGGAGCCCGATCCGCCCATGGACAAGCAACAACCCCAGCAGCAGTGGCAGCAGGCGGTCACCACCTACGCCCAGGCCATCAACCGCTACGTCGCGCAAGGCTGCGCACAGGGCTGGGACAACCTCGAAGAACCACAGCCTGCGGCCACCGAGCACCTGCTCGACGCCTGGCAGGCCGCCTTGGAAGCGATCAACCAGCCGGGGGTGGACGAACAGCAACGCCAAGCCTTCCGCGCCGCCTGGCCGCCCGCCCACCTGCCGCTGGTGCCGCTGCTCGACGCGCATGGCCAAGGCATCAGCAGCCTCCTGGTGCTGGACGACGGCAGCCTGCTCGCGCGCATTGGCATGCCCTATGAAAAGGGCCAAGTGGTGCGCATCGATCAACAAGGCGTGACGCCCGTCATCGGTATCGAGCACTTCGGGCGTTGCCCACAGCGCCGCTACTTTGCCCTGGCCAACGCCGAGGGCGTGCGCGTGACCGATGGCTGGGGCGGCCCGCAGGTCGCTCGCCTGGCCTGGCCTAGCGGGCTCGAAGGCCTGCCAGCGGGTTACCCGTTCGAGCCGCTCGACCTGCCACCCACACCCACCAGCCTGGTGCCCTTCGCCGATGGCCAGCGGGTGCTGCTGGTGAGCGCCGAAGGTATTTACCTGCTGGCCGCCGAAGGTGCCACCCGGCTGCTGCCACGCCAAGCGCAGATTCTCGAGGAACTGGCCGAAGGCACCGACCCGGATGATATTGCCCTGGGCCTGGCCATGGAGCACGGTGCAGTGTCGCCGGACGGGCGCCTGATCGTGGTGGGTGAACAATGCAGCCGCCACCTGGTGCTGAATGACCAGTTGGAGGAAGTGGCGCAGATCGGCCCCGGCGGCGAATACCCGCACTTCGCCCTGTTCAACCGCAGCGGCGACCAGTTGATCGTCAATGCCTGCCACTTCTACAACGGCGGCACACTGGGGGTACGCGTGGCAGACCTTGCGGGCCTGGACACCGACTACTACAGCGAAGACCCACGCACCCCACTGCTGCAAGACGGGGCCCGGGTTTATGCCGGGGTCGCAGGCGATGGTGAGTACATCGTCGGCGATGCCTACGGCTACCTGCGGGCGTTTGGCGAAGAAGGCACGGAACATTGGCAGCACTTCCTGGGGTCGACCATCAGCGCCATGGACATCAGCGCAGATGGACGCACGCTGGTTGCGGCGAGCCATGCCGGGTTCATTTCAGTGATTGCCTTGGGCAGTGGGCGGCCTGAGTGGCAGATCGGTACCGGCGAGCATGGTGAAGTGCGGCGCTGGTTGTTCTGGAAGGGGTGGGACAAGGCGCTGGTCTGGTAGATCTGCACTGGCTTCTTCGCGGGCAAGCCTGCGAAGAAGCCCGGTGCGGATTAACGCCAGGATCAGCCCTGCAATGTCGCCATGTCGATCACAAAGCGGTACTTCACATCCCCAGCAATCATCCGCTCGTAAGCCTGGTTGATATTACGAATATCGAGCATTTCAATATCGCAGCGGATGTCGTGCTCGGCACAAAAATCCAGCACTTCCTGAGTCTCGGCGATGCCGCCGATCAACGAGCCGGCCAGTACCCGACGCTTGAGCACCAGGTTGGCCGCGTGCAGCGCCGGTTCAATCGGTTCGATCAGGCCGACCAGAATATGCACACCATCGAAGGTGAGGGTTTCCAAGTACGGATTGAGGTCGTGCTGCACCGGAATGGTGTCGAGCAGGAAGTCAAAGCGACCTGCCGCGGCGCGCATCTGCTCGTCATCGGTGGACACGATCACATGGTCGGCACCCTGGCGGCGCGCTTCCTCGGCCTTGGCCGGCGAACGGGTGAACAAGGTCACTTCCGCGCCCAGCGCCTTGGCCAGTTTGATACCCATGTGGCCGAGGCCACCCATGCCCAGGATGCCTACCTTGTGGCCAGGGCCAACGCCGTGGTGCTTGAGCGGCGAATAGGTGGTGATGCCGGCGCACAAGATCGGCGCGGCGCTGGGCAGGTCCATGCCGGCAGGGATACGCACGACAAAGTGCTCGCTGACAACGATGCTGCTGGAATAGCCACCCATGGTGTTGCTGCCATCGACCCGGTCAGGGGTGGCGTAGGTCATGGTCGGGCCTTCCAGGCAGTATTGCTCCAGGTCCTTGGCACACGCCTCACAGTGGCGGCAGGAATCGACCATGCAACCGACGCCAACCAGGTCGCCGACCTTGTGCGCGGACACCTTGTCGCCCACCGCGGTGACCCGGCCGATGATCTCGTGGCCCGGCATCAACGGGTACACGGCGATGCCCCATTCGTTGCGCGCCTGGTGGATGTCTGAGTGGCACACGCCGCAGTAGAGGATCTCGATGGCGACATCGTCCGGGCGCGGGCTGCGGCGCTCGAAGGTCATGGGAGCCAGAGGGCTGGTCGGGGTTTGGGCGGCATAACCGATGGCGGTGTACATGCGGGACCTCGCAGAGAAGTGAAACGATTCAGGCGGCGCATTTTGCGCGCCATGGCTCGCCTCGCCCACCGCAGATTCTCCGGCATGCATGCCTGATTCTCCGAAGTTACCCTCAAGCATCTGACGCTAGACCTTCAATCTGCGATGATGCAACTGTCTGATTCTCTGCCCAGGTTCACCATGCAGCTCACCCGCCATGTCGACGCTAACGCCCCCCTCTGCGCGCTGATCCGCCGCCTCGCCACCCGCCCGGGTTTCGTGCCCACTCACCTGCCCCAGGTGCAGGTGCTGAGCTGGGACCACTATGTCGCCAGCAGCCCACAAATCTACGAGCCAAGCCTAATGATCCTGGCCCAGGGCAGCAAACTCGCGCGGCTGGGGCCGCGCACCCTGGAGTACGGTGCGGGCCACTACTTGGTGCAGGCGTTGTCAGTGCCGTTCATGTGCGAAACCTTCGCCACCCGCGAGGCGCCGCTGTTGGGCGTGGCAGTGGACATTGACCGCAGCGTGCTGGGTGAACTGGTACAAAGCATGGACCTGGCACCGGATGCCGCCGTCCAGGCCCAGACCCCGCAGTCCATGACCTCTGCGGCGCTGGATGCGCCCATGCGCGAAAGCGTCGAGCGGCTGCTGAGCTGCCTGCAAGACCCGCTGGATGCCAAGGTGCTCGGCCCGGCGCGGGTGCGCGAAGTGCTCTATACCGCGCTACGCGGCCCGCAAGCCGGCGTGTTGCGGGCGTTGGTCGAACAGCAGGGGCATTTCGCCCGCATCGGCGCCGCCCTCGCCCACCTGAGCGAACACTACACCGAGCCGTTGAGCGTTGAGGCGCTGGCGGCACGCGCCAACATGAGTGTGTCGACCTTCCATGAGCATTTCAAACGCTGCACCGACATGGCACCGATGCAATACCTCAAGCGCCTGCGGCTGCTCAAGGCGCAGCAGATGCTGATCGGCGAGGGCTTGGGGGTGGCGCAGACGGCGCACCGGGTGGGCTACCAGAGCACCTCGCAGTTCAGCCGCGAGTACAAACGCCAGTTTGACCGCAGCCCGGGGGATGAGGTGGCGTACCAGAGCTTGCCGGTTTGATTGGTGGTGGCCGCTAGGTGTCTGGCTGGGGCGTTGTGGTGTGGCAGAAACCGAGCGCCGCCCGCGCGGCGCATCGCGAGCAACGCTCGCTCCTACGTCTGTTTCGGGCCAATTATTTCTGGGGCATAGGCGCGCGGTCCCCTGGTGCCTGACACGATATCGGATAGATCAAACAAGGCGGTCGCGCGCAACTATCACAGGCTTTACTGGCCCGAAACAGACGTAGGAGCGAGCGTTGCTCGCGATGCGCCGCGCGGGCGGCGCTCGGTTTCCGCCACACCATCAAACCCCAGCCATACACACCCAACATCTCACCCCCCATTGCTACCCACCAACCGACCCAGCTAATATTGAGAAAGATTCGCACTCACAACTGGATACCAGGCGTTGGACAGCACATCGACCCGCAAGCTGGGCTTCTTCTTCAGCGACCATCACCGCTGGCTGCTCCAACATGTCTTCAAACGCCTGCGTAATCGCGCCGATGCCGAGGACACGGCAGCCGAGGCGTTCTGCCAGATGCTGGGCGCACGCGTCGATCCGGACAGCATCGAGCAACCGCGTGCCTACCTCTCGACCATCGCCCGTCGGCTGATCTTCGATCGGTACCGCCGCCGCCAACTCGAGCAGGCGTACCTCGAGCGCTTGGCGCTGCTGCCCGAACCCATCGCCCCTTCTGCCGAAGAGCAACTGCTGCTGATCGAGGCACTGGTGACCATCGACAAGGTGCTGGACGGCTTGCCCGCCATGGTCAAGGCCGCCTTCCTCTACAGCCAGCTCGACGGCATGAGCTACGTCGACATCGCCGCCCGCTTGCAGATCAGCGAACGCACCGTCAGCCGCCACATGAAGCAGGCCCTGCGCCACTGCTACCTGTGCGAGGTGCACGCATGAGCGCAACACGCCTGGACCCGATCAGCGAGCAAGCCATCGACTGGATGGTCGCGCTCAAGGCCGGCACGCCTGACCAGGCGCTGCTGCAACGGCTGGCGCACTGGCTGCGCCAGGACCCCGCACACCAACGCGCCTGGGACCGCTTGCAACAACACCTGGGCAGCCCGTTTGCGGCGCTGCAGGCGCTGGACCAACGAGCCCCAGGGCAAGCCGCCGAAGCCCGCCAACTGCTGCTCACGCCCACCCACTCTCGCCGCGAAGTGCTGGGCGCGCTGGCAGGCATGGGCGTCGTCGTAGGCGCCTTGTGGAGCGGTTGGCGCAGCGACAGCGCGCAAAACTGGCTGGCCGACCTGCACACCGCCAGCGGCGAGCGGCGCAGCTTCACCCTGGCAGACGGTAGCCGCCTAAGCCTAAACAGCGCCAGTGCCGTCGACCTGCAGTTCGATGCCCGCCAACGCCTGCTGATACTGCGCCGTGGCGAAATGGTGATTCAGGTCGCGCCCGACCCTCAGCGCCCCCTGCGCGTGCGCACGACCCAAGGGCAAGTGCAGGCGCTGGGCACCCGCTTTCTGGTAACCCAAGAGCAAGCCGCTACCCGCGTCGTGGTGCTGGAGCACAGCGTGCGCGCCAGCCTGCGCGATGGCCGCTGGCAAGACGTGCAACAAGGGCAGGCGGCCCTGCTGCGCAGCGATGGCATCCAGCAACTGGGCGGCGAGCAGCAACAACGCTGCGCCTGGCTGTATGGGCGCCTGGAAGTGCTCGACGAACCCCTGCACGCGGTCATCGATGCCCTGCGCCCCTACCAGCGCGGCTACATACGGCTGGCCCCGGCGGTGCGCGAGATGCGCGTGCAAGGCGTGTTCCCGCTGGACCAGCCGCAGGAAGCGCTGGCCGCCCTGGCGGAAGCCCTGCCAATCAAGGTCGAACCGTTCGGCCCCTGGGTGACGTTGATCGGCCCTGGCCAAGGCTAATGAAAATATTTTCGAAAATCATTCGCGGGCGTGTCCGGTTTTCGTTTCTCGTCCCACCTATCTCCTGACAAGTCACTTCATTCGGGAGAATTCTGTGCTCAACCTCTGGCCCCGCGCCTTGCCCCTCGTCGTTGCCCTGAGCAGCCTCAATGCCCATGCCCAGGTGCAGACCCTGGCGTTCGACCTGCCGCCTGCCAGCCTGGCCACCACCCTTAACCGGATTGCCAGCCAGAGCTGCTACATCATCGCGCTCGAACCCCAGCTGGTGCGCGGCAAGCAGGCGCCGGCAGTCGTAGGCCAGATGAGTGCCGAGCAAGCCATGCAAACCGCGCTGGTCGGCAGCGGCCTGCAATTGCGGCTCACCAGCAGCGGCCACTTCAGCGTCGCCCCGGCAACCCCAGAGAGCGACGTGCTGGAGCTTGGCAGCACCAGCATCACCGACAATTACCTGGATGCCACCAGCGAAGGTAGCGGCTCGTACGCCGCACGCGCGGTGACCCTTGGCAAAGGCACGCACACCCTCAAGGAAATCCCTCAGTCGGTGACGGTGATTACCCGTAAACAGCTGGATGACCAAGGCATCACCGACCTGCAGGAGGCGCTCAACCACACCACCGGGATCGTCGGCGCGCAAGGCATCGGCCCAGGCGTGGTGGTGACATCGCGCGGGTTCCAGATCGACGACTGGCAGTACGACGGCGTGCCTATCCCGCGTAACAACTATTCGCTGGGCAACTGGGCGACCCAGGACCTGGTGTTCTTCGACCGCATCGAGGTCCTGCGCGGCGCCTCGGGCTTGCTGCAAGGCACCGGCAGCCCCGGCGGCGCGATCAACCTGGTGCGCAAACGCGGCCAGGCCACCCCGACCGTTACCGTCACCGGCAAGGCCGGCTCCTGGGACCACTACGGCCTGCAACTGGACGCTGGCGGCCCGCTGACCGCCGACGGTCGCGTGCGCGGCCGGATGGTGGCCGACGAGGACCAGAGCGACAGCTTCATCGACTACCAATGGAGCAAGTCCCACTCCCTGTATGGCGCGCTGGACATTGACCTGAACGACGCCACCACCGTAGGTGCCGGCATCAGCTACAACCGCCAGCAGTCGCGGCCAATGCTGCGTGGCATCCCCCGCTACACCGACGGCAAGCCGGTCGACCTGCCCCGCTCGACCTTCACCGGCGCCCGTTGGAACCGTGCCGAAACCGACGTGACCACCTACTACGCGGACCTCGAACACCGCTTCAACGACGACTGGGCGTTCAAGGCCGCCGCCGTGCGCATGGACGAAGTCAACACTTCCACGCACCAGCGCGTGCAGTCCACCGGCCAGGGCGTGGCGCCGGACGGCAGCGGCATCACCTATGCCGACTGGCTCACCGACTTCCACAACACCAAGCTGGGCCTGGACATGAACGTGGTGGGCCACTTCAACACCGGGCCGCTGGCCCATGAAATCACCGTCGGCGGCAACTACTCCAAGCTGACGTCGGACGACGCCTATTGGCGCAACTTCGCCGCGTCTGGCGACACCCTCTTCGACATCGACCACAACCGCCCCGAGCCTAGCCGTGACAGTGTGTTCGACGGCAAACTCGCGCGCTCCAACAAGGCCAGCTATGACATCCGCCAAAAAGGCCTGTACGGCGTGTGGCGGGTCAAGCCGACCGATGACCTGACCCTGATCCTCGGCTCGCGGGTCAGCTGGTTCGACTACAGCTGGGACTCGATCGACTTCAACAGCCGCACCGACCCCGGCAGCCGCACCCCCACCAGCCGCATGACCGAGTCGGGCGAAGTCACCCCGTATGCCGGCTTCGTCTACGACCTGACCCGCGAGTGGGCCTGGTACGCCAGCTACACCGACGTGTTCGTGCCGCAAACCGAGCGGGCCGTCAACAACGTGCCACTTAAGCCTGTGATCGGCAGTAACTACGAAACTGGCCTTAAGGGCGAATTGCTCGACGGCCGAGTCAACGCCTCGCTGGCGGTGTTCCGCTACGACCAAGAAAACCGTGCGGTGACCGACGTGGCTTCGGGCTTTGCCTGTGATGACTGGTACTGCTCCACTGCGGCGGGCAAGGTGCGTAGCCAGGGCATCGAGGCCGAGATCAGTGGCGAAGTGCTCAGCGGCCTGCAGCTGTTTGCTGGCTACACGTACAACACCACCAAGTTCCTCGACGACCCGGACGAAGAAGGCCGCGTGTTCAGCCAGTGGACGCCCAAGCACATGTTGCGCGCCTGGGCCGACTACACCCTGCCACTGGACGGCCAACGCTGGAGCACCGGCCTGGGCTTCACCAGCCAAAGCCATACCCTGGGCTACGAACGCACCTACACCGTGCCTGGCTACACCGTGTGGAGCGCGCGCCTGGCGTATCAGCTGACGCCGGAAGTGAACCTTGCGGTCAACGCCAACAACCTGTTCGACAAGAAGTACTGGGTTGCCGGCTTCAACCAGCTCAATGGCAGCAACAACTACGGCGAGCCCCGCAACTTCATGTTGACGGTCAAGTACACGCCTGAGTTTTAAAACGCAGCACGCATCACTCGGTCAACGGCCATTGCGCAAGCGGCCAGTACACACCCTTGCGCGATTCATACAGGGCGAAGTGCCGCGCGGCCAGGAAGAACTCCGGCGCCGTGGCGGCCTCCGGCGGCTGGCCGCGGTAGTCCCTGGACAAGGTCAGGTGCGGGCGGTATTCACGGCTCGCCGCCTCCACTCCCAATGGCAGCAGCGCCTGCTGCAGGCCATACACCAGTTGCAGCAAGGCCGGCGGCGTTTGCTGCGGCTCAAGCACCAGCGCACTGGCGCGCGGCCATACCTGCAAACGGTCGAGCAACAGGCGCGGCGGCGCAGCCGGGCGCTTGAGTGCATCGACCGCAGCGCAGATCGAGGGCAGCAAGGCGGTGTCTACATCACCGAGAAACAGCAGCGTCACATGGAAGTTGTCGGCGGGTACCGGCTTGCCAGTGCGCAAGTTCAAGCCACGCCGCCACTGGGCCAGGGCACGGCGCTGGGCATCGCTGACCGGCAAGGCGAAAAACAGCCGTTTGAAGGGGGCGCCACTGGGGCGAACGTCCTGAACCATGTGATCTCCTTGACATGAAACGTTTGCGCAAGCGCTAGGCCATTACACCTAAGTCGCGCGGTAGTCACGTAACAATAAGTACAAACTGCTCCCATGATTGTTTATGCTGGCCAGCTTATGCCATGGCGCATGGCCATTTTTCGACAAGTAAACGTCCATGAAAATTGCACTCGTACTCCTCTTTGTTCTGTCGATCGCCTATGTTCACCTACGCGGTCGCGTTCGCCACAAGCTGACTCGTCAGCTGGGCGACCACTCCAGCTTCCTGGCCCCGGTCAACAGTTTCCTCTACCTGTTTTCCAAGCACCCGGCCAAGCCCTACTTGCCGGTCGAGGCCTTCCCCGAACTGCAACCGCTGCAGGACCACTGGCAGGAAATCCGTGCCGAGGCGCAGCAGTTGCTCCACGTCGGTGAAATCAAGAAATCCGAGAACTACGATGACGTCGGTTTCAACTCATTCTTCAAGACCGGTTGGAAGCGCTTCTACCTGAAGTGGTACGGCGAAAGCCACCCCTCTGCCATGACCCTGTGCCCACGCACCACCGAACTGCTGCAAGGCATCGGCACGGTCAAGGCTGCGATGTTCGCCACCCTGCCACCGGGCGCCAAGCTGGTGCGCCACCGCGACCCGTACGCTGGCTCCTACCGCTACCACCTGGGCCTGGACACGCCGAACGATGACGGTTGCTATATCGACGTAGACGGCGAGAAGTACTCGTGGCGCGACGGTGAGGGCGTGATTTTCGACGAAACCTACATCCATTACGCGGCCAACACCACCGACCACAACCGCATCATCCTGTTCTGCGATGTCGAGCGCCCGCTCAAGTACCGCTGGGCAACGGCGTTCAACCGCTGGTTCAGCCGCAACGTGATGGCCGCTGCCGCCGCGCCCAACGATGCCAACGACAAGACCGGTGGCATCAACCGGCTGTTCACCCGCATTTACAAGATCCGCGAACGCGGCAAGGCGCTGAAAAAGCGCAATCGCATGCGCTACTACCTGGAAAAATGGGCGGTGGTGGCTGCACTGGTGCTGGTGTTCATCTACATCTGATTCAGCGCTGCCTGTGCCGTCGGTACAGGCAGCAGATGCCCTCGCCTTTTTCGACTAGCCTGAAAGCTCCACTCGCAACCCCCCCAAGGTGAAGACGATGAGCATGATGGACTGGGACGCCTACCGTAAGCAGTTGATGGCCGGCATCGGCGATCTCAAGCAGTTGTCTCCCGACACCGTGGCCGGCTACATGACCGCCAGCGGTGCGGGCGCCAAGACCAACCACCTGGACGCCAAGACCCGCGAACTGATCTCCCTCGCGGTGGCCGTGACCACCCGTTGTGACGGCTGCATCGCCGTGCATTCGCAACAAGCAGTGAAGCACGGCGCCAGCCGCGAAGAGATTGCCGAAGCCCTTGGCGTAGCGGTGGCGATGAACGCCGGCGCCGCATTGGTGTACTCGGCACGCGCCATGGACGCAGTGGGCAAGGCCAACGGCTGACCCTGCGTGGCGTCGCCGCCCTTGCGCGACGGCGCCGCGCCACCCAGACTTGGCGGTCCAGCCATTGCAGGAACCACCATGATCCACATTCGCCCCATGACGCCCGAGGACTTCGAGCGTTTCTGGCCCACCTTCCAGGCCATTGTCCTGGCCCGTGAAACCTACGCCTTCGACCCTGCCCTGAGCTTCGACCAGGCCCGCCAGTTGTGGCTGGAGATGCCCCTTCGCACCTGGGTAGCAGAGGACGACGGTGAGCTGCTGGGTTCCTACTACCTCAAAGCCAATGCTGCCGGCCCCGGGGCCCATGTAGGTAACTGCGGTTACATGGTCTGCGAGGCGGCGCGTGGCCGTGGTGTGGCCCGGATGATGTGTGAGCATTCGCAAAAGCTGGCGCGCCAGGAGGGGTTTCTGGCGCTGCAGTTCAATTCGGTCGTGGCCAGCAACGAAGTGGCCGTGGCGCTGTGGCACAAGCTCGGTTTCGAAACGGTCGGCCGCCTGCCCAAGGCTTTCCGGCATGGCCGGCTGGGCTTGGTGGATTGCCTGGTGATGTACAAGTGGCTGGCGGATGAGCCAGTGGTGGAAAAACCGCCACTGTTGATCGGGCGCAAGAACATCGAAGCCCGCGTGTCGCGCCGCCGGGGGCGTTAGCCGACGGTAGGAGCAGCCTTGTGCTGCTAAGAGATCAACGCATGCATCATGCTGGTCATCGCCTGCACTGGCCCCTTCGCAGCGCAAGGCTGCTCCTACACAAACCGCGGTGTTGGCAAATCGCTGCTTAGAACGCCAAGCCGACCTTGAAGCCAAACTCATCACGCTTGAGTTTGGTGTTGTCCGCAACGGGCGAGTCGCCATCCAGCTTGTATTCGGTGCGGGTATAGTAGACCCCCGCCTGTACCGGCATGCCGCCCTGCTGGTTCATCAGCAGGGTGACCTCGGCATAGGGGTTGGTGCGGTCCTTCAGGTCCACGGTGTCACTGCCGAAATCATCGACCTTCAGGCGCGCACGGCCATCGAGGGTATGGCGCGCGCCCACCTCCACGCGCAGGGTCGACGCATCGAATTGATGGTTGTAACCCAAGGCCGCCTTGGCAAAGGGCGACTTGACCGTGAGTTTGGTGTCCAGGTCGTTGATTTCGGGCTCGAAGCGCGACCAGCTGTAGCCGCCGCCCACGGTCACATCGACAAAGTTGCGCGCATCCAGTGCAGCACGCCAACCGAGGTCGAGATCGGCCTGGGCTTCCTTGAGTTTGTTGTCATTCTTCTTGCCGTACTTGGCCTCGGCACCGATCTGGTAGATGAAGCCGGACTCGGCGGTCATCTTGTTGCCGAAGGTGGCGAATACACCGCCCTGCCCCAAGTGTTCCTTGTCGGTTTCGCTACCGCCTTCGAATTTGAAGTCGTTATAGGCACCCAGCAGGCCGAGGGTGAACAGCGGGTCGGTACTGGGCGCTGCGGTGGCCGCCAAAGGAGAAGCGATCAAGGCGAGTAGGCAAGTGTGACGCAACAGGTGACGAGCGGACATGCGTGAAGTCTCCATGACGTGAAAACAGTGATAACGAGCGGTTCGAGAGACACGCTTTGGAGAAAGTTCGAAAAAATTCATTGAGAGCGTATGCCTTGAGCTATGCAGCGCCTATGAGATCGAGCGCCGCGCGGGCGGCGCTCGATCTCATAGGCGCCAACCCCCTCATGCCATACACCCCCTCCAAATCCCCATTGCTGGCCACCCAATTTAAGTTATAAGATAACGTTTCATTTGACACCCATTCCTACCAGCGACCTTCCATGACTAGCGCCAGCGCCACCCCCACCCTGCTTACCCAGCGCCTGCAGAGCATCGATGCCCTGCGCGGCCTGGTCATCCTGTTCATGCTCCTGGACCACGTCCGCGAGACCTTCTTTCTGCACCGCCAGGTCAGCGACCCGATGGCCATCGACGTCACCGATCCGTCGTTGTTCTTCAGCCGTACCCTGGCCCACCTGTGCGCGCCGGTGTTTGTCCTGTTGACTGGCCTTTCGGCCTGGCTGTATGGCGAGAAGTACCAGGGCCGTAGCGATGTCTCGGCCTTTCTGTTCAAACGCGGGCTGTTCCTGGTGGCGCTGGAGTTCACCCTGGTCAACTTCGCCTGGACCTTCCAACTGCCCCCCAGCGTGATCTACCTGCAGGTGATCTGGGCCATCGGCGTGAGCATGATCGCCTTGTCCCTGCTGGTGTGGTTGCCACGGGCAGCGCTGATCGCCCTGGGTGCGATCATCGTCGCCGGGCACAACCTGCTCGACAGCCTGCACTTCGGCGCTGAGTCGGCCCTGCACGTGCCGTGGGCAATCCTGCACGACCGTGGCTGGCTGGCATTCTCCGACCACCTGCGCCTGCGCACCTCCTACCCGGTGCTGCCTTGGATCGGCGTCATCGCCTTGGGCTACGGCCTTGGCCCGTGGTTCGCCCGTAGCAGCGACGCAGGCCAACGCCAGCACCGCCTGCTGCTGGCCGGGGTGATCGCACTGCTTGGTTTTGTCGTGCTGCGCATGCTCAACGGCTACGGCGAGGCACCCTGGAGCGGGTACCCGACGTTGACGCAAACGCTGATGAGCTTCTTCAACATCACCAAGTATCCGCCGTCCTTGCTGTTCCTGGCCCTCACCCTGGGCTGTGGCCTGCTGCTGTTGCGCGCCTTCGAGCGTGCTGGCCAGGCCCGCTGGATCAACGCCCTGGCGGTTTACGGTGCAGCACCGATGTTTTTCTACCTGCTGCACCTGTATGTGCTGAAGCTGCTTTACCTGGCCTGCGTCGCGCTGTTCGGCCACAACCAGGGGGATTACTTCGGCTTCGACGGCATCGGCGCCGTGTGGCTGGGCGCCGCCTTGCTCGCCGTGTCGCTGTACCTGCCAGTACGCAGCTTCGCGCGGTTGAAGGCGCGTCGGCGTGACATCACCTGGCTCAAGTACTTCTGAAAAGCGTTTTCACCCGGCTGCCTGATGGTCTACCATGCCGGCCGCCGGTTTCCACCACGGAATTAATAGGGAATCCCAAGCCCGCTAACGCGGGCCAAACGGAACTGCCCCCGCAACTGTAGGTGCCGAGCCTGCTCCATCAATGCCACTGGACAACACTGTCCGGGAAGGCTGGAGCCGGGCCATGACGCACCAGTCAGGAGACCTGCCGGCGCAAAAACACCAACCGGCGGGGTGTCCGGGATGGCCATCTCCACCCTTTTCTGGGTGCTGCCCCCTGCCGTGTGCACGGGGCTCGGCGATGCCTGTCCGTGCGTTCATTCCGTGAACCCTTCGATAGGAGATCGTCCCCTCATGCTGCCTCGTCTTGCCGCTTTGATCGCCGGCCTCGGCCTCACCAGCCTGGCCCAGGCTGCCGCCACCCACTACCCGCTCACGGTCGACAACTGCGGCATGCCGCAGACCTTCGCCCACGCGCCCGAGCGTGCAGTGACCATTGGCCAAGCCGGCACCGAGATGCTCTACGCACTGGGGCTGGGCGACAAGCTGGCCGGTACCTCGCTGTGGTTCAACAACGTGCTGCCCGAGTACAAGGCGCTGAACGACAAGGTCGAGCGCCTGGCCGACAACGACCCCAGTTTCGAGGCGGTGGTCGGCAAGCGTCCGCAACTGGTGGCCGTACAGTTTGAATGGATGGTCGGCGCACAAGGCGTGGTCGGCACCCGCGAGCAGTTCGACGAGCTGAAGATCCCGACCTACTTGCTGCCGTCGGACTGCGAAGGCAAGGACAACCTGGTGGGGGCCGACGGCACCCGCCTGCAGGCGTTCCAGGTCGAGAGCATCTACAAGAGCGTCCACCAGCTGGCCGAAATCTTCGATGTGCAAGACCGCGGCGCCGCGTTGAACGCCGACCTCAAGGGCCGCCTGGACAGTGCCAAGGCGCACTTGGCTGGCAAGGATTTGTCGAACACCTCGGCACTGTTCTGGTTCTCCAGCGCCGACTTGGATATCGACCCCTACGTCGCCGGCCGCCAAGGGGTGGCTGACTTCATGCTGCGTACGCTGGGGGTGCGCAATGTGGTCGAGTCCACCGAAGAATGGCCGACCGTGGGCTGGGAAACCCTGGCCAAGGCCAACCCGACCTGGTTGATCATCGCCCGCATGGACCGCCGCCGCTTCCCGGCAGACGACTACCAGAAAAAACTCGAATTCCTGCGCAACGACCCGGTTACCCGCAACATGGACGCGGTGAAGAACGACCGCATCATCGTCCTCGACGCCGATGCGATGCAGGCCGGCATCCGCCTGTTCCGCGGCCTGCAGACGCTGTCGACGGCGTTCGCCAGCGGTAAAGCAGCCCAGTGATGAGCCGCTTGTTGCCCTACAGCGCCCTGGCCCTGGCAGCCCTGTGTGTCGCGCTGGTGGCCGGCACCGCGATCGGCGAGAGCAACCTGGCGCCGAACGTGGTCTACCAGGTGCTGGCCAATCACCTGTGGCAGGCCGGTTACCCGGTCGACCCGATCGATGCCGGTATTGTCTGGAACTACCGCCTGACCCGCACCTTGGTCGCCGCCGCCTGTGGCGCCGGGCTGGCCACGTGTGGCGTGATTCTGCAGGCGCTGCTGCGCAACCCGCTGGCCGAGCCCTATCTGTTGGGGTTGTCGGCCGGTGCCTCGACCGGCGCGGTGCTGGTCGGCCTGCTGGGGCTGGGCAGCGTCGCCCTGAGCATGTCCGGGGGCGCCTTCATCGGCGCGCTGGCGGCGTTTGCGCTGGTGCTGGTGCTGGCCCGCGCCGCTGGGCCGAGCAGCAACAACGCCCAGGTGATACTCGCCGGCATCGCTGGCTCGCAACTGTTCACTGCGCTGACCGCGTTTCTCATCACCAAGTCGGCCACCGCCGAGCAGGCGCGCGGCATTCTGTTTTGGCTGCTGGGCAACCTCAGTGGCGTGCGCTGGCCGTCCGTGTGGCTGGCCCTGCCGGTGGCACTGTTCGGGCTGGTGGTGTGCCTGTGGCATCGCCGCGCGCTGGATGCCTTTACCTTCGGCGCCGACTCGGCCGCGTCGCTGGGGATCCCGGTGCGGCGCACCCAGTTGTTGCTGATCAGTTGTGCCGCCCTGGTGACGGCGGTGATGGTGTCCATCGTCGGCGCCATCGGTTTTGTCGGGCTGGTCATCCCCCACGCCCTGCGGCTGCTGCTCGGGCCTGGGCATAGCCGCCTGCTGCCGGCCAGTGCGCTGGGTGGCGCACTGTTTCTGATCAGCGCCGATATCTTGTCGCGCACGCTGATCCCAGGCCAGGTGATCCCGGTGGGCGTGGTGACCGCGCTGATCGGCGCGCCAGTGTTCGCGCTGATTCTGGTCAGCAGAAGGGGGCGCCCATGACTGTCATGGCCAACGTGAAGATTGCCCCCCTGGCCTGCCAGGGCTTAGGGCTGCAGTTGGGCGGAAACCCTGTGCTGCGCGACATCGAGCTAACCGTTATCCTCGGCGAAACGCTGGGCATCGTCGGCCCTAACGGCTCGGGTAAGTCGTCTTTGCTCAAACTGCTAGCGGGCCTGCGCAAGCCTGACAGTGGCCGTGTCGAGCTGCTGGGCGAGCCGCTCACGCAACTGCCACGCCGGCGCATTGCCCAGGCTCTGGCGCTGGTCGAGCAGCAAGCGGATACCGCTGACGCCATCAGCGTGTACGACGCCGTTGCCCTGGGCCGCACGCCCTGGCTGTCGGCCCTGGCGCCGTTCAGCAAAGCAGACCGCGCCATCGTCGAGCAGGCCCTGGCCGACCTGGATGCCCTGCACCTGCGCACGCGCCTTTGGCATTCGCTTTCAGGTGGCGAACGCCAACGCGTGCACATTGCCCGCGCCCTGGCGCAACGCCCCCAGGTGCTGTTGCTCGACGAGCCGACCAACCACCTGGACATCCAGCACCAGCTGAGCCTGTTGCAACAGGTGCAGGGGCTGCCGGTTACCACGCTGGTGGCCCTGCATGACCTCAACCAAGCGCTGACCTGCGACCGCCTCGCGGTGCTCGACAAAGGCTGCCTGGTCGCCCTCGGCAAGCCGCTTGACGTCCTCACCCCAGAGCGCCTGCTGAGCACCTTCGGCGTACACGCCCACTACCTTACCGACCCCTTCGACGGCGCACGCATTCTGCGTTTTCGCGCCCCCTGAACCTGGAAGTTCCCACCATGCTGTTACGCCCTGTCGCCCTGCTGCTCGCCAGCACCCTGTTTGCCCCTGCCGCGCTGGCAGACGTGCACGAAGTGAAGATGCTCAACCGCGGTACGCAGGGCGCGATGGTCTACGAGCCGGACCACTTGCGCATCGCACCCGGCGATACCGTACGCTTTGTGCCGACCATGAGTGGGCACAACGCAGCCAGTGTGCCGGGGTTGCTGCCGCAGGGCGCTGAGGCGTTCAAGAGCAAACTCAACCAGCCCTACGAGCACACCTTCAGCGTGCCCGGCATGTACGGTATCCAGTGCATTCCGCACCTGGCGATGGGCATGGTGATGGTGATCCAGGTGGGTGACGCGGCGCCGGCCACAGTGCCTGCGAGCCTGCCTGCACGGGCGAAAACCCGCTTCGAAGCGCAACTGCAGAAGCTGGGGGCCGGGCAATGAGCCGGCTGTTGCTGGCCCTGCCTCTGCTCGGGCTTACCCCACTCGCATTGGCTGACTCCGCTCAGTCCCAGAGCAATGGTTTGGTAGAAGACGCCAGCTGGAGCATCCTCAACCGCAGCGTGTTCGACCAGCGCGATTACAAGCATGGCGGGCGCAACAGCAGTGCGCGCAATGCCTACAAGCCACGCGACGAACGTAGCGGCAAAGCTGAAGAATGGGCCTACGGTTTGATGGGGACCTTGCAGTCTGGCTTTACCCAAGGCCTGATCGGCGTCGGTGTCGATGCCCACGCTTATCTGGGCGTTCAGCTTGACAGCGGCGGTGGCCGTGCCGGCAAGGCGCGCTTGCTGGGCATCGACAACGATGGGCACCCGAAAAACGAATACAGCCGAGCAGGCGCGGCCTTGAAGATGCGGGTGTCGAACACGGTGCTGTCCTACGGCGAGCAGCGGGTGAAAACCCCGGTCTTCAGTTCGTCCGACAGCCGCTTGCTGCCCGAAACCGCGACGGGGTTTTTCCTCACCAGCAACGAGATCGACACGCTGCGGCTGGTGGCCGGCCACTTCAATGAAAACGCGGATCGCAACGCTTCAAGCCACGATCAAGGGTTCGTGGTGAACTATTCCAATGGCCGCCAGGGCAATGCCTTCGACCTGGCCGGCGTGGTCTGGAACCCCGGCGCGGCCTTCAGCGGTAGCTTGTATACCTCGCGCTACGAGGACAGCTGGAACCAGCACTACCTGGGCAGCACCCTGACCCACGCACTGGATGACCGGCGCAGCTTGAGCCTCGACCTTAACCTGTACCGCACCACCGACACCGGCAAGGCACTGTCCGGGCGTATCGACAACACCACCTGGAGCCTGGTGTCGCGTTACAACCAGGGGCCGCACGGGTTCAGCCTGGGCTGGCAGCAGGTAGATGGCAACACACCGTTCGACTATGTGACGCGGGGCGCGATCTATATCGCCAACGCCGTGCAGATGTCGGACTTCAACGCACCGAACGAGAAGTCATGGCAGGCGCGCTATGACCTGAACATGGGCGCCTACGGTGTGCCCGGGTTGAACCTGACGGCGCTGTACGTGCGCGGGTTTGATATCGATGGCACACATGTCGACCCCACCGGCGGCTACGCGTACCTGGGGTATGGCAAGGGTGGCAAGCACTGGGAGCGCGACCTGGAAGCGCGCTATGTGGTGCAGAGTGGCAAGGCCAAGGGCACCACGTTCTCGGTACGGCATAACGCGCACCGGGGGAACACGGCGCAGGCGGAACTGGATGGTGACCAGATCCGCCTGGCAGTCGAGTGGCCGCTGGGCGGCGGGTTCTGATCGTCGTTCAGGGACCAGGTTTCGCACCAAGGTGCCGGTGACGGGGCTGCGCAGCAGCCCCCCGGTTCAAGACGCTGCAGCGGATTGCGGCTGCAGGCCCCATTCGGCTTTTTCCTGCGAGGTCATCGCAGCAAGCACTTCCATAAACGTCTGCTCCAATTCTGAGCTGACATTGCCGAACGCCTTGTAGTTGGTCAGCAGGTAGCGCTTCACCGTATTGGGCCAACGCCCTTCCTTGTGTGCTGCATTGATGATGCCCTTGGCGTCGTGGCGCGTGGCCCCCCGCCACAAATCCATCAGCCTGTTTTCGAAGTGACCGAACGACCACGGGTCTCTGCGGTCTTCGAATTCGTCCAGCAGTTTGAGCTTGTACAGGGCCATGTGTGGCATTGGTGAGTCTCCCTTAGGGGCGTTGGGTAAGCCTTGAGGGAGACGGTAAGCAAGCAGGGGCGTTATGGAAATGAACGCGTTGAACACTCCACAACAACAGCTGTAGGGGGTTTCTGACCGATTACGGCGACGTCATGCCAGCGTCAGCTGCATATGGGTGGTCTGCCAGACGGGGTCCTGCTCCACATCGATCACCACGAACCCCTGGCGCTCCCAGAAGGCAATCGCGCCCGGCAGGAACGGGTGGGTGTGCAGGTACAGGCATTCGACACCCGCCTGTTCAGCCGCACCGCACAAGGCGGCGAACAAGGCGGCGGCGAGGCCATGGCGTCGATAGGCCGGCAACACGAACAAGCGCACCACCTCGACCACACGCACCCGCTGATAGTCGAGTTGTGCGAAGCGGTGGTCATAGGGTACATAACCGATCACGGCCACCAGCCGGCCCTGATCGCGGGCTTCGAGAAACACGCCTTCGCCGTCCAGGTAAGTCTCGGCGAAGCGAGCCAAGTCGGGGGGCAACGGTGCGTCGGCAAGCAGCGGGAAAAGTTCGCGCCGGGCACTGTCGACAAAACTAACCGCCTCGTCGATGGCGTCACGCGGGACGGGTTGGATGATCCAGTTCGGCATGTGGGCTACAGGCAATGAGTCGAGGGCAAAGGTTCTACCCCAGCACGCAGCCCATGGCAAATTCTGGGGTCATCGCGATCAAGACCCCGGTATAATCGCAGGCCTAGACTGCCCAGCCAGGCCACCCCATGCCCCGCCTTCAGACATTGCTACTGCCCCTGCTACTGATCACCGCCCTCGCCGCCTGCGACCAGCAACCCTCCCGCGAAGCGCAGATCCTGGCCAAGCTGCCGCTGCAGGACGCCTATGAGCACAACATCGACCGTATGGCGTCGTTGCTGGCGCCAGCCCACCCGCAGGTGCCCGAGGCGCGCATCCGTGAGGTGCTGCGCAAACACCTGACGGTCGAAGACCAGCGCCAGGATTTGTTCAAGCTCTACAGCGAAAAGAATTTCAGCGACGCTGAATTCGCCAGCATCGTCGAAGCCATGCAGGACCCGGCCAAGGCCCGCGCACTTGAAGAGACTGAGGCCGGCAAGCGCCTAAGCGAAAAACTGACCGCGCTGATGCGCGAAACCGCCCGCGACACCCAGGTGCAGGCATTGGCCGAGCAGCGCATGCAGCAGGTCGAAGATGAGCTGGCTGAACTGGAAAAATCAGGTTCCTGATCGACGTAACGCACCGCCGCGGCGACAATAACGCACTACACCTACAAGCAGCAGGGTTACTCCCTTTTCGTACCAGTGAGGTCAGGATTGCCACACCCCAAGCACGGATTGCGCCTGGATTTACGCTCGCTCATTCTGATTCTCTGTGCCCTCACCGCACTGCTGATGCTCTGCGCCAGTTATTTCGCCAGCTACCGGGTTCAGCGTCAGTTGCTGATCGACCACGCCCTGGAGGCCAACCGGGTGTATGCGGCGAAGCTGGCGTCGATCACCGAGACCTTCATCGCCAGTGCCTTGCAGCAGTTGTCGTTCAGTGCCGGCGTACAAGCCCACCAGTTGGCTGATGCCGCCGCGCTGCAGGCGGAGACCGACCGCGTGCTGCACCAGGGCCTGGCCTTCAACTCGACGTTCGTGGTCGATGCCGACGGGATCCTGCGGGCAATCTCCCCTGCCTCATTGCGCCACTACCTCAATACCAAGGTGCAGTCGCCCGGGGTTCAGGAGGCCTTGCAAGGGCGCAAGGCGCTGGTGTCGACGCCCTACCTGTCCGCCGCCAACAACCTGGTGGTGGCACTGTCGCAGCCGATCTTCGATACCAATGGGCGTTACCTGGGCTACGTCGGTGGCAGCCTGTACCTGCGCGAGCGCAACATCCTCAACAGCCTGCTGGGCGAGCACTTCTACAAGGACGGCTCGTACCTCTATGTGGTCGACCGCAACCGCCGCCTGCTCTATCACCCGGACAACCAGCGAGTGGGCACGGTGGTGGAAGGCAACCCGCTGATCGATCAACTGGCGACCCTGGACAGCGGTACCCGCCAGCTGACCAACAGCCAAGGCGTGGAAATGCTGGCAGGCTTCGCCACAGTGCCGAGCGCTGGCTGGGGTGTGGTAGCGCAGCAGCCGCTGGCACAGACCGTGGCGCCCTTGAGCCACCTTGTGCTCAACGTTATCGGCACCTCGGCGCCGCTGGCGCTGGTGGGCAGCCTGGTGCTGTGGTGGCTGGCGATGACCATCGCTCGGCCACTCTGGCAATTGGCGGCCGGGGCCAGGTCGATGGACCGCGCAGGCACCGCCGAGCGCCTGCATCGGGTGTCGGCCTGGTACTTCGAGGCGGCCGAGCTCAAGCGTGCGCTGCTGTTCGGCCTCAACCTGCTGCAAGAGCGCATCGGCCGGCTTAACCGCGATGCCCAGACCGACCCACTGACCGGGCTGGGCAACCGCCGCAACCTGGAATTCAGCCTGTCGTTGTTGGAGGCCGAAGGGCGGGCTTTTTCGGCCATCGTGCTCGATATCGACCACTTCAAGCGGGTAAACGACGGCCATGGGCATGAGGTGGGCGATCAGGTACTGCAGCGGCTGGCCGAGCTGATGCGCCGCTGTTGCCGAGAGGGCGACCTGCTTTGCCGCACCGGGGGCGAGGAGTTTCTCATGCTACTGCCGGGGGCTAGCTTGGCGGTCGCGGCAGCGGTTGCAGAACGGCTACGGGTAACGGTGCAGGATACGCCGGTGGAACCCGTGGGCGCGGTGACGATTTCGCTGGGGGTTGCGCATTGGCCGGGCGGCACTGGCAGCGAGCCTGGCGATGCATTGAGCGAGGCGGACCGGGCGCTGTACGCGGCCAAACAGCATGGGCGCAATCGGGTGTGTGTCGCGCGAGTTCAGCCCTGAAACTGCGCAGACCGTCACGGCCAGGCCCTTCGCAAAAGTTGTTACAAGCCTTGTCATAAAACTGTCGTGTTTCAGTCATAGGATTGACCCCAACCTGACATTTTCACTCTTCATGGATGAGCGTCTCATGCGTCGTGTGGTTTTCAATCAGAAAGGTGGCGTCGGCAAGTCGAGCATCGCCTGCAACCTGGCTGCCGCCAGTGCCGCTGAAGGCTATCGGACCTTACTCGTCGACCTCGACCCGCAGGCCAATGCCACCTACTACCTGACCGGCCTGGTCAATGACGCCATCCCTTCGGGCATTGCCGACTTCTTCCGCCAGACCTTGTCATCCGCCACCGCGCACGGCAAAAAGCCCCGTGTGGCGATTACCGAAACCCGCTACAGCAACCTGCACCTGATCACCGCCAGCCCCGACCTCACCGACCTGCAAAGCAAGCTGGAGAGCAAGTTCAAGATCAACAAGCTGCGCAAGCTGCTGGTGGAATTGGCCGAAGACTACGAGCGGATCTACATCGACACGCCGCCGGCGCTGAACTTCTACACGTTCAGCGCCCTGGTGGCCGCCGAACGCCTGTTGATTCCGTTCGACTGCGACAGCTTCTCGCGCCATGCGCTGCACAGCGTCATGGCCGAAGTGGAGGAGCTGCGCCAGGACCACAACCCAGCGCTGCAGGTGGAGGGCGTGGTCGTCAACCAGTTCGCCGGGCGCACGGCACTGCACCAGACACTGGTCGATCAATTGCGCGGTGAAGGGGTTCCGGTGCTGCCGGTGTACCTGAGCAGCTCGATCAAGATGCGCGAGTCGCACCAGGCGTCGGTGCCGCTGGTGCACATGGCACCGCGGCACAAGCTGGCGTTGGAGTTTGCCGACCTGCTGGACGTGCTGGAGCGCGCGGCCTGAGCCAAGCGGGGTGCTTTGCACCCCAGCATTTTGCGTCACCAGGGCTACCCGATCACGCATTCGGGTGATAGATTCGCCGCCATGAAAACCACCCGGCAGACCCGCACGCTGACCGCCTGGACGCTCTATGCCAGCGTCCTGTTCAGCCTATTGCTGTGCGGGCTGCATCATGGCCAGATGAGTGGCTTGCGCCTGGCGGGCCTCGTGGGTGGTTTCTGTTCGATCAGCAGTGACCACGGCCCGGCCATCAACCTGGACAACGCCGGTGGCGACCAGCACATGGCCCAGCTCGACTGCCCCGTGTGCTCCTCGTTCGGCCTTGCAGTGCCGCTTGCCCACACCGGCTGGGCGTTCCTGCCCCCCCAGGCCGGGGCCACCTCGCCCATTGTCGTGCGCAGCTGGGCACAACCGCCGCCGCGCTACTTGCGCCCTGCCCTAAACCCCCGCGCCTCCCCCGCCGCGCTTCCCGCAGCCCTTCTGTTCGCCTGACCTCGATCGGGTGCGCCTGTGCGCGCTCGCGGTCAGCCATGACTTTTGCGTGGAAGACACGACAACATGATCCGCAAGACCTCCCTGGTGCTCCTCATGGGCACTTGCACCTTCGCCTGGGCCGACACTGCCCCGGTTGAACTCAACGCCACCACCATCGATGGCGAACGCGACGCCCCCTCCGGTGTGCAACTCGACGAGCCGATCCAAACCGGTTCGCGCCTGGGCCTCACCGCACGGGAAACCCCGGCGTCGGTCAGTGTCTCGGACCGCCGCCTGATCGAGGCGCACGGCGCCAAGGACAGCCAGGACGTGATCAACGCCATGACCGGCGTCAACGCCTCGGCCAACCCCGGCTATGGCGGTTTCGTCGCCTACCGGGGCTTTACCCAGAACCAGGTCACCCAGCTCTACAACGGCATCAACCTGGGCTACAGCAGTGCCACCCGACCAGTGGATGCCTGGGTACTCGACCGGGTCGAACTGATCGGCGGGCCGTCCTCTTTCCTGCATGGCGCGGGGGCCGTGGGCGGCTCGATCAACTACATCACCAAGCTTGCCAGCCGCGATCAGCAGATCATCGACGGCCGCCTGCGCTACGGCAGTTTCGATGACTCAGAAGTGGCCTTCGGCATCAATCAGGCGCTGGCCAGCAACCCCGCCGACGCCCGCCACTTCATGCGCCTGGACTTCAGCCGGGGCCAGGGCAACGGCTACATCGACCGTAACCAGCGCAACACCGACAGCCTCGCGCTTTCGGTACTCAGTGACCTGGCGCCCAACCTCACCCACACCCTGGCGCTGGAGTACCAGGAAGATCGTGAAGACAGCCCGTACTGGGGTTCGCCGATCCTGCCGGGCCGCAGCACGATGAAGATCGACAAAAGCCGCCGCTTCGAAAACTACAACGTCGCGGACGGGCGCTACGAACAGCGGGTACGCTGGCTGCGTTCGATCCTCGACTACCAGCTCAGCGACAGCACCAGCGTGCAGAACACGCTGTACCACTACAACGCCCAGCGCGACTACCGCAACGTCGAGCGCTACAGCTACACCGCCAATGGCCAGGTGCAGCGCAGCAGCCCGTACCTGCAAAGCCACGACCAGAACCTGTTGGGCGATCGCATCGAGTTGCGACATAACAACACACTGTTCGGCTTCGCCAGCCAATGGTCGCTAGGGCTGGAATACTCGCGCATGCGCCAGACCCTTTACCCGACGTCGAGCAGCTGGAGCGACGTCGTCGACCCCGACCATTTCGACCCTGGCAGCTTCGATGACATCCCTGGGGTGAATGCCGGCTTGACCAAGCAGCGTCGCCACGAAGTCACCAACCGCGCGGTGTTTGCCGAAAACCGCCTGCAACTGACCGATCGTCTGGCCTTGCTGACTGCCCTGCGCTATGACTACCTGGACATGCAAGTGACCAACTACGGAACGGTCTCGCCCACCTCGCCGGCGTTTTTCGAGCGCCGCTGGGAGCCGCTTTCCGGGCGCATCGGCCTGACCTACGCGCTGACGCCCAGCGCCAGTGTGTACGCGCAGTACAGCAGCTCGGCCGATCTGCCAGCCGGCTCACTGGCAGCGGCGACCTACTCCAACGTCGGCCTGTTCGACCTGTCCAAGGGCGAGCAATGGGAGGTCGGCAGCAAGTTCGACTTCCTCGACGGCCGCGGCGCCGCCACGCTGGCGCTGTACCAGATCGTGCGCAAAGACTTTGCCGTGCGTGACTCCAACGATGCCAACCAGACGGTCCAGGCCGGGCAGCAGACCTCGCGCGGCGTCGAGCTGTCCGGGCGGCTGCAGGTCACGCCGAAACTGCTGGCCGAGGCCAACTACGCCTACGTCGACGCGCAGTACGACACGTTCAACGAAGCGGTCAACGGGGTATCGGTGTCACGCAAGGGCAATACGCCGGTCAACGTACCGGCCAGCGTCGCTAACCTGTGGCTGACCTACAGCTTCACATCGGCGTGGTCAGCGGGGGTCGATGGGCGCCACGTGGGCTCGGTGTATGCCGACAATGCCAATACCCTCAAGGCACCGGCCTACACGCTGTTCGGTGCCTTCGCCCGTTACCGGCTGGATGAGCACACTACAGTGACCGGGCGGGTGCGCAACCTGACCGACGAGGTGTATGCCAAGCAGGCCTACAGCTCCCAGTACTACATGGGTGCTCCGCGCACCTTCGAAGTGGCGCTGGACATGCGCTTCTGAGGTGTCAGCCCTGCTGCAAGGGGCATGCCGCAGCAGGGCTGTACTCGCCTGGTTGAAACAGACATCCCAGTGTCGCCCTCGACGAAGCCCCCGCAGGCGCTCACCGATCTACTGGCAAGCACAACAATGATGACGCGGCCCGACCGCGTCACGTTCATTCAGGCTGCCAATGGAAACCGGAGAGCTCCCACATGTCCGCACCTCATGAGGTATCCCCCGCCACCCTGCGCCGGGTGATCGCTGCCTCTGCCATCGGCAACTTCGTCGAGTGGTTCGACTTTGCCGTCTATGGCTTTCTCGCAACGCTGATCGCCAGCCAGTTCTTCGCCAGTGAAGATGCCAGCGTGGCTTTGCTCAAGACCTTCGCCGTGTTTGCCGTGGCGTTTGCCCTGCGCCCACTCGGCGGCATCGTGTTCGGCGCGCTGGGTGACCGCCTGGGCCGCAAGCGCATCCTGTCGCTGACCATCTTGCTGATGGCCGGCTCCACCACCTTGATCGGCTTGCTGCCGACTTATGCCAGCATTGGCCTGGCGGCCCCCGTGCTGTTGACCCTGGCCCGTTGCCTGCAAGGCTTCTCAGCGGGTGGCGAGTACGCCGGTGCCTGCGCCTACCTGATGGAACATGCGCCCAACGACAAGCGCGCGTTCTATGGCAGCTTCGTGCCGGTCTCGACCTTTTCTGCCTTTGCCTGCGCGGCGGTGATCGCCTACGGCCTGGAAGCGAACCTGACGGCCGAGGCGATGAACGCCTGGGGCTGGCGCGTGCCTTTCCTGATCGCCGCCCCGTTGGGGCTGGTGGGCCTGTACTTGCGCTGGCGCATGGAAGAAACCCCGGCGTTCCGCGAAGCCGTGGCCCAGGGCAAAGAACACGAGCACTCGCCGCTCAAGGAGACCCTGCGCAACCATGGCCGGGCCATCCGTAACCTGGGGGCGTTCATTTCGCTGACGGCGCTGTCGTTCTATATGTTCACCACCTACTTTGCCACCTACCTGCAACTGGTCGGCAACCTCACCCGTGCGCAATCGCTGCTGGTAACCACGGTGGCGTTGTTGTTCGCTGCCGTCGGCTGCCCGCTGGCTGGGGCGTTTTCTGACCGGGTGGGGCGGCGCAAGACCATTGGTTTCACCTGCCTGTGGGTGATGGTCTGTGTGTTCCCGGCGTATTGGCTGGCCAGTTCCGGCTCACTGTCCGGGGCGCTGCTGGGGGTGATTCTGCTGGCCGTTGGCGCGCTGTGCAGCGGCGTGGTGACGGCGGCGTTGCTGTCGGAAAGCTTCCCGACACGGACCCGCTATACCGCGTCGGCGATTACCTACAACGTGGCCTATACGCTGTTCGGTGGCACTGCGCCATTGGTGGCGACCTGGTTGATCGGGCAAACCGGCAGCAGCCTGGCACCGGCGTTTTATCTGGTGGTGATTGCGCTGGTGGCTTTGGTGGGAGGGTTGGCATTGCCGGAGACGTCGCGGATTTCGTTGCATGATGAGGCCGGCGTCGATAGCGTGCGGCCTGGGGTACGGAGCAGCGTTTGAGATTTTTGGGGCTGCTTTGCAGCCCCGGCATTATCAGCCTTCCTCCCCCTCTTCGCGCCGATACGCCCATTGGTACAACGCCGGCAACACCAGCAACGTTAACGCCGTGGACGACAGAATCCCGCCAATCACCACGGTCGCCAGCGGCCGTTGCACTTCGGCCCCGGTGCCGGTCGCCAATGCCATCGGGATGAACCCCAGCGAGGCCACCAACGCGGTCATCAGCACCGGCCGCAAGCGCGTCAACGCGCCCTCCTCGACCGCCACCCGCAACGTGCGCCCTTCCTCGCGCAGGCTGCGGATAAAGGCAATCATCACCAGGCCATTGAGCACCGCCACCCCCGACAGAGCGATGAAGCCCACCCCCGCGGAAATGGACAATGGAATATCCCGCAACCACAGCGCCAGTACCCCACCGGTCAAGGCAAACGGAATACCGGTGAACACCAGCAAGCCATCCTTGAGGTTGTTGAACATCATCAGTAGCAAGGCCAGCACCAACAGCAAGGCCACCGGCACCACCACCTGCAGACGCTCGGCGGCCGACTGCAACTGCTCGAACTGGCCGCCCCAGCGCGTCCAGTAACCAGGCGGTATCTGCACCTGTTCGATCAGGGCCTGCTCGGCCTGCTGCACGAACGAGCCAAGGTCGCGGCCACGTACGTTGGCACTGACCACCACCACGCGCTTGCCATCCTCACGGCTGACTTGGTTAGGCCCCAGTTGCAGGTTCAACGTCGCGACCTGCGATAGCGGGATGAAACCGATCTGGGCAGCGCCGGCTGCACTGCTCGCCGGTACCGGTATCAGCAGGCTGGAAAGCCCGTCGACATCGGTGCGCACAGTCTCGGGCAGGCGCACCACCATGTCGAAACGTCGGTCGCCCTCATACAGCGTGCCTGCCGTACGCCCCCCCACGGCAATGGCGATGGCGTCTTGCACGTCGCCGACATTGAGGCCATGGCGGGCGGCCTTGTCGCGGTCGATATCAATGGTCAGCACCGGCAGGCCTGTGGTCTGCTCCACCTTGACCTCCGAGGCGCCCGGCACTCGCTGCAGGCTGCTGGCGATTTGCGCGGCGGTCTGGTTGAGCACGTCCATGTCGTCCCCAAACACTTTGACGGCTACATCACTGCGCACACCCGAGATCAGTTCGTTGAAGCGCAACTGGATCGGTTGCGACAGCTCGTAATTGCTGCCCGGCACACTGGCTGCGGCGCGCTGCACTTCGGCAATCAGCGCCTCACGTGGCTTGTTCGGGTCAGCCCATTGCGCGGGCGGACGCAGCATTACGTAGGCGTCAGAGATGTTCGGCGGCATCGGGTCCGAGGCGATTTCGGCAGTGCCGGTGCGGGCGAACACGCGCTCCACTTCCGGCACCTGGGCAATGATCGCCCGCTCCAGGCGCCGCTGCATGTCTACCGACTGAGACAGACTAGTGCCTGGCACGCGCAGCGCCTGCAGGGCAAAGTCGCCCTCGCTGAGGCTGGGGATGAACTCGCTGCCCATGCGGCTGGCCATCACCCCGGACAACACCACCAGCGCTGCCGCCCCGGCGAACGCCAGCTTGCGCCGGCCCAACACCCAGCCCAGCACCGGCGCATAGCGCTGGCGCGCGGTGCGCATGACCAAGCCTTCTTCTTCCTTGACCTTGCCGGTCACGAACAGCGCCAGCGCCGCCGGCACGAAGGTCACCGAGAGGATCATGGCACCCAGCAGGGCGATCACGACGGTGAAGGCCATGGGGTGGAACATCTTGCCCTCGACCCCGGTCAGGGCAAAGATCGGCAGGTACACCACCATGATGATCAACTGCCCGTAGATCAGCGGGCGCCGTGCTTCACGGGCGGCGGCAAACACTTCATGGAAGCGCTCGCCGCGGGTCAGCATGCGGCCATGGCGTTGCTGGGCATGAGCCAGGCGGCGAATGGCGTTCTCGACGATCACCACCGCGCCGTCGACAATGATGCCGAAGTCCAGCGCGCCGAGGCTCATGAGGTTGGCACTGACCTTGTTGCTGAACATGCCGGTGAAGGTAAACAGCATCGACAACGGGATGACCATGGCGGTAATGACCGCAGCGCGGATGTTGCCCAGAAACAGAAACAACACGGCGATGACCAGGATCGCGCCTTCGATCAGGTTTTTCTTCACCGTGGCGATGGCTTTTTCGACCAGGCTGGTACGGTCATACACCGTTACCGCGACCACGCCCTTGGGCAGGTTGCGGTTGATCTCGACCAGCTTGGCCGCCACCGCCTGAGAGACCGTACGGCTGTTTTCGCCAATCAGCATGAACACCGTGCCCAGCACCACCTCACGGCCATTTTCGGTCGCAGCCCCAGAGCGCAGCTCTTGGCCCAGGCCAACCTGGGCGACATGGCTGACGCGTATTGGAGTGCCGTCGACGCTGGCGATGACGATGTTGGCGATGTCCTCGGCGGAGTCCAACTGGCCCGGTGCGCGGATCAGCAACTGCTCGCCATTGCGTTCGATGTAGCCAGCACCCACGTTGGCGTTGTTGCGCTCCAGTGCCGCAATCAAATCATTGAGGGTGAGCTTGTAGGCGGACAGGCGCTTGGGCTCCGGTGCGATCAAGTACTGCTTGGCATGGCCGCCAATGCTGTTGACCTCGGCCACCCCCGGCACATTGCGCAACTGCGGCTTGATGATCCAGTCCTGGATCACCCGCAGGTCGGTCTGGGTGTAGGGCGTACCGTCGTCCTTGAGCGCGCCCTCCTCGGCCTCGACGGTCCACAAGAAGATCTCGCCCAGCCCCGTGGATATCGGCCCCATGCCGGCCTCGATGCCGGCGGGCAACTGTTCACGGGCCACCTGCAGGCGCTCGTTGACCAGTTGACGGGCGAAGAACAGGTCGGTGCCGTCATCGAAGATCACCGTGACCTGGGACAAGCCCGAGCGGGACAGCGAACGGGTCTGCTTGAGGCCTGGCAGGCCGGCCATGGCCGTTTCGATGGCGAAGGTGATGCGCTGCTCGGTCTCCAATGGCGAGTAACCGGGCGCGGCGGTGTTGATCTGCACCTGGACGTTGGTGATGTCCGGCACGGCATCGATGGGCAGTTTCTGGTAGCTGTGGATACCCACTGCAGCCATCAGCAGCACAGCAAGCATCACCACCAGGCGCTGCTCGATGGCGAATTGGATCAGGCGTTCGAACATGGCGTCGTCCCCGGTTTCAATGGCTGTGCTCAGCAGAGCCTTTGCCAAGCTCCGACTTGAGGACGAAGCTGCCGGCGGCAGCGACCTGAATGCCTGCAGCCAGGCCGGCGACGACTTCTACCTGGCCGGCGTCGCGGCGCCCTGTCGTCACCGGGCGTGCCTCGAAGCCTTGCTCGGTGCGCACGAACACCACGGTCTGCTCCTCCCAGGTCTGCAACGCGCTTTCCGGCACTACCACGGCGGCGGTCGACCGCTCGACGCTGACCGCAATGTTCACGAACAGCCCAGGGCGCCAGGCGCCGTTGGGGTTGGCCAAGGTGGCGCGCACGGTGGCGGCGCGGTTTTGTTCACCCAGCAGGCTGCCGACGTAATTGACCGTGCCCTCGACCTCGGCGCCCAGGTCCGGCGCACTGACCGTGACACTGCGCCCGGTGACGACACGGTTCAAGTCGCGGGGGGCGACGGCGAAGGTGGCCCAGACCCGGCTCAGGTCGGACAGTGTGAAGGCGTTGCTGGAGGCGTCGACCACCTCGCCCACGCTCATGTGTTTTTCCACCACCACCGCATCGAAGGGTGCGCGCAACTCATAGCGGTTGCCGGCGCCGGCGGGGCCGACTGCCGCGACCTTTTGCCGAGCATTGGCCAGCGCGATCTCGGCCTCCTGCAACACTTGGCGAGCCTGCTGGTAGTCCTGTTCGGCGCTGATGCGTTCCTGCCACAGCTGCTGTTCGCGCTGGAAGGTCAGACGCGCCAGTTCCAGGCGGCGCTGGGCTGCCTGTTGTTCGCTGCGCAGGTCAGAAATCTGCTGGCTGGCGATCACTGCCAGCACCTGGCCGCGCTTTACCGCCTGCCCGAGGTCGGCCTGCACCGACTCGACCACGCCCGGTACACGCGGCACGACATGCGCGGTGCGGTCTTCATCGAAACGGATTTCACCCGGGTAGCTGATGGCAGTGCCCAGCTCGCGGGGGGCGGCAGCTACCAACTGCACGCCAGCCGCCTCGATCTGGGCGCTGGACAGGTGCAATTTGCCTTCCTCGTCCGCGTGGCCTTCTTCGGCCTGCTCATCATCGTGGCCGTGGCCGTCTTCGCCATGCGCGTCGTGCTGGGCTTCGCCGCTCGAGGCCTGGCCGAGGTTGCCGGTCCAGGCCAGGCCACCGAGGCCAAGCACGGCCAGAGCGACCGCCAGGAGGGCGATCTTGCGTGGGTTATCCATTGTTGCTCCTGCTGTTCGTGTTGTTGCTCAAGCCAGTGGGCCCGCTGCGCGACCCTGAATCACAAGCCGCCCTCAAGGTCGCCATACAGGCGCTCGACCTGGGCCCGCGCATCGGTTGCCGAGGCCAGGGCTTGCAGGTACAAGCCCCGTGCCTCGATCAGCGTGCGCTGGGCATCGAGCACATCGAGAAAGGCAAACTTGCCCATCTCGAAGCCGCGGGTGGCGGTGTCTACCGCTTGCTGCGCCGAGGGCAAGATGGTGCGGTCGTAGGCCTGCACTTCCTGCATGGCCGTGGCCCATTGGCTGAGGGCGCTGCGGGTCTCGCTGCGCAAGCGCAATTCGACGGCATTGCGCCGGTCACGGGCCTGGTCGGCACGTCGCGCAGCCACCAGCACGTTGCCTTGGTTACGGTCGAACAACGGCAGCGGCATCGACAGCCCGACCACGTTGACTCGCTCGCGGTCCTCGCGGCTGTATTGGCTGCCGAGGCTGACGGTGAGGTCGGGTATGCGCTGAGCCTTTTCAGACCCCAACGACGCTTCGCCGCGCTCGACCTGCGCCGCCGCCAAGCGCCACTCGGCGGTCTGTTCGACCCTGGCCAGCAAGGCCTCGGCCGCAGGCGGGGCACCCGGCGACAAATCAGTGGCCAGCAGGCGGTCGAAGCGTGCCACCGGGCTGCCCGTCAACCGCGCCAAGGCCTGATAAGCCACACTGCGCTGTGAGGCGGCGCGACGTACTTGCGCCTGAGCCTGGGCCAGTTGCACCTGGGCCCGCGTGGCCTCTACCGGCGAAGACTGTCCAGCCGTGACACGCCCCTGTACCACCCGCAGCCCGCGCTCCGTCAGTGCCTGGGACTGTTGCGCCAGCTCCAGCGCCGTTTGCGCACGCAGGGCCGCGTGGAAGGCCTGCACCACATCGGCGCGCAAGCCATTGCGCTGGCGTTCCAGGTCAAGCTGGGCGATGGTCTGGCCGGCACCGGCCACGGCGATGCGCGCTCCCCGCTTGCCGCCCAGCTCCAGTGGCTGGCTCAGGGTGACCGTGGTGGTGCGCGTCTCGCTGCGGGTGTCCTCGACTTCCCAGGACAGCTCCGGGTTAGGTATCAACCCCGCTTGGCGCCGCTCGCCTTCGGCAATGCCGATTTCACGGCCCGCGGCAGCAAGTTCTGGGTTTTGCGCAAAGGCAGCGCTAAGCGCTTCGGGCAGGCTCAGGCTGCCACTGGCCTGGGCACTGCCAGTGGCCGCCAGTAACAGGCAAAGCAAGGCGATCTTGCGGGGGATGGCACGGGTGCAGGGCACGAAACAGGTCCTCGTCGGCGAGCGTTGGCGAGGGACTGTAGGGCGGCGTGCTTATCGGGGCGGTGGCGTGAACATTACAATGCTGTAATCAGCGGGGGCGGCATTGGCGCAAAACGTCCGGTTATCGCCCACTTTCCCGTCCAAGTCCGTTCGCGCAATTGACGAAACTAACCAGGTGGTACAAAGATAAGCGCATCCAAAAACAACAAAGCGATGCCTTTCATGAAGCCCCTTATTCTTGTGCTGAACGGCCCTAACCTGAACATGCTGGGCACCCGCGAGCCCACACAGTATGGCCATGAAACCCTTGCTGACCTGGCCCAAGGCTGCGCCGACAGCGCCCTTGCCAAAGGCCTGGAAATCGAATTCCGCCAGACCAACCACGAAGGCGAACTGATCGACTGGATCCACGCTGCCCGTGGCCGCTGTGCTGGCATCCTGATCAACCCGGGCGCCTGGACCCACACCTCCGTGGCCATCCGCGACGCGCTGGTGGCCAGTGAACTGCCCGTCATCGAGGTGCACCTGTCCAACGTGCACAAACGCGAGCCCTTCCGCCACCTGTCGTTCGTCTCGTCGATTGCCGTCGGCGTGATCTGCGGGCTGGGCAGCCATGGCTACCGCCTGGCCCTGAGCCACTTCGCGGAAATGTTCCAGGAGCAGACCGCATGAGCCAACAGGCCATCCTCGCCGGCCTCATCGGCCGCGGCATCCAGCTGTCGCGCACCCCTGCGCTGCATGAGCATGAAGGTGACGCGCAATCCCTGCGTTACCTGTATCGCCTGATCGATGCCGATCAATTGCAGCTAGACGACAGCGCCCTGCCCGGCCTGCTCGATGCCGCACAGCACACTGGGTTCACCGGGCTCAACATCACCTACCCGTTCAAACAGGCGATTCTGCCGCTGCTCGACGAGCTGTCGGATGAAGCCCGAGGGATTGGCGCGGTGAACACCGTGGTGCTCAAGGACGGCAAGCGCGTCGGCCACAATACCGACTGCCTGGGCTTCGCCGAAGGCCTGCGCCGCGGCCTGCCAGATGTGGCACGCCGGCAAGTGGTGCAAATGGGCGCTGGTGGCGCAGGCTCGGCCGTGGCCCATGCGCTGCTGGGCGAAGGGGTCGAACGGCTGGTGCTGTTCGAAGTCGACGCGGCACGGGCACAAGCGCTGGTCGACAACCTCAACGGGCATTTCGGTGCCGGCCGTGCGGTGCTCGGCACTGACCTGCGCGCAGCATTGGCCGAGGCGGACGGGCTGGTCAACACCACGCCTGTGGGCATGGCCAAGCTGCCGGGGACGCCGCTGCCGGTGGAGCTGCTGCATGAACGGTTGTGGGTGGCAGAGATCATCTACTTCCCGCTGGAGACCGAACTGTTGCGCGCCGCGCGGGCATTGGGTTGCCGCACGCTCGATGGCAGCAACATGGCCGTGTTCCAGGCGGTCAAGGCGTTCGAGCTGTTCAGTGGGCGCGAGGCCGATGCGGCGCGGATGCAGGCGCATTTTGCCAGTTTTAGCTGAGTCGGCAGCTGCCCTTTCGCGGGCAAACCCGCTCCCACAGGCTGTGGGAGCGGGCTTGCCCGCGAAAGGGCCGGCCCAGGCGCATCAACCCTTTTCGTCCAGCAAGGCCTTCAACACCTGTTCCTGCCCGGTATAATCCCCCTCGCCAAAATGCACGTGGCGTACCTGCCCTGTGCGGTCGACAAAATAATGCGCCGGCCAGAACTGGTTACCCCAGGCATTCCACACCCGGTGATCATTGTCCACCGCCACCGGGTAACCGATCCCCAGCGTCGCCACCTTGTCGCGCAAGGTCGCGACGTCATGCTCGTAGTCATACTCAGGCGTGTGCACGCCCACCACCACCAGCCCTTGGTCGGCGTAACGCCGTGCCCAGTCATTCACATGCGGCAGGCTACGCTGGCAGTTGATGCAGTCCCAAGTCCAGAAGTCCACCAGCACCACCTTGCCTTTGAGCGCCGGCGCATCCAGTGGCGGCGAATTCAACCACTGGCTGGCCCCCGCCAGCGACGGCATGGCGCCGTAACTGTCGCGGGCCTCCAGATAGCCCGCCAGGCCGAGGCCTGTCAGGGCCAGCGCAATGCCGCCCACCTTTAACATCAGGCGGCGATCAATTGTCATGGCAACCGCCGGTGGCGTACGAGCGGTATTCCACGCGCTGGTGCTGACCTTTGGAATCGAGGTAGTCCATGCGGGTGTTGACCAGGCCGCAGGTGTTGCCCTGATCATCCTGCACCGAGAGGACTTTCTTCACATCCAGATGATCACCGTAGCGGTACTGCATCACACTGGCATCGTTCATCGCGGTGGTGGCGGCCTGAGCGGCAATGGCGCCGAAACTGAACACGGCAAACAGGCTGACGCTGGCGAAGGCTTTGAGGTTCATGGCAACTCTCCTGTGTAACGCTTTAGGTGGGGAGGGTTGCTCCCCGGTCGAGAGCCATTACACGGCCGCCAGGTATCCCGTATGTGTCACCCGAGCCTGTGATCTGCTTCCTCCTGTATCTCTGTCAACGCCAGATACACTGCAATACAAAACCCCGCAGGCAAGCGCGATAACGCTCGGTACACTGCGCCAACCCCACCCCATACAGGAACGCTGCGCATGGAACACGTCGATCACATCCTGATCGTCGACGACGACCGCGAGATCCGCGAACTGGTCGGCAACTACCTGAAGAAGAACGGCCTGCGGACCAGCATCGTTGCCGATGGCCGGCAGATGCGCGCCTTTCTCGAAGCCAACAGCGTCGACCTGATCGTCCTCGACATCATGATGCCCGGCGACGATGGCCTATTGCTGTGCCGTGAATTGCGTGCCGGCAAACACCGCAACACGCCCGTGCTGATGCTGACCGCACGCAACGACGAGACCGACCGCATCATCGGCCTAGAGATGGGCGCCGACGACTACCTGACCAAACCGTTCTCCGCCCGCGAACTGCTGGCCCGCATCAATGCCGTGCTACGCCGTACGCGCATGCTGCCGCCGAACCTGACCATCAGCGAAAGCAGCCGCCTGCTGGCCTTCGGCCAATGGCGTCTGGACACCACTGCACGCCACCTGCTCGACAGTGAAGACACCCTGGTGGCCCTGAGCGGCGCCGAGTACCGACTGCTGCGGGTATTTCTCGACCACCCGCAGCGGGTGCTCAGCCGCGAGCAACTGCTCAACCTGACTCAAGGGCGCGAAGCAGACATCTTCGACCGTTCCATCGACCTGCTGGTCAGCCGCCTGCGCCAGCGCCTGGGTGATGACGCCCGCGAACCCAGCTGCATCAAGACTGTGCGCAGCGAAGGCTACGTGTTCTCGCTGCCGGTGCAATTGCTCGGGTCGCCCTCATGAAATGGCCCCGTACCCTGGCCTCGCGCCTGGCATTGATCTTCTTCACAGGGCTGGTCCTGGCCTATGGGTTGTCGTTCGGCCTGCAAGCCTACGAGCGCTACATCAGCAGCCGCTCGATGATGCTCAGCAACCTGGAACAGGACGTCGCCACTTCGGTGGCTATCCTCGACCGCCTGCCCGCCGCCGAACGTGCCGCCTGGCTGCCGCGCCTGGAGCGGCGCACTTACCGCTACCACCTTGACCAGGGCCAGGATGGCCAGGCGATGCCGACCAGCGACCCGCCCATGGCCGCCGAGTCGATCGTCAAAGCCATCGGCAACGACTACCGTCTGACCTTCCAAGAGATCCCCGGCCCCAATGCGCATTTTCAGGTGCACTTGAACCTGGCCGATGGCGCGCCCCTGACCATCGACGTTACCCCCACCCCCGTACCGATCGCCCGCTGGCTGCCGGTGGTTTTGCTGATCCAGCTGGCCGTGCTATTGCTGTGCACCTGGCTGGCAGTGCGGCTGGCCATCGGCCCGCTGACCCGCCTGTCGCAGGCCGTGGACAACCTCGACCCGGACAAACCCGGTGTGCAACTGGACGAGAGCGGCCCGCGCGAGGTGAAGTACGCCGCCGTTGCCTTCAACGCCTTGCAGGCGCGCATCGCGGCCTACCTCAAGGAGCGCATGCAGTTGCTGGCGGCGATTTCCCACGACCTGCAAACCCCCATCACCCGCATGAAGTTGCGGGTCGAAGTGATGGACGATGGGGTCGAGAAAGACAAGCTGTGGCATGACCTGGATGCCATGGAGCACCTGGTACGTGAAGGTGTGGCCTATGCCCGCAGCATGGACATCAACACCGAGGCCCCGTGCCGAATCAACCTGGATGCCTTCCTCGACAGCCTGGTGTTCGACTACCAGGACAGCGGCGCCCAAGTCGAACGCCACGGCAACGCCGACGGCCTGCTGGAAACCCGCCCGCATGCGCTGCGCAGGGTGTTGGTCAACCTGGTGGACAACGCCTTGAAGTTCGCAGGTAAAGCACAGCTGGAGGTCAGCCGTGAACAAGGATGCACCCGGATTCGAATACTCGATGACGGGCCGGGGATTCCGGAAGATGAGCTCAATGAGGTGCTCAAGCCGTTCTACCGGGTAGAAAGCTCGCGTAACCGCAGTACCGGAGGCACCGGCTTGGGGCTGGCGATCGCGCAGCAATTGACCCAGGCCATGGGTGGGCGCTTGACCCTGAGCAATCGCCAAGGTGGCGGGTTGTGTGCACAGATCGAGTTGAAGTGAGTGCCGCCTGCATCTCGCCCCCTCAAGGTCTATGCGTGATAGGGATGCCGCCTTACGCAACCGATCGCTACAGTCTGATACACACTGTCGCCTGCGCCGACACACTGCCGATACGCCACCGCTACACACTCCCGGCCACACATTGGCACGCCAGGAGTTAAACCGATGACACGCCCCAACATGACGGCATTTACCCACCCCTTCAGCCACATTGACCGGATCGGAAGCTGGAGCGCCGACTTGCCGCTGCGGCTGTTTCTGGCCTGGGAGTTTTTCGAGTCTGGTCTGGAAAAATACAACGGCACCAACTGGTTCGGCGACCTGCAGTCCAGCTTCCCCTTCCCGTTCAGTGCACTGCCGGCAGCGCTGAACTGGCAACTGTCGATGTGGGCCGAGCTGGTGCTGCCTTTACTGCTGTTGCTTGGCCTGGGCACACGGCTGGCCTCGGCCGGGCTCATGGTCATCACTGTGGTGGCCATTGCTGCGGTGCATTGGCCGGCACAGTGGTCGAGCCTGGCGGAGCTGGCACAGGGTTATGCCATCACCGACCAGGGTTTCGGCAACTTCAAGTTGCCGCTGATCTACCTGGTGGCACTGCTGCCACTGCTGCTCAAGGGGGCCGGCCGCTTGAGCCTTGACCACTGGCTCAACGCGCGGCTCGCAGCCAGGGCATGACGCGTAAATAGCAACGGGCTCGGGGCCAGTAGGCGCCGAGCCCGTTTTTTGTCTCAGGCTGTACCGATGATAATGCCTTGCGCGCGCAGGCTTTCCAGAAGTGCCAAGCCTTGCTCCTGATCCCCACTCAATGCGTGCAGACGCGCCAGCCCAGTACCCCTCACCTCTGTGAGCAAGCGGTAAGCCATGGGTGCCAGGCGAGCGAAGCGCACCTGCAGCCCGGCGTCGCGGTAGACCAGCAGCAAGGTGGGCAGTTCAGGCGCCTCCTGTGGTTGATAATCCAGGCCAATACGGTCAACCGGCCAACGGTAGGCCAATACCCTGGCCGTGCACGACAGCAGCGGCTCCCCTTGTAGCAGGTCACCCTGTGGGTCATGGGCCGGGTCTTCGGCATCGCTGAGGTACAGCTGGGCCTCGATCCACTCGTAATGGGCAAGTTCCAGCTGCCACGGGGCATCCAGTTCGATGCCCTGGAGGTAGTCGATGAACGCTTCGGCAATTTCGGTGAACAAGGGTGTCTGGCTGCGGTAGTTGGCATAAAAATCACGCACGCGGGCATGCCAGCACGGCTCGCCCAAGGTTTGCCGCAGCACCGGAAAGCTGCCGGCCAGCAGGCCTTCGATGGCGCCATAGAACAGCTCATGGTAAACCTTCAGCCGGCGTGCCTCGATGCCAGGCGGTGGGGCATGCCGCTGCGGATCTCGCAGATGCCGCGCCAACGAGAACTGCTGTTCACGCAACAATTCGCTCATGCGACACCTCCCGCTGCAGCGTGCGAATGCGGTCAGTCTCTTCGAGCAGTTCGGCCAAGGGCGGGTAATTGAAGTCCCGCTCGAGCGTTGTCGGCTGCGCGCCAAAACGCTTGCAGGCCATCGCGAACAACGACCAGACATCCTCCTTAACGGGTGCGCCGTGGGTATCCACCTTGAGGTCCGGGGCCTCGTCGTAATGACCCGCCACATGCATGCCGACGACGCGTTCCGGCGGCAGCCCCTGAAGGAAGACCTGCGCATCGTAGCCATGGTTGCAGGCGTTGACGAACACGTTGTTGACGTCCAGAAGCAGGTCGCAGCCGGCCTCGTCGAGGACGGCGCGGATGAAATCCAGCTCGCTCATCGCCTGGTAGGGCGCCGCGTAATAGCTGATGTTTTCCACGGCAATACGCCGTTGCAAGTGGTCCTGGGCTTGACGAATCCTGGCGGCGACGTGATGCACAGCCTCTTGCGTGAAAGGGATCGGCATCAGGTCGTAGAGGTGGCCGTCATCGCTGCAATAGCTCAGGTGCTCGCTGTACAGGCGTACCTGATGGCGATCGAGAAAGCGCCGGGTCTGGTCCAGCAAACCCCGGTCCAGCGGCAGGCTGCCGCCCAAGGACAAGGACAGCCCATGGCAGGCCAGCGCAAACCGTTCGGTCAATTGCGCCAGGCCTTGGCCATAAGCGCCTCCGACACCAATCCAGTTTTCTGGCGCGCACTCTAGAAAATCCACGGCACCGTCTTCCAGCGTAAGCAATTCAGCCATCAGGCCACGGCGCAGGCCAAGGCCGACAAGCAAGGGGGTGGTCGTCATCGATAAGTCTCCACAACACGCAAAACGCCCCGCCTGAACAGCAGGAGGGGCGTTGTGTCATTCCAAGGGGTTAACTCAGGACTTACCGGTCACTTCGCTGGACGAGGCTTCTGCTGCCTTGCCAGCGCCGCCACATTTACCTTCACCGCACTTGCCTTCGCCATGGCTGGCTTTCTTGTCGCCGCCGCACTTGCCCTCACCCTGGGTGGCCTTGCCGCTGCCACCGCACTTGCCTTCACCGCATTTGCCTTCGCCAGGCACCTTTGCCGACGCCAGTTGATACCCCTGGGACAGCGGCTCGACAGCGAACGCGCTGCTGCCAAAGGCCATGCTGCCGATCAGGGCGGCGCCAAGCAGGCCGAGAGTGTTGCGTGCATGAGTCATGGTGTAGCTCCACTGTGGTTGGAAAGTGGAGCCATTAGGCCGGGCGGGTGTGTCGGGGTTGTATCGCCGAAATCGGCATTTTGTACATGAATAGGTCTGTAGGCTTGCAGGATACAGTGTGATACAGAGCACCCGCCCCTGCGGCCAGTGGCGGGTGAAGGCTGTCAGTCTTCCAGCGGCTTGGGCGGTGCTGCGGGTTTGGCAGGTTTAACGGGTTTGGCCGCTTTGCTGTCCTTGCCCTTGGTTTCAGGTGCCACCGCGACAGGCTCTGGTGCAGTCACGGCCTTCTCGCTCGCCGGCAGCTCATCGACCGCCTTGAGGATGGCCTGCGGGTCGATCGGCTCGCCCGTGGCGTCATCCTTGAGCATGTGCCGTTCACCGTCCTTGCCCACCAGGATCACCTTGGTACCCGCGCTCGCACCAAGCTTGAGTTCGCGGATCAGGGCCATGGTGGTCTGCTGCTCGAGGTTCTTGTCCTCGCGCTTGCCGACCATCTTGGCAACGCTGTACAGCACAAGGTTGCGCTCCTTGAAGGCCGCCTGGATGGCCGGGTCTTCCAGCGCTTTGTTCAACCCACGCAATGTAGGGTCGGCTGAACTGGGGGCAATGATCACCAGAGGCCGTGCCTTGCCCAGCTCCTTGGCCAATGGAGCGTCGCTGTCGGCGGCGAACAGTGGGCCGGTGACGGCGAGCAAGGTAGCGAGGGTCAGTGACCGGACGAGCATACACATCTCCTTAATGTCTCGATAAACCAATGACTACAGATCACGGAGAAAAATCCGACCTGGAGCCTAAACCACTTCAAAAGCTGCGTGGCGAAGGAAAAGTAACTGACAATTTCCAGCCATGTGTCAGATCAGGATGACGGACTTTGCCGAAAAGGCCGCCTCCTGACTGAGCATAGCCCAAAGCCACTGCTGGCAAGGCTGCGCTGCGCCTCACACGCGGTGTTGTTACACGTCGATGGCAGCGCCCGGAGGCCCGGCCTCCAATGCCGCCAGTGTCATGTCGAGCATCAACCCGCGCCGGGCAGCGCGCTGTGCGGCAAGAATCGCATCTGACTCCGCCTGCCTGGCCTCGTCGGTCAACGCCTCATCGTCGAGCACGCGATCAAGGCGGCGCCGGAACGGCCTGTCCACTTGCGCGAAGCGTTCAGGGTGAGCACGCTCCAGGTGCCCCTGCCAGAACGTTCGGTCCACCAGCGAACGTGCGATTTCCTCTTGCGTCTCGGCCTCGAGCACTTGCGCCTGCGCCCGCGCAAGGTGCGCTTCCGTGACACCTGCCAGGGGGCGAAAACTCATGTCGCCCACTGCAATGGGCAAGTTCAGGCGGTCCCGCAACCCGAGTCGATAGGCGAGCCCCACTTCGCTTTCGTCCGGGTTGCCGCCGCGTGCCAGGATGTCCAGCACAGCCAGTCGGTCGACTTCATCCAGGCGCCACAACCGCCGCCCCAACGCAAGCAAGGCCTGCTCGGTATTGCCTGGGTCATCGGTCCGGGCGCGCCACACCAACACGTTCAACTCAAGGTTGCTGAGGCACCATGTCGCGCCGTCCTGGCAACCCCACTCATCGTTGGCGATGTCCATCAAGGCTTCGCGCAGGGCCGGCTCCCGGGCCATTGCCTGCAGCACGGCCAATACCCGCAGGGCGAGCGCTTCGGCATTGATGTGAAAATCGGCGGACTGCAGCAACTGCTGAAGGACGCGGAAGAAGCGATCTGCCGGCTCCCCTATGTCTACCGACTCCCACGCCGCCATCAGCAGGCCCCGATAGCGCGGCCCGACAGCATCCCCCCAAACGACTCGGGCACGCTCGAGTTGTTCGTAAAGCAACACCTCGTCCGTCGGCATGACCGGCCCCATTAGCGCCGCCTGGAGGCGAATCAGTTCGGCGTTCTCCAATGGGTTGCCGGCCAACCTGATGCGCCGCCGAAAGCCCGGTGCCAGTTGATAGAACCACTCTGGAATCCGCGTGAGGCGGTTTTCGCGCATATCCATGTAAACCAGGCTTAAGCGGCTCTGCACGCCGTGCGGAAAATGCGTTAGCCCAGTATTGCGCAAGTTCAGCCAGCGAAGAGCGGTGAGCCCATCCAAGGTGAAAGTGCGCCCCAGTGGGTTATGGGACAGATCGATGTACTCCAAGGTTGTGGAGCTTGCCAGGGTGGCAGCCTGGCTGGTAGTCAACACGATCTGGTTGTTGGTCAGGGTCAACTGACGCAAGTGCCGCATTTCCAGCAAAGGCTGCGGCAAGCGAGTCAGCAAATTCCCCCCCAGGTCAAGTAACCGTGCACGCGGGAAGGCGAGCAGAAAGCTCGCTGGTACATCCTGCAACTCCATACGTAGCAGTGATACATCGGAAACATGAGCAAAGCTGACCTGTGCTGGCATTTCCGGCAGCTCCCCAGGCCGCATGTTGTACAAGACCATGCGGTAGTTGTGGTCGGTGTCGAGGTGGGTTTGCCCTGCGTCGGTGGTGCGCCGCCAGCAATCTAGCAGCGTGTTACGCATGCAGATACGGTCTTCCCTCACAGCACCTTCAGCGTCCCCAACCCACCCTTCCAAGCTGTTGCGCAGCACCCTGTACTCTGCCCGCAGCGTGGCCAATACAGCTTCCACCTGACGCCCCGAACGCCGTACATTGTCGGTCCATGTAGCCACCTGTTCGTCACTGAACGAAGGAAACAGGTCACGCACCGACGCTGCCAGCGCCCGCTCTGGCCGGCCTGGGCCACCCGAGTTACGGCCACCCAAGGGGTAACCCAGACGGCCGTCGGCCAAACGCTGGGGTGGGCGGAACATTCCCCTAGGCTGCACACCCAGCAACCCTTCAAGCTCGCTACGACGCCGCACCGCCTCACGCGCCAGCACAACCCTAAGGTTATGGGCGAAGGGCTCCGCTACCTGCATCGCCCCCCGCTGGGACGGTGAATAGGCTGCGGCCATCACCTCGAACAACTCGCCCGCCTCGCCTTGCGGCACCGCGTGAGCATCCAGCAATTGGAACATGCCCGCGTGGTGCAGCAAATCGAATGCCTGCGCGCCGTCCTCGGTCGATGCCAGCAGCGGCCCACCCAGGTGGCCTTCGAACAAGCGCCAACGCACGCCTTGGCCAGTGCCAGGCAAGTGCTTGAGCAGCCCCAGTGCGACACGCGCCAAGTCGGCACTCTGTGGGGTATCCAGGCTCAACGCTTCAAGTACCCTGACCTTGCGAATGGTCGCCACAGCGCGCCTGGCCGCTTCGGCCAGGTTCAATGGCACGCGGCCCGTTTGCAGCAACCGCCGTCGGTCATCCCCATTGGCCGCCGTCAGCAGCGCCTGCGCGGCCCGCGGGTGCAAGCCCGGAAACACGTTGCGTAACAAGGCACTGCCAGGGCTGTCGCTGACCTGCACGGCGTCGTACACATGCCCCAATAAAAGTCGCCGCTGGGCCCAGACGAGCTCGGCCAGCAGCGGGTCCGACGCACCGGCTGCCCCCGGCAAGCGCTGGGCATGCTGCAGCACGGTGGCGTCCTCGACCGGCTCGCCCGCACGCAAGCAACTGATCATCTGGCGAATCCGTTGATCGATCCTGCAACGCTCAGCGCTGTCGAGCATGCCGGCCTCGGGCGCACGCCCATACACATGCAGGGCCCGCAGGTGATCCGCACCGAGGTCATGAAACCCCAGCACTTGGTCGATCTGCTCGTCAGTCATGCTGTTTAACGGTGTACCAAGGCGGCGGAACATGCGGTGGATGTCATCCCATTGCGCAGGTTGCTCGCTCCAGACCCGCCAGGCGCCGGCACCGTTGTGACGCAGCGCAGGCCCATTGCCGCTGCGCGGGCGAAGCTGCCATTGGCCATCGCTGCCGGGGCCGACCACAGGGTAGTGGTGGCCGTCCATTTCGACCCAGGCCTGCCCGGCGTGGCGTCGAATCCCCAAGGCATCCTGCGTAGCCGCAGGTCCCGGCGCGACGCTGCGGTAAGGTGCCAGGTCCTGCTGCCAAAGCTTGCTGCCACCGTCCTCCAGCTGTGCAGGCACCATCGCATCGACCACGCCAGAACGCGCCCACAACCGCCGCGCCACCGTAACGCCCGCCACCGCCGCTGCAATAACCGCAAGGTCAGTGGCGACGTGGGTCAAATGGTCGAGTGCCTCCTGGGCATCACCCGCCTGCAAGGCCTCGATGCCATGGTAAACCTCGCCCAGCAACTCCCAGACAGTCACCGCAAGCATGACCAGGCCCAGGCCAGGGACAAAAAACGACGCCAGGTTCAACAGCAGCCAGCCTTCGGCAGCCAGTCGCTCGTCATGGGCACGCTGGACATCGCGGTCGAGCCGCGCCACCGGCACCGCGATCATTGCCGCATCCTCTTTGATCTGGCGGATACGCGACTGTGCGAGGCTGTTGAACAGCGGTGATGGGTAGGCCTGCAAACGGGGGGCGAGGTCATAACTTGCCCAGGCCGGCAGGTCGTCAAAAACGGGCGTTACCGTGGCGAAGAATGCCTGGCTATCGCGCCTGAGCACGAAGCGGCTGAAGAATCGCTGATACGTCTTGACGCGCAAGCGATGGCCCAACTCACGGTTGAGGTCACTGAGGCTATCAAATGCACTCCAGGGCGCCACCGGGTCACCCGGCACATACATCAGCAAACGCCGCGTGGTGTTGAACAAGGGACCTTGATCGATCACCTCCAACACCACCACCTGCTCAAGGGCATACCCGAGCAGCTTCAGCTGCTTGGCCACCACCAGGTCACCTGCCAGGCGCAGCAGCTTGCCCTCGAGGCACATGCCCGCCAGCAATTTCAACTCGCTGGCATCCAGCAGGTTGTCTTGCCGGGCCTTGTAGCCGTCCACCAGCATGGCGTAGCGCATGGCATCGACCAGCAACGTCTCGACGCGTTTTTCGTCATTGGCCGGTTTCAGAATGCTGTCCAGATGCTGCTGATAGCCCTGCCCCAGGTCGAGCTCGCGGCACAGTGCAGCAAAGGCTACGGCGGTGGGCGGTTTGCGCGCGCCCGAGCGCGGTACCAGCAACCGGTTGCCTGCCGGCTGGCCGCCTGCGCTGGCCTGTTCGGCGGTAAAGTTGCGCAGTGCCACCTCAAGCAGTGGTTTTTCGTCGTATACCACTTCTGTGAGGTGAGCCCCCACGGGCTGGGCGTTGATCACCGGTTCGCGGCGCCCTTCGAGGAACATCAACCGGTGCAGGTTGTAGGTCACCCCGTAACGCTCGCTGAGCGCCTTCTCCAGCCTGGAGGCGACGAAGCCATCGATGCCTTCGATGCGCGTCAGCAACGTGCCCAGTTGCTGACGGCTTTCAAGGCTCTTGGCCAAGACGTGGCTGATCGCGGGCAGTTGGTCAATGGGCGCCTGTCGCAACCAACGGGGCAGGCGCTTGCCGATGAAATCATCCTGAAACGCGTCGCTGTCGTGCTGCAGCGTGTCGGGGCGGACGACGGCATTGCCCGCAGCCTGATCCTCTGGCGAGTGTGTAGTGCCCATGCGTAAAGCCTCTTGTGGGTAAAGAGGCCAAGCCTAGGCAGCCGCGGTTTGTCGAGGCGCTAGATAGGTAATGCCTGTGCTCAGAACAGCTGTAGCTGGCGGCCGGTCAACGCCGCGAAATCATCCCCGACGAAGGGCAGGATGGCGTCGGCCACCGGTTGCAGTTGGCGGCTCAGATAATGCTCGTAATCAATGGGTGCCTGCAGGCTCTCCAAGGGTTCAGGGCCGGCCGTGGTCATCAGGTAGCTGATCCAGCCGCCGTTCTGGTACTGCCGGGGGCGGCCGAGGCGGCTGTTGTACTCATCGGCCAGGCGCGCGGCGCGCACATGCGGCGGCACGTTACGCTGGTAATCGGCCAGCGGACGACGCAAGCGCTTGCGGTATACCATCAGCTCATCGAATTCGCCGGCCAAGGTCTGCTGCACGTACTGGCGCACATAGTCGCGGTACGGTTGGCCACGGAAGATCCGCCCGTAAAGCGCCTGCTGAAATTCCCGGGCCAGCGGCGACCAGTCGGTGCGTACCGACTCCAGGCCTTTGTAGACCATCTCCTCGCTGCCATCGGCGCGCTGCACCAGCCCCGCGTAGCGCTTCTTGCTGCCTTCTTCGGTACCGCGGATGGTCGGCATCAGAAAGCGTCGGTAATGGGTTTCGAACTGCAACTCCAGGGCACTCTCCAGGCCCATCGAATCACTCAAGTGCCGGCGCCACCAGTGGTTGACCTCGGCCACCAGCTCGCGGCCGATGCGCGCTGCAGCATCCTCGTCATGGGCGCCTTTGAGCCAGACGAAGGTGGAATCGGTATCGCCATAGATCACATTAAAACCGCGGGCTTCGATCAGTTCGCGGGTCTGGCGCATGATCTGGTGCCCGCGCATGGTGATCGACGATGCCAGGCGCGGGTCGAAGAAGCGGCAGCCACTTGAGCCCAGCACCCCGTAGAAGGCATTCATGATGATTTTGAGGGCCTGCGACAGCGGCGCGTTGCCCGCGCGCTTGGCCGCCTCCCTGCCCTGCCATACCCGCTCGACGATGGCCGGCAGGCAGTGCTGGCTGCGCGAAAAGCGCCCGCCGCGAAAACCTTCGACCGCGTGCTGCGGGTCGGGCTGTCGCAAGCCCTCCACAAGGCCCACCGGGTCGATCAGGAAGGTACGGATGATCGAGGGGTACAGGCTCTTGTAGTCCAGCACCAGCACCGAATCGTAGAGGCCAGGGCGCGAATCCATGACAAAACCGCCGGGGCTGGCTTCGTCCGGGCGGCTGCCGAGGTTGGGCGCGACAAAGCCCAAACGGTGCATCTGCGGTATGTACAAATGGCAGAACGCGGCCACCGAGCCACCGCTTCGGTCCACGGCCAAGCCGGTGACCGAGGCGCGCTCAAGCAGGAACTCGAGCAGCCGGGTGTGGGCGAAGATGCGCGTGACCAGTTCGCAGTCCTTGAGGTTGTAGCGCGCCAGCGACGGTTTGTCTTCGGCGAACATGCGGTTGATCTCATCCATGCGCTGGTATGGGGTGCTGATCGCCTTGCCCTCGCCCAGCAGCGTTTGGGCAACGCTCTCCAGGCTGAACGACGGGAAGCTCCAGGTTGCCGAACGCAAGGCTTCGATGCCGTCGATCAGCAAGCGCCCAGGGGCATCGGCGAACACGTGCCCGCCGCTGGCGTGAGCGCGCAAGGTCATGGGCGCGCCGTTGCGGCCCAGGGTCAAAGGCACCTGCAGGTGCTTGGCATGTTCGTGCAACAGGCGCAGGTCGAACTGCACCAGGTTCCAGCCGATGATCGCATCCGGGTCGTGCCGGGCCATCCATTGGTTGAGGCAATCGAGCAGCGCGGCAGGGTCGTCGCAGTAATGCAGGTCGAAGTCCACCGCGCTGCTGTCGCCGTTGACCGGGCCGAGCATGTACACCTGTCGCTGGCCGCAGCCTTCGAGGGCGATGCTGTACAGCGCGCCGCGCTCGCTGGTTTCGATATCCAGCGACACCAGGCGCAGCGGCGGTCGGTAGTCTGGCAGTGGCTTGAGCTGGGCGTCGCAGAGCACGCCGTTGGCGTCTGGCTGGCCGGTGAACTGCACCGGGGCCGTGATGAAGCGCTCCATCAGGTAGCGCTCGGGGGGGCGGATATCGGCTTCGTACACCTCGACGCCGGCGTTGCGCAGGCGTTGCTCCAGTTGCATCAACTGGCGATGCTGGCGGCAGTACAAGCCCAGCACCGGGCGCTGATCGAAGTCGCGCAGTTGCAAGGGCTTAAGCTCGACACCCGGCTCGTTGGCCAGCAGCACGCGCGCATGTTCAGCCTGCGCCTGCGCGATGAACGCCACCGAGACTTGCGGCGCCAGGCGCAGCTGGCGCGGGCCCTGGTCCGTCGCCAGCCAGAACTCCACGCACGTGCCTTCGGGTGTGTCATGCCAATGCCGGGTCAGGACAAAGCCCTGCTGCAATTCCACCGCGTCGACCTCTGATCGTCTGTTGTGCCGTAAGTGACGATTCTACCCTGTGCAGGGCAATCCAGGGCTGCCATATCCGGCTTTGCCCTCAGATCCGACTTGGCCTCTGTAGGAGCAGCCTTGTGCTGCGAAGAGGCCGGTAAACCTGGCAGAGTTGCATGGTCAGTACTGGCCTCTTCGCAGCACAAGGCTGCTCCTACAACGACCGCGCAGGCCTGGGAAACTATCGAGAACCGGCCTTGAATCCGCCACGGCGCCCTGCCCAGGCCAGCAACCACGCCAGGCCTATCAATACCAGCGCCACGGGGCCAAACCAGGCGACACCTGCCCCGGTCAGCAGCAACCCGCCGATAATCCCGCCCAAGGCAATGGCGCTGTTCCATACCGTCACCAGCATCGACTGCGCCACGTCACCGCCCTCGCCCGCTGCATCTGCGCAGGCCGTCTGCAACAGTGTTGGCGCGCCGCCGTAGGTCACACCCCACAGCGCGATGCTCAGGTACAGGGCCCACGAGGACGCCTGCCCCAGCATCAGCGTGGCCACGGCAAAACCGGCCAGGCTGAGCAGCACCAGCGTGCGCAGGTGCCTATCGACCAATAGCCCGACCAGGCCGATGCCCGCCAGCGCCGACAAGCCGAACACCATCAACACCTGGCCGATTTCGGCGGCCATCCCGGCCGCCGCCAGCAACGGCACGATATAGGTATAGAGAATGTTGTGGCCGAGGATCCAGGTCATGATCACCATCAGCACCAATGCCACGCCAGGTGTGCGCAGCACCTGCAGCGCCGCCGGTCGCTTGCCGGCTGCCTGCCCCGGGTAGTCCGGCACAGCGCGCAACACCCAGACGACCAGCAGCAGCGCCACCACAGTGACCACGACAAAGGTGGCCCGCCACCCCAGCAGTGCTCCCAACCAGGTGCCGATGGGCAAGCCGAGGGACAAAGCTATCGGCTGGCCGAGCATGGCCACCGCCATTGCCCGCCCCTGCAAGGCCACCGGCACCATGCGCCGGGCATGGCCGGCAATCAAGCCCCAGGCCAAGCCGGCCGCGGCACCGGTGAAAAAGCGCAGCACCAGGGTTAGGGCATTGGACGACGACAAGGCCGTCAACCCGTTGAACAACACGAAGCCACCAATCGCCAGCAGTAATGCACGGCGGCGATACCAGCCTTGGGTCAGGGTCACCAGCGGGATGGCCGTCAGCAGTGAGCCCAATGCATACGCCGTGACCCACTGCCCGGCCATGGCCTGGCTGATCGCCATGCCGCCGGCGATCTGGTCCAGCAGGCCGGCAGGCAGGGTTTCGCTGAGGATGGCAATGAAGCCGGTCATCGCCAGGGCCAGCAGGCCGCTCAAGGGTAAGCGCTCGGCGCTGTCACCCAATAGCGGTGCGGAAGAAGTCTGGGACATTGCAGGATGCCTTGAAGTGGTGATCGAGGCCGGCAGTGTGCATGCCGGGTTATTGCGGAAAAAGATGGGTACAATGCCGTTCACCCCGGACATTAATGTCCGCAATCAGGAGTGCGCAATGGACAGCCTCAGCGGCTTCGTGGTCTTCAACCGGGTAGCCGAAACCCGCAGTTTCGTGGCTGCCGGCCAGTCGTTGGGCATCAGTGCTTCAGCCGTGGGCAAGCGCGTGGCACGGCTGGAAAGCCGCCTGGGTGTGCGCCTGTTCCACCGCAGCACACGCAGCATCACGCTGACGGCTGAAGGCACGCTGTTTCTTGAACGCAGCCGCCGCATCCTGGCCGAGATCGAGGCCACCGAGCAGGCACTGTCACAGGCCAGCGAAACCCCGCGCGGCCGGCTACGCGTGAGCCTGCCCCAGGTCACCGGGCTGGTCATGCCGGCGCTGGCCGACTTCATGGCGTTGTACCCTGAGGTTGAGCTGGACCTGGAGTTCACCGACCGCATGGTGGATATCGTCGGTGAAGGTTTTGATGTGGTGATGCGCGGCGGTCAACCCGTGGATTCGCGCCTCAATGCCAAGTTCCTCGGCCACTTCCAGCATCGCCTGGTGGCATCGCCCGAATACCTGTGCGAACGCGGCACGCCCACTCACCCCCGCGACCTGAGTGCACACACCTGCCTGCACTACCGCTTCCCCAGCAACGGCAAGCTGGAAACCTGGCCGCTGCGCCAGGAGCACCCCGACCAGGGCTATGACATCCCCATTTCGATGGTATGCAACCACGTCGAGACACGCATCTGCTTCGCCCTCAACCACCGCGGCATCACCTGCCTGCCAGACTTCAGCGTGCGCCGCGAGCTGGCGGCTGGCACGCTGGTGACGGTACTCGACAGTTTCATGGAGCGGCGTGGCAGTTTCTACCTGTTGTGGCCGTCGGGGCGCCAGGTGCCGCCCAAGCTGCGGGTGTTCATCGATTTCATGCTTGAGCGGGTGTTCCCCGGCAGCCCTCAACCGTACAAATAGTTGATGTCCTTGTAGGCCAATGGCGGCACCTGGCTGATCAGAAAATCACGCAGTTTGTGCATCTGCCGGGCCTTGGGGCTGGATTTCAGCCAGGTCATGTAATACCCATCACCGGTGGCCACCGCGTGCTTGAACGGCGTCACCAGCCGCCCTGCCGACAGGTCGGAGCTGGCCAGCACCAAGTCCACCACCGAGATACCCAGGCCTTGCTGGGCCGCCGAAATCCCCTGGTCGAGAGTATCGAAAACCTGCCCCTGGTCGATGCTGATATCCAGCGCGTCCATCCGCGCCAGCCAGCGTCGCCAATCGCGACGGTCCGGCGACGGGTGCAGGAACTCGCATTGGCGCAGGTCGGCAAGGTCGGGCTGGGCTTGCGCCATGTAATCGGGGTGGCACACCGGGATCAGCCATTCATCGAACAGCTTGAAGCTCTCGACATCGGCGGGGAAACGGCCGTTGGCCAACAGGATGGCGCAGTCGTAGGGCTCTGAATAGAAGTCCACGCTGTCGATGTCCATCCACACGCTCGACAGTTGCACGCTGCTGCTGTCATCGAGCTTCTTGAAGCCGTCCAGGGCCCTGAGCAACCAGCGCATGGTGAGCGTGGATGGCGCCTTCAGACGCACGCCATAACGGTCCTGTCGCAGCAACGCGCAGGCGTTCTCGATGATCTTGAAGCCGACCTTGAGCTCTTGTGACAGCAAGCGCCCGTGCTCGGTCAGGCTCAGTTTCGGCCCACGACGCTCGAACAGGTCGCAGCCGAACATGGCCTCGAGGGTCTTGATGTGGTGGCTGACCGCCCCTTGGGTCAGCGCCAGCTCCTCCGCCGCACGGGTAAAGGAGCCATAACGAGAGGCCACCTCGAAAGCACGCAGGGCGTGCAAGGCCTGAATCCGTTCCGACATGGCGACGTCCGAAGCATGAGTGAGACTAATAGTAGGTCATAGTTCCACGCGTTTTACAACGTTAAGTCTGTCTCAGAAAATGCGGGTAAATAATAAAGATTACCAACGATTCTGCCTGCATATGACTGGAACGTTACTTAATTAGATGCCTGGGGAAATCATGTTTACGGGTTATGGAAACTGCTATCGCCTGGATGCGCTAGAGCTGGCCGCTGAACATGTGCGGAACACGCAACATTGGACGTACAAAACCATACAACATTTTCGCAGCATTCTCGCCAACCCCGAATTCCCCTGCCTGTTTGGCCGCAAGGCAGTCGCCAGCGAGACCTGCCACATCCTCTTCGCCCGCGCCGAACAGCTGGCCGACGACATCGCCCAGGGCCTGGCTGACTACGTGCGCACCATCACACCGATCCCGCTCAAGCAGCGCATCGGCAGCCCATTGGTGGTGTTTCTCGAAACCGCCAGCGAATACACCCTTGCCGAGCAACAGGCGCTGGCCTGGAAAGTTTTGCAGGGCGTGCACGCGCGCGACCCGCACCCTTGGCCACAGGCGATGCCGACTGACCCTCACGACACGGGCTGGTCGTTCTGCTACGCCGGCATGCCGCTGTTCATCAACATGAACTTCCCAGGCCACCAACAGATGAAAAGCCGCAACCTGGGGCCGCACATCACCTTCGTCATCAACCCGCGGGAAAACTTCGACGAAGTGGCCAACGCCAGCACCGAAAGTGGCAAGCGTATCCGTGCCCGCATCCGCGAGCGCGTACAGCATTACAACAACGGCATCATGCCCGACACCCTTGGCGCGTTCGGCGATGCCGACAACTACGAGTGGAAGCAGTACCAGCTACAGGAGGCGGGTTCGCTCAACCCGTCGCGCTGCCCGTTCCACGCCCATGTAACAGCCGACACACTGATCGAGAATTGACCGTGAATACCGCACTCACCGCCACCTATGCCCTGACCGTCCTGCTGCTGATCGCCACCCCTGGCCCAGTGGTGGCACTGATCGTCAACACCGCTGCCGCCTCCGGCTCGCGCAAAGCCATGTTCACTGCCGTGGGGACCAACTGGGCGTCCTTGGTACTGATTGGCGCGGCGGCCTGGATCATCCTGACCAGCGCGGCCATCGACAAGGCCTGGCTCAGCGGCATGAGCCTGCTGGGCTGCCTGTTCATTGGCTACATCGCCGTGGGCACCCTCAAGGAAGCCCTGCAGGCGCCCACCCCTGAGTCGGCGAGCGAAGCGCCTGGGCCTGGGCGTGGCGGTCTGCTGCAAGGGTTCATGGTGGGTATTTCCAACCCCAAGGACATCATCTTCTTCATCGCCTTCTTCCCTCAGTTCATCCAGATCACCGAGTCGTTCGGCAAGAGCATGGTGGTGCTGTCGCTGTTGTGGGTGGCCATCGATTTTGCCGTGCTCAGCCTGTACATCTTCGCCATCGGCAAGATCGCTTCGCAGCGCAGCAATCGCGTCATCAGCCTGGCCTCGGGCGTCGCCCTGCTGCTCATCGCGGCCGGCGGCCTGCTGTACAACCTCAAGGAACTGGCGGCCTGAGCCGGATGCCTCGCAAGGAGTGCCCATGAGATCGACCGACACGAGCACAGATGTTTTGGGCCTTCCTTCGCCGCTGCAACAGGACTACCAGCGCTTTCTGCAACTGGGCAGCCGCCGTGCGCCACACGCGTTGCACATCCACGAGAGCGGCTACCGCTCGGGCACCATCAACACCGATGCGCTCGGCCTGCGCTACAGCCACTGTGCCGGCAAGCGCTTCTCGGCCGCCGAGCGCGGCACGGCGCCGCGCATCAACCTGTTGGTGGGGGGCTCCACCGCCTTGGGCGTCGGCGCCAGCAGCGATGAGCACACGGTGGCTTCGCACCTGTCGATGCTGACCGGCGAGGTCTGGCTGAGCCTGGCAGGCTGCGGGCTCAATGCCGGCCAAGAGCTGCTGATGTTCCTGACTCACCAGCACCGCCTCGGCCAGCTCGGCCACGTGGTGGTGCTCAGCGGCCTCAATACCTTGGCCCATGAGGCCCTCTACGAAATCCTCGCCAGCCCCCGCGAGGCGCATCACGTCACAGGTTTTCAGGAAGCCTTGAACAGTTTCAGCGACGGCATGCCGCCTGCCGCAGCCCCCCGCCGACAATCGCTTTGGCGGCGCATCGGCCAAGCCTTGGCCGCGCCCCCTCCCGCGCCTCCAGCCGCCCAGCCGCTGTCGCCCCCTGAGAAGCGCCTGGCCCGCGCGGCCGACAGCATCGGCCGCACCCTACGCCAGTGGGAGCGGCTGCTGGCAGACAGCCACGCCACCCTCACCTTCATTCTTCAGCCGCTGCTGCCCTGGTGCCGAGAAACCCTGCCGGCGGGCGAGCAAGCCATGCTGGCGGCGTTGGCGCGGCAGCCCGCGAACTTCGAGCGCCTGCTGGACGGGGTCTTCGACAGCCACTTGCACACCGCCTTCTTTCGCCGCATCAAAGACCAGGCCGACCCGGTAGCCTGCTATGACATGAACAGCATGCTCAGCAGCTCACCCGTGTTTGGCGCCGACCTGTTCGTCGACCGCCTGCACCTCAACGACCTGGGCAACAACGCACTGGCCAAAGTCATTACCGCCAAGCTTGGGCTGGCCCAGGAAAAACACGCTCAGCGCAAGGTCACGCCTATCAAGCTCGTCTGACAGTTGCCCGCCGGTCTTCCGGCGAGGCCCCTTGGGTGGCTAGAATACGTCGTCGTTCCGATTCGCCCGAGGCGTACCTGTACCCGTGATGAACATCCAAGCCGTGCATCAACCACTGGCCGCCTGTCGTGACCGCCCGCCTCACGAGGCCTGCCTGTGAGTCGTGTGGCAACCCTGTCGCCGCTGGTGATCGCCTTGATGCCGCTGGCCGCGCAAGCGCTCGACGTGCGCATCGACCCTCATGCCGACTTACTCTACCGCCAGGCCCTGCCTTTGCTCGAGCAGGCCGACAGCCAGGACGACGGCGCCAGCTCACTGCGCACTGCCGTGGGTAGCGATCCGGAGCTCACCCGCCAGGGCCAGGCCCTGGCGCACACCTTGCCCACCGCCGTGGCACTGCTGAAAAAGTCGGTGGACCTCGGCCATCCAGTGGCGCAGTACCGGCTGGCGCTGTACTACATGACCTACCTGCCGGTGGCCCAGATCCCTGACGCTGCCTGCCCTTTGCTGGAGGCGAGCCTCAAGCAAGGCTTCGCGCCCCCGGCACCGGCGATTGCCACCTGGTGCCCTCCCTACAACGCCAGCGCAGACTATCGCGCTGCGTTGGAGGCGATCCCAAGCATGGCCCCCCAATACGCGCCCTACTACCCACAGCCCACCACGCGACTGGCCTGCAACCGCAGCCAGCCGCAAGGCCTGAATATGCAGTGGGGGCGCCAGCGGGACTACCAGGCCGAGGTGTACCGAGTGTTGGCCGACCTTGACCCAGGGCATCGCCAGGCCTTGCTGCAGAAGGCCGTGGACATCAACGGATGCTCGACCGCGCAACGCTGGTTGACCAGCCATCGATAGCGGCCAGTCGACAAACCAGCAAGATCGTTCAAGCCATCGCCCGCCTCACTCTGGCATGCTGCCCAACCGAGTACACGCGTTGCAGCCAACCATGCCCCACAGCCCACACATCGCTCGCCAAGCCTTTGTTCACGGCGCCATCGCCATCCTCCCACTTTCCCTGGCCGTCGCCCCCTGGGGCCTGCTGGCCGGCTCCATGGCCATCGAAGCCAACCTGAGCGCCTGGCAAGGCCAGGGGCTGTCGGCCATCGTCTTCGCCGGTGCCGCACAACTGGTGGCGATCGGCATGCTCAAGGGCGGCGCCAACCTCGCGTCGATCCTGCTCACCACCTTGCTGCTGACATCGCAGCACCTACTGTACGGCCTGTCCATGCGCCCGGTGCTGTCGAACCAGCCGCTGCGCTGGCGGTTGGGCCTGGGCTTTTTGCTGACCGACGAGTTCTTTGCCCTGACCAGCCATTACGACCAGCAGCAGTTCAATCGCTGGTATGCGTTGGGTGTGGGCCTGACCTTCTACATCGCCTGGAACCTGTTCACCTTGGCAGGCATCGTCCTTGGCCAGAACATCCCGCACCTCGACCAGTTGGGCCTGGACTTCTCAATTGTCGCCACCTTCGTCGCCCTGATCGCGCCACTGGTGCGCAACCGGGCCACAGTGGTGTGCGTGGCCGTGTCGCTGTTCTGCTCGGTCCTGTTCAGTGCCTGGCACTGGGAAACCGCCCTGGTGGCCGCGGGCCTGCTCGGCATGAGCGCCGGCTTCATTTGCCAAAAGTGCTTTGGAGGCCGCGCATGACCTGGTTACTGATTTTCGCCATGGGCGCCATCGTGTTTCTCAATCGCTATGCGTTTCTTGAACCGCGCCTGCCCTTGCGCCTGAGTTCCAATGCCCGGCAGTTTCTGGGCTTCGCGGTGCCGGGCATGCTCACCGCCATCTGCGGGCCGATCATCTTCATGCCTGACCACCAGCTCAACCTGAGCCTGCTCAACCCTTATCTGCTGGGCTCGGTGGTGGCCGTCATCTTGGTGCTGTTGACCCGCAGTGTGTTGCTGAGCATGCTGGTGAGCATGTTGATTTTCTTCCTCCTGCGCAGCTGGCTGGCATGACCACGCCCCTGCGCGAGCAGACGCACCTGTGGCAGGCGCCGGCGCTGGGCGACGTCGAAATGCTGCACGCGCGGTATTTCCAGCAGCGCTTCGCCCCGCACGTGCATGAAGGCTACGTGTTCACCGTGATCGAGTCGGGCGCCCAGCGCTTCTGGCATCGCGGCAGCGAACACCTGGCCCCGGTGGGCAGCATGGTGTTGATCAACCCCGACGAACTGCACACCGGCGCCACGGCCCACGAAGCCGGCTGGCGCTACCGCGGTTTCTACCCAGAACATGAGCGGGTAACGGGCGTGCTGGAGGAGCTGGAACTGGGCCGCCACGGCATGCCCACCTTCAAGGACAGTGTGATCCAGGACCCGGCCCTGGCGCTCGCCTTCAGCCAGCTGCACCAATTATCCGAAGCAGCAGCCAGTGCCCTGGAACAGCAGACCGCCTGGCGCCATGCCGTGCTGGCCCTGGTGCAACGCCATGGGCAATGCGTCGAACCCGCTGCACCCGGCCATGAGCCACAGGCGGTGGCTCGCGCCCGCGAGCTGCTGGAGAGCCAGTTGGCCGACCCGCCATCGCTTGAAGCCCTGGCGGCGGCGGTCAACCTGTCGCCCTTCCACTTCGCCCGGGTGTTTCGCCAGGCCACCGGCCTGCCGCCCCATGCCTGGCTCAAACAACGGCGCCTGGCCCGTGCCCGTGAGTTTTTGAAACACGGCCAGCCGGCTTCGGAGGTGGCGTTTGCGCTTGGGTTTGCCGACCAGAGCCACTTGAGCCGGCAGTTCAAGCAGGCATATGGGGTAACCCCAGGGGCATACCGCAGCGCCTGCCTGCCAGGCTGACCCCGTGCGACACCCGGCCCCAGGCAAGCTTGCTGGCCACTGCTACACTGACAGGGCTGAATTGGAGGATCCTGCCATGTCCGAAAGAGAGCTCACCACCCTCATATCGCTGATGAACCAGCGTCAGGCCTGCCTGAGCAGTGCCTGCAAGGAGATTGCCGACTGGATCGACCGGCAGGGCGATGTGCCCGCCGCCGGCAAGATCCGCGCGAGCCTAAAGGCCCTGGAGGCCGACGAAGCCCAGGTACGCAAGACCTTGACCTCGCTGACCCTCGACAGGCCATTGCCGCGTTTTCGTAGCTGAATGAACTGGGGCCGCTATGCGCGGCCCCAGATGAATCAGTGTTTCATGTGCATGTGGTCATGCCCACCGCCTGCCTCGGTGAGCGGACGCACTGGCGCTTGCACCGGAAGCCTTTCCTTGCCGCCCTTGGCATCTTCGATGACCAGGGTCAGCGGCACCTGCTCGCCTTCTTTCACCTGCTGGTTCAACCCCATCAGCATCACGTGCAGGCCGTTCGGGTCCAGGGTGACTGCTTTGCCAGCCGGCAACTCGACGGCCTTGACCTCGCGCATGCCCATCACGTCGCCGTTCATGGTCATTTCATGCACTTGCACGGTCTTGGCCACAGGCGATTCAACGCCCACCAGCTTGCTGTCGCTGCTGGCCGTCAGGGTCATGAAGGCACCGGTGGACTGCTGGTGCGGCACGCTGGCGCGCACCCAAGCATCACTCACGGTGGTCTGGGCCAGGGCTGGCAGGGCAAGGCCCAGCAGGGCGATGGCGGCCAGGCCGCGTTTGATCGGTTGCAGTGAAACAGCCATTAGCAAATCTCCATCAGGGTGACCAGGTCTTCAGCGCATTCCTTGGCATTCAAGGAATGGCCCAGGCTCAGGCGCAGGGTGCCACGCGTATCGTAGACGTAGCTGGTGGACGAATGAGAGATGGTGTAGGTATCCCCGGCCGGGACCTTCTCGTAGAACACCTTGAACTCTTTGGCCACCTCGGCGATTTCTTCGGGGGTGCCCGTCAGCGCGGTGAACGAGGGGTCGAACGCTTTGACATAGGCGTCGAGTACTTCGGGGGTGTCGCGCTCCGGGTCCAGGGTAATGAACACCACCTGGAACAAGTCACGGTCGCGGCCCCTGAGCAACTGCCTGATTTGCGCCGCCCGCGCCAGTGTGGTCGGGCAGACCGCCGGGCACTGGGTGAAGCCGAAGAAAATCATCGGCATGCTGCCGTAGAAGCTCGACAGGGTACGCGGGTTGCCTTGAGGGTCCTTGAGGTTGAACTTGCGCCCAAGGATTTCGTTGCTCATGTTCTTGCCGTACTTGAACTCAAGACCCCGGGCCGGGCTGCAGCCAGCCAGCAGGCCAAGCCCGAGAACGCCCATCCCGGCGACAACCGCGCGCCGGGTATACAGATCATTCATGGAACTATCCTTTACAGGCCATCCTTTACAGGAAAGGTACCGGCCCTTGGGACGGGCCGGCCGAAAAACCGGGGCATTCTTACATGACACCCCAAGTGCTTCTACCCGACGAAGGCGCAGATGGCCTGCAGCCCTTTGAATACGGGCTGCGGCCTGTTGTCGCAGGGGTTGAACTCGTAACAGTTTGTTGCTAAGGAAGCGGCGAACTCTGGTATCAGTAGTACGCGTTTTCCTTCTGGGTGTGGTCGGTCACGTCGCGCACACCTTTGAGCTCCGGAATGCGCTCGAGCAGGGTGCGCTCGATCCCTTCCTTCAGGGTCACGTCGGCCTGGCCGCAGCCCTGGCAACCGCCGCCGAACTGCAGCACAGCGATGCCGTCGTCGACCACGTCCACCAAGCTTACCTGGCCGCCATGGCTGGCCAGGCCCGGGTTGATCTCGGTCTGCAGGTAGTAGTTGATACGCTCGTTGATCGGGCTGTCTTCGTTGACCATCGGCACCTTGGCGTTCGGCGCCTTGATGGTCAGCTGGCCGCCCATGCGGTCGGTGGCGTAATCGACCAGCGCGTCTTCAAGGAAGGGTACGCTGACTGCATCGAGGTAAGCGGTGAAGCTCTTCAGACCCACGGCGGTGTCGTCAGGCTTCTCTTCGCCCGGCTTGCAGTAGGCAATGCACGTCTCTGCGTACTGGGTGCCTGGCTGGGTGATGAAAATGCGGATGCCGATGCCGGGCGTATTCTGCTTGGAGAGCAGATCGGCCAGGTAATCATGGGCGGCGTCGGTAATGGTTATAGCGCTCATGGAAGTTCCTCACAGACTTGCGGCCAAGTGTACGCCAACCTGGCCCTTGTACAAAGTCCTAGTATTTGACTCGGGAAAGCGCATACGCCGGCGCCTGCCCCCGTGGCGCCGCCAGCCAGGCCTGCATCCGCCGATACAGGCCGCGCTCCAGCCACTGGTAGCTGAACCACGACATTAGTCCAATGGACGGCACGCACAGGGCAAACACCAGGTACGGGTTCAGGTGCAGCCGCTGGCTGGCGAACCAGCCGGCATACAGCACCAGCACGTGGATCAGGTAGACCGAATACGAACAGTCGCCCAGCGCCTTGAGCAGCCGATTACCCGCGAACAGCGGCTCCAGGGAGACAAAGGCCAGCACCACCAGCGCGCTTGGCAGGCCCCAGTGCAGCAGGCGCTGGGAGGCGTCGAGGTGGTAGATGGCATACCCCGCCACCGCGAGTAACGCCAGAGGCATCCAGATGCCCTCGCGGATCAGGCCGCGCCGATACAGCACACCCAGGCCGATGCCGAGCAGGAACTCATAGATGATGTCGTTGTTGTAGAAGCGGCTGAGCACACCCAGCCGCCCCAGCACTTCACTCACCAGCAGCAGCGCGACGGTGACCAGCAGCAACTGATGGCGTTGGCGGACCAGGAATGCCAGGCCGAACAGCAGGTAGAAGAACATCTCGAAGTTCAACGTCCAGCCCACGTTCAAGGTCGGATAAAGGCCATATCCGCCAGGGTTTTCTGCTGGCACGAACAGCAGCGACAACAGCAAGTGGTGCCAGTCGAATTCCTGATGCGGCATCCAGCGGCTGGCCACCAGCAGCAGGCCCGCCATGACCAAGGTGTAGAACCAGTAAGCCGGGACGATGCGCAGCACCCGGTTGAGCAGGAACTGGCGAGGTTCGATGGTTTTGTCGCGGGTGGAGAGGTAGATAACCAGGCCGCTGATGACGAAGAAGATGTCGACGCCGACAGCGCCCCGGTCGGTAAGCAGTTGGCCGATGGGCCCGCTGGCCTTGAAGTCGAAGAAGATCTGCATGAAATGGTGGCAGACCACCACCCAGGCGGCGAACGCCCGCAGTGCCTGAAGCGAATACAGCATGAAATACCCTGCGATTGCCGGTGCATTGAGGCCGCTGACCGAGTGCAGAGGCGAGCGCTATCCCTGTGGGAGCGGGTTCACCCGCGAAGGGCTGCAAAGCAGCCCCCTTGCAATCGATCAAGACCACCCAACTTTTCCGACCGCAGTTGTTTCGGAAAGGTCAGGTTGGCCGATCAGAGGTTCTCGTAGCGGTTCATGTCCAGCACACCCGCTTCCACTGGCTGGGTCTCCTTGATGTAGCTATTAAGGTCATGGAAGTACTGCCAGAACTGCGGATGGCTGCGGCGCACGCCCCAGCGCATGACGATGCGCTCGAATTTGCCAGCATCATCACGCGCATACTCCATGTCCTCGACAAACTCGGGCACGTCCTCGGCCGGAATATTGAAGATGAAGTTCGGGTAGCTGCTGAGCACGCCTGGGTACAAGGTCAGGGTGTCCAGCCCCGGCTGATAGCGGTAGGCCTCGCCCAGCAGGAAGGCAACGTTGCTGTGCGCACGGTTGCGCAGCAGGCTGTACACCTGGCGCTGGCCGCCCTGCCCTTCGATACGCAGCATCGTCGCCTCAGGCAGTTGGTTGATGACCTTGAGCCCGGCGGCCGGGCGCGATACCAGGCGGCTGAGCGACTGCTCCACATTGCGGAACGCTTCGCTCATCTGCGGCCGCGAGCAGTAAGCCCCCTGGCAGCGGTTGATCGGGTCAGGCGCCGCATTCAGGCTGCCGGTACGCTGTACCAGCTTGAGCCCGAAGTCGCGTTTTGGGTTCGCCGGGTCCAGCTTGATACCGCTTGGGGTGTCAGTGTCGATGTCCTCGTAATCGAGCCACATCTTCACCTTGCCGCTGTTCTGATACCAGTCACTGAGGATCGCGCCACGCTGGTCGGCCGGCATCAGGCGCAGGAAGTTGACCTCCGCGCCATTGCGGATCAGGTCGAAGTACAGGCGGGTCTGCAACTGGTGCGAAACGTTGCCGAATACATCGAAGTTGACGGCCAACTGGTAGTAAGTGCGCTCGAACAAGGGGTAGTCGAACAGCCACACGGTGAGCGGCACATCCCCGATCAGGCCCTTGGTCACCGAGGCGCTGTCGAAGTGGCGGAAGATACTCAGTAGAGCATTGTCGTTACCGGCCCACAGCGTCGACCAACCCGGCGCCGGCATTTCGGCATAGGCTTCGCGGCGCAGTTTTTCGTATTCGTTGCGCTTGTCGCGGTAGGCATGCCAGAGGCCCAGCACACTGCCCACGTCGTCGATCTGCCCCGGCATGGCCAGCAGCGGCGTGGCCTCGCCACGGTACTGGGCATCGGTGATGTAGCGGTCATGGGCCGGCTCCTGGAACAGCGCCCAGAAGTTGTCGCGGATCACGTCGGTTGCAATCTGCCCACGGCACACCGGGCCACGGATGAAGGTGCGCACGAAGTACTCGGCGTTATCCAGCATGAACTGGTAACGCGCCACCGCCGGGATCGCCTCGAAGGTCTCGAACGGGTTGGCCCGGTGGCGCGGGCCATAGCCTGGCAGCGCCGAGGCATGCCAGTCCCCCGCGTAGAACAGTTGCTTGACCCGCTTGAGCTTCTGCGGCCCCATTGGGTAAGTGATGTGCGTCTTGTGCACGATCACACCCTGCACCGGCATCAGCCGGTAGTAAAAGTCGGTGCCTGGCGGGTCGTTGGGGCGCCGGGTCGCGATCACGTCGACCGGCTGGCCACTGGGCGTGCGGGAACGCACCCACTGGAAGAAGTGGCCCTGCTCCCCGCCGACGAAGTAGATGTGCGCAAGGAACAGGTGCTCGTAAAGCCAACGGCCAACCAGCGCCTCGGTCGAACCCGGGCGGTTGAGCAGCTCTTCCCAGTCGGCAATCTGCTTGGCCTCGACCGCACTCGGCTGAATCGGCTGGTACTCCACCGGCGCGCCAGCCGCCAGCCAGCGTTGCAGGGTGGTGTACTCCTGGTCGGTCAGGCCGGTGACCGCCAACGGCATGCCTTCTTTAGGGTGCGCGCCGGCGTAGGCGTCGAACTCATGGGGCAAAGGGCACATGTTGTTGCGGTTGATGCCCAGGACGATGTCCTCGGGCAGCTTGGCATTGGGCGTAAGCGGCGTCTTGTGCCCCAGCTCGAGCATGCGCGCCATCAGCGCGGCCTGGCTGCCCTGGCCGTCGAGCACCGAGTAAAAGCCCTTCTTGCGCCACTCGCCTTCGCTGTGGGCGTCGTAGAACAGCCGCGTGGTCGGCACCGCCGCGCTGCGGTCACCCTGGTACACCGGCACCTTGGTGGCTCCCCGCACCGCGCCCTCTGGGCTTTCCAGCTTGAGCTGGCAGGCCGCGTCGTTGCAGGCATGGCAGGCCACGCACTTCTCGGTGAAAATCGGCTGGATATCCCGGGTGTAGGAAATAGCCGGGCTCGATTGGGCAGCCTGCCCGAAGGTCGCGCCACTGATGAGCAAGGCGAAAACGCCTGCCCAAGCACGAATACAACGATGCACCATGTGCGGAAAGTCCTGGTTCTTGAAAGCCATCACGATTGCCTGGTCGTCCTTGGGTGCTTGTGTGCCAACATGAGCTAAATTCATGCAAATGGGCAGTGCGCCTAAAAACCGCGCAGCTTTGTTATGATTCGGCACCTTCTGATATTCGCCCGACCAGGTAGTTCCTATGTCCGACCGCAGCGCTCGTCTCCAAGCACTCCAGCACGCACTCAAAGAGCGCATCCTGATCCTCGACGGCGGCATGGGTACTATGATCCAAAGTTATCGCCTCGAGGAACACGACTATCGTGGCACGCGCTTTGCCGATTGGCCAAGCGATGTGAAAGGTAACAACGACCTGTTGCTGCTTAGCCGCCCCGATGTCATCGCCGCGATCGAGAAAGCCTACCTGGACGCTGGCGCCGATATTCTCGAAACCAACACTTTCAACGCCACGCAGATTTCCCAGGCCGACTACGGCATGGAACCGCTGGTCTACGAGCTGAACGTCGAAGGCGCGCGCATCGCGCGCCAGGTGGCCGACGCCAAGACCCTGGAGACGCCGGACAAACCGCGCTTCGTCGCCGGCGTGCTGGGCCCGACCAGCCGCACCTGCTCGATTTCCCCGGACGTCAACGACCCCGGCTACCGCAACGTCACCTTCGACGAGCTGGTGGAAAACTACATCGAGGCCACCCGCGGCCTGATCGAGGGCGGCGCCGACCTGATCCTGATCGAAACCATCTTCGACACCCTCAACGCCAAGGCCGCGATCTTCGCCGTGCAGCAGGTGTTCGAGGATGACAACGTCGAACTGCCGATCATGATCTCCGGCACCATCACCGACGCCTCGGGCCGCACCCTGTCGGGCCAGACCACCGAAGCCTTCTGGAACTCGGTGCGCCACGCCAAGCCGATTTCCGTCGGCCTCAACTGCGCCCTCGGCGCCAAGGACCTGCGCCCGTACCTGGAAGAGCTGTCGACCAAGGCCGACACCCACGTCTCGGCGCACCCCAACGCCGGCCTGCCCAACGCCTTCGGTGAGTACGACGAAACCCCGGCCGAAATGGCCGCGGTGGTCGAGGAGTTCGCTGCCAGCGGCTTCCTCAATATCATCGGCGGCTGCTGCGGCACCACCCCGGGCCACATCCAGGCCATCGCCGAGGCGGTTGCCAAGTACAAGCCACGTGAGATCCCGGAGATCGCCAAGGCCTGCCGCCTGTCGGGTCTGGAGCCGTTCACCATCGACCGCCAGTCGCTGTTCGTCAACGTGGGCGAGCGCACCAACATCACCGGTTCCGCCAAGTTCGCCCGGCTGATCCGCGAAGAGAACTACACCGAAGCCCTGGAAGTGGCCCTGCAACAGGTCGAAGCCGGTGCCCAGGTAATCGACATCAACATGGACGAAGGGATGCTCGACTCCCAGGCCGCCATGGTCCGCTTCCTCAACATGATCGCTGGCGAGCCGGACATCTCCCGCGTGCCGATCATGATCGACTCCTCCAAGTGGGAAGTGATCGAGGCGGGCCTCAAGTGCATCCAGGGCAAGGGCATCGTCAACTCGATTTCCATGAAGGAAGGCGTCGAGCAGTTCAAGCACCACGCCCGCCTGTGCAAGCGCTACGGCGCCGCCGTTGTGGTGATGGCCTTCGATGAGGTCGGCCAGGCCGACACCGCCGCGCGCAAGAAGGAAATCTGCAAGCGCAGCTACGACATCCTGGTCAACGAAGTCGGCTTCCCGCCGGAAGACATCATCTTCGACCCGAACATCTTCGCCGTCGCCACCGGCATCGAAGAGCACAACAACTACGCTGTCGACTTCATCGAAGCCTGCGCCTACATCCGCGACCACCTGCCCCACGCCTTGAGCTCGGGTGGTGTGTCCAACGTGTCGTTCTCGTTCCGCGGCAACAACCCGGTGCGTGAAGCGATCCACTCGGTGTTCCTGTTCCACGCCATCCGCAATGGCCTGACCATGGGTATCGTCAACGCCGGCCAGCTGGAAATCTACGACGAAATCCCGGCCGACCTGCGTAACAAGGTCGAGGACGTGGTGCTCAACCGCACCCCGGAAGGCACCGATGCGCTGCTGGCCATCGCCGACGACTACAAAGGCGGCGGCGCCACCAAGGAAGTCGAAAACGAAGCCTGGCGCTCACTGCCGGTCGGCAAACGCCTGGAACATGCCCTGGTCAAAGGCATCACCGCGCACATCGTCGAAGATACCGAGGAGTGCCGCCAGCAGTGCGCGCGCCCGATCGAAGTCATCGAAGGCCCGCTGATGAGCGGCATGAACGTGGTCGGCGACCTGTTCGGTGCCGGCAAGATGTTCTTGCCGCAGGTGGTCAAGTCGGCGCGCGTGATGAAGCAGGCCGTGGCGCACCTGATCCCGTTCATCGAAGCCGAAAAAGGCGACAAGCCCGAAGCCAAAGGCAAGATCCTGATGGCCACGGTCAAGGGCGACGTGCACGACATCGGCAAGAACATCGTCGGGGTGGTGCTGGGCTGTAACGGCTACGACATCGTCGACCTGGGCGTGATGGTGCCGGCCGAGAAAATTCTGCAGGCCGCACGCGACGAGAAATGCGACATCATCGGCCTGTCTGGCCTGATCACCCCGTCGCTGGACGAGATGGTCCACGTTGCCCGCGAAATGCAGCGCCAGGGTTTCAACCTGCCGCTGATGATCGGTGGCGCGACCACCTCCAAGGCGCACACGGCGGTGAAGATCGAACCCAAGTACAGTAACGACGCGGTGATCTACGTCACCGACGCTTCGCGCGCCGTCGGCGTGGCGACCCAATTGTTGTCCAAGGAGCTCAAGCCCGGCTTCGTCGAGAAAACCCGCCAGGATTACGTCGACGTGCGCGAGCGCACCGCCAACCGCAGTGCCCGCACCGAGCGCCTGAGCTACGCCAAGGCCATCGCGGCCAAGCCGCAGTATGACTGGGCAAGCTACCAGCCAGCCGTGCCTACCTTCACCGGCGTCAAGGTGCTGGAAGACATCGACCTGCGCACCCTGGCCGAGTACATCGACTGGACGCCGTTCTTCATCTCCTGGGACCTGGCCGGCAAATTCCCGCGCATCCTCACCGACGAAGTGGTCGGCGAGGCCGCGACGTCGCTGTACAAGGACGCCCGCGAGATGCTCGACAAACTGATCGACGAGAAGCTGATCAGTGCCCGCGCCGTGTTCGGCTTCTGGCCGGCCAACCAGGTCGCCGATGACGACATCGAGGTCTATGGCGATGACGGTCAGCCCCTGGCCACCTTGCACCACCTGCGCCAGCAGACCATCAAGCCAGACAACAAGCCAAATTGGTCGCTGGCCGACTTCGTCGCACCCAAAGACAGCGGCGTCACCGACTACGTCGGCGGCTTTATCACCACCGCAGGCATCGGCGCCGAGGAAGTGGCCAAGGCCTACCAGGACAAGGGCGATGACTACAGCTCGATCATGGTCAAGGCCTTGGCCGACCGCCTGGCCGAAGCCTGCGCCGAATGGCTGCACGAGCAGGTGCGTAAAGAGCACTGGGGTTACGCCCGCGACGAGCACCTGGATAACGAAGCGTTGATCAAGGAGCAGTACAGCGGCATCCGCCCTGCCCCCGGCTACCCGGCCTGCCCGGACCACACCGAGAAAGAAACCCTGTTCCGCCTGCTCGACGGCACGGCCATTGGCGAGACAGGCCCAAGCGGCGTGTTCCTGACCGAACACTTTGCGATGTTCCCGGCGGCGGCGGTCAGCGGCTGGTACTTTGCTCATCCGCAGGCGCAGTACTTTGCCGTGGGCAAGGTCGACAAGGACCAGATCAACAGCTACAGCGCGCGTAAAGGCCAGGAGGTGAGCGTGAGTGAGCGTTGGTTGGCGCCTAACCTTGGGTACGACAGCTAAGACCGTTCTAGCCTGACTGGCTTCTTCGCGGGCGCGCCCCCTCCTGTGGGAGCGGGCTTGCCCGCGAAGAGGCCAGCAAAGCCAACATCCCTTCCATTGCCTACACTGTCCCTGATTGCCTCCGAATACCCAGGAGCCCCCATGGACGACTCAAGCCAAGGCAAGCCCCCTACCTTCTGGCAAATGCTGCACAGCATCCTCGCCGCCGCCTTCGGTGTGCAGAGCGGCAAGAACCGCGCACGCGATTTCACCCACGGCAAAGCCAGCCATTTCATTGCGATGGGTACCGTGTTCACCCTGCTGTTCATTCTGATACTGATCGGCCTGGTGCAATTGGCCATGCACATGACCGCGCGATGAGCCTATGAAAACGCCTGCGGGAATCCCTCCCGCAGGCGTCTTGGCTGCATCACGGTCTGAATGGAAGTCTACTGGTGGCTGACCCAATACACGGCGGTGACCACCACCAGGACGATCAAGCAAAGAATCGCCCAGGCATCGACACTGCTGTCAGCTTTGCGGACCTTGGTTGAGTTTCCCATTGCATTGCCTCTTGTTGTGGTTATGGGAATGCACTACACCCACAGCAGTTAAGACGAGCAATGCCCTTTCCTCAAGCAAGGTCTTTTGTCCGGCGACGGGCGATGCTCAGGCGTTGGCAAGGCCTGCATCCCGCCAACGCCGCCGAGTGGCAATGCGTTCAGTAATCCATCGGTGCGGTCAGAAACGGGTACGTGTAGTCAGCCGGGCGCCCTTCAGCGCTGTAGGGCTGAAAATCGACACCATGATCAGCCTGCTCGAGCAACTTGAGCCAGCGTCGCGCCTTTGCCTGGTCAATCGACTGCAACGCGGGCACGCTGTGCTCACGCAGGCCATCGCGATTGACCACCAGCCCGCGCGCATCATCGTGCAGCATGACCATGGCCCAGCCACCCAAAGTGAAGTGCCCACCCATCAACACCCCAAGGCGCCCATCGACCCGCGCCCGCAACGCCTCGGGCGAACTGTTGACGGCGCTGAACACGGCATCGCGCCCTGGCATGCGCCCAGCCGCCTCGAATGCCTGCATGGCGCCGAAGGCCATCTCATCGTTGGCCGACCACACAAGCGTGGTGTTCGGGTAACGCTGCAGCAACACACGCGCCTGCTCGAAGGCGCGCTCACGGCTCCAGCCGCCATACACCACCTGGCGCAGGCGCACCTGAGGGAAGTCGGCCAGTGCGCGGCGCATGCCCGCTTCACGCTGTTGCGAGGCCGGTGTGGTTTTGACCCCAGCGAAGGCCACCAGGTCCACCGGCCCGTCAGTGCGCGGGAGCAAGGCAACCATCTGGTGCAGCATCTGGTAACCGGCCTGCTCGTCGTTGGTGGTCAGCGTGCCCAGCACCTGGGGGTACTTCTCGGGCTGCGCCTCGATGCTTTGTGCCTGGCTGGCCGTCAGCCCGTTGTTGACCAGAAACAGCTTGACCCCGGTCCCCTTCGACAGGCGGATGATTTCCGGCGCCACATACTGTTCGTTGACCAGCACCAGATAGTCCGGCCGCTGCGGGCCCTTGAGCAGCGCCCGTGCCTGGCTCAGGGTTCGCTCGGCATTGCGCTCGCTGTATTCGACCCGCAGCGTCATGCCCAGGTCGTCAGCCGCGGCCTGCATGAAGCGCGCATAACTGACCCAAAATGTCTCGGTGGACAAGCCTGGGTTAAGGAACACGACGGAAGCAGCCTGCGCATTGGCTGCCAACGGCAGGCTCAGGCACAAGCTTTGGCAAAGCGCCTTGAGCATGCGGTTACACCCCTTGCAACAAACCCGCGAGTATAAACCCACGGCACCGGCGGACGAACAAATGCCAGTCAGTCTCACTTAGTTCGTTTGGTTCTTTTCATATGCAAAAACATCACTTTAGCGCATAAACACACTCTGATATCGTTCCCCAGCTCCGAACCGGAGTGCGCGGCCGTGCGCGCGAATAGCTGCATGCAGCCTGAGACAGGACTTTTATGTACGTATACGACGAGTACGATCAGCGGATCATCGAGGACCGCGTCAAGCAGTTCCGTGATCAGACCCGCCGCTACCTGGCCGGGGAGCTGAGCGAAGAAGAATTCCGCCCTCTGCGCCTGCAGAACGGCCTTTATATCCAACGTTTCGCCCCGATGCTGCGTGTCGCCGTGCCTTATGGCCAGCTGAACGCGCGCCAGGTCCGCACACTGGCCAAGATCGCTCGCGACTACGACAAGGGCTACGCCCACATTTCCACCCGCCAGAACGTGCAGTTCAACTGGCCGGCGCTGGAAGACATCCCAGACATCCTCGCCGAGCTGGCCACCGTGCAGATGCACGCGATCCAGACCAGCGGCAACTGCCTGCGCAACACCACCACCGACCAGTTCGCCGGTGTTGCCGCAGATGAAATCATCGACCCGCGCCCTTGGTGCGAGATCGTCCGCCAGTGGACCACCTTCCACCCGGAATTCGCCTACCTGCCGCGCAAGTTCAAGATCGCCATCAACGGCTCGAAAGAAGACCGCGCGGCCATCGAAGTGCACGATATCGGCCTGGAGCCGGTGCGCAACGAAGCGGGCGAGCTGGGCTTCCGTGTGCTGGTTGGCGGCGGCCTGGGGCGTACCCCGGTGGTCGGCTCGTTCATCAACGAGTTCCTGCCTTGGCAGGACCTGATCAGCTACCTGGACGCCATCCTGCGCGTGTACAACCGTTACGGTCGCCGTGACAACAAGTACAAGGCGCGGATCAAGATCCTGGTCAAGGCGCTGACGCCTGAAGTGTTCGCCGAAAAGGTCGAGGCCGAAATGGTCCACCTGCGCGGCGGCAACAGCACCCTGACCGAAGAGGAAGTACAGCGTGTTTCGCGCCACTTCGTCGACCCGGACTACCTGGCCCTGGACAACGTCGACTACAGCGCCCAAGACGCCGAAGCCCCAGGTTTCGCCCGCTGGCGCTCGCGCAACACCCGCGCCCACAAGCGCCCTGGCTATGTGGCCGTGACCTTGTCGCTCAAGCCCACCGGCGTAGCCCCTGGCGACCTGACCGACAAACAGCTGGACGCCGTGGCGGACCTCGCCGAGCGCTACAGCTTCGGCTTCCTGCGCACCTCGCACGAGCAGAACATCATCCTCGCCGACGTCGAGCAGCGCCAGTTGCACGCCCTGTGGCTGGAGCTGCGTGAAGGTGGCTTTGCCACGCCGAACATCGGCCTGCTGACCGACATCATCTGCTGCCCGGGCGGTGACTACTGCTCGCTGGCCAACGCCAAGTCGATCCCGATCGCCGAATCCATCCAGCGCCGTTTCGACGACCTGGACTACCTGTTCGACATCGGTGAGATCGACCTGAACATCTCCGGTTGCATGAACGCCTGCGGCCACCACCATGTGGGCCACATCGGCATCCTCGGCGTGGACAAGAAAGGCGAGGAGTTCTACCAGGTGTCCCTCGGCGGCAACGCTGCGCGTGACGCGAGCCTGGGCAAGATCCTCGGCCCATCCTTCGCCCAGGACGCCATGGCCGATGTGATTGAAAAGCTGATCGCCGTGTACGTAGAACAGCGTACCGAGGAAGAGCGTTTCATCGACACCTACCAGCGTATCGGCATCGACCCCTTCAAGGAACGCGTCTATGCAGCGAATCATTAAAAACAACCAGATCGTCGACGAAACCTGGCACCTGCTGCCCAAGGAAACGTCGTTCGACGAGTTGACCAACTGCGACGACTACATCGTCCCGCTGCAACTGTGGCGCGACCATGCCCACGTGCTCAAGGCCCGCGACGGCGGCCTGGGCATCTGGCTGGACAGCGACGAAGAAGCGGAAGAGATCGGCGAAGACGTGCAGCACTTCCAGGTCATCGCCTTGAACTTCCCGGCGTTCACCGACGGGCGCAGTTACTCCAACGCGCGCCTGCTGCGTGACCGCTACAAGTTCACCGGTGAGCTGCGCGCCATAGGCGACGTGCTGCGCGACCAGCTGTTCTTCATGGCCCGTTGTGGCTTCGATGCGTTTGCCATCCGTGCCGACAAGGACCCGGAAGACGCACTGCAAAGCCTGAAGGACTTCTCGGTGACCTACCAGGCCGCCGCCGACCAGCCGCTGCCACTGTTCCGCCGCCGCTGATCTTCATCATCCCTGGCCCGCGCTCTAGCGGGTCAGGAGTGTTGTTGCACACCCCCTCTTCACCCGCCGCTCGTCAGCCCCTGCGCCCCGGTGGCTTCCTGGTCGCGCTCACCTCCCCCGCTTCTGCCGCCCGCGCCCACTCGGCTTGCAGGCGCGCCAGCGCATTGCGCACCCGCGCCATGACCGCCTCGCTTAAGTGGTTCTGCTCAAGATTTACGGTCTCCGGATGGGCCTCTATCCAGCCGAGCGCCTCCTCGCTCAGTGCCGCGATACGGTTGCCACGCAAGTCCACGACCATGTCGGGATGACGCTGCAGCAACGCCAGGGGCACACTGCGCAAGCCGGTCGCGCGTAACGACAAGTAGCGCAGTTGCACGTTGTAGTGCAGCCTAGGCGCCATGCCCAACGGGTTACCCTCCAGGCTCAGGACTTGCAACCGGGAGAACCATTCCAGTCGTAACTCGCTTTGGGCGTCCAGGACAATGCCGTTGTCGCGCAGATCCAGACGGGTCAAGCGGCCGAGGCCATTCAGTTGCTCCGGTACGCGGGTCAGCCGATTGGCACTGAGGTTGAGGATGCCTAGCCGGGCAAGGTTGCCAAGGCTGCGTGGCACATCGTTCAGCAGGTTGCCACCCAGCTGCAGGTTTTCAAGGTTCGGCAGTTGCCCTGCACGGTCATCCAGCACAGCGATTTGATTGAAAGAAAGATCGAGACTGGCCAAGTGCTCCAACTGCTCGATACCGGCCGGCAACTCGACAAACTGATTGCCACTGAGGTCCAGGTCCGTCAGTTGCCTGGCATTGCCCAAACCGTCCAAGGTCTCGAGCAGATTACCGCCCAGGTACAACCTGCGCAGGCGTGGCAGATGCTCAAGCCCCTCAAAGGCCGAGAGCTGATTGCCTGAGAGGTCGACGTCCTCCAGGTTGGGGAAGCGGCGCAGAAAGTCGCCGCTGAGCGTGGCAAGCTGCTGGTTGCGTAGCGACAATGCGCGCAGGCGTTCGAACTGGATGCCGGCCGGCAGTTCGGGAAGCGAACTGACCGCCAACCCATCGGCGGATGAGCCCAAGGACGGCAGTTCATCTCGGTAGTTCGACTGCCAGGCTTCGCGCAACACACCGGCGACGTACGACCGCGCCGCATACTCCGGTTCACTTGGCTGCCCGCGCCAGGCCTCGAGGCTGTGTTCAAGCTGCCGCGACAAATGTGCATAGGCAAGGGTACCGGGCCCATGCGGAGGTTCAAGCCGATACCAGGTCCACGGGTTGCCACGCGCAAGGGTCAACGTGAGTACCTGCTCCTCTTCCCTGCGCTGGGCGACGATCGCATTGACCGGCCCACTTGGCGCATGGTCCTGGCCCGGCTCTGGCACCAGCGCGGCCAGACGCGCACCGTACCTGCGGCGAATGGCTGCAAACTGCGCGCTGTATTCGACCCGCACGTGGTCCTGCCAGAACGTCTGCTGCACCAGGAACTGGCTGAGCGCTTCTGGCGTCTCGGCCCGGTGCACGGCAGCCTCGGCCTCGGCTAGGTCGCCCAGCGTTACTGTATCGACGTGCTGAAGGTCCAGGTAGGTCGGCTGGCCATAGAGGCTCAACGGCTCTGCAAGCCCCACCCGGAATGCCAAGTAAATGTCGTCCTGATCGCGTTGGCCTGGCCGCCCTTGCAAGCGCTCGATGTGCTGTGCGGCAAAGCGGTCGACCTGATCGAGCCTGAACAGCTCACGGCCGAGGTTGCGCAACTCACGCTCAACTCGCCGACCACGCATGCCATCGGTGCGCAAGGCAACTTGCAGCCTGATGACCAACACATCGAGGTCGGCCCGCCCGCGCGGCATGGCGGCCTGCTCGAACACTGCACGCCGCACATGGGTATGGTGAAACATGGCATTGAGCAATTCACCGACGCGACGCCGCATACCCTGCGCTTGCCGAGTAAAGTCTTCGGCGTGCAGCAGTTCTGCGAGGTACCCAAAGAACGCATCGCTGTCGGCTTCAGCCCTTATCGCCTCCCACTGCCCGCGACGACGGGCGGCTTCCGCCTCGCTCAGCCCCTCGAGCCATTGTTCATGCTCATTTACCCTTTCCACGACCGGCGGGGGCGGAGCAACATTCAAACGCTCAAGCGCAACCGGAGACAACGGGTTGCCGTGTAAACGCACGCTGTCGGGGTTGGCCCGCAGCAAGGGGGCCTGCGCCTCACTGACGTCAACGATGCGATTGTGACTGAGATCGACCCATTCAAGGTTCGCCATGTGCGAGGTGTCGGGCATGGCTGTCAGCCGGTTTCGCGACAGGTCCAGTTGGTTTACGCGCGGGAAGCGAGCGAGGAAATCGGCGTTGGCCTCAGTCAGCTCCAGGTTGCGCAGCGTCAACGTGGTCACATGATCGAAATTCACTGCGGGCGGAAGGTCGGGCAGGCTGCCCAACCGTGTGCCTTCAAGGACCAGTATGGGGTTGCCACTGGCATCACGTACACGCCGCTGCCAGGCATGCCGAATCCGCCGTGCCATGCGTGCGCGTCTGATCAGTTGGATCGGCCCGGACGATTGCCGGCGCCAGCGCCCTAGCGCCTGATCCAGTGCACGCTGCTCTTCGCACAGGCGCAGGTAGTAGTTCCACGGGGTCAGCCCCTGCTCGCGGGCGGTATTGTTGAAGGCTTCGAGGGCGCTGTCGTCATTGTCGGGAAACAACCGCTGAATACCCCGGCGCAGTGCGCGATTGCTGCTTTCGCCACGGCCGCTCAGGGGGTAGCCCAGGCGACCATCGCCCAGCCGCACCGGTGGCCGGAAGCCTAGCCCGACGGGCGCCATGCCCAGCAGCGTGGCGGCCTTGTCGCGCTGCTCGCTGGCCCACTTCGACAAGGCATCGGCCAGTGTCTGCGGGGACTCGCTGGCTTCACCCAGGGCCCGCCGCTGCCACGGGTCGAGCTGCAGCAACAGCGCCTGGAACAGGCTGTCCTCGGCATTGGCCGCGGGCAAGGCGCGCCCGTAGGCATCCAGGGCCTGATAGCCCTTGGCCGTTCTGAGCACGCTGCGCACCTCAGTGGCTGCCTGTGCACCCGCCCAGGCGGTCCGTTCGCCGGTCAGCGTGCCGCTGCGCAGCTCTATGCGCACGCCTCGCCACGGCGCACGATCGGCAATCAAGGCCAAGGCCAGTTGCTCGCTGTCGCGATTGAGCGCTGCCGCTTGCAGCAGGCCTGCACAGGCGCGGTCCAAGCGCGTATCCCGCAGGTACCAGCGCGCCTGCTCGGCCAAGGCCAGCGGTACGCGCTGGCGTGCTTGCAGGTGCTCGACCTGCGCCTCGCTAGCGTGCTCGATAATCTCCCGCGCCCCGCTCACCGTCAGCCCGGGGAAGTCACGCCGTAGCAGGGTTTCGTTCGCCGTGGGGGGCGCTTGCTGCGCCTGCAGATGAAGCTCGAAGCCTTCGTCCCGCAACCAGGGCAACTGGTCATGCAGTTGATGACGCTGCACGGCATCCAGCAGCCGCGCGGGGGGCGGTGCATGTTCTACATGCAGCCGGCGCAGTCGGTCCTCATCGAGCCCGGTTGCGCGCAACACTTCATGGGCCACCTGGTCATCAAGGTGCGCCAGGTCATGGCCCAGGTCGCGCAACAACTGAGCGCTCCCCTGCCACTCGTGGGGGTGTTCGAGTTCATGCTGCCAGCCACCGGCATCATTGCCCTCAAGCAAGGGCGCATAGGCATCGGCGCGGACAGGGTGGCGGATGTGCCGTTGCTGCGATTCAGCGTCCAGCTCGGTCAAGTGCCTTGCTAGCGGTGTACGCAGGTACTCTCGCCCCTCTGCCACGGTAAGTTGCCCCAGAGCGCCTGGCCCCTCGACGGCATACCCGGGGAGCTCGGGGTCGCACAGTTTCAACCCGTGCTGACTGGTCTGTACGGGGACCCATTCATCGACCACGGCTGCACGGGCCAAGCGATGCGAGGCAGCACCCGCGCCGACATTGGCTGCTGTCATGATCACAGTCTCGGCCACGGCATAGGCATGCTCCAGTGCACCCTGGCGGTCACCGAGCTGCCAATCGGCATACCCCTCGTACACCTCGTCCGCCACCTGCAGCGCTGTGATGCCCAACAACGGCAACGCCAGCACCGGCAAGGCGAAACTCGCCAAGCCCAGTGCATCCAGAGCAAAGCTCAGGCAGAAGTGCAAACGCCGGTCCCGCGCCTGGGCATCCACGGCGGCCGTGGGCACGGCATGCACCTTGGCGTTGTCCAGCAGGGTATCGATCTGTTGCTTGCGCAAGTGCTCGAACAACGGCAGCTCGATCGCCTCGTGGCGGCCGTCGAGCTGAACGGGGGCATTCTGGCCCGCACGCTTCAACGCGTTGTCCAGGGCTCGCGTGTAGGCTTCTCGGTCTCGCTCACCGATGAACCGTTGGAAGAACTCGACGTACTTCGGCAAGCGGAACTGTTTGCCCAAGGTCAGGAATAGCAAGTCCCAGGAGGCGAACCAGGTCAATGGGCCGTGAGGGTCATCGGGGATCCAACACAGCACCCCTTCCTGGCCAGCATGACGGATCTGAAAGGCCACCGCCCCTCGCACCCGCTGGCCAAACACCCTGATCTGCCGCGGCTCGAACCCGGCGATCGCTGACTTGGTCGCGACCATGGCCACCAGCGGCGCACATTGCTCACAGGCATGCGCCACGATCTCTCCATTGACCAGCGACTGTCGCAGAGCGGCCTCCAGGCTTGCGCGAAAGCCCTCCTCCATCAACGCTTCGATGTGCCGGCCAGCCTCCCCGCCTGGGGTCAACTGTCCCCGCAGGTAAGCTTGGTATTGGCCACCCAGGTCGAGCGAGCGGCACAATACGGTGAACGCGCTGGGCGACAGGCCGAAGGCTTGCCCCCCGCTGTCCAACACCGCACTCCCCTGCATGAGCCCAGTGGCGAGGGTTTCACCCTCGGTGAAGTTGTGCAGTGCCGACTGCAGCAGGCTGTGCTGGTAGACCTGCGTTTTGACCCCATCCGGGATGTGGGCGATGTATGAAGGAAAGCGCTGCAAGGTTCTGCGCCGCAGGGTGGCCTGGCGCACATCGAGTGTCAGCTGGTGTTGCTCCTGCAATGCGTGTTGCAGCAAAGGCGCGGCAAACGCATCCAATGGCGTGATCCGTGCCAACAAGCCGTGCAGCTCATGCTGTACCTGCTGCTGCCAGCGCTGGCTTTCGTGCAGGGCGTAGAGGGTCTCCAGCGAGGCCGTCGTCAGCCAGGCGGGCAAGCGGCTGGCGATCAGGGCGTCGGTGGAGTCGTTGGCAAAGGGTAGATCTGGCATCGCAGGCTCCTTGGGCCGGAGCTGCGATTGCATCAGGGTAGAGCGAGGCGCTTGCGGTAACTATGCAAAGCACCCCGCCCGCAGCGGCGTCAGCCGCGTTGGCTCAGCGTGTCAAACTGTGCCCACGCAGCACGCCAACGCGCCAGGTCCTGCTCATCCAGGGGGTTGTTGTTCAGGTTGAGTCGGTTGGGGTGTTGCCGCATCCACCCCAATGCCCGCTCGCTCAGCTCGACGATCAGGTTGTCGGCAAGGTCGACGTACACCTGTGTATGACGCTGCAGAAACGCCAAGGGGAATTCACTCAGGCCGGTCGAGCGCAGCGACAGATGGCGCAGGTGGTCGAGGTTGCGCAGTGGCGGAATCATGCCTATCGGGTTGCCCTTCAAACTCAACGTTCGCAGTTCGCTGAACGCTTCCAGGCGTTGGCCGCCTGCCACGTCGATGACGATCTGGTTGTCCGCCAGATACAGCTCGGTGAGTTGCCGCAACCGCTCCAGGCCCTCGGGTATCGCATCTAGCTGGTTGCCACGCAAATTGAGGACCCTCAAGCCAGGCATATTGCCAATCACCGCGGGTACGCTGCTGATGCTGTTCTCAGCCAGGTTCAACTGCAACAGCCTACTCAGCCCGCTCAATGTGCCCGGCAGCTCGCTAAGGCGATTGCCGGAAAGCTCCAGCTGGGTCAGACCGACCATGCGATCGATACCTGCCGGCAGCAACATGAACTGGTTGTTGCTCAGGTTAAGGTACTGCAGCCGGATCAACCGGTGAATGTGCTCGGGAAGTGCTGACAGCAGGTTGTCACTGAGGTCCAGTTGGGTCAGCAGCGTCAGGCCCTGCACACCGTCAAGCGCGGCCAGCTGGTTGCGCCGCAGGTCCAGGCGCGTGAGCCGGGTCAGGGTTGCCAAACCGGGCACCTCTGTGAGCGCGTTGTCGTTCACGATCAGTTGGGTCAACGACGACAGGTGCTGCACCCCCTCAAGGGTGGTCAACCGGTTGTGCTGCGCATCCAGGCTGATCAAGCGATGCAGGCTGCCTAGCCCGGGCACCTCGGTCAATCGGTTGCCACTCAGTTGCAAGCTTCGCAACTGAGGGAAGCGGCCGAGGAAATCCCCCTCCAGCGCACTCAGCCCGATATTGCTCAGGCACAGTCTGTGCAGGTGCCCAAAGTGAAGATCTGCTGGCAGCACGGGCAGGTTGCCCACAGGCTCGTTGCGTACGATCAACTCATCAACCCCGCCAGGGCCATAGAAATGCGGCTCCCAGGCTTCGCGAATCATTTGCCCAACGCGCTGACGGCGATGGTAATTCACGGCCGTGGCCTGCCCCCGCCAGGCACGCAAGCTCAGGTCGAGCCGTTCGACCTGCCTGGCCAGTTCACTGAAGGCTGCCCAGACCGTGCGCCCTGGCCTTTGCGACAGTTGCAGCGCCAGCCACATCACATCCTGAGCAGGGCGATGCGGAAACAACTGGTGCAGCCCGGCACGAATGGACTGGCGAGCCTGTATGTCAGCGGTGGTCAGGACCTGACCGCGCGGTAAGCGCAGGGCATCGCCGCCACTCAGCGGGTAGCCCAGTCGACCATCGCCCAAGCGCACAGGCGGACGTATCACACCCGCTTTCTTCACCATGCCTAGCAATGATGCCGCGCGCTCGCGTTGCTCCGCGGCCCGCACGGCCAAGGCATGCCCAAGCTGCTCGCCAGTGAGGCCCCCCTCGCCCAGCACCTGCTTTTGCGCCTCATCGAGGTGCCACCACAGTGCCTGGAACAGGCTGTCATTTTCGCTGCCCAAGGGCAGCGCGCCGCCTAATGCAGGCAACGCCTGGTAACCCTGGCCACGCCTGAGGACGTAACGTACGTCAGTGGCCCCTTCTGCACCGATATGGGCGAGCAAGTCCCCACTCAGGCTGTCGTTGCGCAGCTCGACCCGGACAGTTTGTGCCCATGGCGCCGCATCAGCCAGCAGGCCCAATGCTAACCGCTCGGTGTCCGCATTCACCGCAGCCGCTTGATAGAAGCCTGCGCAGGCACGGTCAAGGCGACTGTCACGCAACAGCCAGCGCGCTTCGCTGGCCAGCGCAAGCGGCACGCGCTGGGTGCCGATCATGCGCTCCACCTCTTCAGGCCCGACGCGCTGGGCGATCTCCCGCGCACAGCGCGGGGTAAGCCCGGGAAAGTCACGCTTCAACAGCTGCTCTGCCGCCTCCAAGGGGCGCTGCAGGCCACTCAAGTGCAGCTCGAACGCATCGCCGTGCAATTCAGGGTACTGCGCATGCAACTGGTAGCGCTGCAAGGCATCATGCAGCCGCGCCGGTGCTGGTGCATGCTCAAGGTGCAGGCGCCGCAGGCGCGCCTCATCAAATCCGGTCGTGTGCATGACACGCTCGGCCGTCAGGGGGTCGAGCGCGGCCCACGCGCTGTTCAAGCGCTGCATCATCGGCGTCGCCCCTTGCCAGTGCTGCGGGGTTTCCAACTGATGACGCCAACCGCCCTCACCGTTGCTGTCGAGCCAGGGCGAGTAGGCGTTCGGTCTGCTGGGGTGCTGAATACGCAAGCCCGTGCCTTGCGCATCTTCGACTACCTGGTAGGTCGCCAGATGGGTGCGCAGCCGTGTCTGCCCGGCCACACGGGTACGCTCGCCAACGGCCAACCCCAACTGCGGCACCGCGTAGCCGGGTAATTCGGCATCGATCAGGCGAACCTCGTCGTTTGCCTTCAACACCGGCACCAACCCATCAACGTACGCCGAACGCTCGATCAATCGTCCCGCCACGAGCCCAATCGATGCCACAGCAATGCCGGCAACCAGGTTTTCGGCAACGCCCCACAAGTGGTTCAACGCCCCTTCACGGTCACCCAGCTGCCAATCGGCATAACCTTCATAGACTTCGTCAGCGATCTGCAAGGCAGCGATGCCCAACAGCGGCAGGCCAAGAACAGGGACAAACAGGCTGGCCAATCCCAAAAGATCGAACCCTGCGCTGGCATAGTCGCCCATGCGTCGCTCCCGCTCAGCCTGGTCCGCCTCGGCAGTTGGGGTGGCCAGTACACGCGCATCGTCCAGCAGCGTATCAAGGCGGACTTTTCGCAAATGCGGGAACAACGGCCGATCAATCGCTTGGCTACGACCGTCTAGCTGAACCGGCAGCGCGCCCGCTCTGGCCTGTAGCAAGCGACGCAGTGTGCGGCTGAAGGCACAGCGGTCACGCTCGCCGATAAACCGCTGGATGAAGGCTGGGTAGCCCTTCGCCTGGCAGCGTCGGCCCAGGCCGAGCCACAGCTCATCCCACGTCGCAAAACGCTGCAGCGGACCATGGGGGTCATCGGGAACCCACAGCACCACACCCTCCAGAGGCGCACTCGTCAGCCCCCCTCGCCGCGCTTCGAAAGCCAACACACCGCGCAGCTGCTTGCCCAGCACACGCAGATCGAATGGCAACAGGCGCGTAGTGTCGGAGTCCACCACGGCCACCGTTGAAAGCACAGGGAGGAACTGCAGGTACAGGCGCTCATCAATTTCGCCCTTGAGCACAGCCAGACGTACATCAGCCTCCAGGTTGGCACGCGCGCTGCCTTCAAGCAGGGTCTCCACCTGCTTGCCCTTATCCCCCGGCCCCAACAGAATTGATTCAAGGTGGCGCTGGTAGCGCCCTCCCACGTCCACACTTCGGCAAAGCGCTACATAGGCCTGCGGGCTCAGTGACTGCGGTTGACCTTGCGCATCGACGATGACATGGGTTTGAAAAGCACCAGAGGGCGGTGTCTCATGCTCGCTGAAATTGTGCAGCGCGGCCGTCAGCAAACTCACCTCAGCGATCTCGCTCACCGACTTACCCAGCCCGCCAGGGCCCACCGATGCAATCGGTACGGTGGTGGTGGTGCGAAACTTCACCTGGCGCACATCCAGCGCCGGCAACTGGCGATCACTCAGTGCCTGGTCTAGCAACGTCTTGGCAAAAGCGTCCAGTGGCGTGACACGGGAAAACAGCTCAGCCAAGCGGTGCTGGCTGCGTTGCTGGCGCTGCAGACTAACCCGCAGTTTGCCCAAGTGATCCTCGGATGCGCTGGCAAGCCAGGCCGGCAAACGGCTAGCGATCAGGGTATCCACTGCGTTGGGTTGAGGCTGTGGTGAGGGCATTGGCGGCTTCTCTGGTTGGTCAAAGCCCGAGATAACCAGCATTCCCCCTCACCACTGCGGTACTTAACGCTCCTGCGCAGGATGACGCATGCACGCTTCAACGGTGAGTTCACGAATCAACGCATGGAACACAGCGTTACGCTCGGCCGCCAGCACTGCGGCGCGTTGCATGAAGTCATTTGGACTGATTGCCATGGCATCCAACGCATCCAAACGCGCATGGAAACCCGAGAGCCGCGAATCCAACCGCTCAGCAAAACGCTGTTGGAGATAGTTCTGCCAGTACCTGCTGGCTGCAAGCGCTTCGATAAGTGCTTCAGGCCTGCCTTCTTGCACAAGGGACAACTGTTCGCGAGCCAACTGCACATAGGCACGCTCAAGATCATCACCCTGCAGGCCTTCAGTGCGCAGCGCGCGAACCCGGGCGAACTCAAGCCGATCGAGCTGGGCCAGATAGCTCTCGGCCATGCCGTCTCGTTGCGCTTCATCAAAAATGGCCTCTCGCACACGCTCATTCAATTCACAGGCGTCGATCAGGCTCCACACTCGCGCCTGTATGGCTTCAACATCCTGTTGAAAATCTGCGGTTCGACTCAAACCATCCAGGAACGCCAACCAATCTTCTACACCTGGCTCTGCCGTGAGCCGTGCCCATTGGGCTTGCCGTTGCTGCTGAAGTGGCGAGGGCAGGCCTTGCAGCCACCGATCACGCGAGGCTTCGACGCCATGATGCTGAGCCTGCGGGTTCGCCACCCTCACCAATACCCCCTCCGGCGCACGTGCAGCCTGAGCTTGCAACTGTGGTTCCGGCTGTAGTTCCGGCTGAGGCGGTTGCGAGGGTTCCAACGCTGGCTGGACAGCCGCCAACCGACGCGCGCTGACTTCAGACAGTGGATTGAGCTGGAGGTTGACGCCCTGAGGGTTCGCTCGGATCAAGCGGACCGCTTCCTCACTCAACTCACTGATGCGATTACCATCGAGCCTGAGCGCCACGTTAGGGTGCTCACGCATAAGCGCCAAAGGGAACTCGTTCAGTTGGCAATTGGCGACGGCCACGCTCTCCAGTGAAGGGCTTTGCGGTAGCGTCGGTAGGCTCCCGAGCGGGTTATTGTTCAGGTCCAGCATCCTCAGCGCTGACAATGCGTTCAGTCGAGCAGCGCCCCCGACATCCACGACAATCTGGTTGTTCGCCAGGCCCAACTGTTGAAGCCGACCAAGCCCGCGCAAGGCGTCGGGCACTTGGGTGAGGTGGTTGTCATTCAGAAACAGGGTCGTCAGTTCAGTCAATCGCTCCAAGCCTTCAGGCAGCGACACCAACTGGTTGTTGGACAATGAAAGATCATCCAGCCTGCGCAGGTCACAGACCCATGCCGGCACTTCGCTGAGGTGGCAGTTGTTGATCCGCAACTGAATCAGATTAGTGAAGCGGCTGAAATAGTTGGGCAAGACGCTGGAAAAATCGATATTTACCAGCCGCAGCCATCGCAGCCGCCCCCAGCTTATCGTGTCTGGGAATTGCGGCAGTGAGCCGATTTGCGCACCGTCAATGCGCAGCGAAAAATGTCGCTCGTGTGGAGGCGATACGCTTCCCGGCACCTCCGGCAGCCAGCTTGCAAGCAGACGACGTGCAAAGGCCAGCCGGCCAGGGTCGTCGCCGCACCACTCTTCCAGGCTTTCTCGCAACGTAGTGGCCTGCTCAAGCACATTGAGATGTGCAGCCAGCACCTCATGCTGTGGCAGACGCGCACTGGCATTGGTCACCTGGTTGCCAATCCTTACCAAGATGGCGCGAAGTGCCTGCACGCGCTGAGGATCGTCCGCAATCATCTGATCGCCCTCTTGAGGTGCAAACGGATCCACCGGTTCCAAGCGATCATTGGCGTCCAGTCGCTGAACAGACGCCTGGGACAAGGGGTTGTAATCAAGGCAGATACGCGCCCTGTCGCGAGCGATCAATCGCAAAGACTCATCATCCAGCTCAACGATCCGGTTGCCCTCGAGCGCTAGGCTCATACCCGGATGCTGGCCAAGCAGCTCGGTTGGAAACGCCTGCAGTTGAGTGTTGCGCAGCGTAACCCGTCTCAACTCGATGCTTCTGACCAACGAAGGCATGCTCGCCAGCGGGTTACCGTCGAGTATCAGCACCTCCAGCTGTTGCATGCCTTCCAGACGAGCACTGTTGTGTGCATCGATGACGATACCGTTGCTTTCCAGATTCAAGGTCCGCAGTTCGCCGAGTTGCCCAAGCACCTGCGGGATTGCCGTCAAACGATTGTGGCCCAGGTCCAGGCTCGACAAACGCGCCATGCGCGAAAGTTGAGCCGGCAGTGCCACCAAGCGGTTGCCTCGCAAGCTCACGTGGGTGAGGTGTTCAAGGTTTAACAGCCACTGAGGCAGTGCGTCCAAGGCCGTATTAATCAATCTCAAACTACGCAGGCCGGCAAAGTGTTGCGCAGTGAAGGGCGGCAGCTCCGTTGCGCTGATGTTGCGCAAGGTCAAGCCGCTAAGCCGGCCCCAGCCAACGGTGTGCGGGAACGGTGGCACCCCGCCGGTCAGCGCGCCGTCAAGATCAAGTTGGAAGGTTGGCGTTTCACCTGGCAATTGTGGATGCCAAGCCTGCAGAATCTCTTGCGCCATAATCGCTCGCGACGCACTCCAATGCAGTCGCACACCACGGTCCGCACCTGCTGCTCGTTGCGCCGCATCCCCCGCCAGGCTCCAGGTATCCAGGCGGGTGCGCAACGTACTGACCTGTCGGGCCAAGTCCGCATAATGATTCCAGACATCGCGCCTTGGCGAGCTGGCAATAGCTTGCGCGTACTGGCGCAGGGTAGTTTCTTCACGTGCCGGGAACAGCCGTCGCAGGCCTTCGAGAAGGGGCCGAACCTGCGCTTCGTCGATCACCAGCAAAGGGTGCTCTTCTGGCAGACGGACACCCGGGTTGCCACTCAACGGATACCCCAAGCGCCCGCCGCTAAGTCGCGTAAGTGGCCTCAAGCTCGATGGCGGTGGCGTCAGGCCAATCAATTGTGCAGCCTGGCCATGGCGAGCGTTTGCGCGTTGCCTCAGGCCATCAGTCAACTGTGCGGCCGATTGCCCAGCCTGGCCCAGCACACTGCGCTGCCTCGTATCCAGCTGTTTCAGCAACGCTTCGAACAGGCTCTCACCCTGTACACCGTTGGTCAGCTGTGTCCCATCGTTGGCGTAAGCTTGGTAGCGGTCGTTATCTCGGACAATGATACGAGCCTGACCTGCTTTATTCGCCCCTGCCCAGGCGATCAACTCACCCTCTTGAGTCGCATGGCGTATCTCCACCCTTTCGCCCGCAGGCCAAGGCGCCCAGCCTTCGATCAGCCCAAGGGCCAGCCGCTCGGTATCGGCGTTAATAGCCGATGCTTGCCACAAGCCCGCGCAGGCGCGGTCCACTCGCGCATCGCGCAGGTACCAGCGGGCAGTGCCAGCCAGCGCCATGGGCACCTTCCGCTGGGTGACCATGCGTTGCACCAGGCTTGGCTCGGCATTGGCGACGATCTCCTGCGCACCACGCACACTCAGCCCAGGGAAAGCACCCCGAAGCATACGTACCTCCGGGGACGCCAAAGGCTGCTCCGCCTGCCACCGTTGCTCGAATGCTGCGCCATGCAGCCCTGGCTCACGTTGATGCAGTTGGTAGCGTTGCAGGGCATCGAGCAGTTGTGCGGGGGCTGGCGCATTCTGCGCATGCAGACGGCGCATGCGTGCTTGATCAAAACCGGTGATGTGCAGCACATCGTTTGCCGTGGCATCGGATACATCACTCAACGCGCTACCCAAACGCCTGAACATCTGCGCTGCATCCTGCCACTGTTGCACAGTTTCAAGCGCATGGCGCCAGCCGCCGGCACCATTGTGCTCCAGCAACGGCGCGTAGGCGTGCAGACGCGTGGGGTGCAAGATGCACAGCTGCCGTGTCAACGGATCCTCAGCGACCCTGTAGGTGCCAGTGTGGGTGCGAAGTCGCTCTTGCCCTGCCTCGCCGCCTCGCTCACCCACCGCCAACGTGTCGTCCAGCACTTCGTAACCCGGCAGTTCGGGGTGTACCAGGCTTACCTGCCCCTCAGTCAACCGCACGGGCACCAACCGGCGCACCAGGCCGGCGCTTTTGAGCACACGCCCAGCAATCACGCCGACGCCTACCCCTACCCCAACCAAGGCGATATTTTCGGCAACGCCCAACAAGTGCTCCAGCGCTCCCTGCCGGTCACCCAGTTGCCAATCGACATAGCCCTCGTACACCCCCGAGACCACCTCGACCGCCGCAATGGCCAGCAAGGGCAAGCCCAACCAAGGCACGAACAGGCTCGCTAGCCCAAGCACGGACAAGCCTGCATCAAGGTAGAAGTGCAGGCGCGCGTTGCGCTCGTTGCTGTCCTGATCTGCCGTGGGCACCGCCAAGACCCTGGCATCATCGAGCAGCGTGTCGAGCTGCACCTTACGCATGTGCTCGAACAGCGGCAGCTCGATAGCTTCATAACGGCCGTCGAGTTTGGCAGGCAGGTGGGCAGCACGCGCTGCTTTTGCTTTGCTCAACGCCTGGGTGAATGCCATTCGGTCGCGCTGGCCAATGAAGCGCTGGAAAAACGGTTCATAGCCGGGTAGCCGGAACAGCTCACCCAGGCTACTGAACAACGTGTCCCAGTTGCCATACCAGGTAAGTGCCCCCTGCTCGTCACCTGGGATCCAGCAAATTACGCCCTCCAGGGGGGCAGTTGCCCGCCCGCCTTGCCGCACTTCGAAGGCCATGGCCCCACGAATCTGCTTGCCGAGCAGCCGCAGGGCTTTGGGGATCAACGCCGCTGAATCACTGCCCTCGGTGGGCACAGATGACATGAGCGGTAGAAACAGCTGATAGCCTCGCTCATTGATCTCACCCTTCAAGGCCGACAGCCGCACTGCCGCCTCCAACGCTGCCCGGTGGCCCTCTTCGACTATTCGGTTAACACGGCGCCCCTCCTCTAACGGGGCTTGATAGCGGGCCTTGAGGTAGTCCTGGTACTGCTTGCCCACATCGAGCGTGCGACAAAGCTCAGCGAATGCCACGGGTGCAAACGCAAGCGGGCTGGCGTTTTCATCGAGCAATGTCGCGCCGTCCTGAGAAGCTGCCTCACCCGCACTGAAGTTGTGCAGTGCGGCCTCAAGCAACGAATGCTTGAAAAACCGCACTTGCGGCTTGCCCAGCAGTTTTGCCAAGGGTGCAGGGAGCACGACTTTCAACTGAATCTGCGCCTTGCTCACGTCCAGCTGCAACTGCTGGTCGTGCAGGGCCTGCTGCAACAAGGGGGCGGCAAAATCATCGAGCCCAGTAGTCCCTTGGTAAAGACCCTGTAGCTGCTGCTGAACGTCCATTTGCTGGCTCAGGCACAGGTTCAGTGCCCTCAGACGCTCCGGTGTGGCACTGGCCAGCCAGTTGGGAAGGCGGCTGGCGATCAACTCGTCCAGCAGGTCGTCGGTATGGGTTACCATCGGCATGATCGAGCGCTCCACTTGAATTGGGGCTCGATCACATCAGCTGCGCGGCAGGCGGCGGTGGTAGATGACTACCTGCTTGCCATTGAAAAGCGATTGCGCAGAGCGCGCATCGCAGCGTCATTACCTCTCGGTGCGTTTATCCACAAGCGCCAATTCTTGCTCCAGACGCAAAGTACTTTGGAGTGACGACGGCTTTATCACCTTCTGGAGAAGCCGCACACTGCTCCCTCACCTGAACAACCAACGCAAGCACCGTTCGGTCACGTAGCCTCATCAGGAGCAAGATCATGAGCATTCCCTCTTTCGGCCTGGGCACCTTCCGCCTCACCGGCCAGGCCGTCATCGATTCGGTCAAGTCGGCCCTGGCGCTGGGCTACCGCGTCATCGACACCGCACAGATCTACAAGAACGAAGCCGAGGTGGGCCAAGCCATCGCCGAAAGCGGCGTGCCGCGCAGCGAGCTGTTCATCACCACCAAGATCTGGGTCGACAACTACGCCGCCGACAAACTGGTCCCCAGCCTGCGCGAGAGCCTGGCCAAATTGCGTACGGACCATGTCGACCTGTTGCTGATCCACTGGCCGGCACCGGGCAATGGCGTCGAGCTGCCCGAGTACATGACCGCCCTGGCTGAAGCCAAGGCGCAGGGCCTGACCCGCCAGATCGGTGTGTCCAACTTCAACATCGACCTGACCCAGCAGGCCATCGCGGTGGTTGGCGAGGGCGAAATCGCCACCAACCAGATCGAGCTCAGCCCTTACCTGCAAAATGCCAAGCTGGCCGCGTTCCTGCAGGATCAGGGCATCACCGTCACCTCCTACATGACCCTGGCCTATGGCAAGGTCCTGAAAGACCCAGTGCTGGCTGAGATCGCTGCCAAGCACAAAGCCACCGTCGCGCAAGTGGCCCTGGCCTGGGCCCTGCAATTGGGCTATGCGGTGATCCCGTCGTCGACCAAACGCGAAAACCTGGCCAGCAACCTGCTCGCCCGCGACCTGCGCCTGGACGCCGACGACATGGCGCGCATCGCCACGCTCGAACGCAACGGGCGTGAAGTCAGCCCGGATGGCCTTGCGCCAGCCTGGGACTGATCGCCCTTCCCCTGCAGCTTGCACTGTAGGAGCAGCCCTGTGCTGCGAAGAGGCCCGTAAACACAGCGAAGACTCATGCTGTGTTCACCGGCCTCTTCGCAGCACAAGGCTGCTCCCACCCCCCTTCCTCCCATCCGGAGCGCTCGATGAGCACGCTTTCTCCCAAACGGGTCCTGTTCGCCCTGGCCATCGGCGCCTTCGGCATCGGCACCACCGAATTCACCCCCATGGGCCTGTTGCCCGTGATCGCCCAAGGCGTCGATGCAAGCATCCCCAGCGCGGGCATGCTGATTACCGCCTACGCCATCGGCGTGATGGTCGGTGCACCGATCATGACCTTGCTGTTCAGCCGCTTCGGCAAGCGCGCCGCGCTGATGTCGCTGATGGCCATCTTCACCCTGGGCAACCTGTTGTCGGCATTTTCGCCGGACTACTACACGCTGCTGGCCTCCCGCCTGGTCACCAGCCTCAACCACGGGGCCTTCTTCGGCCTGGGCGCAGTGGTTGCTGCCAGCGTGGTGCCCAAGGACAAACAAGCCAGCGCCGTGGCGACCATGTTCATGGGCCTGACCATCGCCAATATCGGCGGTGTGCCTGCCGCCACCTGGGTCGGCCAGCAGGTCGGCTGGCGCATGGCGTTTGCCGGCACAGCGGTGCTCGGCCTGCTGGCCATGGCCGCGCTGTGGTACGCCCTGCCCAAGGGGGAGCGCGGCAGCGTGCCCCATGTGCGCAAGGAACTCGCCGTGATTGCCCGCCCCAGCGTGCTACTGGCCATGGCCACCACCGTGCTGGGTGCCGGCGCCATGTTCACCCTGTACACCTACGTGGCACCGGTACTGGCCGAGCTGACCGGTGCCTCGGACAGCTTCGTCACCCTCGGGCTGGTCCTGATCGGCGTGGGCTTCACCCTCGGCAACAGCCTCGGCGGGCGACTGGCCGATTGGTCACTGGACGGCGCGGCACGGATCTTCCTGGGTGCCTTGGCGGTGATCATGCTGCTGATGCCACTGGTGCTGGGCAGCCACCTGGGCGCCGCCCTCGCGCTGCTGGTGTGGGGTGTGTTCACCTTCGCCGTGGTGCCGCCACTGCAGATGCGCGTCATGACCGCCGCCGCCGAGGCCCCAGGGCTGGCCTCTTCGATCAACGTCGGCGCGTTCAACCTTGGCAATGCCGTGGGCGCAGCGCTCGGGGGTGGGGTGATCAGCCTGAACCTGGGCTACGCGGCGGTACCGATGGCTGGTGGGCTGCTGGCGGCTGCGGGGCTGCTTTTGGTATGGCTCGGCGGGCGCGCGAAGGCGACGGGCACAGCGTTGGACGGCGCAGCCTGAACGCCTGAGAACCTCGCCTAGAGAGGATGTTTCATTGATTTAGCAGGGCCCCGTGGGAGCCGGCTCCCACAGGTGCGGCGCTAGACTTGGAGGCTACACAGTTCGGGTGGGAGCGGCGGTGCGGCGGTCCGACTTGCCCGCGAAGAGGCCGGAACAAGCACCACAAGACAGCTGCTCCCACAGAGTCAGGGACTCACTTGCGACCTCCGCATCCCAACATTATTCCGCCCCCCGCAATTATGAAGTGCCGGGCACGCCGATTCCCTGCACCGCCCTCGATGACTACGCTCCTAGCTATAAACCACCTGAGGAGTGCCTACGATGCCCCGCCCACCGCTGCCCCCTTTCACCCGTGAAACCGCCATCGAAAAGGTCCGTCTTGCCGAAGACGGCTGGAACAGCCGCGACGCCGCCAAGGTGGCGTTGGCCTACACGCCCGATACCGTGTGGCGTAACCGTGTCGAGTTCCCCCGTGGTCGGGCCGAGGTGGAGGCCTTTCTGACACGCAAGTGGAACCGTGAACTGGAATATCGCCTGATCAAGGAGCTGTGGGCCTTCACCGGCAACCGCATTGCCGTGCGCTACGCCTACGAGTACCACGATGACAGCGGCCAGTGGTTCCGTGCCTATGGCAATGAGAACTGGGAATTTGCCGAGGATGGCCTGATGCAGAACCGCCATTCGAGTATCAACGAACAACCCATCGCCGAGGCGGATCGCAAGTTCCATTGGCCCCTGGGGCGGCGCCCGGACGATCACCCCGGGCTCAGTGACCTGGGGCTCTGATCGCCACCGGTGGGTCAGCCGACAGGCAGCGTGACCCTGACCTCGAGCCCACCGCCCTGGCGGTTGCTCAGGGTCACGCTACCACCCTGTTCGAGGACGATGGCGCGCGCCGCTGGCAAGCCCAGGCCAACCCCGCCGGTGTCCTTGTTGCGTGAGCCTTCGATGCGGTAGAAGGGCTCGAAAACGCATGCCTGCAGGTGCTCTGGGATGCCCGGGCCTCGGTCAAGAACGCGGATGATGATCTGCTCGTCAGTGATCGCCAACTGCACCGTCGGCTCGGTGCCGTACTTCACCGCATTTTCGATCAGGTTGACCATCACCCGCTTGATACCAATGGGGCGGCCCACATAGACCCACCGGCGCGGCCCACTGAGGTCGATGTCCACCCCCGCATCCTTGAAGTCGTCGACCACGGTCGACAACAGCTCGCCCAGGTCGAACGCCGTGGCCGGCTCCAGCCGTGCATCATCGCGGAAGAACTGCAGCGCGGCGTCGACCATCGCCTGCATCTCGTCCACGTCCTTGAACAGCTTGGCCTGCAGTTCGCCCTCTTCGATGAACTCGGCGCGCAGGCGCATGCGTGTCAACGGGGCGCGCAGGTCATGGGAAATCGCCGCGAGCATCTGCGTGCGGTCGTCGAGAAAATGCTTGAGCTGGGCCTGGGTGGCGTTGAAAGCCAGAATGGCTTGGCGCAGGTCGTAAGGGCCGACCACCGGGATCGGTGGCGCGTTGAAGTCCTTGCCAAAGCGCCGCGCGCCTTCGGCGAAACGCTCCAGAGGGCGGGCCAGGTAGCGTGTGGCAAATAGCGCGAGCGCCAGGCTGGAGACGATCATCAGCGCCACAATGATCAGGTTGCGCGGCAGTTCATCCAGCCCCCAGCTGCGGTCGGTGGCGCGATAGAGCAGCCATGACTTGTCTGACAGCTCAATCAGAAGCGCATAGCCACGCGGTTGCGCCTGCGCGGGCAAGTCGGACGGCCCGTAAACCTCGATCTGCGCGTCCGGGCGCGCCAGGAGTGCGCGCAATGTCGGCGCACCTTGGTGAAATTCGTTATCTACCAGGGCTGGCAAACCGGCCTCGTCACGCTGCAGTAGCCATTGCACGCTGTACGACACATCACCTGCGGCGCTGGCCAAGGTCGGCCGGTGCGCTACAGGTGCGGCGTCGACCATGCGGGCGACAGTAGCAACCTTCTCGATCAAGCCGCTTTCCAGCAACGGCGGCTGCGCCCACACGCTGAGCAGTACACCGAACAGCCACTTGAGCAGCAGCAGGCTGAGCATGGCCGCCAGGGTAGTGAGCGCGATCCAGCGGGCAATGGTGACGCGTGGCCGTGGCAGGGCCCTGCGCGCCCAGGCCAGCATCCTCATCGCTTGGTCACGCTGGCGGTGAACAGGTAGCCGACGTTGCGCAAGGTGCGGATCAACGGTTCGCTGTCGCCGTCGCTCTCAAGCTTGCGCCGCAGCCGGCTCACCTGCACGTCGATGCTGCGGTCATAGGCCTCGTGCGCTTCGCCACGCGCCAGGTCCAGCAGTTGCTGGCGGCTGAGTACGCGCCTAGGGTGCTCGGCGAACACCAGCAGCAGCTCGAATTCGCCGTTGGACAAGGGGATCATGACCCCCTCCGGCGAGCGCAACTCACGTCGCAGCACGTCCAGCTGCCAGCCAGAGAATTCGAGTACGGCACGCGACGAGGCAGGCACTGGGCTGCCCGGACTCTCGCCTGCCCGGCGCAGCACCGCCCGCACCCGGGCCAGCAACTCGCGAGCGGCGAACGGCTTGGTCAGGTAGTCGTCCGCGCCCAGCTCCAAGCCCACCACACGGTCGCTCAGTTCGCCCATGGCGGTGAGCATGATCACCGCTACCTTGTACTCGGCCTGCAAGCGCTGGCACAGCACCAGGCCACTGTCGCCCGGCAGCATGACATCCAGAATGACCAAGTCCGGCACGCGCCGTTCGAGTGCCTGCCAAAGGCCTTGGCCATCACTGGCCACATCGACCTCGTAGCCGTGCTGGCGGAGAAACTTCTGCAGCAGGTCGAGTACTTCGACATCATCGTCGACAATCAGCAAATGGCTCACACCGGGGCACCGCGAACAGAGGGAGTAAAGGCTTACTTTACGGCCATCCCAGGGCTGCCGTCATATATTTCAACCCGGAAACAAAGTGTCAGCCGGGCAATAATGCAGACATTCCCAGGCAATCAACTGGCCACACCATCGGCGCCAGTTCTTGTCAGGAATGTGCCCATGCCCACCGCTACCCCCACTGCCTGGTTTTCAGCCCGCCATGCGCTACTGGCCTTGTCACTGCTCGCTGCCGGAGGTTGCAGCCAGCGGCCACCTGCCAGTGCCTGTGGCCCTGTGGCCTATCAGCTCAGCGACCCGGCCGAACCCGCCAACCGCGCCGTGTTCGCCTTCAACCGCAGTGTCGACGATTACCTGCTGGCACCGGTCGCCCGAGGCTATAGCGCATTGCCTGATTTCACCCGGCAGGGCGTGCACAATTTCGCCGCCAACTTCGGCGAACCCAAGGTCTTGGTCAACGACCTGTTGCAAGGCAACGGCGAGCGGGCGATGACCAGCCTGACGCGCTTCATGTTCAACACCACCCTGGGCGTCGCCGGCTTGATCGATGTGTCCGGGAAGATGGGCCTACCCCGACACACGTCGGACTTTGGCCAGACCTTCGGCGTGTGGAACATTGCCGATGGCCCGATCGTCGAGTTGCCGCTGCTGGGCACCCACAACCTGCGCGATGCAACCGGCAGCTTGCTAAGCTTGGCGGTCGACCCGTTCGGCGACAACAGCGACACGGTCGACACCCTGGGCAATGTGGCCATGGCAGGCAGTGTGGTGGATGGCCGCGCCGAAGCGCTGCCGGTTACCGACACGTTGCGCATCCTGCCTGATTACTACCTGGCCGTGCGTGACTACACTGCCCAACAGCGTGCCGAGCGGGTAGCCGAAGGCAAGGCCGGCGCGCCTGGCAAACGGCCGGCGAGCTGCACAGGGGTACCCACCGATGAATGATGCCCAGCCGGTGGTGTTGTTCAAGCGCCTGCAGCGCGACACTCGCCAACAGGTGCTGCACGAGCTCGAAGCGCGGGTCTCCGAGGATGGCCAGCACCTGATTCTGAGCCGCTATCGCGAACGCACGGGCGACGGCGCTGCTGCACAGCAGCGTCACGAAGTACACCGCCGCGTGCCCATCGCAACGCTGCTGAAGTGGATGGCCCGGCAAAGCCTGGATCGCGAGCCATCCTGATGAGGAGATTCAGAGCGTCATCTTGCTGACTGCGGCAAGCAGCAAGGGCGCCATCTGTTCGTCAGTCATCGCCTCCGACTACGGAGAGACCCTGTAATTACCGTGGCCTCTCGCAGGCAGCCCGCCACAGGGTCAGCGTTGAGCGGCCAGTGCATCGGCTGCGGGCACGCTGAAGCCGCTGGCGAAGGTCGGTGCCACATCCAGCCGTTGGCTCATCAGGCCGTGGGCCTTGTAGAAGTCGGCGGTTTCCTGTTGTTCAGCAATGGTGGTGGCGTCGATGGCCTGCCAGCGCAATTGGCGGCGTTCAAACTGCAGGCGCGCGGCCTTTTCAGGGAAGCCGATGATCGCCGCGAGGGTTTTCGAATAGCTGTCCAGGTGCTGATACGCCCAGACCTGGGCGCCGGCCAGGCGTGCCAGGTAGTCCTGCAGTGCGGCCCGGCGTGGCGCATCCTCCAGCGCGTTGTCGGTGGCCGCGAGGAAGCTGTTGCCGCTGGACAGGCCACGGCCGTTGACCAGCACCCTGCCCTGCCCGCTCAGCTCGGACAGCGCGGTGTAGGGTTCCCAGGTCGACCAGGCGTCCACCGCGCCATTGGCCAAGGCAATCTTGGCATCGACCGGGCCGAGAAAGCGAAACTCGACGTCCTTTTCCGACAGGCCAGCCTGGTCCAGCGCCTTGAGCGCCAGATGATGGCCAATCGACCCGCGGCCCGTGGCAATGCGCTTGCCCTTGAGGTCGGCGGCGCTGTTGAAGGGCGCGTCGGGGTTCACCAACAATGCCGTGCCGTAAGGGTCGGACTTGTCGACGGCGATCGCCTTGACCGGCGCCCCGGAGGCGAGCACGAACAGCAACGGTGCATCGCCGATGATGCCGGCATCGATCGCCCCAGCATTCAGCGCCTCGGCCAAGGGCGCAGCGGCGGGGAACTCGGCCCATTGAATGTCGTAGGGCAAGTCGCGCAAGGCACCGGCGGCCTCCAGCTGCGCACGCATGTTGCCTTTCTGGTCACCAATGCGCAGGGTCAGGCGTTCGGTTGCGAAGGCTTGGGTCGCCAGCAATGCGCTGGCGGCAATCATCAGAAGGTGGGATCGGATGGACATCCGCGGCTCCTTGCAGGTAGGGAACCTGGACTCTAGCGGCAGCCAATTAATAAATGAAATTGATTTTAGCGATAACCTAATATGCAAAACAAAGCACAAAGCAGTGACTGTCGAACCCTCGACACCTGAAGCAACAGGCCACCTGCATCACTCAAGCGCGCAACCGGTGTACAGTAACCCCACAACAAAGCCCGTCAAGGAGCCCGGCGATGACCGTGACGCTGTCCCCCCTGCAGATCGACTGCGATTTCGATTCCGGCAACATCCAGGTACTGGATGCCAGCAACCCTGCCAAGGTCCACCTAGCCATCCGGCCGGACACCCACAGCGGCCACTTCCAGTGGTTTCACTTCAAGGTCAGCGGGTTGACGCCGGGCCAGGTCCATCGCTTCAGCCTGGATAACGCCTCCGAATCCTCCTACAAGAATGCCTGGGCCGGGTACAACGCCGTGGCCTCCTACGACCAGCAGACCTGGTTTCGCGTACCCAGCCAGTTCGATGGCAAGGCATTGTCATTCGAAGTGACTGCCAAGCAGGAACAGATCTGGTTCGCCTACTTCGAGCCCTACCCTCGCGCGCGCCACAACCAACTGATCGAGCGCGCCAAGCAGATCCCCGGTGTCGAACTGCTGGCCAGCGGCCGCAGCGTGCAAGGGCGCGATATCCCCTTGCTGCGTGCGGGCGACGGCGCAGCCGGCAAGCGCAAGCTGTGGCTGATTGCCCAGCAACACCCCGGCGAGCACATGGCCGAGTGGTTCATGGAGGGCGTGATCGACCGCCTGCAAGCCAACGATGGCCAGGTGCAGCAACTGCTGGCAAAAGCCGACCTGTACCTGATCCCCAACATGAACCCGGACGGCGCCTTCCTCGGGCATCTGCGCACCAACTTCAAAGGCAAGGACCTCAACCGTGCCTGGCAGGACGCCAGCGTCGAGTTCAGCCCTGAGGTGTTCTTTGCCCAGGCGCAGATGAAACAGTACGGGGTGGATGCGTTCATCGATGTGCACGGCGATGAAGAAATCCCCCATGTGTTCACTGCGGCGTGCGAGGGCAACCCCGGTTACACACCACGCCTGGCTAATCTGGAGGAGCAGTTCCGGAGCACGCTGTGCAGCGTGACCCCGGACTTCCAGACCGTGCATGGCTATACACGAGATGAGCCCGGGCAAGCCAATACCACGCTGGCGTGCAATGCGGTGGGCATGGCCCATGACTGCCTGTCGCTGACGCTGGAGATGCCGTTCAAGGACCATGACGATGCACCCAATGCCGTTACCGGGTGGTCAGGGGCCCGGTCGAAGGCACTGGCAGGGGCAGTATTGGAGACATTGCTGAAGATGGCTGACGAACTGCGTTGACCTTCAAGGCGCCTTCGCGGGCTTGCCCGCGAAGAGGCAGGTTCAGTAGAACGCTAAAACTGCACGTCCAGCGTCACACTGTCGGTGTAGCTCGCCGCCGGCGGTGTGGCCTGGTCGGTGTACACCTTGGCGTTGTAGTTGAACACCTGGCTGCCTGTCCCCGTACCCACACCTGGGTTGATATCGGCATCACTGCTCGAACGCCGGGCACCGGTGACCGAGCCCCAGCGCACTGTACTGCCGCTCTTGAAGATATCGTAGGCCAGGTAGTTGTTGGCCGCCGACTTCATCCTGCGCCGCCCACCCGACACGTTCTGCCCGTCATCCAGCCCCACCGTGTAGCTGGTGCCTTTGGTACATGACAGGCTCACGCCTTGGTTCACCGTGGCAAACCCCGACACCACCGGCGCACTGCCGAAACTGATGGTGGGTGTGGTGATCTGGCAGTCGTTGCTCACCGTCAGGCTGACCGTGAGAAACTGAGTGCCGGAACTGTTATCTCGGCCGATGCACAAACCGCCAATGCCAATCCCATCGCAGTAGTTCCAGGCCCAGTTGACGCTCAGCGTCTCCTGGTAAAGCCCCGCCGCGACGTTACTGTTGAGCTGCGTGCGCATGTAGATCGGCACCGCCTTGGGTGTACCGTTGAGCAACCCGAGCAGGTCAAGAATGCCGTTGCGGGCAAAATCGAAGGCCACACCACGGGTGATCGGGTAGTTGGTGCTGCTGTCGGCATACAGCGTGTAGGGGATGACGTCACCGGTGGGGCCGACCAAACCACCGGTGGCCGGCATAATCGTCGCTTTGAAGGTATCGCCACTGCCGAGCACGCTGAGCACCGAGCCGTTGCACTGCAACCCCGAATTGCTGCTGAAGGCGGTCTGTACCGTGCTGCGTACCAGGGTCGAACTGACGGTGCCAAACGCTGCGGGCGAGGTTGGCACCGACGCGCACTTGGCCCACGCCGCACCTGCCGGCAGCAGCAACGCGCACGCCCACAACCCTCGCTGCCAGACCTTCATCGGCACACCAATGGGCCGATCAAGGGGACCGAGCCTGCGCCTTCAGGCAGGTCGAATTCGACTTGGCACTGCCCTCCGCCCTCCAGCGCCACCTGCAGGCGGTTGTGCGGCGAGAGGTTTTCCAGGTAAACCAACCCATCCCAGCCAACCACCGCCTGGCTGCCGCTTTCCTCGTGGGTCACTCGGCTGCCGAGCTTGATCACCTGCTGGCTAGCGTCCACCAACTCGATACTCGCCGCCAGCACGCGCCTGAGCGGGAACTCCAGCAAGTAGCCGCTGCCACGACGCACCGCCACACGTTGCTCCACTTCGGGTGCCAGGATGTCGGGCGGCAGGTCCATCGGGTCGATTTCATATTTGCCCCGGTAGTAACCGCTGCTGTACGGCACCAGCAAATGGCCGCTGCTGTCGGTGCGGCCGATCTGCTGGTTCTCGTAGCGCACCGGCACATCGGCATAGCCGTTAGTGCTGACCACCACGAAGGCGTCGTCGATGCGGTTGGCGGCGAACACCCCGGCGTCCATCCAAACCAACGAGCCGCTGGCGTCTGCCCAACGGGTCATCTCGCCACTGCTGCCGTATACACCAGCCTGCAACTGCACAGACTGCAGGCGCCAGGTGACATCGGCCTGGCGATAGGCATCGCGGTTGCCACCGGTGGCATACCCCAGGTTGTACCCGACACCGCCGCCCACCGGCACCGCCCGGCTGTAGTTGACCCGTTGCAGGTCCTCGCCTTCCTTGCTGCGTTCTGCGCTTAACGCCAGGGTACCGTTAAGGTCGAACGGCATGACCAGTTGCGCCTGCACGGCCCACTGGCTGTCACCGATTTCGCGGTTGGCAGACAGGTAGATGCTGCTGTTACCCCACAGCGGCTTGCTCCAACTCAAGTTGATCAACCGCGTGCGCGAAGCGTCTGCGGCGCGTACGTCAAAATAGCCAGCGCCGAGGCTGCCATATTCATTGAGGTTGAGGCTGACGGTGGCCTGCTCGCTGCGTTGGCTCAACAGCATGTCCGGGCTGTCGACCCGCGACAGGTCGGCGTAGTCGCCGTGGCGCTGCAGGCGCTGGTAGCTGAAGCCGATGCGCTGGCTGTTGTACTGGTAGCCAAGGGCGACCTGATGGCCCTTCTCGCCGTCGAACTGGCTCTGTGCCAAGGCCGCATTCAGCACCCCGAAGTTGCCCAGGCGCATGTTGCCACCCAAGCCGCCCAGTACCAGTGACTCGGCGGTTTCGAGGTGGCTCTCCAGAGTAAAGCTGTCGCTAAGGCCGTAGCGCAAGCTCCCCGAGGCGACCCCTGGGCCGTAACTGAAATCGCGCACGGCATAATCGCGGCGCAGGCTACCGGCAGCTACCGAGAAGTCCGACAGGCCCTTTTGCAGCAGGCTGCTGGTGACATAGAACGGCAGCGTGGTCGACACCTGCCGGCCGAGGGCGTCGGTGGTTACCACCACCGCCTCACCTGCACCGTTGATGAACGGCACGTTGGTCAGGGTGTACGGGCCGGGTTGCAGCTCGGTGGTGCTGGACTTGTAGCCGTTGATGAACAAGTCCAGCGAAGTCGGTACCGCCGCCTCTCCGGCGAATGCGGGCAGCGGGTAGGTCACCAAGTCCGGACGGGCCGCGAAATCGCGCGACAGTTGCAGGCCGCCGACCCGCACCGCGCTGGTCCAGGGCAAGGCACCGGTGACGAAATCACCGGCTTCGTAGCTGAGCAGCCGTTGTTCATCGGTGAAGCGCCAGGTGCTGTCGTAACGCAGGAAGCCCTGGCGCGACTGATCGGCCTGGGCGCCATTGAACGACTGGCGCCACTGGCCGGTACTGGAGAACGTCCCCCAGCTGTCGAACAGGCGCAGTTCGTTCCAGGCTGCCAGGTAGGTGCCACCCTCATCGGTGTCATTCAGGTACAGGTCGTAGTTGAACAAGGCGCCGAAACTGCTGCGCGCATCGCTGGCCGGGTACAGGTTGCGATCGCCTACCTGTTGGTCCGGCAGCCAGGCCGGCGGCACCTGCAGTAGCAGGCGCTGGTTCTGGCTGTCGTAGTCGGCGTGCAGACCTGGCACAGCATCCAGTGCCACTTCGCCCTGGGGGTCGCCTGGCAGGCTGATACCGGCCGTGCGCAGCACATCACTGCCCAGGAACAGTTGCCCGGCCCGTTGCTGCACGGGCACCAGTTCAGCCCTGGGCATCTGGTTCACCAGCAGGTCGAGGTACAGCGTGGCGTCGGCGATGGCGGACATCTCCGTGGGCGGTGGCGGCAGGTCGTCGGCCAGTACCAGGCAGGGGCCGAACAGGGCCAGCCCCAGGCACCAGTGGCGCGGCGTCGCCGACAGCCATTTCACACACGGTTTCCGACCATTGCCGGGTCCTCCCTGGCCCCTGCCCTTCATTCAGCCGCTGGCTCATTGACCTTGGCGGATGGCATCCGCCACGTTCTGGCCATTGACCCGCCCTTTCAGCACACTGCCGGCGCTCGGCGCCAGCGGCGCCGGCCAACGCATGCTGGCTCCGGGCAGTACATAGCCCAGCAGGCCTTCGGCCAGCGGTTTGCTCTGGCTGCCTTGCTGCACCACCACATCGGTCAGGCGCGCATGCACCGGGCCGGTGTTGCGCAGCTCGACGTAGGGTTTGCCCTGCACGGTCACTGCGTGCCAGCTCAGTTGCGGCTTGCCCACCCCTTCGGCATTACGTTTGCCTTCAGGGTCGGCTTTGCCCCACAACCCTTCGCCGTAGACGAACAGCGGCACTGAATAGCGCATCTGCAGGCGGATCGCGGCCGTGGCGCCCTGGCTGGCGTTGTCTGTCGGGACTGCTGGGGGGATTTCGTCGATGATGATGCGATAGGCCTGCTCCTGGCCGGCGGGCGAACTGCCGGTGCGGGTCAGGCGGATCAACTGCTTTTGCCCCGGGGCGATATTGGCCACGGGCGGGCTGCCAATGATGTCGCGCTGCGCCTGAAACTGCTCCTGGTAATCACCCTGGCGCCAGGCGAACACCCGCACCTGCAGGTTCGCCGGCGCAGTGCCGCGGTTTTCCAGCCACAGTGCGCCGGCCTTCTGGTCAGCCTCCAGCACCGGGTCAATCGGCCAGATCAGCACCGAGGTGGCTGCCCCCGCCGGCAGGCTTGCCAGCAGCGATAACCCGATCAAACCACGCGCCCACTTCGCGCCTACCCACATGCCACTCTCCTTAGACTGCTGTCATGGGTGCTGGCCGTTTCACCAGGTCACCGTCACTTGCACTACATCGGTGTAGGTCCCTGCCGGCAGCGTGCCGGTCAATTGGGTTCTGCCGTACACCGGCAATTTGATTGACGTGGGGTCGGTGTAACTGACCGCCACGCTCTGGCCAATGCCGAAGGCTTGGCTGTACGCCGCGTCGCGGTACAACTGGTAGGCCAACACTTGCGTGCCGCCCGTGCGTTTGAGGTTGCGTGTGCCACTGGCGTTGTTCTGGCCGCCGTCCAGGCTCATGTTCAGGGTTACCCCGGGTGTGCACTGAAACGTCACGCTGGCGCCCCCCAGCGAGGTGCTCAGGGTGCCGCTGGCCAGCGCCGACTGGGTGCCGAAGTCGAGCGTCCCGTAGTTGCTCACGCCACCGACCACCAGGCAACCGGCGACAATCTGCGCGTTCACCTGGAACGTGCTGGTGGGCACCGCCCCCAGGGGCGTGGCCAGCAGCACACCGATACCCGTGATGCCACTTGCCAGCCAACCGCGCATGGCTCAGAAGGTCAGCTCGACGGCCACCGTGTCGGTGTACACCCCCGCCGGCAGGCCCGCCTTGCCGCGTGCCTGGCCATACAGGTTGACGGTCTGTGCGACGCCGGTACTGGTCGGCAAGGTGATGGTGGCGTCAATGACCAGAACCTGGGTGCGCCCGGTATCGGTGTAGAAGTCGTAGGGCACGAAGTTGCCGGCGCCATCGGCGAGTGCACGCGTGCCGCCGCTGGACTGGCCATCGTGGCTACCGGCACGCACGCGGATCGCCGGGATGCTGCCTGCCGAACACAGGATGCTCAGGGCGCTACCCGTGCCGCCAAGCACCTGGGCGTTGGCAGTACCGAACAGGGCATCCTGGGTGCCGAAGTTGAGGGTACCGAAGTTCAACCCTGAGCTCGCGGAACTGCCATTGACCTGGCAGGCCGCGATCAGTGTCAGCGTCGAGGTGATGTTGCCGGTCACCGTGGCGGCCTGGGCCTGGGAAGCCAAGGCCAAACCGAGGCCGGCGAGGATGCAGTGGGTGAGGTTCGTGCGCATCGGAGTCTCCTTGCGTGGTTACCAGTCCAGGGTCACTCTCAGGGTGTCGCGGTACAGCCCGGCAGGCAGGGCGCGCGGTTGCGCCACTACCACGCCGTAGATCGGAATCGGTATCTGCTGGGTGCTGCTGATGGTGAAGGCGCGGGCCTGGCCGATGCCGTAGCGGCTGTTGCCCCCCGGGTCCACCGCCAGTTGATAAGGGATCAGTTCACGGCCGTTGCTCAGGCGCCGTACGCCGTCATTGCCATTCAGGCCGCCGTTGATCCGCACGTTGAAGGCCCTGACCTCGGGCGTGCAACTGATCTGCAAGCGGCCCTCGCCGGCCACTTCGTCGACCCGGCTACGCAGTGGCTGGTCCCAATTCGGGCCACGTTCACCGAAGTCCATCAGGCCAGGGTTGCCCAGGGTTGCAGGCTGGTCGGTGCCGCTGCTGATCTGGCAGGCCGCACTGATCACCAGCCGCGCCTGGATGAACCCGGTGGTGGTGCCATGGGCCGCACCACCGGGCAACAGCAGCGGGCCGAGGGTAAGCAGCAGGATCGAGGTGCGGTTCATGGCGTCGCGTCCTTGTGCATGATGGCGTCCTTACCAGGTGACCGTGATCTTGAGCAGGTCGCCATACAGGCCTGCCCGTGGTACCCAGGCCAGTTTGTCGATGCGGGCATAGAGTGGCAGTTCGATCGAACCGCTGCTCGGCACCCGCGCCGAGTGCGCGACATCGACCGCCAACGGCTCGCGCCAGGCGGGGTCGCGATACAAGCGATAAGGAATAGGCCGGGCCTTGCCGTCGTCGTTGGCCAGAAAGCGCAGCTCACCTGCGCCACCGTGCTGGCCGCCATCGACCCGCACCTGATAGGGCGTGTCGGGGTTGCATTCCAGGCGTGGCGGCCGCTGGCTGAGCAGTACACCGCTCAAGGGCGCCCCTGGGCCATCGAGCCGCGCGGCACTGCCCAGGTCGATCAGGCCCAGCGCTTGTGCCCCGGCATCTCGCGTCTGGTTGACCAGCATGCAGCCTCGCTGCACCAGGACCCGCACTTCAACGAGAAAGTCCGTCGCTACGGCACTGCCGCTCAACAACAGGCCAAACAACGCGGCCAAAAAGCGTTCCGTCACTTTATAATCCTTATCGCTGTGTGCTGACGCTTTGCATTGAAGCTGTGTACCCATTGGAGCGTAGCAGCGGGGTGGAATAGCAGTGATGGCTTCAAGCCATTTTTTTGTATTAGCGATAAAGCGATAGCGGGCGTTCGCGGCCACCGCGAAAAAATCTTCGATGCCACCGAACCCCTCGTCGCACAGTGCCTCCAATGGCCATGAGCCGGCAAATCAGCCGACATTCTGGTACGGTGCATGTCAACCATCGTCCTGCACCAGACACGTGACCGCTGCATGGGCGGGCATGACAGGAGCGTTTTCATTGATAACTGCAGACAACCCCCTCGCCGAGGCCGTAGAGCGCTGTGCCCAGGAGCCGATCCAGGTGCCGGGCAGCATCCAGCCCCACGGGTTTCTGCTAGTGCTGGACGAGACCGACCTGCACATCCTCCAGGCCAGCGAAAACGCCGAGCACTGGCTAGGCCTGCCCGCCAGGGAGCTGCTCGGCTGCGCCTTGGCCGAGCTGGTCGGTGACGGCTTCGATATGCGCGCGCACCTTGCACGCCTGCCCGACGACGAGGCCTTTCCGTTTCATATCGGCGACGTGTGCCTGCGCCCGGGTGCGCCCTGGCGCGACAAGCTGCGCGTGCTGGCCCACCGTCACGACCAGGTGCTGATCGTCGAGTTCGAGCCTGTGCGCTTGCCGGCCGACCTGGCTGAGCAAGGTGATTACTACCCACTGGTGCGCAGCTTCGTCGGCAACCTGCACCTGGCCGCCAGCCTTGAAGACCTGCTGCAGCAGTCGGTGGAACAGCTTAAGCGCATCACCGGGTTCGGCCGCGTCAAGGCGTACCGGTTCGACAGCGAAGGCAACGGCCAGGTGTTGGCCGAGGTGGCCGACCCCGGCTACCCCAGCTACCTGGGCCTGTGCTTCCCAGCCTCGGACATCCCGCGCCAGGCGCGCGAGCTGTATCGGGTCAACCGCATCCGCGTGATCGAAGACGCCAACTACCAGCCCTCCAAGCTGGTACCCGCTGCCAACCCCCGCACCGGCAAGGCGCTGGACATGAGTTTCGCCGCGCTGCGCAGCGTGTCGCCGGTGCACCTGCAATACATGCGCAACATGGGCACGCTGGCCTCGATGTCGCTGTCGATCGTGGTCGACGGGCAACTATGGGGGCTGGTGTCCTGCCACCATGACCAGCCACGCCCGGTGGACCTGCGTACCCGCACCGCCTGTGAGCTGCTGGCCAGCGTGTTGTCGCTGCAGATCGAGTCGCGTGAATCCCACGCCAGCACACGTACCCTGCTCGACCTGCGCCAGCACATCGTGCGGATGATCTCGTCGATGGCCGATCACGACAGCGTCAGTGAGGGTCTGCGCGACCTGCCCGATGTGCTGCTGGAGTTCGCCGGAGCCAGCGGCGCCGCAGTGATCTCCGCCGACCGTTGCGACCTGATCGGCAAGACGCCACCGCAGGCGCAAGTCACGGCGCTGGTGCACTGGTTGGCCCAGCGCGGTGAAGACACGGTCTTCCACAGCGACAACGTACGCCGCGACATCGACGAGCTGCCTGAACTGGCAGACCATGTCGGCGGTGTGCTGGCAGTGGCCATCTCACAAATCCACTCGCACTACCTGCTGTGGTTCCGCCCCGAGCAGGTGCGCACGGTCAACTGGGCCGGGCAGCCAAGCAAACAGGTCGGGCCGCAAGGCCAGCTTGACCCACGCCACAGCTTTGAACGCTGGCAGGAAGAGGTACGCGGCTTTTGCCAAGCCTGGGACCCGTTGATCGTCGAAGGCGTGGTGGAGCTGCGCACTGCCGTGCTGGGTATCGTCCTGCGCAAAGCCGAAGAGCTGGCGCAACTGGCCGGCGAACTGCGCCGCTCGAACAAGGAGCTTGAAGCCTTTTCCTACAGCGTGTCCCACGACCTGCGTGCGCCCTTGCGGCACATTGCTGGGTACACCGAGTTGCTCGGCGAAATCGAAGGCCAGGGCCTGAGCGAGCGCGGCCGGCGTTTTCTGCAGCACATTGGCGAAGCCGCGCAGTTCGCTGGCAGCCTGGTCGACAACCTGCTGAATTTCTCGCAAATGGGCCGCTCGGCCCTGCGCCTGTCGGATGTCGACCTCAATGCCCTGGTCGACGCCATACGCGCCGAGCTGGCACCGGACTACCAGGGCCGCGAAATTGTCTGGGACATCGCCCCGCTACCCAAGGTGATCGCAGACCCGGCGTTCATCAACCTGGCGCTGCAAAACCTGATTGGCAACGCCATCAAATACACCCGCGGCCGCGACCCTGCGCGCATCGAGATCCGCGCCCAGGAGCACCCAGACGAGGTCGAGGTGTGCATCCGCGATAACGGCGTAGGCTTCGACATGGCCTACGCCAACAAGCTGTTCGGCGTGTTCCAGCGCCTGCACCGCATGGAAGACTTCGAAGGCACCGGGATAGGCCTGGCAAGCGTACGCCGCATCATTGAGCGCCATGACGGCCGTGTCTGGGCCGAAGGCCAGATCGACCAGGGCGCCAGTTTCCATTTCACCCTCCCGCGCCCCGCCGCGACTACATGAGGCCCCTGTACCATCATGCTCAAACCTATCCTGCTGGTAGAAGACAACCCCCGGGACCTGGAGCTGACGCTGCTGGCGCTGGAGCGCAGCCAGTTGGCCAACGAAGTCATCGTGCTGCGTGACGGCGCCGATGCACTCGACTACCTGTTGCGCCGCAATGCCTATGCCGAACGCGACGGTGGCAACCCCGCCGTGCTGCTGCTGGACCTGAAACTGCCCAAAGTCGATGGCCTGGAAGTGCTCAAGGAAGTTCGCACCACCCCTGACCTGCGCAGCATCCCGACCGTGATGCTAACGTCGTCGCGGGAGGAGCCCGACCTGTTGCGCGCCTACGAACTGGGGGTCAATGCCTACGTGGTCAAGCCCGTGGAATTCAAGGAATTCGTCGCCGCCATCTCCGACCTCGGGGTGTTCTGGGCCGTGCTCAACGAACCGCCACCCGGCTCGCTGCGCCTAAACCGCCGCGGCAGCAACTGAGGCCACCGCGAAGATGCTGCCAACGCCGCTGAAACTCTTGATGGTCGAAGACAGCTCGATGGACGCCGAGCTGACCCTGCTGCGCCTGGAGCGCAGCGGGCTGCACGTTCAGTCGCAGTTGGTGTTCGATCATGTCGGCGTCGAACACGCCCTGCGTGAGAGCCACTACGACCTGATCCTTTGCGACTGTGTGCTGCCCGGCTCGTCCGGCACCGACGTGCTGGCCATCGCCCAGCGCCTGGCACCCGACACCCCGTTCATCTTCCTCTCCGGCATCTACGGTGAGGAGCACGCGGTGGAGATGATCCGCCTGGGTGCCACCGACTATGTACTGAAGAAAAACCTGCCGCTGCTGCCTAAGGCCGTGCGCCGGGCGTTGACCGAAGTGCAGGAACGCCAGCGTCGGCGCCGCGCCGAAGAAGCGCTGGCGGATGTCGAGGCGCGCGCCCGCATCGCCATCGACGCCGCCGGCATGGGCACCTGGGACCTGCGCCCACAGGAAGGCCTGTTGCTGTGGGACGACCGCTGCAAGACCTTGTTCGGGCTGCCCACCAGTACCGAAATGACCCTGGACGTGTTCTTCGCGGGTATCTACCCCGAAGACCTGGCCATGGTCCGCGACGCCGTGGAGCATGCCATGCGCCCCGAGAGCGGCGGCCACTACCGGGTCGAGTTCCGCATCGCGCAACCCCACGGTCTGGAACCCCGCTGGCTGCTCAGCAGCGGCCAGAGCCAGTTCGTCGATGACCAGTGCGTGCGCTTTTCTGGCGTGCTGCAGGACATTCACACCCAACGCCAGGCCACCCTCGCCCTCAAGCAATTGAACGAGATGCTTGGCGAACGGGTCGAGCGCCGTACCCGTGAACGCGACCGCGCCTGGGAGCTGTCGCAAGACTTGTTGGCGGTGCTGAACAAAGACCTCACGCCGGTCGCCCTCAACCCAGCCTGGGAAGCCAGCCTGGGCCTTTCGCGCGAGCGCCTGAGCCAGACGTCACTGCTGCACCTGCTGCCTGAGCCCGATCAGGAGCTTTTCCTCACCGAGCTGGCCGCCCTCGCCCACGGCCGTACCAGCGCGCGCTTTGTCGGCCGCATCCTGCATGCCGGCGGCCAGCAGCGCTGGCTGTCCTGGGTAGTGGTACCCGAAGACACCCTGCTGTATGTGGTGGCCCGCGACATCACCAGCGAGCGTGAGTCCGCCCTGGGGCTGGCCGAGGCCAACACCCGCCTGCGTGAACAAATCACCGAACGCGAGCGTATCGAGGCCGCGCTGCAACAGATGCAGCGTCTGGAAGCGGTCGGCCAGCTGACCGCGGGTGTGGCGCACGACTTCAACAACCTGCTGACGGTGATCCTCACCGGTGCCAGCTTCCTTGAACGGGACCTCAACAAGGCCGACCTGAACAAAGCGCGTACCCGCCTCACACATATCCGTGAAGCAGGCGAACGCGGTGCAAAGTTGACCTCGCAGTTGCTGGCCTTCTCCCGGCGCCAGCGCCTGGAGCCTGTGCCGCTGAACCTGAACCGGACGCTGGCCGGTCTTGAAGAACTGCTGCGCCGCACCCTGGGCGGTAACGTGTCGGTGCGCCTGGACCTGGACCCGCACCTGTGGCAGGCACTGACCGACCCGACCCAGACCGAGATGATCATCCTCAACCTGGCGATCAATGCCCGCGACGCCATGCCCGACGGCGGCCAACTGACCCTCTACACCCGCAACACCCACATCGAGGCCCGCCCCCAGCGCCCGGAAGATCCGGACCCTGGCGAGTACGTGATGCTGAGCATCCGCGATACCGGCTGCGGCATGAGCGAAGATGTGCTGGCCAAAGTGTTCGAGCCATTTTTCACCACCAAGGACATCGGCAAGGGGTCGGGGCTTGGCCTGGCCCAGGTGTTTGGCTTCGCCAAGCAGTCAGGCGGCGGCGTGCGCATTGACACCGTGCCCGGGCGCGGTACCCAGGTGGCGGTGTACCTGCCGGCGGTCAAGGGTGAAGCGCAGAGCGAGCCCGTGGTGCCAGAGGCTTCCCAGCCGCTTGGTGACAGTGGCCAAAACCACACCGTCTTGCTGGTGGATGACGACCACCTGGTACGCGACATGCTCGGCGATGTGCTGCGCCAGTACGGCTATCAGGTGCGCCAGGCACACAGTGGCGAACAGGCCCTGGCATTGCTCGACGACGGCATCGACCTGCTGCTGACCGATTTCGCCATGCCCGAATTCAATGGCGCGCAATTGGCCTTGGCAGCGCGCGAGCGACACCCGCGTTTACCGGTGGTGTTTCTGACGGGGTATGCGGAACTGGAAGGGTTGGAACTGCCCGGTAGCCTGGTGATTCAAAAGCCAGTACAGGCCGAAGAATTGGCGCGGGTGCTGAGTGAATTGCTGCGGGTCTCGGCGTAGCTTTACAGCACCTGCTGTATGCTCGCCAGCTGTACCTGCTGTACGCACGCCAACTGTAGGAGCAGCCTTGTGCTGCGAAGAGGCCAGTGACCGTCAGGGAATGTCCGCTGCGGCTGCCGGCCTCTTCGCAGCACAAGGCTGCTCCTACAGTTTGGCGGGCATGGCGGGACTTAAGAACAGAAACGACAAAACCCAGCGCTTATCTGGCTAAGCACCGGGAAGACATAATAAGTTGAATCAGAAAATGGCAGGGGCGGCTGGATTCGAACCAACGCATGGCAGGATCAAAACCTGCTGCCTTACCGCTTGGCGACGCCCCTGTATCGAGATGCAGCAAACGCTGCTCTGACAATTCCAACTGAGTGACAACTGGGTTGTTGTCTTGGAATGCGCGGCACTTTAACAACATTCTTTCGGCCTGTGAACCCCCTGTTGTAAAAAAATGCCTTAAAACAGCAAGTTAGTTCCTTCCCTCTGCCAATACCCCATCCGGCAACCATCCGTCGCTTTCCGCCTGCATGGCTTCAACACATTCGCATTTCACCTTTCCAATCAGATAAGCGCATTCATTGACCAAGGAGGTATCCATGCCTGTCTCACACGACCTTTACCAAGACCTGCACTACCCGCGGGAAATCGTCCAGCAACGTCGCCAGCAAGACAAAGCCCTCGACCGCCTGCTGGACGAGTACATGGACATCGACAACCAGGTGCTGGCCGCCGAATCGATCTCGGCCGGCAACTTCGTCGACGAGGACCTGCGCCACCTCAAAGAGCGCCGCTTGACGGTGAAGTACATGATCGAGCGCCAGCTGGAGCGCAAAGCCTAAGCGGGCGCTCGACCTATCTCGTCAGGCGATCATTGCCCACTGCTTTCTCTATTGGTCAAAATGGCGACCGTCGCGCAAGCTGCGCCCTGCACTGCCATCGACCAAGGAGCTATCGATTTGCCTGCCTGGATCCCTACCCCGCTGCGTCAGCTCGGCCAGCGCCTGCGCGCCAACACTGCCCCTGAAAGCGAACTGCTGGCCTGGTTCGAAGACAAGGCGTGCAGCCGTGGCTACCAACTCAGCGACGGCCAACGCCGGGTCATCCACAGCATGGCCGAGCAACTGGCGCAGCTGGAACATGGGCAACCGTGCAGCCTGTACCTGCACGGCTCGGTCGGCCGCGGCAAAAGCTGGCTGCTCGACGGGTTTTTCCAGGCTGTGCCGGTAGAGGCCAAACGCCGCCTGCACTTCCATGATTTTTTTGCCCGCCTGCACCAGGGCATGCACCGCCACCGCGCGCTGGACGATGCACTGGGCGCTACCTTGAACGAGCTGATTGGCCAGTGCCGGGTGTTGTGCTTCGACGAGTTCCATGTGCATGACATAGGCGATGCCATGCTGCTCACTCGGCTGTTCACCGCGCTGTTCGAGCGTGGGATCTTCCTGTTGGTGACGTCGAACTACGCACCTGAAGGCCTACTGCCCAATCCGCTATACCACGAACGCTTCCTGCCGGTGATCCGCCTGATCAACGGGCGCATGCAGGTGCTGGAAGTCGGTGGCGACACCGACTTTCGCAGCCTCCCGGCCAACCGCGAGCATCAGCGTTTTACCCAGGGGCACTATGTGTGGCCCGGCACTGCCGAGCAACGCCAGGCGGTGAACGTACCGGACGCGCAGCCGGCCACATTGGACATCAATAAACGCAGCCTGCGCGTGCTGACCAGTAACGACCGGCAGGTGATGTTCGCCTTCGACGACCTGTGCGAACAGCCTACTGCGGTGATCGATTATCTGGCGCTGGCGGCGCAGTACGATGCGTGGGTCATCGATGGGCTGGACGACCTGTCGGAATGTTCGCTGGCAGCGCAGCAGCGGTTCGTCAACCTGGTGGATGTGCTGTATGACCAGGACAAGCAGGTGACAGTGATCGGGCGGCGGCCGCTGGACGAAAGCCTGGGCGGGTCAATTGCCGACCTGATGCGCACCCGCAGCCGCTTGGGGCAGTTGCATCAGATGGGGCCTGAGCTCTTTGTTGGCTGAACTGGCGCATTCGCGGGGCAAGCCCGCCCCCACCGGCATGTCACCGAACCTGAAAGCCGAGGGCTTCCTGTGGGAGCGGGCTTGCCCCGCGAATGGGCCATCAATACCACCGAATCAACCCGCCCGTGGCAGGTCCGCCAACACCGCCTCGATCTCCCCTAACACCGCCGGATCATCCAAGGTCGACGGTGGCACATAGTCCTGCCCATCGGCAATCTTGCGCAGCACCGCGCGCAAAATTTTCCCCGACCGGGTCTTGGGTAGCCGCTTGACCAACCGCACCCGGTTGAAACACGCCAGCGCACCGATTTCTTCGCGCACACTGCCGACCAGGTCCACCAGCAACTGCGATTCGGCAATGCCCTCGCCATCTTTCAGCACCACCAGCGCCAGCGGCACCTGACCCTTGATATCGTCATGCACGCCGATCACCGCGCACTCGGCCACGGCCGGGTGACGCGCCACCAGGTCCTCCATTTCACCGGTGGACAGGCGATGCCCAGAGACGTTGATCACGTCGTCCGTGCGCCCCATGATGTAGACGAAGCCGTCATCGTCCAGGTAGCCGCCATCGCCCGTGTGGTAGTAGCCCGGGTAAGTGCGCAGGTACGCTTGCAGGTAGCGCTCGTGATCGCCCCACAGCGTCTGGCTGCACCCAGGCGGCAACGGCAGCGCGATTACGATCGACCCCTGGTGGTTCGGCCCCAGCACATGGCCGTCATCGTCCAGCACACGCACGTGGTAACCCGGCACTGCGCGGTTGCTCGACCCTGCACGCGCCGCGCTGCCCTCCAGCCCAACACAGGGCGCGGTGACCGGCCAGCCGGTCTCGGTTTGCCACCAATGGTCGTGCACAGGTTTGCCAGTGACCCGCTCCAACCATTCGTGGGTGCTTGAATCGAGTTTTTCCCCCGCCAGGAACAACTGGCGCAGCGAGCTCAGGTCGTGTCCTTTGATCAGCTCACCGTCCGGGTCTTCCTTGCGGATGGCCCGCATGGCGGTCGGCGCGCAAAATAACGCGTTGACCTTGTATTGCTCGACCACGCGCCAGTAGGCGGAGGCGTCCGGGGTGCGGATCGGCTTGCCTTCGTAGAACACCGTGGTGCAGCCGCTCATCAACGGCCCGTAAACGATCAGCGAATGGCCCACCACCCAACCCACGTCAGAAATACCCCACCACACATCGCCCGCCTGCATGCCATAGATGTGGCGCATGGCATAGCACAGCGCAACCGCGTTGCCGCCGTTTTCACGCACGATGCCCTTGGGCTTTCCGGTGGTGCCGGAGGTGTACATGATGTACAGCGGGTCACCGGCGTCCAGCTCGACAGGGGCCACCGGCTCGGCCGTTGCCAATGCCTGCTGCCAGTCCAGGTCGCGGCCTGGCTGCAACTGGGCGGAGGCCTGGGGGCGTTGCAGGACCAGCACGTTGCGCGGCTGGTGACGGGCCAATTGCAGGGCACGATCGACCAGCGGCTTGTATTCGATTACCCGCTCGAACTCCAGGCCACAGGACGCCGTCAGCAGCAACGTGGGCCGGGCATCATCGATACGCAAGGCCAGTTCGTTGGCGGCAAAACCGCCAAACACCACCGAATGCACTGCACCAATCCGCGCGCACGCCAGCATGGCCATGGCCGCCTGCGGCACCATGGGCATGTAGATGATCACCCCATCGCCCTTGCCGACCCCCAACTGGCGCAGCAAACCGGCCAGGCGTGCCACCTCGTCGCGTAGCTGGCGGTAGGTATACGTCTGTTGAGTACCGGTCACCGGCGAGTCGTAGATCAGCGCCAACTGCTCGCCACGGCCTTGTTCGATCTGATGGTCGAGTGCCAGGTGGCAGCTGTTCAGGCGCCCGTCGGCAAACCAGCGGTGGGTGCCGTCAGGGTTTTCCTGCAGGGTCAGGGAAGGCTTGCGGTGCCAGGCCAGGTGCGCGGCTTGCTCGGCCCAGAAAGCGGCAGGGTCGGCGATGGAATGGGCGTAGCTGTGCTGATAGCTCATGTCGAAGGGAACCCGGTACTTGTTGTTATTGAAGGGCGAAACTTGAGTATGGACCGCCACGCTGGGCGCGCCATGGGACTAAAGTCACAACCGACCTGCAAATTTGCAGACAACACGAATACGCCCCATAACGGTGCAAAGCCTCTAGAATAGGCCGCCCCTTTTAGCCACCGAGCAGCCCATGGACATTGATCAGGCCCGTACCTTTCTGGAAATCGTGCGCTGCGGCAGCCTGGTCGCCGCCGCCGAACGCCTGTTCGTGTCACAAACGGCGATCACTGCGCGGGTCCAACGCCTTGAGCAGCAACTGGGCTGCCAGTTGTTCGTGCGCAGCCGCAACGGCGCCAGCCTGACCAGCGATGGTGAGGCCTTCGTCAGCTATGCCAACCAGCTGGTGCAGACCTGGGAAGCGGCGCGCCGCGACCTGCCGCTGCCCGAAGGTTGCCAGCAGGTACTGCATGTGGGCGGCGAAGTGAGCCTGGGCAACCCGATGATGCTCGACTGGGTCAGTGCGCTGCACCGCGAACTGCCCAGCCATGCCATCCGCAGCGAAGTGAGCGACGGCGAATCGCTGCTGCGCAAGGTCGAAATGGGCCTGCTGGACGCCGCGCTGGTCTATCAGCCGACCTACGGGCCAGGCCTGCAAGTTGAGCAGTTGATGGAAGAGAAGCTGATCCGCGTGCGCCGGGTCGATCAGCCTGACCCTTACATTTACATCGACTGGGGCGAGGCGTTCCGCCGCCAGCACGACGCAGCCCTGCCCGACTGCGCGCGCCCGGCACTGAGTTTCAACCTCGGGCCGCTGGCCCTGCAGTTCATCCTCGACCAGGGCGGCAGTGGCTACTTCCGAACCCGTGTGGTGCAGGCTTACCTGGACAGCGGCGTGTTCGAGCGCGTGCCGCAGGCGCCAGAGTTCACCTACCCGACGTTTCTGGTGTACCCGCGCAAGCGCGACAGCGAAGCGCTGCAACAGGCCTTCGCGATACTCCGCCAGCTGGTGGCTGCCGGCGCCAGCGATTGGTCACAGCGCTGGGACCCGGTTATCTGAGGCACTGCTGGCGGCGCTCAGCAATTGCCGCTTAAGGCCGGCGATCAGGTCGGTCTGGGTGACCACCCCGACCAGTTGGCCATTGTCGAGCACCGGCAGGCAGTGCAGCCCTTGCTCGCACAACAAGGGCAGCAGGCGCTCCAGCGGGTGCTGGCTGCTGACACTGACCACCCGCCGGCTCATCACCTGCTCCATGCGCACTGCCTTGCGCCCGAACAGGCCGCGCCAGCGGAACCGCCCGCGTTGCATGGCCGGCCCTACCAGGTCACTTAAGCTGACGATGCCGACCAGCTTGCCGTGCTGCAGCACCGGCAGGGTTTTCAGGTGATGGCTGGCCAGCAGCTTCCACGCCTGCTCCAGGGTGGTATCCGGTGACGCGAACTGCACATCGCGCGACATCACGGAGGCTGCTGTGATACCGCCCAGGCTGCGCTGCAACGCATGCTGTTCAGTGGCCAGGATGATGCGCTCCAGTTCGTCCCGGGTGACATCGACGAACTCGCCCAGCTCTTCAAGGGCCTGGTCCAAGTCGGCGCCGCTGACCCCGACACGCTCGCTGGGCAGCGGGTCGTGGGTGTGATGCAGCTCTTTGCGTGGGGCCGTGCCTTTGGGGTAACGCACGCCAGTCAGGCGGTTGTAGACCACCGCCACTGCCACCAGAATCAGCGCATTGAGCAGCACCGGCTCCAGCAGGTGATCCCCTAACGCGGTCAGGCCCGGGTCGGCCAGCACCGCACTGACCGCCACACCGCCGCCCGGTGGGTGCAGGCAGCGCAACAGGCACATCACCAGTACCGAGAGCGCCAGGGCAGCAGCAGCCACCCAAAGCTCAGGCCCGAAACCCTGGCGCATGGCCAGGCCGACGGCGCCCGCCAGGGCGTAACTGCCCAGCACGGGCCAGGGCTGGGCCAAAGGGCCGGAATGCACGGCAAATACCAACACGGCCGAGGCGGCCAAAGGGCCCAGAAGGTGCAAAGCGATGCCAGGGCCATAGGCCATGCTGGTCAGCCAGCCGGCCAAGAACAAGCCAAGCAAGGCGCCAATACCAGCGCGCAGCCATTCTTTGGGGGGGATATTCAGGGGTGCGGGCAACAGCCGCTGCAGACGACTTTCGGAACGCGAGGCAGGCATGTGAATAATCGAAATCGTAGTTTTTCTGGTTAAAAAGAAAGCCCAGCCGCGCTGGCCTGGGCCCTGTATTGCCAGAGCAATAGCGCAAGGGGCTCCGTCCGTGGAGAGATGGAAACTGGGAAGTTTCGTGCGGGGATTGTGCAGGGTGGGAGTGGCGAGGGCCAATTCAAAAAAATGCGCCTGTACTGCAATTTTTTTGCAGTGGTGATCTGCTCACAGGCCCGCCGCGGCAATTCTGTGGGAGCGGCCTTGCGTCGCGAAAGGGGCGCGAAGCGGCCCCGGCATTATCTAACCCGGCGCGGCAAGTCGATGCTCACCCGCAACCCGCCCAACGGGCTCTGAAGCAACGCCAGCTGCCCGCCCCAGGCCTCGACGATATCGCGCACGATGCCCAGCCCCAGGCCATGCCCATCGACCTGCTCATCCAGCCGCGAGCCCCGCTCCAGCACCTGCAGGCGCTGGCTTTCTGGAATACCTGGGCCATCATCGTCGACCCACAGCCGGTAACCGCCGTCGCTCGGTGCAATGCCCAGGCGCACTTCGCAGTCTGCCCATTTGCAAGCGTTGTCCAGCAGGTTGCCCAGCAACTCCAGAACGTCCTCGCGGTCCCACGGCAACAGCAACCCCGGCGGTACGTCCCGCTCAAGCAGCAGGCCTTCGCCGTGGATCATGCCCAAGGTGCTCAACAACCCCGGCAATTCGGCATCGCAATCGAACTGGGCACCGGGCAAGGCGTCACCCGCCAGGCGAGCGCGGTTGAGTTCGCGTGCCAGGCGCTGCTGAATGTGCTCAAGCTGCGCGCGCATTTGCTCGCGCACGTCAGGCAGGCCCTCCAAACGCGCGCTAGACGCCAGGCTCAGCAACACCGCCAACGGCGTCTTCAGCGCATGGCCAAGGTTGCCCAGGGCATTGCGCGAGCGCCGCAAGCTGTCTTCGGTGTGGCTCAGCAAGTGGTTGATCTGCCCCACCAGCGGCGCCAGCTCGACAGGCACTTCGGCATCCAGTTGCGAGCGCTGCCCTTGTTGCAGCTGGGCGATCTGCTGGCGGGCACGCTCCAGCGGGCGCAACGAGCGCTTAACCGTGACGCGCTGGAGCACCAGCACCAGTATCAACGCCACCAGCCCCATGCCCAGGCCGATCTGCTGCATACGCCGGAAGCCTTCACGCACCGGTGAGTAATCCTGCGCCACGCTGATCGAGATGTCCTGCCCTAGGCGGCGATAGTCAGCACGCAGGGCCAGCAATTGCTGCCCCTCTGGGCCCAGCTCGTGGCTATCGGAAAGCCCAGGAGCGGCGGGCTTGGGCATGTCCAGGTCCCACAGCGAACGGGAGCGCCAGGTGCCTTGGTCAAAATCGATGCGAAAGTAATACCCGGAAAATGGCCGCTGATAGGCCGCAGAAATGCGCCGCTCATCCAACTGTAAACCTGAAGGCCCCCGCACCAGGGCCACCAGCAGGTTCTCGCTTTCCTTGCGCAAGCCGTTTTCCAGGTAGCGCTGCAGGCCCGCCTCGAACAGCCACAGGGTGAGTTGCGCCAGCACCACACCCACCACCACCAGCACGGCCACCAAACCCAGGCTCAACCGCGCCTGAATCGACTTCACGCAACGCTCCCGGCGTAGATATAGCCTTGCCCGCGGCGCGTCTCGATCACACTGCGGCCCAACTTGCGGCGCAGGTGGTTGACGTGCACTTCAAGGACATTGGAATCGCGCTCGGTCTCGCCATCGTAAAGGTGCTCGGCCAGGTGGCTCTTGGACAGGATCTGCTGCGGGTGCAGCATGAAATAACGCAGCAGCCGAAACTCGGCAGCGGTCAGCTGGATATCGACACCGTCACGGCTCACGCACTGCCGGCTTTCATCCAGGTGCAGGCCGGCGGCTTCCAAGGTGGGCTGGTTGGCCAGGCCACGGGCACGGCGCAGTAACGCCTGGATGCGCAACTGCAACTCTTCGGGGTGGAAGGGTTTGCTCAGGTAGTCGTCGGCACCGGCCTTGAGGCCTTCGATGCGCTCGGCCCAGGAGCCGCGCGCGGTCAGCACCAGCACTGGCGTGGCCAGGCCAGCGGCACGCCACTGGGCGAGCACGTCGAGCCCCGGCAAGCCTGGCAGGCCGAGGTCCAGGATAATCAGGTCGTAGGGTTCGCTCTGGCCCTGGTACACCGCATCGCGGCCATCGGCCAGCCAGTCAACGGCATAGCCCTGGCGCTGCAGGCCGGCGATCAGTTCATCGGCCAGCGGAACATTGTCCTCGACAAGCAACAGGCGCATTCAGTCGTCTTCCTCGTCTTTGAGCAGGGCACCGGTACTGGCGTCTAGCTTGATTTCGCGGACCACACCTTCGGCAGTCAGCAACTCGACTTCGTATTCGTAGCGATCGTCGTCTTCTTCCAGCTCGGCCTCCAACAAACGCGCCCCGGGGTGACGCCCCAGGGCGGTTTCCAGCAGCTGTTCGAGCGGCAGGATGACGCCCTTCTGGCGCAACGCCAGGGCCTCGTCCTGATCCAGGTCACGGGCAGCCGCCAGGGAGCAGACAGCCAGCAGCGAAAGCGCGAGGTATCGCGCCGGCCGCGGTAAGTGGATCATCAGTTGTCTCGTGCGTCCTTGAGTACTTCACCGGTCTTGGCATCCAGGTCGACGTCCCACTCGACGTTCTGTGCGTCGCGCAGCTCGACCTTGTAGATGTAGCGGCCGTATTCATCTTCAAGTTCCGAGTCGGTGACCGTGGCGCCTGGGTGCTTGGCCATGGCGGTGGCTTTCAGCTCATCCAGCGACTTGATGGTCTTGGCGTTGACCAGTTTGACCACTTCGTCAGGCTGAACGTCCTTGGCGAAAGCGGCATTGGCGCCCAGGGTAAGGGCGGCGGCGGTGAACAGGGCAGTCAAGGTTTTCATCGTGTCTTCTCTCCTGAGAGATGTTCAAGTTGTCTACGGGGTTAAGATTACCCAGCGGTCCTTAATTCAACCTGAAAACAGCTGGCGCCATGATAAACTGCGCGCATTCTTGATTCATACAGAGTTCTGACAGCGTGGAAATCTTTAAGGAATTTACATTCGAATCGGCCCACCGCCTGCCGCACGTCCCTGCCGGGCACAAGTGTGGTCGCCTGCATGGTCACTCGTTCAAGGTCGGCCTGCACCTGACCGGCCCGCTTGACCCGCACACCGGGTGGATTCGTGATTTTTCCGAGATCAAGGCGATCTTCAAGCCAATTTACGAACAGCTGGACCACAACTACCTGAATGACATTCCAGGCCTTGAAAACCCCACCAGCGAAGTGATCGCCAAGTGGATCTGGGAGCAGGTCAAACCCTTGCTGCCAGAGCTGTCGAAGGTGCGCATTCACGAGACCTGCACCAGCGGGTGCGAATATACCGGCGACTGAGCCGAGAAATATTCCGGCTTCTTCGCGGGGCAAGCCCGTTCCCACAAGTGCCCCACAAATTCTGAATAGTGTGGGGCCCTTGTGGGAGCGGGCTTGCCCCGCGAAGAGGCCAGTGAAATTTCAGCCCTGCCCATTCTCCAGGGCATCGCGCAAGAAGCTCGGGGCGATATAGCGCTGGTAATGCGCCTCGGACAACAGAAAGAACTCGCGGTCGATGGCGTCGCGCAACTGCGGCAGTTCCCAGCCTCGAAACTCCGGCAGCAATACCATGCCGTAAGCCTCCAGATCACGGATCATCCGGGCCCCACGGGCGATCAACTGGTAAGCCCAGCAATATTCCGACTGTTGCTCGACGAAACGGATGGAGCGCTGCTCCAGCTGCAGGCGCAGCAGGCTTTTGTCGAAGACTTCCAGCTTGGCCATCATCACCTGCACCAGCAATTGCTCCAGACGCAGCCACACGGCACGTTTCTGCGCGTCGTCGTAGCCGTTCCAGTTGATCACTTCGTGATGAAAACGCTTGCAGCCGCGGCATACCGTGTCTCCGTACACCGTGGAGCACAGGCCGACGCAAGGGGTTTTGATGGACTTGTTGGACATGAAAAACAACAGCTTGGCGGTGGAACACGGGCCCATGTTAGCCCTTTGTCTAACCAGGGTCACTCGTTAAAGTCATCTTCGCCGCCTTACCTTCAGGCTTTTTTTGCCGTAGAATCATCCGGCCTTTTCAAGGCAACAATGTCCGTTGGAAGCTGTTTTCAAAGCGTCACGAGCACAGTTAATCCGGTAGAACGGCGTTGGCCCGGGCCATGCACCCTCGCATGCCCGTGCCAGCCCTCATCAGCTCCCCGTTCTGCAGGCGTAAAACTTTGAAAGCAGCTTCTGTAAGGATTCTCTGCGACCCTGGCTGGGCGGCCCAAGAAGCCGTCATTGCGCATGGGTGCAGGGAATGCTGGATGAGCGTCCCGGACTCCCTTTAGGGACCACTGATGAGGGTAATAACTGTGCTTGAAGCCTACCGCAAACACATCGAAGAGCGTGCCGCCCTGGGTATCGTGCCCCAGCCGCTGAACGCCGAACAAACTGCAGGCCTGGTCGAGCTGCTGAAAAACCCGCCGGCCGGCGAAGAAGCCTTCCTCGTAGACCTGCTCACCAACCGTGTACCGCCAGGGGTCGACGAAGCTGCCTACGTCAAGGCTGCTTTCCTGTCCGCCGTGGCCAAGGGCGAAGCAAAATCCCCGCTGGTCGACCGCAAGCTCGCCACCGAGCTGTTGGGCACCATGCAGGGCGGCTACAACATCGAAACGCTGGTCGCGCTGCTGGATGACGCCGAACTGGGCGCCGTCGCGGCCGAAAAGCTCAAGCACACCCTGCTGATGTTCGATGCCTTCCACGACGTGGCCGAAAAAGCCAAGGCGGGCAACGTCCACGCCAAGGCCGTGCTCGAGTCCTGGGCTGCCGGCGAGTGGTTCACCTCGCGTCCGGCCATCGCCGACAAGTACACCCTGACCGTGTTCAAGGTGCCTGGCGAAACTAACACCGACGACCTGTCCCCTGCCCCGGACGCCTGGTCGCGCCCTGACATCCCGCTGCACGCCCTGGCCATGCTGAAAATGGCCCGTGACGGCATCGAGCCACAGCAGCCAGGTTCGGTCGGCCCTCTGGCCCAGATCGAAGCAGTCAAGGCCAAAGGCTTCCCAGTCGCCTACGTGGGTGACGTGGTCGGTACCGGTTCGTCGCGCAAATCCGCCACCAACTCGGTGCTGTGGTTCTTCGGCGACGACATTCCGTACGTGCCGAACAAACGCGCCGGTGGCTTCTGCTTCGGCACCAAGATCGCCCCGATCTTCTACAACACCATGGAAGACGCCGGCGCCCTGCCGATCGAATTCGACTGCACCAACCTGGCCATGGGCGACGTCATCGACGTCTACCCGTTCAAAGGTGAAGTGCGCCGTCACGGCAGCGACGAACTGGTCACCAACTTCGAGCTGAAAACCGAAGTGCTGCTGGACGAAGTCCGCGCAGGTGGTCGTATCCCGCTGATCGTTGGCCGTGGCCTGACCGATAAAGCCCGCGCCGAGCTGGGCCTGGGCCCTGTCGACTTGTTCAAGAAACCGGAACAGCCTGCCGCTTCGACCAAGGGCTTCACCCTGGCGCAGAAGATGGTCGGCCGTGCGTGCGGCCTGCCAGAAGGCCAGGGCGTACGCCCAGGTGCCTACTGCGAGCCGAAGATGACCACCGTCGGTTCCCAGGACACCACTGGCCCGATGACCCGCGACGAGCTGAAAGACCTGGCGTGCCTGGGCTTCTCCGCTGACCTGGTCATGCAGTCGTTCTGCCACACTGCGGCCTATCCGAAGCCGATCGACGTCACCACCCACCACACCCTGCCAGACTTCATCCGCACCCGTGGCGGCGTGTCGCTGCGCCCAGGCGACGGCATCATCCACAGCTGGCTGAACCGCATGCTGATGCCTGACACCGTCGGTACCGGTGGCGACTCGCACACCCGCTTCCCGATCGGCATCTCGTTCCCGGCCGGTTCCGGCCTGGTGGCCTTCGCCGCCGCCACCGGCGTCATGCCGCTGGACATGCCAGAGTCGATCCTGGTGCGTTTCAAGGGCAAGCTGCAACCTGGCATCACCCTGCGTGACCTGGTTCATGCCATCCCTTACTACGCCATCCAGAAGGGCCTGCTGACCGTCGAGAAGAAGGGCAAGAAAAACGCCTTCTCCGGCCGCATCCTGGAAATCGAAGGCCTGGACGAACTGACCGTCGAGCAAGCGTTCGAACTGTCCGACGCCTCGGCTGAACGTTCGGCTGCCGGTTGCACCATCAAGCTGCCTGAAAAGGCCATCGCCGAGTACCTGACTTCCAACATCACCCTGCTGCGCTGGATGATCGGCGAAGGCTACGGCGATGCTCGCACCCTGGAGCGTCGCGCCCAGGCCATGGAAGCCTGGCTGGCCAAGCCTGAGCTGCTGTCGGCCGACGCCGATGCCGAATACGCCGAAATCATCGAAATCGACCTGGCCGACGTCAAAGAGCCTGTGCTCTGCGCGCCGAACGACCCAGACGATGCCCGCCTGCTGTCTTCGGTACAGGGCGAGAAGATCGACGAAGTGTTCATCGGTTCGTGCATGACCAACATCGGCCACTTCCGCGCTGCCGGCAAGCTGCTGGAGAAGGTCAAGGGGGGCATTCCGACCCGTCTGTGGCTGGCTCCGCCAACCAAGATGGACGCTCACCAGCTGACCGAAGAAGGCTACTACGGCATCTACGGCAAAGCCGGTGCGCGCATGGAAATGCCAGGCTGCTCGCTGTGCATGGGTAACCAGGCACGTGTGCAGACCGGTTCGACCGTGGTTTCCACCTCGACCCGTAACTTCCCGAACCGTTTGGGCGACGCCACCAACGTGTACCTGGCATCGGCCGAGCTGGCTGCTGTCGCTTCGATCATCGGCAAATTGCCGACTGTAGAAGAGTACATGCAGTACGCGCAGGACATCGACAGCATGGCTGCCGACGTCTACCGCTACCTGAGCTTCGACCAGATCGCCGAGTTCCGCGAGGCTGCGGCCAACGCCAAGATCCCGGTTGTTCAGGCGTAATCAGCGGTACGCTGTAAGAAAAAACCCCAGCAGAAATGCTGGGGTTTTTTTATTGCCCTCTCGGGCCTCTTCGCGGGGCAAGCCCGCGAAGAGGAGCGCACTGGCAACCTCACATCACGAACAGATCCACAAACCTGTGCACCGCCGTCGCCTCCAGCTTTTGCTGATCCTCGCACAGCTCGAAAATCGCCTCACACCGCTGCCGCGCAAACCGCGTCGCCAGGTTCTCCCTGAACTTCGCCTCCAGCAAGGGGATGCCCTCCCCGCGCCGACGCCTGTGCCCGACCGGGTACTCCACCACCACCTGCTCGGTGCTGCTGCCATCCTTGAAAAACACCTGCAAGCCGTTGGCGATCGAGCGCTTGTCAGCCTCCAGGTATTCACGGGTAAAGCGCGGGTCCTCGACCACCTCCATCTTGTCGCGCAAGCGGTCGATACTCGGGTGGGCAGCGTGGAAGACATCCTCGTAATGCTCGGCCACCAGATGGCCAAAAATCAGCGGCACCGCCACCATGTACTGCAGGCAGTGATCACGATCAGCGGCATTGGCCAGTGGGCCGACCTTGGAAATGATGCGAATTGCCGACTCCTGCGTAGTAATGACAATACGGTCCACCTCATGCAGGCGATTGCGCACCTGCGGGTGCAGCAGGACGGCGGCTTCACAGGCCGTCTGGGCGTGGAACTCGGCCGGGAAACTGACTTTGAACAGCACGTTCTCCATCACATAGCTGGCCAAGGGCTGCGGCAGGCGCAACTCCTGCTGGGCAGAGGGCTTGAGCGCCAGGTCCTTGTTGGTATGACTGAATGACACGTCATAGAAGCCCCATTGCGGCGCCGTGAGCACGCCAGGCACACCCATCTCGCCACGCAGCGCGATATCGGCCAGGCGCACCCCCCGGCTGGACGCATCGCCTGCAGCCCAGGACTTGCGCGAGCCTGCGTTGGGTGCATGGCGGTAGGTGCGCAGCGACTGGCCATCGACAAAGGCATGCGACAACGCCGACAGCAGTTGCTCGCGGCTGGCCCCCATCAGCTTGGCGCACACGGCCGTGGAAGCCACCTTGACCAGGATCACGTGGTCCAGGCCCACGCGATTGAACGAATTCTCCAGCGCCAACACGCCCTGGATCTCGTGCGCCATGACCATGGCTTCGAGCACTTCGCGCATCAGCAGCGGGCTTTCACCCTTTGCCACGTGCTTTTGCGACAGGTGATCGGCCACGGCCAAAATGCCGCCGAGGTTGTCCGAAGGGTGCGCCCACTCGGCGGCCAGCCAGGTGTCGTTGTAGTCCAGCCAGCGCACGATGCAGCCAATGTCCCAGGCGGCTTTGACCGGATCGAGGCGGTAGGCGGTGCCGGGCACGCGGGCGCCGTTCGGTACCACCGTGCCCTCTACCAACGGGCCGAGGTGTTTGGTGCATTCGGGGAAGCGCAGGGCCAGCAGGCCGCAGCCCAGGGTGTCCATCAGGCAGTTGCGCGCGGTATCCAGTGCCTCCGGGGATTCGACCCGGTAGGTGAGGACGTAGTCGGCGAGGGTTTGCAGCACCCGGTCGTAGTCCGGGCGCTGGTTAAGGTCCACGTTGGCGCTCATTTGCAGCTCCTGTGAATTGTGGGGCCGCTTCGCGGCCCCAGTCATCGAACGCCGAGCGCCAGTGGTGCGTCAGAAGCTATCGCCAGGCACCCTCACCCAGCCTTCCATCAGCACGCGAGCACTGCGGCTCATGATTGCCTTGGTCACCGTCCATTCGCCCTTCACCTGACGCGCTTCGGCGCCAACCCGCAGGGTGCCGGAAGGGTGACCGAACCGTACGGCACTGCGCTCGCGCCCGCCGGCGGCGAGGTTGACCAGCGTGCCTGGGATGGCGGCAGCGGTACCGATGGCGACCGCAGCAGTGCCCATCATCGCGTGGTGCAGCTTGCCCATGGACAACGCACGCACCAGCAGGTCGATGTCAGCCGCCGCTACCACCTTGCCACTGGACGCAGTGTAGGTGCTCGGTGGCGCGACGAAGGCCACTTTCGGCGTGTGCTGACGCCCGGCCGCCTGGTCGACATGCTCGATCAGCCCCATGCGCAGGGCGCCGTAGGCACGGATCGTCTCGAAACGCAGCAGCGCTTGCGGGTCACCGTTGATCGCGTCCTGCAGCTCGGTGCCGGTGTAGCCGAGATCGCTGGCATTGACGAAGACGGTCGGGATACCCGCATTGATCAGGGTTGCCTTGAACGTGCCAACCCCTGGCACTTCCAGGTCATCTACCAGGTTGCCGGTTGGGAACATCGACCCACCTGCGCCCTCTTCGTCGGCAGCTGGGTCGAGGAATTCCAGCTGAACCTCGGCCGCCGGGAAGGTCACGCCGTCGAGTTCGAAATCACCGGTTTCCTGGACTTCACCTTCGGTAATCGGCACATGGGCGATGATGGTCTTGCCGATGTTGGCCTGCCAGATGCGTACGGTGGCGATGCCGTTACGCGGCACCCGCGCCGGGTCGACCAGGCCGCTGCTGATGGCGAAGGAACCGACCGCGGCAGACAGGTTGCCGCAGTTACCGCTCCAGTCGACGAAGGCCTTGTCGATGCTGACCTGGCCAAACAGATAGTCGACGTCGTGTTCGGGCTTGATGCTGCGCGAGAGGATCACCGTTTTACTGGTGCTCGAGGTGGCGCCGCCCATGCCATCGATCTGCTTGCCGTAGGGGTCGGGGCTACCGATCACCCGCAACAGCAGCGCATCGCGGGCTGGGCCTGGGATCTGCGCCGGCTCGGGCAGGTCGTCCAGGCGGAAGAATACGCCTTTGCTGGTACCGCCACGGATGTAGGTGGCGGGGATCTTGATTTGTGGTGCGTGTGCCATAGCGTGTACGTCCTGATGGTTCGGCGAAATACCCTTGGGGCTGCTTTGCAGCCCTTTCGCGACGCAAGGCCGCTCCTACAAAGCCAGTACGGTCCCTGTAGGAGCGGCCTTGCGTCGCGAAAGGGCCGCAAAGCGGCCCCCGCTCAATACTCAAACAGTGGCTTCGAGGAAGTCTTGGGCAAAGCGCTGCAGCACCCCGCCCGCCTCGTAGATCGACACTTCCTCGGCGGTGTCCAGCCGGCAGGTCACCGGCACCTCGACCCGCTCGCCATTGCGACGGGTAACCACCAGCGTCAGCGTTGCACGCGGCTTGCGCTCACCGAGCACATCATAGGTCTCACTGCCATCCAGACCCAGGGTGTTGCGGTCCGTACCCGGCTTGAACTCCAGCGGCAGCACGCCCATGCCGACCAGGTTGGTGCGGTGAATGCGTTCGAAGCCTTCGGCGACGATCGCCTCGACACCCGCCAGGCGCACGCCCTTGGCCGCCCAGTCACGGGACGAGCCCTGGCCGTAGTCGGCACCAGCGACGATGATCAGCGGCTGCTTGCGCTCCATGTAGGTCTCGATCGCCTCCCACATACGGGTCACCTTGCCTTCCGGTTCGATACGCGCCAACGAGCCCTGCTTCACGCTGCCGTCGTCCTGGCGCACCATTTCGTTGAACAGCTTGGGGTTGGCGAAGGTGGCGCGCTGGGCGGTCAGGTGGTCGCCACGGTGGGTGGCGTAGGAGTTGAAGTCTTCTTCCGGCAGCCCCATCTTCGCCAGGTATTCACCCGCCGCGCTGTCCATCATGATGGCGTTGGACGGTGACAGGTGATCGGTGGTGATGTTGTCCGGCAGCACCGCCAGCGGGCGCATGCCACGCAGGCTGCGCTCACCGGCCAGGGCGCCTTCCCAGTACGGTGGACGGCGGATATAGGTGCTCATCGGGCGCCACGCGTACAGCGGCGCCACCTTCGGCCCACGGTCTTCCTCGATGGCGAACATCGGAATGTAGACCTTGCGGAACTGCTCCGGCTTGACCGAGGCACGCACCACGGCGTCGATCTCTTCATCGCTCGGCCAGATATCCTTGAGGCGGATTTCCTTGCCGTCGACCACGCCCAGCACGTCCTTCTCGATGTCGAACCGGATGGTCCCGGCGATGGCGTAGGCCACCACCAGCGGCGGCGAGGCCAGGAACGCCTGCTTGGCGTAAGGGTGGATGCGCCCGTCGAAGTTACGGTTACCCGACAACACCGCAGTGGCATACAGGTCACGCTCGACGATCTCTTGCTGGATCACCGGGTCCAACGCACCGGACATGCCGTTGCAGGTGGTGCAGGCGAAAGCGACGATGCCAAAGCCCAGGTGCTCCAGCTCTTTCTCAAGCCCTGCTTCTTCCAGGTACAGCTGCACAGCCTTGGAACCTGGCGCCAGCGAGGATTTGACCCAGGGTTTGCGCACCAGGCCCAGCTTGTTGGCATTGCGCGCCAAAAGGCCCGCAGCGATCACGTTGCGCGGGTTGCTGGTGTTGGTGCAACTGGTGATGGCGGCGATGATGACCGCGCCGTCCGGCATCTGGCCCGGGACGTCTTCCCAGGCCCCGGCGATGCCCTTGGCCGCCAGGTCGCTGGTGGCCACGCGGGCATGCGGGTTGGACGGGCCGGCCATGTTGCGCACCACGCTCGACAGGTCGAAGCTCAGGGTACGCTCGTAGACGGCGCCGGCCAGGTTGTCGGCCCACAGGCCGGTGGCCTTGGCGTAGGTTTCCACCAGCTTGACCTGCTGCTCTTCGCGGCCGGTCAGCTTGAGGTAGTCGATGGTCTGCTGGTCGATGGCGAACATCGCAGCAGTGGCGCCGTATTCAGGGGCCATGTTGGAGATGGTCGCGCGGTCGCCCAGGGTCAGGGCACGGGCACCCTCGCCATGGAACTCGAGGTAGGCGCCAACGACTTTCTGTTTACGCAGGAACTCGGTCAGGGCCAGCACCAGGTCGGTGGCGGTGATGTTCGGCGCCAGCTTGCCGGTCAGCTCGACGCCGACGATTTCCGGCAGGCGCATCCACGAGGCGCGGCCGAGCATCACGTTCTCGGCTTCCAGCCCGCCGACACCAATGGCGATCACGCCCAGGGCGTCGACATGCGGGGTGTGGCTGTCGGTGCCGACGCAGGTGTCCGGGTAGGCCACGCCGCGGTCGCTGTGGATCACCGGCGACATCTTCTCCAGGTTGATCTGGTGCATGATGCCGTTGCCCGGCTGGATCACGTCGACGTTCTTGAACGCCTTCTTGGTCCAGTTGATGAAGTGGAAACGGTCTTCGTTACGGCGGTCTTCAATGGCTCGGTTTTTCTCGAACGCCTGTGGGTCGAAACCACCGCATTCGACCGCCAGGGAGTGGTCGACGATCAACTGCACCGGCACCACCGGGTTGACCTGGGCCGGGTCGCCGCCCTTGTCGGCAATGGCGTCACGCAGGCCGGCGAGGTCGACCAGGGCGGTCTGGCCGAGGATGTCGTGGCACACCACGCGCGCCGGGAACCACGGGAAGTCGAGGTCGCGCTTGCGCTCGATCAGTTGGCTGAGCGAGGCGTCGAGGGTGGCGGGGTCGCAGCGGCGCACCAGGTTTTCGGCGAGCACGCGCGAGGTGTAGGGCAACCCGTCGTAGGCGCCGGGCTTGATAGCCTCGACTGCCGCGCGGGCATCGAAGTAGTCCAGGTCGGTGCCTGGCAGGTGCTTGCGGAATGCGGTGTTCATCATGGAATCAGGCTCGGTCACAGGATTCGGAAGGTTGCTCCGTCCCTGTGGGAGCGGGCTTGCCCGCGAAGACGTCAGCTGGTACCCATCGGTTGCCCGGTCGGACGCCTTCGCGGGCAAGCCCGCTCCCACATGGGAACGGGTTGCCTCTCTAGATCTATTCAGCGCTGCTCGATCGGCACGAACTGGCGCTGTTCGACGCCGACATACTCGGCGCTCGGGCGGATGATGCGGTTGTTGGCACGCTGTTCGAACACGTGCGCCGCCCAGCCGGTCAGGCGCGAGCAGACGAAGATCGGGGTGAACAGCTTGGTCGGAATGCCCATGAAGTGGTACGCCGACGCATGGTAGAAGTCGGCGTTAGGGAACAGGCGTTTCTGCTCCCACATGGTCTTGTCGATGGCTTCAGACACCGGGTACAGGACCTTGTCACCGACCTCGTCAGCCAGTTGCTTCGACCAGCCCTTGATCACCTCGTTGCGCGGGTCGGACTCTTTGTAGATGGCATGGCCAAAGCCCATGATCTTGTCCTTGCGCTCCAGCATCTTGAGCAGCTCGGCCGTGGCGTCCTGCGGGCTTTGGAAGCGTTCGATCAGCTCCATCGCCGCTTCGTTGGCACCGCCGTGCAGCGGGCCACGCAGCGAGCCGATGGCGGCGGTGACGCAGGAGTACAGGTCGGACAGGGTCGAAGCGCACACGCGTGCGGTGAAGGTCGAGGCGTTGAATTCGTGCTCCGCGTAGAGGATCAGCGACACGTTCATCACCTTGACGTGCAACTCGCTCGGCTTCTTGCCGTGCAACAGGTGCAGGAAATGCCCGCCGAGGGTGTCTTCATCGCTGGTGCAGTCGATGCGCACGCCATGGTGGGTGAAGCGGTACCAGTAGCACATCACGGCCGGGAACAGCGCCAGCAGGCGGTCGGTCTTGTCGTGTTGGGCGTCGAACGTCAGTTCGGGCTCCAGAGTGCCCAGCACCGAGCAGCCGGTGCGCATCACGTCCATCGGGTGAGCGTCACGTGGAATGCGCTCGAGCACTTCCTTGAGGGCTTGCGGCAGGTCACGCAGGCCTTTCAGCTTGTGCTTGTATTCGGCCAGCTGTGCTTTGCTTGGCAACTCGCCGTACAACAGCAGGTAGGCCACTTCTTCGAATTCAGCACCCGCCGCCAGGTCACGGACGTCGTAGCCCCGGTAGGTCAGGCCGGCACCGGCCTGGCCAACGGTCGACAGTGCGGTCTGGCCGGCCACCTGGCCACGCAGGCCTGCGCCACTGAGTACTTTTGCTTCGGCCATGGTGTTTCTCCTTTCTTGAATTTGTTATGGATTTCTTGCTGGCTAATTTGGTTTGCCTGTACCGGCCTCTTCGCGGAACAAGCCCGCGCCCACAGGTCCATCACAGCTTTTGAAACTTGTGCTGGACCTGTGGGAGCGGGCTTGTCCCGCGAAAGGGCCAGCACAGGCAGTCACTTATCCTTTCTTCTGGGCAAACAACGCATCGAGGCTCTGCTCGAAGGCGTGGTAACCAATGGCATCGTAGAGCTCCATACGGGTCTGCATGGTGTCGACCACGTTCTTCTGGGTGCCGTCACGACGCAGCGCCGTGTAGACATTCTCGGCCGCCTTGTTCATGGCGCGGAACGCCGACAGCGGGTACAGCACCAGTGACACGTCGACCGACGCCAGCTCTTCGGTGGTATACAGCGGGGTGGCGCCGAATTCAGTGATGTTGGCCAGAATCGGCGCTTGCACACGGTCAGCGAAGGTCTTGTACATCGAAAGCTCGGTAATGGCCTCCGGGAAGATCATGTCGGCGCCGGCCTCGACGCACGCTGCGGCACGGTCCAGGGCGGCATTCAGGCCTTCGACGGCCAGGGCATCAGTGCGCGCCATGATCACGAAGCTGTCATCGGTACGGGCATCGACGGCGGCCTTGATACGGTCGACCATTTCCTGCTGGGTGACGATTTCCTTGTTCGGGCGGTGGCCACAACGCTTGGCGCCAACCTGGTCTTCGATGTGGATGGCGGCTGCGCCGAACTTGCTCATCGAGCGCACGGTACGCGCCACGTTGAACGCCGAGGCACCGAAACCGGTGTCGACATCCACCAGCAGCGGCACGTCGCAGACGTCGGTGATGCGGCGCACATCGGTGAGCACATCGTCCAGGCCGCTGATGCCCAGGTCCGGCAGGCCCAGCGAGCCTGCGGCCACGCCGCCACCGGACAGGTAGATGGCCTTGAAGCCGGCGCGCTTGGCCAGCAGGGCATGGTTGGCGTTGATGGCGCCGACTACCTGCAAGGGATGTTCGGCGGCAACCGCGTCGCGGAAACGTTGGCCGGGCGTGCTCTTCACAGTCATGAATCACCTCGTGGGCTATTGTCGTTGGCGTCCAGGTAGTGACGCTCGATGTTGCGTTTGGACGCGCCGATGTGGCGGCGCATCAGGAGTTCGGCCAGTTCACCGTCACGGTCGGCGATGGCATCAAGAATCCGGTGGTGTTCGGCAAACGCCTGGCGTGGCCGATTGGGCGTGGCAGAGAACTGGATGCGGTACATGCGCACCAGCTGGTACAGCTCGCCACACAGCATCTTGACCAGGGTCTGGTTGCCGCTGCCCTGGATGATCCGGTAGTGGAAGTCGTAGTCACCTTCCTGCTGGTAGTAGCCGACACCCGCCTGGAACGCCGCATCGCGCTCATGGGTGTCGAGCACCCGGCGCAGTTCGTCGATATCGGCCTGGCTCATGCGCTCGGCGGCCAGGCGGCAGGCCATGCCTTCGAGCGATTCGCGGATTTCGTATAGCTCGATCAGCTCGGCATGGTTGAGCGACACCACCCGCGCCCCGACATGCGGCACGCGCACCAGTAGGCGCTGGCCTTCGAGGCGGTGGATGGCCTCGCGCAGCGGCCCGCGGCTAATGCCGTAGGTGCGCGCCAGCTCCGGCTCGGAAATTTTGCTGCCCGGGGCGATGTCGCCCTTGACGATGGCCGCTTGGATGCGCCGAAAGACGTTTTCGGACAAGGTTTCCGTTTCGTCCGCCAACGCTGGGCTGGGAGTGGATAGGTCCAGCATATTGTCGACACCCTGATAATCACATGGCCAGAAATTAGCTAATTCAGCGCAATCAGTCAAAGACAAAATGAACATTGTCGACAATCGTCTAATAACGAACTAACCCTGCCCCGCCGCTGTCAGATCGCGACGCGCTGGCGTCAAGGCATCAGCGTGATAGAATGCCGCGCCTCCAAAGGAGTATGGATTAGTGTGTTTGTCAGCAAATCTGATTGACAAATGAACGAGGAAGCTTGCGCAGTCGTTGCCAGTCGCCTTACCCCGAACCTTGCAAAGTACCGCGCCAGGATTATGAGACTTACACCCGTTTTAATGCTGCTATGCCTCACCCTGCTGCCCGCCATCGGCCAAGCGGCGGGCAAGACCGTGTACGGTCTCAACGAATACGCAAAGTTGGGCGACCTGGACCTGGAAGTGGCCGCCAAGCTCGACACTGGCGCAAAGACCGCCTCGCTCAGCGCCCGCGACATCAAGCGCTTCAAGCGCAACGGCGAGAGCTGGGTGCGTTTCTACCTGGCCATCGATGCCGCCCACTCGCACCCGATCGAACGCCCCCTCGCGCGTGTCAGCAAGATCAAGCGACGGGCAGGCGACTACGATGCCGAATCGGGCAAGGCCTACACCGCGCGCCCGGTCATCGAACTCGAAATCTGCATGGGCCAGGCCCTGCGCACCATCGAAGTCAACCTCACCGACCGCAGCGCGTTCCAGTTCCCGCTGCTGATCGGCTCCGAGGCGCTCAAGCACTTCGACGCGCTGGTCGACCCAAGCCTTAAATACGCGGCCGGCAAACCTGCCTGTGCCACCGACGCTCCTAAAGCAGAGTAATCCCGATGCGCTCTCTTACCCTCCACCTGAAAGTCCTGATCACCGTCCTGGTGCTGCTGGGCGTGGCGGTCACCGCTTATCAGATCTTCTTCCTCGGCATCCCGGTGACCGAAGACGAAACCGACGACCTGTGGAATATCGACGCCAAGGTCGAGTTCGTGGCCAGCACCAAAGACCCGATCAAGGTGCAGATGTTCGTACCGCCGCTGAACCGCGACTACGTCAGCCTCAACGAGAGCTTCATCTCCAACAACTACGGGGTGAGCGTCAACCGTGCCGACGGCAACCGCAAGGTGACCTGGTCGGCACGCCGCGCCAGCGGCAACCAGACACTCTACTACCGCCTGGTGCTGACCAAGCGCTACACCAATGACAAGAACACCATCAAGGGCTCTACTTTCCGCGACAGCCTGGCTGTAGAAGGCCCTGAGAAGGTCGCCGCCGAAGCCCTGATGGCGCCAATCCGCCAGCATTCGGCCGACGTCGAGACCTTCGTCAGCGAGACCATCAAGCGGGTCAACAACCTCAACGACGACAACGTCAAGCTGCTGCTGGCCGGCGACACCTCGTCGATGAAAAAAGCCCAGGTCATCGACCTGCTGTTGTCCATCGCCCACGTGCCGATGGAAAAGGTCCACACCATCCGCCTGGTCGCCGACACCCCGCAGACCCCAGAGCTGTGGCTGCGCAGCTTCAACGGCAACGACTGGCTGTACTTCAACCCGGACACTGGCGAGCAAGGCCTGCCCAACGACCGCCTGCTGTGGTGGACCGGTGATGACAACCTGATCACCGTCGATGGCGGCAAGAAAGCCAACGTCACCTTCAGCATGAACAACAGCGAGATGAACGCCATCCGCCTGGCCAAGCTGACCGACGAGAACACCGACGCCGACTTCCTCGAGTACTCGCTGTACGGCCTGCCGCTGCAGACCCAGCAGACCTTCATGATCATGGTGATGATCCCGATCGGCGTGCTGGTGATCCTGGTGCTGCGCAACCTGATCGGCCTGCAGACCCTGGGTACCTTCACCCCGGTACTGATCGCCCTGGCCTTCCGCGAGACTCAACTGGGCTTCGGTATCGTGCTGTTCACGGTGATCACGGCGCTGGGCCTGTCACTGCGCTCGTACCTCGAACACCTCAAGCTGCAGATGCTGCCACGCCTGTCGGTGGTGCTGACCTTCGTGGTGGTGCTGATCGCCGCCATCAGCCTGTTCAGCCACAAGCTGGGCCTGGAGCGCGGGTTGTCGGTGGCGCTGTTCCCGATGGTGATCCTGACCATGACCATCGAACGCCTGTCGATCACCTGGGAAGAGCGCGGCGGTGGCCATGCCATGAAAGTGGCCATCGGCACCCTGTTCGCAGCGTCCGTCGCGCACCTGCTGATGATGGTGCCGGAGCTGGTGTACTTCGTCTTCACCTTCCCGGCGGTGCTGCTGATTCTGGTGGGCTTCATGCTGGCGATGGGTCGCTACCGCGGCTACCGCCTGACCGAGCTCGTTCGCTTCAAGGCGTTCCTGAAGAAGGCTGATGCCTGATGTTCGGACTGATCAAGACCTGGAAAGCCCTGGAGGCCCGGGGCATCATGGGTATCAATCGGCGCAACGCGGACTATGTCCTGAAGTACAACAAGCGCCACCTGTACCCGATCGTCGACGACAAGATCATCACCAAAGAGCGCGCGCTGGCGGCCGGCATCCATGTGCCGGAAATGTACGGCGTCATCGAGACCGAGAAAGAGATCGAGAAACTCGACCAGATCATCGGCGGGCGCAGTGATTTCGTCATCAAGCCGGCGCAAGGTGCCGGCGGTGACGGCATCCTGGTGATCGCCGACCGCTTCGAGGATCGCTACCGCACGGTGTCGGGTAAGATCATCAGCCACGAGGAAATCGAGCACCAGATCTCGAGCATCCTTACCGGCCTGTACTCGCTGGGTGGCCACCGCGACCGAGCGTTGATCGAGTACCGAGTAACACCGGACCAGATTTTCAAGAGCATCAGCTACGAAGGCGTGCCAGACATCCGCATCATCGTGCTGATGGGCTACCCGGTGATGGCCATGCTGCGCCTGCCGACCCGCCAGTCCGGCGGCAAGGCCAACCTTCACCAGGGCGCCATCGGCGTGGGTGTCGACCTGGCCACCGGGGTGACCCTGCGCGGCACCTGGCTGAACAACATCATCAGCAAGCACCCGGACACCACCAACGCCGTGGACGGCGTGCAACTACCGAACTGGGACGGCTTCATGAAGCTTGCGGCTGGTTGCTACGAGCTGTGCGGCCTGGGCTACATCGGTGTGGACATGGTGCTGGACCAGGAAAAGGGCCCGCTGATTCTGGAGCTCAACGCCCGCCCAGGCCTGAACATCCAGATCGCCAACGACTGCGGGCTGACCCAGCGCACCCACGCCATCGAGGCGCACATCGAGGCGCTGGCCAAGGACGGTGTGACCGAGGATGCCGAACAGCGCGTTCGTGTCTCACAAGGGCTGTTCGGGCACGTGCACCCGCGCTGAGATTGCCGGGGCTGCTTTGCAGCCATTCGCAGCGCAAGGCTGCTCCTACAGGTACCGCGCAGCCCTTCCCTGTAGGAGCAGCCTTGTGCTGCGAATGGGCAAAACACAATGTTGAATGTCGCGCTAACGCTAGGCGCATTTCCTACACAGGTCTACAATCGCCCTCCTCGCTTTTACATCGCCGTCCACACTGATGCCGACCTGTACGCTCCACCCCCTGCCCTACCAGCCTGACCCTGCCGCCTATTTCGCCCGCCTGCGCCAGGCGCCCGGCGCGATTCTGCTCGACAGTGCCCGCCCCGGTGCCGAACGCGGTCGCTTCGACCTGCTCAGCGCCTGGCCCGTGCAACACCTGCAAGCCCACGCAGACGAGGACGGCCGCGCCTTCCTCCAAAGGCTGCGCGCAGGGCTGGCACAACTGGGCCACGCCGACTTACCGGTTGGGGTGGAACTGCCGTTTGCCGGCGGCCTGATTGGCTACCTGAGCTACGACTTCGGCCGGCGCTTGGAAAACCTGCCCAGCCTGGCCGTCGATGATCTCGGCCTGCCCGATGCGCAACTTGGCCTTTACCGCTGGGCATTGGTGACCGACCACACGCTGGCAACCAGCCAGCTGGTGTTCCACCCGAGCCTGGCAAGCACTGAGCGCGAGCGCCTGGTTGCCCTGTTCGAAGCCCCCGATTGTGCTGAAACTGGCGACTTCCACCTGCTGGCCAGCATGACCGGCGACTTGAAACCCGAGCACTACCAAGCAGCGTTCGACCAGGTGCAACGCTACATTCAGGCCGGCGATTGTTACCAGATCAACCTGACGCAACGCTTCCGCGCACCGTGCCAGGGCGACCCGTGGCGCGCCTATCAGGCGCTGCGCAAGGCGTGCCCGACGCCATTCTCCGGCTATCAGCAACTGGCCGATGGCAGCGCACTGCTGAGTTTCTCGCCAGAGCGGTTCATTCGGGTTAGCCAAGGGCTGGTCGAGACTCGCCCGATCAAGGGCACCCGGCCACGCTCAAGCAACCCCGACCAGGACGCCCGCAACGCCGAAGAGCTGCTGCACAGCCCCAAAGACCGCTCGGAAAACCTGATGATCGTCGACCTGCTGCGCAACGACCTGGGCCGTACCTGCCAGATCGGCTCGGTCAAGGTGCCCGAGTTGTTCAGCCTGGAAAGCTACCCCAACGTTCACCACCTGGTCAGCAGCATCACCGGGCAGTTGGCCACCGATAAGGACCCACTGGACCTGATTGGCGACAGCTTCCCCGGCGGCTCGATCACCGGGGCACCGAAGATCCGCGCCATGCAGATCATCGACGAACTGGAGCCCAGCCGCCGTGCACTGTATTGCGGCTCGTTGCTGTACGTGGATGTGCGCGGCGAGATGGACAGCTCCATCGCCATCCGCAGTGTGCTGATCAAGGACGGCCAAGCCAGTTGCTGGGGCGGCGGCGCAGTGGTGGCGGACTCCGACTGGGCGTCGGAATACGAAGAATCGATTGCCAAGGTGCGGGTGCTGATGGAGACCTTGCAACAGCTCTGATTCGGTGCCACAAGGCCGTTATGCCAGGCGTCCAACCCAGCATTTTTTGTTACCATCACCTCATTACGAGCGCACAGCGCCACAGCCAAGATGGAAACCGCCTGATGAGCCAACCCTTCGACGTCGCCGCCCTCGCCGCGACCTATGCCAACAAATCCCCGCAAGACATCCTGAAACTGGCCTTCGAGCATTTCGGCGACGACATGTGGATCTCCTTCAGCGGCGCCGAGGATGTGGTGCTGGTCGACATGGCCTGGAAGCTGAACAAACAGGTCAAGGTCTTCAGCCTCGACACCGGCCGCCTGCACCCGGAGACCTACCGTTTCATCGACCAGGTCCGTGAACACTATAACTTGCCGATCGAAATCCTCAGCCCGGATCGCAGCAAGCTCGACCCGTTCGTCAAGGAAAAGGGCCTGTTCAGCTTCTACAAGGACGGCCACGGCGAGTGCTGCGGCATCCGCAAGATCGAACCCCTGCGCCGCAAACTGGCCACAGTAAGCGCCTGGGCCACCGGCCAGCGTCGCGACCAGAGCCCGGGCACGCGTAGCCAGGTGGCGGCACTGGAGATCGACAGCGCCTTCTCTACCCCCGAGCGTACCCTGTACAAGTTCAACCCGCTGGCACAGATGAGCAGCGAAGAAGTGTGGGGCTACATCCGCATGCTCGAGCTGCCCTACAACAGCCTGCACGAACGCGGCTTCATCAGCATTGGCTGCGAGCCATGCACACGCCCGGTGCTGCCGAACCAGCACGAGCGCGAAGGCCGCTGGTGGTGGGAAGAGTCGACCCAGAAGGAATGCGGCCTGCACGCCGGCAACCTGATCAGCAAGGGCTGATCAACAGGTAAAAAAAACCGGCCCACTGGGCCGGTTTTTTCATGCTCGAACGGCTTAGTGCACCGGCAGCTCGACGCCTTCGAACAGCTCTTCAAGCTCTTGCTTGTTATGGCACTGAATGGCTTTGGCCATCACTTCGCGGGTCAGGTGCGGGGCGAACTTCTCGATGAAGTCGCACATGAAGCCGCGCAGGAAGGTGCCACGGCGGAAGCCGATCTTGGTGATGCTGGCCTCGAACAGTTCGCTGGCATCCAGGGCCACCAGGTCGCTGTCGAGCTTGGTGTCGACGGCCATCTTGGCCACGATGCCCACACCCAGACCCAGGCGCACGTATGTCTTAATCACGTCCGCGTCGGCGGCGGTGAACACCACTTTCGGCGTCAGGCCGCGATGGTTGAAGGCTTCGTCCAGCTTGGAACGGCCGGTAAAACCGAACACGTAAGTGACGATCGGGTATTCGGCAACGGCTTCCAGGGTCAGCTTTGGCAGTTTGGTCAGCGGGTGCCCCTGCGGAACCACCACGCAGCGGTTCCACTTGTAGCACGGCATCATGATCAGGTCGCCGAACAACTCCAGCGCCTCGGTGGCGATGGCGAAGTCGACAGTGCCGTCAGCGGCCATCTCGGCAATTTGCATTGGCGAGCCCTGGTGCATGTGCAGGGCCACTTCCGGGTACTGCTTGATGAAGCTGCTGATCACCGGCGGCAGCGCGTAGCGGGCCTGGGTGTGGGTGGTGGCGATGGACAGCGTGCCCTTCTTCTCGTTGGAGAACTCCTGGGCGATCTGCTTGATACTCTCGACCTTGCGCAGGATTTCGCCAGCGGTATTGATGATGCGCTCACCTGCCGGCGTGACGCGGGTCAGGTGCTTGCCGCTGCGGGCAAAGACTTCAACGCCCAGCTCATCTTCGAGCAAACGGATCTGCTTGCTGATACCTGGCTGGGAGGTATACAGGCTCTGCGCCGTCGCGGAGACGTTGAGGTCGTGGTGCGCCACTTCCCAGATGTAGCGCAGTTGTTGAAGCTTCATAGGTTTCCCTCGGTTCAGCGGTGAGTCAGCGGCAGCAGGCAGCGACGATATATAACTATATTAGTGGTTCTGGAAATAAATCTAGAACTATTTTGTTACACCCGCCCCAGTAATAGCCTACAGCCAGCTTCACGTTTTCCTACGCCCCAGGTGCTGGGCAAGCGGCACCATGTACACCGGCACAGGCGACAACTGCAGCAACCGCACTGCCGTTCGCCCCAGCGGCACATCAACGCCCGCGCCAGCACTGTGGCTTCCGAAAATCAGCAAATCGACACTCAAGCGCTGCGCCTGGTCGAGTATGACCTGGGCAGGATCCCCCTGGCGCACGCGGACCGCCTTGATGACCGCCAGGTCCGCCTCCTCGCCCAGTTCATCGCGAAAGTTCTCCAGCACGCGCTGTTCGATATTGGCCATGACCGTGTTGACGCCCTGGCTGTGCAACTGGTCGAGCGTCTGCTCATCGAGATAGCTTTGCAGCAGCGATTCGGCGAACTGGCCCATGGGCTCCACGGCGTGGATCACATACAACTCTGCATTGAACGTGCGCGCCAAAGCCAGGGCGTGCTGCATCACAAAAGGGGCGTAGACACCGAGGTCGGTGGCGTACAGCATGGAGCGGATCATTCGACCTCCTCGACTGCCGCTGCGGCAGAGCAAGCTTCAGCTTAGCAGCGCGCCGCACGCACGCTTTGCCGTCCGGCGTGCTGCTGGCGCGGGCCGCAGGGGGGCGTCAGACGGGGCGTGTATCGCGGCTGATGAACGACAGCGCCTGGTACAGCATCTCCATGCGCGGCAAGCTGCAACCCGCCGCCCGTGCGCGCGCCAGCGGCTCACCATAAATGGCCTGAAGCTCCAGCGGGCGCTGCTGGACATGGTCGTGGTACATGCTTGGCCAGTAGTCGGGCATCCGTTCGGTGACCTGGAACAGATGCTCGGCATACCCCTCGGGCAGCACATGGCCGCACGCCGCAGCGCCTTGCACCACCTCGTCCATCAACGCCTGAATCAGCGCCCGGCTGTGCGGCTCGGCCATCAGCGGCGTGGTGCTGGCGCCGAGCAACACCGAAAGCCCGTTATATGGCACGTTCCACACCAGCTTCTGCCAACGGGCCTGGCTCAAATTGTCCATCGCCTGCGAATCGATACCCGCCGCCTGGAACAGCCCCGCCCCCTCCTTGACCAGCGCAGCACCACCCTCGCTTGCAGGCCCACTGTGATAGCCCAGGTTGACCGCACCCAGTGCCTGATGGCGGATCACACCCGGAGCCTGGCGATTGACGCAAATGAAGCACAGGCCGCCGAGCAGGTGCATGTCGTCTCGCAATGCCGGGCGCAGTTGCTCCTCCACACCCAGGCCATTCTGCAGCAGCACCACGCGTGCGTCAGGTGCGGCGGCCTGCACGATCAGCGGCGCCAGCTGGTCGTTGCTGGTGGCCTTGGCGCCCACTAGCAGCCAGTCGCATTGCGGCATATCGGCAACATTGGCATACGCCTGAACCTGCATCTGCAACGCGCCATGCACGGCACTTTCAAGCACCAGCCCCTGGTCACGTACCACCTCGTATTCGCTGCGCAGCAGGAAGTGCACGTCGAAACCGGCCCGCGCCAGCATCAACCCATAAAAGCCGCCGATGGCACCACTGCCGATGATACCGATACGTGGTTTGCGCGGATGCATGAAGATCTCCAGGTAAATGTCAGTGCGCTTTTTTACACCGGTTGCGGCCCGCTGGGCACCCCAATCACGCAACAGCGCCGCCAGCACGGGAAAATCCCTGCCCTGACGGGCCAAAGCCCATTGTCGCGCCACCTGTAACGCGCTAAGGTTCGGCTCCCCGCTGCGAACATTCTTGCTGCTGGGCCGCACGGGGATTGCTGGCGGCCGGCACCCGTGACCTGACGAGTAACACGATGGCTGATTTACCGATCGACGACTTAAACGTTGCCTCCAACGAGACCCTGATCACGCCCGATCAGCTCAAGAAGGAAATCCCCCTCAGCGCCACGGCCCTGCAGACCGTGACTGCCGGCCGCCAAGTGGTGCGCGATATTCTCGACGGCAAGGACCATCGCCTGTTCGTCGTGGTCGGCCCCTGCTCCATCCACGACATCAAGGCTGCCCACGAGTACGCCGAACGCCTGAAGGTATTGGCTGCGGAAGTGTCCGACACCCTCTATCTGGTCATGCGCGTGTACTTCGAGAAGCCGCGCACCACCGTAGGCTGGAAAGGCCTGATCAACGATCCGTACCTGGATGACTCGTTCAAGATCCAGGACGGCCTGCACATCGGCCGCCAACTGCTGCTGGACCTGGCTGAAATGGGCCTGCCGACCGCTACCGAAGCGCTCGACCCGATCTCCCCGCAGTACCTGCAGGACCTGATCAGCTGGTCGGCCATCGGCGCCCGCACCACCGAATCCCAGACCCACCGCGAAATGGCCTCGGGCCTGTCTTCGGCGGTCGGCTTCAAGAACGGCACCGATGGCGGCCTGACCGTTGCGATCAACGCGCTGCAGTCGGTGTCCAAACCGCACCGCTTCCTTGGTATCAACCAGGAAGGCGGCGTCTCCATCGTCACCACCAAGGGCAACCCTTACGGTCACGTGGTGCTGCGCGGCGGCAATGGCAAGCCGAATTATGATTCGGTCAGCGTCGCTTTGTGCGAACAGGACCTGGCCAAGGCCAAGATCAAGGCCAACATCATGGTCGACTGCAGCCACGCCAACTCCAACAAGGACCCGGCCCTGCAGCCACTGGTGATGGAAAACGTCGCCAATCAAATCCTCGAAGGTAACCAGTCGATCATCGGCCTGATGGTCGAGAGCCACCTGAACTGGGGCTGCCAATCGATTCCGAAAGACCTGAACGAACTGCAATACGGTGTTTCGGTGACCGACGCCTGTATTGACTGGTCTGCGACTGAGAAGACCTTGCGCAGCATGCATGCCAAGCTCAAGGATGTACTGCCGCAGCGCCAGCGCGGCTGACAAAAAAAGGGCCGCTAAGCGGCCCTTTTTTTACAGGTTCAGACTTTGCTCGAATGACGCTGCTGGCGTTCCATGTAGCGTTCTACATAAGAGCACGACGGAATCACCGTGTACCCCATCTGCTCGGCATACTCCAGGGCCCGCTCGGTCAGCGCTGCGGCAATGCCGCGCCCGCGCAGGGCGTTAGGCACGAAGGTGCGATAGATGTCCAGCGTCTGCTTGCCCAGATCCATGTACGTCAGATAGGCACGATGACCGTCCACGTTGGTCTCGAACTGATGACCGGCCTGGTCATGGTGGATGGTCAGCGCTTCGCTCATCACTACTCCTCGCAGGTCTTCTCGGCAGACCCATACCTTAACCATTGGTGGTTTATCCGGCACAGAATCCTCTACGCCACCTGTTGCCCCTTGGACCACAGGACGACTGCAATCGTTCTACCCTCGGGCATTCACAAGATAGTAGGCGCGGCAAGCAGGATTGCTCAAGGTGGCAACGGTTAAAAACGGCAAAAAACGTCGCTAATGGACTCTTCCCGTTACGCCAACAGCTGCCGGATGTTGTAGGGCTTAAGACGCTGAACGACAGACAAAGTCACCGTTAGTTCAACAAAAAAGTTCCCGTAGTACAGACGGTTGCGGCCCCTGTACGTTTTTTTCACAAACGCGTCGCAAATCTTGTCGGCGTGACCTGGAGCAACATTTTTTTTGCAGTTCTTGCGCTCTGTCAGTTTACTTACTACAAGTAATGGGTACTATGTACGCCGGCCAGTTTCTCTTTTCCGAGAGATGGCTCTTTAATAGAAAGTCCTTGAAGGGGAACACGATGAACAACGTTCTGAAATTCTCTGCTCTGGCTCTGGCCGCAGTTCTGGCTACCGGTTGCAGCAGCGTATCCAAAGAAACCGAAGCTCGTCTGACTGCGACTGAAGACGCAGCAGCTCGCGCTCAAGCTCGTGCAGACGAAGCCTACCGTAAGGCTGACGACGCACTGGCAGCCGCTCAGAAGGCTCAGCAGACCGCTGACGAAGCCAATGAGCGCGCTCTGCGTATGCTGGACAAAGCCAGCCGCAAGTAATAGTCCTCACGGATTGTTATGAAGCCGACCCACTTGTGGGTCGGCTTTTTTATTGCCGCGCAACAAGCAGTACAAACGAAAAGGCCTGCACTAAGGCAGGCCCTGGGCAGCTCGCGAACGCTTACTGCAGTTCAGGCGGGATGCTCGAAACCATCGGCGCCGGACCCTGATTATCGACCGGCACGGCAATTTCGACGGGCATGCCATCTTCAGCGGCGACCACGTCACGCACCATGTCCCAGTTCATGCGCAGGTTGTTCGCCAGGTCTTCACGCTTGAGCAGTGCATTGATAACCGCAGTGTGCTTATCCACCACCGACGGATTACCTTGATCGTCCAGCGGAGTGTGCGCTTCGAGGTAGACCTTGCCAGCACTGATACCAAACTTGTAAGGCTCGTTGATGATGCGCACCGGAGTACCTACCGGCACCATCTTCGACAGCTCGACCACGTTGTTGTTAAGCATGCGGAAGCAACCGTGGCTGGTGCGCATGCCGATGCCAAATTTCTTGTTGGAACCGTGAATCAGGTAGCCCGGTACACCCAGCGTGAACTTGAACGGGCCCAGCGGGTTATCCGGCCCTGCAGGCACCACGGTCGGCAGGATGTCGCCGTCGGCGGCGTGTTCGGCGCGGATGGAAGCGGGCGGTGTCCAGGTCGGGTTCGGGGTTTTGGCGGTGATCTTGGTATTGGCGATTGGCGAACCCCAACCTTCACGACCAATGCCCAGCGGGAATGTGTACACCACGCTCTGCCCTTTCGGGTAGTAGTACAGACGGTACTCGGCCAGGTTGATGACGACGCCTTCGCGCGGCCCCGGCGGCAGCACATAGCGGGTCGGCAGGATAATTTCGGTACCGGCACCCGGCAACCAAGGGTCGACGCCCGGGTTGGCGGCGATCATTTCCAGGTAGCCAAGGTCGTTGGCAGTGCCGATATCGGCGAAGGTGTCTTCGTACTTTGCCTTGATCACCTGCACCTGGCCGACAATGTCTTCACCGGGGGGTGGCAATGGCAGCTCCAGCGCAGCAGCGGGGCCCGCTACCAGCAGGGCGGCCAGGGACAGGCTACGGGTGACGGCAGGAAAGCGCGGCAACATCCGGTAAATCCTTCGAAAGGTGGGTCAAGAGAATCGATTGTACACCCGCACCGATGCAAGCGGGAGGCATTGGCGTCACGCAAGCGTTTCAGATGATGAAAGGTGTGTCAGGTTTGGCATCAAAGCTGCGGCCACACCGGGCGCATGCCGCGCCGCTGGGCGTCGAGAATGGCGCGGCAGAGCGCGCACAGGCGGTCGTCGCGGTAGATCGACCGTTGCACCCCGGACCAGCGCGGCTGCGCGGGCAGCAAACCGCCGCACAAGGTACGGTCGACCGGCACGCCCAGCTCAAGTTGGCGGGCCGCCAGGTGGACGCGGATTTCCTGGCAGGCAAACAGGTCGAGCTGTTCGTCAGGCTCGATCAGTTGATAGGCATAAAGGGACCAGGCAGGGCGCGGCATCGGGGGCTCTCGAAACGGGGGGCGCAACCTTAGCCGAAAGCCGGCCCCGTTTAAAGCGTCACAGCAAGGGTTTTATCGCCGGCCAGGCATTTTCCAGCAGGCGCTGCTGGGCACCTTGCGCAGGATGGATGCCATCAGCTTGCATCAGCGCCGGCACACCGCCCACGCCCTCCAGGAAAAACGGCACCAACGGGACCTGTTTTTCGGCAGCCAACTGTTCATACACCTGGGCAAACGCCGTGGTGTAACGCACACCATAGTTGGGCGGCAGGCGCATCCCCAGCAGCAGCACCTTGGCACCCGCTTGCCGAGCGCTCTCGATCATCGAAGCAAGATTTTGTTGCAATTGCTGCGGCGGCTGCCCGCGCAGCCCGTCATTGCCGCCCAACTCCAGCACCACCACCGTCGGCTTGTGCGCTGCAAGCAGCGCCGGCAGCCGCGCCTGGCCTCCTGCACTGGTATCGCCGCTGATCGAAGCATTGACCACCTGATCATCGAAACCTTCGTCCTTGAGCCGGGTCTGCAACAAAGAGACCCACCCCTGGCGGCTATCCAGGCCAAAACCGGCGCTGATACTATCGCCAACCACCAGCACCGTTCCCGCCGTGGCGCTCTGGGCCAGGCAACACAAGGCCAGACCGGCACTCAACCACCACATTCGCATTGGATTCTCCATGGGCCCCAGCATTCTCGTTGCGCAGAACCTTAGCAAAGTGGTCCCCAGCGCGGAAGGCGATCTGACCATCCTCCACGCCCTCTCCCTCGATCTCGCCCAAGGCGACAGCTTGGCCATCGTCGGTGCTTCGGGCTCAGGCAAGTCGACATTGCTCGGCTTACTCGCCGGCCTAGACCAGCCCAGCGCCGGCAAGGTCATCCTCGCCGGGCATGACCTGGGCCCACTTGACGAAGACCAGCGCGCCCGTGTGCGCGCTGAGCATGTCGGCTTCGTGTTCCAGTCGTTCCAACTGCTCGACAGCCTCAACGCCCTGGAGAACGTCATGCTGCCCCTGGAGCTGGACGGCCGCCGTGATGCCCGCGAACACGCTCGCACCTTGCTCGAACGGGTTGGCCTGGGCAAGCGCCTGAGCCACACGCCACGCCAGCTGTCCGGTGGCGAACAACAACGGGTGGCGATTGCCCGCGCCTTCGCGGCACAACCTGCCGTGCTGTTCGCCGACGAGCCCACCGGCAACCTCGACAGCCACACCGGCGAGCGCATCAGCGACCTGCTGTTCGAATTGAACAAGGAGCGCGGCACCACGTTGGTACTGGTCACCCACGACGAACGCCTGGCCAGACGCTGCCGGCGCCTTATCCGCCTGGACGCCGGCCGCCTGGTGGCCCCGGTGGAGGTCTGAGCCCATGACCAGCATGCCCTTCTCCCGATTGTGCGGCTTGGCGTTGCGCCAGTTGCTGCGCGACATCCGCGCCAGCGAAGTGCGCGTGCTGTTCTTTGCCCTGCTGGTAGCCGTTGCGGCCAGCACGGCGATCGGTTACTTCGGTGCCCGCCTCAACGGCGCCATGCAATTACGTGCCAGCGAATTCCTCGGTGCCGACCTGGTGCTGCAAGGCAGCGCACCTGCCCGGGACGAACAGATCAGCGCAGGCAAGGCCCTCGGCTTGCGCCACGCTCAAGTGGTCGAATTCACCAGCGTGGTGGGCGGAGACAGCGGCATTCAGCTGTCCAGCGTCAAGGCCGCCGACGGCGCCTACCCCCTGCGCGGGCAAGTCCGCAGTGCCGCCACCCCTTATGCCGAGGAAACCCCAGGGGGTGGCCCGGCGCCCGGCGAGGCTTGGGTCGAGCCGAGGCTGCTGGCCGCGCTGGGGCTAGCGATCGGCGACAGCATCGACGTGGGCATGAAAACCCTGCGCATGAGCCGCGTACTGACCTACGAGCCGGACCGCGCCAACAACTTCTATAGCCTGACCCCGCGGGTAATGATGAACCTGGCGGACCTGGCGGCGACCGGGGTGATCCAGCCGGGTAGCCGGGTGTCCTACCGCGACCTGTGGCGCGGCGACGTCGAAGCGCTGGCCCAGTATCGCCAGGCCGCGGAGAAAAACCTCGCGGCCAACCAGCGTCTGCTCGACACCCGCGATGGCAACCGCCATATCGGGGGCGCCCTGAGCAAGGCCGAGCGCTACCTGAACATGGCAAGCCTGGTGGCGGTATTGCTGGCCGGCGTCGCCGTGGCCATGTCGGCCAGCCGCTACGCCGCCCGGCGCCTGGATGCCAGTGCGCTGCTTCGCTGCCTGGGCCTTTCCCGTCGGCAGGCCCTTGGCCTGTACTGTGTGCAGCTGGCCATGCTGGGCCTGGTAGCTGCCGTGGCGGGCGCCCTACTCGGCTGGCTGGCGCAACTGGGCCTGTTCCGGCTGCTGCACGGCCTGCTGCCGAGCGTGGTTCCGCCAGGCGGTGTCGTACCCGCGTTGGCCGGCATCGGCACTGGGCTGGTCGCCTTGGCTGGCTTCGCCCTGCCGCCCATTGCCGCCCTCGGCCAGGTCCCCCCGCTGCGCGTGCTGCGCCGTGACCTACTGCCAGTGCCACCCAGCAGTTGGCTGGTGTATGGCGCCGCCTTGTTGGCCCTCGGCCTGATCATGTGGCGCCTGAGCCTAGACCTGCTGCTGACTTTCGCACTGCTGGGCGGTGGCCTGGTCGCGGCGGTGGTGCTCGGCGGCTTGCTGCTGCTGGGCCTGCGCAGCTTGCGCCAACTGTTGGTCGGTGCCCCGCTGGCCTGGCGCCTTGGGCTCGGGCAATTGTTGCGCCATCCCTTGGCCGCCGCTGGCCAGGCCCTGGCTTTTGGCCTGATTCTGCTGGCCATGGCGCTGGTCGCATTGCTGCGTGCCGAGCTGCTCGACACCTGGCAGGCACAACTGCCCAAGGATGCCCCCAACCACTTCGCCCTGAACATCCTGCCGGATGATCGTGAGCCCTTCGCTCAGCACCTGCAGCAGGTCAATGCGGCCTCAGCACCGCTGTACCCGGTAACGCCCGGCCGCCTGATCCAGATCAACCAGCAGCCGGTGCAGCAGATCGTCAGCAAGGACTCCGCCGGCGAGCGCGCCGTGCAACGCGACCTCAGCCTGACTTGGGCCGCCGAGTTGCCCAATGGCAATGCGCTGACGGCAGGCAACTGGTGGCAGGCACTGCCGTCGGGCGACGAGATACCGGGCGTATCGGTGGAGGCGGAATTGGCCACGAGCCTGAAGCTGCAACTGGGTGACCTGCTGACCTTCGACATCGGTGGCCAGCAACGCCAGGCCCGGGTCAGCAGCCTGCGCAGTGTGCACTGGGACAGCTTCCAGCCGAACTTCTACATGATCTTCCAGCCTGGCACGCTGCAGGGGCTGCCCACGACTTACCTCACCAGCTTTTACCTGGCCCCAGGCCATGACCTGGATGTGGTCGCGCTGTCACGGGCTTTCCCGGCGGTGACCATCCTGCAGGTTGACGCGTTGCTGGATCAGCTGCGCAGCATCCTTGCCCAGGTCACTCTGGCGGTCGAGTATGTGCTGCTGTTCGTCTTGGCGGCAGGCTTGGCGGTGCTGTTCGCCGGCCTGCAGGCAACATTGGACGAACGCATTCGCCAAGGCGCCCTGCTGCGGGCACTGGGCGCGGCACGGCCATTGCTGGTCAAGGCAAGACGTATCGAGTTTGGCCTGCTTGGCGCAGCCAGCGGGTTGCTGGCTGCACTGGGTTGCGAGTTGATCACGCTGGTGCTGTACCGCTATGCCTTCGACCTGCAATGGAACCCGCACCCGTGGCTGCTCGTGTTACCCCTGGCGGGGGCAGTGCTGGTGGGGGGTGCTGGGGTGCTGGGCACGCGGCGGGCGCTCAATGCCAGCCCGTTGACGGTGTTGCGGGAGGGGTGAAAAACCGCTACAGGAGCGTAATGCTGTTCACTTAAGAATGCTGGGGCCGCTCTGCGGCCCATCGCGGCACAAGGCCGCTCCCACACCGACCGCGTTATACCCCTAGGGCCGTTCCTACACGTAGCTGATGCTGTTGACGTACCAGGCCGCGTCGCCGGTCGGGGTCTGCACCACCACCTCGTCGCCCTCCTCCTTTTTGAGCAAGGCACGGGCCATGGGTGAGTCGATCGAGATGTAGTCGTTACGCCCATAAATCTCGTCATACCCGACAATGCGAAACTTCTTGGTCTCGCCCTCGTCGTTCTCGATCTGGACCCAGGCACCGAAAAACACCTTCCCTTCCTGCTCTGGCGAATACGCCACAACCTTTACATCTTCAAGGCGCTTGCGCAGGTACCGGACCCGGCGGTCGATCTCGCGCAACAGCTTCTTGTTGTATTGGTAATCGGCATTCTCGCTGCGATCACCCAGCGATGCCGCCCAAGTCACCTTTTGGGTGATCTCGGGGCGGTAGACACGCCACAGGTGATCCAGCTCTTTTTTCAGGGCCTCATGGCCTTCAGTGGTGATGATGTTGGTGCTCAACAGCGTTCTCCTCAACGGCGGGTGATCAGGCCTTGACGAGCGATGCGGGTGAGATGGCCAATGACTTCGGCGGCCTCGGCAGAGGCTGGGGCCTGAACTACCGCCAGGTCAAAACGGTCGTTGCCGTACTGCGCGAGATGGCAGCAGGTTTCGGTGAACTGGATTAGAAAGGCACGCGCCTGGCCCTTGCGACGTGAAAGGCCTTCGAGATGACGCAAAAGGGTAGGCTGATGCTGGCCACCGAGCAGGATGCGCGGTGTGCGGGAGGCCTCGTTTGCAGGCAACGGGCTCAAACAGACGCTAGTACGTGGGCTACGTGGGCAACTCATGGTGCTTCTCTCCGCCTCGCGAATCCCGCTGGGCAGCGGTGGGAGGCGTCACCGAACCAGCGCTTTAGCGGTATTTCGGATGACCCGGAGGGGGCCTCTCCTGCGCCCCGCAAGTAGCTGTTTAAATCGGCGCAGGCGGTATGCTAGAGCTACAAGCGCAAAGATACAAGCCTCAAGCTGCACGTTGCAGCTTGAGGCCCGGGGCCTGTCAGCGGGCGATCAGGCGGTCGAGGGAGAAGCGACCTGCACCTTCGATCATCACCGCCAGGGTGCCGGCCAGCAGCGCCAGGGCGAATTCATAACCATTGTTGGACATGAACAGGCCGTTGCCGATGTGTACCGAAAAGATCGCCACCACCAGGGTGACCGTCAGCGCCAGAGCCGCTGGGCGCGCCAGCAGGCCGATCACCAGGGCCAGGCCGCCGAAGAACTCGGCGCTGCCAGACAGCAAGGCCATCAGGTAACCCGGTGCCAGCCCGATGCTTTCCATCCACTGGCCGGTGCCCTCCAGGCCGTAACCGCCAAATAGACCGAACAGCTTCTGCGCGCCGTGCGCCATGAAGATGATGCCGACTAGGATACGAATCACGCTGAGGCCAGCGCCTGCACGGGTTGCGATCACTGCGTTGAGGGTGGAGGTGTTCATTGTGGCGTCCTTGAATACGGGAAGTTGTGTTGGAATGGCGCCATCATAATCAATTCAATGAATATGAAAATCGCAAAAACCCCAACATAACAATCGACAAAATCGATTTGTCAGCGCTTGGCTACTCGCTCCAGAACAGCACGCTCACGGTTGAACGCCAGGAAGTACTTGTTGACACTGTTGACGAAGTTGACCGGCCCCATGCCCACCTGCTCCATCGCAATGCGCTCGGTCTGGAAGAACCACTGGTTGCCGTTGAGCCCGCGACGGCGGGCTTCGGCACGCATCGCCTGGACCCGTTCAGGCCCCAGGTTATAGGCCGCCAGCACAAACGCCATGCGCTCTCGCTCGTTGATCTTGGCACTGGCAAAGAACTTGCGCCGGATCAGCGCTAAGTAGCGGGCACTGGCCTGGACGTTGCCATCGACCGTAGCGGTATTGCTCACCCCGACCCGTTGCGCGGCCGACGGGGTAATCTGCATCAGGCCATGGGCGCCGCCCGTGCCGCGGGCCGAGGGGTTGAGTGTCGACTCCTTGAAGGCCAGCGCGGCCAGGTTGAGCCAGTCGATCTGCTGCGCCTCGCCATGCTTCTGCAGCACCGCACGCACCGCGCTCAACCGCTGCCGATCCTTGCTCGCCAAGGGGTTGTGCACGCGGTACTGGCGACGGTAGATGCGCTCGAACGCGGCATCCTGGTTATCCGGTGCGCGGTAACCCTGCAGAAAACGATCGACGCTGGCCAGTAGCTGTGGCGCGTCGCGCCCCACGTACCAGCGCATGGCTTGCGGCGCCCCCAGGTGCACACGGCTGTCCAGGCGCAGACGCGGCATCACCCTGGCCCAACGTAGGGCAATCGGGCGTTCGACCACCGTCAGGTGATAGATACCGGCCTGGACCATTTCCAGCACGTCTTCCACCGCCAGGGTCGAGTCGACCCACTCCACCTTGATCGGCGCACGCTTGCGCAAGGCCAATTGCTGGTTTACCTGCTGGATCAAAGGCCCAGCGGCACTGGCACTGGTCAAGGCGACCGTACGCCCCGACAACTGTTCGACATGGCTGAAACTGCGCTCGCCTTTGCGCCCGACCAGCAACAGCGGCACTTGGTCGAGCACCGGCGCGCTACTGCTGACGCCCCGCACCACCACCGGGTCGAGCAGTTCGCCCGGGGCAGCCAGGTCCCCTTCGCCGCGCTGCAGGGCACCCAGCAACTGCTCTTTGGCGCGGGGGATGAGCTTGAGCTGAATCTGCTGCCCGTCGCCAGCCCGGGCATTCAGGAAATGCTCAAGCGCACGCAAGCGATAGTATTCGATGCCGACCGGCTCGCCCTTGACCTCGCCAGAGCTGTTGCGGCTTTGATTGACCAACACCCGCAGCACCTTGCTGCTACGGATCTGCTGCAAGTCACGCAGCTTGCTGGGCGGGATGTTCTGCTGCGGCCCCGGCAGGCGTGCGTGGGCAGCACCGGCAGTGGTCAGCCCAAGCATCAGCAGGAAGGTCAGCAGGTATCGCAGCATGCGAGAGCGTGTCCGAGGTCGGTGGGCGGCGTTCATGTGGCATCGCCGCTTCGTGATAAATGACGGCAGAAGACCACGGCAACAGCATGAAGTTCTTGGTTTTTTCCGAAAAACGCGGATTTTGCTATGCTGGCCGCCCCGCGGCACGAGATAGCACCATGCAACTGATCGATATCGGCGTCAACCTGACCAACAGCAGTTTCCACGATCAACAGGCGGCCATCGTCGAGCGCGCCATCGAAGCTGGTGTAGCGCAGATGGTCCTGACGGGCACCAGCCTGGCGGTCAGCGAGCAGGCGCTGGAGCTGTGCCAGCAGCTGGATGCAAGCGCTGAACACCTGTTCGCCACCGCCGGCGTGCACCCTCACGATGCCAAGTCCTGGGATGCCAACAGCGAGCGTCAGCTGCGCCAATTGCTGAATGAGCAACGGGTACGGGCAGTCGGCGAATGCGGCCTTGACTTCAACCGCGATTTCTCGCCTCGCCCGTTGCAGGAAAAAGCCTTGGAAGCTCAACTGGCGCTGGCCGCCGAACTGGGCTTGCCGGTGTTTCTGCACGAGCGCGATGCCAGTGAGCGATTGCTGGCCATTCTCAAGATCTACCGGGACCACTTGACCGGTGCTGTGGTGCACTGCTTTACCGGCGAGCGTGACGCATTGTTCGCTTATCTGGACATGGACCTGCACATCGGCATAACCGGCTGGATTTGCGATGAACGCCGCGGAACGCACCTGCATCCCCTGGTCGGCAATATCCCTGAAGGCCGCCTGATGCTGGAGAGCGATGCGCCCTACCTGTTGCCGCGCAGCCTGAGGCCCAAGCCTAAAAACGGCCGTAACGAACCGGCGTTTCTGCCGGAGGTGCTGAGGGAAGTGGCGTTGCACCGGGGCGAGCCCGTGGAGCACACGGCAGCCCATACGACAGCGGCGGCACGGGCGTTCTTTCGGCTAGCCTAAGCTGCCCCCGCCCCTGTTTTTTCTTGATACATATCAAGAATGCCTCTGGCGGGTGCAGGCACAATGATGGCACCTTGCCAATATTGTTTCCGCTCAACTCAGAGAAGACCTGCCCATGGGTGCCTGGCTTAGCAATGTTTCCCTGAAGTACAAGTTCTGGGCCGTCAACGCGGTGGCCTTTGTCACGACCTTGTTGCTGGTGCTCTACGCCGTGCACCTGGAGCAACGCGCCCGCGCCGACGCGGCCCAGGCGCAAGCTGCTGCGCAAGCCCAGCTGTTGTCAGCCTGGCCTGCCGGGCAAGCGCTGCCCCGGCAAGCCAATGTCATCAGCTGGTTGCCGGGCCAGACACCAAGCTTTGCCGGCGAACCGATCGAAGCCCTGCGCAACGCCCAGGGCTGGGTCGACTTGCCCGCCGCGTGGCTGCTGGGCGACAACCCGCTGCGCGGCGCCCAGGTACTGCAACACGGCGACCAGCAGGTTGCCGTACTGGCCCAGTCGCCAAGCGTGCGCCAGGTGTTCTTCGAACGCTTCACCAACTACGCCGTGTGCGTACTGATCCTGATGCTGGCTATGCTCGGTGCTTCGCAGCTGCTGATCCGCTTCCTGCTCAGCCAACTCAACACCCTCAAAGACGTCATGCTGCACGTGGAGAAGACCGGCGACCTGTCGGCACGGGTGCCGCTGGCATGTGGCGACGAAGTCGGCCAGATGGCGGGGGCCTTCAATGCCATGCAGTCGACCTACCACCGCGTGGTCAGCACCGTGGCCCTCACCGCCGCGCAACTGGACGCCGGCGCAGCGCGCCTGGCGTCAAGCATGAACGACGTGCGCCACGGCATGCTCGGCCAGCAAAGTGAAACCGACCAGGCCGCCACGGCCATCAACGAGATGTCGGCCACAGTGCACCACATTGCCCAGCATGCCGGCGCTACCCGCGACCTGTCGCAGACGGCCGATACGCTCGCCGGCAGTGGCCAGGAAGTGGTCAGCCGCGTACAGGATTCGATCGCAGGGCTGTCCAGCGGCGTGCAGCAGACCGCCGAGATGATCCGCCAACTGGCCGAGGACAGCCAGAAGATCAACGGCGTGGTGGGGGTGATCCACAGCATTGCCGAGCAAACCAACCTGCTGGCACTGAACGCCGCCATCGAAGCAGCTCGCGCGGGTGACTTGGGCCGCGGCTTCGCGGTGGTCGCCGATGAAGTACGCAACCTGGCCAAACGCGTGCAGACCTCGACCGACGAGATCACCACCATGGTCTCCGCGCTTCAGTCCGGCACCCGCGATGCGGTGGAGTTCATGCAGGAGAGCTCGTACAAGGCCGACGATTGCGTTAAACAAGCCCAGGCAGCCGGTGAGGCGCTGGCCGAGATTACCGGTGCGGTGGCGCAGATGCGCGAAAGCAATACCCAAATCGCCGTAGCTGCCGAAGAACAAAGCCAAGTGGCCGAAGAAATGAACCGGGCGGTGGTGAGCATCCGCGATGTCACCGAACACACCGTGCAACAGACCGTCGGCTCGGCCACCACCAGCAACGAATTAGCGACCTTGGCTGGCGAACTGAACAAGGCCATAGGCCAGCTCAAGCTATAGTCACCTTAGCGTGTCACGATAGCCAGGCTCGATTGGCCCCCTACCGGGGGCCGCACTAAGCTTTGGGCATGACCGAGAGGAAATGCCCATGAGCAAACGCCTGCCCAATCTGCCCGCCTGGCAATGGCGTGGCTATCACCACAATCATCGCCACCCGACCAACCTGGCCCTGCACCTGATTGCAGTGCCCCTGTTCATTCTCGGCGTGCTGCTGGTGCTGTCCGGCCTGTTTGCCCTGGACCTGGGTCAGATTGCCGTTGGCATCATTTCTCTGATCGCTGGCCTGGGGCTGCAACGTCACGGGCATCGATTGGAAGCCCAACAACCCGAGCCGTTCGCCAACCGCAAGGACGCCGTACAGCGCCTGCTGACCGAACAGTTCATCACTTTTCCGCGCTTTGTATTGAGCGGGGCCTGGTGGCGGGCTTGGCGCGAACGGCACAAGCATCGCCACTAAAGGCTGAAGCGGACCTCTAGGCGAAAACCGTAACCGTTTGACGGCTTAACGCCAGTAACTCGCCCTCAGCCGACCAGAGCGCGGCGGCGGCATGACCATAACCATCACGCGCGTACTCGGTCTCGACGCAATAGCGGCACCAGTCCAGTGTCGACAGCGTCGGCGTGGGCTGGATGAATTCGATGGTCCAGGTCAGCGTACTGCCGGCTGCCGGCTGTTTCAGGTGCGGCAACAGGCTCGGTGGCCAAGCATCTACCAAAGCCAGCAGGTGAGACACGTTCAACGCTTCGTCGGCGATGTCGCGCAAGCGTACCCAGCCGCCCATCTGCCGCGAATCGTTGCCACTGAATGGCAGCCCGCCCACCGCCCAGCGAAGGGCTACATGGCGCATGAATTCCGGGGTCACGCCTTTGATGTAAGGGAGTTCTGGGGCGGCTTGCTCCAGCGGTTTCATGGCAAACGCCGGTTGCGCCGGGATGTCGACCACCGAGGGGCGACCTGCACCGAAATTACCCTGTACCAGCGTCACCACCTGCCCTTCCTGCACCGCTCGGCCAAGCAAGGTAGTGACAGCCTTGCCTTCACGCAGCACGTCGACCTCGAAACGAATCGGTACATCCGCCGCCGCAGGCGCCACGAAGCTGATGGCCAAGGAGCGCACAGGGCGGTCATCGGTCAGCTTCAGGCGCATTGCTTCATAGACCATGGCGGCCATCAACCCGCCGAAGGCCGCGCGGCCCTGGGCCCAGGTCGGGGGGACGGTTACCGATTCAGCATTCGCTCGCACGGCGTCGAGCAGTTCAGTGAAGTTCATCGCACGTAGGCTCCTGCAGCGTATCGATCCGTGGGCACGTAGTGCACGCGCCCTGCATCGAAACATACTAACCAGCCCGCCTGCACCGATCAGGCCCTAAATCGGTCATATGCCGGGCTATCGCTGCTTCAACGCCACCTGCAAAGCCTCCAGCGTGAGGTCGGATTGACGCTCCGCCTCATGCAGCTCTTGCTCCCAGTCGATCTTGCACGGCGCCAGGTCGGCGTGCTCGCGCGCTTGCAGCAACCATTGCAGGCGGTCATGCCAAGTGCCCAGGTCGCCCTGGGCCTTTTTCAGCAGGCGCTGCAGTTTTTTTCCGGCATGCTCGAGTTGCGGATAGGCCTCATCACCGTAGCGTGCACGCTTGATCAACAGCCGCAGCCGATGCCGATCGTGGGCCGGGTCTGCCAGTGCCTTGCGCAGCTTGCGCCATTGCTGAACCAGGCGTTTGTCGACGCGTTTTTCCAGCGCATCCGCCAGCCCCTCGCGATCCGCCGCACGCAGGAACAACGGAAACGCATCCACGATCGCCAGCAGGCGGGTCAGTTGCGGGCTGCCAGCGACACTGGCAAAGGCCTTGCCCCGCCCTGCCAGCCGCCGCTGCCCGGCCTCGACCAAGCCTCGCCCGACCAGCTCGGCCGCCAGCACCTCACGGTCACGCAACGGCGTCGTCAATGTGCCCAGGGACTTGGCAGCGTCCTCCAGCTGTTCGACACCCGGTAACCCCCGCAGCGGCCGCAGCAGGCTGCGCAAGCGCCGTACAGCGATACGCAGGTCGTGCAGTGCCTCGCTGTCGGTATCCGCGGCAAGCCGCTCGCGGCAGGCCAGCAGGCGCACCTGCAAGGCCAGGATTTGTGACACGACATGATCGAGCATGGCAGACATGGGACGCTCCTCGGTCAGCGGCCAGCGCGCGACTCACGAATGTAGAAACGCGCCTTCTCGGCCTTCTTGGTACACCCTTCAAAACCTTCGAACTGCTGCTGGGTCTTGGCCCCCGTCAGCAGCGACAACGCCTTCGAATAACTGACAGTACCGGCAAACCCTTCGGCCTTGGCCAGGTCGAGCTCCTTCCAGGCGGCATCCAGCTGGGTCGCGCAGCTGTCACGGTAGGCCGTCTTGCCCGCACAGCCAGCAAGGGCCAGGGCAATCAGTGGAAGGCAGATCCAGGCTTTCATCGATAATTCCTCAAAGTCAAAAGAGTGGCTGTTCGACGCATGGGCAAACAAAAAGTGCCCGCGTGTGGGCTTTGCTTAGCGTAGATCAGCGCGGTCTACATTGAAGCACAGGCAGCAATGGGTGCATTGTTAAACCATGGTTGCACAGGCTGAGGGAAGATCATGAGTAAACGCGTGGCGCTGGTGTTGGGATCGGGGGGTGCACGAGGGTATGCACACATCGGGGTGATCGAAGAAATAGAGCGGCGTGGCTACGACATTGCCTGCGTTGCCGGCTGCTCCATGGGGGCGGTAATTGGCGGTATCTACGCCGCCGGCAAACTCGACGAGTATCGCAACTGGATCGAAAGCCTCGACTATCTGGATGTACTGCGCCTGGTCGACGTCAGTTTTCGCCTGGGTGCGATCCGAGGTGACAAGGTTTTCGGACAAATCCGCAAAATCGTCGGCGACATCAACATCGAACAGTTGCGCATTCCCTACACTGCCGTGGCCACCGACCTCACCCACCAGCAGGAAATCTGGTTTCAGGAAGGTTGCCTGCACCAGGCCATGCGCGCTTCGGCGGCGATCCCTAGCCTGTTCACCCCAGTGATGCAGGGCAACCGCATGCTGGTCGATGGCGGCATTCTCAACCCGCTGCCGATCGTGCCAGTGGTGTCCAGCCACTGCGACCTGATCATCGCAGTCAACCTCAACGCCACCAACCAGAAGCAGTACCAGTTGCCCGTGATCGAACGCCCGGCAGCCTTCAAGATGCGCTTCGATTCGCTGCTTAGCTCACTGGGTTCGCGCCTGCCGTTCCGGCGCAAGCCGGCGGAAGAACTGATACGTATCGAACAGGAAATCGTTGCCGAAGGCCTGGCGCCACCCAGCCCATGGCTGGCGGATGTCGCCGACCCGGAAGGCCAGCAGCCCGCGGCCGCGCCCGAGCACGAAGGCGCACCCAAGTCGGCCACCGGCTCGTTCATCATCGACAACGTGGGGCCGGCTTCGCTGCTGGACCTGATCAACCAGAGCTTCGAGGTGATGCAGACATCGTTGGCGCAGTACAAGATCGCCGGTTACCCGCCAGATGTGTTGATCAACGTACCGAAGCGGGTGTGCCGGTTCTTCGAGTTCTACAAGGCACCCGAGCTGATCGCCCTGGGGCGGGAGATTGCGCGGGACACGCTGGACAACTACGAAGGGGTGAAGCGCTAGGAGGCCGCTCCTACAAAAAGCCAGAAACAAGACAGGCCGCATTACGCGGCCTGTCTTGTCATGCAGAGATCACTCAGTAACGGGTGATATCAGCATTGGCTTCCAGCTGCTTGCGGTATGCCGCAAAGTCTTGCTGGCCGGCACGCGACGCGAGGTAGCGGCGAATCTGCTGCTTCTCTTCGTCGGTGGCGGCGGCGCCTTCGTTGACACCTTTGAGCTGCAAGACAACCAGGCTGCCATCGCCCAGGACCACGCTGCCGTAGACCGGCTTGTCCTTGGCTTGCGGCTTGCCTAGGCGGAACACGGCCTGCAGTTCGGCAGGGTCGATACCTTCCTCACCGCGGGTCACCGCCTCGTAGGCTTTCCAGCCCTGCCCTTCATGAACGCTGCCAGCGGCAACAGAACCCTCACGCAGGCCGGCAATTAGCTTGTCCGCCTTGGTCTTGAGTTCGGCCGTCGCCTTCTCCTTGGCCAGGTGTTCGCTGATGTTCTTGGCCACGGCTTCGAGCGGCAGCTGTTCTGGCTTGCGATGCTCCTTGACGCGCAGCACCACGGTGGTTTCCGGATCGAGCTCGATGGCGGTGCTGTTGGCACCCTCTTCCAACACTTCTTCCGAGAACGCCGCCTGAACTACTGCGCGGTTGGCGGTGATACCTTCGCCACCCTCACGGCCGAAGGCTGCGGAGGTGTGCACCTTCAGGTTCAGGTCCTGTGCCGGCTGAGCCAGGTCAGACGCCTCGTACGCGGCATCCTGCAACTGCTTGCTGGCGTCGACGTAGCGCTGTTCGACCAGTGGGATCTTCAGGTCACGGGTGAGCTTGTCTTTCAGGCTGGCGAAGCTCGGTACTTCGGGCGCCTCGACACCCAGCAGCTTGATCAGGTGGTAACCGAACTCGGTGCGAACCGGGGCCGACACCTGGCCATCCTTCAGCTTGTACAAAGCATCTTCGAAGGCTGGGTCGTACACGCCCGGGCCGGCGAAGCCAAGGTCACCACCGCTGTTGGCCGAACCTGGGTCCTGGGAGAACTCCTTGGCCAGTGCGGCGAAGTTTTCACCCTTGGCCAGGCGCTGCTCGATCTCTTCTGCACGGGCCTTGGCCTGGGCGTCGGTGACCTTGTCGTTGACCTCGATGAGAATGTGCGCAGCATGGCGCTGCTCGGCGAGGTTGGCGATTTCTTTCTCGTACTGGGCCTTGAGTTCGTCGTCGCTGACCTTGACCTGGTCGAAGAACACCGACTTTTTCAGCTCGATGTAATCGATGACCACCTGGTCGGGCGACATGAATTCCTTGGCATGCTTCTCGTAGTGCGCCTTGACCTCTTCATCGCTGACCTTGACCGCGGCCGGGTCGGCCTTGAAGGTCAGGGAGGCGAAATCACGGGTCTGCTTCTCAAGGCGTGCAAACGCCTCGACCTGCTTGTCAGTGACGAAGCTGCTGCCGGCAAGGCCGGTACGCAATTGGCCAATGAGCATTTCTTCGGCGAGCATGTCGCGGAATTGCAGGCGGCCGTAGCCCATCTGGCGAATGACCTGGTCGAAACGATCGGCGTTGAACTTGCCGTCAACCTGGAATTCCGGGGTTTGCAGGATCACTTGATCCAGCGCAGCCTCGGAGAAGGCGAACTTGGCATCTTCAGCACCTTGCAACAACAGCTTGCGGGTGATCAGGCCTTTGAGCGCCTCATCACGCAGCAGCTTGTCATCCAGCAGTGCAGGGTCGAAATCCTTGCCCAGCTGTTGCATCAGCTGGCGGCGCTGCATGTCGGCCGCTTGGCTCAGCTCGTTCTGGCTGATGGTCTGGCCGTTCACCTTGGCGGCGTCCTGGCTATGGCTGGCAGCCTGGAAAATGGCCTCGAAGCCGGTCAACGCCATCAACACGACGATTAGGCCGATGATGGTCTTGGCAATCCAACCTTGTGAATTGTCCCTGATATTTTGCAGCATGCGTCCCCCAGAAACGGCTGTACCACTGCGTCGACAACCGCGGAGCGTGGGTAGAATCCTGATAAAAGAAAGGCGCATCCGAGGATGCGCCTTTTCTTAGCAAACGTGTCAGGCGGGAACGTTTGCGACCCGCCTTAACGTGCTCGGACCTGGCGAAGCCGGGCCCGGCTGAAAGAGACGACTTAGTTGACGGCGTCTTTCAGGCCTTTGCCAGCCTTGAAACCTGGAACCTTGGCAGCAGCGATTTTGATGGCGTTGCCGGTTTGCGGGTTGCGGCCGGTGCGCTCAGCGCGCTCCTTGACCGAGAAGGTGCCAAAGCCAACCAGAACGACGTCGTCGCCTGCTTTCAGGGCACCGGTTACGGAGTCGATCACAGCGTCCAGAGCCTTACCTGCGGTAGCTTTGGAAATGTCAGCCGATGCAGCGATAGCGTCAATCAGTTCCGACTTGTTCACTCTAAGTCCCCTTATTTCTCTATTGAGTTTGTTTCTAAGTATGTAATGAAAAGCGTATCAAACGAGTGCTGGGTGGCCTGATAACAATAGCGTGCCGCTTTATAGCAAGGCCCCGAAAAAACTGTCAAGGAAAGCCCCCCAGCCAAAAACTACTAATGCGTGCTGATTCTTTCCTTCGCGTCGCTGTCGCGCTTCTCTTCCTTCGCGACAATCTCCGGAGCCACATCTGGCAAGGGCTCCGGGGCGTATTGCAGCGCAATTTGCAGGACTTCGTCAATCCATTTGACCGGTTTGATCTGAAGATCCTGTTTGATATTTTCCGGAATCTCCTTCAGATCGCGAACATTCTCCTCGGGAATGATCACCGTCTTGATGCCACCACGGTGTGCCGCCAGCAGTTTTTCCTTCAACCCACCAATGGCCAGCACCTGGCCACGCAGGGTGATCTCGCCAGTCATGGCCACATCGGCACGCACCGGAATCTGCGTCAGTGCCGACACCAGCGCGGTGCACATGCCAACACCGGCACTCGGGCCATCCTTCGGCGTGGCGCCTTCAGGCATGTGGATGTGCACATCGTGCTTCTCGTGGAAGTCGGCTGCGATACCCAGGCTGCGGGCGCGGCTGCGTACCACGGTCTGCGCGGCAGTGATCGACTCGACCATGACATCGCCCAGGGAACCGGTCTTGATCAGCTGGCCCTTGCCAGGGATGACCACGGCCTCGATGGTCAGCAACTCGCCGCCCACCTGGGTCCATGCCAGGCCGGTCACCTGGCCGATCTGGTCCTGCTGCTCGGCGAGGCCGTAGCGGAACTTGCGCACGCCCAGCAGGTGCTCGAGCTGCTCGCTGGACACCTTGACCTTGACCTGCTTCTGGCCGGTATGTTCCTTGACCACCTTGCGGCAGACCTTGGCAATTTGCCGCTCCAGGCCCCGCACACCGGCTTCGCGGGTGTAGTAGCGGATAATGTCGCGGATCGCCGAGATATCGACCTCGAGCTCTTCCTTCTTCAAGCCGTTGGCTTTGACCTGCTTGGGCACCAGATACTTGACTGCGATGTTGATCTTCTCGTCTTCGGTGTAGCCCGGCAGACGGATGACTTCCATCCGGTCCAGCAGCGCTGGCGGGATGTTCATCGAGTTGGAGGTGCACAGGAACATCACGTCCGAGAGGTCGTAGTCGACTTCCAGGTAGTGGTCGTTGAAGTTGTGGTTCTGCTCAGGGTCGAGCACTTCGAGCAGTGCCGAGGCAGGGTCGCCACGCATGTCGCTGCCCATCTTGTCGATTTCGTCGAGCAGGAAAAGCGGGTTACGCACGCCGACCTTGGTCATCTTCTGGATCAGACGACCTGGCATGGAGCCAATGTAGGTGCGACGGTGGCCACGAATTTCGGCCTCGTCACGCACACCGCCGAGGGCCATGCGCACGAACTTGCGGTTGGTGGCAGCGGCAATCGACTCGGCCAACGAGGTTTTACCGACGCCAGGCGGGCCGACCAGGCACAACACCGGGCCGCGGATTTTCTTGACGCGCTTTTGCACGGCAAGGTATTCCAGAATGCGTTCCTTGACCTCTTCCAGGCCATAGTGGTCGGCATCGAGAATTTCCTCAGCCTTGGTCAGGTCGAGGCGCACCTTGCTCTGGGCCTTCCACGGCACCTGCACGAGCCAGTCGAGGTAGGAGCGAACCACCGTAGCCTCGGCCGACATCGGCGACATCTGCTTGAGCTTGTTCAGCTCGGCCTGGGCCTTGGTCAGGGCATCTTTGGGCAGGCCAGCGGCTTCGATGCGCTTTTTCAGCTCTTCGACTTCGTTGTGGCCTTCGTCGCCATCGCCGAGCTCTTTCTGAATGGCCTTCATCTGCTCATTCAGGTAGTACTCGCGCTGGCTGCGCTCCATCTGTTTCTTGACCCGACCACGGATGCGCTTCTCGACCTGCAACAGGTCGATCTCGGCATCCAGCAACGCCAGCACGTGCTCGACGCGGGTTGCCAGGTCGACGATCTCGAGGATTTCCTGCTTCTGCTCGATTTTCAGCGCCATGTGCGCGGCCATGGTGTCGACCAGGCGCCCAGGCTCTTCGATGCTGTTCAACGAGGACAGTACTTCGGCAGGAACTTTTTTGCCCAGCTGCACGTACTGTTCGAACTGCGACAGCAACGTGCGCACGAAGACCTCCGACTCGCGCTCGGCAGCGTCGACTTCGTCGATCAGGGAGACTTCAGCACGGATGTGCCCTTCCACTTCCGTGAAGCGTTCTACCGCGCCACGCTGCTCGCCCTCGACCAGCACCTTGACGGTGCCATCAGGCAGCTTCAGCAATTGCAGTACGGTGGCAACGGTGCCGACGCGGTACAGGGCATCTTCGCCTGGGTCGTCATCGGCTGGGTTCTTCTGGGCCAGCAGCAGAATCTGCTTCTCGCCCGTCATCGCGGCCTCTAGGGCTTCAATGGATTTTTCGCGCCCCACAAACAGCGGGATGACCATGTGCGGGTAAACAACGACATCGCGCAATGGCAAAAGAGGCAAGTCGAGGGTGGTCTTCATGATTTCGCCTCTAACAGCGGCCTTGATGGCCGGAAACCGGTGGAAATGATGCTTGGACCTAATGTGGGGGCACGCTTGGGAAATTACAAGCGCTTGCGCAGGAAAAGCAGAAAGGGGCCCGTAGGCCCCTTTCTTGCTTGCAACCACCCAAGCATCACCTGAATCAGGCGTCGGGTGCTGCCTTGGCTTGCGGCTCGCTGTTCTCGTAGATCATCAGCGGCTGCGAAGTCCCTTCGATGACGCTCTCATCGATCACCACCTTGCTGACATCCTTCTGCGAAGGAATCTCGTACATGGTGTCGAGCAGCACGCCTTCGAGGATGGAACGCAGGCCACGGGCGCCCGTCTTGCGCTCCAGAGCCTTGCGAGCAACGGCCTTGAGCGCATCGCTGCGGAACTCGAGGTCGACGCTTTCCATCTCGAACAGCTTGGCATACTGCTTGGTCAGTGCGTTTTTCGGCTCGGTGAGGATCTGCATCAACGCAGCCTCGTCCAGCTCATCGAGCGTCGCCAGTACTGGCAAACGGCCAACGAACTCTGGGATCAGGCCAAACTTGACCAGATCGTCCGGCTCGACTTCACGCAAGGACTCGCCAACTTTCTTGCCTTCTTCCTTGCTACGTACTTCTGCACTGAAGCCGATGCCACCCTTGGTGGAGCGGTTCTGGATGACCTTTTCCAGGCCAGAGAACGCGCCACCGCAAATGAACAGGATGTTGCGGGTATCAACCTGCAGGAATTCCTGTTGCGGGTGCTTGCGCCCACCTTGCGGTGGAACCGAAGCAACGGTGCCTTCGATCAGCTTCAACAGCGCCTGCTGCACGCCTTCGCCCGAGACGTCACGGGTGATGGACGGGTTGTCCGACTTGCGCGAAATCTTGTCGATTTCGTCGATGTAGACAATGCCCATCTGGGCCTTTTCCACATCGTAGTCGCACTTCTGCAGCAGTTTCTGAATGATGTTCTCGACGTCCTCACCCACATAACCGGCTTCGGTCAGGGTGGTCGCATCGGCAATGGTGAACGGTACGTTCAACAGGCGTGCAAGGGTTTCGGCGAGCAGGGTCTTGCCCGAGCCAGTAGGCCCGATGAGCAGGATGTTACTCTTGCCGAGTTCGACTTCGTCGCCCTTCTTGTCACGCTGGTTAAGGCGCTTGTAGTGGTTGTATACCGCTACGGCCAGCACCTTCTTAGCGCGCTCCTGACCAATCACGTACTGGTCCAGGATGCCGCTGATTTCTTTCGGCGAAGGCAATTTGTGCGCGCTGCTCTCGGCCTGGGCTTCCTGCACCTCCTCACGGATGATGTCGTTGCACAGGTCGACGCACTCGTCGCAGATAAATACCGAGGGCCCGGCAATCAATTTGCGCACTTCGTGCTGGCTTTTGCCGCAGAAGGAGCAATAGAGCAATTTGCCGCTGTCCTCGCCGTTACGGGTGTCAGTCATTCGATCGATCCAATCCGGTAGGCTTGCAACACAAGATGAAGGCAATTGCGGGCTTTTTCAAGTCCGCAGGTAGGCGCTTTCGGCACCCACCTGCTCTGGCCCCTGGGATCAGGAGGCCAGTTGCCGCTTGTCGTATACCGAGTCGATCAGGCCGTACTCGGCCGCGCGCGAGGCGCTCATGAAGTTGTCACGCTCGGTGTCGCGCTTGATGGTCTCCAGATCCTGGCCAGTGTGGTAGGCCAGCAGTTCGTTCAGACGCGCCTTGATATTGAGGATTTCCTGGGCATGGATCTCGATATCGGTAGCCTGGCCCTGGAAGCCGCCCAGCGGCTGGTGAATCATCACGCGCGAGTTCGGCAGGCAGTGACGCTTGCCTTTGGCACCGGCAGTCAGCAGGAACGCGCCCATGCTGCAGGCCTGGCCGATGCAGATGGTCGAAACATCCGGCTTGATGAACTGCATGGTGTCGTAGATCGACATGCCAGCGGTGACCGAGCCACCGGGCGAGTTGATGTACAGATGGATATCCTTGTCCGGGTTTTCCGCTTCGAGGAACAGCATCTGCGCAACGACGAGGTTGGCCATGTAATCCTCTACCGGGCCAACCAGGAAAATCACACGCTCCTTCAACAGGCGCGAGTAGATGTCGTAAGCGCGTTCGCCACGGGCGGACTGCTCGATAACCATCGGGACCAGGCCGCCTGCGGCCTGGATGTCAGAGCTCTGCTGAATATAAGAATTGCGGGACATGTCCTGCGCTCACTCCCAAATAGTCATGGCTTGAATACGCACAAGCCAGCGCGAAGGCTGGCTTGTGGGGGTTTCCTACGAGAGTAGCGTATTACTCGGCTTCGGCAGGTGCCTGGGCTGGTTTTACGGCTTCTTCGTACGAGACCGACTTGTCGGTCACAGTCGCTTTCTGCAGAACAGTATCTACAACTTGTTCTTCCAGCACAACCGAACGGACTTCGTTCAGCTGCTGGTCGTTCTTGTAGTACCAGGAGATGACCTGCTCTGGCTCTTGGTAAGCCGAAGCCATTTCTTCGATCATTTCGCGAACCTTGCCTTCGTCTGGCTTCAGGTCGAACTGCTTGACCACTTCAGCGACGATCAGGCCCAGGACCACACGGCGCTTGGCTTGCTCTTCGAACAGCTCAGCTGGCAGTTGCTCAGGCTTGATGTTGCCACCGAACTGTTGAACAGCCTGCACGCGCAGACGGTTGACTTCGTTTTCCAGCAAGGCTTTTGGCACTTCGATCGGGTTGGCAGCCAGCAGACCGTCCATGACCTGGTTCTTGACCTTGGCCTTGATTGCCTGACGCAGTTCACGCTCCATGTTCTTGCGAACTTCGGCGCGGAAGCCTTCCAGGGTCGATTCCTTGATGCCGAACTGAGCGAAGAAGGCTTCGTTCAGCTCAGGCAGCGCAGGGGCCGAAACGCTGTTGACGGTGATGGTGAACTCAGCGGCCTTGCCGGCCAGGTCCAGGTTCTGATAATCCTCTGGGAAGGTCACGTTGACAACGCGCTCTTCGCCAGCCTTGGCGCCGACCAGGCCTTCTTCGAAGCCTGGAATCATGCGGCCGGAGCCCAGAACCAGCTGGGTGCCCTTGGCCGAACCGCCAGCGAACACTTCACCGTCGACCTTGCCGACGAAGTCGATGTTGACCTGGTCGTCGTTCTGCGCGGCGCGATCAACTTCTTCGAAACGGGTGTTCTGCTTGCGCAGCACTTCCAGCATGTTGTCCAGGTCGGCGTCAGCCACTTCGGCGCTCAGGCGCTCGACATTGATCGACTCCAGGCCAGCAACGGTGAACTCTGGGAACACTTCGAAGATTGCGACGAATTCCAGGTCCTTGCCCTTTTCGAAGGACTTCGGCTCGACGGCTGGAGCGCCGGCCGGGTTCAGCTTCTGCTCGACCACGGCTTCGTAGAACGAAGACTGGACCAGATCACCGAACACTTCCTGACGGGCGTCAGCTTCGAAACGCTGACGGATCACGCTCATCGGTACCTTGCCAGGACGGAAGCCTGCAACCTTGGCACGACGGGCAGTCTGTTGCAGACGCTTGTTGACTTCGGTCTCGACGCGCTCGGCCGGGACGGCGATGGTCATGCGGCGCTCGAGAGCGGAAGTGTTTTCAACAGAAACTTGCATGGATATTCCTCGTTGCACAGACGTTAGCCGGCGTTAGCCCGACTCCAGAATCAAGGGCAAGCATTCTAGTGAGTCGCGCAGCAGAAGTCACCCCACTCGGGACGACGGGAAACCACGCCGGTCGATTAACTTGCAAGGCCCGCACGGCTTACCGCCGAGCCCCTTTCAATTGAGGCTGCGTAGCGCCTTTGGCGACGCGCAACCGTAATAACTTGTCAAACAACTGCAGCCTACGAAATCGCTTCCTTTATTGAGGGTCGATCTCGTTGAACTGGCAGTACTCTTCCCACGCCATGCCCAGCGCCTCAGCGACCTCGCGATGGGTCTCCAGGCGCATGGCCTGCAGTTGCTCAGGGCTTTCGGCGATCAGTTGCAGCGCCAGCTCCCAAGGCTCGATGCCCTGCTCCTGCGCCGCATCTTCGAACGCCCACTCGATCTGCTGAGCTTGCTCACGCGCATCCAACTCGCGGATTTCTTCGAGCAGTTGCGGATTGGCTTCGGCGAAGCGCTGCAGCGCCAGGGCCTGACGGGCTTCTTTTGCAATCATGGGGTTATCCTCTGCCGACCTCTTGGCCGGTGTTTCAACCGGCTGAAATCTATCAGCTTTTATTGGGGTGTCACCAGAGGATTGCAAGGCCCAAATTGAACACTTCACCCCAAAAAACCCACAAAAAAAGCCGCAATCAGCGGCTGTTTCGCAACACAAAAAAACAAAGGCGCCCGATCTTACGATCAAGGCGCCTTTGAAAAAATATGGGGTGGACGATGGGAATCGAACCCACGACAACCGGAATCACAATCCGGCGCTCTACCAACTGAGCTACGCCCACCATATTGCGGTGTTGCGGTACAACCTTACAGAAGCATGGTGCGGACGAAGAGACTCGAACTCTTACAGCTTGCGCCGCTGGAACCTAAATCCAGTGTGTCTACCAATTTCACCACGTCCGCGTAACGCTTAAAACAAAGGCGCCAGATACTATCAAGGCGCCTCTGTAAAATATGGGGTGGACGATGGGAATCGAACCCACGACAACCGGAATCACAATCCGGCGCTCTACCAACTGAGCTACGCCCACCATATTGCGGTACATCTACTTGCTTGCCTAAGCTGCCTGATGGCGCACCCGGCAGGACTCGAACCTGCGACCATCCGCTTAGAAGGCGGATGCTCTATCCAGCTGAGCTACGGGCGCATAAGCGATCAGCCTAACCGAACGATGCTTTAGCAGAGAACCGCTAAACCACTCATTCTGCCCGACTTTGCCAACCAGTGCTAGGCAGTGCCCGACAAGTGCGGCGAATGTTATAGTCGAGGCGCAGGGTCGTCAACATCTTTCTCTAAAAAATTTAAATTATTTAAGGGGTTAGGGGATTTGCCCGACCACCCGCCTTTGCCCTCGGGCCGTGTCGTGCGAGAATGTGCCCTCTTTATTGTTTCCTTCTCGATGGTTAATCACGCGTCTATGACTGCACACCTAATCGATGGCAAGGCGATCGCCGCCAGCCTGCGCCAGCAGATCGCTCAACGTGTCGTGGAGCGTCGCCAGCAAGGCCTGCGCACCCCAGGCCTGGCTGTGATCCTGGTCGGCACCGACCCCGCCTCCCAAGTCTATGTCTCGCACAAGCGCAAGGACTGTGAAGAGGTCGGCTTCATTTCCCAGGCGTTCGACCTGCCCAGCGAAACCACGCAGCAAACCCTGACCGACCTGATCGACCGCCTCAATGATGACCCGGCTGTCGACGGTATCCTGCTGCAGCTGCCGCTGCCCGCGCACCTGGACGCCTCGCTGCTGCTCGAGCGTATTCGTCCGGACAAGGATGTCGATGGCTTCCACCCTTACAACATCGGTCGCCTGGCCCAGCGCATCCCGCTGCTGCGCCCGTGCACGCCCAAAGGCATCATGACCCTGCTCGAAAGCACCGGTCAGGACCTGTACGGCATGAACGCGGTGATCGTCGGCGCGTCCAACATCGTGGGCCGCCCCATGGCCATGGAACTGCTGCTGGCCGGCTGCACCGTCACTGTCTGCCACCGCTTCACCAAGGACCTGGCCGGCCACGTCGGCCGTGCCGACCTGGTGGTCGTGGCCGCCGGCAAGCCGGGGCTGGTCAAGGGCGAGTGGGTCAAGGAAGGCGCCATCGTCATCGACGTGGGCATCAACCGCCAGGAAGACGGCAAGCTGGTCGGCGATGTGGTCTACGAGACCGCCCTGCCGCGCGCGGGCTGGATCACCCCGGTGCCGGGTGGTGTCGGGCCGATGACCCGGGCGTGCTTGCTGGAAAACACGCTGTATGCGGCGGAAGAGCTGCATAAGTAACAAGGCGTGACATGAAAACGGCACCTGCTGCAGGTGCCGTTTTTTTTGCCTGAAGGTTTTCAGCTCGCTGCACCGGCCTCTTCGCGGGTAAACCCGCTCCCACACGAAACGGCGCGGTCATCAGCCGATCACTTGCGCGCTGCCTCCCACGACTTCAGCAACTCGGTGTAGCTCACCGTCTCGCCCTTGGGCTTCTCGTTGGCCAGCTTCGGCTTCGGCGCACCCGGTTGGTCGTACCAGTACTGGGCATCCTTTTCTGGGTTGAGCTTCGGTGCACAGGTCGCCTGGGCGTTGGAACGCTGCAACCGCTCCATCATCCGGTCCTGGTCGCGGGCCAGGCCATCCAGCGCCTCCTGCGGGGTCTTTTCGCCACTGGCCACTTCGGCGATATGGCTCCACCACAACTGCGCCAGCCGCGGGTAGTCGGGCACGTTGGTGCCGGTAGGCGTCCATTGCACCCGCGCCGGGCTGCGGTAGAACTCCACCAACCCACCCAGCTTGGGCGCCAGGTCCGTCATGGCCTGGGAGTTGATGTCCGACTCACGAATCGGCGTCAGGCCGACGATGGTCTTTTTCAGTGACACTGTCTTGGAGGTTACGAACTGCGCATACAACCAGGCGGCCAGGCGTTGCTTCTCGGGGGTGGATTTGAAGAAGGTCCACGACCCCGTGTCCTGATAGCCCAGCTTCATCCCCTCCTCCCAATACGGCCCCTTGGGCGACGGCGCCATGCGCCACTTCGGCGTGCCGTCGGCATTGACCACAGGCAAGCCGGGTTTGGTCATGTCGGCGGTAAAAGCCGTGTACCAGAAAATCTGCTGGGCAATGTTGCCTTGGGCCGGCACCGGGCCGGCCTCGGAGAAGGTCATGCCCTGAGCTTCCTTGGGCGCGTAAGCACGCATCCAGTCCACGTACTTCTGCGTCGCATAGACCGCCGCCGGGCCGTTGGTGTCGCCGCCTCGGGTAACACTCGAGCCCACCGGGTGGCAGTCCTCGACGCGAATCCCCCATTCGTCAACCGGCAGGCCATTGGGCAGGCCTTTGTCGCCACCACCGGCCATCGAGAACCAGGCGTCGGTGAAGCGCCACCCCAGCGAGGGGTCTTTCTTGCCGTAGTCCATGTGGCCGTACACGCGCTTGCCGTCGATTTCCTTGACGTCTTCGGTGAAGAATTGGGCGATGTCCTCGTAGGCCGACCAGTTCACCGGCACGCCCAGTTCATAGCCGTACTTTTCCTTGAACTTGGCTTTCAGCTCAGGCCGCTCGAACCAGTCGGCACGGAACCAGTAAAGGTTGGCGAACTGCTGGTCAGGTAGTTGGTAGACCTTGCCATCCGGCGCGGTGGTGAAGGAAATGCCGATGAAGTCTTTCAAGTCCAGCGTCGGCGAGGTGTAGGCCTTGCCCTCGTTGGCCATCAGGTCGGTGATCGACTCCACCTTGCCGTAACGAAAGTGCGTGCCGATCAGGTCCGAATCGTTGACCCAGCCGTCATAGATGTTCTTGTCCGACTGCATCTGCGTCTGCAGCTTCTCCACCACGTCGCCTTCCTGCAGCAGGTCGTGGGTCAGCTGGATGCCGGTGATCTCGCTGAATGCCTTGGCCAGCACCTTGGACTCGTATTCATGGGTGGTGATGGTTTCCGACACCACGTTGATCTTCATCCCACGAAACGGTTCGGCGGCCTTGATGAACCACTTGAGTTCGGCCAACTGCTGCTCAGGGGTCAGGGTCGACGGTTTGAACTCACTGCCGATCCACTTGTTCGCCGCGTCTTCGTACTGGTCGGCCCACGCCATCCCGTGCACGCTGGCCAGTACCAGCAACGCGGCCAGGGTCAAATGTCGCCGTTTATGATTGTTGTGGAACATTGTGATCTCCCGATTGAGTTATTCCCGGAGCCGTCGCTCAGCCCCAGCGCAACACCACCACGAGCCAGCCCAGCGACAGCAGCGAGGCCACCCACAAAGGCCAGTCGCTGACCCCGACTACCAGCAAGTGCAGGTAGGCGCTGACCAGCAGGCCGATGAACAACCGGTCGCCACGGCTGGTGACGATCGGCAGGAAGCCGCGCCGCTCCACGCAGGGGCGACGCAGTTCAAGCAGGGTCATGCACAACAGCAGCACGCCGACGGCCGCGAAGAACAGCGCCGTGGGCAAGGTCCAGGCCATCCATTCCATGTGCTCCCCTCCTCACACTCGGCCGAGGGCAAAGCCCTTGGCGACATGGTTGCGGACAAACCAGATCACCAACATGCCGGGCAGGATGGTCAACACCCCAGCCGCCGCCAGCACGCCCCAATCTATCCCCGAAGCGGACACGGTTCGGGTCATCACCGCCGCGATAGGTTTGGCGTTCACCGAAGTCAGGGTGCGCGCCAGCAGCAGTTCGACCCAGGAAAACATGAAGCAGAAAAACGCCGTCACACCGATGCCGGAGCCGATCAGCGGGATGAAGATCTTCACGAAGAAGCGCGGGAAGCTGTACCCGTCGATGTAGGCCGTTTCGTCGATCTCTTTCGGCACCCCCGACATGAAGCCTTCAAGAATCCACACCGCCAGCGGCACGTTGAACAGGCAGTGGGCCAGCGCCACGGCAATGTGCGTGTCGAACAGGCCAATCGAGGAATACAGCTGGAAAAACGGCAGCAGGAACACCGCCGGCGGTGCCATGCGGTTGGTCAACAACCAGAAAAACAGATGACGGTCGCCGAGGAAGCGATAGCGCGAGAAGGCATAGGCCGCCGGCAACGCCACCGCCAACGAAATGATTGTGTTCAGGCACACGTAGTACAGCGAGTTGATATAGCCGCTGTACCAGCTCGCATCGGTAAAGATCACCCGGTAGTTGTCCAGCGTGAATGCCTGCGGCCACAGGGTCAGGCCGCCAAGGATTTCGGTGTTGCTCTTGAACGACATGTTCAGCAGCCAGTAGATCGGCACCAGCAGGAAGAAGAAGTACAGCAACAGTGGCACTGCTTTGCGCGCGCTCATGGCCTAGTCCTTGTCGGCGTGCGTCATGGCGGTATAGAACAGCCACGACACCAGCAGGATGATCAGGAAGTACACCAGCGAAAACGCCGCGGCCGGCCCCAGGTCAAACTGCCCTACCGCCATGCGCGTGAGGGTCTGGCTGAGGAAGGTGGTGGCGTTGCCAGGCCCACCACCGGTCAGCACGAACGGCTCGGTGTAGATCATGAAGCTGTCCATGAAACGCAGCATCACTGCAATCAGCAGCACGTTCTTCAGCTTTGGCAGCTGGATATGGCGGAACACTGCCCAGGCCGAAGCTCGGTCGATGCGGGCAGCCTGGTAATAGACATCCGGGATGGCGCGCAGGCCCGAATAGCACAGCAGCGCCACCAGCGACGTCCAGTGCCAGACGTCCATCACCAACACCGTGAGCCAGGCGTCGAACGGGTCGCCGGCATAGTTATAGTTGACCCCAAGCTTGGCCAGCGTGGCACCGAGCAGGCCGATGTCGGCGCGGCCGAAGATCTGCCAGATGGTGCCGACCACGTTCCAGGGAATGAGCAGCGGAATAGCCATCACGATCAGGCAGACCGAGGCCATGCGCCCCTTGGTCGGCATCGTCAGGGCGATGGCGATGCCCAGTGGGATTTCGATCAACAACACGCAGCCGGAATAGATGAATTGGCGCAGCAAGGCATCGTGCAAGGCCGGGTCGCGTAGCACCTGGCGGTACCAGTCGGCGCCGACGAAATAGCGGTTGGACTGGTCGAAGATGTCCTGCACCGAATAGTTGACAACGGTCATCATCGGTACCACGGCGCTGAACGCCACCAGCACGAACACCGGCAGTACCAGCCACCATGCCTTGTTGTTGCGCACCTTGTTCATGGCCCGGCCTCCAGCAGTACATCGTCGACATACAGCATCAGCCACTGGCTCGGCAGGGTGACCCAGGCCTGCCCCGCCGGCAGCGGGCGATCCTCGCCCAGGCGCGCCTTGAGCGTGGCGCTGCCGAGCTGGAAGGTGACGATGCGGTAGGTGCCCAGGTCTTCGATATCCAGCACCTGCACGGCAAACGCGTTGCCGAGCGGGCTGTCCCAAAGCTGCACGAACTCCGGCCGGATGCCCATTTGCAGGCGCCCGCCGGCGGTTGCCGCCAAGCGTTCGCGCAGGCCCTCGGGCAGCGCTAGGTGCAAGCCGTCAAAGCTGACGCCATCGGCTTCGGCACGCACGTCGATGAAGTTCATGCCGGGGCTGCCAATGAAGTAGCCGACAAAGGTGTGCCGCGGGCGCTCGAACAACTCGCGCGGGGTGCCGAACTGGACGATGCGACCGCCGTGCATCACTGCGATCTTGTCAGCAAAGGTCGAAGCCTCCAACTGGTCGTGGGTGACGTAGATCATGGTGATGTTGAACTGCTCATGGATCTGCTTGAGCTTGCGCCGTAGCTTCCACTTCAGGTGCGGGTCGATCACCGTCAACGGCTCGTCGAAGAGGATCGCCGAGACGTCATCGCGCACCAGGCCACGGCCCATCGAAACCTTCTGCTTCTCGTCGGCGCTGAGGTTGCGCGCCTTCTTTTTCAACACAGCGGACAGGTCGAGCACCTCGGCGATCTCTTCGACCCGGGCACGCACCCTGCCCTCGTCCACGCCCTGGTTTCGCAGGGGAAAGGCCAGGTTGTCGAACACCGTCATGGTGTCGTACACCACCGGAAACTGAAACACCTGGGCGATGTTGCGCGCCTGTGGCGATAGCGCGTTCACGGGCTTGCCGTCGAACAGCACATCGCCATGGGAGGGGGTAAGCAGCCCCGAAATGATGTTGAGCAAGGTCGACTTGCCGCACCCCGAAGGCCCGAGCAAGGCATAGGCGCCGCCTTGCTCCCACACGTGCTCCAGCGCGTGCAGGGCGTAGTCCGCCTCCGAGGCCGGTTGACGGCTGTAACTGTGCGCCAGCTGGCGCAGGCGGATCTCGGCCATCAGCGACTCCTCGCCTGACGCACGCCTGGAGCCTGCACCAAGGCTCCGGCAGCGTCGAAGACAAACAGCTTGTGCGTGGGGATGAACACGCGGATCGGGGTGTCCACCTGGTACTCGTGCACACCCGGCAGGTGCAGGGTCATCCGCCAGTGTTCATTGCGCACGTGGAGGAAGGTTTCCGAGCCACTGATCTCTGCCAGCTCCACCAGCACCGCCAGCTCCAGGTCATCATCATGGGTCGGCACCAAGGTGATGTGGCTGGGCCGCACGCCAAAGCGGTAGTCGCCATCGCCCAGGCGCTGCAGGTCGGCATTGCGGGCAAAGTGCACCGCCTGCGCCAGGCTCACCTCGTTGCCGGCGATGCACCCAGGCACCAGATTGATCGGCGGCTCGGAAAACAGCTCGGCGGCCAGCACGCTGCTGGGTTGCTGATAGACCGCAGCGGTCGGGCCGCTCTGCACGATGCGCCCCTCATGTAGGATCGTCGTGGTGCCGCCCAGCGCCAGCGCTTCGTTGGGTTCGGTGGTGGCGTACACGGCAATGCAATTACGCGCCGCAAACAATGCCCGCAGCTCCTGGCGCAGGCCTTCACGCAGCTTGTAATCGAGGTTGACCAAGGGCTCATCGAACAGGATCAGCGAGGCGTCCTTGACCAGCGCCCGGGCCATCGCCGTGCGTTGCTGCTGGCCGCCGGACAGTTCCAGCGGCAACCGCTGCAGGTAGGCTTCGATGCGCAGCATCTCGGCGGTTTCCTGCACCCGCCGACGAATTTCCGATTCGGCCAGGCGCGCCTGGCGCAGGGGCGAGGCGATGTTTTCGTACACGCTCAAGGTCGGGTAGTTGATGAACTGCTGATACACCATCGATACGTTACGCAGGCGCACCGGCACCCCGGTGACATCGTTGCCGTCCAGCAACACACGGCCCAAGTCTGGGCGATCGAGCCCGGCCATCAGGCGCATCAGGCTGGTCTTGCCGGCCAGGGTACGGCCGAGCAATACGTTGAACGAACCCGGCTCGAAACGCAGGGACGCATCGACGATGCAGGCCTGGTTATCGACACTGCGGCTGACCTGCTCCAGCACCAAGGACATGGCGTGGCCTTTTTAGGATTGTTGTCCGCTGGGCAGAGCGAGTTTCGTGCCAGCCCGGCCTGAACGCTCTGCCGCGCGCCCTCACCGCACAACGTCGGCCATGGCCTGTTCACAGCTGAACACATTCGCTGGACAACTGAACACGCCAAGGTTTGACAATGAACAACGGTGGACGACACTGAACAGCGGTCGGCTGATAACAACAATCACACAGGACAGGCCCATGGCCGCATCCGCTTCGCCGCATGCCCAACTGATCCAGGCATCCTGGGCGCGTTGTCGCGACCACGGCCTGCAGCCGCAAAGCCCACCCGATTTCGATTGCCTGCCGCCGGCCGAACTGAGCGCCCTGCTGGAGCGCCGCCAGGCCCTGCTGCGCCTGACGCGCGATGAGGTGCTGCCGCAGTACGCACACCTGCTAGGCAACGCCAGCTACCTGGTGATGCTGGCCGACGCCGGTGGCTGCCTGCTCGACAGCTGGGGTTCGCGGCGCTTCGTCGACCCGCGCCAGCGCCATGGCTTCAATGCCGGCGCGCACTGGCACGAGCGCGGCGTGGGCACCAACGCACTCGGCACGGCGCTGGTCTGCGCCGAGGCGATTCATGTGCGCCAGGATGAACACTACCTGCGCCAGAACCGCTACCTGTGCAGCGCTGCGGCGCCGGTGTTCGATGGCGAACGGCAACTGGTCGGCGCGCTCGATGTGGCCAGCGACGGGTACTTGCCTGCCAGCCAGACGCTCGGCCTGGTACGGATGATGGGCCAGAGCCTGGAGAACCGCTTGATACTCGCGCAGCATGCCGACCACCACGCCCAGCTGCTGTTCAACAGCGCCTCCGATAACCTCGACAGCCCCTGGGCGGGCTTGCTGGTGTTCGATGAGCGCGGCCAGGTCATTGCGGCTAATCACCGGGCCGACAGCCTGCTCGGCGACAACCCGCTGCGGCAAAACCTCGAGCAACTGTTCCAGGTCCCGTTGCAGCAGTTGCTAGCCCAGCCGCCGCAACAGCCCTTCGCCTTGCAGGCCGCCGGGCGCCACCGCTTCCACTGCCAGTGGCAAGCGCCGCGCCACAGCCCCAAGCGCCCGGCCCCTAGCCCTGTCGACCCACGCCTGGACAACGCCTTGGCCCAGGCCAGCCTGTTACTGGAAAAAGACATCCCGGTGTTGATCCAGGGCGAAACCGGGGTTGGCAAGGAAGTCTTCGTCGAGGCCCTGCACCGCGCCAGCCGCCGCGCCGGGCAGCCGCTGATTGCAGTCAACTGCGCGGCGATCCCCGCCGAGCTGGTCGAGTCGGAGCTGTTCGGCTATGACAAAGGGGCCTTTACCGGCGCCCACCACAAGGGCAACCCCGGGCTGATCCGCAAGGCCGACCACGGCATCTTGTTTCTCGACGAAATCGGCGACATGCCGCTGCCGACCCAAGCCCGGCTGCTGCGCGTGTTGCAATCGCGCAGCATCCAGCCATTGGGCAGCGGTGAGCCAGTGACTGTGGACATCCGCGTGGTTTCGGCCAGCAACCGCGACCTGGCCGAAGCCGTGCGCAACGGGCAGTTTCGCGAGGACCTCTACTACCGCGTGGCCGGGTTGACCCTGGTGTTGCCCGCCTTGCGCGAGCGCAGTGATCGGCGCGCGCTGATCGAGCAGGTGCACGCCCGGCACCTCGCCCCCGGGCAACCCCAGCAACTGCCACCGCACATACTCGACCTGCTGGTGCACCACCCCTGGCCAGGTAACCTGCGCCAGCTCAACAGCGTAGTGCAGGTGGCGCTGGCCCTCGCTGGCAGCCAATCCATCGACACCGAACACTTTTCAGCGTGTTTCCTTGCCCAGGCGGGCACACCTGCCCCATGCCCGCCGCCCGCCATGGCGCACACCCCAGCCACGGACCTGGCCAACCTGCTGCACAGCTGCGGCGGCAATATCTCATCGCTGGCACGCCTGCTCGGCATCAGCCGCACCACCCTGTACAAACGCTTACGTGAACAGGGGCTCGAACCCGCCCACCTGCAGGGTGGGCGTTGAAGGTGCTATCAGCATACTGAAGCCGGGCTAATGCGGGTCATTACCCTCGCTGCTCCAACCTGTCAGGAGCAGCCCATGAGCCATTTGCACCCCCATCACGTAGCCCTGATTCAACAGCGCCTGCCCGACTGGCTTCGCCAGACTTCCCCGCATCAGCGCGAGGCCCTGAAAACCCACCTGCTGCACAGCCACCGCGCCACACGTGCACTGCAGAAGGCCCTTGCCCCGCTGCAATCGGTAGAGGCGTTCTGCCGACCGTTGTTGAAGGACGCGCTCGCTCACTGGTACCCCGGCGTGTCGCTGCCTCCACTCGATACCACCGTGTTGACCGAGCGCACCACAGGCCATCTGCGCAGTCGGTCCTGGCTGGAAGCTGCCCTGCAGAATCTGCAAGCGGACACGCCGGTACGCCTCTATGCCAACCAGGATGCGCCTGAAATGGAACACCTCGACACCGTGCGATTCGTGAAAGGCGTACGGCGCCTCGACCTTGGCCAGCGCTACCTGGACCACCTGCGCGAGCACGTCGACACCGCTGATTTTCGCACGTTACTGCGCGAGCAGGACCGCGCGGCCTTCGCGGCCGAGTTGTTATCAGCGCGGCTGCAAGGGCACATCGACAGCCGCGGCGACGCCTTGGGCGAGGCCGCGCTTGCCGGCGCGCGCGAGGTACAGACGCTCAGTGGGGCGAGGCGCCTGCAATGTGGCTACCTGAGCCTGCTCGGTTTCCCGCTGAGTGGCGCGCTGCTGCTGCGACTCGAGCCGCACGGGCAGACCGAGCCGTGCCTGCTTTACCTGCCTGGCGACACCCAAGGCGCCCTGCACCAGTACACCTCCTTGCAAGCCGTCGGCGCAGCCCTCACGAAGCGGCTATGGGAAGAGCCTTTTCGTGTGTATTTCAAACGCTTTGTCAGCCACGCGCAGCAACCCGCCTTCGCCGCGCGGCTACGGCACACACTTTACCCGCGCTACCCCTACGCAGCGCTGTACCCGACCCCGCCTACACTGGAGAAAGGCGCGTCATTCAACTGGATCAACCGGCTGTTCCCCTCGCCCCACGACCTGTGGCAGGAAACCCTGGACAAGAACGCCCGCCTGCCACTGGACTTCACCCCGTGGCCCGGCGAATGCTTCAGTGCCAGGGCCCGCAACCAAGTGCAGACCACCTTGGCAGATGCCGTGACACTGGCCGTGCCCACGGCGCAGTTCGACGCGACGGCGCAAACTGCCCGGCTGCTCGGTTGGCTGGGTGTGGGGCTGACGGTGCTGAATGTGGCCAGCTTCTTCGTGCCTGCCTTGGGCGAGGTGATGCTGGTGGTCGGCGGGGCGCAAATCGTGGGTGAGTTCCTCGAAGGCGTCCATGCACTGAACGAAGGCGAAACCGAGGCCGCCATCAGCCATCTGTTCGGTGTGCTCAACAGCCTGCTGCAGGTTGCGGCACTGGGTGCCGTGCACAGTGCGGTCCAGCTGGCAGGCCCCCTGGAAAACTGGACACGCCTCCCCAGTAGAACAGGCCAGCGCCTGTGGCATGGCGACCTGCGCCCCTTCACCCGCGAAGCGCCCTGGCCGCCAGGCACACCTGGGGCAAATGGCTTGCACCACTGGCAGGGCCAACCGTGGATCAACCTTGAGGGCAAGGCCATGCCGCTGGAAAAAGCCCCCGACGGTCGCTGGCAGCTGGCGCACGCCAAGGGCCATCAACGCACCCCTCGCCTGCTCGGCAATGGCCAGGTGCCGTGGTTGCTGGAGCACGAACAGCCCTTGGCGTGGGACGCGGCCAAACTGCTGCGGCGCATCGCCAACAGCGGCCCGGCGGTGAGTGATGAAACCCTGCTGCGCGCCCTGCGCTGCAGTGGTTTCAGCGAAGCGGCCGTGCGCCGCGTGGTGGCCGATCAGGAAGCCGCCCCCGCCCTGTTGCTCGACTGTTTGCAAGCACTGGGCGCCATCGATACCCCCACGGCGGCCAGCACTGACGCCGCCACCTTGCTGCTTGGTCGGGACTTCCCGTCCCTTAGCCGCAGAGCCAAGGCCGAGATCCTTGCCAACACCCGTACCAAGGACCTGGCCCTTGGCCAACGAAGGGGCCGATTGCCACTCTCGGTAGCCGAAACAGCCCGCGCCTACCAGCAAGAAGCCCGCCTCGACCGTGCGCTGCTGCGCTTTTATCAGGACAGCGGCCCGGTGCAGGACCGTGATGCCCTCGCCCTGGGTTTCCTGCAACGGCTACCGGGTTGGACGGGCGAGGTGCACCTCGAATTGCGAGAGGGCAACCTGCAAGGCCCGCGACTGCAGGGCACTGATGCCCAGGGACGACCCAGCAAAACCGTGGTGCGCGATGATCGGGGCTACCAACCCTACGACGAACACGGCCAACCACTGGCCGGCCACACGACGCTCTACCAGGCCATTCTCAACGCCCTGCCTGACAGCGAACGCATCGCCCTGGGCTTGCAGATACATGACCCTCTGCCCTTGCGTGACGCCCTGTTCGAACAGGCCGCCGGCAACCGCACGTACGCCGCCACCCCATTAGGTATGGCGCCTGTGCGCACACTCTATCGGCGGCCAACGCGGCTCGCGCCGGGCGGCCGTGTCGGCTACCCCCTCAGCGGCCGTGGCCGGGGCTGGTTGAATGACGACGCGCTGTTCGACACCCTGTACCCCAGCCGCCACCCCGGTGACCGTGAGTGGCTGCGCCAGCGCTTGCGCCTGGAGGCCGGTGAAAGCCCAGGCGCCTTTACCCGGCTGCTCGAACAGTTGCGCGAAGAGTACCAGCGCCTGAACACCACACTGGATGGCTGGGTAAATGACACAGAAGGCCTGGCGGTGGACACCCTCGAACAGCGCACCGCCGCGCGTACAGAAGCCGCACGGCGCATACGCCAGGCCTGGCGCAGGGAGGGCGTGGAGGCCGATCAGCTGGACCTGGTGCTGGAAGCCCAGGACCTGGGCGCCTTGCCGACCTTACCCACGCGCCTGGAGCACGTCCAGTGGCTGACGGTCGTCGACTCACCCCATGGCGAAGCGATCAACCTCGATGGCTTCCTGCAGGCCTTCCCTGGCGTGCGTAACCTGGACCTGGCCAGCAACAGGCTGCGTTTGCTGCCCGGCGCCCTGGCCCAGATGACCGAACTGGAAACCCTGGACCTGCAGTGCAACGTCGTGGCTTTGCAGGAGGCACACAATATCGATCTACTGACGCGCCTGCCCCGCCTGCAGCGGCTCAACCTCTCTGGCGGCCTGGAGAGCCTGCCGGTCGCCGCTCTGCAGCGGCTCGGCCAGTTGCAGCACCTGTACGCGCTGAGGGCCGACTTGAACAGGCTCGCACTGCAAACCGAACACTTCGAGGCGCTGCAAGGCTGGCCCGCGCTGACCGAATTGAGCCTGGGCTCGTGCGAGATCACCCTCACCGCAGAAAGCCGCGCGGCGCTGGGCCGCCTCAACCAGCTGCACTCGCTGCGCCTTGGGGAAAACCCACTGCAGTTGACACCCGACGTGACCGGCTGGCAGCACCTGCAAACCCTCGACCTCGACCGCGCCGATATCACCCAATGGCCCGAAGGCCTGCCAGGCTTGATGAATCAACGCCCGCTCGCGCTGCGCTCGCTCGATCTCAGTGGCAACCGGTTGGTCGATGCACCCGAATTGCACGACACGGCGTTCGCTGAAGCGATACGCAACGGGGATGAAGGCACCTATTACGACTTCGACGACAACCCTTTCAGTGAGCAAGCCCAGCGCAGCCTGTTCGGCGCAGGGCTGACGGCCATCCCAGACATGGATGCCCTGGAGGGCGAGGCCTGGGTGATCGAATTGCCCCCCGAGCTTGAGGCACACCGCGAGGCCAATGCCGAGGACGCTGAATGGGCGCCCGTGTACCGCCTGGCCGAACGCATGGCGCAAACGCCGGAGTACCTGGCTAACCCGGTGCGCACACGTGAGCGCATCGTGCATGTACTGCGCACGCTCACCCACGAAGATGTCGGTGACGCGGGGTGGGGCCTCGCCGAACTGCGTGAGCAAGTACTCACCGAGATCAACGACGCAGCCGAGGCCTGCGTGGACCAGGCCAGCCTGCTGTTCCAGCGGGTCGAAACGCAGGTATCGGTATGGCGTAGCGTGGCTGCCGCGCACCCCGGCGCCACCGACGAAGCGGTCGCTGTGTCCGTCGCCACTGGCCTGGCCCGCCAGGGCCGCCTGGATGAACGCATAGGCGCCCTGTACAACGCTCGCCGGGCACGCCGGCAGGCCTTGAGCGATGCGCAAAACGACAGCGAACGCCAGGCCGCACCGGCCCTGGTGGCGGAAGACGACTTGAGCGATGCGCACCTGAGCGACCCCCAAACACCGCCCGACGAAATTGAAATCGCCCTGGTTGCTCGCATCGCCCTGCGCGAACGCCTGGGCCTGCCCGAGCAACCTGGGCAGATCGCCTTCGGCTACCTGGCGCAACTGAGCGAGGCCACACTGCAACGCCTGGCCCTGGCAGTCGAAACTGAGGCGGATGCTGCCTTCCTGGCACACTGGGCGAGCGAGCAACGCTTCTGGCGCGCCTGGGTTCGGCGGCTACGGCCTGAGCCATTCGAAACGCTCGCACGTGACTGGGAGGCCGCCTCGGAGTACTACACCGAGTTGAGTGAACCCACCACCGCGCCGGGTGCCTACCGCGGCCCCACTGTTCCGTTGGCGTTTATCACCGCGCTGGAGCGCGAGACCCACACCGTACCGGGGCTGACATGGCGGGTGGAGGGCACCTTGCAGCGCATCGACCTGGTGTCGGGGCGCTACAGTGGCGAAGATGAGCTTTACGCGCTGGCTGGCCGCCTGCTGCTCAGCACCCGCCAGCAGGCGCGAGACCAGCTCTACCGGCAGTTGACCCAGGCTCTGTTCCAGGCCGGCTGACGTACAGCGGGTGGCAGGCCCCATGCAGGGCGTGTCGCCCGCAGCCGATTCGGCTGCAAGCGCTTGGACTTCAGCCTTTAATGCTGCGCCATTGCTCAGGCTGCCGATACCCCTGCGCCCAGGCCAGCACTTCACTCGCGGGCATCGGCCTGGCGATGAAATACCCCTGCGCCAGCTCGCAACCCAGTGCCATCAGCACCCGCCCATGCTCGACACTCTCCAGGCCTTCGGCAACCACCTCGCGGCCAAACGCACGCGCCAGCCCGATCACCGCCCCGGTCAGGGCCAGGTCATCTTGGTCATGGAGAATGTCGCGCACGAACGATTTGTCAATCTTGATGGTCTGGGTCGGCAAGCGCTTGAGGTAGCTCAGCGACGAATAGCCGGTGCCGAAATCGTCCAGCGAAAAGCGCACGCCCAAGGCCCGGCAAGCATCCAGGCAACGGCTGACATGCTGCAGGTTGTCGATGGCCACCGACTCGACGATTTCCAGGTCCAGCCGGGCCGGGTCAACCCCGGGGTGCTCCGCCAGCAACTGTTCCAGGCGTTCGACGAAATCACTGCGCTGCAAATGCCGCGCAGCAATGTTGACACTCACCGACCACGGCTGCCCCTGCCCTTGCCAGGCCTGCAACTGGCTCAGCGCCTGGTGGATCACCCATTCGCCAATTTCGATGATCAGGTCGGTCTGTTCCACCAACGGCAGGAACTCGCCCGGCGGCACCAGGCCACGACCCGGCCGTTGCCAGCGCAGCAACGCCTCGAAACCCAGCACCTCGCCGCTGCGCAGGTTGACCTTGGGCTGGTAATACAGGCACAGCTCGCGATTGCGCAGTGCCCGACGCACCCGTGTCACGGTCTGGTGGGTGGCCTTGAGTTCCTGCTCCTGGGACACATCGAACAGGTGGTAACGGTTGCGCCCACGCTGCTTGGCCACATACATGGCCTGGTCGGCGTGACGCACCAGGGTATCGGCGTCCTCATCGTCGAGCGGGTACAGCGTGACGCCGATACTGGCGCTCAACGAGAGGGTGTGCTCGCGCACCACATAGGTGGCCGCCAGCGCCCGCAGCACCCGGCACAGGGCCGCATGCAACTGGCGGTCGTCGCTGACATTGCGCAGGATCAGCACAAACTCGTCACCCGACAACCGGGCCACGGCATCCCCCCCGCGCAAGATGCCCTTCAAGCGCTGCGCCACTTCGACCAGCAACAGGTCGCCAGTGGCATGCCCGTAGCCATCGTTGACCGCCTTGAAGCCATCCAGGTCGAGCATGCACACCGCCAGCGGGATGTCTTCACGGCGCGAGAACGCCAGTGCCTGATTGAGCAGGTCGGACAGGTAGGCGCGGTTGGGCAGCCCGGTCAGCACATCGTGCCCCACCCGCCATTGCAAGGTGTGCAGCAATTGGCGCTTCTCGGTGACGTCGAAGCGGATCGACACATACTTGCGCACCTTGCCGGTCAGCGGGTCGACCAGCGGCACCATGGTGCTGTCGACCCAGTACAACGAACCGTCCTTGGCGCGGTTGCAGATCTCGCCCTTCCACACCTTGCCCGCCGTTAGCGCCCGCCACATGCCGAGGAAGAATTCCGGCTCGTGCAGGCCGGAATTCAGAATGCGATGGTTGGCGCCCAGCAGTTCGTCGCGGCTGTAACCGGAGATGCTGCAGAACTGCTGGTTGACGTAAGTGATGCAGCCACGCAGGTCGGTTTCGGAAAAGATCGCGGCCGCGTCCACGGCCGCGCGATAGTTATCGTCCATAAGCATCCTGCCCTAACGGTTGAAGCGCTCCACGAGGGCGCGCAATCCGGCGCACACCTCCTCCAGCTCGGCACCGCGCGAGGCGGCCGCGTTGGCGCTATGGGCGCTGTGCTGGGCAATGCCCGCCACACCGTTGATCTGCCGCGACACCTCTTCAGCCACGGCAGACTGCTGCTGCGAGGCTGTGGCCATCTGCTGGCTCATGCCGCTGATGCGTTGCACCGCTTCACGAATACCGTGCAGCGCCTGTTGGGCCTCCTGCACCTGGGCAACGCCCTGCTCGGCGCCCTGAATGCCTTGGCTGGCAATGGCCACGGCTTCTTCGGCACCGCTGCGCAGGCCATCGATAATGGCCTGGATATGCAACGTCGACTGCCGGGTCTTGTCGGCCAACGCCCGCACCTCGTCGGCCACCACGGCAAAGCCACGGCCCTGCTCACCGGCACGGGCGGCCTCGATAGCGGCATTGAGGGCCAGCAGGTTGGTTTGCTCGGCAATGCCCCGGATCATCCCCGCCGCCTCGGCGATGGCACCGGTCTGACCAGCCAGGTGAGTGACCGCCTGGTTGATCTGGTCCACGGTACCGGCCAGGGCGCGGATCGCCGTGCCACTGGCATCGGCCACGCGGCTGCCCTGCTCGGCCAGCAGGTGCGCGGTATGCGCCTCGGCGGCAGTGAGCTGCACATGGTTGACCACTTCGCCGATCGAGGCGGTCATCTCGGTCATCGCGGTTGCGCTCAAGTCGGTTTCGGCGCGCTGCTCCAGCAGGGCTGTTTCGGTACCGCGCGACAGACGCCCGGCATCGTGCGCGGCCACCGCCATCTGCGTGGCCAGGTCGCTGAGCCGGGTCAACGCGGTTTTCAGGCGCGCCTCTTCACCGATCAAAATCAGCTGCAGTTGCCCGGCAGCGCCCGGCAGGTCGCTGTAGGTCAGCGCAGCGGTGGGGTCGGCGAAGGTGCCTTCGGCGCCCTGGATAACCCGCCGCAACTGGCGGCCCAGGTCGTTGCGCATCCACAGGCCATAGGCCGCGAACAACGCAAGGGTTAGGCCCTGCCCTGGCCAGCCTGGCCAGAGCTGGTTGGCGCCCACCGCCAACACCCCACCCAGCAGCGGCAAGGCCATGGCCTGCCCCAACAACGCCAGGCGGCGGCCATACGGCAGCGGCGCCTGGCCCTGGCGCAGTCGCGCATACAGGGCCTCGGCACGGCTGACTTGTTCGCGGGTCGGGCAGACCCGTACCGATTCGTAGCCGATCACCCGGCCGTCTTCCAGGATCGGCGTGACGTAGGCATTGACCCAGTAGAAGTCGCCATTGCGGCAGCGGTTCTTGACGATGCCCATCCAGCTTTTGCCGGCTTTGAGGTAGCGCCACATTAATGCGTACACCGCTGGCGGCATGTCGGGATGGCGCACCAGGTTGTGCGGGCTGCCGATCAGCTCGGCCTCGCTGTAACCGCTGATGGCGGCAAATTCCGGGTTGCAGTAGGTAATGTGGCTGGCGGTGTCGGTGGCGGAAATCAGCCGCTGACCCGAGGGGAAACGTTGCTCGACCGGGGTTACCGGGAGATTGAGACGCACGATGAGACTCCATTCACTGACGAACCGGCACCCTGCCCATCGACGACCATCGGAACCGATACGCAGCGATCCGCTCCAATGTGCACATGCGCTTCCAGCCATACCGGCATGAGGCCGAATGACACTGGAAACTCGACGATGACTGTCCGGTCAAGCCGCGAATTCTACGAAATTCATCACATAAATCAAATAAAGGTGATCGATCATGGCGTTGCGCCATGCGGATAGATATCGTTAAGTTCTTGATTCTAAATGGGAATTAAGTGATGACGAGATCAGCTCTGGGTTTTGCCCTGCGCCGCTACCGCAAGCTGGCGGGTCTGACCCAGGCACAATTCGCCGAGCGAACCGGCTTCGACCCCAAGACCATCAGCCGTTTCGAGACCGGCGCCTATACCCCCAGCGTCGATGCGCTCATGGCCTTCGCAGGCGTACTGGGTGTCAAACCTAAGGACTTCTTCGCCGAACCGGACGACGAAGAGGAGCAGCGCGCCTACCTGTTCGGTGTCATCCACAACGCCCCGCCCAAAGATCTTGGCAAGCTGATTGCAGCAGTGGACCAGGCGTTGGCCAAGCCCTGACCTGATTCATCGGTTTACCTGGGGGCGCTGTTCAGCCCCGATAAATGGCATGCACCGAATTAGAGCCTGGCAGGGCCAATTGCCCCACAACTGGTCAGACCGGTAAGGCCAAAATCACTTGCAATGTAGGATTTTTCGCGCTTTTATGGCCTCGCGCTGAACAAACCGGTAAGACCACAATAATTAAGTCCTGCGCTCTTTGACCCTCGCGGCATCGAAGCAAGGACACCGACCAGAGATCACTCCCATGCTCAAATGGTGCTCGCGTTCGATCTTCCTGCAAGTCGTGCTGGGCCTTGCCCTCGGCATTGCCTGCGGCCTCAGCTTCCCCGAAGTCTCCCTGCAACTCAAACCCCTCGGTGACGGCTTTATCAAGCTGATCAAGATGCTCATCGGCTTGATCGTCTTCTGTGTGGTGGTCAGCGGTATCTCCGGTGCTGGCGACTTGAAAAAGGTTGGGCGGATCGGCCTGAAATCAGTCATCTACTTCGAAGTACTGACCACCATCGCCTTGGTGATCGGCCTGGTGTTCGCCTTCACCAGCGGCATTGGCAGCGGTGCCAACATCCACCTGGACCAGTTGTCCAGCGCCGACGCCAGCAGCCTGGCCGAGCGTGGCCAGCACATCCATGGTGCCACCGCCTTCTTCATGGACCTGATCCCGACGTCGGTGATCGGCGCCTTTGCTGACAACAACATCCTGCAGGTGCTGCTGTTCTCGGTGCTGTTCGGCAGTGCACTGAACCTGGTGGGTGACTCGGCGGCAGGTATTTCGCGGCTGATCAACGAACTTAGCCACGTGATCTTCCGCATCATGGGCATGATCGTGCGCCTGGCGCCCATTGGTGTGTTCGGCGCAATCGCCTTCACCACCAGCAAGTATGGCCTCGAGTCGCTGCAGCACCTGGGTGGCCTGGTGGCACTGTTCTACCTGACCTGCGCCGGCTTCGTGCTGATTGTCCTGGGTACCGTCATGCGCCTGTCGGGCCTGAAACTGCTGCCCCTGATCAAATACCTGCGTGAGGAGCTGACCATCGTCCTCGGCACCGCCTCTTCCGACGCCGTGCTGCCGCAGATCATGCGCAAGCTCGAACACCTGGGCATCGGTACCTCTACCGTCGGCCTGGTGATCCCGACTGGCTACTCGTTCAACCTCGACGGTTTCTCCATCTACCTGACGCTGGCCATCGTGTTCATCGCCAACGCCACCGGCACGCCACTGGAGATGACCGACCTGCTGACCATCCTGCTGGTCTCGCTGGTGACTTCCAAGGGTGCTCATGGCATCCCAGGCTCGGCGCTGGTGATCCTCGCCGCCACCCTGACCGCCGTGCCGGCCATCCCGGTGGTGGGCCTGGTGCTGGTGCTGGCAGTGGACTGGTTCATGGGTATCGGCCGGGCACTGACCAACCTGATCGGCAACTGCGTGGCCACCGTGGCCATCGCGCGCTGGGAGAAGGACATCGACCTGGAGCGCGCGCAGAACGTACTCGCTGGCAAACCAGGTTTTGCCCACACGCCCCGCAAGCAGCCCAACATCCATCAACAGGAATTCTGATCGAACACGGCCGGCGATGACGCCGGCCCTTCCAGGAGCGAACCGTGATCAGCTCATCGACCGTCGTCAACTCAGTGGTGGAAAAACTCCGCCAAGCCCTGGCCCGAGGCCAGTGGCGTTCCGGCGACATGCTGCCTGGCCAGCGCGAACTGGCCGAACAACTGGGCATCAGCCGCCCCAGCCTGCGCGAAGCCGTCACCGTGCTGGAAACCCTGGGCCTGGTGCGCGCGCTGCCCGGTAAAGGCGTGCTGGTGCTGGATGCCGATGCTGCCCTGCAGGAGCCTGGCATCGACACCAGCGCGTCGGCCAGCCTGGCCGATGTACTGGAGCTGCGCTACACCCTCGAGCCCTTCATCGTCGGCCTGGTCGCGCAATCGGCCAACAGCCACGACATCGGCCAATTGCGCCTGACGCTGATGGACATGCGCGAAGCGCTGGAGGCCGATGACAGCGAAGCCGGGGTCAAAGCCTACATCGCCTTGCATGAGGCGCTGTTCGCCCTGACCACCAACCCGATCTTCCAGAGCGTGGTGCAGCAGACCAGCAACGCCCTCAAGCAGAGCGCCGACATGCTGCGCAACTCGCCCGAGCACCTGGCCGCACGGCTGAAGGAAAACGATGCCGTGGTGCGCGCCATCCGCGAACGCAACAGCGCCGAGGCCAGCGCCCAGATGCGCCAGCACATCCTTGCCGAAGGCCAGCGCATGGGCATCCAACTGAACATCCCGGACGAACACCCCCGCCCTTGACCCAGGAGAGCGACCATGACCGCCTGCGCCCACGCCGCCCCCCGCCTGCCTGCCTTGCTCGCCGCCGGCGAAACTCGCCTGTCGGCCGACCAGATCTACCCACGGCTGTTCGACGCAATCCTTGAACAGCGCTTGCCGCCAGGTGCGCTGCTGCCCGAGCAGGCCTTGGGCCATGCCTTTGGTGTCAGCCGCACGGTGATACGCCGGGTGCTTGGCCGCCTGTCGGACCAACAGGTGGTGGTTCAGCGCCCCAGCCACACCGCGCACCTGGCCGCACCCGACCCAGACCAGGCGCGCCAGGTGCTCAGTGCCAGGCGCCTGGCCGAAACCACCTTGATCACCCTCGCCGCGCAACGCGCACGGCCGGCGCAGATCCGCCAGTTGCGCCTGCTGGTCGAGCGGGAGCGCCAACACCACGAAAACGGTGAGCGCTGCGCGGCCATCCGCCTGGGCGGCGAGTTTCACCTGAAGCTCGCGCAGGTCGCCGCCAACGCGCCGCTGGCGCGGTTTCTCAACGGCCTGGTGCCGATGACCTCGCTGATTATCGCCCGCTATGAGTCGCCCTGCTGCGACCACTGTGCCTGGGAAGAACATGCGGCGATCATCGATGCGGTCGAGGCAGGTGATGCCCCTGCAGCGCTGGCGTTGATGCACGAGCACCTGGACCGGCTGCAAGACAAGCTCGACCTGGGCTGAGTTTTTCGTCGTTGTAGGAGCGGCCTTTCGCGACGCAAGGCCGCTCCTACTGGCAGCCTTCTCTCTATACTCGAGAAACCACCCCAGCCTCTACCCAGGGAGGCGGCCGCGTGAGCTCGCGTACCCCCTTACTGCTACTGTGCCTGTTGCTGGCCCTCGGCGGCTGTGCGAGCAAGCGCCCGCCTGCCCCGCCACCGCCCGCCGTGCTCACCCCCGCTGCCTGGCAGCGCATCGACCAGGACCTGATCGAGGCCTCGGTCGGTGCCGCCGGGTCGGCCAACGACTACGCCCGCCGCTCGATGCGGGTGTGGAAGGAGCAGGTGCAGCAACGCACCGAGAGCGACTTCATCCCCTGGTTCACCGGCTACTGGACCCAACAATGGCTGACCCTCAAGGTCGCCTGGTACAAGCTCGACAGTGGCGAGGGCCGTGAGCCTGCAGAAAAACGCCTGGCGCTATACCTGCAGGAGCAGTACCACGAACGGGTGATTGAGCCCGTGGCCGAGCAGATCAACCCCGAGGGTATTCGCGACCGGGCCTGTGAACTGTACGTGCAACTGTTCGGCCAGCAACTGACTGGCATCATCGCCCGCTACAACGCACCTGCGGAGCAATTCAGCCAGCGCCTCAACCGGATACCCGCCATCGCCCTGGGCCCACCGGCTGCACGCAACGCCACCCTCTACCAACTGCTGCGGGCCAAGTCGCTGGACCAACAACCGGCCTGGCAAGCCATGCGCGAGCATTTGCACCAACAAGCCAGCAAAGGCCCGGGGCAGACCGACGTAGGCCTGTCGTCGGTGGCCACTCGCGCCAGCGAGAAGCTCGGCGCCACCCTGGCCCCACGCGGTATCGCCAGTGCCGTGGCTTCTGCGGTGGGCAAGGTGGCTGGGGCAATGATCTCGGTGGCGGCAACCGGGTACGGCATGATCACCCACGGCCGTGAACAACCGCAGATGGTCGAACAGTTGCGGGTGATCCTCAACGTGGCGCTGAACCAGGAATGGCAGGAGTTGATGGAGAACCGCCAGAGCGGGGCGATGGCGGGGGTGTATTACCTGTCGGGGCAGGTCGAGGACAGTTTGCTGGCCAGTGCGCCGCAGCCGGTGGAGCAGCCGGTAGAGCCGCAGGCGGAACAGCGGCAGGCGCCTTTGTTGATACGCCTGCCGCCTTAGGGTTGCTTGTGCGGGCCTCTTCGCAGCACAAGGCTGCTCAAGGGCGTTTCAGCAGCCCGTCAGGCAGTGGCCAACGCCGAGGTGGGCAAGCCGAAGAGCCTGTCGAATGCCCAGTTGTAGGCAAAGGTGTAGCACGGCACCAGGATGATGAACGCCAGGTCCACCAGAAACGCCTCGACCAGGCTCATGTCCAACCACCAGGCAATCAGCGGAATCAGGTACACCACCAACGTCAGTTGAAAACCGATGGCATGCGCCACGCGCCGGGCCACGCTGCGCCCGCGTTTGGCCTGGCGGGCCTCCCAGCGTTCGAACAGGGTGTTGTAAATCAGGTTCCAGAGCATCGCGATGGTGGTGATCATCACGGCCAGTGGCCCAGTGTGGGAAGCCTGGGTGTCTGACAAATACGCCAGCCCGAGGGTAGACATGCACAACCCGATCAGTTCATAGAAAGTCACATAGACCAGTTTGCGTTTGAGCCCCTGCACCTGTGTTTGCCTCCAAATTCAAAAAACGAGGGGGCGAGAATGCTTCAATCTTCTTGACAGTAAAAGTCAGCAGCTGTCAGATCAACTGACAGGAGGCTGCCATGAACTTTTCCAGCGACAATATTCAGCTATTTCTCGCCGTGCTCGACCGCGGGTCGTTCTCCGCTGCCGCACGCGCCCTGCACCGGGTGCCGTCGGCCGTGAGCATGGCCATCGGTAACCTTGAGGCAGAGCTTGGCTACAGCCTGTTCGAACGCGGCCCGCGCGAAGTGCGGGCGACGGCCCAGGCCTTGGCTCTGGAACCCCACGCCAGGTTGATCGCCGAACAACTCGGGCTGCTGCAGGTGCATGCCCTGGAGTTGTCCCAGGGGCTTGAGAGCAGCCTGACCATCGCGGTGGTCCCCGACGTCGACCATCGCCCGCTATTAAGCGCCATCGCCCAGCTCGGTGAGCGCTACCCGCTGCTGGACATCGCGCTGCTCAGCGCCCCCCAGGAAGAAGCCCTGCACTTGCTCGACAGTGGCCGCGCCGACCTCTGCGTGGCCTTCGCCGGCCTGCAGGTCGATGCCCGTCGCGGCTTCCAGTACATTGGCATGGAGTCGCTGGTGGCTACCCTGTCACCCACCCATCCGGCGCTGCTCGACGCACGCATTCACTACCTTGAAGACCTGATCAATGTGCGCCAGATCCTAGTGCGCAGCCGCGACCTGCCGCTGACCGACCCGCGCGCCCTGATCGGGGCCACGCACTGGTCCACCGACAGCTTCGACGTCGCCCTGCAGATGGTCGAGGCCGGCCTGGGCTGGGGTGACCTGCCGCTTTCGCGCATCGCACCGCTGTTGGCGGCCGGGCGGCTGGTGCGGCTGGATTTTCGCAATACCCGTAATGAACTGCAGTTGCCCGTGCACATCCTGTGGCGCAAGCAGCACCCGCTGCGCCAGGCAGCGCGGCTGTTGATCGAGCAGCTGTGTAAACGCTGAATGCCGTTCGTCGAAACGGCCTAAAGAAATTTCGCTAAGTGTTTCAATTTTTTACCCCTCAAGCCGATAGCCAGACGACAGGGCGCAGCGCGTCATGAGTGCGCTATGCCCTCCCCCCTGATTGGCTCAAGGTCTCGAAACATGAACCTGAAATTTCGCCACAAGATCCTGCTCAGCGCGTGCGGCGTCGTGGTCCTGGCTTTTGCCCTGTTCACCCTCTACAACGACTACCTGCAACGCAACACCATTCGCCAGAATATCGAGTCCTCGGTGCAGCAATCCGGCGCACTGACCGCCAGCAGCGTGCAGAACTGGATGAGCGGGCGCATCCTGGTACTGGAAAACCTGGCCCAGGACATCGGCCAGCAAGGCGCCGGTGATACCCTGAACGGCCTGGTCGAGCAGCCGTCCTATACGCGTAATTTCCTGTTCACCTACCTGGGCCAGGCCAACGGTGCATTCACCCAGCGCCCAGACGCGCAGATGCCCGCCGGTTACGACCCCCGCCAACGCCCGTGGTACAGCACCGCGGCAAGCGCCGGGCAGACGGTTTTGACCGCACCTTACCAAGGCGCCGTCGGCGGCTTGATGGTAACCATTGCCACCCCCGTGAAGGGCAAAAGCAACGGTGAACTGATCGGCGTGGTCGGTGGCGACGTGACCCTCGACACCTTGGTCGAGATCATCAACTCGGTCGATTTCGGCGGCATCGGCCATGCCTTCCTTGCCGACAGCAATGGCCAGGTAATCGTCAGCCCGGACAAAGACCAGGTGATGAAAAACCTCAAGGACATCTACCCTGGCAGTGGCCTGCGCGTCGCCTCGGGCATGCAGGATGTCACCCTCAATGGCCAGGACCGCCTGATCTCCTTTGCCCCGGTCAACGGCCTGCCGTCGGCCCAGTGGTACATCGGCCTGTCGATCGACAAGGACAAGGCCTACGCCGCCCTTAGCCAATTCCGTACCTCGGCGATCATCGCCATGCTCATCGCCGTGGCCGCCATCGCCGGCCTGCTGGGCTTGTTGATCCCGGTGCTGATGCAACCGCTGACCACCATGGGCCGTGCCATGCGCGACATCGCTGAAGGCGAAGGTGACCTCACCCGCCGCCTGGCCGTGCAGAACAAGGACGAATTCGGCGAACTGGCGATGTCGTTCAACCGGTTCGTTGAACGCATCCATGCCTCGATCAGTGAAGTGTCGTCGGCCACGCGGCTGGTGCATGACCTGTCGGAAAAGGTGGTCAACGCCTCCAACGCCTCGATCACCGGCTCCGAAGAACAGAGCATGCGCACCAACAGTGTGGCGGCAGCCATCAACGAGCTGGGCGCTGCTACCCAAGAGATCGCGCGCAACGCCGCCGACGCCTCGCAGCATGCCAGCGGCGCCAGCGAGCAGGCGCACGGTGGCCGCGAAGTGGTCGAGGAAGCGATCAGTGCCATGACCGCCCTGTCGCAGCGCATCAGCGAATCGTGCGCGCAGATTGAAACGCTCAACGCCAGCACCGACGAAATCGGCAAGATTCTCGATGTGATCAAAGGCATTTCCCAGCAGACCAACCTGCTGGCGCTCAACGCCGCCATCGAAGCCGCGCGTGCCGGTGAAGCCGGCCGTGGCTTCGCCGTGGTCGCCGACGAGGTGCGTAACCTGGCGCACCGCACCCAGGAGTCGGCCGAAGAGATCCATCGCATGATCACCAGCCTGCAGGTTGGCTCGCGCGAGGCGGTGCACACCATGAACACCAGCCAGGTTTCCAGCGAACAGACCGTGCAGGTGGCCAACCAGGCCGGTGTGCGTTTGGCCAGCGTGACCCAGCGCATAGGCGAGATCGATGGCATGAACCAGTCGGTGGCCACTGCCACTGAAGAGCAGACTGCCGTGGTCGAGAGCCTCAACCTGGATATCACCCAGATCAACGCCCTCAACCAGCAAGGCGTCGAGAACCTGAACGAGACACTGCTGCACTGCGATCAGCTGGCCCAACAGGCTGGCCGATTGAAGCAGTTGGTGGGCAGCTTCAGAATCTAACTGTCACGTTCGCCAGCAAGCCCTCTCCCCACGCCTGTGGGAGCGGGCCTGCCCGCGACTGCGTTGCGCTGCAACCCCGCTACACCACCACCGCTTTTACCGCCTTGCCTCGCCGCACCCAGGCCAGCAACACCGCCGCCATCAGCACAAACCCCAGGTAGCCAAACAGCGGATACACCTCGCCCACCAGGCTGATGAACCCCACTAGGCTACAGCCAAACGCCACCCCCCCGGTCACCACCGAGCCCCAGCGAAACGTCGCCGTGCCAGGCGGCAACAGCCGCGAAAGGAACGAGAACATAGTGCCCACCGCTGTGTTCACGATCATGCCGAAAATGATCAGGCACATCACCAGCCCCAACAGTGGCGACACCTCATTGGCAATCGACAGCATCGGCATCGGCAGATCGGCGACGCTGTCCAGGCGCGACAACAGCCCGGCGCTCATCACCAACATCAGGCCACCGAGCGCTGCACCGCCCAGCAACCCGCCCCACACCGCAGTCTTCTCGCCCTTGGCCGAGCCCCCCAGAATGGCCAGGATCGGCGCACCGGCAACGATGTTGTAGGACACATACAAGAACGCGCCCAACAGCCAATGACGGGTACCGGCCTGCTGCTGGCTCGCCAGGTGATCGAGGTCGGCAAAGCTCTGCTCGCGGGTAAACACTGCGTACAGTGCAATCGCCGACGCCACCAGGATCAACAACGGGGTGATCGCGCCGATGGCCAGGATCACCTTGCGCACATCCAGGCACACGATGCCCACCACCACGACCGTCATCAGCACGCTGCCGGTCAACGCCGGGATGCCGAACTGCTGCTCCAGCAGTGCGCCCCCACCGGCCAGCATGACCACGGTGACGGCGAACATGAAGAAGGTGATCAGCCAGTCGACGAACAGGCCCAGGTGACGGCCACAGATGGCCTGTATCACATCCTTGTGCGATGTGGCCCGCAGGCGGTTGCCCAAGCCCGCCAGGGCCATGCCGAGGAAGGTGAACAAGGCGGCGCTGACCAGCGCGCCGACCAGCCCCCACACCCCGAAATCGACAAAGAACAACAACAGTTCCCGCCCCGAAGCAAAGCCCGCCCCCACGATCACGCCAACAAAGGCGCCGGCGATTTTCAGCTGCTCTTGCATGTGAACCTCTGGTTTTATTGTTGTTGTGTGTCACTGCGGCAAAGAACCCTTGTAGAAGCAGCCTTGTGCTGCGAAGAGGCCAGCAGCACCACAGCAATGCCATGGGCAATCCGGGCCCTTACGCAGCACATGGCTGCGCCTACAATTTCCTGCTGGATCAGTGAACGGTTACGCTTGGCCGATAAACGCCTGCACCTCGATCTCCACATCCACCCCCAGCGCCAACGCCGAGGCCACCGTTGAACGAACGGGCAAGGCGGCGCCAAAGAATTCCTTGTAAACCTCGTTGAAGCCGGCGAAGTGGCTCATGTCCGACAGCCACACCGTGGCTTTCACCACCTGGTCGAAGCGTGCCCCGCACGCCTCCAGGCTCTCGGCGATGCGTTCGCAGGCCGCTCGGGTCTGGGTCTGGATGTCACCCCGTACCACTTCGCCGCCGGCACTCATCGGCACTTGGCCAGACAGAAACAGAAAGCCGCCGGCTTTTACCCCACGGGAAAACGGAAATGGCAGGCTGCTGGGAAAACGCTGGATATCATTGCTCATGGAAAGCTCCTTTCACGGTTGCTGGAAACGTGCCGGGGACAGGCGTTCAGGCGCCACCCCCTGGCTGACAAGGCTAGGGCACAGCGGCTGGCCGAGCAGCAGGTCAGCTGCCAGGCGCGAAGCACCTGCGGCCGACTGGATGCCATAGCCACCTTGCGCCGCCAGCCAGAAAAACGCAGGCATGCGCGAATCGAAACCAATCACCAGGTCGCCATCGGCAACAAACGAACGCAAACCGGCCCAACTGTGGCTTGGGCGGCGGATAGTCAGCGTGGTCATGGCTTCGATGTTGTAGATGCCCAACGCCACATCAAGCTCTTCGGGCGCGGCGTCCTGGGGTTCGACCGGGTCGGCGTTGGCGGGCGAGCCGAGCAGTTGCCCGGCGTCGGGCTTGAAATAAAAGCTCTCGTCAACGCCAATCACCGCCGGCCAGCGGGCGAAGTCCTGCTCGGCGGGGCCGGGGAAAGTAAACGCGCTGCGGCGGCACGGCTGCAGGCCGATGGGGGCCACGCCGCATTGCTCGGCGACGCGGTCGGCCCAGGCACCTGCCGCATTGACCAGTTGATGAGCCTGGACACAGCTGCCATCGCTCAATTCCACCTGCCACACGCCATCGAGCAAGCGGGCTTGGGCCAACTCCGCATTGCAGCGCAGTTCCCCCCCGGCAGCCCGATAGCCGCGCAAAAACCCTTGGTGCAGCGCGTGTACGTCCAGGTCCATGGCGCCTGGCTCCAGCACTGCGCCGGCCACGACCTCGGGCCGCAGGCTAGGCACCAGCGCCAGCGCCGCGTCGCGGTCGAGCAGGCTGACTTCGGTGCCATTGGCCAGGTTCTGTGCATGGGTCTGTTCGAGCAGTTGCTGTTGTTCATGGCTGGCGACATAGAGGCAGCCGCGCGGCTCAAGCAAAGGGTGTTCGCAGAAGCCTGCGGGCGGCGTTTCGTAGAACGCTCGGCTGGCACGGGTCAGCGCCTGAATCTGCGGCGTGCCGTAGGCCTCCATGAACATAGCCGCCGAGCGCCCGGTCGAGTGATAGCCCGGCTGTGACTCGCGCTCGAGCAGCAGCACCCGTTGCTGGCCAGCCAGGCGATAACCCAAGGAGGCGCCGGCAATGCCTGCGCCGATGATCAGGGTGTCGTAGATCGGGGTCATGCACGCTCCTGCTTCTATAATTATCATTTATGAGAATTCTAATATATGAGAATTTAGGAATGCGCAAGGGTCCAAGGTAATATGCCCGACCAACGCCGCATGCCGAGTGCCCCAAATGCCCGATGACCGTCCCGATGCACTGCCCTTGCTAGACCGCGCCGCCGTCGGCAGGCGCCTGCGCCAAGTGCGCAAGGCGCGCCAATTGACCCTCAAGCAATTGTCCGAAGCCAGCGGCGTGCCGGTGTCGACCTTGTCGAAAATGGAGCTTGCCCAGGTCTCGGTGAGTTACGAAAAACTGGCCGCCGCTGCCCGCGCGCTGAATGTCGATATCGCGCAGTTGTTCCGTGCCAGCGGCACCGCGGATACGCCGGTGCCAGTCACCGTGGTGGTGGACTCACTGGCCGCGGTGGCAGGCTACGCGACGGGTACCTACGACTACCACCCGATCGCCGGTGCATTCCCCGAGCGGCGCATGACACCCGCCTATGCCCGCATCATCGCCCGCGAACGCGGGCAGTTCGACGACTTTATCCGCCACCCAGGCCAAGAGTTCGCACTGGTGCTCAGCGGGCGTGTGCGCATTGAGTTCGAGACGGGTGAAGCCGTCAGCATCGGCCCGCAAGAGACGGCCTACTTCAATAGCCAGGTGGGGCATATCTACCTGTCGGAAAGCGAAGACGGCGGTGATGCGCAGGTGATGGTGGTCATGACGGACCGCTAAGCGGTGCCGCACAGGCACCACGCAGTTATAACCTAATAACGAACTAGTCTATTTGGCTATTAAAAATTCTATATGCTGGCTTCCATCCGATAACGGGCAAAGTTGGGCAGTCGAGTAGCGTATGGATGTAGGTTCTTTCGGTTTCACCCTTGCCGGGCTGGTCGTGGGTTTCATCGTCGGTATGACCGGCGTAGGTGGCGGCTCGCTGATGACCCCTATTCTTTTGTGGTTTGGCATCAACCCGGCCACTGCTGTCGGCACCGACCTGCTCTATGCCGCCATCACCAAGGCCAGTGGCGTCTGGGTGCATGCCCGCAACAAGAACATCGACTGGAAAATCACCGGCCTGCTGAGCCTGGGCAGCGTGCCCGCCGCCGCACTCACCCTGTGGTTCCTCAGCACCCTGCATACCGACACCTCGGCGCTCAACGCCATCATCAAACAAGGCCTGGCCGTGGTGTTGATCCTCACCGCACTGGCCATTCTGTTCAAATCGCGCCTGCAGGCATTCGCCAGCCGTCATGCCGGTGACCACTATCACCTCAGCGACCGCAGCCTGAACACACTGACCGTGCTCACCGGCGTCGTGCTGGGGGTCATGGTCACCCTGACCTCCATCGGCGCTGGCGCATTGGGCACCGTGGCCTTGTTCCTGCTTTATCCGTTCCTGGTGACCCGCCGCCTGGTCGGCACCGAAATCGCCCACGCGGTACCGCTGACGTTGGTCGCGGGCCTGGGCCACGCCGGCATGGGCAACATGGACTGGTCGCTGTTGGGCTACTTGCTGCTTGGTTCGCTGCCGGGTATCTACATGGGCAGCCACCTTACCGGGCGGATTTCCGACCGCGTGCTGCGCCCGTGCCTGGCCGCGATGCTGTTGCTGATCGGCTACAAACTGGCCTTCTAACTGCCACCGCTATCAACCCAGACGCAGACGCCACTGCCCGGCGAAGCTGAGTTCAAGGCGCGATAGCGGCAGCACATCAATGCGCTGATGGGCGCTCATCGGACACCCCAATAGCGGGACCAGCACGGCACGGATGACCATGGGGTGAGTCACCGCCAGCCATTCACCCGGCGTGTCGAACGCCGCCAGCCAAGCCGCTACGCGCTGGCACAGCTGGGCGAACGATTCGCCGCCATGCGGTGTGCTGTCGGGGTTTTCCAGCCATTCGCACAACGCCTGTGGATGGGCTGCCTGCAACTGCTTGAGCGACAAGCCTTGCCAACACCCCAGGTCGCAATCCGCCAATGCCGGTTCGACCTGTGCTTGCACCGATAAAAATGCCGCCGTCTCGCAGGCTCGCCGCTCCGGCGCAGTCAGCACCTGCACGGCAGGCCCAGCTGACACGGGCGGTTGCTCCAGCGCCAGGATGCCGTCCTCCGGCCTGGGCAGGCAGCCGGTCTTCTGCGCGGGGGTCAGGGCATGGCAAACGAGGGTCAGGCGAACGGCTTTCACCGGTGTTCTCTTCATGGCAGGCGGGAGCGGATGGTTTAGCATGCCGTCACTTTTTTTGCGCGACGAAATGCGCCTGGCCCGTGCGGATCAAGCCAGCAACAACATCACGCCCCACACCGGCACTGCCGCCGACAAGCCGACGGCCAACCGCGGCCAGTAGGGCAATAGCATCACTAGCAGCATCCCTGCCAGCGACAGCGACCCGAACCACGCCACCGGCCCCATGGCCCAACCCCAGGCCTGGGCGCACAGCAGCAGGCTGACCAGCAGCGCCAGCCACCCTACCCCTCGCAATCCTAGGCGTAGGCCACGCGGGCAGGGCCGATTCCAGACGTGCTTGTAGTGCCGCTCCAGCCCTTGGCACAAGGCGAGCATCCCGGCGTAGGCAAACAACACACCGCCTGTAACCCACATCATCATGCGCCCGCCTCCACGCTTCGCCCTGCCCTTGTCTTCTGCGGCGCCGATGCAGCCTGACGTACACGCCAAGCCACCAGCCCCAGCAACACGCCCAACACCATCGCACACGCCACTACACCCACGCGCATCGCGTCAGCCATGCCACCCAACGCAGCCAAGCTGATGCACAGCAGCGCCACCAACAGCAATTGCTCGACCCAGGCGCGCCGTGCCGGCCTCACCCCCGCGTGCAGCAGCGCCAGCAGCCATGTGCCAAAGAACGCGCGCACCTCCCAGCTTTCCCGTTGCACGAGTTCAACCGGCAACAAGCGGCTGGCCCACAGCAGGGCCACGCAGGCCAGTAACAACCCGCTGACGAAGCCGACATTGCACACTTCGGCCACCCGGTACCAGCGCCGCGCAGAAGGCTGCGCTGTGGCGCTGGCATACTTGCGCCCACGCTTGACGCAGAACAGCACCAGCCCACTGGCGATCATTACGCAACTGACCACCCCGCAAATGAAGTACAGCCAACGCATCGGGTAGCCGCCGAACTGGGCAAAGTGCAAACCGACCATCACCCGCTGGGTCAGCGGGGCCGCGCGCCACTCAGGCACATCGCTGAGCAGCTGGCCGCTGATGCCATCGAAGACCATCGCCTGGCCTTTGGCGAGGGCGATCCGGTTGCCCAGCTCAGGGCGGATTTCAATACGCGCGCCTGCGGTGTTGGGGTTGCGGATGTTCAAACCGCCAATCGGCCCCAGCCGCGCCTCGGCCTGAGCCAGCAACGGCGCCACATCAACCAGCTCGCCCGGCTGCCTGGCCAGTTGCCGTGGCTGTTCCTGGCGGGCATTGCCCTGCGCCTGGAAGTACGCGCGGCTGTCGCCTTCGAACAGTGCATCGACCCCTGCCGGGATGTAGATGAGCATGAAGATCACCAACCCGGTGTAGGTGATCATCAGGTGGAACGGCAGCAACAGCACGGCGCTGGCATTGTGAAAGTCCAGCCATGAGCGCTGGCCCTTGTTGGGCCGGAAGGTGAAGAACTCTTTGAAGATCTTCTTGTGGATCACGATGCCCGTGACCAGTGCCGCCAGCATCACCAATGCCAGCGCGCCGACCACGAAGATGCCCCAGTTGCGCGGCAAATCGAGGGTGAAATGGAAGCGGAAAAAGAAGTTGCCACCGACACTGTCACGCACCTCGATGGCTTCGCCGGTACGTGGGTCGAGCTGCACGCCACCGCCATGGCGGCGCTCGCCGGTGGACACGCGCAACCCGGGCGAACGCTCGGTGGGCAGGCTGATGCCCCAGTTGCTGGCCTTCGGTTCGTGGGCTTGCAGATAGGCAACGGCCCGCTGCGCGGCGTCGGCCTGGGACACCTCGGTTGCCGGGATTTCCGGCTGCATCCAGTGATCGAGCTCTTTGTCGAACACCGCCAGGGTGCCGGTGACGAAGATGGCGAACAGCAGCCAGCCGAAGATCAGCCCGGCCCAGGTGTGTAACCAGGCCATCGATTGGGTGAAGGTATTCTTCATGCCAGCCACCTTAGTGCCTGCGGCCAGAAGCCGATCAAAGCCAGCGGTGCAGCAAGCACCAGTGGCGCCCAGGCACGCACGGCATCACGGCTGGCAAAGGCCCAGAGGATTGCGCCGGTGTAGAAGATGAAGGCTGGCAGGGTCGCGACAATGACCGCGTCGGCGGACGACAGCGGCAGCAACCGGGCCAGGCAGGCGCTGGCGGCGTAGCTGAACGCGTAACCGCCCAGCAACGCCGCGGTGCTGCGGGAGAAGATCTGCAGCCAGGCGGGGGCTTGGATCATCGGAAGCTCCTCGAGGGTCTTGGGTGGGCTGCTGCGCAACCCGATCGCCCTGGAGCAGCCTTGTGCTGCGAAGAGGCCGGTGATAGCCCGAGAGTATTCGCTGCTAATACCGGCCTCTTCGCAGCACAAGGCTGCTCCTACAGGGGATTGGGCCGCACCGCGGCCCCGGGATCAGAAGGTGATATTCAACGAAGCAAATACCGCCCGACCTGGCTGGTTGTAAGTGTTGGCCCCCGAGCTGCTGGCATTGCCACCGCGCAGGATCTGCTTATCGAACACGTTGTTCACCCCCACCCGCACGTCATAGTTGGCGTTGAACTTGTAACCTGTGCTCACGTCCACCAGGCCGTAGGCTTCGACATCCTGCTGCGCCTCCTGGTCGTAGCTTTCCTGGGTGCGGTAGTTGTAGGTCGGCGACTTCTGCTTGCCGAAGTAAGTGCCTGCCACCTGGAACGACAGTTTGTCGGTGGCGCGCCAGTCGAGGGTGGTATTGACCGTGTACTCTGGGATCACCGACAGCGGCTCGCCCGTCTCGCGGTTGTCATTGTCGAGCATCCAGGTCAGGTTGGTGTTCCAATCCAGGGTCGGGCTCAGCGCGATGAAGAAGTTGCCCTCGATCCCTTCCACGCGCGCTTCGCCGGCGTTCTCCCACTGCGTCACGCGGCGGCCGCTGTTGATGGTGTAGAGCACATCGGTGTCGCCGATGATCTTGTTCTTGTAATCGTTGCGGAAGTAGGTCGCGCTGGTGCGCCAGGTGCCACGGTCGTACAGCAGGCCGATCTCTTTGTTGACGCTGATTTCTGGCTTGAGGTCGGCGTTACCCTGTAGGTAGCAGCCACCCGAGTTGGTCTGCTGCACGCTGCAACCGTTACCACGGCTGTAGAGCAGGTAGTTGGGGTTGGACTGATACAGGTTCGGCACCTTGTAGGCGCGGGCGATACCGCCCTTGACCGACAGCGCCTCGGTCAGCTTGTGCGACAGGTTAAGGCTGGGGCTGAAGTTGTCGCCGAAGGTCTCGTGGTGGTCAAAGCGCAGGCCTGGGGTGACGGTGGTGTCGCCGACAATGATGTTGTCTTCGACGAACAGCGCGTAGCTCTTGGCGGTCATCGTCGAGTTGCTGCGGTCGAAGCCGCTGATCGCGTCGTTGCCACCGCCACTGGGGTCAAAACTCTGCGGGCGGAACGAGCCCTGATCGTTGAGTGACTCGTACAGGTATTCACCACCCAGGGTCAGTACATGCTCGGTGCTGCCCATGGCGAATGGCAGGTTCACTTCGCTGCTCAGACGAGTATTGCGCAGCCGCGACATGGCCGCGCCGCTGTCGTTGATCGCGCCTTCCGGGCCCCCGGCCAGGCCTTCGTTGAGGCGCCAGTTGCGCACATACTCGTAGGCCAGCGTGGTCTTGCTGGTGCCCCAGGCGAAATCGCCCAGGTGGGTCAGGTCGTAGGTGTTGCGCTGCATCACGTTGGTCTCGTGGCCATACAGGCTGGAGATCAGATCGACATTGCTGCCGCCGTTACTGTTCATGGTGTCGCCAGCATAAATGTTGCCTTGTCGGCTGTAGCCGGCGCTGGTTTCAAAGCGGTGCTCGTCGTTGAGTTTCCAGCTCAGCATCCCGTTGATGTCTTTGTTGCGCACGCCTTCGCGGCCGGCCGACAGCGCACTGTTGGCATGGCTGGCGTTGATGTCCAGGTCGTCGGCGTCGGTCTTGGCCAGGCCACCGTATAGGCGGAAACCCAAGTTTTCGGTGAGGCCCCCCCCCAGGTTGAAGTTGGTACGACGGCTGGCCCCCTCGGCGCTGTCTTCGGGCATTTGCGTGTACAGGCTGACGCTGCCTTTGAGTTCATCGGTCGGGCGCTTGGTGATGATGTTGACCACCCCGCCCATGGCGCCAGAGCCGTAACGCGCCGCCGCCGGCCCCCGCAGGATCTCGATGCGCTCGACCGCTTCGGCCGGCACCCAGTTGGTTTCGCCACGGGTATCGCGGTCGCCGTTCCAGCCATAACGCACCGCATTGCGCGCGCTGGAGGGCTTGCCGTCGATCAGGATCAAGGTGTTTTCCGGCCCCATGCCACGCAGGTCGATCTGCCGGTTGTTGCCGCGCGCACCGCTGGCACTGTTGCCGGTCAGGTTGACCCCCGGTTCGCGGCGGATCAGTTCGGACAGGTCATTGGCCGGGGGATGACGCTTGATGTCTTCTTCGGTGATGATCGACGAACCCAGTGCCTGCCGCGCTTCGCGTTCGGCGGTGACCAGGGTGTCCTGAATGACCAGCGCGCTTTGCGCAACAGGCACCTCCAGCACTTCACCGGCGCGCTGCTCGTCGGCCTGGGCGGCAGTCACGACCATGGCCGGCGAGGCCAACGCAACGAACGCCAAGGCCAGGCTGTTGGGTGAAGGTCTGGATTGCATCGGTACATCTCCTGCGATTCATGAGCGAAAAGGCGCATCCCTGCCAGGAAGCCGGCGAGCCCTCGCCCACCGGCCTCGCAACTAAAAAGTGGAGGCCAACAGGGGTGGTAAATATAGTGATTCTCAAATGGGTTTAAATCTTATTTACGAAACTTACATGTTTGTAACGGAACTTTGCTGAAACGCCCGTCCTTGCCCTACTCTGTGGCAGCTTCTTTGGCCCTTCGAGACCTTGTGTTCATGCTCCCAGCCGCGTTGATTTTCCTGTTCACCCTGACCCTGGTCATCTGGCAGCCCAAAGGCCTGGGCGTCGGCTGGAGCGCCACCTTGGGGGCTGTGCTTGCGCTGTTGTGCGGGGTGGTGTCGCTGCACGACATCCCCACGGTCTGGGCCATTATCTGGAACGCCACAGCCACGTTCATCGCCCTCATCATCATCAGCCTGCTGCTGGACGAGGCCGGCTTCTTCGAGTGGGCGGCGCTGCACGTGGCGCGGTGGGCGGGGGGTGACGGGCGCCGCTTGTTCGCCTTCATGGTGCTGCTGGGCGCCGCCGTGTCGGCGCTGTTCGCCAATGACGGGGCGGCGCTGATCCTAACCCCCATCGTCATGTCGATGCTGCTGGCGCTGCGCTTTTCGCCCGCCGCCACCCTGGCCTTCGTCATGGGTGCGGGCTTTATCGCCGACACTGCCAGCCTGCCACTGGTGGTGTCGAACCTGGTGAACATTGTCTCGGCGGACTACTTCGGCCTGGGTTTCAACGCCTATGCCTCGGTCATGGTGCCGGTGAACCTGGTGGCCGTGGCAGCCACCTTGTTGGTGCTGAGGGTGTACTTCGGCCGCGATATCCCGCTGCGCTATGCCACCGATGAGCTCAAGCTGCCAGCCATGGCCATCCGCGACCGCGCGACGTTTCGTGTCGGTTGGGTGGTGCTGCTGGCGTTGCTGGCCAGCCTGTTCGTGCTCGAGCCGTTGGGTATCCCGGTCAGTGCCGTGGCCGCGGCCTGCGCGGCCGTACTGTTCGCCGTCGCTGCCCGTGGTCACGTGATTTCCACTCGCCGCGTGCTGCGCGAAGCCCCGTGGCAGATCGTGGTGTTTTCACTGGGGATGTACCTGGTGGTCTACGGGTTGCGCAATGCCGGCCTGACCGACTCGCTGGGCAGCGTGCTGAACTGGCTGGCCGGCCATGGGGTATGGGCGGCTTCGCTCGGTACCGGGCTGATTGCCGCGCTGTTGTCGTCGGTGATGAACAACCTGCCCAGCGTGCTGATCGGTGCGCTGTCGATCCATGCCAGCGAGGCGCAAGGCGTGGTGCGCGAAGCGATGATCTACGCCAACGTGATTGGCTGTGACCTGGGGCCGAAGATCACCCCGATTGGCAGCCTGGCCACGCTGCTGTGGCTGCATGTGCTGGCGCGCAAAGGGGTTAGCATCGGCTGGGGGTATTACTTCAAGGTCGGGGTGTTGCTGACGGTGCCGGTGTTGCTGGTGACATTGGCGGCTTTGGCGGTGCGGTTGAGTATCTAGGCGCCCCGGCCTGTGGGGTTGACCTGCGATAATTTGGACATGGTGCCTGGCCAGGGCTACGCCCTGGTTCGCGGGTGAACCCGCTCCTACAGGAGGTACGTTGTATCCGTGCTCAGCGATTAACCCGCCATAACCCGGCCATCTGCGTCGTGAAGCCTGCGCTCATCAACTCGCGCCGCATTGCCCATTCCGCCGCCGCCGGTACCGCTGCACTGCGTAGCGTGCCCCTGCCCCAACGTGCGTTTACACCGTCGATCACACCCATTACCCGCTCCGCCTGTACCGTCTGCGACGGGGCAAACAAGTCGCCGGTGAATTGCCCACGCTGGCACAGCTCAAGCAACAACACTTCTGCCTTGCTGTAGCGAAAGCCCTGCCGATAGATACGCCCCACCGCCTCCAGGGCCATGCGTGTGAGCAGCCGCACGTCATCTGTCGGGTACGGTAACTGCACCACCACGCCGTTGGCGTACTTGGCCTCGTCCGGGTTGAACATACCGGTACGGATGCTGACGCGCATCTTGCTCGCCAGGGAGCGCTGGATACGCAACTTCTCCGAGGCGCGCATCACGTAGGTGGCCACCGCTTCCTTGATGGGTGCCAGCTCGGTCAGGCGCTTGCCGAACATGCGGCTGCAACAGATTTCCTGGCGTGGCGGGTCGATGTCCTGCAGTTGCAGGCACGGCGTGCCCGCCAGTTCGCGGGCGGTCTTTTCCACCACCACGCTGAAGGTCTTGCGCAGCAGGCCTGGATCGGCGCGTGACAAGTCCCAGGCGGAGCGGATTCCCATGCCCTGCAGGTGCGCGGTGAGGCGTTTGCCGATGCCCCAGACCTCGGACACGTCGCACTTTTTCAGCACCCACTCACCCTGCGACGCGATGCGCAGGTCGACCACCCCACCGCTGTGAACGGCCCAGCGTTTGGCCGCGTGGTTGGCCAGCTTGGCCAGGGTCTTGGTACCCGCGATGCCGACGCCGACGGGGATGCCGGTGTGCTTGAGCACCCGCTCGCGGATGCAGCGGCCCAGGTAGTCGAGGTCTCCGGGTACGCCGGTCAGGTCGGCGAAGGCTTCGTCGATGGAATACACCTCCAGTGCCGGGACCATGCCTTCGATTACCGCCATCACCCGCTGGCTCATGTCGCCGTACAACGCATAGTTGGATGAAAAAGCCACCACGCCATGGCGGCGCAACAGGTCCTTCACCTGGTAATACGGCTGGCCCATCTTCACCCACTGCTTGGCCTCGGCACTGCGGGCGATGATGCACCCATCGTTGTTGCTGAGCACGACGATGGGCGTGCGCAGCAGATCGGGGCGGAACACGCGCTCGCAGCTGGCGTAGAAACTGTTGCAGTCGATCAGGGCATAAACGGGCTGTGGATTCATCTCGAAGGCTTTCACTGACTGTATACTTACACAGTACACCCTATAAGCGCGCTGTCGCCTCTCCCATTCATCCGATTTGCATCCTGCGCGCTGGCTCCTACAGTTCTGAACGTAGCAACCCCGCGAGACGGCCAATGCGCACCACAGAAAAAACCGGGCATACGATTGCCGCCAAGGGCCTGCCAAAGATCCCGCGCAGTGTCTGGGCGCTGGGCTTCGTGTCGATGTTCATGGACATTTCCTCGGAGATGATCCACGCCCTGTTGCCGCTTTACATGGTGACCGTGCTCGGCACATCGGTGGTGGCGGTCGGCTTTATCGAAGGCATCGCCGAGGCGACCGCATCGATCACCAAGGTGTTTTCCGGCGCACTGAGCGACCGGCTGGGCAAGCGCAAGCTGCTCGCGGTCGTGGGCTACGGCCTGGGCGCGCTGACCAAGCCGGTGTTCCCCTTGGCCTCGGGCCTGGACTGGTTGATCGCGGCACGCTTTGTCGACCGTATCGGCAAGGGCATCCGCGGGGCGCCGCGGGATGCATTGGTGGCCGACGTGACGCCCCCAGAATTGCGCGGCGCCGCCTTCGGCCTGCGCCAGGCACTGGACACTGTCGGCGCCTTCCTTGGGCCGTTGCTGGCGATCTTGCTGATGTGGCTCACGGCCAGTCATTTCCAGACGGTGTTCTGGGTGGCGGTCATCCCTGCGCTTGTGGCGGTCGGCACGCTTGTGGCGTTCGTGCACGAGCCCGAGGCCACGGCCACGTCGCGACCGGTACGTTCGCCACTGGCCCTGCACCAACTGAGGCGGCTTGGCGCCGGCTACTGGCGACTGATCGCATTGGCCGTGGTGTTTACCTTGGCACGCTTCAGTGAGGCCTTTTTGTTGCTGCGCGCCCAGGACATGGGCCTGGCCGCGTTATGGGCACCGGCGGTTCTGGTGGTAATGGCCTTGGCCTACTCGCTGTCGGCCTACCCCGCCGGAGTGCTGTCGGACAGGCTTGGCCGCCGTGGTGTACTGATGGCAGGGCTGGGGCTGCTGCTGCTGGCTGACGTGATGCTGGCGTTGTGGCCCGGCTGGGCCGGGCTGGCGCTGGGGGTAGTGGCCTGGGGGCTGCACCTGGGTTTCACCCAAGGCGTCTTTGCCGCGCTGATCGCCGACAGCGCCCCGGCCAACCTGCGCGGTACCGCGTTCGGCCTGTTCCACCTGCTGACTGGCGTTGCGCTGCTGGTCGCCAGCGTGGTGGCCGGGCTGATGTGGGATGGGGTCGGGTTCCAGGCCACCTTTCTGCTGGGGGCAGTGTTTGCTGGGATTACCCTGACTGGAGTTGGCTTGCAGCGCTGAACGGCGGCTATTTCGGATCGTGGCTGCGCACGCTGAAGGTCACTACACCCCAGATCGTCAACTCATCGCCTTCGAGGATGTAACGCGGGGGGTAACGCGGATTCTCCGAGCGCAGCACCACCTGCCCACCCACCTTATGCAGCCGCTTGCACAGCGGTTCGCCATTGACCGCTGCGATCACGATCTGGCCATGCCGAGCTTCGAGGGAACGGTCGACCAGCACCAGGTCGCCGTCGAAGATCCCGGCGCCCTGCATGCTGTCGCCGTCTATCCTGACCAGATACATATGCGGGGCACGCAGGTTGAACAGCTCATCGAGCGAGATGGGCTGCTCCATGTGGTCCGCCGCCGGCGACGGAAAGCCAGCCGGGATGCGGAACAGATAACGCGAAACAGCACCGCTACCGCAGGTGATGGGACCCAGGATGGAAGTCATGGCACGGCCTTGAATTTAACTGTATATGAATACAGTATCGATCTACCGAGCATCAGGTCAATTTCGGCGTAGGACATTTCGACAAGTGGGGGTACATGCCATGTGTGGACGCTTCGCCCAGTCTCAAGGCTTGGCCGATTACCTGCGTGAACTGAACGCCGAACAGGACGTGATCAGCGGCTATGACAACCTGCCGATCGGTCGCTACAACGTCGCCCCCGGCAGCCGGGTGCTGATCCTGCACCGTGCCGAGGACGGGCTGCGCGTCGACCCCTGCCACTGGGGCTGGGCACCGTTTTGGGCCACCGGCAAACGCCCCGCCCCGATCAACGCCCGGGTAGAAACGGTTACCACCGGCAAGTTTTTCAAAGCCCTGTGGCCGCAGGGGCGGGCGTTGGTGATGGCGGATGGTTGGTACGAATGGGTGACCGACCCGCATGACGCCAAACGCAAGCAGCCGTACTACATCCGCCTTAAAAGCCAGGCACCGATGTTCATGGCCGCGTTGGCCGAAGTGCACTCGGGGATGGCGCCTAACGAAGGCGATGGCTTCGTGATCATCACCGCCGCCAGTGACGAGGGCATGGTCGACATCCATGACCGCCGGCCTCTGGTGCTTGAGCCGGCGGATGCGCGCATATGGATTGACGCTGACGTACCCGCCGAGGAAGCCGAGCGCCTGGCACGAGAGCGATGCCTGCCGGTCGAGGCGTTCGAGTGGTTCCCGGTGAGCAAGGCTGTCGGAAATGTGCGCAATGACGGGGCCGAGTTGATCGTGATGCAGGATGCCGAGCATCAACCCTGACGCTGCGCTGTCATTACCCTCCTAGCCCTCCGCTAAACCGGAACGTGCGCCGGTTGCTGCTCCATGACCGACCAGCCCCCATGCCCATCCACCTCGAGCCGATGTGTGTGGAACGCCGCCAATGTACTGCGGTGGCCAACACTCACCAACAGGGCCTGCGGCATCTCGCTGCGCAATAGCCCATACAACGTATGCTCCAGTCCTTCGTCCATGGCCGAGGTGGACTCGTCGAGAAACACTACTTGGGGCTGGTTGAACAGCACCCGGGCAAACGCCAAGCGCTGTTGCTCACCCACCGAGAGGATGTGCGACCAGTCGCAACTGACGTCCAGGCGTTCGACAAGGTGGGCCAGGTTGACCTGGCGCAGGGCTTGCTGCATGCGCACTTCATGCTCGGCTGCGCTGGCCGATGGGTAGGCGATAACGGTGCGCAGGTCGCCTAGCGGCAGGTACGGGCGCTGAGACAGGAACAACGCCTGGTGCCCCACGGGGCGCCTGACCTCACCCTCAGCGTAAGGCCAGAGCCCAGCCAGTGCACGCAACAAGGTGGTTTTACCACTCCCTGAAGGCCCTTTGATCAACAGCGCCTGGCCAGCGCGCAGACTCAGATTGAGGTCGGCAATAAGGGGATGGCCATCGGGGCGCAGTACCTGCAAACCGGCAATGTCCAGGGCATGCGCCTGTTCCTCGGTAGTGACGCGCGGCAGCGAACTGGCCTGTTCATTGGCATCGAGAAAGCCCGTCAAACGATCGAGGGTGGCGCGGTACTGGGCGAATGCGTCGTAGGATTCGCGGAAGAACGACAACGAATCCTGCACCTGGCCAAAGGCCTGGGAGGTCTGCATCACGTCGCCAAGCTTGATAGCGCCACTGAAGAAACGCGGCGCCTGAAGGATGAAGGGGAACACCACGGCAACCTGGCTGATGCCCAGGTTGAAACCGCTGAACTTCAAGTTTCGGTAGACCAATGCCCAAGCGTTGACAATCAATGCGGCAAAGCGGCCCAACAATGTGCCCCGCTCTACCTGTGCCCCTTGATAGAACGCGATGTTCTCCGCATTTTCGCGCAGACGCATCAGCGCGTAGCGGAAGTTAGCGGTGAGTTTTTCGTTGAGGAAGTTCAGACGAATCAACGGGCGTCCAAGGCGAAAGGCAATCCAGGTGGCGACGATCACGTACAGGTACACGGCAAAGACCATCGCCCGTGGGATCTCGACCCCCGCCACTGCCAGCGGTGCCGACAAGCCCCAGAGGATGCCCGTGAATGCCACCAACGACACCAGGGCACTGACTGCGCCGAGGGCAAGCGACACGGAGTTGGTGACGAAAGCATTGACGTCCAGTTCGATACGCTGGTCGGGGTTGTCTACGGGCTCGGCGAGGAACTGGCCGCGGTAGTACGCATCGCCGTGCATCCAGTCGCGCGTCAGGCGCTTGGTGAGCCAGACTCGCCAGTGAATGCTGAAGGCCTGGGTCACGTAGAACGTGAACAGCGAGCGCAGCACGTGGATGGTGGCGAGCACCGCAAATACGCCTAGCAGGTACCAGAAGGCACTCTGATCCAGGCCTTGCAGGGCGCTGTAGAAACCGTTGTACCAGAACGAAAACAGTACGTTCAGGCGCACCGAGAACAGTGTCATGACCAATAAAAGGGCAAACACCAACAACGGCCGCCAGCTGCGCTTGAAGCTGAAATACGACCCGGCGAGCTGCCAGAATTGGCTGCCCCAGCGTGTAAAGCGCACTGCCAGTGTCGCCGCTGCGGTGAAGCAGACCAGGGTGATGAACGAGGCGATTGCCAGCCAGCTCAGGCTCTCTTGCAAGGCCTGGTGCCAGTTCATTTCCATGATGGGTATCCATGCTGAGTATTTCCGCGAGGGTAGCATTACCTCGGGATTTATCAGGCATGCATGACGCATGTTTCATCATCTGGCCAATGTTGACTGGCCGGAAAAGACAAAACCCCTACCTGCTTGCGCAGATAGGGGTTTTGCGAAATGAATCTTGACGATGACCTACTCTCACATGGGGAAACCCCACACTACCATCGGCGATGCATCGTTTCACTACTGAG